>Ga0209721_1000032_pt1 | contig 126859 bp, 106 predicted proteins | sample TshhotsprinmetaG_FD_184139 | JGI IMG/M metagenome (GOLD analysis project Ga0209721, IMG submission 184139) | Hot spring microbial communities from South Africa to study Microbial Dark Matter (Phase II) - Tshipise hot spring metaG (SPAdes)... | ecosystem: Environmental > Aquatic > Thermal...
CTGATTTGTTTAAATCCTTATCAAGTGCTTATAAAAAGCAACCTTCCCCCGAACAAATATTCCATTACATCTATGCTGTTCTCTACTCCAATGCCTTCCGGGAAAAATATGCGGAGTTTTTGAAGACCGATTTCCCCCGCGTCCCTTTCACAAAAGACTACAAGCTTTTTAACAAACTGGCTGAGAAAGGCGAGGAGCTTGTTGAACTCCACCTGCTCAAGTCAAAGAAGCTTACAAAACCCATCTCGAAATGTGAAGGGGCTGGTAACCTCCATGTTGATAAAGTAATCTACGATCAAAACAAAGCTCGTGTTCACATCAATTCTGAGAAATGGTTCACCGGCATTTCCATCGAGGTCTGGGAATATCACATCGGTGGTTATCAGGTGGCAGAAAAATGGCTCAAAGACCGCAAGGGCAGGCAACTATCATCCGAAGAAGTGGCTCACTATTGTAGGGTAGTAACAGCTATTGCAGAAACAATTAGAATCCAAGAGTCCCTCGATGATCTATTCGAAGAAGTCGAAAAAAACCTGCTCGAAGTAAGCCTCTAAAAGGAGATAATCAAAATGCCAAATGTGTCACCCTCAATGCAAGAATGGAGAGATTTGTATCAGGCGGCCATCAAATTCAAAAAAATTGAATGCTGGAATTGGATGGAAGATTCAAACCTGTTTGGAGTCCAGAATCCGGAAACCGGAGAAATTGGTTACTGTTGCGTGCTGGGAGCTATTGGTGAGGTATTTGGTCTGGTTGTTTACCTGGGCACCAAAAGTCTGACGGATTATTTAAAGATCCAATCAGGCGAGATTTTGCCGGAAGATTTCGATACGATACACTTCCAGGACTGCCTTATGGCCTCCTTCGATGACCGAAAATTCTTAAAAAAGCCTGATTTACAGACAATTAAATCACTCGGATTAAATTTCCGGGGCTCTAAAGCATGGCCACTGTTCAGGCGTTATGAGCCTGGATTTGAACCCTGGTATTTAAACAGGCAAGAGGCTATCTTTTTAACCTTTGCCCTCGAACAGGCCAGGGAAGTTGCTTTACGTTTTCAAACAAACATGGAATTATTCGATTCTCCCGTTGAAGGCCATTATTTTGTCAAGGTAGCGGACAGGGCGAATGAAAGTCTGGTCTGGAGAGACGAATGGTTAAAGCCGGCCTCCTTTGAGAAAAAAGAGTTGGTTATTCCGAGTGTGGACGAGGTTCGATTGCAGAGAATTAAGAATACGGTGGGTCAAAGCCAGATTGTTCTGGAAACCGATTTTTTCTATGCCCCTTTTGTGATAACCGAAGGAGAAAAGCCTTATTTCCCTTATCTTTTATTATGTGTGGATCACCGTTCGGGTTTAGTATTGGGATATCACATTGCCAGCCATGAAGGGTATCGGACCGATTTTCAAAATCAAATATTGAATCTCATGGAAGAGGTTAAATCTTTACCCAAAGAAATAAGGGTAAAAAAGGAAGAAAGTTTCAAATTACTTGAACCCATCGCCTCCAAATTGGGAATCAAATTGACGCTGCTTAAAAACCTTCCCGCCCTGGAGGAAGCAAGAGAAGAGATGCAGAGCATCTTTCTCTCCGGAGAATTCAGATAACCAGACATCATCACATAAAGTTATAATAGCCTAAAAAGACTGGATTCCGGCTTGCGCAGGGATGACAGAATTTAGCCCTTTGGGACTTTTTACGATTTCATCAAGAATGGGATTTGATATTAGAAATGTCTGGGTTTATCTCTGTGCACTTGAAAGGAATTCACCTATTAACATTTCATTTCTTTTCTGAGTCTTCTGCATCTCGGCAAGCTCGACATTTTCGAAAGGTTGTTTTCTTCCTTTGTTTCTAAGGCGAGCAATCTCTTCATCGAGATAGCGAATCGTATTGACGATTGTTTCTGCCATAGAAAAGATGGATTGCTGTGCCTTTTCAAAGGTCTCTTTGTCCAGGTAGGCCCGGTTTAAGAGATGAAACCGCTCGAAGAATTTTTGGAACTTTTCCTGTTCCTCTCTCTTTCCCTTCTTTTTGGAATCCAACTTCTTCGCTGTTTCTAAGAATTTCTCTTTATCCATTTATAGCCTCTCTATTTATCCTGAAAATGATCCAATGGATCTCCTTTCTATAAGCTCCTTTAATTTAACAATATGCGAACTTGCCTTTATTTGTCAATGCCTTTTGTGATGAAAGAATTGGTTGGTTGATCTATTTTAAGCAGGGTGATGAAAAATAGACATCGACTAAAACCATTTCAAAGCTCTTCAATTTAACAATCCTCTCCGTAAAAGGAAAATTCCCTGTCATTTTAAACTATTAGCAAAATCACAACTTCGTATTCATTTCTCAGTTGCTGGCACATGATTTGCAGATTTCATAATACAACGTTGGTATTGAATTGACAATGGCGTCTATCCGGTTTGAAAAGGAGAGACGCCTTTTATTTTAAACCACGATCACCACGAATTGTAGCGAATGACACGAATGAAAGGGGCTTTATTCGTGAAATTCATTATCATTCGTTATATTCGTGAAATACGAAAGGAGGAGAAGATGGACAAAGAAAAAGAAAACGTAATGAAGACGGCTAAGGAGAACGATGTTAAATTTATCCGGCTCTGGTTTACGGACATCCTCGGATTTCTGAAAGGATTTGCCATTACCATTGACGAGCTGGAAGGTGCACTCGAGGAGGGCATGGGATTTGATGGTTCATCAATCCAGGGCTATGCTCGTATCGATGAGAGCGACATGATCGCCAAGCCCGATCCAAAGACCTTCCAGATCATCCCCTGGAGGCCGAAGGAGAATGCCGTTGCCAGAATGTTTGCCGATATCTACGAACCGGACGGCACACCTTATAAAGGTGATCCCAGATGGGTCTTGAAGAGGACCCTCAAAAAGGCCGAAGAGAAGGGCTACACCTTCTATGTAGGGCCTGAGCTGGAATATTTCTACTTCAAAAGCAGTGATGGCGTCCCTCAGATCTTAGACAAGGGTGGTTACTTCGATCTCACTCCCCTCGATGTGGCCACTGAACTCAGGAGGGAAACAATCCTGACCCTGGAAGCCATGGGCATCCGAGTGGAATACAGCCACCACGAGGTAGCTCCCAGCCAACATGAGATCGATCTCCGATATGCGGATGCCCTCACCATGGCAGACCATGCAATGACCTATCGCCTCGTTGTGAAGGAGATTGCACTCAAGCATGGTGTCTACGCCACCTTCATGCCCAAACCCATCTTTGGACAGAATGGGAGTGGAATGCACACTCACCAATCACTCTTCAAAGGCGATAAGAATGCCTTTTTCGACGCGAAGGATGAGTTTCACCTCTCCAAGATCGCCAAGTCTTACATCGCAGGCATCTTAAAACACTCGAAGGAGATCACTTCTATCACCTCCCAGTGGGTCAATTCCTATAAAAGGCTCGTGCCGGGGTATGAAGCTCCGGTCTACATCTCGTGGGCAAGGAGGAATAGGTCAGCTCTTGTTCGAGTCCCCATGTATAAACCCGGAAAAGAGAAGGCAACGCGAATCGAATTTCGCTCACCCGATCCTGCCTGTAATCCTTATCTGGCCTTTGCTGTAATGCTGGCTGCTGGGCTCAAGGGGATCGAAGAGGGTTACAAGCTTCCGCCACCGGTCGAGGAGGACATCTTCGAGATGTCGGAAGAGGCCAGAAACAGGCGCGGCATTGAGTCTCTTCCAGGAAGTTTATACGAGGCCATCCAGCTTACGGAGAAGAGCGAGCTGGTGAGGGAGACGCTTGGAGACCATATCTTCTACAAGTTCATCGAAAATAAGAAGATCGAATGGGATCATTACCGCACCCACATCTCCCATTTTGAATTGGAGAAGTATCTGCCGATTTTATAGAAGGGAGACGGAAATTAACGGTAACGGTAATGAGGCCCGTTTCGGTTGTTGGTAACGGCAACGCTTAAAAGAAGGGCACACGTCAGACGTAACCTTCTATATACGATACGGGCTTCGTCACCGATGCCTTAAAACTAATTTTGAAGACGAATCAATGTGAGGTTGATGAGAGTGAAGCAGAAACAAGGTAAATCGGCCTGGAAAAAATATCTTGACGATTTTTTACAGCGCAATCCAGGTCTAAGGAAGATTGACGATCTAGAGAAACTCGAGTACTACCGTACCGATCTCAATGTCGATCTTCCGCCTCTGATCCGGGACCTGATGCTCAAGAGTCTTCCCGATGTGATCCTTCAGCCTTCCGAGGAAGAGCATCTTCTCCAGATCTTCGTCTTCGCCCGAGAGCACCGAGCCCCCCTCACCCTGAGGGGGGCCGGAACCTGGGGCTACGGCGGCGCTGTGCCCACGCGAGGTGGAATATTGATCGACCTTGGCCGAATGGACCGCATCGAGGTCGATCCTGAACATCTTCAGATCACGGTGGGACCAGGTGCCCGGTTTCTCGACATCCAGAGAGAACTGGATCGCTATGGATTGGATCTTGCCACCATCGCCTCTGGAAAAGGAGGAACCCTGATCGGATGGATGGCCACAGGTGGCATGGGAATCGGCACCTTCCATCACGGCCCCGTCAGGAATCAGGTCGTCTCCATCCGAGTCATCCGTCCGGACGGAGAGGTGAAAGACCTCTCTTCAGAGGATCCCGAGATCGACTACTTCCTCTCAACAGAAGGCCAGATGGGAGCCATCGTGAAGGCGACCCTTCGCATCTCACGACGACAGGAACGCTGGTACCCATTGGCCATCCCTTTCAAAGATCCTGCTTCGGCCTTCTCATTCTCAAAGGAGTTGGCCTCCCATCCAAACCTCCGACCCGAGGACATCGTGGTCTATCCATTGAGTTTTATCCAGGCCCTAGGCCTCCTCAACAACGGAAAGGAGCTCCCCTTCAAAGGCTACCTCGTCCTGATCGCCCTCTCCGAAGAGAAGGTGGCGCTCCAGGTGGGAACCTATCTGAAAGAACGGAACCTCTCTCCTGTGGATCCGGAGGTGGCCAATGACCTCTGGGAAAGACGTTTCCTTCCCATGTCGATCAAGGTTCAGGGCCCCTCACTTCTGGCCAGCGAGATGATCCTGCCCATCGGTGAAGTCACCTCCTATATTGAAAAGGTGAACGAATGGGGAAAGCATCTGGCGGTCACCCTCTATCCCATTGCCCACCTCATCAATCGAGATGAGGTGCTCTTTCTGGCCATGCTGGCCACCGACCATCGAAAGCTCATCTTCTATCTCGATCTCATGCTCATCCCCATGATGCTTCGCCTAGCGGTCCAATCCTTTGGAGGAAAGCCCTATGGCATCGGCATCTGGAACACCCCATTCCTGAAGAGGCTCTATCCTCCTCAGACGCTCAAAGGCCTGATCCAGTATAAGAAGAAGGTGGACCCAATGGGCCTCCTCAATTCAGGTAAATTCTTCTCCACCTCCGGTCGCTGGGGAGCCTTCCAGAGGGTTCTCTTCCGAGAGGACTTCTTCGATCTCGGCCTCTCCACATCCCAGTGGCTCATGTTCAGGCTCCTCTCCTTCTTCCCTCCAGAGAATCTGAGACTCCGGACACCCCTCGTCCCGGAGAAGCTGGAAGGCCTCTCAAAGCAGATCCTCTCCTGCGCCCAGTGCGGTGTCTGTGTGGGTCGATGTCCGGTTTACAGGGCAACAGGGGATGAGACCCTCACTGCCCGGGGGAAGTTCTTGACCATCAAGAAGGCCCTGGAGAAGGGAGAGCTGGAGTTCTCCAAAGCCCTTCCCATCTACTTCTGTCTGCGCTGCGGCAGATGTGACGAAGAGTGTCAGGTCCATCTGAAGCACCTGCCCATCTTCGAAGGCCTCGAAAAGTATCTGGAGGAGAGAGGGGACTTTCCCATCGAGCAGATCAAAAGTTTCATCCGCGAGGTGGAGGAGAGCCCCGATTTCCAACGATTCCTCAACATCATGAGGACGGGCTTCGATCAGAAAATCCATGAGAAGCGGAACACCTTCCCCCGATACCGCGTCCAGATCGACGAGTCCCATTGTATCCACTGCGGGACCTGCGTGGATGCCTGTATGTATAGCGTCCGAAAGCGGGCCGAATCCGACCCCAGGCTCATCCTCATTGAGGACGAGGGCCTCTGTAGAGGTTGTGGCTCCTGTCTGGAGCGATGTCCCCAGATCGTGGCCGGACATCCTGCCACAAGCGTGGAGCTCCATCCCCGCTATCTGGGCATCGACGATCCTTACTGGACCGCCCGGACAGTCACGCATATTGACCTGGAGGCCACCATGGGAAAGATCCCTGTCTCGGGCACAGGTCAGGGAGATCCCCACCGCGGATACGGAAACGACGGGATCCGCTTCGGACACTTCCACATCGTCGGCCCTGCCCAGAACCTCCTCTACGAAAGCTCAGCCGACGCCGTCTCCGTCCAGTTGGGTCGAAAGCCAAAATTTCTGAAGTTCCTCGATGATCGGATCGAGACACCTCCAGCCCGGCTCATCACCTTAAAGACTCCCATCCTCATCGACCTCCTGCCCATGGATGGAGGTGAGATCTGGATGGAGGCGATGTTGGAAGCTGCAGCGAAGATGGGGACCCGTCTCACGGTACGGCCCGAACAGATCGGACGCTACCGGAAAAGGCTCGAAGGCCGCATGGGCCATCTCATCCTCAGACTGAGGGCCGAAGAGATGAGGCGATGGTCCTCTCTTTCGAAGGAACTCAAAGGGTTCGATTTCGATCTGATCGAGATCGAAGTGGACGAAAACCTCCTTGAAGAGAGAGGAAGGATCCGGTCCCTCTTTTCCGAAGCAACTGTGCTGGCCGGCATATTGGGGCTCGAAGCCGATGAGATCCAGCGAGATCTCGTCCCCTCACCTGGCCTTCAGAAAAAGATGGAGGCCTTCATCGAATCGGACTTCGATCTCATCTGCCTCACTTCCGAATACGATCCTGAAAGGGGCTACTATCCGACCACGGACGGCGTGCCTGCGCTTCACCGTTTTCTTATCGACCGAAAGATCCGACACCGCTTCTCCATCCTGGCATCGGGCGGAATCCGTTCGGCTGCCGACGTGCAGAAGACGATCCAGAGAGGTGCCAATGGGGTTAAAATCGACTGGCCCATCCTCTTCGTGGGCGATCCCATGGCCCGCCAGAAGTTCCTCCAGGGCGAGAGGCTCGAACCCCATCAGGATGGAAAGACCCTGGCCAAACGTATTGCCAATCTCATTCGGGTCTGGAACATCCAGATCATCGAGGTTCTGGGAGCCTCTGGATTCAAAGATATTAAGAAGACCGTGGGCGAAGAGAACCGGTTGGTCATCTTCGACGACCTGGAGGAGAGGGTCTATGGCATCTTCCACGATCCAGCCCGCCTAAGAAGGAACGTCCTTTCGAACCAGGAGCGGATGAAGAGGGAAGGTCTGATGTTGGGTTATGGCTGGAGTTATCCTCAGCTCAAAGGGATGATCCGACCCACGTCCCCACCCCACCGATTCTACACGGCCAATATGTCGAAGGCCTGCTATCGCATCTTCGACCTCGACTATGTCTGGCCTGCCTCGCTCATCTCCTCCTTGGGCAGGATGGCCAGCGGCAATCCTGAAACGCTCCTTCTGAAGAAGGCAGAGCCCTGCGGCCACCTGGGAGACGGCTTCGATGCCATAGAGATTCGATTCAATGAGAACCCGGACGAAATACCGGAGGAGAGGCTGGAAGGGATCTCCACCGCGCTCCAATTGAGCCCTTCCCTTCGGCTGAAGACACCCTTTGTCGGAGCGGGGATGTCCGTCGGCTCCATAGGACCCGGAACGTGGAGGGCCAGGGCACTGGCTACAAAGACGCTCAAGACCCAGCTCGATACCGGAGAGGGCGGATATCCCACCTTCTACATCCTCGACGGAACTTGGAACCCCCTGGAGCTGACAGAGCGACAGGTCATACTCCTGGGCAGGATCATGGAGGAGAGAAAGCTCATCACTGTCGAAGAGCTCGTCCGTCGCGTCCAGAAGAGGGAAGACCTCTTTTCGGAATACGGAGAGATTCGAACCATTCTGGAGAAATATCTCCCTACCCTGCCGGTCCAGTATGTACCCATCGTCACCCCTGAAGAGGAGCCCTACATCTCAACCCAGCTCAAGACCGGCCTTTTCGGAGTGACGAAGGAGACGATCCGCCGGGCAAGGCGGGTGGTTATCACCTACAGCCAGGGCGCCAAACAGGGCGTGGGAGGACACCTTCTGGGAAGGAAGGTCTTTGGCCTCGTCTCCAGACTGAGGGGCGTGCCCGAAGGGGTGAGCCTCATTTCGCCCTTTCCATTTCACAACTGCTACTCCATCGAAGATGTGAAGGCCTTCATCGATGCGGTGCGGATGATCAACCGGAAGGCCTCCATCTGCATCAAGGTTTCGCCCTCACCGGATATCGAGTTCATCGTAGCAGGTCTGGCCCGGATCGCAAAAGACAATCAGATGAGCATCGAGATCTGGCTCGACGGGCCCAGGGGAGGAACAGGCGCAGCTCCAGACATCATCAAAGGGCAGATGGGCATGCACATGGAGTATGCCATTCCCATCTGCCACGAAAAGCTGATGGACTCCAATCTGAGGGACTACGTGGTCTTCATGGGAAGCGGTGGGATTCGCACCTGGGGAGACATCGTCAAAGGCATCGCCCTAGGTCTCGACGGAGTCGTCCTCGGTACATCCGATCTGATCGCCATCGGCTGCGTCCGGGATCGGAACTGCGAATCGGGCTGTCGGAGCGGAATCTCCACGATCAACCCCAAGATGCAGCTCCTCCGCGACGTGGAAGTGAACACCCAGCAACTCATCAACTTCAGGGCCACACTCCAGGCTCAGGTCATTCGGGCTCTAGCCGCTTTGGGGATGAACGACATCCGTCAGCTCCGAGGCCGGTATGACTGCATCCACTGGGCCTCTCTGGAAGAGAGGGTCGAAAGCCATTGCCGAAAAAGGAAGGAAGTGCTCCTCCCGGTTTCTCCTCGAACCAAAAGGACCTATCCTTCTCCGTCCGAACAGGCGGCCTCTCCACCTCCATCCGATTGTGGGGTGGCTGCCATCGTGTCGAACCGGTTCATACCGAGCCATGTGATGGACCTCATGCTGGATCGCATGGCCAACCGGGGAATGGACGGCGTTGGCATCTGGAAGGGCGGTTGCTATCCCAAATATCCCGACCATTATGCCCTTCACCTCCTCATCAAAGGGATTCAGCAGGACGAGGTGGAGGCAGGATACCTCTCCCAGAATCTGGGCCTCCATCCCAAAAAGCTCCGTCAGAGGGCAAGGGAAAGAGTCTTGGCGATCCGAATGGAGATCGCCAGGGAGATCCAGGAGAGGTACTTCAAAGGGCTCGAGATGGTCAATGCCGATCCTTTCAGATGCCGAATCCCATACCGAACCAATGGCGAGGGAGTGGAGGAAGACTTTCGCCTCTTCGGTGAAAGGGATCCAGGGGATGTCTTCCGTTTCTTCGTCAGGGTGAGGAATGAAGAACTCGAACGGTTCATCGAAGAGGAACTGCTCCATGACGAGATCTGGCCACCTCGAGCGCTGAGATACGCCCACCTCACAAGAGAGAATTATGGAGAGGACCAGGACTTCCTCAGGGAGGCAGAGGACGAATATATCTATCGCCTCTCCAGGAGGATCACCAGAGAGAACTACGTGGACAATCCCCAGAAGAGGGCAGCCATGCTCTCCTGTGGAAAGAATTCTGGGTGTTGGAAGAGTGACGGCGCTCACATCCCGTGGCGCCTTCCAGATGCACCAGTCAACATCATCCATCGACGATTGGCAACCGGTTCGGTGGTGGACCAGATGAACTCCCATCCCTTTGCCGAACTCCATACCGCATTGACCCACAACGGTGAGACGACCAACTATCGAACCATGCTCAATCGGGTCATCCAGTTCAACCTCACCCCTCTTGCCCAAACCGATACGGCCGTGGCCTCTCTCAAACTCCATTTACTCAGCCAGTACTTCCACTTTCCCTTCGATGCCATGGTGGAGGCCTTCTCACCTACCACGGGCTGGCATCTCACACAGCTTCCACCTGAGTTGAGGGAGCGCTATGAGAGGATTCAACAGGTGGAACTCGAAAGCGCACCCGACGGTCCTTATCAATACCTCTGCGGTCGAATCGATCCTTACCAAAGGGTCATCGAGCGTCTGGATATCATCGATCCGTCCCTTCTGAGGCCTAACGTGGCCATGCTCTATGACGACGGCCAGACCTTTGTTAGCATCATCTGTTCAGAAAAACAGGGCTGTGATGCGGGCCTCCAGGAGCTTCACCGCTTGAGGCTCGTCAAAAGCACGGTGGCTCCCATCACCATGACGGTCAACCCAGGAATGGTAAGCCGCATCTTCTATGATGAAGAAGGTCGAATCACAAGCTACGAGGTCCTGGATAAATTGGGGAAGAAGATCCCCATCCCCCGGGGAAGCTTCCCTTCTGCTCAGGAGACCCTTGTGGATGGGATGGAGAGGATCGATTCGGCATCGGAGCTCACCGCCTACTTCCGAGAGCGCCTTCCCAAATGGGGATACGGTCAATTCATAAAGGCATTGAGGCAGATCCCAGAGGGTCGTTCGCACCTAAAGGCTATGGAGGAGTTTACGAATATACATGACCAGATGGCAGGATGGGACACGGGCGGAAAAGACAGAGGAGGGCTCATCCACCTCATTCGAGAGGAGATCGACTCCTTCTTGGATGGAATCGGCGACGACGGAGAGATGGTTCGGGTGACGATCAACAGCCTCAGGAGATTGAGGCCCCCTGAAGATCGCCAACAGGTCCTGGTAGTCGATGCGAGAGGATTCAAACCCGAAGGGATCGACCCGTATCAGGTCTTAAGCCCCTTCGTCGATCACGCCCACCGGATGGGGTGGCGAAGGTTCATCCTCTATCGCGTGGAGGGCCAGAGGGGCATCGGCATGGGAATCGGATCAGGGGTGACCACCGATACAGTGTTGGATATCTTCGGAAGCCCTGGCGAATACCTGGGAGCCTTCAACATGGGCGCCCTGATTCGGGTTCACGGACATGCCCAGAACTTCACCGGCATGGTGATGCACTCAGGAACCCTTCAGATCCACGGAGATGCCGGCAAGGTGACAGGGTACTCCTCGAAAGGAGGTACCTTCCACATCCTCGGAAATGTGGTGGATCGGGGCTGGGTCTGTGCGGTGAGCGATCCCCGAGGCCCTGGATTACAGGTCAATGTGGTGGGAACAGCTCATGAGCACCTCTGTCAGGCCCTGATGGGCGGATCGGTGATGATGCTGGGACTTTTTAGAGATCATGAAGGCCTCCTTCGCCAAATGGCCACTCCCTACAGAGGGGCCAAGATCTTAGCAGGGGCCTCTGCAGGGGAGGTCCTCTTCTACGACCCCAAAAAGAGATTGGAGGAGGCCCAATTCCAAAGTGGAAGGCTCAATCCCATCGATGAGAAAAAGTGGGATGAGATCATGAACAGGCTGATGGTTCTTGAGGAGATCTTCCATCTGGGTATTTCCAGAGTGAATCATCACCTCGGCCTCATCATCGATGGAGAACAAGCGGAGATGACCCCAGAAGACTTCAAATGGATCGTCCCCAAAGGAGAATTGGAGGGATATCATTAATACCGACTCATTGCAAAATGGAAAAATAGCAATGAGGAGTTAGCATTAAAATGGCTTTCAATCGTTGCTTATTTTGCAATGATAACTTTACATTGAGCTTTAAGAATTGGGCAGGGGGCGAATCTGGCATCGGCGGACACATCCCCGGGGAAAATCGTAGAGGACATCTCGAAGAGGAGAATGTTTCCCAAGGGCATGGATGCCCTCTCCCCTGCCCTTTTTAGTCTGATGATCTCATAGGCAGATGATCCTATAGTCTTTTGACGAACCGACTATAAGACTAACGACTTTCCGACTAAAATTCATAAATTCCTCTTGCAAAGTGAAAAAAGAATTGGTAGGATGTTAAAAAAAGAGGAGGTGAGCGGTTATGGCAGTCAAGATCATTATCGACCGGCAGGTGAAGAAAGGAAAGGAAGCTGAGTTTGGAAAGTTACTTAGGGAGTTGAGGTCGAAGGCGGTTCCGACAAAAGGTTACATCTCCGGCGAAACACTTCGCTCACTGGAGGACCATTGTAACTATATTGTCATCACCACATGGCAGACCGTAGAAGACTGGAAAGCATGGGAAAAAAACCCGGAACGGAAGAAGGTCCAGGCAAAGATTGAAAAACTGATGGCCAGACCAACCGAGACAAAGATTTACGTTCATGCCTGATTAGAACCAATATCATCTTTTCTGAATATTGACATCTAAAATAAGGCATGTTAATAAGATAAAAATTTTTAGCAGAAAGTTGTTATGGCCAAATGGGTTAAAGCTCAATCAAAGACCCTCGATCCCTTCCGAAAGGGATCGGGGGTCTTTTTTTATGGGGAAAGAACATCCTCTATACCCAATGGACCTTTTCCCACCTCCTATTCTAACGCCTCCTTCCATCTTTCACCTCTTCTCTTAAGAGGTGGAAGATGGAATTATAAGGGAAGCGGAATTGGGGATAAATTAGGAAGCAAGCTTTTATGAATCCTATTCGGAAAGCAATCCTTGCCTTAGAAGACGGAATGGTATTCGAAGGAAGATCATTTGGAGCGCCTGGAGAGAAGGCTGGCGAACTTGTCTTCAATACGAGCATGACGGGTTATCAGGAGATACTGACCGATCCCTCCTACAAAGGTCAGATTGTAATTATGACCTACCCCCTCATCGGTAATTATGGCATCAATGAGGCGGATGCAGAATCACAAGATCCCAAGGTCGAAGGTTTTATCATCAAAGAGAACAGTTCTCGTCATAGCAATTGGCGATCCGAACAATCCCTTTCCGAATATCTGATTGGCCACAACATCCTTGGGGTTGAGGGCATGGATACCCGGGCCCTCACCAAGCACATCCGCGAAAAGGGTGCCATGAAAGCGATCCTTTCAACGGAAGATCTTCATCCAGAGCGATTGATCGAAAAGGCAAAGGCATCGCCTGGCTTAATCGGAAGAGATCTGGTCAAGGAAGTAACCTGCAAAAAACCTTACTTCTGGCATGAAAGAAACGATCCTCAATTTTTAGACGAAACGTTCTCTCTTCCCGCATCCCACTTTCGACCGAAGGTGGTCGTCATCGATTTCGGGGTGAAGTTTAATATCTTGCGTTGTCTAAAGCAGTCGGGATGCGAGGTGATCGTTCTACCAGCCTCTTCTTCGGCAGAAACCGTTCTTTCCTATCAACCGGATGGAATCCTTCTCTCCAATGGGCCGGGCGATCCAGAAGGCGTTCCCTATGCCATCGAAACGGTCAAAAACCTGATTGGGAAAAGACCGATCTTTGGCATCTGTCTTGGGCATCAACTCTTAGGATTGGCCTTAGGTGGGAGGACATTTAAATTGAAATTTGGTCATCGGGGAGCCAATCAGCCGGTTAAAGACTTCAGGACCGGAAAGGTAGCCATCACCTCTCAAAATCATGGATTCGCCGTCGATCCAAATTCCCTCAACCCAAAAGAGGTGGAGTTGACCCAGATCAATCTCAACGACCAGACATTGGAAGGAATGAGGCATCGAAAATTGCCCATTTTCTCTGTTCAATATCATCCTGAGGCATCTCCGGGTCCCCATGATACCCAATATCTTTTCAGTGAATTTGTGAAGATGATGGAAGAAGAAGCCAAAGAAAGACGATAAAGGTTAGGGGAGCTTTCTCTTTTAGAGAACTGGAGGCAAGCAATCTTTCACCTCTAACCTATATCCTGAAGCGAAGCGCTCCTAAAGAGAAACGATCCTTTATGCCCAAACGAACCGATATTAAAAAGATCCTCATCATAGGCTCAGGGCCCATTGTCATTGGTCAGGCTTGCGAGTTTGACTATTCTGGCACACAGGCATGTAAGGCTCTTAAAGAGGAAGGGTTTATGGTGGTTTTAGTCAACTCGAACCCTGCCACCATCATGACCGATCCAGAGATGGCGGATCGAATCTATATTGAACCGATCACTCCGGAGACTGTTGAGAAGATCATCGCGCGTGAGCGACCGGATGCTCTCCTTCCCACCTTGGGTGGCCAAACTGGTCTCAATGTCTCTGTATCGCTTTATGAAGCAGGCGTGCTTGAAAAATATCATGTCCAGATGATTGGAGCCAAATATGAGGCGATCAAAAAGGGAGAAGACCGGAAGCTCTTCAAAGAGGCGATGAAGAAAATCGGCCTCGACCTTCCTAAAAGTGGCCTCGCCTATTCCCTGTCCGAAGCTATGGAAGTGGCCAAAGAGATTGGGTTCCCCGTGATTATCCGTCCCAGTTTCACACTGGGTGGCACTGGAGGTGGCGTTGCCTATAACATTCAAGAGTTTGAGGAGATGGCGGCACGTGGACTCGAATGGTCCATGATCAATGAGATCCTGATCGAAGAGTCCGTCCTCGGTTGGAAAGAGTATGAGTTGGAGGTTATGAGAGATCTCAACGACAATGTTGTCATTATCTGTTCCATCGAGAACCTCGACCCCATGGGCATCCACACCGGAGATAGCATTACGGTCGCTCCTGCACAAACCCTGACCGACAAAGAGTACCAACGGATGCGAAATGCGGCGATACGCGTGATCCGTGAGATCGGTGTGGAGACCGGAGGCTCCAACATCCAGTTTGCAGTTCGGCCCGAAGATGGTCGTATGGTCATCATCGAAATGAACCCGAGGGTCTCTCGTTCCTCGGCATTGGCATCCAAAGCCACAGGATTCCCCATTGCCAAGATTGCGGCCAAATTGGCCGTGGGATATACCCTTGATGAGATCCCCAATGACATTACCCAAAAGACACCTGCCTCTTTTGAGCCGACGATTGACTACTGCGTTGTTAAAATTCCGCGGTTCACGTTCGAAAAATTTCCAGATGCAGATCCCACACTTACGGTCTCGATGAAATCGGTTGGTGAGACCATGGCTATTGGAAGAACATTTAAGGAGGCCCTTCAGAAAGGGCTTCGCTCTCTGGAGATCGGCAGATTCGGCCTAGGTGGTGATGGCAAGGATAAATTTCTATTCAATGGCTCCCTAAGGATTTCTGATCGATTCCGAATGATCGAACAGGTGAAGAAAAAACTGGTGATACCCAATGCCGAAAGGCTCTTCTACATTCGCTACGCATTCCTCTTGGGGATGAGATCGGAGGAGATTCATGAATTGACGCGGATTGATCCCTGGTTTCTCTCCAACATCCGTGAAATTGTTGATCTTGAAGTGGAGATCCGTTCCTATGGAACAGCCATAAAGGATTTGGAACTCTGGCGAACCACCCTTTCTCCAGATCAATTACCGATCCCTACTCAACTCTTAAAGCGAGCCAAGGAGTTCGGATTTTCTGATGTACAACTGGGACATCTTTTGGGCCTTGATGAACAGGCGATTCGAAAGATGAGAAAGGAACATTCTATCCTGCCCGTCTATAAGTTGGTAGATACCTGCGGTGCTGAGTTTGAGGCCTATACCCCCTATTACTACTCCACTTACGAGACAGAGAATGAAGCAAAACCTTCTTCGAGAAAGAAGATCATGATCCTCGGTGGAGGACCCAACCGGATTGGACAAGGCGTTGAATTCGACTACTGTTGTGTCCATGCCTCATTTGCATTAAAGGAGTTGGGTTATGAGACAATCATGGTCAACTCAAACCCCGAAACCGTTTCAACGGACTACGATACATCTGACAAACTCTACTTTGAACCCCTAACCCTCGAGGATGTCCTTCACATCGTGGATCAGGAAAAACCGGATGGCATCATCGTCCAGTTCGGAGGCCAGACGCCCCTCAATCTGGCAGTCCCTCTTGAAAAAGCAGGAGCCAAGATCATTGGGACAAGCCCAGACAATATTGATCGGGCTGAGGATCGGAAACGGTTTCAACTCCTGCTCAATAAACTGAAGCTCATCCAGCCTCCAAACGGAACTGCAACATCCTTCGAGGAAGCCAGGAGGGTTGCTGAGGAGATCGGTTATCCTGTGGTGGTCAGGCCTTCCTATGTTCTGGGTGGCCGTGCAATGGAAATTGTATACGATGAAACCTCTCTCGAAAGTTTCGTTCAAAGAGCGGTGGAAGCCTCTTCAACCCATCCAATTCTAATCGATAAATTCCTTGAGGATGCGATTGAGATCGATGTAGATGCCGTTTCCGATGGATCCGCTTGCGTCATCGCAGGGATCATGGAGCATATCGAAGCCGCAGGTATCCATTCCGGAGATAGCGCCTGCGTCACCCCTCCCTACTCCTTGAGCGACGAACTGATCGAACAGTTAAAAAAGAACACCTATGCCCTTGCCAAAGAACTTCAGGTCGTAGGCCTGATGAACATCCAGTATGCCATCAAAAATGATGTCATCTATATCTTGGAGGTCAACCCCAGGGCATCGCGAACGATCCCGTTCATCAGCAAGGCCACCGGTATTCCCTGGGCTAAGGTCGCAGCTAAAGTGATGGTAGGAAAAACTCTTTCAGAACTGGGCATTAAAAGAGAAGTGGAGATCCGCCATATTGCTGTCAAGGAATCGGTCTTTCCGTTCAAGCGGTTCTATGGAGTGGATACTGTCCTCGGCCCTGAAATGAAATCTACCGGAGAGGTGATGGGAATTGATACCGATTTTGGAGTCGCCTTTGCTAAATCCCAAATCTCTGCGGGCACTTCCATCCCCTTGAAAGGGAGGGTCTTCATCAGTGTGATGAATAAGGACAAACGCCCCATTGTCTTTGTCGCCAAGAAATTGGCCGATCTCGGATTTGAACTGATTGCAACCAAGGGGACGGCAAAAGTTCTTTCAAATAATGGAATCGAGGTCCAGATTGTTTACAAGGTTGGAGAAGGAAGGCCCGATATTGTCGATCGGATGAAAAATGGAGAAATTCAACTCGTTATCAATACTCCGAGCGGTAAGAAGCCAAAAGCGGATGAGGTGGCGATTCGAAGTCAGGCGGTCGCACACAACATCCCCATCATCACCACCCTCTCGGGTGCCGAAGCCGTGGTCAATGGTATCGAATCCTTACTCAAGAAAGGGATGACCGTCCATTCAATACAAGAATACAACCAGGGAGTTTGATGCTGAGGTGATTTATGGGGGTTTTGACAAGGGAAGAGATTCTTAAGGAGATTCACATCGGAAATATCGAAATTGAACCATTTGAAGAGGATCATGTGGGCCCAGGATCCATTGACCTCAGATTGGGCAATGAGTTCAGGGTCTTTAAAAAACTGAGAAACGCCTGTGTGGTGGAGGATGGAATCTCTGTAGAAGATCTCACAGAGCTTCTGGAAGTCAAAGATTCTTTTACATTAATGCCAGGGGAAACCGTTTTGGGAATTACGCTTGAAAGGATAAAATTGCCATCCACCATTTGCGGATGGTTGGAAGGAAGGAGTCGGTTTGCCCGGATGGGTCTGGTGATTCATATGACAGCAGGCTTCGTCCAACCTGGAGTCAACAACCGTCAGGTGCTTGAAATCGGAAACCTCGCTCCTTTTCCGCTTGTGCTCAAACCCGGTGTGAAGATATGCCAGATTGTTCTACAGCGCACGGAGGGAGAGGCTTTTTATCAGGGCAGATATATGAAACAGAATGGCCTCTAAATGAAATAGTTTCATGTTTCAGGTTTCATGTTTTAAACATTGTCAATCAATTTTTAAACCCGAAACCTTAAAAGATGAATCGTTATTCCATCGGCTCCATCCTTGGCATTCTTCTCCTGTGGGAACTTCTGGTAAGATGGCTGGAGATCCCCAAATTTCTCCTTCCCGCCCCCTCGGTCATCCTCTCCTATATCATTGTCAAATTCAAACTCCTTGCCATGCATACACTGGTCACCTTGCTGGAGGCAGGGATTGGATTTATCATCGGCTCCCTATCAGCCATTCTTACCGCCATCCTCTTTCTCTGGTTTCAGCCTTTGAAGGAGATGTTCTATCCCTATGCAGTTATTCTCAATAGTACTCCCATTGTGGCCATTGCGGCACCGATTGTCATCATCTTCGGAAGCGGAATGTGGTCTAAGGTAATCACAGCCATCATCTGCGTCTTCTTTCCTGTCCTGGGGCCGACGTTTAAATCCCTCGCCTCAGTCGGAGCCTTGGAGTTAAAATGGATGGATTCCTACCATTCCACGCGCTGGCAAAAATTCTGGTATCTCCAATTCCCCTTTGCCCTTCCGCAGATCTTTGCCAGCTTTAAAGTGGCGTGGACCCTTGCGGTCATTGGTGCGGTTGTCGGAGAGGTCTTCGGGGCCTATAAAGGATTGGGGTTCTTAATTGTGGATGCGATCTATATTATGGATACGCCACGAGTCTTTGCCAGTATCATCGCTTGCTCCCTCTTAGGGCTCTCTTTGGTTGGAGTAATCACATTCGTGGAGAAACGATTGATATCTTGGCACATCTCTGTGGAAAGGAGGTGATTCAGTTCGGAGTTCGGAATGTTGAATGTTCAATTTAAAGTTTTTGAAAATAAACTTTAGTGCACTTCAGTCACTCAAGAAAAAAGAGGAGGGGAAAATGAAAAACTTAGGATCCGCTCTGGTCGTATTGGTTGTCCTTCTGCCATTAACCGCAATCGCACAAGAAGCCATTGTTCACGAGGCCTGGTTTATCCACATGGAGTCAGCAGGAGGTTGGGTCGCTGTTGAAAAGGGCTTCAATGGAAAGGTAAAGGTTAAAGAGATTCAAGGAGGTCCAGGGATCTCTCCGATTCAGAAAGTCGTTGCAGCGGCTCGAGCAGGACATATCGCCTTTGGAAATGACTATCCCGAAAATATCATTCGAGCGCGAGAGAAGGAAGGAATTGCTCTGGTCGCTGTTAGCGTCGACTTTCAAACCAGTGCCATGAGGATTATCAGCTGGCACCCGATTAAATCAGCAAAAGACATCAAAGGAGACTTTGGCATCTGGATCGGATACGATGCCAAGGCAAAATGCGCTGTGGGTAAGGGATGGGAGAAACAGTTCACCATCCAGAATCAAGGTGGGGATATTAAACCATGGCTCATGGGAACATGGCCCTTGGCCTCTGCCATGACTTACAATGAGCTGATTACGGCTCAGCGAGAAACGAAAAAGATGGGCAAAACCTTCTATACTACTGATTATAAGGATTTGGGGATTGACTGGATGGACAATGTCCTCTTCACCACCGAAGAGATCATCAAGAAATATCCCGATGTGGTGCAAGCGGTTGTAACAGGTAGGTATAAAGGGTTTCAATGGGCTCTTGAAAATCCAAAAGAGACCTTTGAAATTTTAAAGAAGACCAATGAGGGCCTCGACTTCGCCCATGAGATGGATGCTGTTGCACCGATGAAGGCTTTGATGATCAATGCCGATACGAAGAAGCATGGATTAGGATATATCAATCCAAAGAAATGGGAGAATGTCGCAAAAGATATGTTTAAGGCGGGGCTTCTGGATAAGATGCCAGACGTTAAGAAATTCTACACAGAAAAGTTTCCAAGCGGAGTGATTCCCAAATAAAAAATTTCGAAGCACGAAATCCTCCGACCTGGTCGGGGTAGGCGAAACTCAAAACTACAAAGAATGAACAAATTCAAATGTTCAAAGCAGATAGTATTTTATGACATTTGAAAATTTGAATTTGATTCGGATTTCGGATTGTTATCTAATTTCAGGAGGCATGAATGACCGAACGGGTCTTTCTTGAAGAGGTAGGAAAACCTTTCAGCATCACACCTATGGGCCATGGCCGGGCATGGGAGGTGGCAAACCTACGAAACGACTCCACCATCCCTCCACTCATCTATGTCGTAGAAAGCGAAATAGGACAGGCCTTTCTTTTAGGAAGAGGCGTAAGTGGCAGGGCAAAATTCAATATGATTCGTTATATTGCCACCTCATTCATCGAACTCTTCTTCGAACGATTTCGAAATAAAAGCTGTGCTCAATACCTCATCCTCAGAGGCGCCTATCCTTTCGACCTCCAGCATGCTTTCGGAAGCGCCCCTCCTTATGACCGGTTTCTCCTACCAACCGGCTTTATTAAACTGCAGAGGGTTCTCAATCAGAAGGGAGAGGATTGGGAGATTAAGGCGCAGAGCTTTGTCGGTGAGTATCAAGGAGATATCTGGCTCATTCCAGATACGGCCATCGCTTCTGGTTCAACCATCTCCTTCTTTCTAAGGAATGCTTTTACCCACCATCTCCCGAAACAGGTCTATATCTTTACCGCATGCGGAAGCCTTGAAGGTATTCAGCGAATCTATCAGGAATGTCTCAAAAAGGGTGTAGAATTGATCCCGGTCTTTTCTCAGTGCATCTTTGAGGTATCCAGGGAGGGAAATCTTCCTGGTCTGCCTCTGACTGATCTACCGGTGACCAATCCAGGATCCATCACAACAAAACATTTTTTTGAAAAAGCCTCTCATCGCTACCAGGGCACTCGGATGTGCTCTGTTGGCGACATCGGCGAAAGTCTGGACGACCCCATCCAGTACTCTCTTCACACCCTCTGGGAGATGCAGATTCTGGGCATGGATCCAAAGAAAGAAAATTGGGACACATGGACAATTGAGGTCCGGTCAGAACCAATAAAGAGGAAAGTTCACGATTTCAACCCTGCCCTTGCCGATTACTTTAAGAATTTATGGAGATAACCGTGGATCCCAATTCATCAATTTCCCCTATCTCCATTCGTCTGGTCAATGTTAAAAAATATTTTAAGGATCGGGATGTCGAAGCCCTGGGTGGAGTCTCCCTGGAGGTTCTAAGGGGCGAATTCCTCAGCTTCATCGGGCCTTCGGGTTCCGGCAAAAGCACGCTTCTCGAACTCCTGGGGGATATCGGTGATGAAGGTGGCCCTACGGATGGGGAGATTTTGATTGAGGGGAAGACCCCCGAAGATTTGAGAAGGACGCGCGGTTACGGGATCGTCTTCCAGGAATCAACGCTCTTTCCCTGGTATCGCGTTTTCCAAAACTGCCTTCTCCCTTTCCGAATCGCAAAAAGCAAAATTCCTCCTGAGCAACAGGTTAAACGAATTGAGATGCTTCTTGAAATGGTGGAACTCGATAAAAAATTCTGGTCATACTACCCCAGAGAATTATCCGGTGGAATGCAGCAGCGGGTCGCCATTGTCAGGGCCCTTGCGCTCGACCCACCTCTTCTCCTGATGGACGAACCCTTTGGCGCCCTGGATGATCTAACCCGAAAAACGATGCAGATGCTCCTTCTCGACATCTGGTCAAAAACAAAAAAGACGATCCTGATGGTAACCCACTCGATCTCAGAGGCTTGTTTCATGTCGGATCGGGTCGCTGTCCTCACACACCGTCCAGGCCGCATCGCAAGAATTATCTCTATCCCTCTGGACAGGCCTCGAGAACGCTCAATGACTGAGACGAAAGCCTTCGCCAGAATCTGCTCGATGGTCAGAGAAGCGCTCGGTTCCGGTAGGAGTTTAGAAGAAGATGGCTCAATTAAGGAATAAAAGTTCGGAGTTCGGTCTTCAGAGTTCGGAGTAAAAAAATATGAAATAAAGAAACTCCGAACTACGAACTCATATCTCCGAACTTATCGGGTATTTCCCGTATTCAATGATAACCTGATCGACACCGGTTATCTCTTTTAATTCCACATTGATCGAATCCTGTCGAGAAGTTTCCAGTATCTTTCCGACATAGTCCGCATGGATAGGCAGCTCCCTATGGCCTCGGTCTACCAAAATGGCCAACTCCACCCGTCGGGCCCTACCTAATTCAAGGAGGGCATCCAGGGCAGCCCGAATCGTTCTTCCTGTGAAAAGGACGTCATCCACCAGAAGAACATGTTTGTCCTCAATGGGAAAATGGATCTCGGTTTTCTTCACTTCAGGGGTCTGGGTTAGTCGGGTCCAGTCATCGCGATAGAGAGTAATATCAATCACTCCAGCAGGAAGATCCTTGCCTGTCCTTTGAAAAATTTTCTGTTTCAGACGCTGAGCCAAATAGACTCCTCCGGATCGAATCCCCACGAGAACCATCTCTTTCAACTGAGGATGTCGTCGAAGCAATTGGTCACAAATTCGATTCAGGGACTCTTCGATATCCTCTTCTTTGAGCAAGATCTCTCTTCTTAACATTGAAAGGCTCCCAACCTTTTTCTCGCGATGAAAAGAAGTTGAAGATTGGTACGTTAGATCTTCCGACGTAGAGGCCTTCTAAAAAACCAAAGTCCAAGCAAACAGACGATCAGGAATCCCAATCCCCCTGCGAGGAGGTAGGGCCACGGAGGTATCAAGGTCTTCTCCACATCCATTGAAGCAAGAAGGTTGACTTCCTTTATCGTCCTTCCCTCTTTCTGAACAAGTACCTTTGCTAAAACTTGCCCCTTTTGAACGGGAGCTGAGACAAAGGCTGGCAATTGGGGGATCGCAGCGGCCAGATTCTCCTTTCCCCTGGACACAGTAACCTTACCATCTTCAGAGGCGATGAGGGTCAATTGATCTAACTTCCCCCTTTTTACTTTGACAGGTCCAAAGGAGGCACCTTTCTTGACTGCCTCAACCGTAGCAAAGTTCTTAAATCCATGTTCCAATAACTTCAGTGCCTCTGGTGCTCTCTTTTTCACTTTGTCACATCCCATGACCACCGCAATCATCCGCTGGCCCTCTCTTTTAGCAGTCGCCACAAGATGGTAACCCGATTCCTTAATATAGCCCGTTTTAAGTCCATCCACTCCAACGTTCTTATAGAGCAGGAGATTGCGATTTCCCTGTCGAATGCCATTGTATTCAAACTCAATCGTCGAGTGCAGGGTAAGAGATTGGGGATGGTCTTCAATATATCGCTTTGCCAGGATGGCCATATCATGGGCTGTTACATACTGACCTTCGGCTGGCAGTCCATGGGAATTCTTAAATTGAGAATTATTCATTCCTAAAGCCTTGGCCTTCTCATTCATCTTCGAAACGAAAGCCTCTTCCGAACCTGCCAGATGCTCAGCCAAGGAAATACAGGCATCATTCCCAGAGGCGATAGCTACCCCTTTGATCAAATCTTCAACCCTGACACGTTCTCCTACCTTGATATACATCGCCGAGCTATCAGTTTTATAGGCGCTCCTCCATGCTTTTTCACTAACAGTAACCATATCATCCATCTTGATTTGCCCGTCACGGATGGCATCAAAGATCAGATAGAGTGTGAGAACCTTGACAAAACTGGCGGGCGGGATTCTCAGATCTGGGTTCTGCTGATAGAGAATTTCTCCGGTCAGCCCATCCATCAGCACGGCGGACTGAGCATCGCACTGGAGGGGATTCTTTGGGGCCGATGAAGCCGAAGCCTCTTTTGGGGGTTGCCCTTTTCTCTGTGAAGATACGGCATGAGCTGGTTTTGTTTGAGTTGGTTTTTTGATCGGCTTGCCAATGGCTTTTTGAGTAATATTCAAGGAGAAAAAGACTCCAATAATAATGAATATTGAAAAGGTTTTTAGAGACCGAATCTTCATCCTCACCTCCGATACATTTTCGTGAATTCATAACAGATTCATCCCCTTTTTTCAAACTCCCTTTTTCAAACCAACATTGAAAAGAGTAATGATCTGGGTTAGATTAAATCCCGATCATGCCAGAAGAAAATTACTCCGATCATATTTTAAAAGAATTTAGGAGAATAACCTCACTCGATTATAAAGCGATTCCATCACATCTTCCCGAAGGTTGCATTCCAATCGGTTTTTTCTGTCCCTATGTGCCCGAAGAACTTCTCCATGCGGCTGGCGCCTTTCCCTTTCGCCTGTTGGGTTCTCCAATCAAGTTGTCTCATGCTCCTGCGCATCTGCCACCGGGATGCTGTCATTTTATGAAGTCTTCTCTTGAAAGCCTTCTCAGTGGCGAGCTCGATTTTTTGAAGGGTGTCGTCTTCAGCCACACCTGTGATGGAATGCAGGGCCTTTCAGACATCTGGGCTTTTCAGAAACGTCTCCCCTTGCTTTTCAACTTCATGGTGCCAACCAATCTATGTTCGGAATCCACACGACCCTATCTCAAGTCCGAAATCGAACGGTTCTGGAGCTTTCTCGGATCGAATGTGGGAACGGTGACAATACCAAACCTGTTGGCCTCGGTTCGACTCTTTAATCGGATCCGAGAAAAAATCGGTGAACTCTATCAGCTCAAGCGAACTTCATCCTCACGATTATCCGAAGGTGACTTTGCCTCCGTCATTCGTGCAGGATATTGGATGGATCGTAACCAATACCTTCAATCTTTAAGTGAACTTCTGAATGCCATGCCGCGAAAGCCAACGGACGAAACTCCCTTCGTTCCAATCTACCTCACTGGGAATATGGTCCATTCTGCCCCCTATTTCTCCCTTATCCACGAGGCTGGAGCCAGAGTCGTCTCAGACGATCTCTGTAGCGGAGAAAGATTTCTTAGACTACGGACAAGAGAAGATATCGATCCAATCGAAGCCCTTACTGAACGTTATCTCACCTCGTTCCTATGCCCCACCAAGCATAAAGGAGCTCATGCGCGTCTCGAAACCCTTTTACCAGAGATCGAACAATCCGGCGCAAAAGGAGTCATCTTTCTTCAATATAAATATTGCGAACCACATTTCTTTGACCACCCTGATCTGAAAACAGCCCTTGAAGCCAAAGGCATCCCTTCTCTTCTCCTGGAAGTGGATGATCCTTCAACATCACAGGGACAGATGAAGATGAGGATACAGGCTTTTGTAGAGATGTTAAGTGCCTTGTGAACATCATTAAACCACATCACGCGTGAGTTATAATGGGAGAGAGTAAATTCCAAATCACCAATTTCAAATTCCAAACAAGCTCCAAATTCCAATTTTAGAATGGCTGAAACAGATCCATTTGGAATTTCGGTAATTGGAATTCACTTGGGTTTTGGTAATTGGGATTTGGTGCTTTAGGAAGAGCGTATGGCAAAGGAGCCACCTCCAATAAATCCTTATCGCCCGATCCAATCCACAGGAGCTTACCGTCGCCTGATGATGGCCTACTATTTTATGGTGAAGCATCCCTCCTGGTTTGGTAAAAAGGTGGCGTGGATCACCAGTGGTGGACCCGTAGAGCCCCTTTATGCCATGGGCATCCTCCCCTTCTATCCTGAAAACTATGGCGCCATGTGCGGTGCCTCAAGGATGTCCGTCTCGCTCTGTGAAGCGGCTGAACATCGGGGTTACTCCCATGATCTCTGTTCTTATGCCCTCACCGATATCGGATCCTATTTCACAGGAAAGGGACCCATCGGACGCCTCCCAAAGCCTGATTTTTTGATCTGTAGCAACAACATCTGTGGTACAGTGATCAAATGGTATGAAATTCAAGCAAGAACATTTAAGGTTCCCCTCTTCTTTCTCGATACACCTTATATACACAATGAGATTCATGAGCATAATCTCCACTATGTCACAAAACAGATGGAGGCTTACATTCAATTTCTCGAAAACCAGATGAAGCGTTCCTTTCCGGAGAAGCGTTTTCAAATAGTCGTTTTTCGTTCTTTCGAAACGATCACTCTCTGGAGGGAGATCCTCAACCTTTCCGTCAACAGACCCGCACCTTTTGCCGCCTTCGATGCCTTCATTCACATGGCGCCCATTGTCACGCTTCGAGGGACCTATTGGGCGGCCTGGTATTATAAAAAGTTAAAAAGAGAATTAGAAGAGAGAGTCAAAAAAGGGCTGGGGGCATTCGCCCGTGAGGAGATACGTCTGATTTGGGACAACATTCCCATCTGGTATGACATTCGGAACCTCTCTAAATTACTTGCCTCCAAAGGGGCTGTCCTCGTGGCGGACACCTATACTTCTGCATGGGCGATGGAAGAACCTGTTCTGACTGACTCTCTGGACGCCATGGCAAGGGCTTATGCCACCATCCATCTGAATCGGGGGTTGGAATATAAGATCGAAAAGATGTCTAATTTGATTCAGCACTATGAAGCCGATGGATTCCTCATGCATTCGAATCGGAGCTGTAAACCTTACTCGCTCGGGCAGTATGATATGAGACGAGAGGTCACCCGCCGGACTGGAAAACCGGGATTGATCATCGAAGCTGATCATACCGATTCCCGAAGCTATGCTCCCCAGCAGGTAGAAAAACAGATCCTGATGTTCTTGGAGATGATGAAAAGCAGAAGGACGGAATAAAATTCTTTTTACCGAACAAACTTTATGACTTCATCAATGGGTCTTCTCTCTTTGAAGGGGGACTCATCCGGATAGCCTACGGCAACCAGGCAGACGAGGGACATCTCTTTGGGAACCTCAAGGATAGATTCAATCTCTTCTTTCGCCATCAAAGGAGAGGCAAGCCAGATCGCACCTAACCCCATCTGGTGAAATGCTAAAAGCATCGTTGCAGTTGCTGCAGAAGCGCTTTAAATGGCAGTGGGCGCTGTTCTTCGAAATCTCATGATCCGACTGGCCATTGGATCAGCCGCTTCTCTGACAAGTAACACCTTGTCCATCACGCTTCGGTATTCGCTGATAAAAACTCCTATACAGGCTGGAGCATCTCTGTAAAAGGAGGCATTCTTTTGATAACGTTTCACATCCTCCTCCCAAGATCTGGCTTCTGGCCAGGAGGCAATCCGGTCGGCTGCAGACTGTACAGTATCCGCCATCTTCCTGATCACTTCTTTATTCTTAACCACAACAAAATACCATCCCTGATAATTCCCACCATTGGGTGCCCAAGTAGCCAACTCTATGGCTTTCTTTAACAACGCATCCGAGACTTCATCCTTCTTCCATTTCCGAATTGAACGTCTGCTCTTGATCCACTTCTCCAAGGTCCAAATATCCATCTTTCTATCCTTTCCTCATTAAAATGATTTAGGACCGAGCTGGTGGGAGATCTTGATATCCCTGGACAGTGAGGCCAGGCAAGATCATCATGGTAGCGGTCCCATGGGCAATCAGCTTTCCTTCTTCATCTTTGACGAAGGCCTCGCCCAAGGCGAGGGTCTTCCCCATCTTGATACATCGGCCTTCAGCCTTAAGTCTACCCTTTTGAACCGGCGCCAAGTAATTCACCTTAATCTCTACGGTCGTCAATCCCAATCCATTCTCCACCTGAGGAAAGGTCGCCCAGAAAGTAGCCGCATCCACCACAGAAGCCATGACTCCTCCGTGAACGTTTCCAAAAGGTTGAAGGTGTTTCTCTTCTAATTGAATTTCAAGAAGTGAAGTCCCCCATTTCAGATCCTTGATTTCCATAGAGAGAAGGGAGAAATAGGGACTTTTGTTGACAATATTGGCCACACCCTCTTTATATTTTGGATTTAACTCGACTTGGGCCATCTCCGATCTCCTATCTTTGGTATTTTTCCAAAAAGACAATCGTCAGTTTTTCATTCGCCATTACGGTTTTGAAACGTTGATATCCCAGCTTCTCATAGAGGTAAAGATTCCGCTCGCTCTTATGGCCTGTAAAAATCTCAAATCTCTGGGCCTCGCTAAATATCGCTTCGATCCGGCTCATTAACTGTTTTCCTATCCCCCGATTCTGAAAATCAGGGTGGACAATGAGCCGTCCCACATAACAGGTCCCCTCTCTTAGAAAGGCTCTGACCGAGCCAATAATCCGACCGTTCTCAACCGCCTTAAGAAAAGTCTGGGTGTCAAAATCTTTTTCGATCTCATCCAGGGTCTGTTTTAAGGGTGGAATTGTAAAATCATTGTAGATCGCCGCTTCGCTTTGGTAAGCCAGTTTCTGCAATGCTAAAATCTCCTCTGCATCACCAATACCAGCATTTTCGATGATCATCAGTGCACCAGATTTGAAATAGGTTTTAAAACCTCTGCGAATAGCGGTGGGCGAGATCAAAATACTTTTGGGCCCTTTTCGAGGCTTCCTCTTTTGCCCCTTCTGAAATCGTCAGATCATCCAGTCGGAAACTCTCCACTTTTCCCCGAACATAGGCGCGGTAGCATTTGTAGAAATCCAAGATTTCCATCAATTCATCATCCCCAGATTCCCTGATATACGATCGGATCAAATGATCGCTTAGGTCCTGCCGGTTATGATAATCGAGGTCCATGGCTAAAAAGGCGATGTCTGCTGCGACATCCGTATAGCGGAATCTCTCATTGAATTCAATGCAGTCGAAGATCGAAATCTCATCGCCCCAGAAGATATGTTCGAGTCGGAGATCGCCGTGACAATCTCGGATTCGGTTGGCATCAATCCTTCGAACAAATAGCTCCCCCCGGTCTTTAAAAAAATGAATCGTTCGCCCCTGGATCTCCCGATAAACTTCTTTGGAGATGGTTGCTCCGATATATTTCTCTGTCTGATCGAAGTTCTCATCGGTATCCTCTTTCACCCGTTCCGGTCGGGCAAAATTACTAATTCGTTCGTTTGTTTCCGCATTCAAATAGAACCGAACCAATTTTTCAGAAATGGCTTCAATCATCTCTAAGGTCACTTCGTTCCTCGCCAGTAAATGATTCATGAGAGAGGTTTCGGGTATTTGGATCATCTGAACGGCATATTCGACTGGATCTCCCTGACCTCCTAAAATGACCTTCTCACCTTCTTGGGTGATCCCGACCACACCAAGATAGAGGGTTGGAGCAAGCCGGCGATTCAAGATCACTTCCTGCTCACAATAATGTCGTCTCTTCTCGATGGAGGTAAAATCAAGGAAACCGAAATCAACAGGTTTCTTCACTTTATAGGCATAATTCCCGGTGAGAAAGACAAGGGAGATATGGGTCTCGTGAAATGCCACGGTTTGGGGTTGGTCAGGATAGAGGGCGGGATTAAGGAACGCTCTCTTAAGAAAAGATATTTGAAACTCTTTGCCCATGTCATTTAGGCTCATAGTCGAGTAGTCAACACTTAACGGCTACAAGACGATTCGACTCCATGACGATAAGACCGATCATCTTCTTTCGATCGCTCGTATCTTCCAGTCAGGTGCTGTGTTATATTCGGTGTCGATGATGAGATAAAGGATAGAGACTCCCTGAACCCTTCTCTTCAAATCGTCAATATCCACGGGTTGAAAAATGGCTTTATTGTTCAGGTAGGCTTCCCGTGTTAAGGCATTCGATTCGTAATTCTCCTTGGTCCGCTTCAGTATCCTTTCAATCGACTTATCCTCTGTGCAACGACACTCTGCAATCACAAAAGGCCGATGTGCCTTCTCCGAAATCTCTGCCGCCCTCCTTCTCAGCTCTTGGGAAACGAAGGTCGCATCGAGAATCAGCCCTTCTGAAGAGGTTCGGAGCGATGCCTCAGCCCTTTGGAACATCTCTTCATAGACCTTCATCCGTCGGTTCGGGTCGGAGGCAATTTGATTGTCGAAGATATCCTCCCCTTTGAGCACTTCGAGTCTGATCATATCGGATCGAAGAATCTGAAACCCCTTCATTCTCGCAATCTCTTCCGTGACCGGACTCTTCCAGCTCCCCGGAAGCCCCACGGAGATCAACACCGAATTTTTGGGAACCTCCGATTCGATCACTTCTGCAAAAGCTCTTTCCATTGAAACCTCCTCCAGATTAAATAACCAAATTCCAAGCTCCAAACACCAAATAAGCTCCAATGAACAATAACCAAAATAGGTTTGAGACAATGGGTGATTGGTTATTGGTTATTATTTGGTTATTGGAATTTGACTATTGGTTATTTGTTTATTATTCTATCACACCTCCAGGGCTTTTAAAACGACCTCATGCAAAATTCCGTTGCTCGCCAGGATGCCTCTATTTTTTTCAAGCCTTATCCCACACGAAAAATCAAGAGATTTCCCATTGAGATCCGTTACCTTACCTCCGGCCTCCTCGGCAATGATGGCGCCTGCGGCATGGTCCCAAATCTTCTCCTTGTAACCAGGCTCAGAAGGAGAGGGAACCCGCAGATAGAAGGTTGCTTCTCCTCGTGCGACCATTCCGTACTTGGCTTGACTGTCCATCTTGAGGGGAGGTTCTCTCATCCCTAATCTCTGTGCGATTTTCAAGTGAGTCAAGTGGTCAGCATGATCGGGTTCAATGCTTTCTGTAAAGGATGCTTTGGCTGGATCGCCCACTTTTGAAACGGAAAGCATTCGTCTCTTTCCTCTCTCCCCTTCCATGTCCATCTGAAAAGAACCCTTTCCCCTCACAGCCAAAAAAACACTTCCCTTCTTCCCATTCCGATGATCCCGATCGAGATAGAGATTGGGGCAAGCCATCAGGCCAAGTTTTACTATTCCCTCTTCAATCAGAGCTAAAGCGATTGCATACTGATCGCCTCGAAGAAAACCTTTGGTCCCATCAATCGGGTCTAATGTCCAGAACCGTTTTTGAACCGTATGAGTACCGAAGTCGATCCATTCACAAACCTCGCGGGAAGAGGTGTTCGGATAGAAATCCTCGACATAGTGGGTAACCTTCTCGAGAAGGTTTTTCCGCTCGGGTCTCCTCAATTCCGTTGAATCTTCTTCGCCCACAATGACATCGTTTGGAAAATTCTCACGGATAATTTTGCAGATGATCGCTTGAGATCCGTAATCAGCAATCGTGACAGGGGTCCGATCATTCTTCTCAATGGTCGCCCCCGAGGTGAGGTCTCTCCTCACTTTCTGGCAGAGTTGGGACGCCAAAAGAACAGCGCTCAACCCTGTAGATACTTCAGCAGATGATAAATCCATATAAACTTCTCAAATTCAAATACTGCAGAGATGGCTTCACCTTCCTACTTCGGATTCAGAATGAAAAAAGAGGAGGGACTCTTCCGCCTCTCCTCTCTTTTGTTAGATGGTGCCGAAGGGGGGATTTGAACCCCCACGGGGATCGCCCACCACCCCCTCAAGATGGCGTGTCTACCAATTCCACCACTTCGGCATCGGATTGGTTAAGGTTAGAAAGTTGGAAACCTTCCAACGAATTACCTCTTTGGCTCAGGCATTGGCGTCTGAGGTTGAACCGGAGCCTTTTGCGATTCTGCTGGAGCTGTCTGGGCGGGTCTTTCTTTGATCACTGTTGAGGCCCGCCGCGTCGAACTGTAGGTCAAGAGAAGCGACGTAATCATAAAGACAACGGCGGCCACAGTAGTCAGTTTGCTAAGAAATCCCATTGCGCCAGCACTCCCAAAGATGGTTTGGCTTGCTCCGCCAAAAGCCGCCCCTATCTCGGCACCCTTCCCTGCCTGCAGAAGGACAATGATAATAAGAGCGAAACAGACTACAATATGCAAAATAATGATAATCGTCATTGATTCAATCCCCTCTTAAATCCTCCGAAACGAATTAGTTCAACACTAAATTCAAAATCCTAAACTCTAAATCAAGACATCAAACCATAAACTAAAAACAGCATCAACTTTTCGATTTCGATATTTTTTAGGATTTAGAACTTCGTGTTTTGAGTTTTAATCTCCTCGTGATTCGGTATTTTTGCAATAATATATATCACATTTCTCTAAATCTGACAATCCTTGAAAAGGATTCTGCTTTTAAGCTTGCCCCACCGACCAGAGCTCCGTCAATATCTTCCTGGGCCATCAACCCTTTGATATTTTCGGGTGTGACGCTTCCACCATACTGTACTCGGACATCCTCTGCAAGGCCATCCGAAAAAAGCTGTCTTAACTGGGCGCGGATAAAACGATGGACCTCCTGGGCCTGCTGGGGAGTGGCCGTTTTTCCGGTTCCGATCGCCCATACCGGCTCATAGGCAATCACAAGGTCTTCGATCTCCTTCTCCCCAAGACCTTGAAGTCCTCCCTTCACCTGACGTTCAATCACAGAGAACGTCTCCCCATTCTCTCTTTCGGATAAAGTCTCGCCTATACAGAAGATCACCTTTAGCCCAACCTTGAGTGCCGCTTTGATTCTTCGATTGACCGTCTCGTCTGTTTCTCCGAAATATTGCCTTCTTTCAGAATGGCCAATGATCACATATCGGCAGCCTACCTCCTTAAGCATCAATGGAGAGACCTCACCTGTGTAGGCTCCCTTCTCTTCCCAGAAGAGATTCTGGCAGGCCAATCGGATGGATGATCCTTTCAATTCTTGAAAAACAGGATAAAGTGCCGTAAAAGGAGGAGCGATGGCCACCTCCACATCCTTAACCTCATTCAGAGCCTCTTTTAATTCCCGGGTAAGAAGAAGAGCCTCCTCAACCGTTTTATTCATCTTCCAGTTGCCTGCGATAAAGGGTAGTCGTCTCATCATCCATCCTTTCTCAATGCTTCGATTCCGGGCAACCTCTTTCCTTCAATCCATTCAAGGGAGGCTCCGCCACCAGTTGAAATATGGCCAATCTTATCTGCAACCCCTGCCTGATTGACAGCCGCCACAGAATCCCCTCCTCCAATGATGCTGAAGGCAGAAGATCTCGCAATGGCTCTCGCAATCTCAAAGGTTCCATGGCTAAAAGGTTCCATCTCAAACACACCCATGGGACCGTTCCAGAAGATCGTTTGGGCAGACTCGATCTTCTCTGAAAAAGCCCTGATCGTTTCGGGACCGATATCGAGGCAGACCCAATCCTGAGGGATCCTATCGTTGCTGACGACCTCTCTCTTCGCCTCAATATCCATTCTCTCAGCAGCCACATGATCGGAAGGAAGTAGAAATGTTACCTTCCCCTTTGCTTCGTCCAAAAGATTCTTAGAAAACCCAATTTGATCCTCTTCCACCAGAGATTTTCCAACCTGATAACCTACTGCCTTTAGGAAGGTATAAGCCATCCCTCCGCCAATGAGAATCGTTGACACCTTATCCATCAGGTTTTGGATCACTCCGATCTTGTCGGAGACTTTCGCACCCCCCAAGATGGCCACATAGGGTTTTTGTGGGTTGAGGATGGCCTTCTCAAGGCTCTCGATCTCCTTCATCATTAAAAAGCCACAGGCTACGGTCTTGAGATACCGCGTCATGCCTTCGGTAGAGGCATGGGCTCGATGTGCGGTACCAAAGGCATCGTTGATATAGACATCGCATAGGGAAGCCAATGCCTTTGAAAAAACCTCATCATTCTTCTCTTCCTCAGGATGGAACCGGAGATTCTCCAGAAGCAGGACTTCACCCTCCTTCATCCTTTCGACCTGTGCCTCTACCTCCTTTCCAATACAATCCGGAGCAAGGGATACTTCCCTGCCCAGTAATTTCGATAGTCTTATAGCCACGGGTGCCAAGCTAAACTTTGGGTCGGGCTTCCCCTTGGGCCTTCCAAGATGCGAAGCGAGGATCACCTTCCCTCCAGCCTCAGATGCGAACCGGATCGTAGGAAGGGAGGATACGATCCGGGTATCATCCATAACCTCTCTCTTTTCATTGAGAGGGACATTAAAATCGACCCGGATGAAGACCCTCTTTCCTCTTAGCTCTACTTGATCTACTCTTCGGATAGTCATGGCGATACTCCACTTTTAATCATGGGTTTAAAGTCAAAGCGAATGTCGTTTGATGAATCTGTCTTACTTCTGACCAAACAGAAATAAAAACAGCTCCACCATTCGGTTGGAGAAACCCCATTCGTTATCATACCAGGAAAGAATCTTTGCAAATTTTCCACCGATGACTTTGGTCGAGGGACCGTCCACGATGGATGAATGGGGATTGCCATTGAAATCGATCGAAACCAAGGGTTCGTCAGAGAAACTCAGAATCCCTTTTAGCTTCCCCTCCGCATAGGACTTTAGAATATGATTCAAGGCTTCGGTTGTCGTCTCCTTCTTCAATCCCACTGCCAAATCGACCACTGAGACATTGGGGGTTGGCACCCGAATCGCCATCCCATCCATCTTTCCCTTTAACTCCGGAATGACCAGGGAAAGGGCAGTGGCTGCGCCGGTCGTCGTAGGAATCATTGACAATCCAGCAGCTCTTGCCCGGCGAAGGTCTCGGTGTGGAAAATCGAGGATCACCTGATCATTCGTATAGGCATGGATGGTTGTCATCAAACCGTATTCCACCCCGAACTCGTCAACCAGAATCTTGGCGATTGGGGCAAGGCAGTTCGTCGTGCAGGAGCCCATGGAGATGATGTGATGTTTAGATGAATCGTAGTCCTTCTCATTGACCCCCAGCACAATGGATGCATCCGGATCCTTTGCCGGAGCGGAGATAATCACCTTCTTGGCACCGGCAGCCATATGTTTTAAGCCTCCTTCTCGATCAGTAAACCTTCCTGTGCTCTCCAGAACCACATCCACTTCCAGATCCTTCCAGGGAAGCTGGCCGGGATCTTTCAGGGCAAACACTTTAATCTCCTTCCCATCGAGCACGATGGCATCTTTCTTCACATCCACGCTTGCCCCGAATTTCCCGTGAACTGAATCGTACTTTAAGAGATGGGCCAGTGTCTTCGCATCGGTGAGATCATTCACAGCCACGAATTCCAGGTCTTTCCGGTTCAGACCTGCTCGAAGGACATTCCGACCAATCCGCCCAAACCCATTAATCCCAACCCTGATAGCCATATGATTCCCTCCTTTTGTGGATTCAATGATATTATATCCCCTTTTTTTTCTCCGTCAATATTTTTAATGGTCCGAAGAAAAACTGACCTGACCTACCAAACGGGAGAGAAACCTGCTATATTTTAAAAGATTTGGAAAGGGACAATGGAAAGAAAAAATCGCAAAATGAGAGACCGAAATATTTTGGAGATGGTTCGGGGACTTCTCCATGCCCAAATTACTTTTCAGGAGATCTTTAAGAAGTATCGGGAAGGTCGGCTCCGTTTTTCAGATATTGGAAACTGGGTGGATGATAAGGGGCAGAGCCCCCTTTACAACCTGAAAGAACAATCCCATTCCCTCTTTCGGAATAAAGGAAAAGAATCATTATACAAAAACGAATGGCTCCTTGATCTGGCGATCGGATCCATCTTTCACGAAGCCATGAAATTGAGGGAAAACATCTATCAACTTGAATTTTATCGTCCCAAATACCTCAAATATAAGCTTCTTGCCGGAAAAACCGCTTATGAAAGGGATTATTACCAGCAATTTGAGCGTATCATCACCAGGGCAGGACAGGGCGTGTTATCGGGGATATCGGAGATTCGATCCCTGTTTCAGGATGCGATGGAACAGTTAGTCGACCTCTTTAAACAAAATGGTCGGAATCCCTATCTGGTCCGGTTCCTTCTCGAGAATCGCTCCCTCATCAATAGGGCCTATGGTCCCCAAAGGGGGAAGTCAATCTTCGGCCTCCTCTTTGAAAAGGGCCTGCAGATGGCTTATGATCTGGCAGGACGCAGTTATCTGAGCAGCGGACACTACGATCTGGCTTCACGCTATTTTTCAAAAGCCCTGAAACTTGGGCCACCCCACCCCGAGCTCCGTTTCTTATTACTCTTCAGCCTCGGCATGAATGCCTACTATAATAATGTCTACACAAAGACTCTCTCCCTCTGGAAAAACCTGGGGTCTCTCCGGGTGAAAAAGCGTTTCAAAAAGCCCTATCTCAAACCCATTGGAGAGGTTTGCCAGAAGATGGCTATGGAACTCAGAGAGGAAGGGAAACTCCAGCTGGTTAAGAAAGCAGAATCTCTTGCCGATCAGATGAAAAAGATGTTATGATGGATTATGAGAGGGATAAAAGATGCCAATCTATGAATACCATTGCAATCAATGTAATCACGAGTTTGAAAAACTGGTTTTCAACGCCTCCGAAAAAATCACTTGCCCTGAATGCAAAAGCAAGAAGGTGCATCGGATGATGTCCGCCTTTGCTTTCTCCAGCGGCGGAAAGTTCAAAAGTACAGCCAGTTCCTCCTGCAGCGGATGCTCCTCCAGCAGTTGCTCCACCTGCGGATCAAATTGAATAAAAATTCCAAACGCAAAGCACCAATCGTCAAACAATAACCAATAACCATGTTCTGTGTTTGGGTAATTGGGATCTATTCGGAACTTGGAATTGGGTGATTGGAATTTGATTTAGAGGGAGGTCAGGTGCCTTCTCGCTTCCAACTCCTCTCTGAGCAACCTATCCTCCTGAAGCCCTTTTAGAACCTCATCAATCAAGCGGATCATCTCCTCTTGGTCCTCTGGTAGTTTTCCGTGAAGGGGCACAAGGTTCGAAATGTGGTCGCTGAGGAATTGGGAAGTAACTTGAAGTTCTTTCAGAAGAAGCCTCGTCTCTTTCAAAACCGTTTCAGGGGAGGCAGGATGGAATTTACCTTCCTCCATGGCTTCATAGAGCTGGGAGTCGGGTTGGGGGATGAATGTGCGGACTCGTATGAAGTGGGGATCGATCTGATTGAGCACTTCAGCAGTTCCCCTTGCGTGTTGCTCCCATTTCTCCTCACCGCCTATGCCGAGCAACACATATAAGGAGTATTCAAAACCGGCCTCTTTGGCCTTTCTCCCTGCTTCGATCATCTCCTCTGGAGTGGCCCCCTTATCAATCTCTGCTAAGAGCTCTCGATCTCCTGTCTCAAGGCCTACGTGAAGTCGGTTCAAGCCAGCCTCGAAAATCTTCTTCAACTCCTCCAAGGGCTTTTTGGCAATCGTCTTTGCCCTTGCATAACTGGTCACTCGCTCAATATGGGGAAAGGAAGCATAGAGTCCATTTAAGATTTTAACCAGATCCTCTGTCTTGAGCACCAGGCTGTTTGAATCTCCGATAAAGACCGTTCGCACTCGCTCACTATAGAGCTCTCTTGCCATGGATATATCTTCTAATACCTCCTCCAGATCTCGACGCTCAAACTTCATTCCTTTATACATGGAGCAGAAGGTACATCGGTTCCAAGGGCATCCTCTCGTCACCCTTAATAGAAGGCTGTTGGCCTCGCTCGGTGGCCGGTAGGGCGGAAAATCATATTGTCTTCTTCTCAATCCAAATCGTCCGATGGTCATATTCAAGCTCGTCCTTCCATTCTCATTTCTGTAAGGAAGGCATATATGCGTTCCTTACAAAGGAGAATTAAAAAATCATGGAAACAGAAACCCCTTTTCTCTCAAAACGTTCTTTTAAATCGATTCCAATACTATTAAAATAACCATCTGTGAGGAAAGTGTCCAGTCCATATTGATGATAGAGGCCTTTCACCCTGTTCTGGTAATTCATCCGGTCTATGAGCACCTCACCTATCCCTTCCAGCATCTTCACCAGGTGTTCTGGATCTAAAGGTAGGATCGGCCCTATGAAAGCATAAGTCTTCACATTCTCCTGGCGAAGCGTCTCCAATGCCTTGATCCGGGAAGAGATTGGAGGAGAGTAGGGTTCAAAGACCTTCTTCACCCTCTCATCATGGGTTGTAATGCTCAATCCCACTTCAATCTGCTCAAACCGCTTAAAAAGGTCAATATCCCGAAGACAGAGAGAAGAGCGGGTTAAAATGTTAACTGGAAACTGATAACGGAGAAGGATCTCGAGACACTTTCGCGTCATCCCATACCTTCTTTCAAGGGGTTGATAGGGGTCGGTTACCGTACTAATCGCTACGACTCCAGGTTTTGCTCGAAGCAATTGTCTCTCCAGCACCGAAGGAGCATTCACCTTCACATCCACAAAGGTGCCCCATGGTTCTCGATGGCCGGTGAATCGCCTCATAAAATTCGCATAACAGTATCGACACCCATGTCCGCATCCCACATAGGGGTTAAGGCAATAATCGAAACCAGAGATCGCTGTTCTTGTGAGAGCGGTCTTGGCAAAAACCTCTCTAACTTTCATGGAATCATTATGGGTTCAGGGAGATTAAGATTCAAGGGTTTCGATCAAGGGATTTCATAACTCCAACTTTTCCCACTTTACAAAGGATGAAGATACTGGTAATGAATGAGTTGATGAGAATCCTATCTTTCAAAATCTCCCTTCTCATCATGGGGATGAGCGGGATTATTGCACAGATCGTCCTGCTGAGGGAACTTCTCATCGCCTTTTCAGGCAATGAACTCACCCTTGGCATCATTCTGGCTAATTGGCTCATCCTGGAGGCAATCGGCTCTTTTTTCTTCGGCAAAACCGTTGAAAAGGTAGAAAGGAAGATGGAGGTCTATGTATTTCTCCAGATCTTCTTTTCGGCTGTCCTCCCTTTCTCTATCTTTCTCTGCCGGATCTTTAAATCAATCCTTATCGCAACTCCCGGAGAAGGGCTTGGGTTCATTCCTATTTTCTACTCTTCTTTTCTCATATTTCTTCCTGTTTCCATCTCCCATGGTGCTCTCTTCACCTACGGAAGCAAGCTTTATTCACAATATGAAAGGAAAGACGCCACCTCCATTGGAAAAGTCTATGTCCTGGAAACAGTGGGCTCCATTATTGGCGGTTTTCTCATCACCTTTATCCTGATCCAATATTTTAATTCCTTTGTGATTGTTTTCATGATTGCTTTGACCAATGGCCTTATCTGCTCTGCCCTCCTCTGGCCGGAGCAGAAGTCCTTTCTTAAAATCCGATCCTTTGCCTGGGCCCTCACCCTCCTCTACGGACTTCTCTTTCTCCCAATTCTCTTTACCCCCCTGTCGGACAAGATCCACCAATCTTCTCTCCAGTTACAATGGAGAGGTTTAAATGTCGTTCATAACGAAAACTCCATCTATGGGAACATCACCGTAACCCAGAGAGGAGAACAGTTCACCTTTTTCACCGATGGAATCCCTGCGATTACCACACCGGTGCCTGACATCGCTTCCATCGAAGATTTTGTTCATTTTCCAATGCTTCTCCATGAAAAACCGGAATCCGTTCTGATCCTCAGCGGCGGCGCCGGAGGGATGATCCATGAAATTCTAAAATATCCGGTCTCACGGGTGGATTATGTTGAACTGGATCCGCTCCTTTTAAGATTAATCCAAAAATTTCCAACTCCTTTAACAGAAACCGAGCTCTCCGATAAAAAGGTAAGGATTCATTATACCGATGGCCGTTTTTTTGTCAAAAGGACTCCGGATCGTTTCGACCTCATCTTCATCGGAGTTTCAGCTCCGCATGAACTTCAGAGCAACAGGCTCTTCTCCTATGAATTCTTCTCGATGGCCCAAAAAAAGATGAATCCTGGAGGAATGGTCGTTCTAACCCTACCAGGTTCATTAACCTATCTTAGTCCGGAACTGAGAGACCTGAACGGATCTATCCTCGACACCCTAAAGGCTGTTTTTAAATATGTGAGGATTATTCCAGGAGACACGAACCTCTATCTGGCTTCAGACTCAAAAAGCCTTGAAGAGGGAACCTCCCAGGATATCCTAAAAAGGCTTAAGGGAAGGAATATCCAATCGAGCCTTTTCACCAGAGGCTATATCGAATATCGCCTTCACGAGAGGTGGCTTAACTGGTTTTCTAAATCAATGGAGAGGGGGGAAGTCCACATCAACTCTGATTTCCGTCCGCTGGGTGTCTTCTTCAGCCTCTCCTATTGGAATGCCCTCTTCTCACCCTATCTTTCTCAGTTATTCAAATCCTTTGAGAGGCTCCGCTTAGAGTTGACCCTGTCGGCCATTTTTTTCATCACAGCGGCTCTTGCCCTTCTGTTTCTTAAAAAACCCAATATCTCAGGATTCTCCCTTCCTTATGCCATCTTTACCTCTGGCTTTACGGATATGATGCTCGACCTTGCCATTGTCTTCACTTTTCAAACGCTCTATGGTTATCTTTACCATCAGATCGGACTTCTCATCACCCTTTTTATGGCAGGGGTTGCGCTTGGCAGTTTCTTCATCACCCAGCGGCTCGACCGAATGAAGAAGGAAATCCCCATTTTTCTATACACAGAATTTGCAATCATCCTTTTCGCCCTGATTCTTCCCTATGTCTTCACGCTCCCCTCTTCCCATCTTGAAAAGAGGTCTGTTTATATCCTTCTCTATATGGCCTTTCTCGTCATGTCTTTTATCTGTGGCCTTCTGGTCGGATGCCAATTCCCTCTGGCGACAAAGATTTACCTCCAAACAGATCCGGGTAAAGGGACAATTGGTCACACCGCGGGATTTCTCTATGGGGCTGACCTGTTTGGAGGTTTCTTCGGGGGATTATTGGGAGGCGTTCTCTTTCTACCCATCCTTGGCCTTAAAGATTCCTGTCTTATGATGGCGATCCTCAAGATGAGCAGTCTCACTTTGCTCATCCTCTTCATTCGAACCCATCCATCAAAATAGGAAAATAGAAGGGTCAGTCTTTTGAATAACCTTGCCAATAAAGGGAGACTCAGACAGGGCTTTAAACCCCATATGCACTCTAATGGATTAAACTTTCTCCACTGTATGCCTCAATAGAAACTGAGCTTCACACGAGAAAACAGTAAGGGGATAAATGGATGCACCTTGAAAAAATGGAAAGCCTTATATTAAAAAAGGCTCCAATTTCTTATGGATTGGACCAGAGCTTAAAGATCTGATTTATGATCTCTTTTTTCTTTTTCAGCATCTCCTGTTTGGATCGGCATCGGACCTGTCCGGCAGCCGCACCTGGATGGCCGTCTCCGATATTGAGTGTCCTCATGATCTCCCCGATGTCCTTCTTGATATTCTGGCGATTACCGTGTATGGAAAGAGACATGGAAAAACAGAGGTGGTTGCTCTTCACTCCCTGCTCGATCAGGTTATAGAGTTCCAAAACACCTAAGACCTCTGGATAAATCAGAAGAGCCAGATTCTTAATGAGATGGGGTTTACGATGATAAGAGGTAAGATCGATGACAACGACCTCTCGCTTCTTATCCTGTTCGATGAAATAGGAGGAGTCCCGGATGATCTTCAACATCTGTCCCTCTTCCTCCCGATACTGTTTCAGCCTCTTCTGGACAAAATCGAGTCGAGCCACTTCTCCAATCGGACGGTCCCGGAGTTCCCGAACCAGGTTTTTCATATGGGAAGTTTGATCCTCCAGAGATGAAAATCGAGCTTTCAGGGTGAGGTCAATGATCTTTCCAGGAGTCTCCTTTCGCCAATCTTCGATGGAGGCGTATGTAAAACCATCAATGTGATCGGCTTCATCAACCGCCTGTGCAAAGTGAAAGGGGATCTCCATCTGCTCTGAGAAATATTCAAAAACAACCCGACTACAGCTCAATTTCAGGTCGAACCGCCCGGGAATGGATGCAGGATCAATCTTTCGATACCTCAGCTCCTGAAGGTTTCCCTCATGATGGTCAAACCAGAGCCCACACTGAAGGGGATAGGGAAGATCACAGACCACATCTCTTTCAGTGATTGTGATCTGGGACTTTAGGATCGTCATGGGACCGGCAAAGAGGATCTTTCCTACCCCCAATGCTCGGGCACAAATCGCTCCACTCACGATCCCATCAAAGTCGTTGTGGGTGACAACCTTTTCAAAAGGACACATGGACCCCGAATAGAACCTCCTTCCAATCCATTACTTAACAGAGACCCAGCCGTAGGGTCAATGACTTTCAATCTTGACAAAATAAGGGCTTCCCCTTATAATGAAATTGAAATTCAATTTCAAAAAGGGAAAAGCCTGTGGAGGCTCAACAATTCAAGACCCGAATTTCCAAAGAAGGCCTAAAGTCCACCCGGCAGCGAGCCAAGATCATTGATGTCTTTCTCAATTCCACCGGTCATAAAAACCTCGCCCAAATTTATGCCCAAGTCGCCCGGATGGACCCGAAGATTGGCTACACCACGGTCTACCGAACCCTTAAGCTTCTCACCCGACTGGGTCTGGCTGCCCAGCGGAAATTTGCCGATGGAGAGACCCGATATGAGCCAACTCAGGAGGGAACGCACCACGACCATCTCATCTGTTTAGGGTGTGGCAAGATCGTTGAATTCGAAGACGAAGTCCTCGAATCCCTGCAAAACCGAATCGCTCAGCAGAATGGTTTCCACATCCTCCAGCACCGAATGGAACTTTATGGTTACTGCAATTCATGTGGTAGAAAGAAACCTTCTCTTAGGAGAAAGGATTGATGGCTCCCTATAGAAAAAAAACGGAATCTGAAGATCACCGGCTCGAAAGAGTCATCCTGATCGGCAATCCCAACGTGGGAAAGTCCGTTATCTTCAACTATCTTACGGGCAAATATGTCACCGTTTCTAACTACCCTGGAACTACGGTCGAAGTGGCCACCGGCACGATGTCCATAAAAGGGAAACGATTTCAAGTGGTCGATACTCCAGGAATCAACTCCCTCATCCCTACGTCAGAGGATGAGAAGGTCACACGCGACATTCTTCTTAAAGAACCTTTCGCCCATCTGCTTCAGGTCATGGACACAAAGAATCTGCGACGAGGACTCCTTATCTCTCTCCAACTCCTCGAGATGGGGTTTCCCTTTCTCGTTGTCCTCAACATGTGGGATGAAGCCAAAAGCTGGGGGATTGACGTCAACCCGAAAAAACTCTCCGAAATTCTTGGAATGCCGGTTCTCAAAGCCATAGCCACTCGGCGAAGAGGTTTGGAAAAGATAAAAGAAAACCTCGCCTCCCATCCTCCCCCCTCTCCTGACATTGCCTATCCCGATGCGATTGAGAATGGCATATCCCGTATCACTTCGATCCTCCCTGAGATTCCCATCTCTAAACGGTCTCTCGCACTGATGCTTCTGGCTGGTGACGAAAGCCTTATCGAATGGCTCTACCAGAATCTACCCGAGGAGGATATCGGTCGAATAGAAAAGATTCGGTATGAGGTCCAGGCTCGATTTCGTGATCCCATCGGATACCTGATCAATCAGGCCCGTCTTCGAAAGGCGGATGAGATTCTCTCCCTTGTGGGAAGATCGGCCGAGAAGATTCCAAGAACCTTCGCCACTTCTCTCGGAAATCTGATGATCCATCCATTCTGGGGAATTCCTTTTCTGCTCTGTATCCTCTTTCTCACGTATGAGTTTGTTGGAGTCTTTGGCGCTCAGACCAGTGTCCAATTTTTGGAAGAAGTCCTCTTTGGCGAATGGCTGATTCCGCCTCTAACCAAACTAATTCGCCAATACCTACCCCTCCCCCTTCTTCAGGATCTCCTAATCGGCCCCTATGGAATTTTCACCATGGCCATCACCTATGCCATTGCCATCGTTCTTCCCATTGTGGGCTGTTTCTTCATCATCTTCGGCTTGATGGAGGACTCGGGATACCTACCGAGGTTGGCCGTCATGAGCAATCGAATCTTTAAGTGGATGGGGCTCAACGGCAAAGCGGTACTGCCCATGGTCTTAGGACTGGGCTGTGACACAATGGCAACCATGACCACTCGTATTCTGGAGACGGAAAAGGATCGGATCACCGTCACTTTGCTATTAGCCCTTGGAGTTCCCTGTTCCGCCCAGCTCGGCGTCATCCTGGGTATGTTTTCAGACCTTCCGATTTTCTATCTCCTCACCTGGATTCTGGTCATCGGGCTCATCCTGGTCACAGTTGGATATTTAGCGGCGAGGCTTCTTCCAGGAGAAGGCTCTGATTTTATTCTCGAGATCCCTCCACTGCGGATTCCTCAGCTCCGCAACATCGTTGTAAAAACGCTTGCCCGGATCGAATGGTACCTCAAGGAGGCAGTCCCCCTCTTCATCCTGGGAACCCTCTTCCTCTTCGCTCTCCATCAGACCAAAGGGTTAGCACTTTTGGAGAGGGTTTCTACTCCATTGATCGTTCATCTCCTTGGTCTCCCTGCCAAGGCCACAGAGGCCTTCATCGTCGGATTCCTTCGGAGAGACTATGGTGCAGCGGGTCTCTTCATCCTCGCCAAGGATGGACTCCTCAATCCACGCCAGATCCTGGTCAGCCTGGTGACGATCACACTCTTCATCCCTTGTATTGCCCAACTCTTCATGATGATTAAGGAGAGGGGATGGAAAAAGACCCTCTACATATCCGCTGTCATCTTTCCCATTGCCTTTGGAGTGGGAGGCCTGCTAAATTTTATTCTTAGAATTGTAGGGTTCTGAAATGGAAGGAACGAGTTTTTACCAATGCCCCCTTTGTGGGACAAGGTTCTCAGGTACGGAGATGACCTGCAAAGGATGTCTCCTCTCGAAGGAATGCAATCTGCTCTGTTGCCCCCATTGCGGATATTCTTATAAGGAACGCTCTGCGCTGGTAGATTTTTTCAAAACGTTATGGAGGAAGAAAAAACCATGAATCGCAATTCGAATTTTCCAGGTGGACCCCATCGGATGAGATGGGGAAACAGGAAAGATATTGAGGAGGACCGAATCGATGAGATTCTCGAATTGATCTGGACATTGAGGGAGAAGGGGGTCTCGGATCTGGACAAACTCTTTGAGGAGACGAAGGATGTTGAGGCGAGGTCAATCCTTCGTTTGATGATAAGGGATGGCCTCTTTGAAGTGGATGGAAACCGCATAATCCTCAAAGAGCGCGGAGAGGAGAAAGCCAAAGAGCTCATTCGGCGTCATCGCCTGACCGAGAGGCTTCTTTTAGAGATTTTTGAGATGTCTGAAGAAGAAGCGGAGCAGGAGGCATGTAAGTTTGAGCATATCCTGAGCCCGAGTGTGACGGATAGCGTCTGTACCTTTCTCGGTCATCCACCCACCTGCATCCATGGAAAGCCAATTCCAAGGGGTGAATGTTGCACCAAATTCAAAAAAGAGATGAAACCTCTCGTCATTCCCCTTGAGGAGCTTGGATTGGGTGAGAAGGGAAGAATCGTTTTCATCGCTCCAAGGTCACACCAGCGCCTTGACCGGCTCAGCACCTTGGGACTGGTCCCTGGGAGCGTTCTCCGGATGCATCAGAAGAACCCCTCCTATGTGCTTCAGATCGGAGAGACGACTCTCGCCTTGGATAGTGAGATAGTGAAAGATATTTACGTGAAGAAAGTTTTGGAATGAGCCGCCATCGCCAATTCTCAAAGGTCAGGATGAGGGCTCATTGACGAACGATGATTATCAGTTATTTAAGAATGAATCGCTCACTTTTTGTTCGAAGATTCTTGGCGGCGGCGGTCCATCTCTTCCTGAATGAGTGCCCCAAGGCTATTGGACGTGGATCCCTGAGAGGACATATACCTTTCGATCTCTGCCTTCTCGATCTTCTCCTTCAATCCCTTCAGGCTAAGACCAATCCTTCGCTCCTGTGAATCGACATGGAGAACGATAGCCGAGACGGTATCTCCCACCTTCAACACATCTGAAGGTTTTTCCACCTTCTCCCGGCTGATCTCAGAGACATGGATTAATGCCTCAATTCCTTCTTCCAGCTCAATGAAGGCGCCGAAATCTGTGACATTGGTCACTCTTCCGCTGACCATCTCTCCTCTTCGATATTTCCGAGCTACTTCCTTCCAAGGGTCTGGGGTTAACTGCTTGATTCCGAGGGAGAAGCGTTCGTTCTTTGGGTCAATGCTCAACACCACAGCTTCCACCTCTTGCCCTTTCTTAAAGAGTTCGGCTGGGTGCCTGATCTTCTTCGTCCATGACATCTCGGATACATGAACGAGCCCGTCCACGCCCTCTGCTAATCCAATGAAAACCCCAAAATCCGTAATTGTCTTCACTTTTCCCAAGACTCGGGTGCCAGGAGGATATTTCTCCGAAATAATGTCCCATGGGTTGGGTTTGACCTGTTTCATTCCCAAGGAGATCCTTCGCTTCACAGGATCGCAATCGAGGACCATCACCTCCACGATGTCGCCAGTGCGGACGATCTTCGAAGGGTGCTTCATCCTTTTTCCCCAGGTCATTTCAGATATATGGACCAGGCCTTCGACACCCTCCTCAAGTTCGACAAAGACGCCATAATCGGTGATGTTGACCACCTTCCCTTGAACGCGTGCACCAACAGGATAATTCTCCAGAGCTAAATTCCAAGGGTCGGGAAGAACCTGTTTCAATCCTAATGAAACCTTTCCCTTTTCCGGATCGAAGTGAAGAACTTTTACCTTAATCTGATCTCCGACCGAAAGCTTCTCAGAGGGATGTCCAACTCTCCCCCAACTGATATCCGTTATATGGAGAAGGCCATCCAGTCCACCCAGATCCACGAAGGCTCCGTAATCGGTTAGGTTTTTGACCGTCCCCTCAACAATCTCTCCCTCCTTGAGATGTTTGAGGGTCTCCTCTCTCTTTGCCTTTCTCTCTTCTTCTAAAAGAATCCGACGGGAGAGAACGATATTACTCCTTTTTCGGTTAAATTTGATGACCTTAAAACTCAATCGTTGGCCAATCAATTCGTCCAGGTTGTGAACCGGCTTTAGATCGAGCTGAGAACCAGGAAGAAAGGCAAAAATACCGCCGATATCGACAGAAAGGCCGCCTTTCACCTTGGAAACGATTTCACCCTCAATCACTTCACCTTCTCGACAAGAGCGGCTGATATCCTTCCAGATATTGACCTTATCGGCCTTCTCTTTAGAGAGGATGAGCAAACCTCCCTCTCGATCCTTCTTCTCTAAAAGGACATCAATCTGATCACCCACCTTCACATCGAGCTTCCGGTTTCGTTTTAAAAACTCCTGCATGGGAATCTGGCCTTCGCACTTATATCCCACATCTACTGTGACATGATCAGGTGTGATTTCGATAACCGTTCCCTTGAGAATCTGGCCTTCAGTAATCTCTTTAAAACTCTCCTCATAGAGTGCCTGAAAATTTTCTGCCTCTTCCTTTCGGGGAAGTTCTTTGATCCCCTCCTCTTTTCCTTCTTCTAAGGGAGTGGCCTCTTTGAACTCTTCCGAGTCAGGAACCCATTCGTCTTTAACCATTCAACAAAACCCCCTTTGCCAGATGATGCAATCGTTTATACCATACCTAAAGAAAAAACACAAATACTTTAACGCTTCCGCCCCTTTAACCGATAGATCTCCTCTTCTACCTCTTTAATGATCCACGAGGGGGTCGAGGCCCCAGCGGTAAGTCCTATCCTTTCCTTGTTGAGCAGCCATTGAGGCACCAGCTCATCGGCTGTTTCAATGTGATGGGTCTGGGGTTGTACATGACGGCAGATGGCGGCTAATCTCTGGGTATTAGCGCTATTGTAGCCACCCACCACAATCATAGATTCCACCTTCTTTGCAATCTCAACGGCCTCTTTTTGACGGATTGTGGTCGCTTGGCAAATGGTATTGAATATTCTAACCTCTTTTGATTTTTCGAGGCTCGCTGCCACAATTTCTTTAAAGAGGCCAAAAGACTGCGTTGTCTGGACGATGATGCCCAGCTTCTTCCAAGGGCCAAGCCGCTCCAATATCTTTGGGCTTTCGACGACTTCCACCTCTTGATCAAGATAACTGCAGATGGCCTCCACTTCTGGATGCTCTGCATCTCCCACAATCAATAGCAGATATCCGTTCCGGCGGAGAAACTTTGCATAATAATGGGCTCTCTTCACAATGGGACAGGTAGCGTCGACAACCCTCAAACGTCTCTTTTTAGCTTTTTCAAGGTCTCTCAATGGGACGCCATGGGAACGAAGAATGAGGGTCCCTCTCGAAATCGCCTCCACCCGGTCTTTCACCCTGACTCCCTGTTTTTCCAAATAATCGACAGCCTGAGGATTATGAATAAGGGGACCCAGCGTATAGAGAGGAGCAGGATATTTCCGGGTAGCGTCAAGAGCAAGCTCCATGGCACGCTTCACTCCGAAACAGAATCCTGCTGACTTAGCGACGATCAGCTTCACCCCATCTCCTCTTCTCGGCGACAATGCGAAGCATCCTCTCAACAACCTCCTCAACCGGCAGACAGGTTGAATCGATCAGAATGGCGTCCTCCGCCCTTTTGAGAGGAGAGATCGATCGGCTCATATCACTCCTGTCTCTTTCGACCACCTCCTTAAGGGTTTCACTCAAATCCACTTGTAGTCCCTTTTCAGAAAACTCCTGAAATCTTCTTCTCCCCCTCTCCTCTGGATCGGCATCTAAATAGAACTTCACATCGGCATCCGGAAAGACAACCGTGCCAATATCCCTTCCATCCAGCACCACACCTCCGGCCTTTCCAAAATCCCTCTGCATCCGGACGAGTGCCTCTCTCACCACTCTGCTCTTTGAAATATCCGAAGCCAAACGGCTAATCTCTGGAGAACGGATGGCATGAGTGACATCCTCTCCATTAGAGAAGAGATGCATTTCATCTCCTATGGCCGAAAAAGAGAGACGAATCGAAGAGACCAATTGGAAAAGGGCTACCTCATCTTCAAGTCCGATTCCACTCTCTTTCACCTTCAGGGCAAGGGCTCGATACATCGCCCCTGTGTCAATATAGAGATAATCCAGACGCTTTGCCAAGGCTTTTCCAACGGTACTCTTCCCAGCGCCTGTGGGTCCATCAATGGCAATGATCAATCTCTTCTCTCCCAAGATTCTGTCCTTTGAATGTGGTAAGGCAACAGGTATGAAACCCTTCTTGATGGATGCTGAGTCCAATCGTCTTTTAGTCTAGTGGAAAAGACCAAACAACTATATGACTATTCAACTATGAGACTATAAGACTAACTAACTGACTGACTGACTGACGATAGGTCTGGTTTATCATATTGGAGGGGGATTTTCAAGGACAGGAGAAAAGGGATTGGCAATACAAGATATTCCAAAACTATGAGCAACGCCTTCGCAGACGACCGCTCCATCGATCAGATTTAACCCTTTACGCAACGCTTCATTCTCAGTCAAGGCCTTCTCATATCCCAGATCTGCCATTTGAAGGATGTAGGGGAAAGTGGCATTGGTGAGGGCAAAGGTGGCGGTTCTCGGATAGGCCCCTGGAATATTGGCAACGCAATAATGGACGACCCCTTCCTCAGTATAGGTGGGGTTTTCATGCGTTGTCGGTCTTGACGTCTCAAAACAGCCACCTTGATCCACGGAGACATCAACAATGACTGAGCCGGGCCGCATTCGACTCAGCATCTGACGTGTCACCAATTTGGGCGCTTGGGCGCCTGGGATAAGAACCGCTCCGATCACAAGATCGGCATCTGCAATCTCTTCGCTGATGGTCATCCGGTTGGAGATAAAAGTGGTGATATGGCCCTGGGTGATATCATGGAGATAACTGAGCCTTTCAGGTCGCACATCGAGAACAGAGACCCGAGCTCCCATACCCACAGCGACTTTGCAGGCATTGGCACCGACAACACCTGCACCGAGAATGACCACTTTGGCCGGTGGAACGCCTGAGGCGCCACAGAGGAGGACGCCTCTTCCGCCATATCTCGATTCAAGACACATCCCGCCTGCAAGAATGGAGGCCCTGCCTGCAATCTCACTCATTGGTCTGAGCAAAGGAAGCGTACCGTCCCGCTCCTGAACGGTTTCATAACCGATACCAACGATTCTTGAGGATAATAATGCCTTGGTAAGAACCTTACTGGCAGCAAGATGAAGATAGGTAAAGAGAACTTGCCCTGGCCGGAGCAAAGGAAATTCCTGTTCTTGGGGTTCCTTCACCTTCACAATGAGATCAGCCTCTCTCCATATTCGCCTCACATTCTCAATCAGGATGGCTCCGGCTCTTTCATACTCTCCATCACTGAAGCCGCTTCCCTCTCCTGCACCCATTTCGACCAAGACCTTATGATGATGCGAAACTAGGGCATCCACTCCCTGAGGAGTCATGGCGACCCGCCTCTCTCCTTCTTTGATCTCTTTTGGAATTCCGATGATCATGCGGGACCTCCAACAGGGCGGGCGGTCAACTGTTTTGCGACAAAATCAACCATCTCTTCCGTTGCCTTCGAAAACTCTTTCGCCGTAGCGATCATGGCTGTATGTGAGACAAACTCATCTGGCGTCAATCCATCCTCTGCATAAGCCCTCTCAAAATAGGGAATTCGCAATAACCGATCGAGAACAGATCTGGGGATTTCCTCATCGATCTGGGAGGTGAATTCAGTCCCGTCCAAATGTTCCAACACTCCCTCAATAAAGGTAGGTGGGCAGGTGAATACAATATCGCCACCTGCCAATTTCTCCAAATGCCAGCAATGTTTCTTCCCGTCCATCTCTGGGCTAATCCTCATGGAGCAGATGAGCATCTTGCTCGGATATCCCCTCTCTTTTAAGAGTCGGTAAGCCTTCTTGAAAATGGCGATCTCAGCCCAACGGACATCCGCCTCGGAGAGGGGAATATGGAGCGTCTCCGCCTCCTTTCGAAGATCTCCCAGATCGCCATATCGTGCCGTCATATGGGTGATCACAGAACGCCAGCGAGATAGATCAACGCCATTCTGTTTGGCAATCTCCAGTCCTTCTTTGACCGCCTTCGCACAAGCCATCAGTTGGGGAAGAACAAAGGTGAGTGTATTATTCGTTGAAATTCCCTTCGATGTGAGAAACCGAATGACCTCATACCCTTCCTTGCTTCCTGGAACCTTAATCATCACATTGGGGCTGAGGCTTGCCAGCTCCAGGGCTTGCGAAATCATCCTCTCTTTGTTTGTCAAATTTCGAGGGTCAACCTGTCCTGAAAGATATCCATACCGGTATCCGGACTGGTTAAAAACCTCCAGATACATCTCCGCCCCTCTTCGGACAATCTCCTTATAGGTCATCCAAAAGAGCGATTCTTTGTCAACCTCAGGGTTTCTTTCAATCAAGTCGCGAATGATTTCGTTCACGAACGATTCTCTTGCCTTGATCACCCCCAGGGAAAGGGGAGGGTTGGTCGTTACACCTCGAAAGAGGGTTCTGCCAGGAGCCTCTGGGTCGTAGAGCCTCTTCAATTGCTCCTGTAACTCATCCCTCTTTTCAGCGGAGGCCTTCTTCAGGACACCCTCCATCCATGAAGCATAGACCAGTGGAGAAGAATCCCACCAGATCTCCAAGCCTGGATGAGTCTTCATCAACTTTTCAAGAGGGGTCGGTTTCATACCCGTTTCTCCTTCTTTCTTTTTTCAAAGAAACGCTTGATCGCTGAGACACAGAGGGAATTCTCCTCATGGGTGCCAAGACTGATACGGAAAAAACCGTTCCTGCCCCGAAAAGGAGCAAAGCATTTGAGCATGGCCCCAGCCTTCTCAAAAACGTAGTCAACCACTTCTTTTCCGGTCGCTCCCGCATCCGTGGCGTCGATGAACACATAATTGCCATGAGAATAATAAGGTTTAACCCCTGGAATCTTGGCTAATTCCTTGCAGATATATTCAACTCCTGCATTGTTGTAAGCGGCCTTCCGCCTCAACTCTTCCTCCTCCTCGAGAGCCGCTTCGGCGGCAGCAATCGACAGAAGACTCGTATTCCAGGGCACCTGCATCTTTCGAAAATATCCGATCAATTCCTCATCGGCTAGGGCATATCCAAACCGGATCCCTGCCATTCCATACGCCTTTGAAAAGGTATGGGAAACAAGGATGTGATTGTATTTCCGAACCAAAGGGGCTTTTGACTCATGCTCGGGATGATACTCCAGATAGGCCTCGTCGATCATCGTGGGGATTCCAAGCTCAACGATCTTCATCAGATCTTCATCGGGGATGAAATCACCGGTTGGGTTGTTGGGCGTACAGACGATGATCAGTTTGGTGCGAGGGGTGACAGCACGGAGCATGGCGGCCACATCATACTGGAGATCGGGTGTGAGATCGACAGCCACAACCTTCCCCCCAACCGCTCTAGCCCGAATCCCAAAAAGGGAGAAGGTGGGGTTGGGAAGAAGCACCTCATCTCCTGGCGTGACGAAGAGCCTCATGACCATATCGATGATCTCGGATGAGCCATGGCTGATATAGACATTCTCCGGTCCGAGGTCATACCGTTTAGCGATCTTCGCCCTCAGGCGAGGCCCATTGTCAGGATAGCGGTTTCCCATTTTCGCGGCTTCTACGATGGCTTGAATGACCCTCTCTGAGGGAGGAATGGGGTTTTCATTAACCATCATCCGTTTGAGCTCTGGCCGAGACCAGGCAAGGACGAGGTCTTCTGTATCATAGGGTTTGACCTGATCAATCCATGGAACCAGATAACGCTTCAAATCGCTCATAAACCCTCCTCATTCTTTATTTCAAATTTCAAATTGAATTTCTGTGTTTTACGGTACAATCTGCAATCTGAAATTTTAAATTTGAAATTTTTCTTACCTAACTACCTATCTATACAGGTAACAAGGAAAATTTTTTTTGTCAAGCCCGCTGTCAGCCCTCTAAATCGTATCGGTATTTCCCCGACTCCACTTCGAAGATGTACTTGTCCCCACGGTGAAAGGCATGGAGGACCTCTACAGGGATGTTTTTCGCATCGTAGATCACGCTTTCGAGAAAGATTCCTGGAGAACGGGGAGGGACTTCCAACAACCTGGCATCCTCGTTGGATAGAAGGATGGCCCGAAAGGTCTGAATCGATCGGTGAAGCTCCACGTGAAACTTTTTGGTGAGGAGGTGATAGAGCGAACCCGTCAAACGCATTTTCAAAATGGCTTTATACTCCTGATGGGGAAGGTAACTCCTTTCGATGACCAATGGGATCCGATTTCCCAAGCGGAGTCGCTCGGTGAGAATCACCAGTTTCTCTTTTCCCAACATCAGTTTTTCGGCGACATCCGATGGTGCCTCGATCACAGACTTGTTGAGAAGTCGGGTCTGTGGAGTTACTCCCATCTTGATCATATCATCCGTAAAACTGGAGATGTGCTGAAGGGTATATTTGACAGGTTGAATGGCCCGACGGATCACAAAGGAACCCACCCCATTCTTCTTCAGAACAATCCCTTTGGCCACGAGATCGGAAATCGCTTGCCGGACCGTGTTGCGATTGACCTGAAAGAGTTCGGCCAGTTTTGACTCCGAGGGGAGTTTATCGTTTACGGTATAACGCCCCTTCTGGATCATCTCGATAAGCCATTGGCTGATCTGAAGATATTTGGGAACGCCCGGATCGAGTTGAAATGTCTCTGCCATATCTCGCTTTCCTTTAGGGTTTAACCCCATGGCTCGCTAAGACGATCTATTTCGATGAAACCATTCCCGTCAAACCAGACCGACCGGTGATGATCCTCATAACGAGAAGCGCTCCTACGACGATTGCCACCACAACCGTGCACATGGCATTGGCACTGGCCGTTCGACCATCCACATCGAGAAAGATGATCTCAATGGCCGCCAGCTTGATCGTCGCAGAGATGAGAAAGATGACCGCGCTGATCGTCGTCATGGCCCTCATGAAGAAGAAGGTGGCTGTTGAGAGAAAAGCCACTCTTGAAAGGGGAAAAACCACCCTTGTAAAAGTCGAAATCGGTCCGGCGCCGAGACTCAAAGCAGCCTCCTCGATCGATTTATCAATCTGTTTCAAATTAGCAATGCTCGTCAGCACCCCAAGAGTAAAATTGCAAATGATGATGTTGATGATGATGATCCAGATCGTCCCATAGATGAAAAAGTATGGCTTGTTAAAAGCCAGGACATATCCCAGCCCCATCACCACGCCAGGGATGGCCGCAGGTAATACGCTCAAGGTATAGAGCACCTGTTCTCCTCGCGGTTTCTTCTTCTCAATGATATAACCTGCGAGGAGAGTCAAGGAAGCGCCGGCAATGGCTACAACGATAGAAACCATAAGGCTTGTCCAGATCGGCGCATATTTATAAGCGATCATCGTTCGAAAGGTGCTTTCAGGAAGAATCGATACCCAGAAGTTTGTCCAAAGAGGTGCATGGGCTCCCAAGGATGGAAAGTCGAAATGTCGGAGGGTCAGTGAAAAATCATAGGGCCAAGTTTTTACAAAAGACCCCAAAAAGACAGTGGCAAAAACGATGAGAATGCAAGCACAGATCAATCCACAATAGATCGTAAATCCTATCTTTTTGAGAGGTCGAGAGGGCTGCAGAAAGGGTCTGGCCTGGCCGCTGATCAGGGCATAGCTTTTTCGTGTCAAGTAATAGTTGATGACGAAGGCGGTGATGGAGGGGATGAGGAGAATGACGCTGATCGTGGCTCCAAGGTCGAAACGCTGTAACCCAAAGACCTGTGAGACAATCTCTGTGGCGAGCACGGAGTAATTGCCTCCGATCACCACGGGGATTCCAAAATCGGTGATCGTGAGGTTAAAGGTCAGTGCCGCCGCACTGGCAATCCCATACTTCGCCGAAGGAAGGGTTACCTTCCAGAAGGTCTTCAGCGCAGAAGCTCCCAAACTCTGGGCGGCCTCGTCCAATCGGGTATCCACCGCAGAGAGGGTTGTGTAGAGGATGAAGAGGGCATTCGGAAAGCAGTAGAGGCATTCTCCCACAATAATGCCTGTGGCTCCATAGATGTTCCAGTCCGTGCCCAAGAGATATCGAGTGATTAGCCCGTTTCTCCCAAAGAGGAGGATGAGGGCCAAGGCCTGAATAATGGTCGGAGCAATCAGAGGGAAAGTAGAAATCGTATAAAAAATTCCTTTGCCTGGCATGGTTGTTCGGGTCAACCCATAAGCGAAAAAGAAGGCAGTTACCGTGGTGATGATCATCGTAACCACAGAGACAAACATGCTGTTGGTGAACGACCTGAAGATCCGCGGGCTTGAAAAATAGGCCACATAGTTTTGGAGGGTAAACTTCCCTTCCTTTAAAAAACTGAGCCGACAGATGTCCATCACTGGATAGAGAAGAAAAAACGCAAGAAGGGCTAAGAAGAAGAAAGTGGCGATGCCCGTGGCGATCCTATCCGAACCCAAGGCGAGGGTTGAAAAAGACGAGGAAACTCCGTAAGAAGGGCTAACCTCCCGATGATTCATAGCTCAACCTCTTCGTCTGGATAGACCAGAAAAGACTCCGGAGGAAAATAGAGGAGAATCTCATCACCCTGTTTGAACCCTCTCTGCTCAAAGGTCTTCTCAATGATATCGGAGATCACCTCTTCTCCATCCATATTAACGACCAGTCGGACAGCCGCTCCTAAAAAAGTGACCACGTCGATTCTGCCAGGGATCAAATTGGAGGCGGCGAGGTGATGGGTCGGTTCTCCGAGCCGGAAGACCTCAATCTTCTCCGGCCGGATGGCGAGAATCACCTTCTCTCGAACGGAATGACTTCCCTGAGCAACCACGAATTCCCGTCTCTCTGTCTTCACATGGTCATTGATCCGAAGGCCCTTAAAAAAGTTGGAGGTCCCTACAAAGTCGGCCACAAAGTTTGAACTTGGGCATTTATAGATATCGATGGGTCTTCCCACCTGTCGAAACTGTCCCTTCTCCATCACGACCACTCGATCAGCAATCGAAAGGGCCTCTTCCTGATCATGCGTGACATAGATCATCGTCTTTTTCAATTCCTGTTGAAATCGTTTAATCTCCGCTCGCAGGCGAACTCTGATCTTGGCATCTAGTGCGCTCAAGGGTTCATCTAAAAGCAGAACCTGTGGATCGGGTGCCAAGGCCCGGACCAGTGCGACCCTCTGTTGCTGTCCTCCACTTAGCTGTGCTGGATAGAGTTTTCTCCAATCCCTAAGCCCCACAAGGTCCAACATCTCATCGACTCGGCGGGCAATCGCCTGCTTATTCATCTTTCTCATCCTGAGACCAAAGGCAATATTCTCTTCCACAGTCATATTGGGAAAGAGGGCATAAGATTGGAAGACGATCCCAAATTCCCTCTTCTGTGGGATGAGATGATTAATTACCTTACCATCGAAGATAACATTCCCTTCGGTCACGGTCTCAAATCCAGTAATCATCCTGAGGACTGTGGTCTTTCCGCAGCCGCTTGGCCCAAGGAAGCAGATAAATTCTCCTTCCTCGATTTCAAGATTGACCCGGTCCACAGCCGTAAGCGTTCCATAGCGTTTTGTGAGATTCTCCAATCTGAGATTTCGCCCCATCTTTCTATCCTGCCCTTAGGAAATTCTTATCTCCCCTCTAAAGTAACACCATCCAGCCTCCCCTTATAACTCTCCTCCTTCCCCCTCTTATCATAAGAGGGGGAAAATAGATGCGGGTGTTAGATTGGGAGATGTGGAGGGGTTAAAAGGGAGAAACCACCCCCACCAAAGTCAGAACAACCTAAATTACAAAGGAAAAACTGATGAGCTGTCTATAAAGCTTTTAATGAAATTTGGATTCTTTGTCAATAAAAAAGGGCATCCTGCCCTCTGCAGGATGCCCTCTCAAGGATCTCTTTCTCATTTCAAGAAGAGGCTCTCCCACTTCTTCAGGATCTCATCCCGATTCTTTGCCTGCCAGGCAAAATCCATTGGATAGAGTTTGATTTCGGATAGTTTGGGAAGGTCCGGTCGCGTCGGAATGCCAGGGAGAGTCACTCCATATTTGAACTTTGAATATTCTCTCATTGCGCTTTCGCTGATCGCCCAATCGAGAAACTTCTTGGCCGCTGCCACATTCTTTGCCCCTTTGAGAAGGGCATTGGCTTCCACTTCATAGCCCGCTCCTTCAATGGGGAATACAAATTCAACTGGGAACCCCTGTTTTTTTTGCTCTGCCACCACAAAGTCGAAAGAGGCGCCTACTGCGAATTCACCAGCCGCAGTCATCTTGGCAGGTCTTGATCCGCTCTTAATATACTGGCCCATATTCTTATCCAGTTTCTTTAGAAATTCCCAGCCATCCTCTTTTCCCTCTTTAGCCCCATACATCTGGAGAATGCTTGAAACCTGGAGAAACCCTGTTCCTGAAGCAACTGGATTAGGCATGGCAATCAATCCCTTAAATCTCGGATCGAGTAGGTCGTTCCACCCTTTGGGCATTGGAAGCCCTTTCTCTTTTAAAACCTTTGTGTTCACACAGAAGGCGGCAATATACATATCAATTCCCACATAGGCAAATCCTGGATGAACAAACTTTTTCTCCAGCTTCTCAACGCCTTTGGGCTTATAGGGTTCTAGCATTCCCTTAGCAACGAAATCCTCCATGTTTGTGACTGCCCATCCCCAGATGAGATCTGCTTGTGGATTGGCTCGTTCGGCTAACATTCTGGCCCCAAGTTCCCCTGTGGAAAGCCGAATGACATGGATTTCGAGGCCTGGAAGATCCCTGAGATAGGCTTCTCGATATTTATCAATCTCATCTGTCTCTAAGGAGGTGTAAACGACGACCTTCTCCTTAGCCATCACATTCCCTGAAAGAAAGATCACCAATAAAAGACTTACCATCAACATCCACCCTCTTCGCTTCATATGCTTTACCTCCTGTGTATTTGAAATGATTGCATTCAACAACCCTATCCAATAAATTTAAGATTTCTCACCCCCCTTCTTTAGCTGTCGTTTTTAAAGGTTCGCGATCAATGATAAATTTTATATCGAACCCAAAACTTTTTGTCAATCCTTTTTTGTTCAAAAAAGATTGACAAAATATCTTTTTTCAATTAGTCCTGTCTGCATAGATAGGTAGCTTAATGAAATTGTTTTGGGGCTACGGTGATGACGCCCGTTTCGGCTATTGGCTAAGGTGAAGTGTCAACCCCGTTAGAAATTCCAGTGGTTGCGACTTGAAACCAAACTGGACATTATTTCTAATGGGTTAAAGAATTGTGAGACGTCAAACGTAGCCTTTTATTAACGATACGGGCATCGTTACCGTTGAACGAACCCCTTATTTTCTATAAACAACGGAGTATCTAACTCATGAAAAATCAGGCGCGCGTGGTCATCATTGGAAGTGGAATCACGGGCTGCAGTATCGCCTACCATCTTACAAGAATGGGATGGAACGATGTCATCCTTCTTGATAAAGGAGAGCTCACCAGCGGTGCCACTTTTCATGCGGCCGGGTTGGTGGGCCAGTTGCGGGCGTCCGTCAATATCACAAAGATGCTCAAATACAGTGTCGAACTCTATTCAAGGCTGGAAGAAGAGACCGGACAGCACACAGCATGGAGCCCTGTAGGTGGTCTCCGGATCGCCTCTTCAAAAGACCGAATGGAGGAATTGCGTCGCTCTGCTGCAATGGCAAAGACTTTTGGTCTTCCCATGGAACTGATCAGTCCGAAAGAGGCTTGTGACCTCTTCCCGGTCATGACAAAAAAAGGAATCGTTGGGGCCGCCTTTCTTCCCACAGATGGTCAGATCGATCCGAGCGGTGTGACCTATGCCCTAGCTCAGGGAGCAAGAAGCAGAGGGGCAACCATCTATACGGATACCCGTGTCACTGGGATCAGATTGAAGAATGGTGCTATTGATGAGGTCCTCACAGAAAAGGGAAATATCAAAGCAGAAATTGTAGTCAACGCCGCAGGGATCTGGGCTCCAGAGATTGGAAAGATGGTGGGCGTTGCCATTCCACTCATCCCCATGGAGCACCAGTATATCATCACAAAACCGATCGAAGGAGTAAAAAAAGGAATGCCCACGATGCGGGACCCTGACCTTTTGGTCTATTTCCGCGAGGAATTGGGTGGTCTCATCATGGGTGGTTATGAACACAATCCCATCCCATGGGCTTTGGATGGTATTCCCAAAGACTTTACCAAAACACTTCTCAAATCGAACTACGAACATTTCGAACCCCTCTCTGCTTTAGCCATGAAGAGGGTGCCCTGTATCGGTGAGGCTGAAATCATCACCCTTCTTAATGGTCCAGAGGCTTTCACCTCGGACGGCGACTTCATCATGGGAGAATCACCAGAGGTGAAAAATTTCTTCGTTGCTGCTGGTTTCTGTGCCCATGGCATTGCGGCTGCAGGAGGAGTGGGCAAAATGATGGCCGAATGGATCATCGAGGGAGAGCCGAGTCTCGATCTCTGGCGTCTCGATATCCGACGTCTCGGTCCCCACCATCGAAGTCAGACCTACACAGTCCACAGAGCGATAGAAATTTATGCCCATCACTACTCCATGAACTGGCCCTATGAAGAGATGATTTCAGCAAGACCTCTTCGAACAAGCCCCCTTTATGAGCGACTTAAAAAGGCAGGAGCCGTTTTGGGCGAAAAGTATGGCTGGGAACGGCCCAACTGGTTTGCGCCGAAGGGAACGCCTCCAAAAGACAGACTGGGTTGGGGCCTACCAAATTGGTTTGATCATGTCGGGAAAGAACACGAGGCGGTTAGAACAAGGGCGGCCGTCATTGATCAGACCTCCTTTGGAAAGATCGACGTGAAAGGCCCTCGGGCGCTCCAGTTCCTTCAGAAGTTAACCGACAATCAGATGGAGAAACCGATTGGTTCAACCACTTACACTCAGATGCTCAACGAAAGGGGAGGGATCGAGTGTGACCTAACGGTGAGCCGAATTAGCGAAGACCATTTCTATCTTGTAACAGGAACCGCTTTTATTAAACACGACCTTCAGTGGCTAAAAAAACATCTGCCTTCAGATGGCTCTGTCTCAATCGAAGATATCACTTCTTCTAAGGCCTGTATCACACTCTGTGGGCCAGAGTCTAGAAATATTTTGAAGCAACTGACCAGAGACGACATCTCAAATGAAGGATTCCCATACATGACCTGTAAGGAGATAACCATAGGTAATGCTGCTGTCCTTGCCATCCGGATTACCTATGTGGGCGAATTGGGATGGGAGTTACATGTACCCACAGAATACGCCTTGCATCTCTACGATCAATTCTGGGAGGTGGGAAAACCTATTGGCTTGGTCAATGCCGGTTACCGATGCATCGACTCCCTGCGGCTGGAGAAGGGATATCGTTACTGGAGCGGAGACATCTCTCCAGAATATACGCCTTTTGAGGCTGGACTCGATTTCTGTGTAAAATTGGACAAAGGTGACTTTATAGGCCGCAAAGCCCTTCTAACTCAGAAAGAAAAAGGATTAACTCGCAAACTCTGTTGTTTTACGATCGATTCAGGCCCACTGATGCCAGTTGGTAAAGAGGCCATCCTGGATGGAGATAAAGTAGTTGGCATTGTTACCAGCGGAGGATTCGGACACACGATCAAAAAACCCATTGCCTTGGGATACCTTCCCATGGATTATTCAAAACCGGGCACCCGATTGCAGATCGAAGTAGCCGCAAAAAGATACGAAGCCATCGTCGAAAAAGAGCCTCTCTACGACCCGGAAAATAAAAAGGTGAAGGGGTAATGGAGAGATTAGGATATCCGAATCATTATCTGAAAAACCTTAAGTCATGGATGGAATGAACGACGAGATCAGCCACCTTCTCCAATTCTTCCCTCGGAGTCACACCTCCCTCAAGAATCCCGATAGTTAATGCAACCCCTGCCCTCTTCCCCATGATCATGTCTGTTACCGAATCCCCTACCATCACCGTCTCATGGGGAGGAACCGAGAGCTTTCGACAGATGGTGAAGATCGTTTCAGGATGGGGTTTGGCCGGGTTCACCTCTCCCCAGCAGAGGACCATATCGAATAAAGTATCCATTCTGAGGTGATTAAGAATTGCTTCTGTATCTTTACGCTCATCATTCGTTGCCAGGGCTGTTTGAAATCCAATCTTCTTAAGTTGAGAGAGGAAATCTTGAATGCCTTCAATTTGGACAACATTCTTCCGCCAATCATCATCTCCGTCTGCTTCATCAAAGGCCTGAGCAACCCATTGTTTTGCTTCATCCCAAGGGTATCCATGCTGATAAAGCGCCATCGTCCCAATAATGATCTCATCCGACCGAGGGGAAACGGGACAGGGCCCCCTTGGATCGACCTCTCCACTAACCGGATCGATTCCCCATGATCTTAGGAGAAAGGCTTCCAACTCCCCGTCCTTCCCCAGCCTTTTTAAAACAGAAGAGACCCGCTTTCGGATCAAAGGGATCCAGGTTGCAGAAAAATCGATCAGCGTTCCATCCTTATCAAAAATGATTAAACGACATGGAACCTTTTTCTCTCTATGGAATATGCCTGTCATCTCTCAGCCACCTATCCATGGCCTTATCATAAAAGAGACTTGCAATCAATTCAATCTCTATTATAAAGTTATGAGTCAAAACGTCCGAAACGGAGATCAGAAATGAGCGGAAAACGATTTCAGTCTGAAACAATGGATGAAGCATCGATCAAGAAACTTGCAGCATTAGCCAGGTTGGCCCGGGGTGATATCTTGAAGATGACGACCCTGGCCGGCTCCGGTCATCCTGGCGGATCCATGTCATCCATTGATTTCTATCTCGTCCTCTACTCCTATGCCAATATCGATCCCAAACATCCAGACGATCCAGACAGAGACCGAATTATAATCAGCCATGGTCACACCTCTCCGGGAGTCTATGCCGCCCTTGGGAGGACGGGTTTCTTTCCGATCGAAACCGCCATTGTCAACTTCCGTAAAGCGGGTAGCCCTTTTGAGGGCCATGTGGAAAAAGGAATTCCAGGACTGGAATGGAATACCGGTAATCTCGGTCAGGGGCTCTCGGCAGGATGCGGTTTCGCCTTAGGTGCAAAGGTCCTTATGAAGGATTTCCATGTCTTTGTCGCCATGGGTTGTGGAGAACAGCAGAAAGGCCAGATCAGCGAAGCCAGGCGCTTTGCCATCAAATATGGTCTTGATAATCTTACCGTGATTATTGACTACAACAAAAGGCAGATCAGCGGGATCACTGGAGAGATCATGCCCCAGAATATCGCTAAAAATTTTGAATCGGATGGATGGCGAGTGCTTGAAATTGACGGCCACCAATTTCAGGAGATCTATTCTGCCTTTCGGGAAGGCCTCTTTTCAAAATATCCCACAGCCATCATTGCCCATACAGTGATGGGAAAAGGGGTCTCCTTCATGGAAGGGAAAGAGGATTTTCACGGTAGAGCTTTGAACATGGACGAGTATCAGAAAGCGATTCAAGAACTCGGCGTGGAGGACGATTTAGATCATTATCGTCAACGACGTGAGGGGAATACCCTCCCTTATGAAGGAAGGAAATATTCAATCCCGCCTCTCCATATTCAACCCGGAACTCCAAGGGATTATGGAAAGGATGTGAAGACCGATAATCGCTCTGCCTTCGGAAACGCTCTGGTTGATCTGGCAAAAGCCAATCTCTGTCAGGACGGTACCCTTCCGATCGTCGTCTTCGATTGCGACCTGGCTCCCTCGACAAAGACAACCGCCTTTGCCAAACAATTTCCAAACCATTTCTTCCAGGGCGGAATCCAGGAGCATCATACGGCCACACTTGCTGGAGCAATCTCTACTCTCGGCCTCCTCTCATTCTTCGCGGACTTCGGGGTCTTCGGCATTGATGAAACCTATAATCAGCACCGGCTCAATGATATCAATGAGACGAATCTGAAATTGATCTGTACGCATAATGGCCTTGATGTGGGTGAGGATGGGAAAACGCATCAATGTATTGATTATATTGGCATCATGAGAAATCTCTTTGGGTACAGGATCATCATTCCGGCGGATCCCAATCAGACGGACCGTGTGATTCGATATATTGCAAAGGCAGAAGGAAACTTTCTGATAGCCATGGGGCGCTCCCCAATACCCACTATCCTTACAGAAGATGGAATCCCCTACTTTGCAACACCTTATGAGTTCCAATATGGGAAGGCAGATCTGATACGAAATGGAGATCAGGCCTCCATCGTTACCACAGGCAGCATGGTCTTCAGGGCAGTGGAGGCATGGAGGAAATTGAAAGAGAAGGGAGTGGAAGTCCAGGTCCTCAATATCTCGTGTTTGAGCGATCTCGATCTTGATGCCATTCTCAAAGCCGCACATACTGGAAGACTGATCACCTATGAAGACCATCATGTGCAGACTGGTCTGGGAAGCCTCATCGCCAATGTTATTGCAGAACATGGTTTGCCAGTTCGCCTCCGTAAATTGGGAATCACCCGATATGGTAGCTCTGGGAAACCAGAGGACCTCTACCGGATGCAGGGGCTTGATGTGGATAGCCTTGTGAATGTTGTCATGGAAGAAGTCGAAGGGATTTAGAACAAGAATAACCAATCACCCAGCACCAATTACCAAATAATAATCAATTTTCCAAACATGGTATTGTTTGGTTATTGGAAATTGAAATTTATTTGGAGCTTGGAATTTGGTTATTGGTGATTAAGGTTTATGGACATTCTCATCTTCGATATGGATGGGGTTTTGATTGATGTGACGCAGTCTTACCGTAGAACCATCCAGAAGACCATTCATATCTATCTTGAACAATGTCTTGGGCTAAAGGCAAATCGGGTCTCCCCAGAAGACATCTCTCTCTTCAAGTCTGCAGGAGGATTTAATAACGATTGGGACCTTACTTCAGGATTCCTTCTCTATCTGCTTTCTACCTCAAAAGTCCATCCCCTCCCAGTAAAGAAGTTCTCTTCCTTGGACAAAATCGTACTCCATCTTCGACAGCAGCTAACCGGATTCCGTCAAAGAAGACCTGTCTCTTTGAAAAGGAATCACCTTTCTTCTTTTTTGGAGCAGGTGAGGATATCCGGAGGAGGATTGAAGGGGATTCGGTCTGTTCTCGACAGATGTTGGGATGGGTGGATCTACCGATCCGGAAATCTCGCCAAAGAAAACCTTATAAAACGGATCTTTCAAGAGATCTACCTCGGCGAAAAATTTTCTTCCCTTTATCACCTTCCTTGCCTTTTCTACCATGGAAAGGGGCTATTTCTGCGAGAGAAACTTCTCATTGAAAGAAATGTTCTTGCATCCCTTCGGAGAAAGATGCGATTGGGAATTGCCAGCGGTCGTCCAAAATTCGAAGCGGAGCTTGCCCTGAAGCGATTCCGGATCTTCCCATACTTCGATAGTGTGGTCACCCTCGACGAATGCGAACAAGAGGAAGCGAAAATCTTCAAAGAAACCCGTAGGAAGATCAGGCTCTCAAAACCCCACCCCTTTTCCATTCTCAAAGCGATCGAGGAGATCGGCATTCCAAATCCCCAATGCGGATATGTCGGTGATGTGGTCGATGATGTGTTGGCAGCTCAGAGGGCAAAAAAGAAGGTGCGGATGCTTGCCATCGGTTTTGCCGTAGATGGAGGGAATAAAAAGAGAGCCAGAGAAACTCTGTTAAAAGCTGGGGCTGATTACGTCATTGAAAACCCCCAACAACTCCTTGATCTCGCCGTTTAACCCTCGATAACCGGATCGGACAGGGATATGAGCTATTGACAATCCTCACCATTATCCCTTATAACCTGTCTATACAGGTAAACCTCTTTAGGAAGTCTATGACTTTCAAAAAGTCTCGTTTACACCCAAAAAGAAGTTTGGCTTCGCACGGGGCAAGCAACAGAACTTTCTAAAGGGAGGAATGGCTTTGGACAGGGGGTTTTAGATCGAAACTTCGATTTTATTTGCAGTCATCTTAGTCGTGGGCTTGGCTCTTTTCTTCGATTACTCGAACGGTTTCCATGACGCCGCCAATGTGGTCGCCACCATCATTGCCACGGGAGCGATGGGGCCCCGAAGCGCCCTGGGGCTTGCAGCGATTGCCCATTTTATCGGACCTTTCCTCCTTGGCACGGCCGTGGCTCAGACGATTGGTAAAGGAATCATTGATATCTCGGCTTTCGATCCAAACCTGATCGGAATTTCGATCTCCCTGGTCATAGCCGCACTGATTGGCGCCATCGCCTGGAATCTGATCACCTGGGCCTGGGGGCTTCCCTCCAGCTCCTCCCATGCCCTCGTGGGTGGAATGATCGGCGCCGTCCTGATCGCTTATGGACCGGATAAAGTCATCTGGAAGGGCCTTCTCTATGTGGTCTCCGTCTTAATCTTCACTCCCGTTTTAGGTCTGATTTTTGGCACTCTGTTTCTGAGGATCACTTTTCGCCTTTCCCATAAGGCACCTCCTCAGATATCCCATTTTTTTAACCGAATTCAAATATTCTCCTCTGTGGCCCTCTCCCTAAGTCATGGTGCTAATGATGCTCAGAAATCGATGGGCCTCATCACCATGTCTCTCGTTATCCTCGGAGTTTTCCCGGATTTTCATATTCCTTTCTGGGTGATCGCCAGCTGTGCGGCTGCTATTGCTTTGGGCACAGCGAGCGGTGGTTGGCGAATCATCAAAACCTTAGGCTCAAAGATCTACCATCTGAGATCAGTCCATGCCTTCTGCGCTCAGACCAGTTCAGCCATCGTCATCCTGACGGCAGCACTCTTAGGGGGACCTGTGTCAACAACGCATGTCGTCTCCTCAAGCATTATGGGCGTAGGTGCTGGTCAAAGACTCTCTGCCGTTCGGTGGGGAGTAGCCAAGAATATCATTCTGGCTTGGTTCATCACCATCCCTGCCTCAGCAGTCATGGCAGGACTCAGTTTCTATTTGATCAGGATGGCGCATCCGAGTTTTTAAAGAAAAGGAGTAAAATGATGGTATTCGATTTTCTCAGAAGAAAGAAACCTTTTTCAGGCAGTGAGAATCGCTTCTTCGATCTGCTTTCCCGGCAATCTGCTAAAAGCATCGAAGGGCTGGAAGCCCTTGCCAATTATGCTGAAAATGGGACGAAGGAAAATGCCAACTTGGTTCGGAATATTGAAAGGGAGGCGGATGAACTGAGGCGGATTTTGATCCAGGAACTGGATCAGACGTTTATCACGCCCATCGACCGGGAGGACATCTATCAGCTCTCACGGGCAATTGATGATGTCGTGGACTATGCGAATACAACGGTCGATGAAATGGAAATTTACGAGGTCAAGGGAGATTCTCACATAAAAGAGATGGTCAATATCCTCCGTAAAGCGGCACGGGAGCTAAACGATGCGGTCAAAATCCTTAAAGATTATCCCAAGATCGCCTCGGAACATGCTGTCAAAGCCAAGTCCTACGAAAACCAGATGGAGAAAGCCTACCACGTGGCGCTCGCTGAGCTCTTTAAGGGAACCGATACGGTCTATATGCTGAAGATGCGAGAGATTTATCGCCATCTTAGCAATGCCGCTGACCGGGGGGATGAGGCGGCCAACATCATCTCCAGCATCGTGATGAAACACACTTAATCGTCGGCCTGTCAGAATCTCATTCCAACAGCATAAAAAAGCCCGATAAGGGATTCCTTTATCGGGCTTTTTCTACGATGGGCTCACTTCATCAATTTAAAATATATCTCATCGGATTCACTGGAATTCCGTTCAATCTGACTTCATAATGGAGATGGGGACCTGTCGTCTTTCCACTTGTCCCGATCTCTGCAATCTTATCCCCTCGTTTCACTTTCTGCCCCACTTTAACCAGCACCTTGTTGAGATGGCTATACCGGGTTGTCATCCCGAACCCATGGGAAATGACGAGGAACCTTCCATGGACCCAATCGCTTCCGATATCGGAGACAAAGCCATTTGCAGGAGCTATCACAATCGTTCCTACCCTGTTGGAAATATCAATCCCCTCATGCATCTGAGTCAAACCTGTAAAAGGGTTGGTCCGGAATCCAAAATCGGAGGTCACCCATCCCTGGGCTGGCCAGATGGAAGGGGTATGCGCAAGCATCTCCTGCTTGGTTAATAGGACTTTTTCGAGTTCGGAGAGACTGGTCTCCTGAGATACCACCTCTGATTGGAGGCGCTCCACATCGATCTTCATCTGCTGAACCAGCCCCTTATCATCCTTCTCCCCTTTCAATTTCTCTCTTAAATCCGAGGGTGATGGTCCACCCAATCCCATCACCGGTGTGGAGTCCTGACTTTTATCGAGATTGGCAATGATCCGAATGCGCTTGTCAAAATCTTTCAGCTTAGAGACCTGCTTTTCTAACTCCTCAATTTTTGAAGAGAAGAAATGGATCTGAGACCTTTGTATTTCCGTCTGTTGACGCAACCGTGCCACCTCATAGGCCTTCTTCTTCACCTGGATATAATCACAAAAGAAAAAGGTTACAGAGAGAATGGCAAAAGCAAAGAGGTAGAAGCCAATCTTAATGGTCTTTTTTCGGATCTTCAGATGCCTGGTCTTCGATGTTTTGTGGCCGAAGATGAGAATGGTGATGTGATCCTGATCCAAAATTCACCCCTTGTTTCATCAAAGATAGAGATTTAAGCTTTCCCCCAAAGGCTCAATTTTTTTATCAGATTTGATCGGCTCTTGTCAAGCTTTTTTTGAGAAAATCGTCATCTTAAATTCCTTTTTAATTTCCACTAATTTCAAGACTTTCGATTAAAAGACAAGGTGAACCAATTTTTCCAAAAAACCTGAAATCACTTCCAACCTCAGCCACCTTCTGAAAAAGCTGATAGAGGTTTCCGGCCATAGCGATCGATTTGACAGGATATGCCCTCTCCCCTTTTTCGATCCACTGTCCTGAACAACCCAATGAGAAATCGCCCGATATGGGATCAACAGTATGGATGCCCATGACCTCCTCAATCAGGACTCCATGATTTAGGCACTGGACCAACGACGCGAGTGACGATTCTCCGGATTCAATAAAAAAATTTGAAGTTCCCAAACTGGGGGGAGCTTTCAGGCTATGTCGCTGGCTATTCCCGGTTGAGGAGACCCTCGATGTTCCAGACCCAAGATTCTCTCGGTTCGCCCAGAACCGATCATAGAGGTACCCCAAAATCTCTCCTTTAACGACAACAGGGGTCCGTTGAGTTGGCATTCCCTCTCCATCAACCGGTGCGGCGGCTGATCCTATTTCAAACAGACCATCATCCACAATGGAAAGGATAGGCGAAAAAAAGATCGTTCCCTTCTTATCCTTCAACACGGATTTGCCTTTCTGCACCTGTTCGGACAGGAAAGCATAGGCTAAGAGTGATAAAAATTCCGAAGCAATATGATTTTCCAAAATGACTGGATAGGTTCCGGAGGATATCCTCTTCCCACCCAGCCTACTCAATGCCCTTCTCCCAGCTTCCTTACCTATTTTCTTGACATCAATCTGGTCAATAAAATGGCTGAAATCGAATTCCCAGCCCATCTCTGACTCTCCGAACTCCTCAGCAATGGCCATGGCACTCGCAGAGGCAAATGTTGCATCATAAGAGAAACGAAGCCCATTGGAGTTGATCAGGGTCGTTCTCGAAACAGCTTCCTGATAGGAGGCCTTCCTAACCTTCTTAATCCTCTCTGGATCCACAGATCGGGCCGCTTCTTCCAATTCTCTTGCAAATTCGATCTTACGCTTTTCCGATACCTGCATTAGGTTGGGATCGAAGATCGCCAAGATGGGAGGTTCCTTCTCCAAGGCAGGCGTAAAATCGAAACAGGGGTCTGAAGTGGTTACTTCCGCGCTTGACACGGCATCTCCAATAAGACGTTCCAGGCTCTTGCTACTTCTCCCTGAAGAAGAGACATCAGGAGAGGTGGTATAAGAGAAGCCTATTCGGCCTCGATTCAAAATTCGAATGGCCATTCCCCATGACCGAGAGGCTTGAAGGGTATCCACTTTCCCATCCTTCGATTCCACCTCAAAATGGGAAGATTCGGCCGAACAGATCTCGTATCCATCCACCGATTGCTTGCGGAGAAGCGTCAAGGTCTGGTCGATGATCCGATCAACATCTCCCATATCTTCATAACCCATCTTTTAATCACCAATTTCGAATCTCACAAAACCAGCATCACCATCTTATCAAACTGCTGCCCCAAGTAAGACCTCCTCCAAAGCCTGTGAGGATGACATGGTCTCCTTTTTGAATCGATCCGCTTCGGACCGCTTCATCCAAGGCAATTGGGATGGTGGCCGAGGAAATATTTCCGTATTTCTCAATGGTGAGATAGACTTTCTCCATGGAAATACCGAGTCGTTTAGCCATCTGTTGAAGGATTCGAATATTGGCCTGGTGGGGAATGATCCACTTTGCATCAGAGACCTCAATACCATTACTGGACGCAGCCTCCTCGGCTGCCTCGGCAAATCGTTTTACAGCGACCCGAACCGACTCATTGGCTTTGATCATCTTCAATGTATGAAGCTTCTTATCAACGCTCTCATAACTAATAGGAGTCGTCCTCGAACCGCCTCCGGGCATGAGAAGATTCTCTCCGTTCTTGCCATCCGAATGGATGTGGATGGAAAGAATCTCTCCCATCATCCGTCCCGGGTTGGAGTGATGGAGGCTATGCTCCGATTGATCAAATGACCTCAGCAATGCAGCTCCGGCACCATCTCCCCAAAGAATGCAATTTTCTCGATCGGTCCAATCTTGACATCGGCTCATCACTTCAGAGGCAACGACCAAACAGTTTTTAAACGCTCCGGTCTTCAGATATTGTTCCGCCACTGACAGGCCGAAGATGAACCCGCAGCAAGCCGCTGTGATGTCGAAAGAGACCGCTTTCTGAGCGCCCAATTTGGCTTCCAACCAGTTGGCTCCTGATGGACAACACGTATCCGGAGTAATGGTAGCCATTACGATGAGCTCCAAATCTTTTGCTGAGATCCCAGCCATCTCCATGGCCCGCAAAGAGGCTTCCCTGGCAAGGTCTGAAGTATTGACATCGGGATCTGCAATTCTTCGTTCCCGAACTCCGGTCCGTTGATAAATCCACTCGTCGCTTGTGTTCAAAACTTTCTCAAGATCAAAATTGCTGAGGACCCTTTCCGGCAAATAGGATCCCGTTCCTACAATTCCGATTCTCCTTCCGCTCATCAATCTATCCCTCTCTGACTATCCATGATAAATCCTTGGCACCCGCTTCCCAATCATGCACAACACTTCGTATGGGATGGAACCGATCTTTCTGGCCATCTCATCCGCTGTGATCTGCTCCTTGCCCTGTCTTCCAATCAAAATAACCTCATCTCCATGCGATACGTCAGGGATATCGGTGACGTCGACCATGATCAGATCCATGCAGACTCTTCCTATCACAGGAGCCCTCTTTCCTCGAATGAGAACCTCGCCCTGATTGGAGAGACGAGTGTTGTATCCATCCGCATATCCGATGGGAAGGGTCGCAATCCGACTCTTTCTCCGTGTTATAAATGTGCCTCCATAACTGATCCTCGTTCCAGTTGGAACCCATTTGAGAAAGTGAATGCGGGTCTTCAAAGTGAGTACGGGTTCCAGCTCAATCCTTTTTTCGAAGAAGGGAGAGGGATAAGAGCCATAAAGCATGATCCCGGGCCGGACCATATTTCCTGAATAGTTGGGAAAGGCAATCGAGGTCGCGCTGCTGGCCATGTGAATATATCGGCTTGAGACTCCCATCGATTTTGCCTGCACGATCGCCTCTTGAAATTTTTCCCACTGGGATAAAGTGTAAACCTCCTCACCATCGGTCATGGCAAAATGGGAAAGGAGACCTTCAATCTCGATATTGGGAATCTCTATCATCTCTTTTAAAAAATCGAGAAAATCACGATAAGGCACTCCAAGCCTTCCCATCCCTGTATCCACTTTGATATGGACTTTTGCCTTTCTTCTCCTCTTTTTCGCTGCTTTAGATAAACGTCTTAAAGATTCGATGTCAAAAACAACCGGTGTGAGGCCGTAACGAAGGATCTCTTCCTCACCCTCCTGGAAAAATCCTCCCAAGATCAGTATGGGAGCCCTCACTCCCCCTTTTCTTAAAGCCACCCCTTCTTCAGCAATCGCAACGCCCAAATATCCCACGCCCATCCCTTCCAGCTTCAGGGAAACGGGCAAGGCTCCATGGCCATAGGCATCTGCCTTAACGACGGCTAAAATGGAAACACCTTTAGGAATACTTTTTTTGATCTGCCGATAATTGAATGCGAGCGCTCGCAGATCGATCTCTGCAATGGTGGGCCTTCCATAGGAAATAGGGGTTTTCATTCGACTCGTCCTATTTCAAAAAACAGAATTTTCATAACATCAACCCCAACGTAAAGTCAATCAACATAGGAATGGGATTGAGATAGATATACTCAACTCACTTCAAAACGATGAGACCGTATCTAAAATAGAAAAGGCGGCAGATCGAAGGTTTGTCGATTCGGATGGATCAATCTCAGAAACCATTAACTTATTCTCAGATTGAGACTCTTGAAGTTAAAAGCCAACTGCTCCATCAAACCAATTTTCTAACCATGGCCACTTCATCACAATCTGGAAATTTAACACATTTGAGACAATCTGCCCAAATCTTGTGGGGAAGAACGCTCTTATCCACGAGATTAAAATTTAACTTCTCAAAAAAATCTGGGCGATAGGTGAGCGCAAACACCCTCTTCGCGCCGAGAGCCTTGGCCTCCTTAAGACAGGCTCTCACCAACTTCGCCCCAATTCCCTTCTTGCGAGCTCCTTCCTCAACAGCCAGAGACCGGACCTCTGCCAGATCTTCCCAACAGATATGGAGAGCGCAGATGCCGACCACCTTTCGATTCTCGATGAAAACGAAAAAGTCTCTGAGATGGTCATAAAGATCCACCAGTGAGCGTGGAAGGATATCCCCACGAGTCGAATATTGCTTGATCAACCGCTGAATCTCCTTCACATCCTTTAATGTGGCTTTACGTATCATTCCCATCCCCTTTCGTGAATCGTGATCGGCCCTCCATGACTCGCCAAATGAAACATGGAACCCCTTTCTAACCATTACCGAAGTTACCGAAGCACAAGAAACGCTTCACAATCTTCTGGCATTCTCAATCATCTCTTTGGCATGGGCTCGGGTCTTTTCTGTCACCTTCATACCGCCTAACATCCTTGCGATCTCATCCACAATCGCTTCTTTCTCTAAACGCTCAACAACGGTAACCGTCCGGTTTCCTCTCACCACTTTTCCCACGCAATAGTGTGTGTCCGCATAGCATGCAATCTGTGGAAGATGGGTGACGCAGAGGATCTGATGGTGTTTAGAAAGGTCCTTCAATGTTCTCCCAACCACCTCTGCAACCGCTCCCCCGATTCCGGAATCGACTTCATCAAAGATCAAAACCTGTCTTCCTCCGACTCTGGCCAAAATCTTCTTCATGGCTAACATCATCCTGGAAAGCTCTCCTCCTGAGGCGATTTTGGCAAGAGGTTTAACTTCCTCTCCTACATTTGGAGAAATGAGAAACTCCACCCGATCCAATCCTTTCGGTGAAAGATCACCCTCCTCCATCCGAACTTCAAAAGTCGTCTTCCTCATCCCCAGGTTTCCCAACTCCCGCTCGACGGCTCTCTTTAACTCAGAAGCCACCCTCTTTCGCTCCCGTGAAAGTCTCCTCGCCAGAGCAATCATCTCTCCTTGAAGGGAGAACCGCATGCCCTCCAAATGAGAAAGCTTTTCTTCATTCGAACTAAAGGCGTTCAACGTCTTTTTGATCTTCTCCCGAAAGGCGAGTACCTCTTCCACGGTTGGACCATATTTCCTTTTCAGACGGCCAATCTCCTCCAGCCGGTTTCCGACCTCTTCCAATCGCATGGGGTTGACTTCGATCCTTTTCAGATAATCCCTCAGACTGTGAACAACCTCTTCCAGTTGGATGGAGGTTGCCTCAAGATTCCTCATCGTTTCTGAAAGTGATGGGTCGATGGCCATCATCTCGCTTCCCTGACGGATGATCGTCTGAATCCGTTCAATGGTAGAACCCTCTCCTTCGTAAAGCAATTCATTGGAAAGACGTACAAAATCCATCAACTTTCTGGAGTGGCTAAGAATCCTCTGTTCCTCTTTAAGGGCTTCCTCTTCTCCCACACGAATACCAGAACCCTCAATCTCCCTCAATTGGAAACTCATGAGCTCTTTCTCTTTTGCCACTCTCTCTCTCTCTTCTTGAATCCGCTTGATCTGTCCAGAGAGAGAGAGGAATCTTTCGAAATATTCCTGATATTCCTTCCTGAGATTGACCAACCCACCAAACTCATCCAGGATGTCAAGATGGGTTTCAACGCGCTGTAAAGACTGATGTTCGTGCTGACCATAGATGCTGAGCAATCTCTCTCCTACCTCAGCGAGTGTCCCGAGCGTTGTCAGATTCTCATTGAGGAAGGCTTTCCCCCTTCCTGAACGGGAGAGCATCCGGCTGATCAGACAGACATTCCCATCTGCAGCGGTATTGGTTCTTGTTGCCTTTTCTCTGACCTTCTCCTTTATCTCAGGATTTTCAGTAATATCGAAGAGGGCCTCGATGCTCGCCTCCTCTTCAGAACTTCGGATCAGTTCTTCGCTGGCCTTATCACCCATCAGGAGGTGAACCGCATTGAGGATGATCGATTTGCCTGCCCCTGTCTCACCGGTGATGACATTGAACCCCTTTGAGAAGGAGAGGTTCAATTCATCAATAATGGCAAAATTTCTAATCCGTAGTTCCAGCAACATAAATCATACATAACAAGTTCCGAATTCACAGTTTGGAGTTCAAATGATGAAACCTCCGAGCCCCTAACTCTAAACCCCGAACCGTTTTATCTCTCTCCCCACTTCAGTTTTTCTCTCAGCACCTCAAAGTAATGGCGGTAGGGCGATTTGATTAAAAGAATCTTACCCTCAGCTTTTTTTACTTCCACAACATCTCCATACTCCAATATGAATCCCTGTTGTCCATCTAAGGTTAGAAGAACCTCCTGCTGCTTGGACTTCAAGATGGCACGGACCTCCACATCATCCGGAACCATAATTGGACGATTGGTCAGCGTGTGGGGGCAGATTGGCGTGATGATGATGCAGTGGAGGGATGGATAGACAATGGGCCCTCCGGCAGAAAGGTTGTAAGCCGTGGAGCCTGTGGGCGTCGAAAGGATCAACCCATCCGATTTGAAGGTGGTCAGGTACTCTCCATTGATCGTCGTCTCAATATCAATAATTCGGGCTAAAGCTCCCTTATTGATCACCGCATCGTTTAAGACGACAAACTCCGCAAGCCTCTCTCCCCGGCGGACCACCCCAGCCTTCAGGATAACCCTCTCATCAGTTACAAAATCTCCCTCGATGACCCGTTCAAGAACACGATAAAGCTCATCGAGTGTGATCTCCGTTAAAAATCCAAGTCCTCCAAGATTCACTCCGAGAATGGGAACATCATGGTCCCCAATAAGTCGAGCCACGCTGAGTAGTGTGCCATCGCCTCCAAGGACGATGATCATTTCTGCATGGGAAGGAATCTCCTCTTTCTTCATTCCGCTCAAAAAAGGCCTGTTCTGAGTTCTGCGGATTACAGCTTCTACCCCTTCTTCAGTAAAAACTTCGATTCCTTTGGAACCCAACCATTCGATCAACCGACTGGTAATGGTCACAGCTTCAGGTTTATTCTGTTTAGCGATGATACCGATTCGTTTCATTATTGGCCTCATTAGAATATCGAATTGATTTTTTCACAGAGACACACTCTCTCGATCAGGTTTCACTCCGATGGTACATAAGCGATGGATCTTTGTCAATCGAAAGGTGATGGATGAGCCCAGCAAACTTCCACGCCGCCTGACCCCATTCGAAAGCCCTGTTGTTTGCCCCTTACGAAGCTCCGTTTCTATCAGGGCTTATTGATTCCGAACAACCTCTTTTCCATCCTCCCTTTCGTTTGTTATCTTTTCGAACCGTACTGAAGAGGGTTCGCAGAAATTTGGAACTGAGAGAAGGTAGAGGGTAACACCGATAGCAATCCCAATTAAAATAACCTTGACCATGCAAGGACGGACGATAAAAAGGGCTGAGATGAGAATCATCAACCAGAGCAGGATAATGGACAAGGCTTTTACCCGTGGAGGGATTCCTCTCCCTTCCCGATAATTTCGGATATATTCTGCAAACCATCGATGGTTCAAGAGCCAGTTGTAGAATCTTTCCGAACTCCGAGCATAGCATGCTGCCGCCAACAGAAGGAAAGGGGTTGTAGGGAGAACAGGCAAAAATATCCCAAGGAGTCCGAGCCCAACAAAAAAAGTGCCCACTCCCACCAACACCCACCTGATCCATCTATCTCTATGGAGCTTCTCCAATTGGTCAGTCCTCTCCTCTTTCTTCTCTTTCAATCTAATAAGAAGCTAATCAATTTTTTTAAAAAAGGCAATCCTTAACAAAAGGTTTGTCATTATCGAATTAAGCCCCCCATAGCGCTTGGATTAGACCTTCTAACGGGGTATACTATAAAGCCAATCATTGAAAATGAGAATCGAAGTATATAGAATGATATTCATGCATCTACCCATTGCTATCCTGGAAGGGAAAAAGATTCAGAGGGTAATTTTCTCTATAGATCCACCCTCCCCCACCCTTCAGAACACCTATTTTTTAATGGAAAAGGTGTATCAGAGGGGAAGCTGGTGTTTTAACCTTTCCACAGCCAGACATGTCGAATCCTTTCAAAGATTGAGAGAGAGAGTCGAAGATGAAACCTTAATCGGGTTCGGCCATATAGAAGCAGGGTCTGGGGTTTCCCTCATGGGAAAACCGATTCATCAGTTTGAATCGAAGGTCGCCTCAACGATCGCAAGAAATATCGTTCCCAAGGACTTAATGAGGAGACTATTTCCTAATCCACCCTTGGGTGACGTGCTGACGCAGAAAGAGATTGATCGGATGAGGTTCGATCCTTCTCGTTTCAGTCAGGCCCTCTCCCTCTACTCTTCGAAAGAGGTCCCATTTCTTCAGATCGGTGGTAAATATAGCGACTGGCTCTTAGGATTGGGAAGGGTTGACCTTTTGAGGGAGATGGTGACAGAAACGAAGAGGAAGAATTTTATCCCCATCTTCTCGGGCCAGTGGGCGACCTTCGTCTTGCCGAAGGCAAAGTCTCTTGATGTGGCAGGTTATGCCACCCCTGTTAACAAGAGAAAGAGCTTATTCGACCTCACGTTAGCAAGCGACATCATCAAAAAATTTGACAGACCAATCATCAGCCTCGATCCTCTGTCAAAAGGAAGGCTTTTAAAAAAATCGGAAGAGGCGCTCTCCTTTCTTTTTAATGAACTTAAAATCCATTCCGCCATTATAGAGGTGGCTTCCGAAGATCAAATTGAGGTCCTGTGGAGGGTGCTGGAGAAGATCCCCTCTCTCATCCCATTCCGAAAGACAGGATAATTCCTGCGACCAAAGGAATGGTGAAGTTATCATCCAGCGGCAAAGGAAGCACTTCGACCAGTGTGGTTCCAACGGCGGCGATACTTCCAGCAAGACGGTCCAAACCAGGATAGATCCAGACGATCAGAAAGGATGTCATCAGAAACGCCAGGCTTCCCTCCAGCGTCTTATTAAAGATCGGAGTCCGCCCAAACCCTCTGCCCACAAGGGCTGCGGCTGTATCCGAAAGGATAAGGATCAGAAGGCTCACAATAGCGATTGGCTTGGGAAAGAGCAGAATGGTCATGATTGAAGCAAAGAGAAAATAAGTGGAGCCCATGAGGGTCGGTTTCTCTCTTTCCCGCAGCACCCTTCCGAAAAAATGCTTTTGGAAAAGAGAGGCCAATCCCGGATGATAATGGCGAACCAGGTCAACCAAAAGATAAAGGAGAAAGAAAGGAACGAGAAAGGTGAGAACGGTGGTATCCGAGGTGAAGCCATAACCAACAGGAATCACCAGGGTGGCCAGGTGAACCAGCTTCCTTTTAACCTCAATGCCTGTAATCATCTCTCTTCTCTTCTATCTTTTGGTGATCACTGATAACTGATCACTGATTTCAATCGTCCTCCTTCTCTCTCTCCCTCTTCCCTCGTCTCTCATCCGTCGTCTTCCTCAAATTCTCCTTCTCTTCTTCCGTAAGAGGTCGCCAATGGCCAACCGGAAGATCTCCGAGTCGAATCGGTCCAAATTTCACCCGCTTTAACTTAACGACAGGATGGCCTACGGCCGAGAAGATTCTTTTGACCAGATGGTTTCTCCCCTCAGTGACCACTGCCTCAACCCAACAACTCTTTTCCGCCTTACGAAAAACACGGATCGAGTTAACCCTTGCCTCACCGTCCTCAAGCATGACTCCCTTCTTCAGCCACAATAACTCTTGTTGCTCAAGATGGCCCTCCACTTTGGCCCAGTAAGTTCTGGGAATGGAGTACTTGGGATGGGTAAGTTGATGGGCAAGTTCCCCATCATTGGTTAGGAGCAGTAGACCCTCTGCATCAAAATCGAGGCGGCCAATTGGATAGAGCCGCTCTCTCACCTTTTGAAGGAGGTCCTTTACGGTCGGCCTTCCTAAGGGGTCTTTCACGGTTGAAAGATACCCTCTGGGCTTATTGAGAAGGACTGTTCTTTTCGGCTCAAGTCGGAGTATTCTCTTTCCATCCACCTTAATATGGTCTCTCACTGGATCGGCTTTGAGTCCGAGTTGATCAACAACCTGCCCGTTTACCGAAACCCTTCCCTCAAGTATCATCCTCTCGGCTTCACGTCGTGAGGCAACACCAGCGCGGGCTAATATCTTTTGAATTCTTTCAAGCCCCATAGGATTCCCTAATCTCCCGCTTCATCATTGGAAGCGACTGAGCTCTCCACTTTTGAAACGGTCTCTGGTTCCGGAGGAGGTTGAACTTCCTTTAAGGTAGGAAGATCAGAGAGGGTGTTGAGGTTAAAGAGTTCAAGAAAAGTTTTGGTAGTTCCATAGATGAGGGGACGCCCTGGAATCTCTTTTCTTCCCACAATGCGGATCAATCCCTTCTCCAAAAGGGACCGGATCACCCATCCTGAATCCACGCCTCGAATCTCTTCAATGGTGGGCCGAATCACGGGCTGTCGATAGGCAATGATGGCAAGTGTCTCTAATGCGGATTGACTCAGCTTCACCGGCTTCGTCTTTTTAAGTCGGTTGACCCACGACGCCCATTGAGGTTTGGTTCGGAACTGGTATCCACCTGCCACTTCAACCAGCTCCACCCCTCTGGAACGATCTTCACAATCTTTTTTGATTTCAGCAATTCCCTGCAACAGGGCTTCCCTATCCCATTCGTGGAGGATCTCCTCTAAAGCATCGAGCTTTACCGGTGAATCTGAAACGAACAGAATGCCCTCAAGTATTGGTTTAAGATCTTGTCCGTCTATCATGAGTGGCCCATTCATCACCCTTCAGGGAGGTCTATTGGGAAATGAGAGAGAAGTTGATTCCCGATTCTATTTCTGTTCGAACAGCTCTATCTTTTCGCCTGTGGTGATCGAAGATATGGCATGTTTGTAGATCAACTCATCTCCCTTGCCTCGGAGGACGACGCAAAAGTTATCAAAGCTTTGAATCACTCCTTCCAGTTTACGTCCTGTCACTAATTCCACGACGACGTGATTTCGGTCTCGCCTGATCCGATTTAAAAATTGATCCTGCACATTGATCTGGTTCTTTATCATGGATCCTTGCCCTCCTCTCGGTTACAAGTCACCTCTTCTCCCAAAAAAGACCTAACCTCTGAAAATATCTTCTTCCGATCAACAGACCCATCGTGCCAGAAAACTTCAGGGTCTGACTTAAACCAGGTCCATTGCCGTTTGGCGTAATGGCGTGTATCTCTCTTCATCTGTCGTACCGCCTCATCCCATCCCAACTGTTTCAAAAGAAATTGAACCATCTGTTTATAACCCAGACTCTGCATCGGCTTCAATTCCGGTCCATAACCCATCTGGAGTAATGCGTCCACCTCTTTGAGAAACTCTCTTTCGATCATTCGCTCCACTCGCTCTTCGATCCGCCGATAAAGTTTTTCACGCTCCATCTCTAAACCGATCTTAAGTGTGAGATAAGGGCGATCTCCAAAACGGTGCTGCTCCCTGAAGAAGGAGATGGGGAAACCGGTCGATTCGAAGACCTCCAATGCCCTTATCGTTCGGAAAAGGTCATTTGCATGGATACGACTGGCTGCCTCCGGATCCACTTTTTTTAACCGTTCGTGGAGTAATCCTCCTCCCTTCTCTTCTGCTTCCTCCTTTAACCTCTTTCGGATGGAGGGGTCTACCTTAGGACTGGCGAAGAGGCCCTGGGTAAGGACTTTAATGTAGAGGCCGGTTCCTCCTACAACAAAAACAGGGGTGTGATTTCGATACAACCGATCGACAGTCTTTCTTCCCAGTGTCCGGTAGAGACCTGCATGAAAAGGTTGATCCGGAAAGACGATATCCAGCAGATGATGCTTGACCCTCTGCTGCTCTTGCGGCGTTGGTTTGGCCGTTCCGATATCCATATACCGATAAACCTGCATCGAATCGGCATTGAGAATCTCTCCTCCAAAGGCTTCAGCCAGTTCGATGGCCAGGGCTGATTTTCCTGCGCCAGTTGGGCCCAGCAGAATCACCAACCGAGGTTTTACCCTATCGATCACCACGGCCATACGGATTGCATTTTAATGAATTTATCGGGGGACTTCAAGCCAAACATTCTCCCAAATCTCGATTTAGTAAAGGGACCTCCATTTCGAAATCGGGTTTTGGGTTCCCGACATAAAAGGAGAAGGTAGTTCAGAACTGGATCCAAAATCTTCTTGAAATCTGATCCTGCATTGTTTAAATTATACGAGTAATCTCACATCCGGAAACCTGTTGAATCCCTTGACTCATTCTTATAAATCTTCTAACAGGGAGCCAGCAATGTTATCTTCTTATACCAACCCAAGGACCAATCCCGAATTAAAAAGCCTATACGAAATCTCCTTGCTCCAGCCCCAGCCAAAACTCCAGGACTATTTTCTTAGGGTGATGACCACACTCGCCGAATATTTTTCCGTGAATTACGGAGCGATTATCCTTCGGGATGACAAGAGGGATTCGCTCCATGTGGAAGCCCTTTATGGAATAGAGATGGAAAAACATCCCCGTCTCTGTTCCTCCAGAAAGGGAGTGATTGGGGAAGTTCTCCGATCTCGCCAACCCATGCCCATTCATGACTTAAACCATGAGCCTCTCTATGAGGAAACCCTAAAAAGCCAGAAACAGGCCGAGAAGATTCGGTCTCCACTCCTCTGTATTCCGCTAATCGCTGAGAGGGAAACGATTGGAGCGTTGAACATCAACCCCCTTTATGGGTCCAAAAATGAGTTTGCTGAAGACTTTCATTTTCTGGCTGTCCTTTCTGCGATTCTCTCTCCTATGATCAGAAATTATCATTTCAAAATGGAAGGTTGGCATACCGAATCAAATCCGTCAAAATTGAAAACCGCAATGTTAGAGGAAATTCTTAAGGAGCGGTTGACAGAGATGTTGAACCGGATTGACCCTTACGTCGAGTTAAAGAGCAAAACAGGTCTTCTTGGCGACATCATCTCACTGGTAGAGAAAATTATGATCAAATCCGCTCTCGAAAAAGTGGGCGATGTTCAGACCTTAGCAGCCCAACTGCTGGGGATCAATCGCAACACCCTTCGAACAAAGATGAAAGAGTATAAGATTAAATCACGCTGATTCCATTGCGGAACGAAGATTGCCGATTACGGAATTAAATTCCAAAATCCCTGTCTTCGGCAGCTCAGCCTGTTCCAAAATCCGAACGGAAAATTCCCTTGCAATCATTCCATTAAAAAGTCAGAATTTAAATATGAGCAACCCAAAAGAAAACGTCGATTCGCTAAGGAACGTATGCTTTCAGTGGGGCGCCTCTCTCTTTGGGGTAGCCGATTTGAATCGATTAAACAGAGAGACTATCCTTATTCCTCCGGAAACCTTCCGTGGCTTCCCTTTTGCCATCTCTATTGGATACCATCTATCTGACTCAATTCTTGAAGGCATTGAGGATGCTCCTACCCCTCTTTACTTCCATCATTATCAGCGGGTCAACATTCTCCTCGATACGATCGGCCTCCTCCTCTCTTCGGCCATTCAGGGAAAAAGATCTCAGGCTCTGCCCATTGCAGCCTCACAGATCATTGACTGGAAGAATCAGAGGGGTCATCTTTCACACAAACATGTGGCAAGAGCAGCGGGATTGGGATGGATTGGACGGAATAATCTTTTGGTGACCGAACCGTTTGGATCGCGGATTCGTCTTGTCACTATTCTGACCGATCTCCCTCTCGAAGTCGATTCTCCAATGGAAAAGGACTGCGGTACCTGTCGTGTCTGTATGAAAGTCTGCCCGGCAGGAGCCATTCAAGAGAGACAAGAGGATTTTGATCACCTTCGATGTTACGAACAATTAAGAGCCTTTTCAAAAACCCTCCATCTCAGCCATAATATCTGTGGCATCTGCGTCAAGGCCTGCCGAGGCAAAGGATGACATCTTGGAATCGTGGAATAGTGGAATGATGATCATTTGCTGGAAAAAGAGGATTTTTCTCTCTTTCAACCCACTATTCCAACATTCCCGTTTTCCAATATCCCATGACTACAACGGGGGGCAACACGCCAATGGACAGACATTCTATCCGCTCATCAAGAGATTATGATGTGATCGTGGTAGGTGGCGGTCATGCCGGCATTGAAGCCTCTCTGGCTTGCGCCCGAATGGGCCATGCCACTCTTCTCATCACTCAGAAAGCCGATCAAATCGGGTATATGTCCTGCAATCCTGCCATTGGCGGTCTGGCCAAGGGCCATCTGGTGAGAGAGATTGATGCCCTCGGTGGAGAAATGGCCCGCGCCACGGATGAGACAGGCATCCAGTTTAAACAGCTCAATACGGGTAAAGGCCCTGCCGTCCGATCCTCCAGAGCTCAGGTGGACCGCCAGGCCTACCGGCTCAGAATGAAAACAGCGGTGGAGTGCCAGGCAAACCTTTCTGCCCAAGAGGCAACTGCCGAAAAGATCCTCGTGGATGGAGATCGAGTTATCGGGGTGGCGACCGATTCAAGTGAAACCTTCTATGGGAAGGCCCTGGTTCTTGCCCCGGGAACCTTTCTTAATGGCCTCATCCATATTGGCCTGACCCATTTCCCTTCAGGCAGAATGGGCGATCCTCCTTCCATTGGCCTTTCCGACTCAATTAGAGATTTGGGATTTCGAATGGGAAGGCTGAAGACTGGCACTACTCCAAGGTTGGATGCTCGTACGATCAACTTCTCCCACCTTACTCCTCAATATGGAGACGAACCACCGGTTCCCTTCTCCTTTTCAACAGCTAAGATTGAAACAGACCAAATCCCCTGCTACATCACCTATACTAATCCGACCACTCACGAAATTATTAAAAGCGGCCTCGACCGTTCCCCTCTATTCTGTGGGGTGATCAAAGGAATCGGGCCACGATACTGCCCTTCGATTGAGGATAAAGTGGTTCGTTTTGCCGATAAGAAGAGACATCAGATCTTTCTCGAACCGGATGGAAGAAATACCAATGAGGTCTACCCAAACGGTATTTCCACCAGCCTTCCGCTCGATATTCAGATGCGCATGCTTCGATCCATTGAGGGTTTGGAAGAAGTAGAGATCATCAGACCGGGTTATGCCATCGAGTACGATTTTGTTGACCCAACCGAACTCCGCCCTTCTCTTGAAACGAAAAAGGTCAGCGGCCTCTTTCTGGCTGGCCAGATCAACGGCACTTCTGGCTATGAAGAAGCCGCTGCCCAGGGATTGATTGCAGGGATCAATGCTGCGCTCTCCATACAAGGAAAACAGCCCCTGATCTTGAAACGTTCCGAGGCATACATCGGTGTCCTGATTGACGACCTCATTACGAAAGGGACTACCGAACCCTACCGAATGTTCACCTCTCGTGCCGAATACCGCCTCCATCTCCGTGAAGATAATGCCGATCTGAGATTAAGGGAGTACGGATATCGAATCGGATTGGTCAAGGAAGATGATTATCGAACCTTTCTGGCGAAAAAATCTGAAATCGAAAAGGCTCTCTCCAAAATATCAGAATTAAAAATCACTCCCACCAAAGAAAACAATGAGCTCCTCCATCGTTGGGGTTGCACTCCATTAAAAAAGGAGGTTTCCTGCCGAGAATTATTAAAAAGGCCTGAAATCCATTTTGAACATCTCTCTGAATTTGACCCGAGCCTCAAAGCGATTAAAAAAGAGGCAAGCCAGCAGGTTGAAATCCAGGTGAAATATGAAGGCTACATCAAAAGGCAGATGGAAATGATTGAACGGTTCAGAAAGTTAGAGGAAGTCACCTTTCCAGAGGATTTTGATTTTCGTTCGGTGATCGGCCTTTCAACAGAGGTGATGGAAAAACTGATTAAAATAAGACCCCGCTCCCTCGGCCAAGCCTCAAGGATCTCCGGTGTCACGCCAGCCGCCATCTCCATCCTCACGGTCAACCTGAAGAAACAGGGATATCTATGAGTTTCGATTTGAGCTCTAAAATTCTGTAACCAACTGAATAACCTTCTTGGCAGTGTATTCCGCGGTATCGGCCAATCCGGCTACAGGTATGAAACGGTCTGCATTCGAGGCAAAGAGGCAGGTGACCGAAGCAGGAAACTCCTCATCGGCCCGATTAAAAATATAGTAGAGAGGAATACGTGGCAAGGAGTAGATTGTAAAAGAGAAATCACATCTTCGGGCATCCTTGTTCGGATGTCCGGAAAAGCGGTAGATGATCTCTTCCTGATGTCTCTGGATCGCTTCGACATAAGGAATAAGCGCTTTTTCAGCATTCGTGGTAAATGCTCCTTGATAGCCCATGCCTCCTGGAAATTGTTTAAAGGCTTTCAACGGTTGCAGCTGAACCATCTCATTCGTAACAAAACTCGCATACATGGCGATGAGGACCCCCTCGGGTCCGCTCATCATCTGACTATCCAGAATAATCTGATCCGGATGAAGCTCACATTGTCCACCAAAAGCCTGAAAGTGAAAACAACCTCCCCCATACCTGGCAGGAAGTGCCACTTCCAGTTCATCAAGAGGACGAGACCAGGCTTTTCTCAGATACCCTTTCTGAATGTCGAGAAAATTTTGAGACATCGAAGTTCATCGCTGGGGTTCGATGATCACCTTGATCGATTCTTTGGCTTCTGCAACCAACTGAAATCCGAGTCCTGTTTTAGCCAAAGGAAGACGATGGGTGATCATTTTTTGAAGTGGAAGACGATGAATTTGAATCAAGTTGATCGCCTGAAGAATATCGCTGGGAGCTCCTCCATAGGTGGTCAATAGACTGATCCCATCATTCCAGAAATTAAAAAATGGAAATACAAAATTGAGATCCGGCTCAAGGGGTGCAAAACAGAGGACAGTTCCACCCCGTTCGACAGATTGCAAAGCCTGAAGATAGGCCGAAATGGCTCCTGCACAGACGATGACGAGATCAGCCAATCGGCCTTGGTTGATTTCACGAATCGCTTCGGGATCAGCATCTTTGGCAAGGATCGCTTCATCTGCCCCGAAGTTTTTAGCAGCCCTTATGCGAAATTCGTTGATGTCGGAGGCAATGATTCTCCTGGATCCTGAAACACGGGCCAGCGCAATGTGTAGGAGACCAGAAATACCGCTTCCGATCACGAAGACGCTCTGTCCAGACATGAGCTTGGCCAATCTCTGGCCTCGAATAACGCAGGCCAAGGGTTCGATAAAGACCCCTTCTTCAAATGAGATCTCTTGGGACAGTACGAATGTCCCACGGTCCACATTGATCTTTGGGATACGGATATATTCCGCAAAACCTCCTGGATCCAAGTTGGTCGTCCGGAGCGTATCGCAGACTGTATGATGACCATTCAGGCAGTAATAGCATGTGTTGCAGGGAACATGATGGGAGACAAAGACCCGATCGCCGATCTTAAAATTTTCAACTCCCTTACCCACTTCAACGATCTCTCCTGCAATCTCATGTCCGAGCACCCGGGGCGCCTTCTTGATCCGGTACCACTCCATCACATCACTGCCACAGATCCCGCTGGCAACCACCTTGACCAACAATTCCCCTGCTCCTATTGGAGGGGTAGGATATTCCTCCAATCGAACATCCCGGTTGCTGTAATACATGGCCACACGCATCGTCTTTTTCCACCCCTTCCATCCATTTCAATGGAATTACATTAAGGGTTAACATACGAACTTCGTTTCAGTCAAATCTTAAGGTTTTTGAAAAAAGCCAGAAATCTCTAATCAGGGAGCGAAAAGCAGTTTTTCAGAGCTCTCATCCTTTTCCATTGACAATCCCCTACCCATCATTAAAATGGAGGAAGATCATAGGAAGGTAAAATATGTTAATAGACTATTCCGCTCTTGACCACCCTCTTCTGTTAAACTTTATCTTTTACCCAAGAAGGGATCACACCCCCTGCCCTTCCAATGCCTTTGACCTCTCCGTCAAAGTTGAGGAAGAGGTTCAAATCTCTTGTCGTTTCTATATGGAACATCCCAGAGGGCCTTCGATTCTCTTCTTCCATGGGAATGGCGAGGTTGTGAGTGATTATGATGAGATGGCCCCCTTTTACCACCGAAGAGGAATCAACCTCGTGGTCTCCGATTATCGGGGTTATGGAAAGAGCTCAGGATTTCCAACCCTCACCTCCCTCTATCACGATGCTCCTTTAATCTTTCAAGGAGTCAAAGATGAACTCATCCAAAGAGGGTTTAGGTCTGATCTCTGGGTGATGGGAAGGTCCTTAGGAAGTCTATCTGCCCTCGAAATAGGACGTCACTTTCAGAAAGAACTGAAAGGATTGATTATCGAAAGCGGTTTTCATTGTGTGACAAGGATCTTGACCCATTTTGGATATCCACTCAATCTCAATATATCCAGGATCGATCAAGAAAGCCTGAAAAGGATAGGTGAGATTTTCCTGCCGACGCTCATCATCCATGGTGATCGAGACCAAATTGTCCCGATTGAAAATGGCCAAACGATTTTTCAGTCTATTCAATCGGAGGATAAAGAGTTTCTCATCATCCCTAAAGCAAACCATAACGATATCTTTTGGGTAGGTCGCGAGAAATATCTGGAGGCCGTCCAAAAATTTATTGAACGAACCGATCAGCCCCTTACAACACGGCACACGCCATGAAAGCCCTCCTTCTCCAGCTTCCCATCCAGGATCATGACTACTTCTGCAGTCGAGAACATGTGCCCTTGGCTCCTGCCTACCTACAAGCGATGGGAAGAGCTAAAGGATTCGATGTGGAACTTCTTCCCAAAGAACTCATGCGCTATGGGAATGATCAGGCCATTCTTCAATTTCTTAAAGAGGCGAAGCCAGACCTGATTGGAATGAGCTGTTACCTCTGGAATATGGAGCGGAGCCTCTTTTTGGGAAGGGAGATTAAAGCGATCTTCCCTCAATGTCGTGTCATATTGGGCGGACCTGAGATTATACCTTCGAATGATTTTCTCCTTCAGTGCCCGGATTTTGACATCGGTGTGGTTGGAGAAGGTGAAACCCTCTGGCTTCAACTGTTACAGGCCTTTCCTGAAATTCCGAAGCTTCCCAATCTGATCCTCCTGGATAAAAGAGGTCAATGGTCTTTCAAAAAAGGAGAGACCCCTTCTCTCTCCTTAGGAGATCTTCCTTCCCCTTACTTGATGGGTTATCTCGATTCCCAGATCGAAGAGGTTCTTTATCTGGAAACCCTCAGGGGATGTCCACGACGCTGCTCTTACTGTAATTACCATAAACAGTTTCCTAAGGTTCGACTCTTTCCCATGGATCGGATTTTAAGCGAGGTGAGACGGGCCAGAGAAAAAGGGGTTAAGGAGATCGTCTTTCTCGATCCCTGTTTTACTGAAAGACCTGATCTCGAAATTTTCCTCAAAGAGCTTATCAATATCAATTTCGATAAAGCCATCCATTTTCACATAGAAGGAATTGCCGAAAGCATAACTCCACAACTTTCTGAAAAAATGGCAAAGGCAGGCTTTGAGCAGATCGAGGTTGGTCTTCAGAGTCTGAAACGGAGTACCTTAAAAGCGGTCAATCGTGTTTCTAATCTAAAAAACTTTCTCCAAGGTGTGAAGGCTCTTCAAATGTCAGGAATTGAGGTGATGGTTGATCTAATTGCAGGACTTCCGGGAGATAGGCTCAGGGATATTCGAGCCTCTCTCGACTGGGTCTTAGACCATGAAGTCTATGATATCCTCATGCTTTATCCTCTCCACCTCGTTCCTGGCACAAAACTTCGAAACGAAGCGCAAAGCCTCGGGATCTCCTTTTTAGAAAAGCCTCCCTATTTGTTGACCAAAAATCAGGAAATAACCGCTAAAGAGATGGCCATGGCTTTTCAGTATTATTCCGACCGAATGGAGATGGATGCCTCTGCCTTAGAGATTCCCTGGGGTTTCCGGCCTGGGCAGAAATCCTATTGCTTAGGCCAATTTCAGACCAGAATCGAATGGAAAGTTTCCCATTCGATACCTTCAAACCTCCGTCGTTTAAACCGAAATGGTTATGCCATCTGTATCTCTCTCTCCGCCTCCGTTCTCAAGGAACCTTCTTCTCTACTCTCCATACTAAAAGAGTACTTAAAGAAAAACCCATTTTCCCTTTTATCCATTGAAGTTCCCGCTGATTCTCATCCAGTTGATCTTCAGCCCCTTTGGGAGCTGGCTCAAAATCATCACCACTTGATCGATCGGGACTATACGGTGAATCACACCCCCATTCGAAGTTTTTTGATTCTCAGCCAAAATAAGGGGCTCATCTGGAAATGGCCTGATCCTCGTGAATCCCAGCCACTCCATCTACCCGATGGCCAAAAAGTCCCCTTTTATCCTGTCTGCTTAGTAGCTAAAGAGGGAGAAATCCCACCATGGTTTAAGCAGCATCTCAAAGAAAGATTTGCGACTTTACCAGAAATCCGAAGGTGGGAAGAGCCTGAGGAGTGATTACTTACTTCTCTTCATCTTCTCATGTTCGAAGATGTCGATTGCCTCTTGGACAGTTGCTTTCTTATGGATGATGGCGCGCAGGGCCTTGATCATCGCTACTGGATGGTCATGTTGCCAAATGTTTCGGCCCAGATTGACCCCAATGGCCCCCTTTTGCATGCCATCGTAAACAAACTCGAATACTTCTCTTTCCGTATCCACCTTTGGTCCACCTGCCATAACCACAGGCACAGGACAGCCATTAACCACCTTGTCGAAATTCTCGCACCAGTAGGTCTTCACAATCCTGGCACCCAACTCAGCGGCAATCCGGCAACTTAAGGCAAGGTAGCGGGCATCTCTCTTTTCCAATTCCTTGCCAACAGCCGTCACGGCCATCACAGGGATACCGTACTTTTCTCCTTCATCGACGAGCTTTGCAAGGTTGAGGAGGTTCTCTTTCTCATGCTCGCTACCGATGAAGATTGAGATGCCCACAGCCGCTACATTGAGCCGAATGGCCTCTTCCATGGAGGTCGTAAGACCTTCATCGGAAAGGTCTTTTCCAACCATACTCGTCCCTCCTGAAACTCGGAGGATAATGGGTTTGGTATGTTCTGGATCAATTGAAGCCCGTAGGACGCCTCTCGTCACAAAAAGGGCATCACAATAAGGTAGCAGAGGTTTGATCGTCTCACCGGGTTTTTCCAGTTTTCGGGTAGGCCCCTGAAAGTAGCCATGATCGATCGGCAAGAAGAGACAATGTCCATCCGATTGAATCAACTGTGCCAAACGATTCCTCATTCCCCATTCCATAATGATCCCCCTTTTGAGATCTCAGATTTAAGATTTGAGATTGAAAAAATCTGCAATCTGAAATCTACAATCCGCAATCTACTTTCCAATAATATACTTCACCACCAGATCGCCAACCTGAGAGGTGCTGTAGCCCATCTTGCCTGCGCTTAAGCTCTTCACATCGTTCTTCACCACTTCCATAATGGCCGCTTCAATGGCTCTGGCTGCCTCCTCTTCACTAAGGTTTTCCATCATCATCTGACACGCTGCAATGGCTGCTAAGGGGCTGACGACCCCTTTTCCAGTATATTTGGGTGCAGACCCCCCCATGGGTTCAAACATCGAAACGCCTTTGGGATTAATATTTCCTCCTGCCGCAATGCCAAGACCTCCCTGAATTATGGCTGCCAAATCGGTGATGATGTCTCCGAACATATTATCGGTTACGATCACATCGAACCACTCGGGATTCTTCACCATCCACATGCAGATGGCATCGACATGGGCATAATCGGTCTCAATATCGCTATACTCCTTTGCCACTTCTTTGAAGGTCCTCTCCCATAGGTCGAAGGCATAAGTGAGGACATTTGTCTTTCCACAGAGTGTGACCTTTTTCTTCTTGTTCCGCTTTCGACAGAACTCAAAGGCATAACGGAGACACCGTTCCACGCCCCTGCGGGTATGGATCGCTTCTTGAACTGCAATTTCATCAGGAGTGCCTTTTTTGTGAAATCCTCCTGCTCCTAAGTAGGCACCTTCCGTATTCTCCCGGACAACGACAAAATCGATGTCTTCAGGCCCCTTGTCTTTCAAAGGGGTCTCCACACCTGGATAGAGTTTCACCGGCCTGAGATTGATATACTGATCCAGTTCAAAACGGGTCTTCAGCAGAATCCCCTTCTCAAGGATTCCTGGTTTAACGTCCGGGTGACCGATGGCTCCGAGATAGATGGCATCCATCTTGCGAAACTCATCAAGGGTCTCGTCCGGAAGAATAACCCCTGTCTTAAGGTAATGATCGCCTCCCAAATGGTAATGGATCAACTCATACTTAAAATTGAACTTTTCGGAGACGGCCTTCAGAACCTTCAGCCCCTCAGCCACGACCTCCGGGCCGGTTCCGTCTCCAGGAATCACTGCAATTTTGTACATGGTTCTCCTCTCTTATTCGCAATCCTCCGTGATAAAGGGATATCCGCAAACAACGAAAAAATGGTACAGTATAGGTAAAGGTTAGGGTTACGAAGCCCGTATCGGTTATCGTCAAAGGGTAAAGGTGAAAAGTTAATACGATCGGCACAACGCCTTCTTGCCGATATCTTTCCGGTAATGGACACCTTCCCAGGAAATCTTCTGAACTGCCTCATAAGCCCTTTCGATGGCTTTCGGAATATTCGCTCCCAAACCGGTTACGCCTAAAACTCTCCCTCCATTGGTAATGATCTTGCCATCGCCAAAAGCAGTGCCCGCATGAAAGACGAAGACGTCCTCCATCTTCGAAACCTCTTTTAACCCTTCGATTACCTTTCCTCTTTCGTAGGCTCCAGGATACCCCTTCGATGCCATGACCACACAGACCGAAGCCTTATCCTCCCATTCGATCTGGCACTGAGAGAGCTCTCCATGGATACAGGCTTCGAGAATGGGAATTAAGTCTCCCTTCATACGCATCAGCACTGGTTGAGTCTCCGGATCTCCGAAGCGGGCATTGAATTCCAGTACCTTAGGATGACCGTTATGGATCATCAACCCAGCATAGATGACCCCCTTATAGGGTCTTCCCTCTTCTGCCATTCCCTGAATGATCGGCCTTAAAATCTTCTCAATGATTCTCTGATTGACCTCGTCTGTGACCACAGGTGCAGGAGAGTAAGCCCCCATGCCTCCAGTATTGGGTCCCTCATCGGCGTCAAAAACTGGCTTATGGTCCTGAGAAGAAGCTAACGGAAGAATGGCTTTCCCATCCGTAAAGGCAAGATAGGAAGCTTCTTCCCCTACCAGATACTCCTCAATCACCACCCGACGCCCTGCTTCACCAAAAACTTTTTTCACCATGATCTGATCTACCGATTGGATGGCCTCTTCAACAGTTTTACAGAGGATGACCCCTTTGCCTGCAGCCAGACCATCTGCCTTCACCACGATGGGAGCGTCCTGTTTACGAATATAGTTGATTGCGTCTCCCTGATCTTCAAATACTTCATAAGCGGCAGTCGGAATATGATACTTCTTCATCATCCCCTTGGCAAAACCTTTGCTTCCTTCAAGCTCAGCTGCCTTCTGGCTTGCTCCAAAGATGGAGAGCCCTTTCGACTCGAAGAGATCAACGATACCCCGTGTGAGAGGCTCTTCTGGCCCAACCACAGTAAGGTCAATCTCCTCCTTCAATGCAAAATCGAGAAGACGACTTAAATCATTCGCTTGGATGGGAACGAGGGTCGCCTGCTCCGAGATTCCTGCATTTCCTGGAGCACAATAGACCTTCGTGACTTTCGGGCTCTGTCTGATCTTCCAAACCAGAGCATGCTCCCTGCCACCACCACCGACTACCAGCACCCTCATATGTCCCTCGTGATTCGTATTGCAAAAGTGACTAAAGTTAAAAGTGAGCCAAAGTGTCTAAAGTGATACCGATCTCAAAATTTTAAGCATTTTAGTCATTTTAGTCACTTAAAACTTTAGTGCCTAAAGTGTCTCATTCCAGTAAAGACCATGGCGATGTTATATTCGTCAGCGGCTGCAATCACTTCATCATCTCGAATCGAACCACCGGGTTGGATGATCGCTGTAGCGCCTGCCTCTGCTCCAGCATCCACGCCATCCCTGAAAGGAAACATCGCATCCGAAGCCAGTACTGTGCCTTTGGTTGAGGACTGCGCCTTCATCTTGGCCAAGCGAGTTGAATCAATCCGACTCATCTGGCCTGCCCCTATGCCAATGGTCCGATCTTCTCTAACCAAGACAATGGCATTTGACTTGACATGCTTAGCCACCTTCCATCCAAAGGCCATGGCCCTCTTCTCTTCTTCTGTTGGTTTCCTTTTCGTAACGACCTTCCACTGTTCCATTGGAACTTTACCAAGATCCCGGTCCTGGACCAGAAGCCCACCCACCACCTTTTTGAAATCGAATCCCTTTTGAAGAACATAGGAAGACAGGGGTGGTGTTTGAAGGATACGAAGGTCTTTCTTTGCCTTAAGAATCTCCAAGGCTTCTGGATCAAATCCCGGAGCAATGATCGCTTCAAGGAAGATCGGAAGCATCTCCTTTGCCGTCTCTGGATCAACTGGCCGGTTGAACCCGACAATACCCCCAAATGCTGAGACTGGGTCACAGTCTCTTGCTTTTTTATAGGCATCAACCAGTCCCGTTAAAGAGACGGCCACGCCACATGGATTATTATGTTTGATGATGACCACAGCCGGCTCTTCAAACTCCTTGACCGTTTCATAAGCAGAATCAAGGTCGAGAATATTGTTATAAGAGAGCTCTTTCCCCTGAAGCTGGACAGCATTGGACACAGAGGGTTCAGTCAATAAATATTCGCGATAGAAAGCCGCCTTCTGGTGTGGATTCTCCCCATAGCGGAGTTCCTGCGCCTTCTTCACTTGAAATGTGAATGTTTCCGGAAATTCATAAACCTTCTTGTCTTTTTCGATCTGCCCGAGATAATTGGAAATCGCCCCGTCATAGCGTGCCGTATGTTGGAATACTTTTCTTGCCAACCGGAAATTGGTCTCAAGGGAAACCTCCCCTTTCTCCTTCAATTCAGAGAGAATTGTCTCATAATCACTCGGATCCACCACAACCGTCACATCCGGATAATTCTTTGCTGCTGACCGGAGCATGGTTGGCCCGCCGATATCAATATTTTCGATGGCATCTTCGAGACTGCAATCCTCCTTTGCTACAGTTGCTTCAAAGGGATAAAGATTGACCGCCACCAGGTCAATAGGAAGGATACCATGCTCTTTCATCTTTGCAACATGTTCCGGCTTCGATCTCTGGCCCAAAAGCCCTCCATGGACTTTCGGATGAAGGGTCTTCACCCTGCCATCCATCATCTCTGGAAACCCTGTAAGTTCCGAGATGTCTTTTACCAGAATCCCATTCTCTCTCAATGTTTTGGCTGTCCCTCCGGTCGAAAGGATCTCCACACCCATCTCTGCCAGACCTTTGGCAAATGAGACCACCCCTGTCTTATCCGATACACTGACAATCGCCCTTTTGATCTGACCCATCTCTTAACCCCCCTTATAATTTCGGATTGCATAACCCCTCCTCTCCTTCCCTTAACCTAAGGGGAGGTAGGGTGGGGTTACTTCAATTTTAAATCTGCAATTTTAAAAACCTAGCTGCTCTCCAACAATTATAATTAACACATCCGTCAAGGATGGCCTTCTCTCATGAATGACAATGACCCTACAGATCCTATTAGGAGAGTTGCAATCCACACATCTTCCAACCTTTGCACAGGGCACATCAATATTGAGTCGTCTCGCATTGAGTGGAGCGGACACATTCTTGATTCTCTTGATCGCCTCCTCTACGTTCTCGATGATCTTGTTATAACCCGCTACCAGAATGACCTTGCCTGGACCAAAGACCGAGGCATTAACTCGATTTCCAATCCCATCAATATTGACCAGCTCCCCGTTCAGGGTGATGGCATTAACACTACTCAGGAAGAGATCACAGGTCATCTGTGCTTTGCGAATTTGTAAAATTTCCTCCTTCGAAAGTCCTGGTTTCCAGTGATTATAGACAACATTTCCCTGGCCTTCGAGTCGTTCCACAATTCCCAACTCTCTGACAGTCACTGAACCGCCCACACCGACCTTCTGCTGAGGAACGACATACTTCCAAATCTCTTCGGTTGCCTCCTTCTTATCCTTCACAAAGATCGCCTTAAAATCATGAGCCTCCAATCTCTCAATAGCCCTCTTGACTCGTTCCTCGATCCACCATTGCTTAATAGGGTCCATTCTTCCCTCCTTACAAAACCGAAAAATACTGCTCTAACTCATAGTCTGTGACGCGGGAGCGGTAACGCTCCCATTCGACCTTCTTATTCTCAATAAACTTATAGAAGACTTCGTCTCCGAGGGCTCTTCGTACCAGATCACTTTTCTCCGTGACCTGAATCGCTTCCCAGAGGTCCTCTGGTAGGGTTTCAATCCGATGTCTCCTTCTCTCTTTTTCGGTCATCTCATAGACATTTCTCTCCACCGGATCTCTTAAAGGATACTTCTTCTCGATCCCCTCTAGCCCAGCCGCCAACATCACAGAGAAGGCTAAATAGGGATTGCAGGCCGGATCTGGGCACCGGTATTCCACACGGGTCGCAAGCTCCTTTCCTGGTTTGTAGACGGGGATTCGGATGAGATCGGAGCGGTTCTTCTGTGCCCAAGAGATATAGACCGGCGCTTCGTAACCAGGCACCAACCGCTTATAGGAGTTTACCCATTGATTGGTAACCAGGGTGATCTCACGGGCATGCTTCATCAGTCCGGCAATATAATGTTTGGCGACATCGGATAGATGATACTTATCTTTCGGATCGAAAAAGGCATTCTTACTTCCTTTAAAAAGAGACTGATGTGTATGCATCCCACTTCCGTTGATTCCAAAAACAGGTTTAGGCATGAAACTGGCATATACACCATTCTTTAGAGCTACCTCTTTGACGACCAATCGGTAGATCATCGTATTATCGGCCATCGTTAAGGCATCTGTATACTTTAAATCAATTTCATGTTGACTGGGTGCGGCTTCATGGTGGCTGTATTCAACTTGGATGCCCATCTCTTCCAGGACCATAACAGCCTGTTTGCGGAGGTCGCTTGCCACATCAAGAGGGGTCAAATCGAAATAGCCTCCTGAATCGAGAAGCTCTGGCTTGCCCGAAGAATTCCTAAAATAGAAAAACTCCAGCTCTGGGCCTACGTTAAAGGTGTATCCCATCTTTTGAGCCCTCTCCAGATTCCTCTTTAACACCCAGCGAGGATCACTCTGATAAGGTTTCCCATCGGGCTGTAGGATGTCGCAGAACATGACCGCCACCACATGGTCATTTGCCTTCCAGGGGAAAATCCTGAAGGTAGATGGATCAGGCTTGGCCACCATATCGCTTTCATCAATCCTTGCAAAACCGGCCACAGAGGAGCCGTCAAACCCCATTCCGTCTTCAAGAGCTGATTCTAATTCGCGAATGGTGATCGCAAAGCTCTTCAAAAAGCCGAGGATATCGGAGAACCATAGCCTGACAAACCTGACCTTCTTCTCCTTTGCAATCCTCAGAACATCCTCTCTACTTAATTTAGCCATAAGTTCCCCCTCTGATTAAGAATTGAACGAATCCTGTATGACGGATTGGTCTCTCCTAAAGATTGAAAATACTCTGGAGACCTGGATCAGGGTTACGGCTACGAAGCCCGTATCGTTCATAAAAGGTTAGGTCCAAGGTCTTTAACTCTTTTCTATACGGAACGTTACCGATAACCGAAACAGGCATCATAACCTTTGCCGTCATAAAAAACCCTTTACTTCCAATTAGACTCTGTCCATAAACTAATTTTTCCAAGAAAGGTATCATTTCGGCGAAACCCGGAATCCAGTTCTCTCAAGGACTTCTGGATGCCGGATCAAGTCCGGAATGACGGACAAACTGAATTTATAAACAGAAACTAATTAAAGATAGAACAGGTTTAGCATAATCCCCCTTCTCGGGTCAACCCCAATGTCTTCCAATTGACAATGATTCACCTTTTTTGTAAATTAAGTCCAAATGGCTAAGAAAGGAGTTCCCACATTGCTTTACAAAAAGACTTCCTACAAACAGCAGATCAAGGCCCTCACTGAAATCAGCAAGGCCATCTCGTCAGATAGGTACCTTGATGATATTCTAAAACTGATCGTGACAGTCACGGCCAATGTGATGGACTCAAAGATCTGCTCTCTCTGGCTTCTCGATGAGAAAGAGAAGGCTCTCAAAATCCGAGCCACCCAAACCATGAGCGAGGAATATCTGAAAGAGAGGAGCCTAAAATTGGGTGAGGGTGTTGTAGGCTATGTGGCCCAGACCAAAAAACCCCTGGCCATCCTCGATGTCCTCAAAGAGCCCCGGTATAAGGAGAAAGAGTTGGCAAAAAAGGAAGGTCTGGTCTCCATGCTGAGCGTCCCTCTTGCCATTAAGGATAAGGTCATCGGCGTGATCAACTGCTATACCTCTTATCCTCATCAATTTACCGAAGCAGAACAAGACATGCTTACGGCAGTTGCCAGTCAAGCCGCCATCTGTATTGAGAGTACGGAGTTGATGGTAAAAACTAAGGTGATCCAAGAGGAATTGGAGGTTCGAAAACTGATCGAAAGAGCAAAGGGTATTCTGATGAAACGGCAGGGGCTGAGCGAAGAGGAAGCCTTCAAACGGATCCGCAAGGCGAGCATGGATAGCCGAAAAACGATGCGCGAAATCGCCGAAGCCATCCTCCTCACCGACAAAATGGGTGGGTAGTGAAAATAGCTCCTGACATTGGATATACGACAAAGAAAGAGATGTCATCCGTCTGTCATCCATAAAGTAAACCTCGCTTATTCCCACCCTAAAGACGGGGCTTTTCTTCATCCTTGGATTTGAAATTGCCTTCATCCCCAGTCTAAAGACTGGGGCTTTCGGGATTATACGGAGTGATGTTCTGTAATGGTTGTTTGACACTCTTCAAAAGAACCCACCACGGGCTATTTAAGATGATAGCTCCTGTTTCCAATGCAACAACGGGCTTAACTTGCCACCTTCCTTCTCTAAGAGGAACACAGGACAGAGTTGACAACCAGAAATAACCTGGGGTATAGAAATCGCTAAAAAGGAGAAAAAGGTGAAAACAATTGCCATCCTTGGAACTCTAAACACCAAGAGAGAAGAAATTAACTATATTAGAGAGAGAATCATAGAGAAGGGCCATCAAGCGATCATCGTCGATCTCAGCCTCAATCTATGGGATACATCTTCCTTTAGATCCGATATAGGCCAGCAACAGATAGCCGACGAGAGCGGGATGAAATTGGAGGAATTAACCTCAATGGCTCAAGAGGAGGCGTGCACCGTCGTTATCAAGGGTGCTACCAGCCTCGTGGGTAAACTTTACCGGTCCGGGAAATTGAACGGTATTCTGGCGCTCGGTGGCACAGTAGGAACGTCAATGGGTTGCGCTGTGATGAGAAGTTTACCATTGGGTATCCCCAAATTGATGGTCTCAACTTTTGTTAGCGATATCCGACCATTTGTAGGCAATAAAGATATTGTCTTTTTTCCATCGAACATTGATATGTTCGGGCTGAACCATATCTCCAAAAGGCTTCTGGCCAAAGCTGCAGGGGCTATTGTAGGGATGGTCGAAGCCGATACAGTTCCTTTCACGCTGAAAAACCCATCATTGGGATGTCAGTGCGTGGTGATAAGGCCCCATGTGTTGATAGGGTAAAGTCTCTGCTTGAGAAGAACGGATTTGAAGTGATCTGTTTCCACGCCGTGGGCCAGGGGTTGCTCTTGGAAGAATTGGTAAGGGAAGGGATCATTGGAGGTGTATTAGACCTCGTCCCAGCTGAAGTGAATGAGTACCTCTTTGGAGGAATGTTCAGCGCTGGTCCAGAGCGTTTAGAGGCGGCGGCTAAAAGGGGAATCCCCCAGCTGATTAGCACAGGTGGGATAGAATTCGTCTGTTTTCCAGACGAAAAGGTTATTCCACCACCGTTTAGAAAACGAAAGAGGAGAGCTCATAACCCCAATGTCATTGCGGTCTGGCTGAATAAAAAGGAGATGATCCAGGTAGCTAAGGTAATGGCAGAAAAGTTGAACCTGGCTAAGGGCCCAACAGCCGTGATCATTCCAATGAAAGGCTTCGGTGGAGGGGGTTGGACCATCGATCCAAAACTGATTCCCGTCTTGATCAGCACCCTTAGGGAAGAACTAAAACCTGAGATCGAAGTGATGGAAGTCGATGCCCACATCAATGACAGCTCCTTTGCCAATGCAGCTGTAGAACTCTTTCTTAAGTTGATGAACAAAACGAAAGAATGAGGGGATTGCAATAGGCTTCATTTTATATCCTCAGAATCAAGGACCCTAATAAAATTAGGAACGTCCGTGAAGTTCTATTCTTCTTGTGTGCCACCCCCGAATTATCAACAATTAATGATTTTTGAAATTGACGTCTTTGATAGGTAAACAGGGTGAGGAATAAAATGGATGATTCCATCTTTAAAGGGTTTCGAGAGATAAATCGCCAACATTTCCACCAAATCTGGAAAAAGGCTCAAAAAGGCGAGTTACAGACCTTAACTGAGGAGGAGCAGCGCATCGGAAAAATTATGCTTGACCATTCTGATGAGTATTTCAATCAGTTTGAATTCGCTGATGTCCTGGCTGATCACCAATATGATCCTGAGACGGAAACGAACCCTTTTTTACACGTTGCCATCCACGCCGTTGCGGAGAAGCAGGTTCAGGATCGTGACCCCATCGAAGCATTCCAATTCTATAATGCCATGCTCCATAACAAATGCAGTCGGCATGATGCCATTCATCTTCTCGGAGACATCCTGATAAGATTTACCCATTATGTCCTGAAAGAGAATAAGCCCTTTCCACTCAACCGCTACTGTAAAACCTTGAAAGAACTAAAATCCAGGAAACCGGAAAAGATCCCTCAACTTCTGGAAGATATCGAGTTTTATGAAGAACAACAGGAGTATGGAAAAAGTGGATCGAATCCCAAAATCGAAAGGTTTTTGGCCCAATTAAAGCGAAAACATCCTCACCTTCGGGCTTACGAAGAGGATGACCTCGACTGGTGGGAAGATGGAATGACGATGTTGGAATTGGGTGATTTGAAAGGAGCTGAGAAAAAATTTGAACAACTCATCCTTGCAGAGCCCGAACACCATGATGGTTATGAAGGACTTGCGATGGTCTATCAAAGAAAAGGCAAAAAGGAAGAAGCTCTCCTTCTTATCGAACATGCCCTCACCTTGGCAAAAGGATTCTTTGAAGACGGGACACTGGATCAAGAAATTCTTGATGAGATGGAGGAGAAAAAGCAAAAGATCTTTAAAATGAAATAGCGTGTATGTGAATGCCAAAAGGAGTTCAGAGGCCTTTGTGGATATGGAGGGATTTTCGTAAAAGAATTTGATTTTACCCTATTAAACATATTAAACATAAAAATACCCAATGAAATCCATTTGATTGGCTGAGGAAATGGGTTCTTCTACAGTGCCTAGCGGCATTCAGGCTTTGGATGATGTACTACAGGGAATTCGTCTCGGTGACAATGTGGTCTGGCAGGTGGAGCGGTTAGAGGATTACCTCTACTTTGCCGTCCCATTTGCTGAAGCCTCCATCGCCTCCAAGCGGCGCATGGTCTATCTTCGGTTCGCCTCCCATCCTCCTGTTCTGACACCGCGACCGGGTTTGGAGATCATTGAATTAAATCCTGCTCTGGGGTTCGACTACTTTTCAAAGGAAACGCATCGCCTCATTGAAGCCTATGGCCATGAGGTCATGTACGTCTTTGACAATCTCTCTGCCCTGGTGGTGGAGTGGGCCACAGATGAACTTTTAGCCAATTTTTTTCAGATCACCTGCCCTTTGCTCTACGAATATGACACCATCGCCTATTTTGCCTTAACGCGCGGCCAGCACGCACATCATGCCGTTGCCCGGATTCGGGACACCACCCAGATCCTGGTGGATGTCTACCAGATCAATGGACAGATGCATATCCACCCCATCAAGGTCTGGGATCGCTACTCGCCTCAGATGTTTCTTCCCCATCTTGTGGCAGGAGACCAGTGGGCACCTCTTGCACAAAGTCAGGAAGCGGCCAAGGTGCTTTCGTCGGCCTATCAATCGCCTCTCCTCGACACCACTCGACCGATCGCCCCCTGGGAAAGTGTCTATCAAAAACTCCTCCACTATCGCAACACTGCTTCGGGATTTGACGAGACCGATCCAGAACAACTGGCTTTAAAATTGGAATTGAGCCGGATGCTCATTGGCCATCACCCGGTCTTCAGTCAGTTAGCCGACCGTTACTTTACACTGGATGATCTTTTTCAAATTCGTAACCGCATGATCGGGGCAGGCCGGATCGGTGGAAAAGCAGCTGGCATGCTGTTGGCGAGGCGAATCCTGCTGTCATCAAAGGAGAATGATGGATTTGACTTTGCAGAGAGGCTTGATGACCATGACTCCTTCTATATCGGCTCGGATGTGTTTTTCACCTTTCTGGTCAACAATGATCTGTTCCGTCTCCGTCTTCGATTGACCTGCAATTCCGAAACGTCTCATGACGAGTTCCAGGAGATTGAGAAGCGTTTTTTAGCCGGTCGTTTTTCAGCCATGGTCCAGGAGCAATTTCAGGCCATGCTTGACTACTATGGCCAGGCACCCATTATCGTCCGCTCCAGCAGCCTTTTGGAAGATAGCTTTGGAAATGCCTTCGCAGGCAAGTATTCGAGCATCTTCTGCCCGAACCAGGGAACCCCGGAGGCCCGCCTGGCGGAATTTATGAAAGCGGTTAAATTGGTTTACGCCAGCGCCCTCAATCCGGATGCGCTCTGCTATCGGAGCAAGCGGGGCCTGGGCGAATATGACGAACAGATGGCCATTCTCGTTCAGCGCGTCTCGGGTATGCCCTATCGCCACTACTTTTTCCCCACCCTGGCAGGAGTCGCCTTTTCACGCAATCTCTATGCCTGGAACGACCTCATCGATACCCGTCAGGGAATCATCCGACTGGTCTTCGGTCTGGGCACCCGGGCTGTGGATCGGGTCGATTCCGACTACCCCCGTATGATTGCGATCAGCCATCCACACCTACGTCCAGAAGTGGGGCCCAAAGTCTACAAATACTCCCAGCACCATATGGATCTGATCGACCTGAAAAAGAATCAGTTCACCACTTGTTTGTTGACCGATGTCCTCTCGGATGGCGACTATCCCAATCTCCACCTCTTGCTTTCGATGATGCGTGACCGTTATCCTTATGATCCCATCTCTAAAAAAGTCCTTGGTAATAAAGATCAATGGGTCTTCACCTTTAATAACTTAATCCAGCAGACCGATTTCGTACCCCTCATGGGAAAAATATTAACCAGACTGGAAGAAGCCTACGGCCAGCCAGTAGACATCGAGTTTACCGCCTCTCTCGATACAATGAACCGCATCCATATCAACCTGCTTCAATGCCGTCCGCTCTATCTGCCTGGATCTCTGGAAGATGTATCCATACCGGATTCTCTCCATAGGAGCCAAATTCTATTTCGCGCCCACCGAATGATCTGTGGCGGCTTCGTGGAACAAATCCGTTACATCCTCTACATCGATCCAAAAACCTACAATCGCATCAGCTACGAGGCCAAAAAATCCCTGGGCCGCATGGTCGGACAAATCAACAGACATCCAATGATTCGGTTTGAAAAGATCATCATGATGGGACCGGGACGCTGGGGAACCAGTAACATCGCCCTCGGAGTCAATGTGAGTTATGCCGACATTGATAATGCTTCGGTTTTGGTGGAAATGGCCCTCGAAGAGGCAGGACATGTGCCTGAAGTCTCATACGGAACACACTTTTTCCACGATTTGATCGAGGCCCGGATCATTTACCTGCCGGTCTACCCTGCCGACCGCTCATCAGAGCTTCAGACAAAATTCTTTGAAACCTCGCCCAATGTGCTCTGTGAGTTTTTGCCTGAAGCCAAAGAATTTGAATCGGTTCTCCATCTGATTGATGTTCCCAGATCAACTGGAGGGGCATTGGTTCAGGTGGTTGCCGATCCGAGGCGGCAACAGGCAGTCTGTTTTTTAGATAAACCTGTCCCAACGGTTTGATGGTTCAATCTTAAGGTGACTGAAGAATAAATTGGAGTCCTTTATCGAAGCTCTGTTTCTGGGAAGTATCGTTCACTCTTATTCTGGCGACAGCAGATCGGGTTACTGAGGCTTTAAATCTTCTCCTAAGAAAATGATGAATCGGTCTAACCTTCCAAGGGCAATCCTATTCCGGTTGAAATGCTCTCAATTCTATTTCCAGAACTTCAAATGGGATTCGGGTCGCAGAAGCAGCCAAAAGTGCCTTCCGTGCAACAATTGGGCATCTCTTCCAACCTGATACATCTTCCGCAGAGTTCTCCGGGTTCTTTCACTCCCTGACAAGGAACGACCATTCCTGGGCAGACATAATCGCATCCCCTGCAGAGACGGCAGGTGTCGGGTCGGACTTGAAAAGGCATACTGATCTTCCTGCCCGTTCCTCTTCCCACAAAACCGAGCGCCCTTCCATCCATCTGCTCATAACACATCCGAATGCAGAGGCCGCAAAGCACACACCGGTTATCTTCCATTGGAAATCGGACTTTAAGAAGTCCCATGCGAGCCGCAATATCCTGTGCAATCTTCACATTGGGTGCACTGGCCACCAGAAGTTCTGCCAGCATCTTTCGTGCGCGGATGATCCGTGGGGTCTGTGTTTGAATCACCAAACCCTCTCTCACCTCATAGGTACAGGCTGTATCAATAAATGGCTTACCGCCATTTTGGCTAATCTCTACCACACAGATCCTGCATCCTCCATAAGGAGAAAGGTGCTCCATATAACACATCGTGGGAATGTGGATCCCAAATTGACGTCCCGCTTCAAGGATGGTGCTCCCCTGCTCCACTTCTAACAAACGCCCATCAATAGTGATCTGAACTGTTTTTCTCTCCATTTTGTTCTCCTTGGTTCATTCTCATCCCTGCCCCTCCACCATCGAAAGGGAAGAAGGAGTGAGAGCTATTGAACCATCACTGCTTCAACTTTACAAACATCTTTACAGGAACCGCATTTTGAGCAGCGCTCGGCTACAATACGATGTACCTGTTTCTTCTCACCAACAATGGCCTGGGTCGGGCAGATCTTCGCACAGGCACCACATCCAGTGCATGCCTCTGAAATGACATATTGGATGAGCGATGTACATACACCAGCAGGGCATCTTTTTTGATGAATATGAGCCTCAAATTCTGGGCGAAAATATCTCAGCGCTGAAAGCACCGGATTAGGTGCTGTCTTTCCCAGACCGCAGAGGGAGGTATCCGCCACGACCTCAGACAATTCTTCAAGGAGTGCCAAACTCTCTTCATCTCCTTCTCCCTCCGTAATCCTATCGAGAATCTGCCCCATCCTTTTCAGTCCTTCACGGCAGGGAAGACATTTACCACAGGATTCCTCCTCTAAGAAATGGACAAAATACCTCGCCACATCGACCATACAGGTCCCCTCATCCATCACGATCATTCCTCCAGAGCCCATCATCGAACCCACCTGCGTTAAACTGTCGAAATCAACTGGAAGATCGAATAAGGAAGCAGGAATACAACCCCCTGATGGTCCCCCTGTCTGCACTGCTTTAATCTTTCGCCCATCTTGCGGACCACCCCCAATGTCGTAGATGATCTCTTTAAGGGTGATGCCCATGGGGACTTCTACCAATCCGGTATTCTTCACTTTCCCTACCAGAGAAAAGATCTTTGTCCCCTTGCTCTTTTCGTTGCCAATAGAGGAGAACCATTGGCTTCCCCTCTCAATGATCAATGGAACATTGGCCCAAGTTTCGACATTGTTGAGATTCGTGGGTTTCCCCCAGAGTCCTCGGTTTACGGTGTGAACCTGTTTACTTCTGGGTTCTCCAACCCTCCCCTCGATGGACGCAACCAAAGCAGTCGATTCTCCGCAGACAAAGGCACCACCTCCTTTGGCAATCTCCACATCGAAATCAAAACCAGAGCCCAGAATGTTTTTCCCAAGCAATCCTGCCTTTCTGGCCTGGATGATGGCAATCTCACCATTCTGACAAGCCAGGGGATACTCATGTCTGACGTAGATGTACCCATGGCTTCCCCCGATCGCATAGGCGCCTATGATCATCCCTTCCAAGATCGAATGAGGGTTCCCCTCGAGTAAGCTTCGGTCCATATAGGCTCCTGGATCTCCCTCATCGCAATTGCATATGATATACTTTGGACTACCTTGGGCATGGCGGCAATCATTCCATTTTTGACCTGTTGGAAATCCAGCCCCTCCTCTTCCTCTCAAACCAGATGCCTTCACCTCATCGATGATCTGTTCAGGCTCCATTTCAAAGAGAGCCTTTGCCAGGGCCTGATATCCCCCGATGCCGATATAGTCCTCTATCTTCGCCGGATCGAGTAAGCCGTTATTTCCTAAGAGCAATCGATTCTGTAATTTATAAAAAGAAACCTCTCTCTCTGAGGAGATCTTTCTTTTAGTGCTTGTGTCCTCGTAGAGGAGATTTTCCAATACTTTTCCCTTTCCAATCGTCTCCGAAAGGATGATCGGTACATCCTTTTCTTGCACCTTCTGATAAAAAATTCCATGCGGTTGGATGGTCACAATGGGTCCCCTTTCACAGAACCCCCGGCATCCAGTAAACCTCAATCGGATCTTTTTATCCATGAGGTTATTTTTTATGCCTTTGGCAAACTGGTCCCTCACCTTTTTACATCCATAAGCATGACATCCGGTGCCACCGCACACGGATACAGTCATCTCATAGCGCTTCTGCTTTAAAAGGATATCATCTCTCCACTGATCTAAATCCTTAAGTGATTTGACTTTTCTCATGACTTCACCCCACTCCGCTTGTTATTTATTTTTTCAATAATTCTTCTGGCCTTGATGGGTGTCATCTCTCCATAAAATTTTTGATCCACCATCATCACTGGACCAATGGCACAGACCCCAAGACAGTTCACCACATTTAGAGAAAACTGTTTATCTGAAGTGGTTTGCCCGGGTTCAATGCAAAGGAAACTCTTAAGTTCTCTCAAAATCTTTGGGCCTCCCCGAACATGGCAGGCTGTTCCCATGCAGAGCGTGATGGAGTGTCTACCCTTTGGAACGAGACTGAATGATTTATAGAAGGTTGCAACGCCATAGATCTCATTGATGTCCATGCGGAGCCTGGAGGCAATCATTCTTAATGCCTCTTCAGGAAGATAGCGATAACGGTCCTGCACATCGTGTAGAATGCTTATAAGAGCAGTTCTCTTCTCCTGATACTTGTCGACGATAAAATCGACTGATTTTAGGTCCATATTCCCCTCCAAAGAAATGTGGAATGTAATAACTTTAAATAAAAACAGTTATACTTAATTTATTTATCAAAAAAAATTAAAATTTAATTTTTACTAAAATTTATAACCCCGACCTCGGTGGACTTAAAATCCAAAGTATTACAGCCTCTCCTCTCCCTCTATTTGACCATTTTGAAGGAAAAGTCGACCCAATATATAGGCTATCTCCTTGTTTTAATATATGATTTTCGTTATTGATTTCTACCTCAAGTTCTCCTGCCATGACATAGACAAATTCATCTCCCTTGTGACTATAGAAGTGGCCTTTGACTATAGCTCCCTCCTTGAGCGTTAATAGATAAGGTTCCATTCTCCGGTTGAGGGAATCCGAAATTAGGAGCTGGAGTTTGACATCTTTCCCCCTAATGGATGGAAGCTGAATCTCTTGTCTTTCGTCTGATCTGATGACCAGCTTTTGGAGAGGACTACTTTCGCTTTCCACTAAAAAGTAGATGGGCTGTGTATTCAATTTCTCACTCAATTTAAGAAGAGAATCGAGAGAGGGACTAATCAGATTCTTTTCAAGTTGTGAAATGAAGCTTGGGGTTAGCCCTACCTGTTCCGCTAATTCCTTCTGAGTCATCCCCGCTTTCTTCCTTAGTGATCTGACCTTTTCGCCGAGATTGCTGGGTCTTCTACCCCCAATCGACGGAAAGATGATCTCTTCATCCCAGACCTCATAATGTTTAGGAAGAAAGGCGGTCTTTGAAAACCGACCTTCAATCTTGATGGCCTTGAAAAAGAGTTCCCCATCCTTTTTCTCAAGTTCAATGGCAACTTGAGTGATATGCTTGAGATTGGCTTTAAAGGATGCGGAATGTGCCTCTTTCTCTAATACCCAATAAGCAACGGTCTGAAGATCATAGAGCCGGGGACAGGAGTAGGTAAAAAACTTATACGTCAGGTTCTCATCCCCCCAGATATCTTGCATACCTGTGAGGCTGTCGAAGATATAACGAACGCCTGGTCCCTTCTCAATCTCTATTCGGTCTATGGCCACCCGAAATTGTGAGTGGTCTTTTGGGTTTTCAACCTTGATGACATGTCCTCTGAACCCTTCTCTCTCTTTTTCATAGAACTGAGCGAAGAGGGGATCACTGTTTCCTTTTCCGGAGGTAAAGCAATCAAGCACGGTTAAATGTTCTAAATGTGAAAGGTGGGATAAGCGTTTGGTCAAAGTGGAGGGAGAAGCATTGAAGCTGACATAAATCAAATGGTATCCACTTTTTAAATTGTGCTCAATAAACCTCTGAAGGAAAGTCTCAATATAACATCCTGCTTCGACTTCCCAAATGACGTTATCCCCAGCCTTGAGAAATCCAAGGATATGGTCTACATAGCTAATGCCTGTCGAAATTTTAGTGCTCATCTTAAGATTTACTGAAATTAGCCTTAAGATTATTTAGTTAGGATGTACTTCTATCTCATTTTGATGAAGATGTCAACTAAATTTTTAACCTCCATATTTTTCTTGACAAATCCATTTTTTTAATGTAAAAAATCATTACAATACAATGATGTATTGGAGACAGGGGCGTCCAAAGGATGAGCCCCTTTTTATTTGATACAAAGCTGTATGAATGACAAAGGCGTCAAAGCAATTTGACGCTTTTTTATTTTTGCAGAAAAGGAGGATTAAGAAGATGACATTTACTAAACCAAACAGAAGTCCAGCTACTTTTACAAAGAATCGAGTTGAGCCTGCTCCTATTTCGGGTATCTGTGTGACCTGCCTGGATGGTTGTCCAGGCCCTTGTGAAGTAGGCCGTTCCGCATTGAGGGGAAGAGAAGTACTCTACCCCCAACCCTATTCAAAGGTGACGGCAGGCTCTGAGAAAGATTATCCCGTTGATTTCTCACACTTTAATATCCAGGGAACCTGTGTGGGCGCAATCGGAGTCGAAGCCGATTCCGATCATGCAACCTTCCCTGCGGTTGATGTCTCGACACAGGTTGGAGCAAGTGAAAAGATTAAAATGAAAGTTCCTTATTTTACTGGAGCCTTAGGTTCAACCGACATCGCACGGATACACTGGGAATCCATGGCCATTGCCGCTGCCATCTCAGGAACGCTAGTCGTGGTGGGAGAAAATGTCTGTGGAATGGATCCTAAATCAGAATTTAAAAATGGAAGAGTCGTTCACTCTCCTGAAATGGAACGAAGAGTGAAAACCTTCCAACAATGGTATGACGGTTATGGCGGAATTGTGGTCCAATATAATGTGGAAGATGGACGTCTTGGAGTCCCTGAATATGTGATTGAAAAATTGGGCGTTCAGATCATTGAACCGAAATGGGGTCAGGGGGCTAAGGATATTGGGGGAGAGGTCAAACTCTCTTCTCTTGAGAGGGCACTCCAACTAAAAAGCCGGGGCTATATTGTTCTTCCCGACCCTGAAGACCCTGTCATTCAGGAAGCTTTTAAGCAGGGAGATTTCAAAGAATTTGAACGCCATTCGAGGCTGGGTATGGTTGATGAAGAAGGCTTTCATAAGGAGGTGGAACGTCTCAGAAAGATTGGAGCCAAACATATCTCCCTCAAGACGGGAGCGTACAGACCGGCCGATCTTGCTCGGGCTGTTAAATATGCCTCAGATGCCAGAATCGACCTTCTCACGGTGGATGGCGCCGGAGGCGGAACCGGAATGAGCCCTTGGAGGATGATGAATGAATGGGGCATCCCGACCGTCTATCTCGAAAGCCTCCTCTATCAATTCCTAACCCGTCTGGAACGGAATGGAGCTTTTATCCCTGACTGTGCTATAGCAGGTGGACTTGCTCTTGAAGACCATATCTTCAAAGCCATTGCCTTGGGTGCACCCTATATTAAGGCAACCTGCTTGGGCCGGGCATCCATGACAGCGGCCATGGTTGGCAATACGATCGGCGAGATGATTAAAAAAGGGAAAATCCCTGCGGATATCGCCAAATATGGAAACGATGTAGAGCATATCTTCATCCTCGCCGCAAAACTGAAGGATAAGTATGGAAAGGATTTTGAACGTATCCCTACCGGAACGATCGGAATGCTCACCTATTTCGATCGTTTGAATGCTGGACTCCAACAATTCATGGCTGGAGCCAGGAAATTTGGTTTAAAATATATTTCGAGAAGCGATCTCTGCAGTTTGACTCGAGAGGCCTCAGAAATGTCGGGAATTCCCTATGTGATGGAAACTGACAAATGGGAGGTTGAAAAAATCCTTAGAAGAGGTGATCGGGTTGACAAAACATCATCGAAGATCCTTAATCTCAACATGGAAGCACTGATCAAATCCAAAGCCTTCATCAGTTAGCCCTCACGTACGAGTGGATACCCGATCAGGGGATACACACTTCATGGCGTATCCCCTGATTTTTTCTAACAACAATTTCTGTCGAGAGATATCTCTCTCTATCGGACTTGGTAGCCCAAAAAGTTCTCAACCTAAAGAGATTTCTGAAAAAGTATTTAAAAAGTATTTTAGACTGGGGAGGTGGGGTGAAAAAGTCTTCGAGCGGATGCCTTCAATAGTTTGGCACTATCGATTAATACCCTTAAAATGCTTGGTTTTCGATAAAATGATTGTTAATCATTTAACTTTTAAATGACCCGCATTCGAAGGGTTTGGAACCCCACTTCCCAAGTCTCTTAAGGACTTTTTCAGAGATCTCCTAAAAATTTCTTGACAAAAATGGTATTTCATATTAATAAGTTCCCACAATACAAAGACGTATTGGAGATTGGGCATCAAACGAACTTGATGCCCTTTTTGTAACATACAGTGCTGTATGGGACAGAGGCGTCTGGACAATGGGACGCCTTTTTTCATGAATTTATCCCAAAAGGAGGAGGACCCATGTTGGAGATGAATCCTTTTAAGATTGCACAGAGACAACTCGATGTCGCAGCGGAACGATTGGGCTTGGACGAGGCCACTCATGAACTTCTCCGCTGGCCTCAGAGAGAAATCCAGGTAACTCTTCCAGTGACCATGGACAACGGGAAGGTCCAAGTCTTTCACGCCTATCGGGTTCAGTATAATACCGCTCGGGGCCCTGCCAAAGGCGGCATCCGATGGCATCCAGACGAAACCATCGATACGGTGCGGGCTCTGGCTGCATGGATGACTTGGAAAACAGCGGTGGTCGATATTCCGCTGGGAGGAGGAAAAGGAGGAATCACCTGCAATCCAAAAGGGATGTCCGAAGCAGAGAAACAGCGTCTGGCTCGTGCCTATATTCGGGCGATCGCGCCCTTCCTCTCCATTTCCAAAGATGTCCCAGCTCCGGATGTCTACACCACACCCCAGATCATGGCTTGGATGATGGATGAATATGAAACGATTGTGGGCCAACATCAACCCGGTGTGATCACAGGGAAACCCATACCGGTTGGAGGGTCGGAAGGCCGAGGAGATGCGACGGCACGCGGCGGAATCTATGTCACGCGAGAAGCCGCTAAAGCGTTGAACATCGATCTTCAGGGTAAGACCATGGCGATTCAGGGGTTTGGCAATGCGGGTCAACATGCCGCACTTCTCGGAGCCGAGATTCTCGGATTGAAACTGGTGGCTGCCTCCGATTCCAAAGGAGGCATCTATAATGCCAAAGGTTTAGACCCCCAAAAGGTGGTAGACCACAAATTAAAAACCGGCAGCCTTGAGAGATTTCCGGACGCTGAAAGCATCACCAACGAAGAACTGCTCGAGATTGAAGTAACCGTTCTTTTCCCGGCTGCCCTCGAAAATGTGATCACTGCCTCCAATGCAGATCGGATCAAGTGTAAAATCTCTTGTGAGCTGGCCAATGGGCCGACCACACCAGAGGCCGATGAGATCCTTTATCATAATAATGTCTTTGTTCTGCCTGACTTTTTGGCCAATGCCGGAGGGGTAACCGTATCCTACTTCGAACAGGTACAGAATGCCTACAATTTCTATTGGCCGCTCTCTGAAGTTCATCAGAGGCTGAACGAAAAGATGTCCCGAGCCTTTCATGGGGTCTATCAGATGTATCTGCAGGAGAAGGTCAATATGCGACAGTCTGCCTACCTGGTTTCCGTAGCAAGAGTGGCTGAGGCGTGTAAATTGAGAGGCTGGGTTTAAGATCGGTTAACCTGAATGAGAAAAAAACTGTAAGGGGGATACTCCATTTTTTCGGTATCTCCCTTTTTTTATAATAGAGTGACTTCCCAAATGGAACGTTTTCGTATATGATACAATGAGAATAAAACTCAGATAGATGAAGACGAACCATAATAAACCTGATGCCAGAGAGATTAATGCCCTTCTGGAGATCAGCAAAGCGATTGCTTCGGGTCTCTATCTGGAGGACGTGCTCCGTCTGATCGTCACCGTGACGGCCAATGTGATGGATTCGAAGATCTGTTCCCTCTGGATCCTTGATGAGAAAGATCAAAGGTTAAAATTGAAAGCCACTCAGAGCATGAGCGAGGAGTATTTAAAAGAGAGAAGCTTGGCCATCGGTGAGGGGGTGGTCGGCTATGTGGCCCTCCACAATAAGCCCATGGTCATCCCCAATGTGCTCGAAGAGCCTCTCTATAAAGAGAAAGAGTTAGCGCGTCAAGAAGGGTTAGTTTCCATGCTCAGTGTGCCCATGTGCATCAGAGAAAAGGTGATCGGAGTGATCAACTGTTATACCTCCTATCCCCGGATCTTTTCAAAGACAGAAGAGGAAATGCTTTCCACTGTGGCCAATCAAGCGGCCATCTGCATCGAAAACTCTGGCTTGATGGAAACCCTCGATATTGACGAAATCCTCAAACTCGTATTGGAAGGAGTGATCAAACATACTGGGTTTGATCGAGCACGGCTCTATCTGGTCAATGAGAGGCGAAATGTCCTCGAATGTAAAATGGCGGTTGGCGTAGACGTCGAAAAGATCAAAGACATCAAGCTTCCTCTGGACCCTGAGGCCAGCGTGGTTTCAAGGTCTGTGATCGAAAAGAAACCCTATATCATTCCAGATGCCATGAAAGACCCAAGGGTCAACCCTGCACTAAAAGAGAAGTTCAACCTCCAGTCCCTGGTCGTCATCCCCATCTTCACAAGGGAGAAGTCGCTGGGAGCCATCGCTGCAGACCACACCGAACCTGGGAGGAAGTTGACCCAAGAAGCACTCGATTCGGTTATGACCTTTGCCCAACAGGCAGGACTGGCCATTCAGAATGCCTCCATGTATCAAGAGCTTAAAAATTTCAGCCGTCAGATGGAGGAGAAGATTCAAAAGACAACAGCTGATCTCAGAAAGACAGAGGCTCAGTTGGTCCGATCCGAAAAATTGGCAGCTCTCGGTCAATTGGCTGCGGGTATCGCCCATGAGATTCGAAATCCCCTGACCAGCATCAACATTCTGATTCATTCTTTGCGTGAAAGGTTGCCCTCTGGCAATTCCTGTCAGGAGGATCTTCAGGTCATTGAAGCGGAAATTCACCGCATGAATGAGATCGTAGACCAATTTCTCCGATTCGCCCGACCCGCCTCCCCCCTGTTTGAAACGACCGACCCCCTCTCCATTTTTGAAGAAATCCTTTATCTGCTCAGACCTCAGATCGAAAAACAGCAGATCATCGTAGAAAAGGAGTTTCAGCCCTTACCCATGATTCTGATGGACCGAGAGCAGATGAAACAGGCAATGCTCAACCTTCTGCTCAATGCCATCCAAGCCATGCCAGAGGGCGGTCAACTGAACTTGTCGGGGAAGAACTCCAAAGATGGCCAATGGGTTCAACTCTCTGTCCAGGACTCCGGAATGGGGATCCTACCGGAAGACATGGATAAATTGTTCGATCCCTTTTTCTCAACCAAAGAAGGAGGGGTAGGGCTCGGTCTTTCTATCACCCATCGCATCATTGATCAGCATCACGGAAAGATTGAAGTAGAGAGTTTCCCAGAGAAAGGGACGGTCTTTACGGTTTGGCTGCCTATTGTATGAGGGAAGGATGATGCAGACCATCTTGATCGTGGATGATGACAAATCCATTCGCTACTCTTTGAAAAGGATGTTAGAGGAAAACTTCTCTGTTCTCACCGCTCAGAATGGGGAAGAGGCGCTCTTGCACATGAAGGAAACCTCCCCAGATCTGATCATCATGGATATTAAAATGCCAGGCCGAAGTGGAATCGAGATCTTAAGGGAGATGAAGACCATTGATCCCAAATCCCTCGTCATCCTGATGACCGCTTATGGTACTACGGAGACGGCCATTGAAGCGATGAAATTCGGGGCTTTCGACTACATTCTAAAGCCTTTTCCTATCCCGCAGATGAAAGAGCTGGTTCAAAAGGCAATCGCTCTCCGTAAACTGATGAAAGAAGAGGTCACTTATGCCCCCGAACCGGATCAGCGAAAAGAGGAGGAACAGATCATCGGTTCCTCTCCAAAAATGCAGGAGCTCTACAAGGTGATCGGCCAAGTCGCCCCCAGCGATGTGACCATCCTCCTCAGAGGTGAAAGCGGAACAGGAAAGGAGTTAATGGCACGTGCCATCTATCACTACAGCCTCCGCTCCAACCATCCATTTCTCCCAGTCAATTGTGCGGCTATACCCGATACCCTCCTCGAGAGCGAACTCTTCGGCCATGAGAAAGGGGCTTTTACAGGCGCCATCTCCCGTCGCATTGGGAAACTCGAACAATGCCAAGGAGGAACCATCTTTCTCGATGAGATCGGCGACATGTCCCTTTCCACCCAGGCCAAATTACTCAGAGTGCTTCAAGAAAAAACCTTTGAAAGGTTAGGGGGAAAAGAAACCCTCCGGGTGGATGTGCGGTTTATTGTGGCTACGAATAAGGATCTTGAAGAAGCCATGACGAAGGGGGAATTCCGTGAGGATCTCTACTATAGGCTCAATGTCGTCTCCATAAGGATTCCTCCTTTGAGGGAGAGAAAGGAGGATATTCCTGCACTCACTTCCTACTTCCTAAAAAAATTTAATCGGGAGTTAAAGAAGAATGTGGTCGGAATCACACCAGCCGCTATGGAGAAGATTATCTCCTACGGATGGCCAGGAAATGTAAGGCAACTCGAAAATGTCCTGAAGAGAGCTCTTCTCCTTTGTCAGGGCGAATGGATCCTTGACGACCAACTTCTTTTGGAAGTAGAAGAGAAGAAGGAGGCCGGAGAGGCTCGGGGGAAAAAGACCTTTGAAGATCTTCTCGATTCCCTCTTTTGGGAACTTACAGAAACTGCGTCGTTGCGGGAAGGCCTGGACATGGTTTCGGCCATAGAGAAAGGCTTGATCCTCCGTGCCCTTCAAAAGACGAAGGGAAATCAAGTACAGGCGGCTTCGCTTCTGGGAATCAACCGGAGCACCCTCCGTAGTAAAATGGTACGGTATCATATCAAAAAAGGGATCCTGGTCGTAGAAGAAGAGTAATACGAGTTCGGAGTTCAGAGTTAATAACCTAAAATATCAATTTCATCGGTCATCTCCAAACTCCCCCGGCCCGAACCGGACCGGGACGGGCGAACTAATTACTCCGAACTCGTTTTAGGAGGTAGCATGAGGACATTGAGGATTGGGCTCTGTCAGATCAATACAACCGTGGGGGATATTGAAGGCAATACAAAAAAGATCCTTAACTATATGGCAAAAGGGAAGAAAATGGGAGCAGACCTCCTCGCCTTTCCGGAGATGGCAGTGACCGGTTATCCCCCTGAGGATCTTCTCTTCATGCCGAAGTTCATTGAGGCGAACCTAAAGGCGATCAAAGAGATCGCCAGGGCCACCTCCTCCATCACCGCCATTGTTGGATTCGTCCATAAAGATGGCGATATCTTTAACTCCGCCGCCCTCCTCCACCATGGGAGGTTGGTGGATGTCTATTCGAAGGTCTATCTTCCCAACTATGGGGTTTTCGATGAATTGAGATACTTCCGCCCGGGGAAAGAAAATTTCATCTTTACGCTTCGATCCATTCCCATTGGCATCAGCATCTGTGAAGACCTCTGGTACCCGGGAGACCCAATCCGAACTCAGGCCCTCTATGGAGGGGCTGAACTAATGATCAACATCTCTGCTTCACCCTATCACTCCGGAAAGACGATTGCTCGTGAAAAGATGATTTCCACTCGGGCCTCTGACAATGCGGCGATCGTCGCCTACTGCAACCTCGTCGGAGGCCAGGACGAATTAGTCTTCGACGGAGGGAGCGTGATCTTTGATCAAAAGGGTGAATTGATCGTCCGTGGTAAACAGTTCGAAGAGGATTTAGTCCTGGCCGACCTCGACCTCGAGGCGGTCTTTCGCATGCGGCTGCACGACCCCCGAATACGGAGAGAGAGAGCTATGGAGGAAGAGCGGGGATTGAGAAAGATTGAACTTCTTGGGCATCCAAGGAGATCGAAACGATCCCTTCCTCTTCCCAAGAGAGATTCCAAACCGATGGATCGCCTTTCTGAGATCTATTCTGCACTTGTTCTGGGCACTGGCGATTATATACGAAAAAACGGCTTTCATACTGTTCTGATTGGTTTAAGCGGTGGCATTGACTCAGCCTTAACGGCTGCCATTGCTGTGGACGCTCTTGGAAAGAAAGGAGTCGTTGGAGTAGCGATGCCTTCTCAGTACTCTTCAAGAGAGTCTTTTAAGGATGCGAAAGATTTGGCAAAGAATCTCGGTATTAAGTTTCTCTCTATCCCGATCACCGAAATCTTTCGCACCTATCTAAAAACCCTCTCTCCCTCCTTCAGAGGGGCCAAGCCGGATGTCACCGAAGAGAATATTCAGGCCCGAATTCGTGGAAACATCCTGATGGCCCTCTCCAATAAATATGGCTGGCTGGTTTTAACAACCGGAAACAAGAGTGAAATGAGCGTGGGATATTGTACCCTCTACGGGGACATGGCAGGAGGTTACGCTGTTTTAAAGGACGTCCCGAAGACCCTGGTTTATGAATTAGCACAATATAAGAATAAGAAAGAGGGAAAAACCATCATCCCTATGAATGTTTTCCTTAAAGCCCCTTCGGCAGAACTGAGGCCGAACCAGAAGGACGAGGATTCCCTGCCCCCCTATCCTGTCCTTGATCCCATTCTCCAGGCCTACGTGGAAGAGGATAAGGGAGTGGAGGAAATCGCAAAGATGGGGTTTGAAAAACGATTGATCAAAGAAGTGATTCAGATGGTGGACCGAAATGAGTATAAACGGAGACAGAGTCCACCTGGCGTAAAGATCACCCATCGCGCCCTCGGCAAAGACCGGAGGCTACCCGTCACCAACAAATACCGGAATTTTTAAGCTCCCTTCTCTTTAAAACCTTCAGGAGGGTTTATCCATGGAAAAAGAGAGGTTTCTGGAACAGGTAAGGAAGGTAGCGAACCATTCCCCCTACTACCAACTCTTGGGAATGGAAGTCATTGAAATAAAAGAAGGGGAGTCTAAAATCCAAATGCCATTCAAACAGGGGCTAACGCATCCCTATGGAATCGTGCATGGAGGGGCAATCGCTTCTCTGGCCGATTCGAGTGTGGCTATGGCTTTGATCAGTCTGGTAGAGCCAAAGGATAGAATAACCACCATTGAATTCAAGATCAATTTTTTTGCCCCGGTTAGTCAGGGCGATCTGGAAGCACATGCGAAGATCATTCACAAAGGGTCGAAGACCGCTGTTGGAGATGTGGAGGTCAAGAATGAGAAAGGAAAACTGATTGCCAAAGTAATCGCGACTTATAGCATCAAGAGAGGGGGATTTAAAATAGGCCCTCTTCCTTGACTGATGGAGGAAGCCAACAACAGAAGAAACATTCCATCCACACCACGACGATGGGGGATAGTTTTGAACTTTATATCGTTCAGGAAATTTCTTCTTTCGACGACCGTTTTCTCATCCTTGCAATAAAAAATCCGTCCATCCCATCACCCGGAGGAAAGGTCTTAAGCCATTCTTTCTGAATCAAAGGACGAAGCCTCTCCGGCAGAAGATTCGAAACCGGTTCAAGTTGAAACTCTGGATGGTCTTTAAGAAAATGTTCAACGACCTCTTCATTCTCCTCGCGAAAGATGGTACAGGTGCTATAGACCAAAACGCCCCTTTCTTTGACATACTCCGAGAGATTATCTAAGATTTGTAACTGCAACTGGCTCAATCGCCTGATATCCTCTTCGGCCCGCCTCCATTTCAAATCCGGATTCCTTCTGAGCGTCCCAAAGCCAGAGCAGGGAACATCCGCAAGGATGCGATCAAATTTCACCCCCTGCAAAGCAGGAAGGGATCGGGTTACATCGCCCTTTAGCCTTTTCACGTTCACAACTCCCAATCTTTTGCACATCTCTTCGATCAGGGATAATTTCTCCCGAGTGAGATCCAAAGCGTAGATTTTCCCTCGATTCTTCATCCTCTGACCAATATGGGTTGTTTTTCCACCTGGCGCAGCGCATCCATCCAGGATGACCTCTCCTGGTTTTGGGTCCAGCACAGAAGTCACCAGCTGAGAACCCTCATCCTGTATGATAAAGAAACCCTCATTGAGAAAGGGCAATTCTGAAACAGGCAAAGTGTCTTCAAGATAAACACCCTCTGCCGAATAGTGGGCAGGAGCTGCCTTTAATCCCTTTTCTCTCAACCGTTCGATCAATTCCTCCCTGCTTATCTTCAGGGTATTGGTCCGGAGTGTCAAAGATGGAATCTTGTTATTCAAAATACAGACCCGCAATGCCCCTTTAACACCCACCTCCTCGATCCATCGCCGGACTAACCAGAGGGGGTAAGATTGAACGATAGATAGGTGAAGAGCTGGATCTTCCTCGATCTTTGGGTAGACAAGCTCCTCTCTTCTCCGGAGATAGGAGCGGAGAATCGCATTGACAAAACCGCCACCTCCAGAGCCTCGGACTCTTTTAGCCAATTCGACCGATTCGTTTACAGCGGCTGAAACAGGTGTTCGGGTTAAAAACTGGATTTGGTAAAGCCCAAGACGGAGAAGGTTAAGTGTTGGAAGTTCAATCTTTTCGAAGGGAAGCTTTGAGAAATAGCGAATGGAGAAGTCGAGCTTCTCCCTCCAACGGAGGATCCCATAAATCAGTTCTGTGAGGAAAGCCCGATCCAGAGGGGTCAGGTGGCGATACTTTTTAAAAGAATCTTTTAAGAGTTGATCCGGATGGGAGATTTCTCTCTCCATCCGGTTCAACAGATCGTAGCAGATTGCCCTCGGAGATTTTTTTCTCAAAACCTTCCTGTTCTCGCCATCTCTTCAAGCCTGGCGATTCGCTCTCCGATGGGAGGATGGGTGCTGAACAGAGAGAGGACGCCTCCTCCGCTCAATGGATTGACAATGAACATATGTGCGGTCGATGGGTTGGCTTCCATGGGAATCCGACGAGCGGCCATCTCCAACTTGGCCAAAGCTTTTGAAAGCGAAAGAGGATGGCTCAGATGCGCCCCCCCTTCGTCAGCCAGATATTCCCTGGAGCGAGATATGGCCATCTGGATGAGCATGGCTGCAATCGAGGCCACCATCGTGGCGAGGAGAACGAAAATAAGATTTGCCCCTCCTCCTCCGCGATCATCGGATCGGCCACCACCAAAGATGGCTCCCCAGCGGGCCATGGAGGCGAGCATGCTAATCGCCCCTGCAATCGTAGCCGCAATGGTGCTGATGAGGATGTCGCGGTGCTTGATATGGGAGAGTTCGTGCCCAATGACACCGGTCAGTTCGTCTCTCGATAAAATCCTCAAAAGACCGGTGGTCACAGCCACAGCCGCATGATCAGGATTCCTTCCAGTAGCAAAGGCATTGGGAGTATCATTCTCCATGATATAGATTTTGGGCATGGGCATGGAAGCTCTGTTCGTCAACTCGGCAACGATCCGGTGAAGTTCCGGTGCCTCTTGCTGGGAGACCTCCTTGGCTCCATACATTTTGAGAACAATCTTATCGCTGAACCAGTAAGCAAAGAAGTTCATCAGGGCAGCAAAGACAAAAGCGTAGATTGCCCCGCTCTTCCCTCCGACAGCTGTTCCAACCAGAATAAAGAGTCCGGTTAAGACCAACATTAAAATAAAGGTTTTAAAGTGATTCATCGACTTATTCGACCTCCTTCAGTTACTAAATATAATAATTGATCAATTTTTTGTCAAATCATTTAGAGAGGAATTGAGGTTCGAGGAAGTCCAAGAGGGCCGTTTTTACTTTCTGAATGTCAGCCTTGGTATTAACACAGGGTCCAAAAGGACGTTCATTCAAGATTCCGATCACTGGAATAGGATAGGCATCCTGGATTCCGCTGGTCAAGTCAAGTTCGCAGGCCACCGCTACAATGGCTTCAGGCCGATTTTCCACAACGATTCTTCGTGCCAGTGTCCCTCCAGTAGCTACAGCAATCTTCACTTGGTACTGGTCAGCCAGCTCGATCAGGTCTTTAATCTCGCATCTGCCGCATCGTTCACAATTCTTAATGTTCCCGGTGATCCGGACCTGACAGTCAAAATTTTGGATACAATGCGGAAGCAGGAGGAGGAGTCGGTTGGGTTTTGTTCTATGGTGGTTAGAACGGACGAGATGATTGTTGAGCTCGATGAAGGACTGCTGAACCTTCTCTTTGGATACTCCTACGATTCTCCCCATTAAGATCATGAGGGGGAATAGGACTTTAGCTATGATTCCTCTCAACTTCTGAGTGAACAGGATATCTTTTCCACGGAGAATGGTGAATACAAGAAGCAGCCCTCCGGAGAACATAAAGAAAACAAAGACTGCAAGGACGATGCTATAGATCAACGGCAAAGAAGAGTGTATATTTTTTAACCCAACCATCGGGATATACCAGAGGAGGAAGGTGAAGAGAGAGAGGATCAGACAGGTCAGTACCAATAACCCAATAAAGACTCTCTTTTTAGGTTTTGGGTCCAAAACGTTTCTCCAATACCGTTCGGAGTGATCAGTTCGGAGTCAAGAGCAAAAGAATTTAAACCTCCGAACTCTGAACTCCGAACTCCGAGCTAAAAACTGTGCCGACAGAGATTCGATGGCCGGAGAGAAAATCCCGAACACACATCCGCCTCTTACCTTCCATTTGGACTTCTTTAATCAGAAGAGAACCCTCTCCGGTTGCAACCTCAATAAAATCAGTCCCTACCCAGATGACTGAGCCAGCCTGTGCCTGAGACAGCCCCTTCCGGACTTCACCCTGATAGATCTTCAGCAAACGATTTTCCCATCCGGTAAAGGCTCCAGGCCATGGATTAAAAGCCCGAATCTTAAGATGGATCTCCTCGGCTGACCTCTTCCAGTCGATTTGGCCGTCTTCTTTCTTCAGCGGAGGTGCATAAGTGGCTTTCGAATCGTCCTGAGGTGAGGGGGAGAGACAACCCTCCTTCATCCTCGCTACTGTCTCCATTAGCACTCGTGCCCCCAGAGAGGATAACTTTTCTTGAAGGGTTTCTCCAGTATCTTCCTTTTTGATTGGAATCTCCTCCTGCATCAGGATATTCCCCGTATCCATGCCCTCATCCATCAGCATCGTTGTAATTCCAGTCTTCGTCTCCCCTCGAAGGATGGCCCAGGCAATCGGAGCTGCTCCGCGGTACTGTGGCAGTAGGGAACCATGGACATTGACGGCCCCATATTTCGGAATCTCCAGAAGGGATTTGGGTAGGATCTGACCGAATGCCACAACCACAAAGAGATCAGGTTTGAGGTCTCTCATCGCCTCCACAAAAGAGCTCTCCTTCACCTTTTCCGGTTGGAACAGAGGGATTCTATGTTGAAGGGCAAGCTCCTTTACAGGAGAGGGACTCTTCTTTCTTCCTCTCCCCCTTTCCCGGTCAGGCTGGGTAACCACTGCCACAATCTCATCAGATCCCTGCAGTAGCCTTTCAAGGGAGGGGATGGCAAAGGCTGGGGTTCCAAAAAAGACAATGCGCCAGGAGGATATCTTCAATCGTCCTCTTCCTTTCGCCTCTCCTTCTTCAATCTGGTTCGGTAGAGATCCCTTTTGAGACGGCTCATCCGATCCAGAATGAGCACCCCATTGAGATGATCAATCTCATGTTGAAGGGCAATGGCCAGAATTCCTTCCCCGGAGATTTCGACCTCCCTCCCCTCTTCCGAAACTCCTTTCACTCGAACCTTCTGAAACCTCTTAATCTTCTCCGAACAACCAGGTACACTTAGACATCCTTCCTCATACTCGATCTCGCCCTCTTCTGCAATCACTTCAGGATTGATTAAGGCAAAGTAATCTTGCTCTGGATCGATTGGGCTCACATCCACAACGATGACCCTTTTGGGAACGCCCACCTGACAGGCAGCCAATCCAACCCCATTCGCATGATACATGGTCTCGGTCATATTTTTAATCAGTCTCTTGACCTCACCATCGAGTCGCTCCACCTTCTCACATCGCTTCTTCAAAATGGGATGGGGATACTTAAGAATCTCCAGAATGGCCACCTTCACAATCTCCTCTGCTTCCTTTTTAAATAGAATAACATAGAAAGGGCAACAATGGCTAAAAAGATTCCAACCCCCTGAGAAGTGGATAAGACCCCGCTGAACAGAAAGTCTCTCGAATCGCCTCGCCAAAATTCGATGAAAAACCGTATTCCAGAATAAAGGAGAAGAAAGAGCCAGAAGGTCTCACCCTCAAAAGCCTTTTTTTTCATCTTCCAAGATAAAAAAAGGAAGAGGGCAAGACTGGCAATGGCTTCATAGATCTGCGTGGGGTGGAGGCGGATGTGCAGAGGTGCCAATGAATTCAGCTCAGTGAAGGTGATCGCCCACGGGAGTGAAGTCTCTCTTCCATAACAACAACCCGCAAAAAGACAACCGATTCTCCCGAAGAAAAGACCCAGGGCAATGGATGGAGAAAAGTGATCCGCAAACTTCCATACCGGAAGCCGGTAAAATTTTAAATATCCCATTGAGACAGCGACCGCCAGAAGCAAGCCACCGTAGAAGACAAGCCCTCCCTCCCAGATCCTAAAGATTTGGAATGGATGGCTCCGAAAATAGTCGAGGTTGATCAGGACATAGAGTAATCTCGATCCAATGATGGCAGATAATACCGTGCAGAAAAGAAGATCAACCATTCGTTCGAAGGGGATCCCTTCTTGATGGCCTCGCCGTGCAGCCAATAAAAAGCCGAGAATAAAACCAATGGCAACAAAGAATCCGTAAGCGTAAATGTTTAAACTGCCAAGACGAAAGAGGATGGGATACACTTTCGGAAATCCCAAATTTCAAATTCCAAACACCCAACAAATTCCAAATCCCGCCAAAGGCGGGATCCATTTCAAATGGCCGAAACAATTTCCAATGCCTCGAATTTGAAAAACTGGAATTTATTTGAGATTTGGTGCTTGTTGTTTGGTGCTTCTTCTACGATCGTGAATCAGTAACTCAAAGACCATCAGGGCGATGCCAATCGTGATGGCGGAATCCGCAACATTGAAAGCAGGCCAGTGGTATCTGAATAGGTGAAAGTCGAGAAAATCGACCACCTCTTGATATCGGATTCGGTCAACCAGATTTCCAATCGCTCCGCCTAGGATGAGAGAGAGGGAAAAAGCATGGATCCGCTCATGCTCCTTTAGCCTATAAAAAAGGAAAAGAATGATACTGACAGCAATCAATGAGGTCGTAATGAAGAGGAGAGAACCAATCCCTCCCCTCTCTCCTCCCAAAATGCCAAAAGCGCCACCTGTATTTCTTACATGGGTGAGGTTAAAAAATCCTTCAATCACCTTCTGGGTATGATGCAGGGGGATCTTTTGAAGGACCAGGTGCTTCGTAAACTGGTCAAAGAAAAGTACAAAAATAAAAGTGATCACGAGCACCCAGTACTTTCGTTTCATTCGTTTAATCATTCTGTCTCATCGGTTTTTGTTCGACCCAATGACCATACGGGTATGAGCCGACATGACGGATCGACTATTTCAACGCTTCCACACATCTTCCGCAAACAGTGGGATGTTGCGAATCATGTCCCACACTGACATCGTAATTCCAACATCGTTCGCACTTCTTTCCATCTGCCCGCAGAACCTTAATGCGAGTCCCCTTCTCATCCAAATGAAGGCTGACGGATGAAACGAGGAAGATCGACCTTAGGTCCTTTTCGTAGGGCCGAAAAAATTGGTACTCCTTCGGGGGAAGGTGGAGATGAACCTGGGCATCAAGGGAGAGACCAACCTGTTTCTCTTTTCGGGCTTGTTCCAAAGCTTTCATCACCAGCCCTCGGACCTCCCAGATTCGTTCCCATCGTTCATTCAATTTTTCGTCGAGATGCTCGTCTCTTGCCTCTGGAAATTCGGCGAGATGGACGCTTTCAGCTTTCCCCTCTTCTCCTGGGAGAAACTGCCATACCTCCTCGGCGGTGAATGAAAGGATAGGAGCCATCAACGTGGTGAGTGCTTTTAAAATCTCATAAAGAGCGGTCTGTGCTGAGCGTCGGCCATTGGATTGGCTCGAAAAGGTGTAAAGACGATCCTTTAGGATGTCGAAATAGGTCGAGCTCATCTCCACGGCACAGAAATTTTGGACGCTGTGATAAACGATATGGAATTCAAAGCGTTCATAGGCTTCTCGAACCCGTCGAATCAGTTTGGCTAATTGGTGGAGAGCCCATCGGTCAATCTCATAGAGATCCGAATAGGGAACACGATCTTTTTTAGGATCGAAATCATAGAGATTTCCAAGGAGGAATCGATAGGTATTTCGTATCCGGAAATAGGCATCGGCTAAGCGCTTCAGGATTTCATCGGAAATCTTAATATCATCCCTATAATCCTCTGCTGAAACCCAGAGCCTCAAGACATCGGCTCCCAACTTATTGATCACTTCTTCAGGCGCAATCACATTTCCAGCGGATTTGGACATCTTCTTCCCTTCCCCGTCCACGACAAACCCATGGGTAAGGACCGACCGGTAGGGAGCATGACCTCTCGTGCCCACAGAAGTCAAAAGGGAGCTGTGAAACCATCCACGGTGTTGATCGCTCCCTTCAAGGTAGAGGCTTGCTGGAAATTCCATCTCACTCTGATTCTCTAAAACAGCGGCCCACGAAACGCCTGAATCAAACCAGACGTCGAGGATATCCATCTCTTTGTTAAACTCCGTCCCTCCGCATCCGGAACATCGGGCTCCTGGAGGAAGAAGGTGTGCTGATTCCTCTTCAAACCAGACATCGGCTCCCCGCTTCTCAAAGAGTTTGGCCACATGCTCAATGGTCTCCTCAGTAGCCAGCATCTGCTTGCAGGAATTGCAGTAAAAGACCGTGATGGGAATCCCCCATGCCCTCTGTCTGGAGACACACCAGTCCGGACGATTCTCGATCATCCCATAGATTCTCTCCCTTCCCCAGGGAGGAATCCATTTCACTTCGTTGATCGATCGCAAGGCACTCTCTCTCAGTCCCTTTTTCTCCATCGAGATGAACCACTGCTCTGTCGCTCGAAAGATGATGGGATCATTGGTGCGCCAGCAATGGGGATAGGAATGCACCATCGCCTCCTCTTTGAGAAGGGCTCCCACTTCTTTAAGCTTTTGATTCACCGCAGTATTGGCATCAAAAACGAACTGCCCTGCAAAGAAAGGGACATCCTTTGTAAAACGGCCATCGTCATCCACAGGGCTGTAGATCTCAAGCCCGTACTGGACACCGCTTTCATAATCTTCCTGTCCATGCCCAGGTGCAGTATGAACGCACCCCGTCCCAACGTCAAGAGTAACATAATTGGCAAGAATAATGATCGACTCTCGGTCATAGAGAGGATGCTTTGTCTTTAGCCCTTCTAATTTTTTCCCCTGAAACTTCTCCAATATCTGGTAATTTGGGATTCCAAATTTCGCCATCACAGTCGGAAGCAGTTCTTCAGCCAGGATATAGATTTCATTCCCAATATCAACGGCCACATAGGTAAAATCGGGATGAAGTGCAATCGCCAAATTGGCAGGAATGGTCCAGGGAGTGGTCGTCCAGATGATGACATAGACAGGTTTTCCCCTTAGGTTTTGGAAATGATCTGCGATCTCTGAGATCATCTTAAACTTCACATAAATTGATGGAGAGTGATGGTCTTGATACTTGACCTCTGCCTCTGCAAGAGCGGTCTTACAAGTGGAACACCAATGAACCGGTTTTTTACCCTTATAGACTGAACCGTTGAGAAGAAATTTCCCAAATTCTCGAACAATCGTTGCCTGATATTTAAAATTCATCGTAAGGTAAGGATTTTCCCATTCTCCGAAAACACCAAGCCTTTTAAATTCCTCCCTCTGGATCCCGACAAATTTGCTCGCATAGTCCCGACACTTTTTACGAATATCTGAAGTGGAAAGCTCTGCCTTCTTCTGTCCGAGGCTCTTTTCAACCTCATGTTCAACAGGAAGCCCATGACAATCCCAGCCCGGCACATAATGGCTATTAAACCCTGCCATGAACTTCGATTTCACGATGAAATCCTTCAGGATCTTGTTCAAGGCGGTACCGATATGAATATTCCCATTGGCATAGGGAGGACCATCGTGAAGAATATATTTCTCTTTTTCTCTGGCCTGTTCTTTCAACTTTCTATAAATTCCTTTTGCTTCCCACATCTTCAAAAACTCAGGCTCTCTCTTGGCAAGATTGGCCCTCATGGGAAAGTCGGTCTTGGGAAGGTTGAGTGTATTGCGGTAGTCCATTATCATTCCTCTCCTTCGCAATCAAAAATGATTTGCAAAATCCTTAATTTAGGTATATTTAACTAACACAAAATAAAGGGCAAGGCAAGAAAATGGAGCCTCAAGGACAAAGCCCGTGATTCCCAAGAAACGCCCACAGAAACTAACATCCCATACCAGGCCAATTCACTCCGTGATCCTCTTGATTCGAGAGAGAGGAGCAGGAGGCTGAGCTCAGATTGAAAGGAATTAAGAATGATGCATAAGAAAAGGAAAATAGATTCCAGGCGTTGCAAAAAAATATATTCTCTTTTGGCTACAATACCTAAAACCCTTCCTTCGCTCTCAAGGGCTTACCAGATTACGGAGAAAGTATCAAAGTTGGGTTTTGATTGGCCAGACCTGAAGGGAGTTCTTTCAAAGATGGAAGAAGAAAACAATGAGCTACGGTTGGCAATCTCATCCAGAAATAAGAGAAAGATCCGTGAAGAGATCGGAGATCTCCTCTTCGTTCTAACCAATCTTGCCCGTTTTCTTAAAATTGATCCAGAAGATGCCTTGAGGAGAACAAATGAAAAATTTATCTCACGATTCGGTTACATCGAAACATCACTTCTGAAGAGGGGAAAGACGATCGATCAATCGGACCTGAAGGAGATGGACCAGCTCTGGGATGAGGCAAAACGGAAAAGAAAAAATGAATGAAAACCAATAGCCCTTCTCCTCTTTATTGGAGGCTTTTCTTTCTCTTTTTCTCTTTCCAATATTCCAATCTTCTCTTAACCTCTTTCTCGAAACCTTGATCCGAAGGATGATAGTAGGTCTTTCCTCTGAGGTTATCAGGAAGGTACTCCTCGTCTATAAAGTGATCTGGGTAATCGTGAGGATACTTGTAATCTTTTCCATACCCCAGATCATTCATCAAGGAAGTGGGGGCATTCCGTAAGTGAAGAGGAACAGGCATATTCTCTAATTCTCGAACATCCCTCTCTACTCCTTGCATGGCCAGGTAAAGGGCATTCGATTTAGGAGCTGTCGCAAGATAGACCGTCGCTTGGGCAAGAGCCAATGTCCCTTCTGGAAGACCGACAAAATGGAATGCCTGCATAGCTGAGACGGCTATCGTCAAAGCCTGGGGATCCGCATTTCCCACATCCTCTGAAGCAAACCGGATCATCCGCCTGGCAATGTAAAGGGGGTCTTCTCCAGCCTCTATCATCCTTCCAAGCCAGTACAAAGCAGCATCCGGATCACTCCCCCTTAGACTCTTGTGAAAAGCTGAGATTAAATTATAATGCTCCTCTCCTGACTTGTCATAAAGAAACGACCTTCTCTGTAGGACTTCCTCAAGGCCTTGAGTGGTTATTTTACGAATTCCGTTTTGATTGGCCGATGTGGTGAGAACAATCATCTCCAAAGTATTTAGGGCAATTCGCGCATCGCCATTGACCATCCGCGAGATTCTCTGGATCAAGCCATTCTCAATCTCAACTACATACTCACCCAATCCCCTCTGCTTATCGTTCAATGCCCTGTTCAGAATGAGTTCGATCTCTTTTTCGGTGAGAGCACGTAGTGTGAAGACTTTTGCTCTCGAAAGTAAGGGGGAAATCACCTCAAAAGATGGGTTCTCTGTAGTCGCACCGATCAGAATGATCGTTCCTTTCTCGACATGAGGAAGAAAGGCATCCTGCTGTGCCTTATTAAATCGATGGATCTCATCGACGAAGAGGATCGTCTTCCTCTTCTGATATCTCCATATCTCGTTCGCTTCTGCCACAACCTCCTTAATCTCTTTCACACCAGAGAGCACCGCACTGAAGGCAATGAATTGGGCTTGGGTCACGGCAGCAATAAGCATGGCTAAGGTCGTCTTTCCCGATCCTGGGGGGCCCCAAAGGATCATGGAAGGGATATGATCCGATTCGATCACTTGACGAAGAACCTTACCCGGCCCCAGAAGATGATCCTGACCGACAAATTCCTCAAGTGTTCTTGGCCTTAGCCGATCAGCAAGCGGAGCCTCCTTTCGGAATGATTCTTCCCCTTTTTTCTCAAAAAGATCTCTCTGTCTCTTCATATTTATCCTATGATCAGATACAACCAGAGGGGGATGATTCCCCCTATCTCCCTGTCTCTGCTCCAATCTCCTGAATCACTTGAAGCATCTGTTCATGAATCAATCCATTGGAAGCAAGAGTCTCCTTGGCATAGATGCTAAAGGGTTGCCCATTAAAATCGGTCACCCTTCCACCTGCCTCTGTGATCATGAGCACGCCTGCTGCCAAGTCCCATGGTTGGAGCTTGAATTCCCAGAACCCATCAAACCGACCTGCAGCAACATAGCAGAGGTCAATGGCAGCCGAACCTGGCCTTCGAACAGCGAAACTCTGCTTAATGAACTCATGAAAATATCGGAGATAGAAATCAGAATGTTCATGGACATCATAAGGAAATCCTGTGGAAAGGAGGCTTCGGGCCAGAACAGATTCTCGAGAAACAGAAATCGGTTTTCCATTGAGGAAGGCGCCGTTCCCTTTCTCGGCATGAAAAAGCTCTCCCAGAGGAGGAACATAGACGACTCCAAGCCTGAGCTCGCCTTCCACTTCCAACCCAATGGAGACAGAGAAACAGGGAAAACCGTGAAGATAATTGGTCGTCCCATCGATTGGATCAATAATCCATCTCCATGGAGAACCTTTCGTCTCAAAAGGGCTCTCCTCGGTCATCACCTCGTGTTCGGGAAAGGCATTGAGAAGAATTCTCTGGATTACTTTATCGCAGCGTCGGTCCACGGCGGTCACCGGATTGAAATCTCCTTTATATTCGATAGAATGGCTCTGTCCAAAGTGAATCATCTGGATGCGGCCCGCCTCCTTTGCAGCGGATATGGCAACCTCAAGATAACGATTCTTCTCTTTCCTATTTCTTCTCCACATTAGGTTTGAAAAGCTTCAATGATTCAAAAACTGATCTCTGCTCTCCAGAGAGTCAATTACCCTTGCTTTTTTGCAAAATGGGGGTTCATTCTAATTTATCAAATTTGAAAAACTTTTTCCATTTTCAA
>Ga0209721_1000033_pt1 | contig 126263 bp, 82 predicted proteins | sample TshhotsprinmetaG_FD_184139 | JGI IMG/M metagenome (GOLD analysis project Ga0209721, IMG submission 184139) | Hot spring microbial communities from South Africa to study Microbial Dark Matter (Phase II) - Tshipise hot spring metaG (SPAdes)... | ecosystem: Environmental > Aquatic > Thermal...
GTGGTCGGGCTGGTGCCTGGTCTTGGAGAAGTAGCCGACGGAACGAACGCGGTAATCTCCGTATTTCGCGGGGACTGGACAGGGGCAGGCCTCTCCGCGTCAGCGGCTGGATTGATCCTTCGGGAACAGTTCGCATTGGGACCGCGTTCACTCCGCGTGGGGCCCCATGAGGCGGTTTGGATGGACGAGACTATTGGTCTCACCGAACAGGAGCGACGGGTATGGACGACACCAATGGTCTCACCGAACTGGAGCGACGCGTAACGGAGATGCTGCTTGCAGGTGATCACCCTGTTCTGGCGCTGCTGCGCGTGCAGTTCCACCATGCGAAGGTGGTCCAACGGGAGTTCACTGGGGTTGGGTTTTACACCCATTTCGAGATTCCTTCTAATGTTCCGAGGGTACCGGGCAGAAGATCGTTCGAACTGGGGGATGTTCACGCGGACATCGCGGGTCTTGAGCATGGGGTTGATTTTATCCTTTTCGTCAGAGACGGAGCTATGGACTTCCTAGAGGCTTTTACCTATGGCGACGATACTTGCCCGGAGACAATTACGACGTTCACGTTGAAATACGAGCGAGCGGTGAAAGGTTCTGTCGTGAGTAGGGGGCCCGACCGCGACTGGGAATCGCTTTATCGCGTGCTTGGAACCTAGCCATGGGTTTTTTGTGACGGAGCGCAGGCTCCAAAGTGACTCGTTCGGCAGTACGTAGCGTGGTGCGTTGACGGGGCATCTTCAAAGTACCTCGGTCCCCTTCTTCCCCCAGTCCAGTGGGAGGATTATTGGTGGATCGCCCCGGAGAGCTGGGCCAGCGGCGGCACCTGGCACAACAGCACCTACGACGACTACAATTACCAATACCAGTCGAGCGAGACGTGGCTGGGGCAAGATAGCGCGGTAAGCCAGTCGGCCGCAAATCACGTGACGGGCGTGGAGAACGGCACTGCTACCGGCTGGTGGAGCCAACAGGGCGCCAAGGTGAATATAGCAGCGCCGGGCGCCGAGTGGCCAATTCCGCCCTAGCTGGGGATCGAGTATGCAGCAGCGGATCGTCTTGGGCATGGGCAGCGGGCGGTGCGGGACGCTGTCGCTGGCCGGGGTGCTTGGCCGGCAGCCGCAGGTTGCGGTGTCGCACGAGGACCTGCCGCTTTTGCCGTGGCGGCGCGAGCCGGGCGATCAGGTGCTCGGTGAGCGGTTTGTCCGGTGGCGCCGGACCCGGCAGGCGGCCACCGTGGGCGATTGCAGGGGCGGGAACGGGGGCGGCAAGCGGGGCGGTCGTTGGGGTGGTGGTGACGGGTGGGCCTGGGGTGTTGCCAGGTGCCGCGGCAGGAGCAGGAGGCGGCGCGGTATGGGGCGGGCTGAGCGGGCTTGCGCGTGCCGCCGTGGCTACGGATGCGAAGGATGCGGCGGTTGGAGGAGCCCAAGCCGGGGCGGTGGGGGGCGCTTTGGGTGGGGCATTTCGCGCCTACGGGGCCGTGCGGGCATTGGGCGCTTCGACGAAACTAGTCGCATCCGCAAAAGAACTCCAAGACGCGAATAAGCTTTATCACCTTTTTCGAAGCGACCACGCCTTGATGCAGCAACAAGTCAGACAATTCGGGTCAAAACGGGCGGCCTACAAGGTACTGCAGCAGGCTGTGGTCAAGGCGATTGAACAGCAGGGCAAGCTCGCTGGGGCATACGAGGTGGATGTCGTGGTCGGTGGAACGAAAGTCACAGTGCGTGGGGTTATCATAGAAGGTGTCGTTAGGATTGGTACGGCTTTTGTGCCGTAGGGAGGATCGTGCCCAGGTGGGTTTACGGGGAGATCGGGTCGTGCAAGAGCTAAGCACGTTGGAAAGAGCGGCAATGGATATGCTCCTGGCGGGCGACCGTCCTGTACTCCAATTGCTTCGGCATCAGTACGCTCGCTGTGGGGTGGCGCGTCGCGAGGAAACCGGCGTCGGAGTTTTTGTCCGTTTCTTGTTGCCTGGTGATATTCAACCTCTACCTGGCAACCCAAGTTTCGTGATCGATGACGTAAGTGCTGACGTTGACGGCCTCCAGTTCGGTGTGGGATTTGTCCTCTTCGTGCGTGATGGCTTCCTCAACTGCCTCGAGGCATACCTTTGGGGCGATGACCGGTGGCCGGACAGAATCGAATGCTATTCGCTGTACTACACCAAGAGGATGGGCGCATCCGTCGTCCGCACCATCGAGCGCGATTGGGAGGCAGTTGCGAAGGCGATTGAAGGGATCGCTCATTGACCATGTAAATAGACGCCCGCAGGGCCATTCTTGATGGGGTGGTTAGGTCCAGGGGATTGGCGGACTTCCCGATTCGTTTCCGCCGGGGGCATTATGGGTCGCTCTGTGGATGACGAGAAGTGGGATCTATGGCAGGCGAGGATGAAGCGTCTGCGAAGGCACGGTCGTCGGTCGGGAACTGTTTTCCGCCAAGTAGTCCTCTCGGACGCGGCGTTCGGCCAACGGCCAGGGCGGCTGGCTGAGATGTCCGCCCGCAGGAGCGGCAAAGCACCCTGCCCAGGAAAGGGCAAGCGATTCGTGCAGCGCAGGGCAATCCGACCGATCGGGGCTGGCCCTTCGGCTCGTGGAGCCTGTCTTACGACCAGAACATCACCCATCCCGGCTTCTACGAGGGGGCGTACTATGGGGTGGACTACGGCGGCGGCCGGGAGGAGTACTTCGCCTACCTCGGCGACGCCTTTACCGACGGCACCCCCGGCGCCAGGGGCGGCTTCCGGCTTTGACCTCCAGGCTGAGGTCGGTGGTGTTGCGATTCGTATACTTTTTTGCAAAAAGGAAAGGAGCGGGTTTTGGCAGTTCACCCCCCATCGGCGCCGGGCAAAGGGTTTCTGCTGCTCAAGCGGCCGCCTCATCCGCAACTCGGCGAGCGAGGTCCGTGCCGTAAACGGCGCGTTCGGCGCTTGGGCCGACGCGCGGCGAATAGCCTGTCCGTACCGCCCCGCTGAGTAGCCGATGCTCTCCCGCTTGTTCAAGGCGAACCCTCGGCAGGCCACAGCATAATGCGGTTCTCGCCCTTCTGCACGCGCACACCTTCGAGCGTAATCAAACCCAGCTCGTCGACGACTGTGCTTCGCTTGGCCTGCACGGCCTCATTGTTTTCCAGCGAGATGTTACTCCAGAACAACCTGGTTCCCGGCTTGGGCTTGAACCGTTGCAGGCGGCGCGGCGTGATGTTTACGGTGCACTCCGGCTTCAGCGCTTTATCGATCAGGTAAACGGTCATTTCCCATCGATCGGGTCGGTCGATAATGTCGGTTGTATCCCAGGCCAAATACAAGTTTGCCTGCCCTTGCGGGTCGCCATCGGCTGGGTCGCCGTTGCCGGGATTATCGTCCAGGCTACAGGCGGTAAATGCCGGCAAGCTCTGATCGGTACGCGGAACCAAAGCCAGATAGCGGTCGCTGAGGGTGACCGGCAAGACCGCCCGCTGGCCATGCCCCGACATCCCCCACACGAACACATGCGGGCGGCGTGTTTCCTGTAGCGCGCGGAAGAACTTCTGTGCTTGCGGCCAGCCGATGCCACCATCGTTCTTGCCGTTGGAAAAGCAGATCAGCCCGATCTCTTTCTGTGGGTATTTACGCAGATACCAGGCGTCGTCGAAGTAGTCCCAAACTAGCGTACCGTCCTCGAACTTGATTCCCCATTCGGGATCCCCGTAGCAATTCTGGTACGAGCTTTGGAACTGCGGCGAAAGCAATGGGCTGTGCACGCCCACCCAGGAAATGGCCATGGCAATGCGGTCCGAATGGCGGATGGCCATCATCGGCGCACCGGAGCCGCCCATAGAGCTGCCTGCCACATACGTGGCCGCCGGGTCGATATTCCACTTCGTAGCAACCCAATTTAGGAAACTGAGCAAACGGTTTTGGGTATACGGCCGCACGACGCCCTTTTGCCATTTTTCCTTTGACGGCGATCCCTCCCAAAACCGCTCGTGATAGCCGGTCCACCAGTCGTAGGGAATCTGGTTGGACGCGATCAAGATGTGTCCCAACTCGGCCCCGTACCACCAGCCGTAGCCCCCGTTGAGGCTTCCGCCCCAACAATGCAGATGGATGCCTACCGGGGCGGGATCCGCCAGCTTGGGCGGAATGCCTACCACATAGTCGAAGGGCTTGCCCATGACTGCGCAGTTGGGGGGCGATTCCCAACGCACATAGTAATACAAAGTGGGCGTGGCCACGTACTGCCACTCTTTTGGCCGCTCGATACGCTGCAACACTGGCATGCCCAGACCGACGGTCTCCTCCACCGGCTGTTGCAACACATTACCCGGCCCCAGGGCGGCGTTCTCCTTGCCCTCGATGACCACCGTGACTGCGTAATAAGCCCTGCCGGGCTTGTCGGGATTGTAAGCACAAATGCCAGTACCCGGCGGAGCGGGTGGCTTGCCCTCCTCTACCACGTAGCGCAGGGCTTTGTGTTCGGGACGCAGGTCGCCGTAGTAGTCGATGTTCCAGCACGTCAGCGCCGGCACTTCGGCCACGGGCGTCAGGCCGGAGAGCGAAACTATCGGATTGTTGCTGCGATAGACCCGATACATGATTCGATTGCTCCGGGCAAGCTCGCGGCGAAGATCGCGGACGACAGTGGCAGCAGGGCTTTCGTTTGTTAATGGCGGGTCTACTTCCGTCCACCACAACAGCGTCTGTCCTGCAACATGTCGCGCCCGCAGGCCGGTGACTTGCTCGGCTGCTAGCCCCGTGCTAGCCAGAATCGACCACAGCAACAGTAGACGGTACACGCGATGGATTCGCCACGTGCTCATCACGCTGGCTCCTTGCTGGATTGGGAAGCCGACCCAACGCTGAGAACACTCGGTCAACAGGCGATGCTGCTTTCCGGCGCCCGCCAGAAGCGATCCGACGCCGACACATCCGCTACGACCGCTCCTGCCAGCTTGTTGGCACCAAGCCGCAACGTAGGACGGCAGTTGTTTAGATGTTTTTCGGCGGCACCTCCGGCGCAATTCGGTATGAGGCAAAGCGGCCAGCAGCGCTTGACCACAGCCAGTGCATGCTAGATGGCTCGACAGTGGATGTCAAGCGTTGCTGCGCTGCTTGTGGTTGGGGTTTTGGGGTGATACCAACCTGAGACCAGGTACCGGTTTTCGAGGGACAGCCGTTTTTTTGTGCGCCCCGGCCCAACACTGGAACTGGGAATGCGGGAGAGGCGACAGGTGCTCGATGAAAAACGAGCCGCGGCGATCGGCCTCCAGCGGAGCGGGAACTACGTCTATTTCAAGGACTGCTCCGACGGGGTATTGCTCACCAGCCGCGCCGGCTCGACCGTGTAGAATCCGGGATAACTGACCGTTTCATCATATGAATTGCGCTAGCCTCCGGTTCAACTGGTGCTGGAGGAGGTCCGGCTGCCGGAACCGCTCCCACACCATCTGCCGCTGCCGCTATATGTGTAATCAAGCTGGCGGGTGGCGGTGGCATTTCCCGACTCTTCGATACGGGTGAACACCTGATGGCCCTGGACGCTACATAAGAGCCTCTGCGGCTAATTGCCTTGGAGGCGCCGTGTGTCTTCCGGATTCTGGGATTCGAGGCCATTACGGCCAAGAACCAAAACACCGCAAGCACCAAAAACGTTGCCTCGGCCGTAGATTACCGTATCGTGGAGGCCACTTGGGCTTGATGCGGACCAGAGACGCTGGTGCCCCCGATTATTTCCAGTGACACTTGCGGTCCTTCAGCCGATGATCTCCGTGGCAGTCAGTACATAATTTTTTCTGAGACAATCGCGGAAACTCGCAATGACATTCGGGATCTGACTTGGAAAGATCGTGGCACTTGAGACACGCCGGAATTACCTCGTCCGGACGATACATGATATCGGGTGCCGTACCATTTCCGCCCGAGGCCCAGGACTCATCGGCAATATGGGCATCACTTTCTCCGTGACAGTGTGCACAACCATAGCCTGCCTTGGCGTGGACAAGCGCGATATCTTCAAGCTGGTAATTGAGGTGACAAACCAGGCAACGGGCGTTGCGGCCCATGGACTCGTCACCCTCGTTGTCTTCCGGTTCGTCTAGCAGCAGCAATGGCTCGCCGCTCGAATGGTCGCAAGAATCCGTTTCTCCCTTTCCAACACGGGGATTCACCTCGTTGATTTGGGCATCCCGTGGCTCTTCCGCGACCGTGCAAGGGGATGGGTTGGGAAAGGCCTGCCATTGGCCAATCCCTGTCGGTACCACCGGCTGGACTGCGTCCCGTTTATCTTCCGTTGCCGTCGGGCGGCAACCTGCTGCCACGATCAATAACAACAATCCAAGAGTGCAACAGCCTCTCATCCGCAAGTATCCTGAACGGGAAAAGAAACCAAAGTCCCTTATCGCCACGGATCATACATACTCCCAGTTTTTCAGCCATTGATAACCGCGTGGCAGGTTCGCCCACATTTGACGATTCAACGCATTCAGCTCCGCCTGCTCCTTAACGTCCAGGGTTCGCCGTTCCTTGATGGCCAAGGCGAGATTGTCCAGTTCTTCCATGCTATTGGCGCCGGGGATGGGGATGACCGTGTTGGTGGCCAAGATATAGCGGATGGCCAAACGTGCACGCCGCATATTCTCGGCCTTGTTGTTGGAAAAGAGCGAACCGGCGCCGAAAGGCTTGATACCGAAGGTTCCCACATCGCATTGTTTGATGGCCGGAAACAGGCTGTCCTTCGGAGCCGCCCGGCTCATCGTGGTAAAAGGGAAAAGGATCACATCAATCTGTGGAAAATACTCGATCATGAATTTGAGCCACCGGCGATCGTGAGAGGAAATGCCGACGAACCGGGCCTTCCCTTGCTCTTTGGCTCTGGTCAAGGCTTCCACAATTTCGCACGAGGTATCAAAGCTATGACGCCCCCCTGGTTCCAAGCAGGTGATTCTCCAGAGGTCCGTGTAATCTTGTTCTGAAAGCTTCAGCAATTCATCAAGCGACTCGAGGAGTTTCTTGGCAGTGCGGTATTCCTCATTTCGGACCTCTTTGGCCCCGTGGGAAAGGGCCAGATACATCTTGTCGCGACGGCCCTTCAAGGCCTTCGCATCTCGGATGACCTCGTTGTCCCAGCAGGCGTCCACGTAGTTAATCCCCAGCTCGATGCAGCGACTGATGATGTCGTTTCGCAGATTTTGGTCGCTCCGAGAATGTCCCCCCAAACAGACGGCGGATACCATCAACTCGGTTTTTCCCAGGCGACGGTATTCCATATTCTCGTTGTAGTTGAGAATCTTGGATGGATCGACAGCGCGGGGTGGGCCCGCCGGCCCGGCAGCTTCGCCCGTTTGCGGGCTGAGGACACGTAATCCCCCACCCAATCCCGCTACCGCCCCTGTTGTAAGTTGCACAAATTCACGCCGCGTTTGTTTTTCCCTTTGCATAAGAGCCTCCCCGTGTACTTGCATGAAACCTTGTGTCATCGGGATGGTTCCGACGCCCCGGTCGTCTTAAATAGGATGCGGACTTCCTCCTCCGTCAGGGCACGCGCATAAATCCGAAGATCATCAATGAGACCATTAAAGCCTTGGCCGATGACCACATCCCGGGTATCGCCCGTCTCAATCGGCCACAAATCTAGCAGGCCAATATCATGGATCTCGGCCAATTCACCATCTACGAAGAGTTTGACGTGGTCATGCAGATTGGGCGGTGATCCCTCTTCCATGACCACAACCACATGGTGCCAGTTGCCATCATGAAGGGCGTCCTTGACATACAGATAACCTCCCTGCGGTGTCACACCGATCCGCGAACGGATAAACCCGAAGATCCACATCTTGCCGGGTTCTTCGCTCCCCCAAGAGACAATCTGCCCGGCCGACGTATTGGTCTTGATCCAAGCGGAGACGGTTCTCGGCGATGTTCCCGTGATGCCCTTAAAGCCCGTAACCCGGAGCCGACTCCCTTTGTCATCGAAGGCCACGGCATTACCGATCCGACCCGGAACGAACTTGGCCTGGCCCTCCAAGCTTGCCGGATGAGGCGACGGGCAAAGATCGGCCGCTGTGGTTCCTTCCCTTTCGTCAAAAGGCCACCAGCCGACCAAACCTGCTGTCAGTGGTTGGTCAGACTTTTCTTCTCCCAAACCTTGGCACCAGTTGGGTAAGAGGAAAACTCCTCCTAGGATGACTGAAATCAAAAGACTCAGGCTTCTCATATCGTGCCTCGCCAGTTGTGCAAAGACCGTACCTTACAGATTTTCAACACTGCGTTGTGTTAATGCAAGTTTCTTTGCCCGGCTTCGCAGGTCCGCGGAGGGTCTTTCTCCAGGCTGAAACGCTCTCCGCGCGCGGCGATGCTGCCAGCCGACGGTCGATCGGATAAGGCTGGCAAGATAGAGGACCCTCAGAGTCCATCAATACCCACACTGAAAAAAGACCAACAAAAGCCGCTAGCGGCAAATTGTTCAGTGGTTTTTTAACTCTCTTCGTGGCTGCAAATGACAACCCGCCCGTAGCCGGGGGATAGTCGCTTTACCGACCTGAAGGCTGCGGGATGAACCGGTCTGGTCATCGCCGCGGAAAATCGAGCCTCTTGAACATCGATGCTTAAACAGCGACGAGCCCGGTTTGCCTTCTGGCTGATGCTCGGCAAGAGGGGCTTTCAATGAACATTACCGTGCGGCAGTTTTTGCGAGGGCAGGGGTACGAGATCGGTGAGCGTCTGGGCCGGGGCGGGTTTGCCGCGGTCTATCGGGCCGCTACGCCCGGCGGAAATGGCCACGGGGTTAACAGATAGGGCACCAAAAGCAAAACGCCGCAAGCGGCGAGGGCTTGCGGCGTCTGAAGTTTCGGCAGTGCGAACGGAAGCGTCCCCGACAGGACTCGAACCTGTAACCTTCGGCTCCGGAGGCCGACGCTCTATCCAATTGAGCTACGGGGACCTGCAAAAAACCGACCAAGCCAAAAATGCTGCCGAAATACTCTTTTAAAGCAAGTTTGAGGCGTCCGGGAACTCAAAACATACCGACGATTGCCTCAGTTTCCCGATTCCTTTTTGAGCTTGGCGGTCAACCAACTAGGGATTTGACGCTTTCTTTCTTTCTTGCCCCAGGGCTAAAAACTGACGTTGTACTCCTTGAGAGACCAATCCTCGAGACCTCTGCTGTGATTCAACCGAGGCTGCGGGGCAGTTCTGTTTTTACCTGTGAAGCATAACCATTTATCTTAATTGAACTTACATCAATTGAATTCTCGGACACCCTCAACTTATTTCAGAATGTTAGAGCACGCTTCTGACGCCACTTTCATCGATTCGGCGACTCAACCTCGTCAACCGTACCGCTGAAGAAGATAATCGCTCAACGCATATTTTGCCACAATCTGACCGGATCATCAACCCAACCTGGCAGCATTTACCCTCATGCTACTGTTCGCTTTATACTTTCGAGAAGGCTCTCGGACGATTAAAAAAGACTTTCGGCGGGGAGGGTGCACGGCAACTTCATTGTGCGTAAGAGCTTTATTGTCCCCAAGAGCTCGCTTATGCCCAGCGGCGGGTCGATTTGGGGGATGCGCATAAAACCTCCCGGAGCCAATTCCATCATCTAGACGTGGCAAGTTTCTCCCATGGATCTGAGCGAAAAACCCACAATTCTCGCTGGCTCCTCCAACCGGCGAATGAAACTTGCCTAAAGCACGGCAGAACGGAACTTCCGGCGCTGGAGTCTATTGCCCTTTATCTGCCCACGCGAGGAATTTACCCTAATACTGCGTACGCAGCAGCGGCTTCCCAACCTCTTCCGGCCCATTCACGGTTTTTGAAGGTTGCCCTCGGGCACCCATTCGGCACGCTCGGATAACACTTTCAGCGAGAAGCGGACAGCGGAACGATCGCGACGAAGATCCCTGAGGAAGACTTAAACCGATCGAAATCCGCCAGAGGGCCGTAAGCGTAAGGTCGCGATCTTCCGCAGCTCAAAGGGGATCGTTTTTCTGCTAAATCCACTTGGTTCCTCGGCTTTGTAGAACCACTAGCTAACAATCACTCGCGATAGAGGTCTTTCACAAAACAAAGTCATCCTCAGGTGTCAAAGATTCGACGAACCGCGCCAAAAGGTCTGCGGCGTGGTCCAAATCATGGAGCGAGATCATTTCCACCGGACTATGCATGTACCGGTTCGGGATGCTGACTAGCCCCGTGGCTACACCCCCGCGAGAAACCTGAATGGAGTTCGCATCGGTGGGGGTGGCCCGCCCTGAGGCCCCCGCTTGGAACGGAATGTTGTTTGTTTCTGCGGCTTTTTGGAGCTTTTCGACCACTTTCGGGTTCATGTTAGGGCCGCGGTAAATGACCGGCCCTTTCCCCAACGCGATCTCCCCCTCTTCCTTTTTGTCCACGGTAGGACAATCGGTTGCATGAGTGACATCGACGGCGATTCCCACTTCGGGGTCAATGCGGAAGGCACTTGTTTTGGCCCCACGGAGCCCCAATTCCTCTTGCACAGTTGAGACCGAGTAAACCGCCCAAGTGAGTTTTCCGGGATCAACGCGCCGCAATGCCTCGATTACAACCCAAAGACCGCACTTATCGTCCATGGCCGGAGCCACCATGCGGTTGTTAGTTAGCGGCTGATAACGAAGTTCCAAAGTGACCGGATCACCGATCTGCACGAACTTCGCGGTTTCGTCTTTGTTAAGCGCCCCAATATCAACCCAAAGGTCCTTCAATTTGGGAACTTGTTTGCGTTCCTCTTCCGTCAGTAAATGAATCGGCTTGCGACCTAAAACACCGGGAACTGGTCCCTGAGCTGTCCAAACCGTCAATCGCTGTCCCACCAGCACGATAGGGTCCCAACCACCGATCGACTGAATGTATATATACCCTTGGTCATCGATATAGTTAACTATCAAGCCAATTTGGTCGCAATGACCGGCTAACATCACGCGCCGCGAAGCCCCTGGGTTGCGGACGACCATCAAGTTCCCGTGGACGTCAGATTCCACCTTCTCCGCGAAATCCCCCACGTAACGCCGCACTACCTGTTGCAAAGGGCCCTCGTAGCCCGCCGGACTTGGAGTTGAAAGCAAATCTTCGAGGAACTTGCGGGCACGCTCGTCCATCCGGGTTATCTCCTAAAATCTTCGCATTGTCAAAACTGATTTAGACTGCCTTTTTTCTGAAGTTTCCCCTGGATTAAGAGGATTAAGATCCGTTAACTTTGACTGACGCCAAAGTTTAGTCCATGCACTAAATCTCAGGTTCGATTACCACTAAAACCATAATCTTTTATAATTTTCTAACGAATAGGAGTGATTAACAACTCCTCGAGAAACCCACAATGTAGGTAACAAATATTCAATAACCATTCAATCTAGTAATCATCCCAGAAATTATCAATCAAGCAAACCATCTCGATAAATCAGGTTGACATTTGTTGGTTGGGGCTTCCGACGGCATCAACTGAGACCAAAGCGGACCTATCCAGGGCATGTTTTGGCATATCGCAACAAACTTGTGCCGCGGGTGAGCAATTTCCTCCAGTTTACAGAAGTTTACACAGAGTCAAAATCAACCTTGTCTCGATTTATCAGTTTTTCTGTGATGTATTCGGCTTACAGGTCGGCAGTTGGTAGGGACTAGAAGGGAGCAGATAGCAACTGAAGGCAGTAAAGGCTATGACCCACAAATTTAAATAAAGGCAATAACCGACAAATTTTTGGACCGTGCACTGTCAACCCGAGCTTTTCGACTCCCCCCAATGAGAAAAAAATCACGAAAAATTAGCGCGGTTCCCGTTCTCGGTGGATAAAGTCTACCCGCCGATTTGCCGTTGTTTTACCTTTTTTCCCTTGCCCCTGATCATTTTCCCTTACGCCCTATCAAGTTTCGTTATCTCCGAGGGGAGGTCCAAGAGCCGCCGACAACTCTCCCCCGACCTCACAAACTTGAGTGGATTTCGCGGCAAATTCTGCAAGGCTTGGCCGCGCGGCCAGCTTACTTGACGAAAAAAGAGAGCGGCAATTACGATAATTCGACTTTCCTCCAAGGTCCACCCCTCAAGGCCTTAGATAGCAATGAAACCGATCAGGATCGGCTTAATAGGATTTGGGACGGTTGGCTCCGGCGTGGCCAAGATCCTCCTTTCGGCTCGGGATCGGTTGGCACGTCGTGCCGGAAGGCCGCTCGAACTGGTGCGCGTGGTGGATAAAGATCCCCATCGGCCCCGAAATGTCGAACTTCCAAGCGGCCTACTGACCGATCACCTTTCGGCAGTGCTGGATGATCCAACTATCGAGATCGGCATCGAGCTGATCGGTGGTCTTGAGCCGGCACGAACTATTATTCTGGATTTGCTTCGGGCCGGGAAACACGTCGTAACGGCAAATAAAGCGCTTCTGGCAGAATGCGGCTCGGAACTTTTCGCCGAGGCCAAACGAGCGGGACGGTGCATCGCCTTCGAGGCATCGGTGGCCGGGGGAATTCCGATTATTGGGGCCATCTCACAGAGCTTAACTGCTAACGAGATCCGCTCCATTCGCGGGATCCTCAATGGGACAAGCAACTTTATCCTCACGCAAATGGAGCAGGCGGGGCTTTCCTACGCCGATGCCTTGGCCGAAGCCCAGCGCCTAGGCTACGCCGAAGCGGACCCGACTCTGGATGTAGATGGTTCCGACGCGGCTCAGAAACTTGCCATTTTGACACAACTAGCCTACGGAATCAGGGTTGGGTGGCGAAGTATTCCACGAACCGGAATTGATCGCGTTGATTTAGTCGATTTGCGTTATGCCGCGGAATTGGGCTACACCATTAAGCTTCTTGCGGTAGCGGAGCGACATCCTGCCGGGCTTGAGGTGCACGTTTGTCCGACGCTTGTCCGGCATGGTCGGCCGCTTGCCGAAGTCCGGGGGGCGTATAACGCGGTGGAAGTCGTCGGCGATGCCGTGGGGCGGGTATTCTTCCACGGCTTGGGGGCCGGTCAAATGCCCACCGCTTCGGCGGTTGTCGCCGATTTAATTGACATAGCCGTCGGGCGAGCCCCGCTGACGTTCGAACACCTGGCACTTTGGGCGGATGGCGGTCAAGACTTGCAGACTCTGCATCCCTTAAAAAGTGAAAGCAGGTATTACTTACGGTTGCATGTGGTTGACCGCCCGGGGGTACTGGCGGAAATTGCGGGCATTCTGGGGAGCTTGAAGATTTCCATTGCTTCCGTCATTCAACACGAAGCTGAAGAAAGCGCGGAAGATGGCGTTGTGCCTTTGGTCATCATGACCCATGGGGCTGTGGAGGGCGCCCTTCAGGAAGCCATTCGGCAAATTGAACGGTTGCCCGTGGTTCGCCCAGGGGTTGTACGACTGCGTGTCCAGGATTAATGGTCCGTGGGCGATTACGATTATTTGTGCGTCCAATATTTGTGCGTCCCATTGTGCGTCGGGATTCGATTTTGGCTCTGGGGGAGAATCCTGGATTTTCGGGGAATGACGTCGGATATAATGGAATGAGCGAGGGTTTTTAAGGGAATGAAATCGGCTCGCGTTCCTGAAAGACAGCGAGCGATTCAAGAATAGCGATTCGAGACTTATGAAGTTTGCGATTGTGATCCCGGATGGGGCAGCCGATGAGCCTCAAGCATCGCTGGGAGGGATGACACCCCTGGAAGCGGCCACCACCCCAGCCATGGACAAGGTGGCACAAATGGGTGTGGTCGGCCGGGCAAATCACGTTCCCAGTTCTTTGCCGTCTGGTTCCGATGTAGCCAATTTGAGCCTGCTCGGGTTTGACCCTAAAAAATTTTACACGGGTCGCGCTTTCATCGAGGCGGCAGCTATGGGAATTCAATTGGGGCCTCACGATTGGGCGGCCCGCTGCAATCTGGTGACCATAGAAAATCAGATTATGCGGGATTTCACGGCAGGTCACATCTCCAGCCCGGAGGCGGCCGCTTTAGTGGAAACGCTCCGGACCAACTTGGGAAGCCAAGAAGTCGAATTTTATGCCGGGGTTAGCTATCGTCATTTGGCTGTGTTTCGGGCCAAGCCGGGGGAAAGTATCTTCACCGAAAATACGCGGACCACGCCACCGCACGATTTAATGGACAAATCGGTTCAAGATGATTATCCCCGCGGTCCAGGGAGCGATATACTCAACCGCTTGATGGCTGCTAGTTGGCAACTTTTTGCCGAGCATCCGATCAATCAAGCCCGTCGGGCAGCGGGGAAACGACCGGCGACGAATGTTTGGCTATGGGGGCTCGGGCAAGCGACGGCGTTGCCGTCATTTTTCGAGCAATACGGCAAGACTGCTGCGATGATCACGGCTGTGGATTTGTTGCGCGGATTGGCTTGCCTGTTAGGTTGGAAAAGAATCGAAGTGCCCGGTGCCACCGGTTATCTCGATACCAATTACCAGGGTAAAGGAACTTACGCGATAGCGGCCTTGGATGAGGTGGATATCGTCTGCGTGCACATTGAAGCGCCCGACGAGGCCTCGCACCAAGGGGATGCCCATTCGAAGGTGGAGGCTTTGGAGCAAATTGATCGGCACATCGTCGGTCCGCTCTTCGAGAGCCTACAGAAGTTCCCGGAATACCGGATTCTGATTTGCCCAGACCACCCCACGTTTCTCCGGCTGAAGACTCACTGTCATGGGTATGTCCCCTGGGCGATGGCCGGCACGGGTATTGAGCCGGACGGCTTCCAAAAGTTTGACGATCGCACGGCGGAAAGATCGCCGCGGCTGTTCGAGGAGGGCTGGCAGCTGATGAGCTATTTCCTTCAACCGGGCCGGATCGCGTAAGTTACCCGGTGGTGAGGACTGTGGTGGCCGCCGTCAGCATGCCGGCGGAAGGATCTGGTCCCTAGGATTGACGGATCGGTCTTTGTGAAAGGATGGGCATCCGGCCTTCTAGAAATGAACGGTTATGGATGAGAAAAAATGGATCGGAAAGCAGATGGGGAATCAAATGTGGGGTTGAGCACCTGAGCTTTGCGAATCCGAACTCCGCGATATTACTTCGACGATCAGTGTGGTTGGGGAAATGGTGCGCGAATTCTCGTATAAAAAGAGAGTCGTTAGCTCACGAGGAATTTAGTAATAACATCTGAGACGGAGAGGGTTTTTCATGGCGGTTTTGGTTCAGAAATTCGGTGGCACCAGTGTTGCCGATGCGGAGAAAATCCTGGCGGCGGCCCGTAAAGCGATACGTGCTAAAAACGACGGGCATCAGGTGGTCATGGTGGTAAGTGCCATGGGCCATACCACCGATGAGCTGATCCAACTTGCACGGCAGATTACGGATCAGCCCCCTGCTCGGGAATTGGACATGCTCTTGGCCACAGGGGAGCAGGTGAGTGTGGCTTTGATGGCCATGGCGATCAACTCGCTCGGGCATGAGGCGATTAGTTTTGCCGGGCCGCAACTGGGAATTGTCACCGATAGCACGCATACGAAGGCAAGAATCCGATCGATCTCCACCGATCGAATTCGCGAAGCCCTAAATAATGGCAAGATTGTGATTGCGGCGGGTTTTCAGGGTGTTGATCCGGCTTTCAATATCACGACTTTAGGTCGCGGGGGTAGCGACACTACCGCGGTTGCCTTGGCTGCGGCCTTGGGTGCCGAAACCTGCGAGATTTACACGGATGTGGACGGCGTTTACACGACGGATCCTCGAATTGTTCCCGAGGCCCGACAGATGAAACAAATCAGCTACGATGAAATGCTGGAGCTGGCAAGCGCGGGTGCCGCCGTAATGCACAATCGCTCGATCGAATTTGCCAAGCGATTTGGTGTGCCGGTGCACGTCCGCAGCAGCTTTAGCGACAAACCGGGCACTCTGATTACCTCGGCGCCTGAATCCACAGCTCGTCCAGTGTGTGGGTCCGCACTAGCCAGAAACGAAGCCCGGATTACAGTGCTGGGGGTACCAGATCGACCAGGGGTGGCCCATCGGATTTTTTCCAAGGTCGCAGCCCGGAACGTCGCCATGGATATGATCGTGCAAAATATCGCCGCGGAAGGGAAAGCGGATGTATCCTTCACCGTTCCGCGTGACGAGCTAGCCGTAGCGTTGAAGGCGGTAGAGACGTCGTTAGGAGAATTGGAGGCGGAAGGTGTCACTTATGACGATGCCGTTTCCAAAGTCTCGGTGGTGGGCATGGGGATGGCAACGCAGCCCGGTGTGGCCCAGACCATGTTTGCTACACTCGCAGAAAAGAACATCAATATTGAGATGATCACCACAAGCGAAATTAAAATCTCGGTATTAGTAGATCGGCAACAGGGGGTGGATGCCCTAAGGGCCGTGCACCAAGCATTTCGGCTCCATGAGCCGCCGCCACCCGAGCAAAGCGAAATTTCGGTGCGCCCACGGTCGGGACTATCTCAGGAGATGCTTAGCCGTCTCCAAGGTATGGAAGATTTAGTGATTGAAGACATCAGTTTGGACGCCACCCAATCGAGCGTAACACTCCATGGAATCCCGGATAGGCCGGGGTTGGCGGCCCGGGTGTTTCAAGAGATTGCCGCCGCCGGCATTGTCGTCGATATGATCGTACAAAGCGTGGGGCGGCAAGGCCGCGCAAGCATCACCTTCACGGTGCCCCGCGGCGATTTGGAGAAAGCCCTTCACACTACCCAAGCTTTGGCACGGGATCTTGAAAGCCTCCCACCGGTCGGGGCTTGGAATGTGGCCAAATTATCGGTCTTTGGAACCGGCATGCGCAGCCACACGAGCGTGGCCATCCGGACGTTCAAAGCCCTCGCCGAAGCCGGGATAAACGTGGATGTGATCAGCACCAGTGAGGTCTGCTTGAATGTAGTGGTAGACGGAACCGCTGGGGAGAAAGCCTACGAGGCACTGAAGCGAGAATTTGCCGACGTAATGATTTGACTTGCGAAAGAGCTGAGGGCTTAAGAGGGGATCGTGAGTTAACCCCAACGAATCCTTAGTGCTGTAGGGCGGTGCTCCCGGCAAATCGGAAGATTGCTTACTTCGGATTACTTCGGAGGGGCGCGAGTTTTTATGGTGGGCGCGAAACAGGGAGGAATAAAAAGAATAGGAAAGATCAAAAGTAGCAGTAAGTATGAGATTTGCAGGGCTGTATCGACCTCACGGAGCCTATCATAAGTTTGTTGACAAAAAATATGATTATCAATCGAGGGTTGTTTTAAGAGAATACGTTCCTGACAACAGGCCAGGAGCTAAAAGCTTCGGCAGGAGCAAATAAAGACGCCGCATAAGATTCAGCGTTCGCGCACGCGGGGCAGCTTTGTCTTTGCATTCAAATAGATTTCCGCTAAAAAGACACACAAAAATAGGGTTCTGCTCTTTTTGTTAACGTTTGCGTAACATCTCGGTCGATCGGAGGCAGGCTTTAGAGACCAACGGACCGAAAAGAATCGCGAGCAGAAAACCCATAAACCGGATATCGACAAAAGAAGAGATACCAATTATAAGAAGAATTAAGATGTCGTAGACGAGCGGTCGATCGTCGATAAGGGTGCTCCAGAGTAATTGTTCTTTGTTCTTTGTTTCACTGGCGTAGCTATGGAAGCGAGCGAAGCGTTCGAGCTGGGATGCAAATTCCTCGATAAAAACGATTACGAGAACGCCCTGCTCGCTTTTAATGAGGCGATTCGGTCTGATGCTAAGTTCGCCCAGGCCTACAATGGGCGCGGGGTCACTCTTGCGCTGAAGGGAATGCTCCCGCAGGCGCTCCTGGATTGCTGTGAGGCCATCCGGTTGGATCCGGAAGATCCGGAGTTCTACCGGTCTCGCGGCTACATCTACCACAAAATGGGGGATCTTCGCGCCGCTAAGGCCGATCTTGCTAAAGCGATGGAGCTGGAGTCGAAACTAAGCCGGGATTCGGTGGGTAACCCGGGCTAGCCGGTAAAACGCGGCCCGCTGCAGGCGGTCAATCCCTTCTCCCATTTTCGATCGGCTTTTCTTGCGATCCTCACCGGCTTAACACACCCAGCCGTAATCGGCCCTAGCGCAAGTCGCCGACTCCGCAGCAAATTTCTCTCATCGCGTTAACGACGGCACAATCGGGGCACGCCATTCAAGTCCGGCTTCCCGCCAAATTCTCTGAAAAGCTTCGGCCGATTGTCGTACCAAGGTCTCGCGGCGAACCACGGGCAAAGCTTTGCGATGCGGGGCCAAACTCACGGGGCCATCGTACGCCATTTCGCGCAGAGTGCGAAGGTATGCCACCAGATCGATTCCCCCGGAGCCCGGAAGCAGTCGCATTTGTTCCGTAATTTCTTCCCGTTCAGGCCTGGGCGAGGGCATATCCGCTAGTTGCACATTCACTATTTTTTCCGCATGAAGGCCTTGCAGTTCTTTAATCGAAATACCCGCTAATTCCCAATTCCAGGGATCTACCACAAACCCTAGATTGGGTGCATCTACCATCTTTACCAGCAAAGCTAAGGCGTCAAAATCATGGATGAAGAGGAATGCTTGTGACTTCCGCAACTCACCCGATGCGCGGAATCCTACCCCAAATTTCACCCCATGAGGCGCGAGAACCTTGCAAATCTCCGCGAAGCGGACTCTGTGGAGTTCGAAGTTCTCGTGGTATGGTCGCTTGTCTCCGGCCGGAGCGATGATCCCGTAACAGCGGGTGCAGCCTAGCTGAACGGCAAGCTCAGCGTAATGGTTTAATCGATCTAAATTCTGCCGGAATGCCTCGTCCTCTGTGTCCCAATCAAATGGCAGGCAAAACGCCCCGACACGGATTTGCGCACTCTCGAGTAACCGCCGGGCATACACGATTCCATGGTGATCGGCACGGCTGGCAAAGTCGGCCATGTCGATCTCCAGGGCCTCAAAACCGTGGGTCAAGGCGAGCTCGATGATCTCGCTTTCGTGGCCACCAACTCCAAGGCTGAACGGATCCAAAGTTCGTAACATCACTGAGAATCCCAAGTTGTCTAAAAACCTTTTCAATCTTCTTCCTGAAAACCAAACGGAACAATTTAAAGCACCTGCCGATTTCGAGAGAATCTTTACAAAAATTGCAAGGTATTGGCACTTGTGAATGGGTTGTCACACACTTGGCCAAGCATTATCGCATGGATAGCGAATCCTCGAAAGAGGTGTGAACCCGGAATTGAGTCCGGTTCAGGCAGGCAATTTTCCGGATTTAAACCCAAAAAGTTCCGTTTGAGGATTTTCTTTGCCCTCGGAATCTCGACAAAATTTCGACGCCTCTCCGCTTTCCAAGGGGTTGGCGCACAACCGAGGAGGTGAGGATTTTACGCCACAGAAATATGCAATACGTCATGATTTGACGCGATGGTTAGCGCACACCTGAATCGGTGAAGATTTTACGCCGGGGTGTAAACCGGCGGAACGACGGTTTCATGCGAAGGCACGGTTTTAGCCTCCTTAAAGGACAGATTGACAGATTGAGGGACATAAGGCGGGTTGAATGCCCCATGGTGCGAAGGGATACCGCCAGAAGAGGTCCGCCGGAAGGGCGGACAGCCCGCGGAAGTCCCTCATAGTGAAAGATCCTACGGCTGGAAACGGCTTGCAGCCATTCTCCAAGGCAACTGACCGGCATACGCTCTGGGAACTAGGCTAAGCCTGGGCAGCCAATCATTTTTGACTGCTTCTTCGGAGTTTTGATCTGCGCAAAAGTCTTAACCTGAACTGACAAGGGGTAAGGGAGCAGCCTCCCGGGACCCCAGGGACCGAAATCGCCCGGGGCTCGGCAACATGAATGACCCGTCGGTCCCCGCGCGACCCCCGGGGCCGAAAAACGCTGTTGGCAGCTCTGGCACCGAGGGGACCAAGATGCCGGAATCTCCGGGGGAGGGCACCGACGGAAAAATCGGCAGGTATCCGCGGCGGAAACGGCCCCCGGTCTGGAACCAAGTTCCCGGAATGAGCTTTGGGCGGCTAATGAGGGGCGTAAGCGGCAGTTTCTTTTCAAAAGGTTGGTAATCTCAATTCAGCCTTAAATAGCATTGGGTCTAATCAGTTCGGGCAATCTTATTAATTCGCACAATCTCCCGCGAACTTCTTGAGGGAATCTGCGAAAGCTCAAATTTAGGCCGCTTCAAGGCAAACCGCTGCTTTCACGGAAATTCGTGAAGTTCTGATCAGACTGAATCCGGGGAGAATCAACTCGACGAGAAAACCAACTGAAAATTCGCGCGAAATCTGCAAAAATTTACCCGACTTCTGACAGAAGTTTTAGGAACGACGTGTATTTGCGCAGAAACTGGCAATGATTTTTGCCGTGGTTCTTCCGCTGACGGCGATGTGTTTCCTCCGCTGACGGGGATAATTCTGCATGCCAACCTGGACAGCGAAGCCACAGAGCGTGTTTCCTCCGCTGAGAGGAATGATTCTCTCCGTCACAAACCGGACACCGGTCATCTTGGGTCTCCTCCACTTACCGGGGATGATTCAGTTCTTACATCTCCGGCACCCAACCCAGCCCGTGACAGCATGCCTTGCACCTAATTTTTGTGACGTTTAAAATCGCCCCGGTGAAAAACAACGCGGCTGATATCCCCCGAAGTTGGGAGCTAAAAACGTATTTTCAGATGTGATCATCTGCGCCGGAAGGCCGGCACCCCTGGCAGCTTCCGACATTGTGGGGAACGCGTTTCGAAAATCTAACCCCGATGTGATGGCAATACCGCGTAAACACTCATCCACAAGAAGTTAGGATTGGGGTCTACGATTTCGCAGTAATGCGGCTTGTCGCCGGTGGCTAAAGGGAAAGGTGGCTCATGGTCGATCCCACCACAGCATTTAGCGAAGTCCCCTCAAGTTGGAACCGCCGACACCTTCTGGGACTGGAAGATCTCACATCCGAGGAGCTCACGACGCTTCTAGATGTGGCCGAACGATTCCGGCAGTTCATGCGGGAAGGACACAGGCGGTTGCCGCTTCTTTCCGGTAAAACCTGCGTAAATCTCTTTTTCGAAAATTCAACACGCACGCGGACAAGCTTCGGGGTTGCGGCGCGTCGGCTGGGGGCGGACATGATTGATTTTTCGGCAGCCACCAGCAGTCTTTCGAAAGGGGAAACGGTCATCGACACGGCCAAAAACCTCGAAGCCATGGGGATCGAGGCGGTCATTGTGCGGCATCAAACGCCCGGAACCCCCCACCTATTGGCACAAAACTTAAATTGTTGCGTGATCAATGCTGGGGATGGACCGCATGAGCACCCCACCCAAGGACTCCTCGATATCCTCACCATCCGCCAACGCTTCGGACGAATCGAGGGATTGACCGTCGCCTTAGTGGGGGATATTTCCCACAGCCGTACAGCCCGGTCGAATATCTGGGGGCTGAAAAAGTTGGGGGCACATGTCATCGTATGTGGTCCATCGACGTTGGTCTCCCCGCGATGGGCCGAACTTGCCGTGGAATACTCTTACGATTTGGATTCGATCCTCCCTCGTGTGGATGTCTTAAATCTCCTGCGGATTCAGTTCGAACGACAGTTGACCCGGCCATTCCCCTCCGTTCGTGAGTACGCGCATTTATACGGGATGAATCGCGAACGCCTCTCCCGCACAAAGCCGAGTATTTTGGTCCTGGCCCCTGGGCCGATCAATCGGGGCGTAGAAGTGGCTACGGATGTGGCCGACGGTCCCCATTCCGCCATTTTGGACCAGGTCACCAACGGCGTAGCCGTACGGATGGCTGTACTTTGGTTACTCATTGCCGGAGGACTGAACCGCTCGAAGGCATCGTGAGTTGATCCTATTAATAAACACAACAACTTCGTCTTATAAAGATCTTATAAACAAATTCGAAAGGAAATCTCTCCCGCGGCGGCTCACCCGAAAGAACCGAAGCAAGCTTTGCCTCTGGAGGTTCTGCCGCATCAAGGGAGTTCGAAAGGCTGACGCGTTCCAGTCACTCAAGCGGGGGATTATTCCCTACCATTGGGTAAGCAACCTAGGTGGCGAAGATGAGGTGGCAGAGATGGGAAGGCTGTTGATTGAAAATGGCCGGGTCATCGATCCCAGCCAAAAACTCGACCGAGTAATGAACATCCTTGTGGAGGATGGTCGCATCGCAGCCTATGACGTCGCCCCCTCCGGAGCCGAAGAGCGAATCGATGCCTCTCGCAAAATCGTTGTTCCCGGGCTGATTGATATGCACGTCCATCTGCGGGAGCCTGGCCACGAGGAGGACGAAACGATTGCCACCGGCACAGCGGCGGCATTAGCCGGGGGGTTTACTTCGGTGGCGTGTTGTCCGAATACTGACCCACCGATTGACACACAGGCGGCTGTGGAATTCGTGCGGCAGAAGGCCGCCCAGGCGGATCATTGCAATGTATTTGTCATCGCGTGCGTCAGTAAGAATCGGGAAGGAAAAGAATTAGCAGAAATCGGTCTCCTTTGCGAGGCCGGTGCGGTCGCTTTTAGTGACGATGGTGCTCCCATTTCTGATGCGGAGCTCATCCGCCGAGCGTTCGAATATTGCTTAATGTTCGATAAGCCCATCTTGAGCCACGCCGAGATCCGTGAGCTAACGACGGGAGGCGTGATCCATGAGGGGCTGATTTCGTTAATTCTCGGGTTGCAGGGTATACCGGCGGCTGCTGAGGATGTCATGGTGGCACGCGATATTGCCTTGGCTGAAGCCACCGGTGGGCGGCTGCATGTGATGCATGTTTCGACTTGGGGAAGTGTGCAAGCCATTCGGAGGGCGAAGAGCCGGGGCGTGCGCGTAACCGCGGAGGTGACCCCCCATCATTTTACGTTGACCGACGAGTGTCTGCGGGGATTCGACTCGAACTTTAAAACCAATCCGCCTCTGCGATCTCGCGAACATGTGCAGGCGTGCATTGAAGCACTGGTGGACGGCACGATCGACGTCATCGCGACCGATCACGCCCCTCACGCAAAAGAGAAGAAAATGCAGGAGTTGGATCGCGCGCCTTTCGGGGCAATCGGGTTGGAAACGGCACTCGGGCTGGTAATCACGCAGCTCATCGAGCCGGGTTATCTCTCGTGGTCAAGTGCCATAGAAAAGATGACGATCAATCCTGCCCGAATACTGAGGCTTAACAAAGGAACACTCCCAATCGGGGCGGATGCCGATATCACGATAATCGACCCCGAAGTTTGGTGGACGGTCGATGCGGCGAATTTTCGATCGAAAAGCACCAATAGCCCATTCCTTGGGTGGAAGCTGAAAGGCTGCGCCGACACGGTAATCGTTGGGGGACGCGTGAAGTATCGTCGGCAAGGTTGAGGGCAATTCGGTTCAAGCGCAAGCTCGGTACAAGATTTTTACGAGAGTTTTCGGCAGTCGAATCTTCAGAATACATGTGGTCCACGAGAAGAGGTGGTGAATATTTTCGGATTTGGAACCTGATCGAGCGGCTCCTTAGCTCCCCTTATCCTTAGGACGCCTAATGCCCTGGAAAAAGGCGGACTGCCCGTTAAAGTCGCGGACATGCTTCCCTTTCCACGACTTGCAATAAATCTGCGAATCGAAAAGGAAAACCGTTTTCTCTCGGCCGAAACTCTTTTTAGGGAATTTTGAGTAGGCATTTTCTCCGGAAAACTCATCTCGGGAAAGGAATCCCCATGCCGCTAACACCTAAGCCTTGTGCGGCTCAATCGCGCGACGTGTGTCCAGCGGAAGCGCTGGAGTATGCCCCCACGAGCCGGCGGCTGCTTTGCTCGCTATGTCACTCCGCTGAAGGTTATCCGTACCGAAAGCTAGGGATTAATTGGGTCTACCGTTGCCCAGCTTGTGCGTTCCTTTATGCCCCCGCCACCTGCGAGCCTACGAGACTTTATGCGGAGCTCTATGACAACTCCCCCACCTATCAGCAGCTACTTGCCCCCCGCGTGCATGGCAAGAGGAAACGTGGCATGGCTTACTGCGAAGCATGGTTCTTTCGACGCTTTCCGAAACCATTTGGAACGGGCCGGCTGTTGGAAGTCGGTTGCGGCAGCGGAAATTTCTTGGAACTAGCAGCAAAGAAGGGATGGCAGGTCGTCGGAGTGGAAATCGCCCCCAGGGCGGCGAGAATTGCTCAAGAACGCGGGTTCGATGTATTCGTGGGCAGTCTGCAAGAATATGTCGCTTCCGGACCAAAGCCACTTGCCACCGTAACCACGGCATTTGAGGTCCTGGAGCATGTTCCCGATCCCGCGATGTTTCTGCGCGACATAGCATCGGCCACAGCCCCAGGCGGGCTGGTGATCGCATCCACCCCAAATGCCCGCGATCCATTTATGTGGCGCGATCCCCGTCCCGAGACGCATCCACCTGTGCACCTGTGTTTTTTCACGGCAAAAACCCTGCAACGAGCCCTGCTTAATGCCGGATTGCAACCGCGGGAAATCCGCACCAACTTCCTGCCCCGCGGCAGTATGCGGCAGGTCGTCCGCCAACGGTGGCTTCGCAACTTGCTGCGACTCCCGGTGGTGGTTTTGCGGTTAGCAGGGCTTTTGGATGGAAATCAACTCGTGGCAATTGCCCGACGACCTCTCAAGCCTGCCGCTTAGCAGCCGGCACTAAACGCGGAAGATCAAAGTTGGTTTTCAGAATTCACCTTCGGGTCGTGTTCTGACCCAGGGCGAAGGTAGCCGTCGCGGGGAGCCGTGAAATTGAGCTTCTCGGTAGGAAGGTACGTTTCTCTATAGAAACAACGGATGCATGACATAAGGTTAGGTGAACGAGTAACACAATCTGAGGCGAAAGAGTGAGATACCCTGAGGCGAAAAAAGCGACCAAAATGGGGGCCGAAACTTGCAGCAACTTAAAGCCGAAAACGCATTAGAACTGCGGAAGCTTCCTGGTTGTGGCTAAAACTCAACTTCCATCAGGTCGCAAGCTATGAAGGTATTGGGGAAAAGGTCGCTTTTATCCTCTAGGCCTAGCTTCTCATCACGATCCAAGAGGGGGTTTAAGTGGATTAAACCAAGCCGCTTCACGGCAGCATCGCGGGCAAGCTCGAGCACCGCACTTAAGCAGGAGTGTCCTGTACGTTCTGCCACGGCGTCATAGCCGTCCGGAAAATAACATTCGTGAAGCAGCAAATCGACGCCGCGAATGGCCTGCAATACTTCGCGGCTTCCGGCGATGGTCGTATCCGTCAAATACGCCAAGCTTTTGTTCGGCCAGTCGATTCGGAAGCCCAGGCTCAAGCCACGATGCCGCAAAGGAAACCAGGTCACTTTCGCCCCCTGGCTAACGATTATGCATGGCTCCGGAGCCAAAGGCCGAAGTTCCATCCGTGGCCTTGTGGGAAAGACCGGCTCGACAAAAAGGTGGGCCTCAATCGCTGCTAGAGTCTCCGGTGTACCGTAGACGTCAACGCGCTTCAGGCCCCGTGTCTCCTGGAAGCCCAGTAAATAAGTCAGCCCAATGATATGATCGAAATGGGCATGGGAGAGAAAGATTGTAAGCTCATCGCTTCTCAGGTAGCGCGGAATGCGGAAGAATCCCGTACCGGCATCGAGCACCAAAGCCGATTCCGGCAGAAAGTAGCAGGCTGTGTGCCGAGTTTCGCTCGGATGGTACCCACCGGTGCCGAGGGGAAGTAGTTTCATCCTGAAAAACCTCCGGTCTTCCTACGGTAACTTGCGTATGCACTTCCCGTGGTTTGCTGGATCAGGTGCGAACAAATTACTGTATCCCATTCGCCGCCATGGGCAAAATCCGATTCGCCGCCAAAGACAAACTAAGTCTTGCTCTGGGCTGCTCCGAGTTATCACCGCATTTCGTTTCCGATCCTTTCTGAGTATAAGCCGCCGCAGTCCTGGAATCTCTGTCCGATACCTGCTGCCGCCGGGTCGTAAGGTTCTTTCATGGTTTGGGGTGAATCGGCGCGGCTCAGAACTCTGGTTATTCGACCGGAATTGTACACAGATCGATGGACTATGCTCAGCCCAAAAACCCCGGCAGAAAAGGCTTCTTGAAATCCCGGCAGGTCCGGACGTGCCACGAGGACGATAGGTGGCAGCTAGAGGCTTAACCCGGACGAGATGCTTACTATGGCATCAAGTCACGTCATTGGATCACGTCATCCTATCGCCTCAAGTCACCACTAGATCCCTGGAAAACGAATATGAACTCCCCGCCGGCAATCTGCACTTGTTTTGGGTAAATGCTCGGGTCCAGAAAAGCGGCTTGGCATAGCAAAAGGCGCAGGCCGCCAGAGCCCCTGCGTGCAGAAATTCTCATCACTGCCTGTGACTTCACTCGATCGACGATCGGAGACCTCCTGCTTGAAGAAATTCTGAGCGGCCACCATTGTTAAGGAAGTCCTACATAACGCACAACTACCTGCGTGCAGAGATTCTGAACTTTTCAAGGCTTGGTAACGCAGATGCGAACGAATTATGAGACGAACTCAGAACTCTCGTATGTTCCCGTGAAAACGAAATACTCTCCCCCGGCAAAAGCGCTCCTCACTTTGAGAAAGGTCAGCACTCACTTTTAGAAAGGTTGAACATTACCCGCCTTGGAATTGCTACGATGCGGCCTGTGTTCTGCAATTGACCCCCGAGCGGTTGAAATCGCTTTTTGCTTTAGACGAATCTCGCCCGCAGGCCCCGCAGGCTCACCAGCAATTGTTCGAGCATCTCCGGTTGATGTGCCCAGGTTAGGCTGATCCTTAGACAGGCTTGCCCCTCGGGGACTGTGGGGGGGCGCATTGCGGGTACGTAGATCCCTTTTTCAAAGAGAAGCTCACTTAGTTTTACGGCAGCCTCAGGCGCGCCGACCATGATGGGAATGATCTGGCTCTGGGAAGCCCCGATAGTCCAACCTTGCGCCTGAAGATGGTGCCGCAACTCCGCAGCGCGAAGCAAAAGCTGGGCACCTCGGAATGGTTCGTTTTGCACGATCTCTAGCGCCTGTATGGCGGCGGCTGCCAAAGGCGCAGGCATTGCCGTGGTGAAGATGTACGATCGGGCCCGGTTCACCAGCCACTCTACCAGTTCCCGCGCTCCGGCAATAAATCCGCCAGCACATCCAAGAGCTTTGCTTAGGGTTCCTACCCGCACATCGATGCGGCTCTGAAGACGGAACGATTCTCCCACCCCACCGCCTCGTGGCCCGAAGATGCCAAGTGCGTGGGCTTCATCGACCACAAACATGCACTCGTACCGCGCGGCAAGTTCGGCAAGCTCCGGCAGTGGAGCAAGATCGCCGTCAATACTAAAGAGGCTATCGGTCACGATTAAGGCGCGGCGGTAATTACCGCGCTTTTGAAGCAGCCTTTGCAAGTTGCTTAGATCGTTATGAGTGTATGTCCGGATATCAGCCCGCGAGAGTCGTGCCCCATCCCAAATCGAGGCATGGTTTCGTTGATCACAATAGATAACATCCCCCGGACCCACCAAGGCTGCGATGGTTCCCAGGTTTGCCATGTAACCTGAAGGGAACACCAAGGCTGCCTCGGCATTCCAGAAATGAGCAAGTGCCTCGGCAAGACGCCCATGGGAGTCAGAAAAACCGCTGACCAAGGCACTGGCACCACTCCCCCAACCTTCTTGCCTGAAAGAAGAGATAGCGGCTTGCATCAATCGGGGGTCACTGGCCAACCCTAAGTAGTCGTTTGAACCAAAGTTAAGGACATCCCGCCCTTCCAGCCGGATTATCGGCCCCTGCTGGCTCGTCCGGAGCTTACGACGGCGTTCGAGACCGCGGGCACTCAACTGCTGAAGCTCTTCCCGCACCCACCGGAGGGCAGGAGTTAAGCTTGAAGCGGAGATGAGATCCTTCACTTCCCTTCGATCCATGTCTCAGAAGCCCGTTTTTCGGCAATCTTTCGTTGCAGCTTGGGGTACCCTAAGTGAGCGACCAATCAAAAAACTCATCCATTAAAAAAAGTTGCAGGCCGTTCTTAACCGGGTACGAAACTTGCGAGCAATGCGTAAGAGGGGAGGGCTTCGTGGCACATTTCTCATTATGTGCCATTATCTGCGAACATTTTCTCGATGGCCACACACCCGAAATAGCGCAAATTTTCTCGACTTTATCATATTTGTCTGATTTCTTGATTTCCGGAATCGGCCCACTTCTGAGCACGGCTGAAATTCTGGTTTTCTGCATGAAGGACCGCAACCCCTAAATCTACGAAAGTTGACAAACAAAACGAATTGTGCCTAATGGAAGAAGCGAGATTTATCCGCACCCAGTTCCCCTTCAAGCCATGCTTTAAGACATAATCGTCTGATGAATTTTCGGTCTGTCTTCTTGCACAAGTTCTCCCCTTCGGTGTAAGCTGTATCGGTGTCGTGCGTCGCTAGGCCAATCCGCCGCCACATGCCAATTCGCGACTGAATCTCGGATAAGTGCGTCACTTCCACCCGGATCAATTTCCTTCGGTCACATCGTGCGTGTTTCCTCGGAAGATCCGATCCTGATTCGCAGGCCCAAATTCAGAGTCCTTCATTCGGTATCTAGGCAGTGCGACCTTTCAGTGCTGTTGCTCACCATTGCGTTGATATTATGGAGTCCGTGGAAATTCTCGGGTCCGTGAATACTTTTGGGATACTGTTAACGCTTTTGGGGATACTGTTTCGGTCGTAGCACTGTCCCGAGAGATTGAGAAGCACTTGCGAGATCTGTGTGCTGAGCGGAGAGTTTCTTAAACACTACGATTCTCTCCGCCACGCCTCGATCCTAAAAGGCGGCGGTCGATCAAAACCCTTTATTACGAGGAGCCAGGAGATGAAGGAAATGTTAACGTCTAATGCCTCCCCCGGTTGCTGCTGCGTTTCTCGACGGAGATTTTTGGCCGGTTGTGCGGCATGTGTGGTGGGTGCCACGGGGCTGAGTGCCGCCCCGGCGCGCGCATTTCGGCTGGAAGATTCGGCCAAGGTTCGGCTGCGAATCTTATACGCCTTGCATGCCCCGGTGCAAGATCGTCCGGATTGGCCGAATATCGGGTTTGATTTCCGGCCGGTCATCTCTCAAATCGAAAACGCGATCCGCCAAGCCTGCCCGAATTTTGAATTGCTCCCTGCCATGGCTGATGGCCCCGAAACGACGGCGAAGATCCTTCAGGAAGATCAGGCTAATCCCGTCGATGGGTACTTGGTTTGTCAGATGAACTGTTGGAACCGGGTCGTTCAGCCGGTAGCAGAGTTGGGAAAGCCGACTTTGTACGCGGATTTTTTGTTCGCAGGAAGCGGTGGGTTTCTGGTGTATACGGCGCAATTTTTACGGCGGAATGTGCCGAACGTGGGCTTCGTGAGTTCTTCGCGATTGGAGGATCTTGTTGAGGCCGTCAAATGTTTCGAGATCGTCAAGAAGGGGGGGACGGCGGCTGACTTTGTCGCAGCTACCGCGAAACTGCGTCGCGAGCGCACGCCTGGCCCGGGCGACATGACCTGCAAGCCCGACCAAGTGCAACTGCTTTCGCCCGAAGAGTGTCTCCGCCAACTCCGCGAGATCAAGCTGTTGGCAGTAGGGGGTGGTTGGCCGGGAATTATCGAGGCGGTTAAGAACTCGCTGGGAATCACCGTACTGTCGCTTCCATTTCAGGAGCTGAACGAAGCCTACCAACAAGCCGACAAGGACGCTGCCCGCGAGATAGCTCGAGGATGGGAGCAAGCTGCCGCTCGGATTGCCGACGTCTCGCCGGAGGTGCTCGAGCAATCTGCGGCCATGTACCTTGCAGAAAAAGCCCTGTTGCAGAAGCACGGCGCCCAGGGAATCAGCATCAATTGTCTGGGTGGTTTTTACGGCGGCCACATTCATGCCTATCCGTGCATGGGCTTTTTCGAGCTGAACAACTCTGGTTTGATCGGGGGTTGCGAGTGCGACATCCGCAGTGCCGTGACCATGCTTGCATTGACGACAATGACCCAGGGACGCCCGGGGTTCATTTCAGATCCCGTCATCGACACCGCCAAGCGGCAAATCATTTATGCCCATTGTGTGGCTTCCAACAAGCAGTTCGGTCCCCAAGGAGCCAGCAACCCGTTCGAGATCCTCACACATTCCGAGGACCGTAAAGGGGCGGCGGTGCGATCCATCATGCCGGAAGGTTACATGACCACGACACTGGAGCTGGCGCCTGAGCGAGAACAAATCCTCTTCCATCAGGCAAAGAGCGTGGGCAATTCGTTCGAAGATCGGGCATGCCGGACCAAGCTTTGCGGCGAGCCTGTCGGGGATATCGAAAAATTGTTTGCCGAATGGGATCAATGGGGCTGGCACCGAGTCACGTTTTACGGTGATCTGAAGGAGCCGGTTTTTGCCCTGGCTGATGCCCTCGGCTGGACCGTGATCGAAGAGGCGTAAGTTGGCAGAACCACGGTGGTGCCCGTTAATACCGCGGAAAGGATGTAAGAAAGTTTTTTGAATTCGGCTCGGAACAACTGACGGCGGCAAGTGCCTGAAGGCCTTGTCGCCGTCAAATTTTTTATTCGGCAAACCCGCTTTTTTTATTCAGCGAACGCGCTTGTTGCACCTAGTAGCTTTTTGCGTGACACGAACCTATCATAGTGCGGTCGGAGCTCCGGGGCGAGTCTCCGCTCGGAATGGACCTTGCGGCATGATGCCGGGCAAATGACCGGCGTGACGCCGGGCAAATGGCCGCTTATTTCGTGCCTTAAGGCAGCTTCACAAGAAACCTGGGGCTAAGCGTTAAAGTGTGTTGAACCGAAGTGATCGATTCCATTGAGGTTATCAACCGGAGAGACAACGATGAGCTGCACACGTCGGGATTGGCTTTTCGAAGCCGGAGTGATGGTCGGTTGCTTATCCTGTCATCCTTTGCTGGGGGCGATCGCCGCGCCTGCGAAGATCCGAGTAGGCGTGCAGCTTTATTCGGTGCGGCGGGAAGCAGCGAAGGATCTTCCGCGAGTCCTCGCAGTCATTCGTGAAATGGGTTATGAGGGGGTGGAATTTGCCGGCTACTACGGCCACGAGGCTAAAGCCATCCGAAAAATGCTTGACGACACAGGGCTCGTTTGCTGCGGTTCTCACACACCGTGGGAAAGCCTTCAGGCGGACAAATTGCCCGGCACAATCGAGTTCAATCAGAGCCTAGGCAACAAGTACTTGATTTGTCCGTGGTTATCGGAAAAGCTCCTGAGCCCCCGGGAGAAGGCGATCGAAACCGCAAAGCTTTTCAACGATTTGGCCGCAAAGGTCAAGGAGCACGGCATGCTTGTCGGGTATCACGCCCACGGGCATGATTTCAAAAAGCTCGATGGCGAAACCGCCTGGGAAGTCTTCTTTTCCCACACCGTTCCTGATGTGGTCATGCAAATGGATGTTGGCAACTGTTTAGCTGGAGGAGGAGATCCGTACGTCATCCTCGAGAAATTCCCCGGACGATCAAAAACGATTCACCTGAAGGAACACGGTGGGCCACCGGGGTCCGTAGTGGGCGAGGGAACGTTCGACTGGGGGCGAATCTTCAGAATCTGCGAAACGATCGGCGGAACCGAATGGTACATCGTCGAGGAAGAAAGTTCGCCGGATACTCCCATGGAGGCCATTCGTCGAAGTCGGGAAAATCTGCGCAAAATGGGCCGATAAGTAGCTAACCGTCGGCGGCCGATACCGCAGTGATCACTGCCGCCTTATGCCTATTCAGCTAGATTCCTTTTGTTCCTAAACAATCTAAACGAAATGAGATTGCCAACCTCGGGTGCTCCCGCGCCGGCTGCATGTCCACCGTCCAGGAAAGAAAACTCCAGAGGCTCCTAGAATAATTTTTTGGGCGAAAGATAATCCTTTTGCGTGAAAAAGGTCTCGATCGCGAAAACCGCATATTGAATTATTTCCCGAGTTTTTGCGGCGTTTTTCGTCGCTTTTTGTCCCGTTGACTGCTTCGCCCCAACAAAGCTCCGTGGGTTTAATCCCTCGGTGACACTCCGGATAGGAAAAAGCTATCCCCGGCGGAAAAGATGCGAACGCGTTGCGGGAGTCTCGCGCGAGCACAGCGGCCAGGACTTCCCGTCGACTTTAACGGGATTTGGCGGGTAGTCGGTCTAGAGTACTCGGGCAAAGATTATTACCCGTGCAGGGACTCACTAAAGTTACACTTCGGAGCGGAAAGAGGCGATCGCTCGGAATGGGAAGCCGCTCTGAGTTACGCTTCGCATTGATCGCTTTCAGGGGTGACCGGGCCCGTATTTGTTGTTGTGGGACTGGAAAATGCTGGAACGATTATTCCGCCTTCGCGAGAACCAAACGACTTTTCGCACCGAGCTGCTCGCAGGCCTAACCACTTTTCTGACGATGGCCTACATCATCGTCGTGCAGCCGGCCGTGCTGACGGGGGAGTTATTTGTGCCGACACTGGGTCCTGAAGCCCGGACGGGTATGGACTTCGGGGCGGTAACGGTGGCCACGTGTCTGTCGGCTGCCATAGCCACCCTTATCATGGGGCTGCTCGCAAACTATCCGATTGCTCAGGCCCCCGGAATGGGGGAAAACTTTTTTTTCGTTCTGACCGTGGTCCCGGCAGCCTCCGCGTTGGCAGTGGTACATTCCGGACAAACGACGGCTTGGCAAGTAGCTCTCGGTGTTGTGTTTGTATCGGGCGTTTTATTTTTGGCTCTGTCGCTCCTAGGCGTTCGCGAAAAATTGCTTTCCGCGATTAGTCCCACGATGCGCAATGGAATCGCGGCGGGAATCGGGATTTTTATCGCGTTTATTGGTCTTCAAAATGCGGGGGTGATTGTAAAAGATCCCGGAACGGCCGTGAAGCTAAACCCCCGTTTGCTGTCGCCGGAGCTGATAGTCTTTTTCTTGGGGCTTGTGGTGACCACGGCGCTTTGTGCCTTGCGGGTACGAGGGGCCATCATCTGGGGAATCGCAACGGGCACGCTGATAGCAGTCGGCATTCGGTGGTTGGCAACGACTTGGCCTCCCCTGGGAGAAAGCACGCTGATGGTAGAATCGCGGCTGATGCTGCCTCCGGATAAGGGCGGATTCGTGCCGGCCGACTCGATCTTTTCCCCACCCCCCTCGCTTGTTCCCACCTTTCTGAAGATGGATATTCTTTCCGCACTCAGTTTGACGATGCTCCCTTACATCCTCATTTTCCTTTTCATGGATTTATTCGACACACTGGGGACACTGGTTGGCGTCAGTGAGCAGGCCGGTTTTATCAAAGACAATCAGCTCCCTCGGGTCAAACAAGCCCTTATCTCCGATGCAACGGGAACGGTTATCGGAGCAAGCTTAGGGACAAGCACCGTAACAAGTTTCATAGAAAGTGCCGCGGGTGTGGAGCAAGGTGGGAGGACCGGTTTGACGGCCCTGACCGTGGCTATCCTCTTCGTGTGTTCGCTGTTCTTCTATCCCCTTGTGCGCATGATCGGCACCTATCCGCCAATTACCGCGCCAGCGCTTGTCGTTGTCGGCTCGATGATGATGCGGAATGTGTTAAAGTTCGATTGGGCGAACTACGCGGAAGTTCTCCCTGCATTTGTGGTGATGTTAGGAATTCCGCTTACGTACTCGATTGCCGACGGACTTGCGTTAGGTTTCATCACCTATCCGCTGGTTAAGCTTTGCTCGGGCCAGGGCCGCAATGTGCATTGGCTGATGTACGTGATAGCGGCGATCCTGGCCGTATACCTCGTCGGTTTACGGGGATAATGGCCGCGATCCGCTTTTCTGCGTTGCTGTGTCCAATAAATTCTTCCCCTTTCGATGGGGAGGATCTAAATTACTCGCCGCGAACTTTGCCAACACGACTTCAACGATCCGATTGTCAATAAAATCGGCAAACATGTGCATGAATCTAAAATCCCAGAAAATAATACGCGAGTTAGCTTATCGATTTATGCATGTTTAATTGGTCTTGCATGATGGTCCGGCAAAGCTATCATCCGCATGCCTGTATAACTTTTTTCAACCTTATAACTTTCAACCTTCTTAAACTTTTAAGTTTCTGATTGTTGGAAGCTCGATCAAACGTCTCATCAAACAGTCGGCAATTCGGCCAAGCTCATCGGTCGAACCCTTTACCCAAATTGCTCCAGCGTTTTGCCACGGTAATCAACAAATTTATTGATACAATATTGATACAAGCTCTTCAGTTTCCAACAACCCGTGGATTGAGTCGCGGTCTTTGTTGGGTAATAAGACTCTTGTCCTGGATCATCGAGAGATTTTGTCACACCCTCTCTCTCCAGACTCCAGTAAAGATCGGACTCTAGTAGTGGAAGACAGGATCAACCTATGGTGTTCGGGGGCGCGATCCGGCCCGATTTCAATTTGCCGGGTTTTGCGTGAATACCGGACCCACGTGCTATCCATCAATTTCCGGTCCTTCGACGTACGCCGATCGGCTCGTTGAATTCCGGGTCACTCATCCCGGAAATGGTCTTTTAAGGAGGCACACATACAGAGGCATACATTCATCAGAAACAAAGTCGTTCATACCAAGGTGGAATCATTATTGAGAACCTGAGGTCGATGATCATTTGCCTTCGCAGGCGCTAATGGCGGCCAGCAACGAATCCTCCCCATTCATAAGATCAGCGTCGTTATTGGTAAGGTTCGTGTCGTTTCGATGAGGGAAGTTTGCCCCAATCAAGAAAGCCGTTGAAGGCCGGTCCATTAGAGGGGTGCCACTTCGTCATCGAAATGCTAATTGACTGAATGAATAGCCGCGTTGACTGAATGAATAGCCGCGCAGCAATCCAAATTCACTAAATGAATAACTGGCGGCGACTCACATTCACGAAATGAATAATCGGGCAGCGATTCACAGAAACTGGCGGCCACAAACGAATCTTTCCCCACGCCTCGCATACCCGTGGAGTACAGAAACATGCGACGGTCCGCTTGGGCCATAATGATTTTAGGAATAGGCAGTTGTTTCTGCGCCGGATGCGCAGGCAATTCCCTTGTCCTCAAGGGGCAGTTGGAGCAAGCGCAGCAACAACAGTTGGCTTTATCGCGTCAAAAGGAGGAGCTACAGGCCCGAATCAACGCGTTAGACCAGGACAATCAGCGGCTGCAATCGCTGCTTGCCCAATCGCGTCAGCGCAGTGCTATTCTTGAAGACCAGTTGGCGGTGCTTCGGGAGCAATTAGCGGGAGTCACTGCCCAATTGGCCCGGGTGCAACAGGACAAAGAAGCTGTAGAACAACAAAGCCAAGCATTAAGCGCCTCGATGCGTCGGTCGGGGAGTATTTCCATAACTCCAAACAGCAGCCTTTTGGCGAACTTGCCCCAGTTCTCCGATCCGCAGATTCAAGTTCGGCGGGACGGCGACATCATTCGGGTGGAGATTCCGGCCGAAAGGCTTTTCGAGGGGCAAACGGCAAATCTGCGACCCGACGGTCGGGCACTACTGGAAAGTGTTTCGGCCGAGTTATCCCGGAGTTTTCCGAAGCAGTTGATCGGGATCGAAGGACATGTGGACTCCGAGCCACCTCCGCCAACTTTGTGGCGGAACGGGATGCACCTCGCCACGGCTTGGGCCATTACCGTTTACGAAGTTGTTCTCCAGACGGGCAAACTTCGGCCAGAGCAGCTCTTTGTCGTGGGCCATGGAGCCAATCATCCCTTGCTTTCCAACGCAAGCCCGCAAGGCAAGCTTCGCAACCGACGGATCGAATTCGCAGTTTATCCGGAGAGCATTTGAAATCGCGAAAGCGTCCTCCGGTTTTGTCAGAAGTTCAGCAATCCCTCTTCAAATCGCCTTTCTGCATCTCCTTCCGCGGGATTGTCCAGCGGTTATCACCGCGATGTGACATCGGACGAAGCTCTCTGAAGAACAATCTCTACCCCCCGGATTCCGTCGTCCGATTGAACCTTTCTGCGCGCGGCCCTTGATGAGCTGAGTTTGTATCCCAATGATGTAGAACCAATTTGGCCACTCCTGGTCAGCAAACGCCATAGAATTCAGCCAACCCCATCAAATCAAGGCTCGTCAAAACAACCTCAAAAAACTCGCGGCAATTTGCGCCGATAAACCCCAAACCGACCGCCGGGCATACCGCAACGGTGTCTGCGGATATTTGCCAGCGATTCGGCGCCATTTCCGCCCGCAAAATGGGTTAGCGTGTCCCCGCTTTTGCGCGCCCGAATCGCACACGCGGTTTCCATTCCTCGTCTTACCTTTGGCCCCAGAGCACTTGTTTCTTTCACCAACTAGGGACAGAGGTTTGCAAACGTTGAGGCCAGATAGCCGCTTGTTTTCTGAGGATGAGCTACGAGCACAGGTTCAGATAGCTTTTAGCCGGTAGGATCGCGCCTTTCGCCCCTGGCTAATGACAATAAAGTCTAAAGAAATGCCCAAAAAATAAAGGAGGCTTTCCGCCGAAAGGCGAATTTGTGACCAGTTTGCTAAAAACGGTAATTTTTATATGAAATATCTTATATGTCAGTTCTTGCAAACATTAAAAAATCATTTTTAATAGAAAAGCCTTTAGCCCGGAGCCGGGGCGGAAAAGGTTACCGGCACCGCGGCGTGATCTGCCACCAATCGCGGCTTTTGGAGCCCGTACGAAAAAGATTTCGGAATCCTAAATACTTGAAAACTGTGGCGTTCCTGGTATACGCGTTGCAAAGGTCCTTTGTGCCGATGCATTACGGGGGGGACCGAGGCTGGCGGGCCATCTTGTTGGATGCTGGGGGTGACTTTAAAGGTGGGGTTTTGTCGGCGAAGGAGTTCTATCCGCGCTGCGCGAAATATCGAAGGCGCTTTGCGAAAAAAGCATTTGGCTTTTTAACTTAATTTGAATCGTTCACAGCCTTCGTCGAAGTGCCTGGTCTAGCGGGGGTTAACCACGAGGTCCAGCTTGCTAAAAATCCATCGCCCACGGTTCTTTAAATTGGGGAGACCATCAAAGGATGTCTTCAGAAGCGTTAGAGCACGCAAAAAAGAAGCCTTACCCTTTTTTGGGACGCGATCGCAACGAAGAGTGCAGGAATCAACCTCGGAAAAAGAAGTGCTGGAACCATAGAACACTATTGAATCCGTTAACCCGGATCGTGCTCGCCTTGGTGTTTTTGGGGGGAATAGCGCAGCGGCTTTGGGCGGCCGAGGTTGCCGTGGGGCGATCGTTGCCGGTGCCGATCGTTTTCACTCAGATTCCACGCTCCGTTCCGGCTCCGTCATCTGGAGTTTACGTGCCGGCTGAGCCGAGGTTTGGCGAGGGCGGCCGCTTGGTGCTGCTGGCCCCTGGGGAAAAACCGCAGGTGATTTCAGCCGGGTTTCACAGTGCGTGTGACCCTGATGTTTCATTCGACGGAAAGCGGCTTGCTTTTGCGGCGAAGCGGTCGCCGGAGGATTCGTGGAATATCTACGAACTAGTTTTGGATGGTTCGCCTCCACGGCAAATTACCAACCAAATTGGCAACTGCCGGCAGCCGAGCTACCAGTCGACCTTATTTACCCTTGATTCTCCGGCCCCTTGGTATCAGATCACCTTCGTGAGTGACTCGGCCCAAAAGCTGAACGAACTCGGTTTAGGGGTAAATTGGGATCTTTTCTCGTGCAAGCTGGATGGCACGGAAGTGCGTCGGCTCACGTACAATCTTTCAGGGTGCGTTCAGCCGTGGATGACGCCCGATGGGCGGATCGTGTTTGCGAGTTGGCTTCGTCGGGGTTTGGAGCCGACTTTAGGTGGGCGAATGTTGCTTTTCGGGATTAATCTCGACGGCACGGATTATGCTCTTTGCGCCGATCCTAGCGGGCGGCGGATCAAGCATTCGCCTTGTTTTACCGATCGCCAGCTTATTGTATTCGTGGAAAGTGACGAGCCTGCCGTGGACGGAGCAGGCCAACTTGCGTGCGTTTCGTGGCGAAGACCCCTGCGGAGTTATCGGCCCCTGACACGCCCCGAGCAGGGATGGTATCACACGCCGGGGCCACTACCTGGGGGAGGGGTGCTGGTAGGTTACCGAAAGGCGGCCGGCGAGGACAGCTTCGGGATCTGGTTATTCGATCCGGAAACCGGCAGGCAAGAGCTTGTGTTTGATGATCCCAACTACCACGAGATACAGCCGCGGGCAATTGCGGTCCGTGATGTGCCGGATGGCCGCTCCAGCGTTGTGGAGGAGAAGTATACGACGGGGAAACTGTATTGTTTGAGTATACGAACTTCTGATTTACCGCGGGGGTGGTTCCCGCCGCCCGGGCGGCTCCGGTTGCGGGTTTTAGAGGGGGTTCCGTTCGAGGCCAATGAACCGGAGGTTTACTTGCCTTTAGGCAGTAGTGAGCCTATCGGGGCCACACGATTTGGGAAAGGCCCCCTGGTACCCCGACGCTTTCTCGGCGAAGTGGATTTGGAAGAAGATGGGTCTTTCCAGGTCGAGGTGCCCGCCAATATCCCAATTGAGCTTCAAGTAGTGGATTCCGAGGGAATGGCTCTCCGAAGCTGTGGGTGGATTTGGGTGAAAAACCACGAAAATCGGGGTTGTATTGGCTGTCATGAAGATGGCGAATTGGTGCCCGAAAACGACTTTCCCGTTGCCTTGGGGAAGCCGGCCCCGCAGTTGACTTTGCCGCCGGAGCGGCGCCGAGCGGTAGATTTTCAAAATGATGTCCTGACGATCCTCCGTCAAAAGTGCCTTCCCTGCCACCGTGCGGATGGGGCACGACCGAATTTGGAGAATTTAGAGATTGGTTCCTCCTCTTCCCAGGGAGGTACCGGTCGGTCAAATGACCAGCTTTTCTCGGGGGCATACTTAGCGCTTATGGAGTGCACGGTCCTACCCTCCAAGGAAGATGTTCTTGGCGTGTATTCGGGCCGTTATGTACACCCGGGGCGTGCGCGAACCAGTCCCTTGGTTTGGCACATTTTTGGGCGGAATACTTCGCGACCTTGGGACGGGGAGTGGACCCAACGAGCGGCAACTCCGATACCGGCGAGTGATGTGCCGGCTTTGACGGAGTTGGAACGCCGGGCGTTGGTCGAGTGGATCGATTTGGGAGCCCACTTCCAGGTCAAATTTCCGGAAAGTACAGGTCAAATTTCCGGAAAGTAATGGAAATTGAGCTTTCGATCAAAGGTCGGATTCCGGAGGCAAACGTCAGGCTTCATGGATAAAAACAAGGCGGGGCAATTCTAGGGGTAAGGAACTTTCGAGATTAGGAATTAAGGATCGCCGCGAAGAGATCGAGATAAATCGTGACCGATAGCATAGGCCGGGTAGATCGGGTGTCTTGGAAGGTGTCCGAGTCTTTCAACCCTAAGACTTGACTTAACGCTTTAAATGTTGGAAATAAGATTGCTAAGCTTCTTTGAGCGGCATATTGCCGTTTGAAAGTAACTTTCGACCATCCCTAAAGTCATTCTTGGCCGTTGGTCCGCTTTGCTGCGGAAGTTGGCTTGCCAAGGTGTTGAGGGAATCAAAGGGGTGCAGTAAAGTAAAACAGGGTGGGGGACAAGCTCTCAAGGAGTCGGAGCGATAGGAGAGGGCCGTTTGATGTTTTCGGCCCCGGTGCCGCTGGTCGTCATTTCTCATCATTCGGACTAGTAAAAGTAGGTAGAAGGACACCGGAGTAGTAAAAGCAGGAGCACTCGCAAGTCAAATCAGTCGAAAGACGAGGGGAGAGAACAGGGGAATGAAACGGGGGAATCTCAAAGGGCGGATCGCCTGTGGGGTACAAGTACGGCTGTTGCGCTTATCGGCTCTTTTCATGAGTTTTGTGGCGGTAGCCTGCGCGGGGGCTCAAGATAATTTGCCGGTTTTTACGGATGTCACCGAGTCGGCGGGAATTCGCTTCCGCCACAGCTTCGGCGATTACAAGCTGAGCAATATCGTCGAAGGAACTGGCCCAGGAGCCATGTTCTTCGATTACAATAACGACGGTTGGCTGGATATCTATTTTGTTAATGGGGCTTGGACGGCAGGGGTAAGCGATCTTCGGAGTCGTGAGCTGCGAGGCAAGTTGCGTAACGCTTTGTACCGCAGCAATCGGGATGGCACTTTCACCGATGTCACCGACGAAGCCGGGGTCGGGGATACCGGGTTTGGTTTCGGGTGCTCTGCCGCAGACTTCGATGGCGACGGTGACTTGGACCTATATGTGCTGAATTATGGCCCGAATGTTTTCTATCGAAATAACGGTGACGGAACTTTTACAGATATTAGTCAGACAACGGGTCTGGATGATCCGCACTGGAGCCTTGCTGGCGTTTGGTTCGACTACGACGCGGACGGGGACCTCGACGTCTATGTGGCCAATTACCTCGAATATGACGCGGGAAAATTTCGTTGGTTTTATGCGGCCGCGGGGTTTCCCGGTCCTCTTGCCTACTTGGGGCAGCCGGATACGCTGTATCGCAACAACGGAGACGGAACCTTCACGAATGTGTCGAAGGAGGCGGGGGTTTTCAATCCCGAGGGTCGAGCGATGAGCGTGACGGTGGCCGACTTAGATGGCGACGGGTTGCTCGATATCTACGTCGCTAACGACGCTATGGAAAACTACTTCTACCGAAACCTCGGGGGCGGCAAATTTGAGGATCAAGCCTTGGTTTTCGGCTTGGCTTTCGGAGAGGGGGGACAGAATGTCTCCTCCATGGGACCATGCGTTGGGGATGTCAACCGGGATGGGAAGATGGACCTATTCATTCCGGATATGGGCTATAGCTGCTTGTTGATAAACCGCGGCCACTATTTCGAGGATCAAACCGCCGCTACAAACCTAGCTTTGGTCTGCGGACAATACACCGGCTGGGGGGGATTGTTTTTGGACTTTGACAACGACGGCTATCTGGATATTTTCATGGCCAACGGGGATGCTCACCACGAATTCCCGGAGGAGGACGTCCTTGTTTGGAACAACCGCCAGGGGCAATTTGTGGATGTTGCCAAGCAGTGTGGTGAGTATTTCTCTCAGCGCTACGTGGGGCGCGGATCAGCATACGGAGATTACGACAATGATGGCGACCTCGATCTGCTCGTGGTGAACTTGAACGATTCGCCACGATTACTGCGGAATGACGGCGGCAACCGTAATCGTTGGCTGATAGTCGTCCCCAAACTCCAGAATGCGAAGTCGGACGCAATCGGAGCGTGCGTCACGGTGATCACTGGCGAGCTGGCGCAGACGCAATTTATGGTTCCCGTCACGGGATATTTATCGCAGTCGGATAGCCGCTTGCATTTTGGGTTGGGTGCGGCGAGCAAAGCGGATCTGGTAGTTATTCGCTGGCCCGATGGCCGGACGACCGAGCTCCGCGATGTCGCCGCCAATCAGTTCCTGACTGTAGTGCAAGAGCCAAAGGATCCCGAAAATCCTGCTGCTTCTTCTGGTTCCTAAGGGATAGCGGTTTGTTTTGCTTCCTGCGACATAGTGGGCCGGCACTTGGGCTTAAAGTGGGGTGAATTGCTATGTTCGGCCAGATCAATTCGGCAATCATTTGCTGGTGTCGATTAGGATGCTTGTTTTCAGCAATTGCCGGGCTATTGATCCTCTCGCTCCTTGGTGCACGCGCGCATGGTTATGAAGGTGCGGGAGTATTTGTCGGCGCGGAGGCTTGCGGAGCTTGTCATGATGGTCCAGGAATGAACCATCAGCACAGTCGTTGGCTTCTTTCAGCCCACGCAACGGCCTATGCGGCTTTGGCCAAGCCGGAAGCTAAAGAAATTGCTCGAATTAGTGGGGTTCCGGTCGAGCCCACCAAGTCTCCCCTATGTTTAGGCTGCCATGCTACCGCTTCGCATGCAGAAAGTTGGGAAAAGGATGTCGGATTCTTCCTTGTAGAAGGGGTTCAGTGTGAAGCATGCCATGGGCCGGGAAGCGAGTACATGGATGCCGACATCATGCGGAACCGGGAATTGGCGATGAAAAAAGGCCTTCGAATACCGACGAAAGATGACTGCATGGCGTGCCACAACGTCAAGGGTTCCCATGTGGCGGTGCTCAAATCGCCGGCTTTCGATACGGAAAAGGCTTGGCAGGAATTGGCTCATCCGACCCCCGAGGAGTACTCTTGGCAAGTTGAGCGAAAATTGCCGGATCCCATCTCTCCGGGGACCAAAATGCCGAAATACACGGGGGTGCGCGCCTGTGCTGCCTGTCATGATGGTCCAGCCATGAATTACCAATACAGCGTATGGCGGATGAGTAAGCATGCTTCGGCCTACGCTTCGTTATCCACGCCCCGGGCCAGGCAGATAGCGGCTGAATGGGGCGTGGAAGATGACCCCCAGGCCAGCCCCCGATGTTTGCAATGTCACACAACGGCATACCACCATCCGGCGGGTGGGTTCCTGGAGAGTTTTGCCCTTACCGAAGGTGTGGGGTGCGAAGCCTGCCACGGGGCGGGAAGCGACTATTCGCCCGAAGCCATCATGCGTGATCCACGGGCTGCTCGACTGGCGGGACTTCAGGAGGTCACCGAGCAAACTTGCTTGGCTTGCCATGCAAATGCCCACGGCAAGCCGTTCGACTACCTAACAGCTGTGAAGCTGATTGCGCATCCCACGCGCCCTGTGGAAACTCACACGCGGGCAGAACCCCGGTATAAAACTCCGAAATATATCGCTGTTCATCCCCAGGGGCACGAAGCGTGGGTAAGTTGCGAAGCCTCCAACTCCGTAATCGTTTTAGATTTATCTCAGCGACGCCGAATCGCGGAAATACCCGTAGGATCGCAACCTAATGACCTAGCATTCAGTCCCGATGGACGCTGGGTATATGTGAGCTGTCGGATGGATGATACCCTTTCGATCATAGATGCTCTTTCTCGCACGGTTACCGCCACGGTCTCCGTGGGTGATGAACCCCACGGAGTACAGCCGGGTCCGGCGGGCGATTGGGTGATGGTCCTCAACACGGCTTCGGAGGACATTTCGGTAATCGAGCTGGATAGTTTGAAAGAAATCAAACGTTTGAAAGCCTCACGGAGCCCGTGGGCCGCGGCCTTATCGCCCGACAAATCCTTGATTTTGGTGACCCATGTGCTGCCCAAATTCGGGCCATTCCGCGGCCGCTTAATGAGCGAAGTTACGATGATTAACGCGGAACGGGCGATCGTGGAACATCGGCTGGAACTTCCCGATGCCAACTTGGGTATGGGTATTGCTTGGCATCCGAGTAACCGTTTTGCTTTGATGACGACCGACCGAACCAAAAGCAACGTGCCCATGACCCGGCTTCTCCAGGGCTGGACGATCACCAATGGAATCGCGGTGATTTGGCGGGATGGTCGGTCGGATCAACTACTGCTTGATGAACCCACCATGGGCATGTCGGACCCTACCGATATCGTGATCACACCCGACGGACGCTGGGCACTGGTTAGCAGCTCTGGGACCGATCGGGTTGCAGTCCTAGACATCGAAAAAATGTTGGCCATCATCGAGTCGGCCGATCCTTACGAGCGACAACACATCCTCCCCAACCACCATGGTTATCCAACCGAATTCGTGGTCAAGCATATCGCCACCGGGGCGAGCCCCAAAGGTTTAGCCATTACCCCGGATGGACGCTGGGTACTAGTGGCAGAATCTTTGGATGACACGGTGGGCATCATCGACGCGGAGCGAATGGAACTTGTGGGCCGGATCGATCTCGGCGGTCCCAAAGTGATCACGAAAGCTCGATTCGGCGAGAGACTTTTCCATAGTGCCAATATTACTTTTCGCCGACAATTTTCATGCCAAACTTGTCATCCGGATGGGCATGTGGACGGCATTACATACGACATCGAGCCAGACGGCATTGGCGCTAGCCCGGTGGACAACCGAACACTTCGGGGGATTTTGGATACAGCTCCCTTCAAGTGGGAGGGAACCAATCCCTCATTGGCTCGGCAATGTGGTGCGCGATTATCGGTTTTCTTTACACGCTTGCAGCCGTTTAATCCCGAAGAATTGTCAGCGGTGGATTATTATCTGTCGACGATCCCGCGACCCCCCAATCGCTACCGACCTCTTGGTGGGCCTTTGACCGATGCTCAACGCCGGGGTCGGGATATTTTCTACCGGACCCACACCAACGACGGGCGCGAAATCCCGAAGGAGAACCGGTGTGTGACGTGTCACTTCCCGCCCCTTTATACGGATCGACAATTACACGATGTCGGTACGCGAATGTGGCTTGATCGGCAGGGAAAATTCGATACACCTCACTTGAACAACATTTACGACTCCGCTCCCTATTTGCACAACGGCATTGCCCCCACTTTGGAGGAGATTTGGACCCGGTTCAATCCGGACGATCGGCACGGCGTGACCAATGACATGACGAAAGATCAGCTTAACGATTTAATTGAGTTTCTCAAAACGCTATAGTGATTTAAGAAGCAGCCGTCCCCTTAGGAGGATTTCACCCATTTTTGGCGGTGACGGATTGGCTAGGCCGAAATCGGAATGGCAAGTCTTTGAATTTGTTGGGGGGAAAAGCGGGAAACGGCATTGAAAGATCTAAGATCTAAGGGGGAAGCCATGGTCCTCAGTCAAAGCACAAGCTTGAAATGTTTCTCGGCGGTAACGGTTTTCGCAGCAGTCTTTCTGGTTGTTTTTCTTGGGGTTGGGATCGCACAAGCAGCCGAAGAGGAAGTTGCTTTTGGTCGCCCCGTTGCTCCCGATGTACCTTTACCGTACGTGTACACGGACTGGCGGCACTTCACCAAGGCAGACGGGCTTCCGGATGATCACGTTTTCGCGGTCAAGGTCGATGGGCCTAAGGTGTGGATTGGCACCGAAAACGGGTTGGCATGCCTGGACAAGCGGACCGGGGAAATTAAGTCCTGGACGGAAAAAGACGGTTTGCCGTGGCGGGTGGTGACCGCGATTGATGTGGATCCGAAGACGGGCGATGTCTGGCTCGGATTATTCGGCGGCGGTTTGGCCCGGTTTAGCGGCGGTCGCTTCGACCATTATCATCAACTTAATAGCGGATTGGTGAACGATGTGGTCTACGGCGTGGCGGTCGTCGAAGGTGACCTCATTTGGGCAGCGACTACCGCAGGCTCAAGTGTGATGGATTTGCGGACAGGCGAGTGGAAAATCTTCACGGAAAAAAATGCCCCCATGGAGGAGATTTGGAATTACAGCGTGTGCTATAACGACGGCAAAGTGTTTTTAGCGGTTTGGGGAAGCGGTGTGCTGGAATTTGACGTGGCTACCCGGCGATGGAAACATTATTTGGATCCCGATGCGGAAATGGAAATTGATTTGTACCGTGATGATGGTGTAATCCATGTGATTACCACGGGCTGCAGCTATGTCGATAAAGTTCTGTGGGTATCCTCCTACTTTGGGCTTTCTCGCTACGACGGAAGGCATTGGCGCGGTTTTTATGCCCACGAAACGGGAATGCCGAGCGACTTCACCAATAATTTGAAAGCTCGCAGCGGTGTGGAGTGCTATTTTGCCCACGATAAAGGGCTGGGCGTAATCGCGGATTATCCCTCGGACAGCTGGGTATCGTATACCCGCGATCCCAAAACGCTCCGCGGGCGAGCCGCCGTTTTCCGCGGTGGGAAAAAGCTGATTGAACTCGATCTGGAACGTACCATCCCGCATAACTTTTGCATCGTTCTGGACGTAGACGAAAAAGATATTTGGGTGGGTACCGGCAAAGGACTCGGCTGGGGTATTGGGAATGGGTACTTCGCTGGAGTCAAACCCAATCCTCAATGGCTTGCCGATTATTTGCAGAGAAAAAGCCCTGCGGAACCGGCGTCGCCAACCACACCTTCGCAGCAGGTGAGTGCGGACCCCGCCCAGTCGCAAGTCGCCGGTCAATAAAGATATTGGGCAGGCTAATAAGACATTTGTGACTCGATGCGGTAACCTTCAGACCATAGTTTCGAGCAGGCTCCGGGTGGGCAAGCCTTGTACGAACGTATACCACATGGTGGGTTTTGGGCCGCCTTACTTCCCGCTGAGACATTTCGAAGCTTGCTCAGGCGGCTGAGAAATCTCGAAGTGATGCTCGGGAAATAGATCAAAAACGGAGGCCCCTCTCAGAGGCAAGATTGACCGCTTCGGCGTTGGGTGGGTCTTGAGGAATTCTGCATTCATCTTTTTTACGGCACCGAAAAACGATTTCGGCGAAGATTGAAGCGGCTTTGATGGCCGCATGATAGATGGCGGACAAGTTCACATCATTTCCTCGGATATCATCGTGTTGTAGGTTGGGGGTAACTTACAAGCTTGGGAGGCTCGTCATGATGTGGTGCGCGACAGCACTTTTGGCAGTTACAGGATTATTCGCAGCGGATCCTGCCGCAAACATGTCCTCGACTAAGCCCGAATGGATGCCTCCGTTTGAGGTCAGTGAAGAAGTCCTCAATATCCTGCGGGAGATCAATTCCGTAAATGCATATCAAGTGCCGAAGTTGCCGCTCCGGATGGAAAGGCGATACGCCTTGACGCCGGTGGAGGTAACGCCTTTCCGCCATGTAGAGCCACACAAGCGGCACTTTCTTGAGCAGATGGAATACTGGGGGCCCGGCCGCGCGATCCCTGAGCCGGAGCATGTGGATACCGTAAAAATCGGCTTCATCGGCCCGATTATGCCGACCGTCTCGGTGGCTGTGGGCGGAAAGAGTCACAACGAGGAGAATTTAGGAATCAAAAAGTTGCAGGGTGCGCAATTGGCAATTGAAGAGGCCAATGCTCAAGGGGGCTATTTGCGGCGGAAGATTCCTTTTGAGCTCGTCGTCAGAAATGACAACGGACTGTGGGGTTCCACGGGAAACGAAGTGATTGACCTTGCTTACAAGGAGAACGTTTGGGCCATTTTGGGGACGATTGATGGGGCGAATACCCACATCGCCATTCGTGTGGGGTTAAAAATCGAAATCCCCATGATGAGTTCGGGAAACACAGACCCGACGTTCATCGAGACGAATATCCCGTGGGTCTTCCGTTGCATGGGCGACGATCGACAAATGGCTTATCTGCTTTGCGATTATATGTACCGAGTTTTGGACCTTAAGCGGGTAGCCATCCTCCGCGCCAGTAATCGCTACGGTCGTTTCGGGGTGCGCGAAGTGGTGGATTCCAGCCGGCGTATGGGTCGGCCGATTGTAGTTGAAATGGCTTACCCGGTTGGTTCCGAGGATTTTTCGATCCAGTTAGACCGCATCGAACGCGAAAAACCGGACGCTGTAGTTCACTGGGGCAATGCCGATGATGGTGCCCGAGCTTTAAATCAGATGCGGGCTCGCGGAATGACGCAACTTTTCTTCGCCTGCGACCGGTGTATCCGGGATGAGTTTGTGAAAATCGCTGGTTCCAATGCGGAAGGGGTCATTTGTGCTTCCCCATGGGATCCCACACGGGACGATCCGGTCTACCAGGCGTTTCGTGAGCGATTTCGCAAGCGATTCGGAGAAGAGCCAGAGACCTATGCAGCCCATGCCTACGATGGTATGGCGATCCTGATTTGGGGCATCCAAGTGGCGGGGTTGAATCGAGCGAAAATCCGGGACGTTATTGCCCATCGAATGGAGCCATTCCGCGGGGTAACCGGCGAGATTCCCCTGAGTTCTGTGCTAGATGACGCCGGGGAAGTCTATTTGGCGAAGTTCGAAGGGGGTGAGTGGCGTTATTATAGTCGCGAGCAATTAGGCCTCCCGCCTCGCGAAGTCCTAGCGCATCAAGCGCCGCCAACACCTACTGGAAGCTCTCAGACGCCTGACCCCAGCAGGCAAGCGGCTTCTTCCCAGGGAAGCTGATAAACTTGCGACCCGGAACGTTGAAAAGTTCTTGCCGCCGATTTGCCGATAGATTGAACCCGATCTTTGAGGAACCGAGCAAAGGTCTTTAAATTACTGATCAAGGTTCTTTAAACCACTAATCAAGGTTGCCTTAAATTCTATTTCCTGCATTAATTTGGCACGAAAAACAGCGGGCACCGTCGCCAGAGATTTCCCGATCTGCATGACGCCCTTTCGTCCACAAGCTCCGTCCTTTAGCGCTCGGTATACCATATTGGCCTTGGGGCTTGTGGTTGCGTTTTTCTTGACCACCGGTGCTGCCCAGGAGTCTCGGCAACCCTATTTTCGTCTTCGGGACCATGCCGGGGGCTATGAGGGGCCCGGCCGAGAAATCGCGGACCCCGAGGATGTTGACGAGGTCCGAATCGGCTTTTTTGGACCGGATGATCTTTCTTCCTTCCCGGGAGGCTCGTTTTGGGCCGGCGCCCGACTGGCCTTCGAAGAAGCCAACGCACAAGGCGGTTACCGCGGTAAACCGTTCCGGTTGATCTCCTATTGGTCAAACGATCCTTGGACGGCAGGAGCAGGTGCCCTAGCTCGTGCTGTATACCGTGAGGGGCTTTGGGCCATCTTAGGGGGGATCGACGGCCCCACTACTCATTTGGCCGAGCAATTGGCCGCCAAATCGCGAATTCCGGTCGTAAGCCCCGGCAATACCGATAAAACAAGTCACCTGGCCAATGTGCCCTGGCTTTTCTCGGTCTTGCCCAGCGACCCGACGATGGCTCACGCGATGGTTCGGTTGATCATCGAGCATTGGGGCGATCGCAGACCAACTTTAGCCTCGGCCACCGACCACGACAGTCAGATGCTCGCCGTGGAAATCCGAAAAGCCCTGCAAGAGCGAAAAGCTGGGTTAAGATACCATCTCCAATTTAAGCGGAAAACTGCCGATTTTCCCCAAATAGCGGAAGCGATTGTGGATAGCGGCGCAGCGACTGTTATTGTAATCGGCTCTGCGGACGATTCCGCTCATCTTGTCCAGCAACTACGGCGCGCAGGTTATGCCGGCAGGATTGTGCTAGGACCATCAGCTGGACAAGTCAGTTTTCGATCGCTCGCGGATGAAGCCCGGGAAGGTATTGTCTTTCCACTTCTTTGGGAACCGGACGAATCGGATGCGGACTTCATCCGTTTGTTTAACAGCCGCTTCGGCTTTGAACCCGATTATGCGGCCGCGCATGCTTACGATGCTGCTCGTCTCATCGTCCATGCGATTCGGCAAGCGGGGTTAAATCGCGCTCGGATCGGCGATGCCTTACGCGAACTTTCTCCCTGGAACGGGGTGACCGGCGAAGTCCGCTGGGATCGCACGGGGGCAAATCAACGCACTTGTGCCTTGGGACAATGGACCGGGGGACGTATCCGGCGGATAGATCTTCCCTAATTGCAAAGGCTTTTCTTTTTCTGCCTTATCGATTCTGCCTTGCCGACGGAAGATTCCCAGAGTCGTGATTCCCGAGGTGCGGTTTCTACTGCACCGCTTTGCCCTAAGCTTCCGACGAGCCATCGAGCTTCTGCCGTACCTATTACCGGTGATTACCGCGGGGGTATCACGGCTGGAGCCCGAATTCGGGCCCGCCTTCGCCGGACGCCCAAGCTATTACCGGTTATTACCACGGGGTATCAGTGCTTCGCTCGATGCCAATTTCTGGACCACTAGATTCGAGACAAGCTTTTCAACACCTATGTCGTGTCGCGATTACCTTGGGTTATCTCGACCGGATTTCGCGGGTACGAAAGACCCGGTCCAGATGAAGGAGCTTTTCGCTTTCTGGGAAAACCTCATCCGGTGGATATGGATACGAACTCATACCGTGAAACGGTAGGGGTTCAACAGTATCGCTTGTGGCGGTCCAGAGATCCATATCTTTGCAAAAACTCACCGTCTTTAAAATGAAGGATCGCGTTTTGTTCGGCTCACACGGCGGCAAATGATCTGCGGCAAATTCCACAGTCAATTGATCCCCCGGGGCCATCACCACAAAGGCGTTATCCGTCTCATCAATCAACGGCCGGACGAGTCCATATCTGGTGTACCGACCGCGCGGATATTTCCATGCTGCGCTTCGGTCTACGTTGCTGTAGTCAAGAAGGTTTGGCCTCCTGCCATCCGGCGAGAACTCCCGCGGAAAACCGAAGAACGCTAGTCGCGCCTCCGTGGGTCGAAGTTGGTGGAGGGTCAGTAGCGCCTTATCGGACGTTCTTCCGCCAATATCGATCCCGATAAACACCTTATCCCAATACAACTCCATATTGCTGCTGAGGCGGAGATACCGGTCGCCGGGCTTCAGACTTTCCGTCAAATCGATGGTCATCGCATGCTGAATACCGGCCGGGTATCCCACCTCCGAAAAGAGTTCCACCCACCGGCCGTGCCGAAGAACGGCTACACTGGGCGCCCGCAGCCGGAGTCCGGCTTGAAACGCCGCGGCGAGCGAAGAGGAGTAAGCATAGTCCACCCAGCCGTGGGCAACCAGCACAAGCCGCCCCCGCTGCTGGATCCACGCTGCCAGCTCCGGCCCGAAATCCAAAGTGACATGATGCGCCTGAGCGAACCCCGCAAATCTTGGATCACTTTGGGTGGCACCTGCATAACTGCGGTCAACCATGCGCAGAGCGTCCGTCACATCCCGATCCAAATGGTCAACGGCTTGATGCGCCATAAGCACCGTATCGAAGCAGAAGATTTCGAAGGCCGGTGGGGCGCTATTGACCGCCATCATTTCATTCGGATAGATAAGCGTGCCGACTGGGTGATCCACGGCCAGCAAAGCCACCTCGTCAACATAGGCAACCTCCTCCAAAGGCTCGAGGATTTGAAGCACGAACCTTCCCGCCAGAGGTTCCAGCCGCGGAATCGGCAAGTATTCCACAGGCTGTGGGGTTGCATAGCGACCTGGCCCGATCCAATATCCCAAGCCACCCTTTCCGCCAAAATCCGCCACAAACTCAAAACGCTCCCCATTCCATGCGAACAGATGCGGACAGGAGGAAACTTTGCGTTGTAACTCTTCGATTACCGCCCGCTGATTGGCCGCCAATTCCAACTCCGCTTGCAAGACCGCATCCGGCCATACGACACGTAACCAATCCACGGTGGCATGGGCCCCCAAACCGACATGAACACGCAGCGGGGCAGTAGCAGCCGGCCCCGTGGGAAGCCCCAAGGTGTAACGCTGGGAAATGTCACCCGCTTTTACCTCGATTTTCGCCCCTAGTGCCGAGGCGTTGGAGCGCGATTTGTTATCCTGACCGCGGGTGCCGATCAATTCCAACTCAATCCAGTTCCCCTGTCCCGTGATATTCTCCACTAAAGTAGGGCGACCCTCCGCGGGCACAAACAATAAATCCAGGTGCCCGTTACCCGTGAAATCTGCGGCGACAAAGCTCGTATTTCCCGGCCACTCGAGTACCTCAAGAACATGTCCCGGTCGGAGTTCAGTCAAGTCGCGAAATTCCGGCTGCGGCCACAAATTAACAAGAAGCTTCGGGCGCGATGTTCCGTCCGCCTGCCGGGCATCGGCAATCAGCAGGTCAAGATCCCCGTCGTTATCAAAGTCGCCGAACATACCGCCGGTTGCCCGGATATTGCGGAACTTCTCATTCCAGGCATCGGCCTCGACAAATCGGAGATTGCCTTGATTCAAATACAGTTGCGTTCCTTGTCGGGAAAACACGAGGAGATCCAGCGCCCCGTCTTTATTCGGATCTCCGGCCGTAGCAGCAACTACTTGTCGGGCGGCGATGCCCAGATTCTCCAGCGAACGCCACCGGAACTTCCCGGCGCGATCGTTCATCCAAATGAGGCCGCTTTCATCATTGGCCGCAAGCAAAAGGACGTCGATATCCGCGTCGTTATCCCAGTCCTCGACCACGCAGGCTCCGACCAGTCCACTGATGCCATCAAAACCGAATGCTTGAGTACCATCCTCGAAGGCTCCGTCCCGCCGGTTCACCAGGAGCATAGGAGCGGCGACAGTGTCGGCAGGTTCAACCGGCAGACTTCCCCCGGCGGAGCGAAACGCGAGGATGTCCAAGTCGCCATCTGCATCGATATCGACCAGCCTGCTACAGACCGCCACCGCCGCGTGGTCATCCGACCCTCCGACCGACTCCACTTCGTCAAACTGCCCTTTCGAGTCCCCGCGGTACAACCTTCCAGCACCTCGACCTGCCAACCACATATCGAGCTGGCCGGAGTTGTCGATATCCGCGAAAAGAACCGCCGTTGCACCGGCGGAAAGCATCCCCTGCTGGCTAAGATTCCCTTTCCCATCATTAAGCCACATTCGGCACAATTCCGAGCCCACTCCGATGGCTACATCCAGGTGACCGTCGCCGTTGAGATCGGCCACACCTACAGGCGGAACCTTCACAGCCAAAGTTCCCAGCGTCCAAGGGGCGTAAGAATCTCCGAATGTTCGAATCTCTGGCGAAAAAACCGGAAAGGTTGCGGACTGGGGTGCCTGACGGGGGATTGGCAGGCTATCCAGGCCCAACACCAAATAATATTTTCCGGCTGAGCCGTATACCTTGCGGATGGTGAAGGTTCCCCCGGCCAACTCCGCGGCATTCAGCTGCTTAAATCGTTCAAATAGGGGCTTCGCTTTCTCCGGTTGCCGCATCCGCTGGTACTGCATCGCCAAGCGATAAATGCCGGAAATAAAGCCAGGATCTTGTTCTACTAATTGCTCAAGGACTTTGACCCCCTCTTCCTCGCGCCCATTGGCCAGAAGAGCCTCGGCGTATTTGTACGCCACAGCGGGTTCCTGCGGGTCTACTTGATAGACTGCTTCAAAGTGAGTCAGGGCTTCGCTATTCTGACCCAAATGTTCATGGAGTAAGCCGAGGCAAAAGTGCGCGGAGGGACAATTTTTTTCCTTGGCCAAGATCGATTCGAAGATCTTCTTCGCCTTCTGCAAGAAGTCCTCCGCCCCGCGGCTTTCCTGCATATTCAAATAGGCCAAGCCAAGATTGAAGTGAGCTGCTGTCCAATCGGGCCACTCGCGGATCACTTGTTCGAAAGCCTCGGCGGCATCCGAGTACCGGTATTGCTCCAGCATAGCCGCCCCCCGATTAAAGAGCCGCACGGCCTCAATCCACTGCGCGCTCGGCGTGCTCGGTCTATCCGGCTGAGTGCTGCTTCCCGACGAGGGCAACGTGCCTACCCCCTTTGGGGGCGACTGTAGTTCTGCCGGACGACAGCTGCAAAAAACAAATAACCAGATGAGCGCTGCCAGCCAAAGCAATGATCCATACCTACCCACCTGGACGGAGCTCCTTTGATTCGATAATTCCCCCACAGTACGCACTGAAAACATCGACCGAACCCTTGCCGTTAGCCTTTGAAATTTAGAACCAGCTGTGCTGTGAGTATTTTACGCAATTTTAGGAAGAATACGAGTGCCAGAAGGTGGAGAAGCAAGGCGTCCTGCCGACAGCTTCTGCCCCGAGCCGCCGGAGCGGGCTGGCTTATTCCTCATCGAGCCGAAGCAAGATCGCATCGACCATCGCTTCGAAGGGGAACGACGCGTAATTCCGGAGCAATCGTCGTTCAACGCGAAGCTGTGATTTCGTGGTCTCATCGGCCGATGCCAAGTCCCAGTCGAACCTCTCGATAATTGCCCTCGATTTTGCTCTCCCCTGTTCATACAATTGTTGCACCTGTGCGCCGCATATCGTCACCGCATCGTCAAGCTCCTGAAGCGATGCCGGTTTAGCGTCCAAAGTGGTCGCGTATTCTCGGAGCTGACCCAACCAGACGAAAATCTCCCCCAATCCGCTCGGTACATCGCCCGAGCCTTCCCTCATTTTGCCAAACCGAGCTACCAGCGTAACCGAGGCCCGAATTGCCGCTGGGACATTTCGTCGCTCGAATTCCAGCCAAACGATCGCCTGATGCACCGGCAGAAGATCCGGAAAATCGAACCGCACATTTTCGAGCAGTTGCGCAGCTTCATCCCGGCGGCGTTCCCGCAATAAAAGAAGGGCATAAAGCACACGGGCCTCCGGCTCGCGCCCTGAAAGCTGCTGAGCTGCCGTAAAATCCAGTTGAGCCCGATTCAAATCGGGGCGTTCTTGCCGAAAATAGCTAGCCAATTTTCGGATGGCACCTTTGGCGCTAGCCGTTAGACGCGGTGGTGTCGCATCCGGAATGAATAAGCGGGGCGTCTGAATCTTCTCCGTACCTTCGGTGGCGGCTTTTAAGGCTGCATCAAGGAAGGTAAAAAGCTCGGTTGGTGAAATTGAGCCATCCCGATTCGCATCGGCTTTGCCCGCATAACCTGTCACCAAGTTTTGGGCGAACAGTCCACCGGCTCCATCAGCAGCCATTTGCCCACGCTGCCCTTGAGCACAGCTGGCCAGCGTATGAACGGAGCGCATGGGCAGTCGCCTCTTGCCCGTCCCTAGCAATTGGATCATCTCGGCACTCGACGGTTGGCGGAGCAAGTCGGCACCGTTGCCCGAGTGAGTCGCATCCAAGATCAGCAATTTTTGCTGGGCAGTGGTGGTTTCTAAATGATCAATGAGCCACTGCAAAGACACCCCCGTTGTTGCCATCCGCATGAAATCGAAGTCTTTGGGAGCCAAATAAACAACCCCCTGCTCATCTACGTATGCGTGGCCCAGATAGTACACGACGAGTTCCTTGGCTCCCTTAATCCGTGCTAAAAATCCCTGAATCTCATGCTCAAGACGAACGCGGCTGGGATCGGAGAGCAACAGCGACTGCTCCGCCGGCACGCGATACCTGCGAAGCAACACCTGGTAAAAGGCGGTAGCATCCCCCCGGACATTAGGCAACCGAGTCAAGGTCGGATCGTCATACTCACTAATCGCCACAATCAAGGCCCAACGCCCTGCGTCTGCCGGCCTTTCCGCGACAACCTTCAAGGCTTTCGGATTTGAATCGCTGGGATCGTCGTACTGGATGGTCAATCGATCCCCAACGCGTAAGTCTTCCCAAGCGACTTTCTCCTCTCCTAAGACGACTTCTGTATTTTCCGCCACAAAGAAACGGCGGCTCGGCGCATTACCCTGGGAGCGAAGCACGATCGTGCGAGCTTCGAAATGCAACTCGGCCGCCTCACCGATGACCTCGAAAATCCGGTACGCTTCCACGCGGCGGATCTGCGTATCGTGGAAGATCGTTACTTTGTCCCCCGGTTGAAGCTCTGCAAGCTGAAGGGGTTTTCCGGCCAATTCGTGCCGCCCATTGAGGACAACTTGGCAATCATTTGCCCACGGCAATCCCCGCACCGGCCCGCCCAATTCCTTTTCGTGCCAAGTAACCTGCTTTTTATCCGAGTCGATGTCGCGAAGGATACCCTCCGTGCGCAACAGCCGCGTGGCACTGAGGCGTAATGCCTGGGCTCCCACAGGGTCAGGAAGGAACTCCACTTCTAACTGATCGCCGGTGGCCAAATCGGCCAAGCTTACCTTTCGGCCGTCAATCTGTTCGCTACCGTTCAACAGACAGGGCACATCCGCCGACACTTTCAGCACCAACGGTTCCTGACCACCCAGTGGGAAGACAACTAACCTCCCTTCGTCGGCCTCGATAGACTCAAGTTGCCCATGAATTTTCTCCGGTCGGAGCACGAAAATACGACGGATCAGGGGACCCGTAGCCAGGCGTTGAAACTCCACGTGAACCTTGTCCCCCGACTGAAGGTCCTCTAGTAAGCTCCTTTTATGATTAATATAGATTTCATCGTGCTTCGTCAGTCCAAACTCAATCGGTGCCCCATCCTTGGCCGACTGCAATATCATTCGACGATCCCCCAGATACACCTGCCGAAGCTCGCCGCTCATCGGCTCAGGCACCTTGGGGGGCTCGGGCGGTTTACCTGGCAAAAGCAACAAGGCCGAAATGATCAGCGAACAAGCGAGCGCAACGATGGCGACGATTCGTCGCCACGGTTTTCCGACTGTTTGGGGTTGTTGCGGCGTGGGCTCGACGACTTTCGGCGGGGCCCCTCCGAGGGAGGGTGCCTTCAAGTATCGGAGCGTTTCCTCCGCTGAAGCCAAACGTTTCCCTTGCTCCTTTACCGCCATCCCCTCAATGACCGTAGCCAAGTCCTTGGGCACCCCCTCCAAGATGCTAGCAATGGGCGGAAGGCGTCGGTCTGGAGCCGATTGCCACATCAACCAGGCGATTTGCTCGTCGCGACCGTAGGTTTTTAGCCCCGGAAAGAGGCTTTCGAACTGAGGACCACAAAGCAGTTCATAAGCCGAAAACCCCAATGAATACAGATCGCTTGACGGTCCCACGGAACCAAATTGGGGCGAGATCAACTCCGGGGCCATGTACTTCGTGGTACCTTTCAGCAGACTTCCATCCTTACTGGTGGCCCGCCTTGCCAGCCCAAAATCCCCCAGCTTAATCTGCCCTTGGAAATCCATGAGGATGTTACTAGGCTTCACATCGCCGTGGATAATTCCGTGCGAATGAAGAAACCGCAGCGCCTCAAGAACACAAACGAGAATGGTGCGGAGCGAATCCAAATCGATCGGCCCCTCGGCTGCCAATTGGCGCACATCCCCACGCATCAATTCCAGCACGAGCCAACCCCGGGAGCGCACCAGGTCGTAAATGGTCACGATACACGGATGCTGCAAAGATGCCAGGAGTTGCGCTTCGCGCCAAAAACGCTCCAGCTGCCGCGGATCCGCCAAGAACTGTGGGTGAATTTGTTTGATCGCCACTTCCCGCAGTAATTCACGATCGCGGGCCCGATAAACGGTGGCGAAGTCCCCAACGGCGATTGTCGTCAGTATCTCGTATCTTTCCACGTGGCTACCCTATTGACCTCACCGAAGCCGAGAGCCAAAACAAAGCCGGTCGGACTGAAGGGGATATCCAGCACTCAGAGGTTTATTTCCGCATGAAAAGCCCGATCTGACCTCAAACCACGAAAGTAACTTCGTAAACTACGAATTGGGTAAAAAATTTAAGTAATCTTATTTGGCTCGAGGCGAACCCGCGCGACAAACCGCAAACTATCTCACCCAAACGAAGCCACCACGCTGCTATCCCAGAATGCAAGGTCCTAATCCTCGATGGGGATCAATCGTCCCAACCCGCACGCCTTAATCCCTTAAAAGAGTGATGATATATTCTTCGAGTTTCCGGTCCCGTTGAGGGCTTCCGGTCAGAGACTCGAACGGGCCGCGCTCCGCCAGCAACAATTTGAGCACCTCGCGATATAGCCGACGCTCTTCCTCATAATCACCGCGGGCAAATGCCCGTTGTGCTTCTCGCAGAAGCAATTGATACCGCTCCCTCGGCTGAGGGGAATCCAAATCGGAAAAATAGTCCTGTTCGATCATATACCGGGCCCGGGCTTTTTCAGGCGTATTCGATCCCTGAGGTGGCTCAAATTCAATCACGAGCAGAGCAAGCGATGCCACGGCACTCAGACACAAAACTCCAAGAAGCACGAGCGGATTTGTGCCCCGAGCGGTAACTTCCGGAGCCTCCGCGCTTGCCGAGTCGGCCAGCCGCAGTTCCGGCAGCCGCCCGTCGGCCCCTAGCGACACGGTTGATTGTGCCTCCTCAGTGGAAATGAACTTGGCCACCCGCTTAGGGGGTGCAGGTCGGCGGGTGGATACCCGAGCCATAGCCGGGGACGAACCCGGCGGTTGAGCGGCTAGATCAACCGCGGCCTCAGGGCGGACAGCCTTCTGCGCCCCAGGAACCCGTGCGGGATCCTCAGCGGTTGGAGCCGGTCGAATAGGGGGGGCTTGCAATGCTGCGGTATTACCCTGGCTTCCACTCCCGGAATACACCCCAGGCGTCTCTATCACCGGCGATTCCACTGCCTCGGCGGTTGCTTCGGCACCCGGGGAGGAATTGACCGGTGTAGCCGGTACCCAGAACTGTTCGCGGCAGTGAGGGCAAAGCATCTTCTGCCCCGTGCGTTGCGGGGCGACCGGAATCGGCTGATGACACCGCGGACAATGGATCGTAATGGGCATCGCGGCAACTAATCCCAAAATCCTGCTCGTTAGAAAGTACTGCGTCTGACTCCCCGCTTTGGAGCCATGTGCTAGGCGAAACGCTACGGGGTTTTCCACCCCGAAGTCGCGTCGGTTACGCCGTGGTTATATCCCTAATAACCACTCACGCTGTGCCGTGCGTGTTAAGATCTTTTTAGAGTTTTTCCGACTGTCGCACTCCAAACGTGCAGCTATCACCTCTCAACTAGAACCGGATATTTTGCTCAACTAAATGGGCTGTCGCCGCCCAATTGAAACCAGCTCTTGCCGTTGAATTAAAGACAGGTATTGCCGCTTGATAAAAACCAGATATCGCCGCTCAATGAAAATAAAGCAGAGTTTCAAGAATTTCTCCGATCTGTCGACCCGGGATGCGGGCCTCTTACGGCCGCCTATTACTTTCTTCATGCACCCGAAGCTTCTACAAGCTCTATAAGCTTTCGTGTAGCACCCCATCTAGTACGGGAGGCTTCTACCATCCGTACGTCGCGCTTACAAAAGCAGGCCGAAGTTCCAATAATTCATCAAAAAGGGAGCCACGATGATCAACACCGCAGCCATCATGACTAAAACCGCCGGCAACAACATGTTCACCCCGGCTTCCGCGGCGATCGTCTCCGCCCGCTGGGTCCGCTTGATTCTCAGCACGTCTGCTTGAGTGCGGAAGACATTAGCCATCGGCGTTCCCAGCTCTTCTCCTTGAATAATGGAGCCGACGATACTGCTAAGCTCGTCGTCCTGAAGTCGTTCCCGCATTGCTTGGAAAGCTTCCGTGCGGGTCTTGCCGAGATTCATGTCGGCGAGAACCCGTCCGAATTCCTCCGCTATCGGATGCCCCCGGAACTCCTTCACTGCCTGCGATAGCGCTCCGAGGAATGTTGCCCCTGCTTCGATCAGCAAAGTCAAAAGGTCCAGCAAATACGGCATGCGACGCTTGATCTGCCGAATTCGCATCGTTGCTTTGGCAGCCAATCGTCGCCGCAACAGCCAGACAAGAACGATGAAAATAACCACGGCCGACAAAATCCCTTCCACCACCCCCAACATTCCGACTCCGAAGTAAACATACACCGGCGCACCGAGGAACGAAAGCATTTGCATTCGCGCCAGATATTCCTCTGGCAGCCAAAACCCCGATAGTCCCGCCGCATTAATGTCTCGCTTTATCGTTGGCATTAAACCGGGGAAGGCTCCACGATTGAATCGCGCAAGAAGCTGAATCGGGGTCTGAAACAATCGGTATACGACATCCTGCTTGCGAAGCTGATTGATTCGACTAATGTCGTACCGCCACTCCGCTTCTTGAGGGAGCTCCTCCGTCTTCAGCACGTGAAGCAACCAAAGTACCAGCGCGAGGACCGCCAGTCCCATCAGGATGCTTGCAGCAAATGGCGGCCAATCCCAGAGCCCGGGGGCCTGTTGACCCAGAAAAAAAGCAAAAATGGAGACCCAGCCGTCAGTCGTGCTCATCGGATCCACGCCACCCGCGTTCATCGGTCCGCCTTCACACTACGCTTACGGAGCTATCCTCTTTCGGTATCCCCCGAAGCGATTCCACAAAAGCCAAGCCCGGCCGAAAAAGGGATCAAATGCTCCGCACAAGTAAGCTTGGGGGGCACATTTCCTCCAGGGCATTTGTGGTGCCCCATGCCGATCACTTGTCTACTTGCCATCGTAAGCTATCAGCAACGGATCCCCATAAGCCCTATTTTGCCGCCTGCACGTGCGCGGCGACACGGCGAATCTTATGCTGCGATGAAACGGCAAATCTATTGAGGCCCAGTAGCCCCGTGGGACAACTCCCTATCGCACACCCCAAAAGCATCAAAAGCGAGGTTCAGGTCAACTTTAAATATCAGGACTCAATATCACGCGTGCCCAGAAGTACGCCACGACGTTCAGTACCACGGCTGTAGCCAGCACAAACTGGCCGAATACCGTCGTGAAAAGAAGCCTAGTATTCGCCGGATCCACAAAGTAGTACGCGACCAAAACGCACACGGGGATAATCGCCATGTAAATCGCGGATTTTCGGGCATGAGCGGTCTCGGCCTGAATTTTCCGCTCCAGCCGTTGTAACTCGAAAACCGACTGCGCAATCCGCTCGACCGTTTCGTTCAGGCGTCCCCCACTTTCGTGGCTTGCCATCAAGGCCGCAGCAAACAGAGCGAAGTTTTCGCTTTGCAACCGGTCTTTCGCCGCAGCCAAGGTCTGCGCCAGAGGCTTGCCCATATTGTATTCGGCAACAATTTGCTGAAACTCGGCATTGATTGGATCGGGACAACGGAGGGCGAGAATCTCCAACGCCTGAGCCAACGAAAGGCCCGCACGAACCGCGTTGGCCAACGTCACCATGGCATCCGCCAATTGATCTTCGATCTTTTGACGGCGACGCTCCGCCATCCGTCGGAGCAAATACCAAGGAGCAGCCAACAAGAAAACCAAGCTTAACAGCCCGAAGATTAAATTGTGAAACACGAGCCAAAAAACTAGAAACACACCCGTCGTCAAAAGCAGCCACAAAATTAGATAGCTTCGCAAATAGTTGGTTCGGGCCCGAAGCCTGCGCAACTTATCCACCAAGTCCTTCTCGATCCAGAGGAACAGTTGAACAAGCCGCGCTGAACCGGAATAGACCCCTACCGCAAAAGCCAACCCGATCAAAAAACTGGCGACAATAGGTTCCATGGCTTTGGAAGACCGATCATATGCAATGTGAAGAAGCCTGTCCCTCGTCCATTTAAACGTTCTCCGCCGCGACCGTTCCGTACAAAAACCGCGGATCCAAAAGTTGCTTGTTCACGAGCGAATCGATAAATGAAGGCAGATATCCGGTTGGTTGCAACGTTTTGCCATCCCGAAAGTTGAACAAATCGAGCATGACGATCTCGTTGCTTTCGTGATCGAATCGGACCAATTCGCTAATTTGCGTGACGACTCGTGGGCCCCCCGGCAATCGGCTGATATGCACAATCAAATCCAAGGCTGAAGCGACCTGGCGGTGAATCGAGCTGACCGGCAGCTCCGCGGCCATTAAGATCAAAACTTCCAAACGCTCGATCACCTCCCGCGCGCTATTGGCGTGGATGGTAGTCATGGAGCCGTCGTGGCCGGTGTTCATCGCTTGAATCATGTCGAGCGCTTCAGGACCGCGGCATTCGCCGACGATGATCCGATCCGGCCTCATACGCAGAGCATTCCGGACCAAGTCTCGAATGGTATAAGCCCCCGTGCCTTCGACACTCGGCAGTTTCGTCTCGAGGCTAACCACATGCTCCTGATGGAGCCGCAGTTCGCAAGTATCCTCAATGGTGATGATTCGTTCCTTATGCGGAATGAAACTGCTGAGCACATTAAGCAAAGTCGTTTTTCCGGTGCCGGTACCCCCGCTAATGAGAATGTTGCGGCGATCGATCACACAAGCCCGTAGAAAAGTGGCCGCAGCCCGACTCAAGCTACCCATCTCCACAAGGTCGTCGACCGTGAAGCGTTGCACGGGGAATTTGCGGACCGTCAAAGTCGGTCCCTTTACGGCCAGTGGCGGGATAATTGCATTGACGCGGGAGCCGTCCGGCAACCGGGCGTCCACCAAGGGTTGACTCTTGTCAATGCGACGGCCGACCTGGGCCACAATTCGCTCGATAATTGCCTCGGTGACTTTGTCCGAAATAAACCGCCGACCCGAGCGTTCGATGACACCCCCCCGCTCGATGTAGATTTGGTCGCTCGATATCACCATGATCTCTGTGACGGTCGGAGCCCGAAGCAGGTCTTCTAACGGACCAAATCCGAAAATCGTGTCTTTCAAATCCTTTTTAAGAGTTCGCAGAACAATATAACGACGCAGCTCGCGATGGAGGTGGGGACGGAGGAGGGGGATCAATTTGTGAAAGTGTTGTTCGACGGCTGCCACCTTCTCCGTGGTGTCGCGATACTTCTGCAACTCCAACCGCTCTCTCGCAAACTGAAGCAGGGCATGCAACTCCGCTTCTCGTTCCGGAACCAACGTTGCAGGAATATCGAAACGGGTGCTCGTGAGTGAAGCCAGATCAAAAAATGTTGGCTCCCCGGAGTCCATGATTAACTGATTGACCAACAGGTCGCGAATTGCCAGCGTTGCCAGCTCTTCCAGGATGGCCTCGTTACTTGGCCCAAAAACATTCAGCTCCCTGCAAACGTCTTCGATATTGTTTTCAAGCAAAAGGATTGCCTCTGGATCCTGGCCGTGTCGAGCCTCGAAATCGTACAGATCCAACCGCTCCAACAGCTTCTTGTGAATCCGTAGCTCCAAGTCGGCGAATTGGGCCCGAAGGTGCGCCTCCAATTCGCTGCGGCTAATCGTAGCCGGTCTTTCAGCCTCGAAGGTCAGCGTAAAAGGCCAAATACGTACTTTTGCCCCTGGGTCAAAGACGACACTCTGTCCCCCCAGAACTTCCTCATCGCCTACTAAACAGCTGTTGAGGCCGATATTCTCCAGTATCAACTGTCCATTGTGGAGTCGAACGATGGCATGATGCCGAGAAACCAGGGGACTGGCCAAAACCACCGTATTGGAAGGATCGCGCCCGATGGTTACCTCGTTGGCCTCGACGGCCACCATGGTCCTTCGGCTTTCGTTAATGCGATTGAACCAGACGCGCATCCCGAACCCTCCCCAACAGCCAACTAGCCCTGAGCTATTTGAGCCTGCCCACGTTTAAGAACGCATTATCCCCGTGTGAACCCCGAAAGTTTGCCGCCGCGTTTTATTCCTTTTGTGGTGCCTCCCCACAAACGATTCCCCTGCTCGGATCGGTATCCCACTCATTACGCTTCGCACCGCCTACGAAGCTCTCATGGGTTAGAATTAGTCGAGCGGATCTACTAGCGCTTTTGACTTTTCCCATGCAACACGACCGTTACCGGCCTATTGGCCGTTAAGTCGAGCAGTCTCTTCAGCTTGATCACTTCCGGCGGCAAATTGCCCTGTCTATCAAAATTCACGCGAATGCCTATGACGTTCTCCTGCGTTTGAGGTAGCCGAGCCGCACGAGCCACCTCCAAGGATCCGAGTCGACTGCCGACCGAAACCACCTCGAATGGACCCAGTACCTCAACACCGCCCGAGCCGCCCGGCGCTTGCACCCCGCCGCTGCCTCCCAGGTCGCCGGTATCGGCTGGGGTTGGAACCTGAAAGGCTACCTGGGAAATAAGAAACGAGACTCGGTCGCCCGGATTAATAAGTGCTGGCACCACGGAGCGCGGATCGACCGGAACCCCCAGGAGTCCTTCATCGGGACCCAGGCGAAGCTCGGGGGGCGGAGTTCGCAAGTCATCCACCAGAATAAGGGATCGCCCCGGTTTGGTTCTTACCACCGTCTGGCCGATGACGCTATTCCACGCACTAGCCGGCACCGCAAACTGATCGAGATTGCCAACCCAGACTTTCGGGATAGGCACCCGCACGAGATCCTCCTCCCGGATCTGGGAGCCCTGGGGGATTTCCCGATCTTCTCTAACCCCGATGAAATGAACCAAATCGACCTGGCCCGCCTTACTCTGAATATACACGTAATTTAGACCCGCACCAGCTAGACCAAACACCAGAGCCAGCAGCAGTCCATATCCAGCTTTCATGGTCTTCGCTTTTCGGCAAAGGTTGAAGCGCTATTCAATTCATGGCGTAAATCGCCTACTTCGGGACATTTATCCCGAGTATTGCTTGAACAGCAAGCATTCTAATCGGCAAGTTGATACCCCTGGCTGACTGCGCACCAAGCCGGGCGACTTTGCGGCATTATGATTTTTGGGTTGTACCCTGCATCTTCCGAGGCAACTAGCCTGATAAGGATTTCCTCGATTGCCCCGACCCTCCTCGTCAGTTCTGTGGTGAAAAAGAGCACGCGGGCCTAGAAAAATGTTCTTACAGTGACCTACCTTCAGCCATATTCAATGATACCGAACAGAAGCCCTCGATGCTCGCCTAGAGAAGACGTTTCCTGTCCCGCGCTTCATTTTTCTGAGTGTGTGATCGCCAAGCCGTATAACTTGTGGCTCAGAAGAAACCTAAGGGCATTAAAATTTCGGACCCCGAGATTCATCAGAGCTTTCTTTGAAGGTTCAGGCGGCAGTTCAATCCCCCAACAAATCTCCGCATCAGGAAGCTTTGAAGCTGCGATATTGAAGGAATTAATTGGCTATGTAATTCCGGCAGCCGGGTAAACCTCCTAATGTTGGAGATTCTGAAGACAATCGCCTCCCTGCATCCGGCTAGAAAAGCTCATAAAAACACTAAATCGCTCGTCAAGGTAAATTTAGGAAGTCTAGTTGGGATTTGATTTTTCCGGCAATAGGGGTACCAGACGATATATCCGAAACATTACTTCATTCATAGGAAAAGTGCATCGTTTAAAACGACTCGACATATTTTTCCCACTTGGATGTAGTTTTAAGACATCGAGGTAGAAACAAATCAGCACCTATTGAGGAAGCCGACCTTGAGCATCTTACCACGGCAAAAGAGTTCTAAATCGATAGATTGCTTTCCCTTCTCCATCTTGCTCTTAAATTTTCTGCGATCTTTATATTAGGTTACGTAAACTGGACTAAATGTAACACATAGCCCTCGCATAGCGCTTGCACGGCTTATCAAGAGTTCAAAGAGCTACCACATCCAATTTCCGGTTTACAAGGAGTTTCATCTATCGTGATCGAAAAATTGAATCCCATATATCATGATCGAAATACTCGTGTATTTCCTTTATCGATGAGCGTGCGTAAGAACTCAACAACTAAATGAGCGAATCATGAGTGAATGAATAACAACGAAGCTATTTGCGTTGCTCGCAGGAATTGAGCTCTACTACATGGTGAAGATATGCGCCAAAGTTTTGCTCAATTCATAAGAAAGCTTCCTGAAAGTTGTAATCCCCGGAATTTTTCTGGCAAACCTTTGGCTTGTCCCCCAAGCGACTGCCGGATCAACAGCCACAACTGCGGAGCGGCGTGGCGATGCCGCACCCCCCAGACCCGCACCCGAGCAAATGCAAACACCACCGGTCCCTTGGCCCCTTCGCGAAGCCGGATCACTCGCCAAGCGCTCTGCGGGAGTCTGTCGGCCAGCTCACCTACCGGCCAGACCATCTCGTCCGGAGTCTTGTGCTCCAGCTCCTCCACCCACACGGTCGTGTTCGCAGCCACTTCCACCAGGTATCGCTGCGGCCCACTGTCCCGAGCGCCTTCCAACACCTCCAGGAAAGCTCCATCCCGGCCAAACTCCCCGTTGGCCGTGATCCAGTCGAAAGCCACCGAACTGCGAGACCAAAGCCCCAGCGCGATCTCCGCCTTGGTCTGGAACACGATCTCCGCAGGAACTCACGTCTTCTGCCGCCGATCGCCCTCCGCCGCCCAGCTCTCCGGCAAGTACAGCCGGTGTCCCACAGCGCTGTCCCCGCCGGTGTTACCCCCAAAAGAAACACACCCACCTGGCAGTTTTCCTTCTTTCCCAATCGTCGGCACCATTGCCGTGCCACCCCAACCCTTTCGCTCCCCCGCTTCGCAAACCCCGAGCTACCGATTACCCCCACCGCGCCCAGCGGCCACTGCCGGGCCGCAGGCACGAACTCCTCGGTAAAGACCACCTGGATTTCTTGCTGCACCGCCTCGGCCCCAAGGACAAACCGTCAAAAACCGCTGCCAGGCCAACACCACCGCTTGCGAGAGCTTCGTTTCAACCCCCACAGCCCTCCGAACTCCAAGGCCATCGGCTCCACGCTCTTGCGGCCATCGGCCTAAAGCAGAGCAAGAATGTAGCTAAAAGAATGCTCTCGAGATTCCCGTCGCCGAAACACGTGCGCAAAACGCTTGTGCAAATCCGCCAGCCGCTCCGCCGCTGCGCGTAGTTCGCCCGCACCCATGAGCCAGTCCTCCTGGAAACTTCCATGAACGCTCGAACCGGCCAGCTGGCCCCACCGCGCTTCCAATACGCCACAAGTCCCCCAAAATCTCCAGGACCAAAGTGGTGCTGCAGAGTTGGGCATCCGTAACTGCGGGGTACCGGTCTGACTTTTTCTAAGCTTTGCTTTCGCCTAGCGAGTTCCGCGAGAGAGCGACGGCAAGCTCTTTACCTGCGATTTCCGCCTCAGGGCCACCCGTCGGTCCACTCTCGCGATTTGAATTCTTGTTTTTTGAGATTGTTGTGCCATGTCGGCCGGTGTTTTGAGAAGTGGGCGGAAGCTCGGACCTCGCCATCATTCGAATTTAACCCGGCCGACCCTGGAGGAGATCTCCGACAGGACACGGGCTCGATAACGTCCCGAAGTATTCCCCCGGGTTTATCCTATTTAAGTCAGTTGATAATCGCCGCTAAAACCTTCGGTAGGAGTTCGGTTTCTGGGGAAACCCTGAGGAGACCATCCCTGTCCCAGGTACCGGGGCACAACACTTCTCAACTGCGGGGGAAGCTTTAAACTTTACTGAGGGCACTGGAGCCTTGCACCGTCAGGAAGAATCGCTGGTTCTTGCATAGTTGGTGTTTACACATACGAATCGGAGGACTATTCCATTCAACCCCGCAACACCGCTCGAAAATCTACTGCCTTTTTCGGCGGGATAGCGGGGGTTTGCAAATCCATGTTTTCGAACTTCTGGGAAGCGGCGTTTAAGCACGGTGAGTTAATGCCACCTCGACACTCGAAAGCAATAGGGCGATATTTTCAGGCGGCCGTGCCGGATATATGCCAACCGTTTGCCGGACATGTTTGGATTGGGATCTGAAATGGGTGCATGCGACAGGGCTAACGCGCTTTGTAACCTGGGTGTGGGCAAAACGCCATTAAATGTGCGGGTTCACGACACAGCACGGGGGGTTTCCCATGCCGACATTGGTACCAAAGGCAGATCACATCCAAAAATCCAATCCGTTGCATGCGATTCCCCAGCCTGCGAGTACAATCGCTTTTCGATGGTTGCGGAGGTTGCATCTTGCCAATTCATTCGGAAGTTTCCCCCGGCGCCGTGTGAATCGAGTGAATTCAGATGGACGGAAAGTAGCCTGTGACCGGTCGAGACGCCATTCTCCATCTAGCGGACCTGCATTTGGGTGCATCCGTTTCTAAATCGTTGGCGGCTTGGGATCCAGTCCGGGCAAATAAACTTCTCGCTGAACGGAATCGGTTCCTCGAACGCCTCGCAGAGTGGATCAGTAGAGACGATTGCCCCGTCGGCCTGGTGCTGATTGCCGGCGATTTGTTCGATAGTCATTCGCCGCCGGGTGAGGTGGTAGAGTCGGCACTTCGAGGACTCGCACGTATCGTAGCCGTTGGCTTACCGGTGGTCACCGTACCAGGTAATCACGACGAATTCAGCTATGCAAAATGTATCTACCGGCATCTTAAGGAGCAGAACACGTGGCCGGGTGTGCTGGTGACAGGTCCGCAACCTGAGGTGGTTTGGGAAGGGCAACTTGGCAACGATGTGCCGGTGCGAATCGTTTCGGCCTGCTATCAAGCCGGATGTGTGCCGCCCGGCGGAGTCGTGGAGCTACCACCGTGCCCCGAGAAGATCACCTCAATTGCATTGATTCATGGTTCATTGAACGATCCCGGCTTACTCCCACTGCGAATTGTCGAAGGAGAACGTTGCTTTCGGGTTAGTGCCGAGGAAGCTTCTCGGCGAGGCTATGCGTATTTGGCCCTGGGACATATCCACCGTTTTGGTCGTTGGAATTTTGGCCGCCTGATGGCCGTCTACAGCGGGGCACCGCTAGGGCGCTCGGAGGACGATCCTGGCACCGGACATCTGACTTTGATTCGCCCCGCAAAACCCTCCCGCACCGCTATGGCCCCAGACCTGGAGCTTTCCACAGTTTCTCCGCCGGAGGTTATCCAAACGGTTTGGCGGGTAATTCGGGAGGAAGTCACGATCGCGGATACACCGGAACGGTTCGTGGAAACGCTCCTCGCGCGACTGGAAAGGAATACGGCGTCGCCGGGTGCCGGTTATTCAGATTCCATCGATGTCGTAAAACTTCACGGTCAGCTCCCCGCGGAAACTTTTGTCCAGGAGTGTGCCGCGCTTTTAGAGAAGAAATCCCTCCGAGTGCTCTTCGAGTGGCAGCAGGCAGAAGTGGTACCCCCGATCGATCTTCAGCTGTTGGCCCGGGAGCAAAGTTTGGCGGGGCAATTTATCCGGCAATGGGAAAAATGGAAGGATGCGTCTCAAGAAGATGAGGCGTTTGCGCAGGCGGTGCTTTATGAGGGATTGCGAGCGATTCTGGGAAAATAAAGTTGATTGAACCTAGCGCATGCGTTTTAGTTTCGCATTACGTGGTCTTTGGATCGCGAATTCTGTTATGGCCGAATAAACCCTGAAACGAGCGACCAAACGAGGGACCGTTGAACGCAGCAAACGCGAAAAAAGTTCTCGCGCGGTTTTGCTTTCGGTTTTTCTAGGGGGCGGTTCTTACGGAGTCCAAAGGCCGATTTTTGGGCAAATCTTGAGTGAAAGTTTTCGGCTGCTCGTTGGTTGCAGTTTTTGAGCAGACCAAAGCGAGGATTCACGTCTGACAGATCCTCATAGGCACGCGCACTGATGATCCGCATAAGTATTCGAGCACTGGAAGTGGAAAACTGCGGACCTTGGCGGGGACGCCACCGGTTCGAATTCGAATCGGATGCCGTCTGCGTGCTCGTTCTTCCGAACGAGGGGGGGAAAAGCACTCTCATTCGTACCCTGCTTGGAATTCTTTGGGGGGACGATGTTCCGGCTATGAACTGGTTCGCTCCTGCAGGGGCACCTCATCGGGCAGCGGTTTTCGTGGAACGCCGGGTCCAGTTCGAGGGGGCGAGTGATCGCGTGACGTTCTACCGGATTGAGCGCGATTTCGCGACAGGCCGCGTTAAGGCAAGTTCTCAATCAGGGGCCGGCCTCTGGGAGGAGGTTTTCTCCGGAGTGCATCGGCCCCGGGGACGCACCGCCGACGCCACTCGGTGGGTGGAGAAACATCTTCCTGAACTTTGGGCGCCATTGACGGCGGAGGCATTTAGCAATATCGCCGTTCTCGGGCAGCCCGCTCCCGGCCCCTTGAAGGGGGAATTTGTCCAACAGCTCATCACGGGGACCGGTCAGGCCACCATAAAGCAAGCGCTGGATCGGCTCGTGAATCGATTTCGTGAACTATCCCGCCATAGCGCTCGGTATGGGTTGACCGAACGCGATGCGCAAAAACCCGGTCAGCTTGATGACTTACGTAGGGAACAAGATGAGCTTCGGCAGAACCTTGAAAGACTCGCGGGGCAGCTTGATTCCGCCGAGCAGCTCCGCCGTCGGCTTGCCAACAGCGAGAAACGCTTAGCCGAACTTACCGAGAAAAAATCGCAGTTGGAAAAGCAGATGGCGCACCTCGAGAAAATCCGCCAGTGGCGACGGGAGCTTGATCGGGCGATCGACGAGGCCGAGCGGTTCGCGCGAGCACACCGCGAATTTGAAGATTTAGAGACAAAGTTGGCTGACGTTCGTCAGGAGTTAACGAAGAACTTAGGTTCATGGGCCGAGGCGGCTCCGCATGATCTGGAAAGCGGGTGGCGGATCCTCGAGCAATTTCGGCAGGAAAGAACACGACTTGTTCCGCCCGACATACTGCGACAGCGCGAAGAAGAAATTCTCCGGGAACACCGGGAGGTTGCATCCTGGCCGGAAGACGCCAATGATCGCATTGAGCAATACACCTCGTGTGAACGGCGTTATGATGAACTTTCCAGTCGATGGCGCGACCTCCAGCAGCAACTGGTGCAGGCCCAACCGCGGCTTGACAATCGACGCAGGGGAATTGTCTGCACTTTGGCCGGCAGTTTAACTGGGGTGACTGCTACCTTGATAGTGGCGGCAATCGCTCAATTGGTATTCACCTCCGGTCTTAATCTCCTGGGCACGGGCTGGGCGCTGGTTGCTGCGGCGTTAATCGGTTTAGTTGCCGGCCTGGGGGCCGGGGCGTTGACGTGGCGGTACTATCGCCCCCTATGGATTCCGGAAGAATTCCCGCGATTACAGGCCGAGCAAAGTAAGTTGCAAGAGCTCCTGGAGCAGGCAGAGGCAGAGCAAGAGCAAGCGCATCGCGATCTCTTTTTCACGCAGCAGCGAGACTCGGCTTGGCTGGGAAGGATGGCTGAGAAACACCGAAATTTTCTTCAGGCGAAACAGGACCTCGAAAAGCTACGCGCCGATCAGGCTACTTTGGCAGCGAGTCTGAGTCCGGAGAAGCTTCCTTTGCCTGTACAAGAGATCCTCAAACGCGTCGCGAACGACTGGTCTCAAGCAGAGGCTGCACTTCGTGGGGCCCTCCAGCTAGCGCGTCAGCGGGAACTCTGGGCCGGTCAACAACAATCTATCTTACGTTCCTTGGGCTGCCGCGATGAGAAGGAACTTCGCGCAAAAGCCGCGGAATGGACAGACCGCCGGCAAAATATTCGGAGGGAGATCGACCTGTTAGCTTCTCAAAGTGCTCAGGCTGAGCAGCTTGCTTCCGCCGAACCTGTTGCCCTCGAGCAATTCGGGCAACAACTTCGCACGCAGTTGGAGCGGACCGTAGGTGATCTTGAAGAGCTTCAAAATCAGCGGCATTTAGTGGAACGGCAGTTAATCCAGCTCGAATCGGCGATGGGAAATCCCGGCTTTTGCAACCTGGCCGAGGGGGAGCTCCGCTTGGCAAAGATCGGAGATCAAATCGAGATCCTTGAGGGGCGGTTAAAAGCAATCAAACATGCTCACCATTTGATCCAACAAGCCGCCGAGCAGTATTCTCAGGACCATCGGGAGGTGATTGCGGAGTTGATCAATCGTTTGATGGGGAAATGGACCGAAAACGGTTCGCGCGACTTTTTGTTGGATCAGCAGTTCCGCCTACGCATGATTTTGGCCGATCGAGAAAAACACATTAAGGAAGTTCCACTAGAAAGTCTGAGCCAGGGGGCATGGGACCAACTGTCACTAGCCGCCCGGCTGGCCGTGTTAGACCGGGTGGCAAGCGGAATAATCCTCCCTGTGTTTGTCGATGACGGCTTTTTGACCTGGGACGCTGAGCGGCGGGAACGTCTCCGGAAAACGTTGCCACAATTTCTCCGCAATCGGCAACTCATTCTGCTCACCCATGATGAGGAATTCGCTTCCTGGGGAACGCGAATTAACCATCGGCAAATCGATGAGGGGGAAACGGTTTCGTAGGTTCTTTGCGAAGAAGAGGACTTATCTTGCGGAGCGAGCGAGTTGCCGCGAGTGCCCGTCAGACGATAATGGTGCCGATCCTGCAGCTCGAACGAATCAAGAAGGTGCCCGAGCCGGTTGATCGCGCTGCGAAATCATGGCCGACTTGATGTAAAGTCTGCACGATGGAAACCAAGCTCCGCAGCCTAAAGTCGATAAAACCCGTGTGCCAGTGACCTAATCGAAAAGCGTCGGTTCGGTGGGCTCGGGTTTTGGCGAGGTTTTAATCCCAAGGTGCGCTAAACCAGCCGCGGTCAGGCGGCGTCCGCGTGGTGTCCGCACAATCAATTCCGAGCGCAAAAGATACGGCTCCACTTCATCCACTAACGTGTCCGGAGCCACGTTCATCGTATGGGCAACTGCTTCGACGCCGACCGGTCCGCCGTGAAAGACCCGGACAATCACCTCCAAGTATTTCCGGTCTTGTCCGTCAAGACCTAGCTTATCGATCCCCAACATATCCAGGGCATCTCGCGCAACGGGAAGGGTAATCTTTCCGCCGGCCCGGCTGACTGCATAATCTCGAACCCATCGTAATCGGTTGTTTGCGAGCCGAGGCGTTCCCCGACTTCGGCAGGCGATTTCAACGCAAGCAGCCGGTTCGATTGTCACGTGGAGTTTGCCCGCATTTCGTCGAACAATCTCTGATAATTCCTCAGTCGTATAGAAATCAAGGTGCTCCCGCATCTGAAACCGATCGCGCAAAGGCGCCGAAAGAAGGCCGGTGCGCGTCGTGGCCCCGATCAAAGTAAAGGGGCGCAATGGCATATTGATGGTCCGCGCGTTAACCCCCTCGCCCAAAGTCAAATCGATTCGGAAGTCCTCCATAGCCGGATATAGAAATTCCTCGACCGACTTTTGCATCCGATGGATTTCGTCGATAAAAAGCACGGACTTTTCTTCGGCGTTGGTCAAGTAGGGAATGAGATCCTTTGGAGCTTTGAGCGTGGCCCCACTTGCGATTTGACAACTGACCCCCAGTTCCCGGGGAATACAGAGAGCGAAAGTGGTTTTTCCCAATCCCGGCGGTCCGTCGAAAAGAATATGCCCTAGGGGTTCATTTCGCTTGCGCGCGGCATCGATGGCGATCAAAAGGCGCTCGTAAACCGCGCGTTGACCGACCATCTCGTGAATTCTTTGCGGGCGGAGGAGGCGATCGACTTCGTCTTGGTCCAAACCGCGGGTAACGATCGGTTGCCGTACCATATTTTCCTGGTGGCCTACTTTTTGCGCGGAAGGTCGATTTCGATCTCTTTCGTTGGTTTAATGGAGGCGGCGTAACCGCTCAAACCTCCGAATTCGGATTCTTCGAGGGTGCGTCGAATTGGGCTTTAAAGGTACTCAAAAAAAAGGTCATTCCAGGGTTTAAGGCTTTTGAGGTTAAGCTTCCGCAACCAACTTGCTTGCATAAAATGCAGTGTGTTAATGTCAACGATTTTGCTCAGCAAAAGTAGGAAAAGACTTGGGGCACAGTATCGCGATCCCTCGTACCGTCGTCGATCCAGAATCTCTAGCAAATTAAAGAGCTATCCCTTCGCTGGAAGCTTTTCTAACCGGCTCAGCTCGTCACTTTGTTATACGGCGGGGTGATGCCCCGTGCTATCCAGAAACCTTGTAAAAGGCTCGATGATTCCCGCAACTGAGGAGGCTTTAGCCCGACATTGCCGAAGGACGATCATGTTCTTTCCGATTCGCTTTCGCGATCCGGTAGCGTGAAGCACTCCGAGCCAGGCAGAGCGCGCTAGAGAATCCAGTTTAGAGCACGCACCTGCAAGAATTTCTTCAGCGCTAATTTGAGTGCAGTTCGGCACGATGTCAAAGCTGGCAAATAGACAAATCGCGATAACATTTGTTATATATCTCTCCCGTCAACGCAGGGCAGTTAAAAACCATAGTAAAATGATGCATAATACAGATATTCATTTAAAGAGTTGCGACTATGACCGCAGGATCTTACCCTTTTCGGTTGGCTGCCGGATAGCCGCAATGGTCAGATACATTAGCAATTCCGTCTACACGGTCTCCCGAGACTGGTTACGAATCCCGGAAATTAGGTATATATACCGGAAATTGGGTATATACATTTTATTTGACTAACATTCGCCCTATTTACCCCAAGTGTCTCGTTTGCACACAAAAAAAATTGAAGGGTGCTATCAGGCGTCGGAGGCATGCGGGGTTAATTTTCGCTCATTCCGCTGATTCGCGAAATTCTTCAAGGATGTGTCAAATAGCCGGAGTAGTCAAACGGATTTGGCAGCCAGAGTTTTTACCGGCAAGTTTCGACTAATCGTCGCATTGTTTGTTAAGATGGAATGAATCATCTTTCCGGCACGCGTTTCGACCGAATTCACAAGTGATCACTTTAAAACTTAGGAAGTTTGCAACGAAAACCGCAAGCTGCTCATGCTCCGAATGGAAAGTCTGCCCATCTCTATCGCGGCGTACGTCCGAGTAGCCTGCATCAATCGTAAACGTAAACTTCGCTAAGCGAGTTTTTGAAGACAATTTCTGAAGTAATAGGGCAATCACCCACCGGTCATTTATTTCCGGCGTCTGCAAACATTACGGTGTTCACAATTCCTATTCACATTCACAATTGGCATTCAAAATTTCTCCCGACGGGCAAGCGAAACCCTGATTGATGCCCATTTTGTGGTCTGCGGCGATTTTGAGTCGCGATTGGATAGACCGAAATCATCGAAGTATGGAATCCCACCTCAAGATGCTAGTCCACAACCTCCTGCGAACTACGCAACTTTTAGCTGCTTAAGCAGAGAAAATAAAATATGGAGAAAAATGCATCCAGCAAAACACGCGATCGCACCTCAAGATCCCGGTGAAAAGCCTCATGCGAACCGTGTAATTTTTAGCCGCTTAGCTCCAGAAACTAGAGAAAATCGGCAAAAAATTATTACGCAAAACACCAGAAGAATGTCCGATGCGATTTGTTGTTTGGAAAGATAGGAGTTTTAGTAAAACAGGGCTGAAATTAAGAGACTTAAAAGCCCGAAAAACAGTAAGAGACTAAGACTGCATGGTGTATTCTCGCACTTCGTATTACGAGTTAGATCGCCTGGCTAAGCAGCGGATTCTCGTGCTCGACGGTGCTATGGGCACGATGATCCAGCAATACGGTCTCGGCGAAAATGACTTTCGGGGTGAACTATTCTCGAATCATTCTTATGCCCTGAAGGGGTGCAACGATCTTTTAAACCTCACACAACCTAGGCTAATCGAGTCGCTTCACCTTGCCTATTTGGGAGCCGGGGCTGATATTCTGACAACGAACACCTTCAACGCAAATTCCATTTCGTTAAACGAGTATGGATTAACGCAGTACGTCCCTGAAATCAATAAAGCAGCCGTTGCCTGTGCACGGCGTGCCATTGATTCTTGGCAGCACCGAACCGGCCGCGGTCCTTGTTTCATTGCCGGGTCTATTGGTCCGACGAATCGCACGGCCTCGATCTCTCCTGATGTATCGAATCCGGCCCACCGGGCGGTCACATTCGACGAACTGCGGTCCGCCTACTATGAACAGATTCGGGCTCTTGTCGAAGCGGGGGTCGACATTCTTTTGGCCGAGACCTCTTTCGACACGTTGAATTTGAAAGCTTGCCTTTTTGCCATCGAGGAGTACTTCGAGCAGACGGGCTGCCGGCTGCCGGTCATTGCTTCAGCAACCATCACCGATCGAAGCGGCCGAACGCTCTCAGGACAAACGATCGAGGCTTTTTACATCTCGGTTGCCCATGCAAACCTCTTCGCAGTGGGGATTAATTGTGCTCTTGGCCCGGAATTAATGCGGCCATATGTTGAGGCGCTCTCGCGCGTTGCTCCAATCTACACGAGTTGTCACCCAAATGCCGGCCTGCCAAACGAGATGGGGGGATACGACGAAACACCGCAGCAAATGGCGGCGGCCTTAGGCGAATTTGCCCGGAATGGTTGGGTGAATATCGTCGGCGGATGCTGTGGGACTACACCGGCTCATATCGAAGCGATTGCCGCAGCCGTTCGTTATGTTAAGCCACGGATTCCTCCGAAGCCTGAGCGTTTCACTTGTTTCAGTGGGCTCGAACCCCTTGTCCTACGTCCGGAAAACCCCTTTGTGTTAATTGGGGAAAGGACGAACGTTTCGGGATCACGACGCTTCGCTCAGCTCATTCGCGAAGGGAAATTCGAAGAAGCTTTGACGATCGCCCGGCAACAAGTGGAAGGCGGGGCAAATATCATCGACGTTAATTTGGATGATGCCTTATTGGATGCCGAAACATTGATGCCGGTATTCCTCCGGTATATTGCCTCCGATCCGGAGGTAGCCCGCGTTCCTGTGATGATCGATAGCTCCAAGTGGTCGGTGTTAGAGGCTGGGTTGAAATGCGTTCAGGGGAAGTCGATCGTCAACTCGATTAGCATGAAAGAGGGGGAAGAAGAGTTCTTGCGGCAGGCCCGACGAATCCGCCGCTATGGGGCAGCTTGTGTCGTAATGCTATTCGACGAACGCGGCCAAGCCGTCACAGTGGAACACCGAATCGAAATTGCTCAGCGAGCTTGGCACCTTCTGACCGAAAAGGCAGGCTTCCCTCCCGAAGACATTATCATTGACCCGAACATTCTGGCCGTCGCAACCGGAATCGAAGAGCATAATCGTTACGCGATCAATTTCCTCGAAGCTACCCGGCAAATCAAACAGCTTTTGCCGGGGGTAAAGATTTCGGGGGGCGTGAGCAATCTTTCGTTTTCATTTCGGGGCATTGAGCCGGTGCGGCGGGCCATGCACTCAGTTTTCCTATATCACGCTATTCGCGCCGGAATGGATATGGGAATCGTCAACGCGGGCCAACTCGATGTTTATGAGGAGATCCCTTCCGAGTTGCGAGAACGCGTTGAAGATGTCCTCTTCGATCGCCGCCCCGATGCCACCGAGCGGCTTTTAGAGATGGCAGCAGCCTTCAAGAATCGGAATCAATCTGCACAAAGCGTGCATGAAAGCTGGCGGCAAAAAACGCTCGAAGAGCGATTGATTCATGCGGTTATTCATGGGATTTCAGATTACCTCCATGAGGATTTGGAGGAGGCCCGCGGAAAGTACCCTTCGTGCTTGAGCATCATCGAAGGCCCTCTGATGGAGGGGATGCAGTTTGTGGGCGAGCTCTTTGGGCAGGGAAAGATGTTTCTCCCGCAAGTGGTCAAATCCGCCCGGGCAATGAAGCAGGCAGTGGCGTACTTGACCCCATTCATGGAGGCCGAAAAAAGCCGGGCGAGCTCATCCCCGGGGGAAGAAAACCCGCAGCGTGCCGCGAAGCATCGCGGCACGATCGTCTTAGCCACGGTCAAGGGGGATGTGCACGATATCGGGAAAAATATCGTGGGCATCGTCCTTCAATGCAACGGATTCCGCGTGCTTGACCTGGGGATTATGGTCCCCTGCGAAAATATTTTGGAGGCTGCTCGCGCCGAAAGAGCGGACATCATCGGTCTAAGCGGGTTGATCACACCGAGTTTGGAGGAAATGGTTCATGTGGCTCAGGAGATGGAGCGTTTGGGATTTGAAATCCCTCTCTTAATCGGCGGAGCGACTACCAGTCCGAAACATACCGCTGTGAAAATTGCGCCGGCGTACCGAGGCCCTGTGGTTCATGTCCCTGACGCATCACGAAGCGCGGGGGTTGTCGAGCGATTGCTTCACCCGGAGAAACGGGAGCAGTTTCTTCAAGAGAATCGGCGTCAACAAGCCCGAGAGGTGGACTCGTATCAGCGCCGTCAGCAAGCCAAGCTGATTTCGTACCGCGAGGCTTTCAAGCGTTGTATGCGGACCGATTGGGCATCGCTCGATATTCCGGAACCGTGCTTCCTCGGGATACGCGTGCTGGCGGATTATCCCTTAGAAGAGCTTGTGGAGTACATCGATTGGACTCCCTTTTTCTGGGTTTGGGAACTTAGGGGAAAATACCCCAAAATTCTCGACGATCCCGAGGTGGGGGTCCAGGCTCGGCAGCTCCTGGCCGATGCCCGAAAGTTCTTAGAAGAAATATTGCAGGGGAAACTCCTCCGAGCTGCGGCCGTATATGGTTTTTGGCCTGCCAACTCCGATGGCGACGATATTATCCTCTTTTCCGATCGCGGTCGTTGTCAGCAAGTCGCGCGGCTTTATTGCTTGCGTCAGCAATGGGAACGTGTTGGCCAGAATGAGTTTTTATCCTTAGCGGATTTTATTGCGCCGCTGGACTCTGGCCGCGCGGACTACCTTGGAATGTTTGCTTTAACGGCCGGTCACGGGGCCGATGAACTTGTAAGTCGGCTCGAGGCGAAGCATGATGATTATCGTGCGATCATGGCTCGGGCTTTGGCAGATCGGTTGGCCGAGGCATTTGCAGAGCGGTTACACGAGTTGGCCCGGCGCGATTGGGGCTACGGGATTGAGGAAAGGTTATCGAAAGAAGATTTGATCGCGGAGCGCTATCGGGGCATTAGGCCTGCCCCTGGCTATCCCGCCCAACCGGACCACACCGAAAAGAAGACCATCTTCAAGCTTTTGCAAGCCCCGGAATTGGCGGGTATCAAGCTGACTGAGACGATGGCCATGGATCCGGCAGCGAGCATCTGCGGACTATATTTCTCGCATCCTAAGGCACGCTATTTTGCAGTGGACCGTTTGGGACGCGACCAAGTCGAGGACTATGCCCGCCGAAAAGGAATGAACATCGAAGAAGTGGAACGGTGGTTATCCCCAAACCTCGGCTATCAAATTGAGAAAAATGTTCGGGAGCCAATGGTGGTTCACCCGTCGGCGACTCCAGCCGGCCAAACGTCCGTAAATGAAGTCTGAGAACGTGGATCGGCACCGGCGATCCGCTACCGGACAAAATCGGCGTTAGGTAGTGGATCAAGGCAAGATCGGTGGGAAAGACCGCGAACCGTTCAATGAACGGTTTAAATCGATGTTTGACGCCAAAAGACCTCCGGGGTTTGGCACCTGGATGTTAACCGCATGTAATGGCCGGTGGCCACCTTTGCCTTTCTAGTACCCTCTTCGGCTTCTTTAGGGCGATCTTTGCTCACCAATGTTTATTGCGGTTTTTTTGGCAATCTTTGCCTACCAATCTTTACTGCGTTATGAGCATTCTTGTTCCGTTGCGTGCATCGTTTCGCCAAGCGGAACGGCCAAGCCCGCTGAATCCTCCACATGCCCTGAATTCCTGAAAAGGCGAGTGTCATTAGGAGCCGTGTTTAAAATTAAGGTCATAAGGGGCTGTTTCCAAAGATGTGCGAAGTCAGAGACGGTTGTTGCGATTGTGTTTATCCGAGAATTGCTTTTGGGAAGTTACGTCTTTGAAAATCCTCGAATGCGGATGGTGTGGCAGCCTAAGTCAAATAATTCTTGAGCGATACATTCGTTTGGGCGGAGGGATTTCGCGGGTACAATTTGGTTTGAAGGCATGGTGGGGCCAAGCAAGTGTAGTAGAATATTTGACTCGTATCCCTGGAGTGGGTGCGGAACCCCGCCGCGGCAAGCCGGGGGCGATCATCAGAAAGGTTCGAGGATCGTTGAGCTCTAGGGCTCCGTTAGCACCGAGTATTTTTCAGTGCTGTTGAGGGTACTTGAGAGAGCGTTTTTACTTGCACGGCGACACTTTGAGTTTCCGGACTTTTATTAAGGAGTAATTTTATTAAGGCGCGGTCGAAATCCCTTTGGTCGTTGTTCGCCAGGCCGCGACGTGAAAGAAAATTTTTCGTAGCGGTCGGGAAGTTGTGAGGCTTCGCCGGCCCTCCTCGAAAAAGCTCGATCAAGCGGCGAGATAGTCGCTGGCAAGCCGTGGTTCAATCGTATTGGCTCGAACTGTCAATAGGTGGTATTCATGTGGAAGATTCCTGTCTTTTCTGTTTTGCTAGTTGGTGGGGTGGTCTTGTCGCAAGTTCTCCCGGCGCTCATGGGGCCGAATTACGGAATTCTGCGAGAGTGGGCAGAATTCCTGACCATGGTGGGGCTGGGCTTCATCATGATCCATGTGGGCTACGAGTTTGAATTGGATAAGCGGCGGCTTGCCAGCTACGGATGGGACTACGTGGTGGCGATGACTACGGCGGCCTTTCCCTGGATTTTTGCGGCCGGGTATTTTGTTTGGGTGATGATGCCGCGCGAGCTATGGAGTTCATGGGATGCTTGGAAAGAGGTGTTGATTGCGGCCCGCTTCGCCGCCCCCACGGCAAGCGGGGTCTTGTTTGCGATGCTGGCGGCCGCTGGGTTGAGCGTAACGTGGATGTTCCGCAAAACCCGGATTTTGGTGATTTTTGATGATCTAGATACTGTGCTACTCATGATTCCCCTGAAAATCATCTTTGTGGGATGGGCCGCACAGCTCGGGGTAATCGTGGTCGTCATGGTTGTATTACTGTGGATTGCTTGGCATTGGTTGCATCGGGTGGCGATTCCCGTCACTTGGCCTTGGGTACTTGGGTATGCGGTGGTAATCGCCGCCGTAAGTGAGGCGATCTATCTGGGTAGTAAAGCCATCGATCAGCGTATCCCCATTCACTTGGAGGTGCTTTTGCCGGCTTTTGTACTCGGCTGTATTATGAAACGGCCGGAAGGGACCGATCCGCACCGTGATGATGCTCGCCTCGGTCACCAGGAAGGACCTGAATGGGCAACTGAGCAGCTAGTGGCGACAATAGTTTCTATGGTCTTCATGCTGCTCGTGGGGCTGAGTATGCCGCCGCTTTTTGCGGGTGTAACCGCGAAAGAATTTACTCAGGGAGAACAAACAATTACGGCATCCATGGCCCCGATCGGGTTGGGGGCGTTGGCCCTTCATGTAGTGCTTGTAACTGTGCTTATTAATATCGGAAAGCTGTTTCCTGCCTTTTGTTACCGGCGCGAGGCCCACTGGCGAGAACGCTTGGCGGTGGCCATTGCGATGTGCCCACGGGGCGAGGTGGGGGCAGGAATCATTTTGTTAAGCCTGCAATATGGAATCGGTGGACCGATCGTGAGCGTCGCGATGCTGAGCCTGGCTTTAAACCTGGTTTTGACGCCGCTTTTCATTTCAACAGTCATCTATTTATTGAAGGAGGTGCCTCGCACACCCACAGCGTTACCCGAACCTGAGGTCTCCTTGACGTCCGGGTGACTTCAAGGGAGGTCGGGGTGAAAAAAGAGGCGATGGGATGCTCCGAATGTCCCCCACGATCCACCGGCGCTATTTGATCCTGCCATAAAAGCATGTTTCAAGCGGTGTCGTAATTGTGAAGGTAGGAAAACTCACGGGGTGAACGGGAAGGGAAAGGCGGCGATTCCTTAGGGGAATCCTTCAGGAGGGATTCATAATCAATAAGCTTGTTTGCGTCGAGAGGTAAGTTCGGAGCGAGCCAGGGTGTCGTATCGATCGATCAACGAAGCGGATGAGCTCGAGGCTTTTTGCCGAGATTTGGCGGGCCAGCCATGGTGCGCATTGGACACAGAATTCATCGCGGAAAACGCGTACCTACCGCAACTTTGTCTGATCCAGGTGGCAGTCCCGGATCAACTTGTGCTGATTGATGCGTGGCGGATTCGCGACCTTGCGCATTTCTGGCAAGTGATGGCCCAGCCCACGCCACAGACCATTGTCCATGGCGGTCGGGTAGAAGCTGAGTTTTGCTATCGCAGTGCGAACCGGGTTCCGGAGGGCTGGATTGATGTCCAGGTCGCGGCGGGGTTTGTGGGCTATGAGTTTCCAGCAGGGTACGGCACGTTGGTGCAGCGGGCTCTGGGCATCCAATTAACGAAGCATGAAACGCGGAGCAATTGGCGGCAACGTCCCTTGACGGCAGAACAGATCGAATACGCCCTGGAAGACATCCGGTATTTATATCCCCTTTGGCAACGGATCGAAGAGCAACTAGAGAAAGCGGACCGGAAGAAATGGTTTTTGGAGGAAATCCAGGATCAGCTCGAGGAGTTGCTCGGTAATGTCGAGTGCCCACGTTGGTGGCGGCTTTCCGGTCGAAACGTACTGGATCGTCAAGGATTGGCCATCTTACGGAGTCTGTGGTTTTGGCGGGAAGAAGAAGCCCGTCGCACGAATCGGCCGCCGAAACAAATTCTCCGTGATGACTTACTCGTGGAGCTTGCCCGACGCAAGACAGCCGATCCGAAGCGTATCGCGGCTATACGGGGCTTAGGGCAGAAGCAATTCGGCCGTTATCTTCATGCGGTAAGCTTGTGTATCAAGCAGGCCTTAGAATTACGGGAGGAAAAATGGCCTCTGGTTCCGCGCTCCCATGAGGCTAGTCATGTTTCTCCGGTGCTGGCGCAGTTGCTTTTCGCGGCGCTGGCCAATTTATGCCGCCAAAAGAACTTGGCTCCGGGATTGGTGGGCTCGCCCAGCGATGTCCGCGATTGGTTGGCCTGGCGGGTCTTCCAATTGCGTGAAGAGCCTCCGAAGCTTGCCCGGGGGTGGCGGGCCCAAATTGTTGGAACGCTTTTCGACGAACTGATTACCGGTCGGGCCGCCTTGAAAGTCGCCGATCCTCGTGGGGAGTTCCCGCTGACGATTATCTCGCTACCTTGATCTCCATCTTGCTTTTCACCCCCCTCCTGTGACGAACCGGCTTGCTAAGCACCGGCTAAATATTGTCTAAATATTGTCGGAATTGAAGTGGTTTTGTTGCCCAGCAGCATTCGGGACTTTTGCTCATTCCTAAAACGCGCGAGAAGACGTGCAGGTGGCCGTGCGGACCCGGTGCAAAATGGGGACTTCTGCTCAGGAAGGTCTCCTCGTAGGGTACGTGTATCCAGCGCCGGTAGCATTTTGGAAGAAGGGGTGCTCTTTTGACGATTGGGAACGAGAACATGCGGGATCGACCTGCTGAGCATCCGCCAGGGGAACCGAGCGCAAACTAGGAAGGAAGCGAAGGCCCCTACTCTAAACGAAAACACTATCTTACACAAATTTTCCTGACATCGTTGGCCGGGAGACCGCCCCAACACCGGTTGGTGATGATTGCGAAATCTGACGGCGGCACACGGCGTGATTTCCTTCGAGCTTTTCTGACCCCAGCTACCGGCCCGCCGAATTGTGGTGAGTGCTGACCATGGAGCGAACTTTGATCAATCCGGGTACTTACCGCTCGCAGAGTAACCTATTTGTACCTTAGGCAATCTCCAGATTATCTGTGTTTGCTTTTTCGCTTTGACTAATCTATCCAGGTTCTCTCGATGAACCGCGCTATCGGGGGAAAAGAAGTGAATACAAGTCGCTGCTCCGTCGACAGGTTGGTCTCTCAAGGCTTTCAGGCGATTTGTTGCGTAAAGATTGCGAAAGTATTAGTCGCGATTCAGCCGATATAAAACTACACCTATGTTGGAGTAATCGTCAAACCCGATAACCTCGGTCCTGCCGCGAAGAGTGCGTTTCACACGAATTACCCTCGTGACAACAATTCAGGCTCCCTTAGGAATGGAGAACTCAAGCGGCCGAGAGCACTTGAATCAATTGGTCGGCCAAGGAAGGGCGTGGCTGTCTCGGAATATGTAGGAATCGAGGGAGCGACCGAACGACTGAGGCAGCTAATTCCCAGGGGGGATAGTCCGGGTCTGATCCGTCAAGGATCGGTGAACCCGGACTTTTTTATTTTGGGCACGCTGTTCGGGGTTACGGTTCTCGGTTTGAAAAAATCGAATTGCGGCATCTCCCCCAGGAATCGGCGAACTTTGCTTGGCTTTCCTTTCCCTTTTGGGATACAAATTTGGGTGCTTTTCTTTTGTGGCGGAAACTTTCATACTTGTGGCACTTCTGCCCCGTTTTCTCACTTAAATCTTCTCTTATTTTCTTTTCTTCTCAACGTTCTGCGCTTGGTGGTACCTTTGTCCTGCCCGGACCCAGGAGTCGCGGCTTCTTTCGCATGTTCGGACAAAAGTACTCTTTCGGATAGATTTCGACGCGTATTTTTGTATTCGGTGGGATTCCGCGATAAACGGGGCGTCCTGCAGCGAGTTTGGACAAGGTTTTCTGCGGCGCAGGGTTTGCTTTCCGGAGGTCGCTAGCGTTAAATGGTTTTTAACGGAGTGGCAGTTGGGCGGCACAGTACATGCGTCGCCTTCTATTCAGTGATTTAATGTAAGATTTGCTTTTAGTGATTTATTTAATGTAAGGCTTGTTCTTAGTGATTTAATGTTTTAAAAACCTGGAAGCCAACATAGGGGCCTTCAAAGTGTTGGGAAAAATAGAGTTTCAAAGAAAGGGACTCTCTGCGGGTTTTTCACTCGTCGAGTTGCTGGTTGTCATCGGGATAATAGGCTTGCTGATAGCCCTTCTGCTCCCTGCCGTGCAGATGGCACGGGAAGCGGGTCGGAGAACCCAGTGCTCAAACAACCTGAAGCAACTGGCGCTTGCAGCCCATCAATTCCAGGGAATCCACGGTCGATTTCCCCCCGGTTATTTAGGGCCGAAGCCACAAGGGATTGGTCCGCCGTCGCAATGGGGTGGTTGGGGTGGCCGACAATGGACCAGCTCGTTAGTCTTTATCTTACCCTTTATGGAGCTTAATCCTTTGTACCGACAACTGGACGAAGATCTGATCCGGCACGGAAATATTTCACTGACCGATCTCGACCAAGAAGGCAACCCCTATTGGATGCGGCCGGCAGCTTGGGACTTAGCGCAAAGTCGGATTACCACCTTTGTTTGCCCCTCCGATAGTCCTTATAGTTCCGTGGACACTTTCGCACTGATTCACATGTATTACGATCCGGATTGGCAGTCCGGATCATCGGTCATCCAGGCGGGGGCTTTTTTCCCGAATAATCAGGGGAATGTCCTGGGCCGCACGAATTACTTGGGTGTTGCCGGAGCTGCCGGGAAGACAGGGGCGGCCACTTGGGATCAATGGCGCGGGGTGTTCTACAATCGGTCGCGAAATAGCTTCCAAGATATTCGCGATGGCACCAGTCACACCCTGCTTTTCGGCGAATCCCGCGGCGGTAAAAACGTAGAAAGAACCCGCGGACCTTTAGCGTTTTCCTGGATCGGCTGCGGGGCCTTGGGGACGGCTTGGGGATTGACGGGCGAAGGATGGTATCATTTTAAAAGTGCGCATCCCGACGTAGTGCAATTTGCTTTCGTGGACGGGACGGTCCGCCCCGTGCGCGTCTCGATCGAATTAGAGGTGCTAAAGGCCCTGTCCGCGATCTCCGACGGAAAAGCGGTGCAGGCCGATCCATGAAGATAGTCTTCCGATGTCGACCGTTAGAAGCTTCGCCTTGCTGTTGTGGACGCGTGGTATCCAGCGTGAATGACGATGGACGCTTTGCCTGCGGAAAGCCCAGTATTTGAAGAGATGCGGTCCGCGGGTCCCATTCTGTGCGAGTAAGCGTGAATCAAAATGCGTTATCAATATCAAAATGGCAATGAGCCGCAGAGCCACCGCACGAGATTTTGATTCCCGAGCGACTGAAGCCCGTATTTGCACGAGCGGTTTTTGGGGCCCACCATTGTGAACTGAATATGGCGGGCAAAAAACTCCAGAGAGAGGGGCTTCGATCATTGCGAATTTATTTCGGAGCCTGTGCACGCGTCCCGGACATCATGTTCAGAGAGAATCTCCGCTTGATCATTCCATAATTATTTCGGAGCCTGTGCAAGCAGCTTCCTTTGAAAGCTCAAGCTGAGCTTTTTGCACTGGAAACTCCAAAAGTTGGGAATCCGCTGCGCGGTTAATTACAAGCTTAGGTGGGGGGCAGACACCAAAAGCAGCCAAAAGCCGTGATGAAGGCCAAGTGTGCGAATGAGGAGATGAGGTACCCATGAAAACGGGACCCTTTTGCGCAAAGAGGTCTTTCTTTTCGAGGACAGCGTGCGGCTTGCTTTCGACACTGGTGATCATGATCGCGCTCGGTGGCTTCATCGGGTGTCAAAGGCCGATCATCGAAAAGCCGGCTAAACCGGCGCCGCCCCCCTCCTCGGCACCGGAAGCCGCAGATTCCCCTGCCGCCCCTATGAGCCCAAGTCGGTAACTTTTAGCACGGTCCGCAGAATCGCCCCAGAAAGCAAATTTCTTGAAGGAACTGCACCTTGGGGGGAAAGCAAAACCGTCTTTCGCGGGAAATAAAAATTGTTGCCTTCGGGAATAACCACCCTGCGATTAAGCAAGATTACTCCTCGCAACGGGCATGCAAGGTGAATTGTGCTTTTTTCACGCCGCAAGGATTATTTTGAACCGAGGGGATGAAGTCATCGCGATTTTCGGAAAGGTCGGCGAAAAGCCGTTTCCCAAGACCACCTTTCGAGAAGACCTTTATCGGCGAAAACTCCTGTCAAGCCGCCAAATCGAAAACCTCGGGGGGCAGAGTTCCTCCCAGAGACAGTAAACCGGTCTCTTGTCTCTGAATAATAGTACCGGCAACTTCAGCTCGAACGGCGAATGTTTTCGCGTGGAAGGCTCCCTCCACGTGTATCGCATGGGTTGATCGGGCCTAGTTAAAGCTACCCGATCGAGCCTGGTTAAAGCTTCCCGTTGCGGCACTCCATCTCTCGTATCTTTTGAAGCCTCCGAGAATGCCGGCCTCCTTCGAACCCCGTGCGGAGCCAAATATCCACGATACGCTCCACGAGTCGGGGCCCCAGCATGTCCCCCGAAAGGCACAAGACGTTAGCGTCGTTGTGGAGTCGGCTCAGTTCAGCCGTCAAATCGTCGTAGCAAGGAGCAGCCCGAATTCCGGGGAATTTGTTGGCCGCAATTGCCATACCGATTCCCGTACCGCAGATGAGGATGCCTCGATCGACTTCCCCGACCCGGATCTTTCGCGCTACCAAGACCGCGATATCCGGGTAATCGCACGGACCATCCACGAAGGTCCCTACGTCGATCACTTCGTGGCCGAGGCGGTGCAGCACCTCGACCACTTTGGCCCGAATGCGCACGCCCCGATGATCGCTACCGACGGCTACCTTCATGGATAGGATAGTTCCATCTGAAAAAGACAATTCGTTCCACTCTTTCACGCACGATTCGTGGGTGCAACCCTTGTGCTTTTCGTTAGGGGGATTCTCGCTCTCGAAAGTTCATTCTTATCTTGCTTTTGTCCTCGTTTCTTGTGCCGCCCCGATTCTGCAAGCCGGTGCGTAATGCGGTGCGGACATTCCTGGGGCATGTAGAGGTTGCCGGGAGCACCCCTCGCTTGGCAAAATTACACCGTTACCGCCGTTTAATTTGGTAAGCCTTTAAGGGTTTAGAAACCCGGCCGAATTCGCTCAAGCGTTTCCGTGGCGCAGTATTGCCGGATTTCGATGCAATTTTCGCGACTACTTTTTGAGTTTAGTCGCCTGAGGCGGTACCTGCAACCACTGAACAAAGGGCGGGTACGGTAGCGATGAATTCAGGTTGGTTGCTTCCTAAAAAAGTTACTTCCTGGAAAAAGTGAAGGTTGTTTTTGCGGCCCGTGAGTCTTAGCGTCCAATAAAATGGACAATTTCGGATGAGTGAGTAGTTTGAGTAGGATGAGTCTTCTGAGAATGAATTGGCAAAACAGTTTGAAACTTTCCAAACTCAATCGTCCCTGCTATTCGGAACTAATTAGCTTTGGATTATCCTGGGGGTACCGAATTTTTAATAGCGTCGGAAATTTTAAGGGCGGCAGCGTTTATACGATTAACCTGACACTGCGCTCCGCTTCGATGTGTAGTGCAGGAATACGACGATCGGTGGTGCCACCTGAGTAGAACGTCGCGATTTTGCCGCGCCGTCAATTTTGTCGGAAAGACGCAAGAAAGAAGCGAGGTAGTTCCAAGCCTTAGCAAGCGTTCGGCTGGGGAAATAAAGTTACTAGTATGACAATAATAGGAAAGCTTCGTCGGAGCATTCCGCTAAATCCGTCTTACTTGTTAAGTTCATGCCTCTGTATGATCCCGGTGCCGGGCAATTAGGGAAATTGCCTTCGAAGCATCTGACATACTGTCGAAGACAATTTCGGTCCCGGGGGTAATAGGGGAATAGCCCCGATATCGCAAAGAGACTGAGACGTATAAGCCTCCGTCCCGGGTAATAGGGGAATAGCACACCACACGCCACCGGCGTTGAACAAGTTTAAGTCCTCGCGCCCGGGGAGAACAGCATGCGGGGCGTTCGTAGGGTGGAATTGGGGCCTATTGTCCTAGCGCCGCGGGGAAGAGCATGCACCCTTTGACGCATCGATCGTCACCAATCCGTGAACGATTTATGCGTTGAAAGCTTTCTCCCCATCCGGGGTTGGGTTTTGCCTGAAATGTCCTACCGAGTTTAAGGGTAACGAGAACTACGCGACTCCCTGCTTGTACTGAAATTTTGACCTTTTTGAACTTTGTACGCATGGTTCACACAGGGCCGTTCCTGTTTTCCCAGATCGCCTCGGAACATTTGGGTCCGGCCTCTCACCGGCTTTGAAGCCAGCAGTTTTCGCTCGCTTGACCTTGAGGTAACTCCAAAGACCGTACGAGAAAGCCAAATCACCATTTGACTGGTTTTGCCGAAGCCATTGAAGGAAGACCGACATCGATCCTGGGGCTTAGCACAACACTTATCGGAATTCGGATCGCAAGCGCCCGACGAACTCTTCTCAAAAAAGCTGGTTAAGCTTAGGTGCGGCCAGCCATGCTCGAAACTTTTGAAGCACCACAACGTGACGATCGCCGGCGGCGGGTTCTCGGCGAACTTATCGCCGCTCAGAGCGTCGAGCTTACCAACCACGAGGTTTCACGCAGGCGGAAGGCCGGTCTTCGCGATGCCCAAGGGCTGCCCCCCAGGAGTTATCCACCGGATACCCTTACAACCCTTCAACCGCGCATTACTGACCTGATTTCCAGATATGCTGGGGTACACCTTATTTTTTTCCTCGCTGGACTGGTTGTAATTGGGGCCATCTTGTGGCTGCACCTATTGGCAGAAAGCTGGCGCTTGAAATGGGGTGTTGCGAAGCTGGCTGCCATTGATCTGGAAAATGAACCCCACTTGGCGAGCTGGTTTTCGGCCGTTGTTTTTCTGCTTACCGCTTGGATTTCCTGGGTGGTTTATCAAGTTAGGCGATTTCGTAAAGACGATTACCAGGGAAGATACCGAATCTGGATTTGGGCCACGGCGATCTTCGTGGCGGTGAGTGTGGAGATCTCCACTAATCTGCACCATTTGTTGATCCAGTGGCTTGGCAATGGGGCGAAGTTGACTACGCCGAAGGAGCTGGAGGTCTGGTGGAGCCTCGTTGCCTGTTTAGTCATGGGAGGTTTGGGAATTCGGCTTTTCGCCGACATGACAGGCGATATCCCCGGCCGATTTGCGCTTTTTGGGGCGGCGGTGTGCTATCTTTCGACTACTTCGATTTCCCTCCTTGACGAAAAGCTTTTCGGAGTAACCATTCTTTCCAGCTCACCCAGGCATTGGCTTTGGTTATGTTGGGGCATTAATCTCTTGGGGCATTGGTTGGTGCTCACGGCAGTGCTAGCCCATGCCCGATTCGTCATCCTTGACGCGCAGAGAAATGGTCAGATTTTATCGCCGGGTGAAATCGGCCGTAGCAGTTTAAAGGCCGAATCTCTCCGAATTCACACCCCTCACCAGGAACGGCAGTCTTGGCACTGGGGATGGTGGTGGGCGAAGGCGAAGCCTCCAGGCGAGGAGCATCATCCGAGTACAAACGATGCCCCTTGCGCTGAACGCTCTCCCAAATCGTTAGACCCGGCAGAGGTAAGGCCTGCGAATAGGGGAGATCCTTTTGGGGGGAAGTCGACACATACCACAGATGCAGGCTCGTCGACCGTTCCTAAGGAAGGTGCATCCTTAGGACAAAGAATTGTGAATCCTGCGGCCCAAACGCAGAAGGTACCCCCCGCACCTGAACCTCAATCGTCGGGAGTCACCCCAGGGGTTCGGCCCTTCGATGGCGGCATGATAACCGCGAATCCTTCTTCAGCGGGCTTAAATTTGAAGGAGGAGCCGCAAGCAGGTAGGTCCGGCACCTCAGCCCCTGCGACGCCAAGCTCTGCCGGTCCTCTTCCCAAAGCCAGTTCTCCCAGCCAGCTATCCTCCCCATCTGCCCCCAATTTTGCCGCTGCCGGTGGGGCGAGATCTGGGGCAAGTGAAGGCCCCGGCGTCGGCTCGGGACAGCGAAAACTTACTAAGGAGGAAAAGAAGGCCTTACGTCGTCGGCTAGAGCAAATGCGCGAGGCTCGCGAAAACCAGCGCCGAAGCTGAGAAATCTTGGCGGAGAACCCAGGTTGATTATTTTTGCGAAAACTTTGTGAAAGGCAATTTATTTGCTAAGCTGCGGGAAACATCGTGGCTATGAAGTGTTCTCAAGCTCAGCAAAGCTGCGGTACGTCTTGTGTTAATCAGATCGAGTTCCAAACAAAAAGGCACCAAGTTTCTTAATGTTCATATAATTTAGGCGTGTTATAATCAATTAATGAGCACTGGTATGAGGGTTTAAGGCCCTCATTCTCAAGTTACTTGTTTGCCAGGAAGGTTTCGACTCAAAAATAATTTAAAAAATGGTTTACGTTTGGCACTCTTATTGTTGCAGGTTGGATTGGTTGGCCTAGTGGTCGATCTTGGCAGCCCTTGATGCTAGCATAAGTATCCAATGACGAGTTCGCATAACGGCGGTGTAAACCAAAGGGCTCCTCAGCTAAGTGCCGCGACGCAATCGCAGTGCTGAGCATCGTCGATACCGCCACACTTCAGGAGGAATTTTTGAGTCCGTGTCACTTTGGGGTTAGCCAAAGCAAGCTTGCGTCTGGGAGGACTTATTAAGATGGATCGCCAATGGTTAGAACGATACCGGCAGATTCGTGATCGACTTCTTCAACTTCGGGACTCCCTTTGACTACGAGGCGAAGAAAGAAACTGTGCAACGCCTCGAGGCGGAACGGGCTAAGCCGGAGTTTTGGGCTGATCAAGCACGGTCTCGCGCGGCAGTCGCCGAATTGAAAAGCGTGCTGAGTATTTTGAACCCATTGGAAGAAGCACTCAAAACTCTAGACGAACTTGACTTCCTTTTCGAAGTCGCTGGCGAAGACGCGGAATTGGCCCAGGAGATTCCCTCTCAGCTTGATCGGGCACAGGCCGTATTAAGAGATTTGGAATTGCGGGCCATGCTTAGTGGCCCTATGGATGGTCATAACGCCATCTTGACCATCCATGCGCGCGACGGGGGGATTGACGCCAACGATTGGGCCGAAATGTTGCTCCGAATGTACATCAACTGGGCGGAAAAGCACGATTACGAGGTGGAGCTTTTGGACCGGCAAGACAACGAAGAAGCCGGAATCACCAGTGCGAGTATTGGGGTCCGCGGTCCCTTGGCGTACGGCTACCTGAAGGGGGAGGCGGGCATTCATCGGTTGATCCGCATTAGTCCCTTCAATGCCGAGGGAAAACGCCAGACCAGCTTTGCCGCCGTTGATGTATCGCCTGAGGTGGAGGAGAATATCGATATCCAAATCGATTGGGATAAGGACGTCCGCGAGGATACATTCCGTGCCGGGGGCGCCGGGGGGCAACATGTGAATAAGACTTCCAGTGCCATTCGGCTTACCCACCTTCCAACGGGAGTGGTGGTACAGTGCCAAAACGAGCGAAGCCAACACCAAAATCGGGCAACGGCCCGGAAAATGCTGCTGGCTCGATTGGCCCGGCTTGAGGAGGAAAAACGCGAAAGCGAGCAAGCGGCTCGTTACCGGCAAGCTCCGAAGGTGGGGTTCGGGTCTCAAATTCGCAGCTATTTTCTGCACCCGGAGCAGCGGGTGAAAGACGCGCGGACAGGGCATACCGTCTATGATTTTCATAGGGTCATGGATGGGGAAATCCAAGAGTTTTTGGAGGCGTATTTGCGGTGGCGGATTTCGGGGGGAAAAGAACGAGCAAACAACTAAACGGTTAGCCGCCGAAAAGTTATGCCTCCTTTCGCAGATCGCTCTGCGGTAAAAAAGCCCCTTGGGTCTTTGGGCAAGAGCGGTTGGTGTTGCTAGAGGGGCAAAATTTATACGGCGTCTTATCGAGGGTGGTTGAACTCAAGAATGTTACTTGAACGTATTGATCAATTACAGCAAGAGTATCTCGGACGTCGGGTGATTGCCAACGGGCACCGGCCAGAATTAGTTCGCTTTCGCGGTCGGGTTGGGGTGGTTAAAGCCATCAGTTGCAATGGACGTGCTTTGGTACAGTTCCCGGGCGAAGATCGCGCTTGGTACGATATCGAGCTGGAGGACTTGAAAGTCGTCGAGTCTGAGGAGGCAAACCCCCCGGCCCGTTCGGGGGCCAAACTGGAAAATTCTGAGGGGGCCGGTGGTGCCGAGGCTCAAGCCCCCAAAAAGGCTGTGGCACGCTCGGCGCTGGAACTGGCCCGGGAAAAGGCCAACAAAAAGACCAATGGTATAAGCACCGTGTAGTGCCAAAGAGTTTCTTCCGGGACCTGATCGATTGTACGCTTCTGGTGATGCATCCGTGCACGATGGGTGAAGGCATCAGCATTGTGGCTGGTGGGGCAGAGCTGACAGAGGCATCGGTCCACAATTCGGGAGAGCCATCCAACGCAACCGGATGGCGGAATCCCCACAGAGGCATCCCCGCACTGGGGCACGGCGCGATCCAAGCGAAGCACGCTTTAGCGTATCTAGGAGGCATCCCCGCACTGGGGCACGGCGGCGATTTTAAAGGCGCGCTTCAGTGAGGGCACTTGTAGGGTAATATTCCGCGTTGATCTCTTCAGTACCTTGTACGCTCGCTAAAAGTTCGTCACCCAGACACATCCGCTTCGCGACTTCTCCTCGAACGACATACTTTTGCGCTCCCGCAACTTCTTCGCTTTGCGGGGAAATTGCGAGGTCGAGGATTCCCGAGTTCGCCGCTACTATCGCTGTGGGAAGCTCTTCGTCGTTGAGCAAGAGAATCCTTTATCAAATGAGAAGCATAATTCTTCACGGAAAGAAAAGTAGAATCCTTCATACAAAGAGTAACAGAATCCTTCGTGCAAAGAGAGCTAAACTATACGAGTTCACCGAAGGATCTTCCGGGCAACTGACTCGAAACTACACAATCGGACCCGCTTTTCGTTCATAAGTTGGAGTGACTGCCGCGCTGGCTCGCCATGATAGAAGTTTCCACAATCCGCAGTTTGGATCGGCCAATTGTTGCTTGGGATGCGATGGTCACGTGGATCAATCGATGAGCAATCCGCCGATTGACCCTTTAACCCTAAAAGTGCTGGTACTTGCTCGCGCGAATTTCTTGATTAACTCAGGTGGCCGGGACTTATTGAGGGGGCTCAGCCAGATCGCATCTGTTAATTTCAAAGTTCGGTCGAATAGCACCGCACGAGAGTCCTGAGCGGGCAAGCGCTGTGAATGGTTATTTGTTGCCGCCGAACCAGGAAAAGACGAGGGACTTGGGTCGGCGTTTCTGCACATAGGATGTGGAATCCTCAGGCAAAGCCATTAAATACGCCCGAAGACTGGCTAGGACTTCATGGGCCCGCTGAACGATATTTTGTCCCCGACGTTCTCTGCCTTTTTGCGGTTCTATGGTAACAGAGATTTGTGTGCAACCGTTGGCCCGGAGTGAATCTACGCCGTTCATTGCGTTTTGAGGTATGGCCTCGTGAAATGCCAAACGAATCCGGAAGCGTACCGGCCTGTCCGCACGGCGTCGCATGCCCAAGGGGCGGTGCTCCAATTCGAGCTCGACTTGGTTTCCCTCTAGAGAGATGACGTGGGCTTTATGATCTGATATGAAGCCCCGCAGCTTTTCCACCGCGATGTTCACCGGAACGTGGGTAGCAAGTTCCTGCCGGATGGTGGTTGGGGTCCAAGGTCCGCGGTTAAACCAGCGCTGCCAGATGCCGGCACCCGCTTCGGCATTGTTCTCACTTCCCAAGCCGAGTTGAACCACTTGGTTGCGCCCATAGGCTTTGGCCAAAAGCAGTGCCCGGTCCGCCCGACGCATGATGCTCTCGGGCGTATCGCCGGGCTGAAGCGCGGTGACTCCGAAGCTGGCTGTGACCGTACGCCCCTGCATGGCATCTTGGGGGATAGCTGCGAGTTTTTGGCGGAGGTATTCCGCGCGTTGAGCCGCGGCGGCGTTAGTGCAATTCGCGCACAACACCACAAACTCCTCTCCCCCATAGCGGGCCACCAAATCCCCAGGGCGGGCTGTATTTTTCAAAAGTCGGGCAAAAGTGATGATGACTGCATCACCAGCCTGATGTCCGTAGGTATCGTTTACGCGCTTAAAATGGTCCAAATCGCAAATGATTAGGCTGCAAGGGAGCCCCCGTTGCTGATGCTCGGTAAGAAAGGCCGGTAAAACCCGGTCCAACTCGGCCCGATTGGCAACTTGGGTTAAGGGGTCCTGCGATGCCTTTTGGTACAGGCGTTGACACTGCTCTTCGAGTGAAGTTTCCGGTGAAGCGTCGTGCACGAGCATCACCGCCCCAATCACATGATCCTGATCATCACCGACGGGGATAGCGTGAACATCGACGACAAGGCGGCGCCCCGAGATACCGCCGAGTACCAAACGCCGAAGTGATTGTACGCCGTAGCGAACGGCGGAAACCAGTGGACAATCTTCTTCGTCCAGAGACTGATGTCGCTCGTTTTGCAGCCGCAATAAACTCGGGGACCATCGCCGCGCTAGGACCGAGGAGGCGGCGATGCCACTGAGACGTTCCATGGCGGTGTTCCACCCGCCAATTCGAAGCAGGGAATCGACAAAAATGACCCCATCCCGCATGTATTCGAGCATCCTGGCGGGAAAAAGCGGGAGCAATTCGCCAGGGAGGGTGTTGGGGATGTTAAACCGCCAGAATGAATTACTGACCTCAGGGTCGATCGTTTGCAACCATCGAGTCCCAGCATGCAATCGAAGATAGGGAAGCTGGCCGGCGATTGACTCGGCAAATTCCACCACTAGCTGGGGGTCAAATTGGGTGCCCGAGCATGCGAAGAGTTCGCGAATGGCTTGCTCGAGGCTCATGGCCGACCGATAGACCCGGTCAGTGGTCATCGCGTCGAAAGCCTCCGCCAGCGTGATCATTCTTGAAGCGAGGGGAAGTGCCTCCCCGCAGCGACGGTCTGGGGATCGTGATCCGTCGTACCAAGCTCCGACGAATTCTATGATCTCCAGAAATTGTTCATCCGTACACGTATAGCGGAGCACATCTAACCCGGAACGCCTCGCGTGCTCGACAAGCCGCATTTCTTTAGAATCGAGAGGCTCCGGTTTCAAGAGGATCACGTCGGGAAGCCCGATCAAGCCGATATCATGGAGAAGCGCGGCCAATTCCATGCGCTGCCGGAGTTCGGGATCCATCCCCCGCTGTTCGGCCCAAGCAGAGCAACATAACGCGACGCGAAGTGCATGCGCGGCAATCGGCGGATGCTTTAGCCGCAAAGTCATATGCAAACTGGCTGCCATACCGAGGCGCAATTCCACCAATCGTGTGTCAATCGAAGTGGACATCGCACTGCGAGGACTATCCGCAGCAATCGTGGGAATCCCCGGTAATTCCAAGGACGGGGTAAAAACCCGAAGCGCCTCGGTTAGGCTCGGTGCGGATGGGGAAGCCAGAGTTGGAGCCTCGATAGCCGCCGGGGAAAATTCCTCCCTCAAGGTACCTGATTGATTGCTCATCATTGAAGTAGCTGGAAGGTCCGAGGAACCTACGCCCACCAGGATTGCAGGTTTTGGGCATGAGTCGGGAGGTGAAGCGGGCCCGGCTGTGGCTTCGGGATCCGAGGGGTGTTCTGTACCAAAACCGGTGTGGGACGACATTGCCTCATCCGCCTCCGGAGGTCTTCCGCAGGATCGTTCGTAGGGGTTCTACCCCTGAAGTTTCTCCCATCAAACCTGGTAAATTGGGCAGACGACTCTGCCTTCTTAACACGACTAAAGCAGCCTGCGGACTTGGCGGCCAAAAAGCACCGCATTTCAGAAACGAGGACGACAGGGTAACTCGTCAATTGTAGCCGGAGAGATCGACAAGCCGCCGCAATCCGCAGGCGACCGGGATGAGAGTCGCCAAAATCAGCCGCTAATCATGAACTTTCCTACTGAAACCCTAGGTTCAAAAAACGGCTCGGTCAAACGGAAAGAGGCCGTTAGGCCGCAAGCCCGGCGAGGACAAATCATGATCGCGTGCGACCGGCCATTCGTGAATAAACGTGGTGGCTAGAAGTCCATTGAGCCTGCGATTCGCAGTTTCAGGCTGGTGTGTGCCAAAGGGTGTATAGCGGATAAGCCGGTTACATGGCTTGGGGGCTACGCTACCGAATCGTTGTCCGTAAACATGTGGCCAAACGGCAACATTTGGGGAGGCAATCCACGCCGTTTATGGTGATAACGCTTGACGGGCTCGTATGCCTAAAGCCCGTTGCTTTGTGGAGGAATTAGGACGGCAAAGGTGCCGTAAGAAGATGGCAAAGCTCATGTAAGAAACTAAGAAACGAGGGACTTTCTCAGATGATAATTACGGGTGTGGCTGAAAATTGGTGGCGGGTTTAGACAGCCGGGGAGAGGCGGAAAGCCCAGAGGGGCCTGGTATTCGCTGATTACCTAGCCCTTGGACCAAAATATTCGGTGGGCTAAAATCGAGCGTCACTTGTTCGACTACGATAAAGTTTTTCGGCTAATTACAAGATTGACTGAGAGTGATTGCTATGAGACTTGCGACGATTGAAACGGCGGTCGGGCGCCGCCTCGTTGCTTTGAGGAACGACGGCTACGTTGATCTAAATCGCACCGACCCCCGAATTCCCCCGGACTTGAAAAGCTTCCTGGTCATGGGTAAGGAAGCTTGGGTATGGGCGGAGGAGGCGCGGATTCGAGGTCAAGCACTGGATCCGGAGCAAGCGAGGCTCTTACCCCCGATCTTGGACCCGCAAAAGATTATTTGTGTGGGTGCTAACTATGCGGACCATGCGCAGGAAAGCGGAATGCCGGTGCCTAGCGAACCGGTGATCTTCTGCAAGTTTCCGACGGCCCTATGTGCTCCAGAGCAGCCGATCCTTCTCCCACCCGTAGCGACGCAAGTGGATTACGAGGCCGAATTAGTGGTGGTCATTGGTCGTCGGGGCCGGAATATTCCGGTGGAAGAAGCCGGGGAGTATATCGCGGGCTATTGCTGCGGGAATGATGTTTCGGCCCGCGATTGGCAGCTCCATAAGCCAGGAGGGCAATGGCTGCTGGGGAAGTCTTTTGACACCTTTGCCCCCGTAGGTCCGGCGCTAGTTAGCCCGGACGAGCTGCCGCGACCACTGCATTTGAGTATCCAATTGCGGCTCAACGGCCAAGTGATGCAGTCGTCCAATACGCGTCATCTGGTGTTTTCTCCAGAGAAATTGATCGCGCATGTTTCACAGGTATGCACGCTGGAGCCCGGCGATCTGCTCTTCACGGGAACCCCAGGCGGTGTGGGAATGGCTCGCAAACCCCCCGTGTTTCTGAAGGCAGGCGATCTGCTTGAAGTGGAGATCGAGGGGATAGGCGTCCTGAGGAATCCCGTGGCCAGTTATTCTCAAGGGGAGTGATCGTTTTGAGGAGGCCCTTTCCCCGATCAAGGGCAAATGCCTCGCCTTAACCGGTGAAGATGAGCGCTTCGGGGCCGGGCCTCTTAATCGAGCGGATTCTAAAACGTAAACGGAAAGGCGGGATTTGTAACTTAACCCCTTTTGGGACAATCAGTTAAGTGTATTCAAGAAATGCGTCTGTTCCCTGCATTGGGCGGTCATCCAGCATACGGTTTTCCGGGCGTTTTTGCTTGCTCGAGGTGATGCCATTTACAGTTTGAGGGGACGATTTCTTCCAAGGTGGCCGCCGCAACAATTGGAGGGCAGTCAAACCTGAAGTTCTTTGCGATAATAGCGACTTTTTAGAGGTCGGCCGCAACGGTCGGCCGCAGCCGGCTAGTTTCCCCATTCAAAGGGGAATGTCTTTCCCTGCGGTGAGAGTTTCGTCGTTACGAAGTCCGCTCCGTCTCGCGATGGGAATGTGCTGCCTCCTCTCGCGATTTCCTTCTTCGCATCGTTCGACCAACCTTGGGAAGAGTTTTCACGGGCCAGGAATCGGAGGGTGGTTTTTCTGCGTGGGCAGGGCCGATACTCACCCCATAAAGGCGTGCAAGGATCTTTATCTCCTCGACAATTTCGTCTCGTAATTGGGGCGGTTCGATCGCTTCCGCATAACGGCCGAAGCTCAAAATCCAGTGTTTAATCTCCTCGATACCGGTCAGGTGGAACTGGGCGATTAGGCTACCATCCGGTTGCGAGGTCAATTTCTGAGTGCTGTGCCATGTTTTCTCCTTCACATATCGGGCCACCTCCAGAGAAAACCGCACCGTGATCAGCAGATCGCCTTGATCGTGGAAGACGCCGAAAGACCCGGACATATGCCGTTGGAGGTCGAAATCTGTCGGCGGATCGAAATGGTGGCGAGTAATTTCCGTTCGCTCGATCCGATCTACTTTCCAATGGCGGATTTCCTGATGATGCTCACTCCAACCCACCAAGTAAAGCGACCCACGATGGTACACCAGCCCGTACGGATGGGTTGCATAAGTTTTCGGCTCCGCAGCCCGCAGCGACTGATAGGCGATCTGAACCACGCGATGGTCTTCGATCCCGATCAAAAGCTGATCGATCAATTCTGACTTCCGCGTGTAATCACTGATACCGACCGATGTGTGGTGAAATGTCTGACGATAGCGGTCCACGTATCGGAGGGCTTCACTACCGAGCATCGCCCGGATTTTGCGGAAGGCACGCTGAGCCGCTTCAAAAAAAGGCGTACCTGCAAGCGGGTCGAGCAGCCGTCGCGCCACGAATAAGGCCAACGCCTCATCGAAGGCAAAGGCCAAGGCCGGGCGCGTTCGATCGGGATCTAATTGCCATTTTTTCTTCCCGTGGGCCTCACGTTGTTCGATAAGGGGGAAGCCCAGCTTTAGAAACAGCGCTAAATCCCGTCGAACGGTCTTCTTACTCGTCTGCATTTCGCGCGCCATTTCGTCGACGGTTACCCCACCCCATCGGGAGGAAAGCATTGTGAGCAGCAACCACTGACGAAGCAGCGGCGGTTCGCCAGCCATAAGCGATTCCTCAAAATCATCAGCCATGACCTGCCCCTTCTTCGAGATCATTTGCCCTCAAATCATTCGCGCTTAATCATTTGCCCACTTTAGGTGTGGCACCGGAAGAACAGCTCCGAAAGCTCTTGCAAGCAAGTTTCACCCCTCGACTTTTTTGAGGAAAGGCCCAGATTTACCCAGACATCCATCAACTCAAGGGTTTGCCCTCCTCCGCGAGTGCCGACTCAGGTCGCCGCTTTCGCATGAGAACCTCGTTACCCTTGCTATTATAAATTACTTCATCCATAAAGCTACGCATAAGCATTACGCCCCGTCCAGAAGGCTTAACCAAATTTGCTGGGTTGGTGGGATCGGGAAGTTGACGGGTGTCAAAACCGGGTCCCTCGTCCCGCACGACAAATGTTCCCTCTTCCCGGGATGCCCAGCAATCGACCTCGATATATCGGTGGGAGTAGGGGAATTCGGTTCGGCGTTTTGCAGCCAGTTCGAAAAACACCCTATCATCGACTTCGCGCAGGCGAGAACTTATTTCCAGATTTCCGTGGAATAGAGCGTTCGTCAGGGCCTCCTGGAGGGCGACGCCTACCCGAGTGCACTCCATTTCGTCGCACAGCCCCACATAGCTGACGAGCTCCTGCAAATAGCTTACCAGAGGGCCAATCAACTCAGGGTCGTTCTGCATCCGAAAAGTACAGTGCGTGCTCGTCATTCGTTTGAGCAATTCGCGACGAGCCCGGCGGCCCATGGAAGCCGTCAGTACCCGTTCCACGGTGGGCACAAGCTCGGTGGCAATCAATACCTTCGGTACATAGCTGGCCGCCCCTCGATGCAATGCTTCGAAGGCTATTTCCTCGCTTCCCTGAGATGTAATGAGCACTCCCGGCACGCCGGCATGATGCCGCCGAAGGTGTTGGATCAACTCCAAGCCATTAGCCCCCGGCATGACCAGATCGGTCACTACAAGGTCAACCCACCGAGTACTCAGGATCTGCCGCGCTTCGGCGACTTCGGCTGCTTCCAAAACATTCATTTTGCCGCAAAGCAGCTCACTAACGACGCGCCGGTCCACGCGAGAATCATCCACCACCAAAACCGTCGGACGTTCCGGCGGGGGCTGAGCCGCTGCGACAATCCACCGCTTGGCTTCAGAGGGAGACCGTCTGCGATTGGGACCTAGATCTTCCGTCATCAGTAGGATGGCCCACCCATTTTCCGTACGCCGTTCGACTTCTCAGCGCCAGGCGCGGGACTAACCTCACCCAATAACTCTCTGACAAGGGGGTCGATTTCCTGCAACTGACTTTCAAGCTCCCTCCGCACGACCTGCCGAAGGATTCCAATGCTTTTCTTGCGAGTTTTTTCCTCCATGTTTTGAATTAAGCCGCGTACGCGGGCATGACCATCCTTGCTCAATTCTGCTAGCCGCTGATGCTGGGCACTTTTTCGATCAAAAGCCGTAATAGGTAATACTTCAAACGGACGCCGGCAAATATCGCGCTCACCTTTTCCGCGGTATGATCCAAACGCACCCTTAGTTTGAAAGGGCTCGATTGATGCGTCCACCATGGGGGCATTCAAGATGGCACAAAGATAGTGTGCTTCGTCAGCATCCGCTGTTTCAAACCAGAAGGTTTTGCTATCGGCCACAAACCCCCGAACGGGCAACCGCCAAATGTTTTTTTCCTTAACCCGACTTGTATCCGGGACGCACGCACAAAGGTGGGTACCTGCCGCATTATAAAGTAATTTAAAAACTCCTGTAGGCCTTTGCCGGGTTAATTTCCCGTGCCAATTCAAATATTCAATCAGACAGATTCTCGGATGACTTACGGTGCTTTTGCCAGATCTCGTCCGCATTTTTTAGCCAGGTTTCTAGCCCAATAAACCCCTTGCGGATCGCCGCGGTTGGGTCCAAAAGTGCTCCTTCTTCCGTTGAGGGAATCGCCACCAACGATAAGTCTTGCCATCGAAATGGAAGCAAGTCATCCGAAAGAAACGTGGCAAAAAGGAAATCGGCAAATGGAATCGTCGCTGCTGTATGGCGGTTGCACCACCCAAGAGAAGAAATCATTCCCGATAAAGTTCTCGAAACCCATACTCTCAAAGGTTTCACCCGTTACAATGCCGCGAAGCTCGGACGTTCGGGGGCATTGCTCCTGCAACGTAACGAAAGTCAACACCCGCACAAAAAGGGCGAGATAGGTGTGCCTCAAGAAAAGATCCTCGTCACCCACCGGAGAGCCGTAAACGACCGACAGCAGACTCTGCCATTCGACGAACTTGGTCGCCACGGACGCCTCGGTGCGGAGCTTTTCCCACTGCTTCCGCAGAGACCGAAGGCTTTGCCAAAAAGTGGGGCTGCGCTCCCCAAAACGCAGTACGATGTCGGTCGCCGGCGGCTCCAGCTGCCGTTCATGAAATAGGTAACAGTCAAGCCAAAGCCGGGCAGGGGCGGCTGTTTCCGGGGCAAGGATTAGTCGTTGTACTTCACATAGGTTTCCCTCGCGCAAGGCGTAGACTTCTAGCGTTTCGCCATCGGTCAAAATACCGAAAAACCGCTCCGGATGAGTCTGGTTGCTGAGGTAGCGACGGAGCTCGTCCAGTCCCCGGGCCCGGCTCGACTCATCAAGGCGATGTTTGAAATCGAAGATCATCTCTTCATATAGTGCGTCGGCAAAGCCACCTTGTGTTCGCACCGCCAGAACATGCTTTTCCAACTCGTTGGTTTGAGCCGAACCAACCCGGGGAAGAGCGTCGCGCAAAAACTTGAGAAAGCAGTCTCTGAAGCTATCCTCCGATCCCCCCGTCGACGGAGGTGCTGCCTGCGTTCCAGGTATTGTTGCAGAAGTTTCTGAAAACCCATCTGGCGGCTCCGCTGCCTCCCTAGCTTGCGCGGGCTTGCCTTATGCGACTCTACAGAGACTTCGACCGGGCAAAAGCTTGGCTCATGCCTTAACGATATTTACAGTTTTAAATACTTATTCCGGGGGTTTTTATCCCGCAGAATGTACCCCGTGTTCCACTCCCTTGAACGCCCTTCCGTGCGATCTTACATCCTTCGGGGGTTTGCTGAAATTGGAAACGCTCGCCAGCGTGAAAGTGGCTAAAATTCTCCGGCAAGTGCCCGCCCCAAATCTTCCAATCCAAGCTGCCGGCAGACCTGCGGTGCCGATGTCCCAAACTGGGTCTTTCCGGCCTTTCCCCGGTTTGCTTTTACCGCCATGGGCCTTGACCTGCATGATTTGTTACAAAATTTTCGGAAGCATGTCGGCAGCCGTCCCCAAGTTTTCCGGGTAAGAGCCTACACCACACGTCGATAATTCCCTATCTATCTGGCTTCGGTGAAAGCGCGAGGTTGTGGTGTATCCTTCTTTATTTGGGAATAGCTCTCCATCTTTTGACGCAGTGTCACTCGGTGGATCCCCAGCATCCGTGCCGCAGGTAGGTATTGGCCACCCGTGCGTTGCAGCACGGTCTCAAACAGGGATTGTTCCACTGTCTGAATCAGTCGCGAGTAAATAGCCCCCTGCATTTGCGGATTCTCCAGCGCCTTGTCGGTCCATCGGCACACAGCTTGAGCTAGCAGTTGCGCAGGCTCGGTGGTCGAAGTCTCCGGTTGGGGGGCTAAAGGCGGCGGCAGGAGTTCCGGTCGCAAGATGCCACCGCGAGCCAAAATCAGGGCATGCTCTAAAGCACTCCGCAACTCGCGGACGTTTCCCCACCATGGTCGGGAACGCAGGGCCGGTAAAAAATCGGCGGCCCAAGTCGGTGGGATGGTGCCAAGCTTCGCGGCCAGTTGGGTAAGGAATTGCCGTGCCAGCGGTTCAATATCCTCCGACCGCTCCCGCAAGGGGGGTAAACGAATCTCGAAAGTGACCAGCCGGTAGTACAAATCGTGGCGAAACTTACCCTCTGCTACCAGCTTCCGCAAATCGCGATGAGTGGCCGAGATCACGCGGAATTGGCAATGCACGGGGCGGTTGCCGCCCACGGGAAGGATCTCGCCATACTCTAGCACCCGCAACAGCTTAACTTGTAACGACAAGGGAATATCGGCCACCTCATCGAGAAAGACGGTGCCCCCGTTTGCCCGTTCCAAGAGCCCCTTGTGATTGGTTTCTGCCCCCGTGAATGCCCCGCGCACGTGGCCGAATAATTCGCTTTCAGCAAGCGAGGGATTCAGCGAGGCAATATGCACGGGGATAAACGGCCCCTGGCTTCGTCGGCTATAACGATGGATCGCCCGGGCCACCAACTCCTTTCCTGTACCGCTTTCGCCATACAAATGAACACAGGCATCGCTTGGGGCGACCAGCGCAATTTGCCGAAAAACCTCCTGCATCGGTGACGAGACGCCGATCAGCACTGGGGGTGATTCCGCCCGCGTTTCGTGAGCTGCTTCCTTACGAGTTTCGGAAGCGGATGCCGCCACTTCAGCCGCCAAAGCACCCTGAATGGCGCGAGCTGCCACGGCTAATTCGAACGGCTTGACCAAATACTCAAACGCTCCCCGCCGAATGGCCTCCACGGCAACCTCCAGGTCGCCATACGCCGTAATGAGAATGACTGGTAAGCTGGGCCACCGGTTGCGGAATTCCGCAAGGGCGCTGAGGCCGTCCATTCCCGGCAGCCGCACATCCAGAATCAAGAGATCCGGCTCTCGGGTGGAAGCGAGCTCCAGCCCCTGCTCGGCCGAAGCCGCAGACTGAGCGGTGTGTCCCAACTTGGTAGCCAGACGCTCTAGGCCCCAGCAGATCTCCGGTTCGTCATCCACAATCAGGATATGTCCCATTGACGGTTTTCCTTCCAAATTTCTTTGATCACTTCACTCCGGGCCTGCTTGTCACCTCCGAGGATTTGGAAGGCGAGGTATTGGACGGGTTCACGAGTGGAAAACAGAAGTGGAATTCCGTTCTTTCTCCCGAACGTTGCCAACTAAGTTCGCCGCCGAGTTGGCGGGCAATTTGGTAAGCCACCAGGAGTCCCAGCCCCACCCCGCCGGCTTTACTGGTGACAGGCTCCCGGAAAAGCTTCGTCTGAACTTCCGGCTTCGGACCCAAGCCTGTATCCGCCACTGTTAGCTGCCCTTTTCCATCCTCAAGAAGCTGCCAGCTAATCTGCACTTGCCGCGGCTGCGGGGCTTCTGCAGCGGCTTCTACCGCGTTGGTTACCAGCGTAGTCACCAATTGCTCTAATGCCACCGGATCTGCACAAAGCCAAACGTGTTCGCGGAAGGGATTCAATTGACAGTGCACTTGCATGTGGCGAAACATCGGGTCGAATAGTTCCACAACCCGACGGATAGCCGCTTCTAGATCTATGACCTCCTTCAAAACCGGCGCTGACATACCGGCAATAAGAAACTGCCGAAGGATCCCCTCAATGCGTTCCAATTGGCGAAGTCCAACTTCGAGCTCCTCACTTCGAGTACCTTGAGGACAATCCTGCCGGTGGAGTTCGATGGCCAGCCGAGCTCCGGCAACGGTATTCCGCAATTGATGGGCTAAACCTAAGCCAACCTGACCCAGCCACTCTTGTTGTCTGGCCTTTTGCTGCGAATGTTCTTGCTCCTTACGATCCTGAATCATCTTTCCGATCGCTAAGGCCAAATCACGAAGTTCGTCGTTTCGCTGAAGAATTCGAAACGGAAGCAATTGCTCCTTCCCTCCTCGCTGGATGTGCCCCATCAGCTCGGTAATGGGACCCGTCAAACGCCGGGCTAACCACAGGGCAATTCCCACCGATAGGACTCCGGCAAAAATAGCCGCGGCCAAAGTCGGGCCGACGATTCTCCGCAGCTCATCTGCCAGGTCCGACTCGGGCCGGAACACGGCTAAACCGCCTCCGGCTGCTGAGCGAGCCTCTCCGGTGCGAATCCCCACGATCGCTTCATACCGAATCCCTCGGGAAGAGAGCCGGCACGCTTGCAGGGCAAACCCACTTCGAGCTGCGTCTGAAGGCTTAGGTGTTTTGAGGGCTTCAGAACACAGGGATCGCAGATGCGACCTTGCCGGTGCGTCCAGCTCCAGGGTGCTCGCTAGGACTTCACCACTTTGATCTACTAAGGCTAACTCAGCCCCGGAAAGCTCGCGCAACTGGCGGAGAATCCCCCCGTGAAGCGGAAAGTTGAACCGTGCTACGGCCTCAGCCAATTGCCGCAACCGCTCCTGCTCTGCGCCTCGGCTAAGATGGATCAACCAAACTCCAACTCCGACCGCGGAGCTGAGCGAGCTAAGCAAGGCGAGCAGTAAAAGCGGCCAACGCAATTGTTGGGAAAGGGGCTGCCGCGCCCTGGGGCGCGACTCCACATCGCTTGGCTCGGCGGGCTGCTGCGCGCGATTTTCCTGTGCAGCTTCGTGCATCAGCTCAAGTTCCAGTAACGCATGCCGGCATGCTACCCGAGTCGGGCACCGAGGCCATCCAGCACGAAAAGGAAATACTCAATTGTTGAGGAACATTGTGAATCAATTGTTGAGAAACGGTGTGGCCTTGAGGCCGATTCGGGATATGCCTCTTGCTGCTCTCCTAACTTCATTTTTCCGACCGGGGTTTTTGCGAGGTTTTTCAGCCTCCAAAACGCCCATAATCTGCTCGAAACAGAAAATCCGGACTGTTTAGCCAAAGATTCTACGAACTCTCATGGTAATTACTTAGACAGATTTGTCAATTTGCGCGACACTTAAAACCCCATGCCGCCTCCTGTCTGACGCAATTTTGCGGAGAAGTCTGCGACTCGGTATCGGCATGCACTTTGCAACCCATTTGACTAGCTCTATGAACGGGAAACAGCATGGAATGCACCGGGAAAGGAACCTTACCCCCTGGTGCCGCCATTTGAGTATCTCTTTGAAGCGAACACGGAATGGAATGCGCCTGGCGGAGCGTACACGGGCAAGGATTCGCCCTAGGGGCAAAGACCAAAACCAGGACTCGATTTCAGCGGAGTCTTACTTACGAATTCTCTCGGAGCATGAAGCGATGTTTTCTTGGTGTCGACAATCGCGGTTAGGCTTTACGCTGGTGGAGTTGCTGGTTGTGATGGCAATTATCGGCCTTTTGGTGGGGCTCCTTTTACCCGCCGTGCAATCGGCCCGGGAAGCCGCACGACGCGCCTCCTGTAGTAATAATTTGCATCAGATCGCTTTGGCGACGCATCTTTTCGAGCTTGTTATGGGTCGGCTTCCGTTTGGTACCCGTCACGGACAAGTAGACACGAGCAGCTCGGCCCAGTTTCATAACTTTTATGGAAGTTTTCTTGAGATTTTGCCGTACATCGAGCAGGATCCCATTGCCCGGCAGTATGACCCTAGCAAAAGCTACAGTGATACCACCCCAAATGCTGGGGGGCTGTCCAATGCGGAAATTATCAGTCGCCCTTTGCCGGTCTTTTCCTGCCCTTCGGATGGGAATAGACGCACGCGGGTCAGTGGCTGGGGAAGCTACTCCTTTAGTGGTGGGAATAACGGTTCGGATTCTTACGCCGATCCAACGTGCGTTTATTACGGGTATCCCATTGAAGGGAATACCGGCCGGAACCATTACGTCCCGACCAAAAACTGGGAAGGTGGCTACCACGACGGGGCGATCATCAATTCGCGCGATGGCTACACGAATTTATCCCTCATTTTTGACGGTACCTCGAACACTTTGCTGGCCGGCGAAACCGCTCATGTGTTGGAACAGATGCCGGATGGCAATAACGGGATCACCCAATGGGGAGCGGCACATTATCCGCGGTCTCATGTCTCGACAAATGTGCGTTTAGGCACTCGGGCTTCTCCCGGCGGGTGTAACCCGAACATCGGTTCCGGGCCTATGGCACGGAGATGGGTACCGCTCGAAGACCCGCTTAACTGGATTAACAACGGATGTTTTGGGTTTCGGAGTGCCCATCCAGGCGGGGTGAACTTCGCTTTCTGCGACGGGTCCGTTCGGCTGCTAAACGACTCGATTGACTTCCGCACCTACATGGCCCTCGGAAGCCGAGCGCGAAACGATTGAGGATACTGAATTCGCGCTGAGCATCGACCTTTTGCGGCCCCTGTGTCAGGTTCCCGCATTCTTGTTTAAGCTCCCTGCCGGATACGGCATCGGCTTACGGCCGGATAATTGCGCAGAAGGATTTACCGGATAATTTCACGAAATAATTATTAGGAATTTATCAGGAAAACCAAAAGCCTTCCCACAAGATCCCGTCTTGGTGACCCAAGAGGCCGACTCCGTCTTCGGGCATCCTTTCACAGAGAAAATACCCTAGTTTGCTCGCCCTGGAGAAAGGCACACAAATTCCGCGGTTCCGGGGTCGACCCAGGGGCATCACCTAGCTGTTATGGGGGCATTACGTCCCTGTTTTAGGTCCAAACTTTCTCGATAGGACCATGAGCTCGTTAAGAGCTCTGAGAAGAACTCTTTTCCCGAAGTCCGCACCGATCACGTATCGTTGTAGCCGCAAAATCCCTTATTGCCCACCGTAAAGGAACGGGAAGTCCTCCCTTTCATAACCGGATATTTTGCCTGGCTGCAAAGGGATGTTGTGAGGCCTCCTTTTATCCGACTTTTTTGTGTTCGCGGTTCCCCGATGATTTGGCGCTAGCTATTCATCCTTTTTTCGCTGGCTCCGCACCTTTTCCTTGGCTTAGATCCTCAGAGGGGCTCTTAGCCAGGCCGGGCTTAGGTTGGTACGGAGCGGACAAGTTCCAAGATGGGCCACAAGCTCGGATCTTCGTTGTACGGCAGAGGAGGACCCACGCCAAAGGTCTGCAATCCCAATTCACGATCAATCACCGCGTAGTTGAAACCCAGTTGGGGTACCTCTTGAGGGTCAAATCCGGTAAGTGCTTCCGCCGCAATGAAGATATCGAGAGTGTAACCTTCCGGCGAAATTTCAGAGCGCACAGCCAGTTTGTCGGGCCGGACATAATTCGGGGTCTCTCGAGCCGCCGGTATCGGCAGAAATCGAGCCACCGGGTTAACGACCGGACCGATACCGTCAGTGGGCAGGAAAACGAAGTGGTGACAATAACGGTTAGCTCGTCGCAATTTCGCGGCCGGTCGGGTGTTCAGCCACACATGGAATCCGTCACTATCTTGAGCTCGGGCTGCGCGACACCAAAGCGAACGCTTTTTACCCACCACGCGCACCGTGAAGGCGATTCCCAGCTCGTTCCAGGCAGCTCGGACCTCAGCCCAAGCCGGGCTGCCTTCGAGCTGTTGCAAGTCCGGCAACTGAAAAGCCGCCGGCAAACGCGCGGGCGCTAACCCCTCGAGAGGTTTAAGATAAGAGCAGGGAACTTGAAACTCGAAAAATAAACGAGCCGGCAGCGACAAGTCGGACATATATCTGCTACTTGGAAAGCGAAGGGCGAATTGGCTAATCCATCCATACGAATCTACGGCGGTTTTTATAGGCCACACAAGTCATGGAATGCGAGGTCGTCACCGACCGATTCCCGTCACCGAATTTTATTTCTCAACCTAAGCAGGGGTCTCGGCAGCGTTTATATCTTACAATTTGAAAGTAGATCAAGTCGCGTTCATTTGCTTTGGGGAAGTTCCGTCTGCCGGGTGGAATACGCGCGATTATCAGCGAAGAACTCAACGCAACTGGCCCGCTGCCTATGCTTTCAAGTGATGAAACGGTCCAAACCGTAATCAATTTGGTCGCTGTTTTGGCAGCAGGCCTTATTGCGGGGGTGATTTGCCGCCGGTTTGGGGTCGCCACTTTGCTGGGATACTTTGTGGCGGGGGCGGTAATCGGACCTGCTTTCCTAGGGATTGTGCGGCCCAGCAGCCCGCCGATCGCCTCGGTTCCAAAAGAGGCAGCCGTTCAAGCTGAACCGGCGGTTGGTGGTGAATCGGCGATTCGCGGTGAGCCGCCGTCTTCCACTGAATTGAAGGAGGCCAGCACTTCCTCAGAGCAAACCTTTAAGCAGACAGAGATTGGCCCCGCCGATCGCGCGCCGGTAGCACCCAGACCTTTAGGAAGCCAACTTGAGAATATCGCTCAAGCAGGGGCCTTACTACTTCTTTTTTCGCTCGGTTTGGAGCTTTCGCTTGCGGAATTGACGCGGCTGCGTCGACACTTTTTTGTAGCCGGCACCGGGCAAATGATCCTGACGGCTTTGCCGGCTACGCTTCTCGCCCGGTGGTTGGGGATACCTTGGGGTCCGGCAGTTGTAGTGGGTGTCGCTGTCGCTAATAGCTCCACCGTGCTGGTTTTCAAGGCACTGGAGGAATGGGGCCATGTAGCCAGTCCCGCAGGGCAGAGAACCCTGGCGGTTCTTCTTTTCGGCGATCTGGCTTTGATCCCGTTTCTATTATTGGTGCCGGCTTTGTCGGGAGATCCTCAGGCCGTAAGTTCTTGGGAACTTATCCTCTTGGCTGGAAAATCTGCGCTCTTTATTTCTATCTTGCCGATTGCGCGATTTTTGATTGCTCATCAAATCTTCCCGCATTTAGCGGAACTAAAAAGTACGGAGCTTTTTATACTTTTCGTGACGGTGGTGGTTTCCGGGACCACCTTGCTTGCCTATTGGTTAGGGTTACCGCCCGCCATAGGGGCCCTGACCGCAGGGCTTCTTTTGGGGGGGAGTCGCTGGACCCGACAGATCGACGCGTTGGTTCTCCCTTTTCGCGAGACCTTCGCCGCCGTGTTTTTTGTGGGGTTCGGTACCCTGATCCGGCCCGAGTGGCTGTGGCAAAACCCCCTGGCTGTGGTCGGTAGTGTGTTCGGCATCATTGGGGGCAAGACGCTTTTAGCGGCGGTGCCCATTCGATTGACAGGACTCAATTGGCGCTCGAGCTTAGGACTAGGGTTGACCCTGGGTCAACTCAGCGAGTTTTCCTTCCTTCTTCTTTTTACGGCGGCTCAAGCGGGCGTAATATCGCGAGACACCTACGAGTTCCTCATATTCATTGCCGTAATTACCCTGATGCTCACCCCTCAACTGGTGAAATGGGGTATGCAGCGGGTCAGCGTGGATACGGGCAGTAGCGGGGAACTACCGAGTTTCTTGCCTGTTCGGACGAGCAAAGATTCCACAGTCTCCGAGGCGATTGTAGTTGGGGCAGGACCGATTGGACGCCGAATTGCTGCCCATCTGGAAACACTAGGATACGACGTGTGCTTGCTCGATTTAAGTCCGTTGAATCTCTATGCTTTTGCCCAGCAAGGATTCCGAACGATTGCCGGGAATGCACAGGAGCCCGAAGTTTTCCAGCATGCGGGGATCTATCGCGCGGGGTTAGTGGTGGTGACGGTTCCCGATGACGCCACGGCCCGATCTGTCGTGAGCACAGCGCGCCGAATGAATCCGAAGGCAACGATCGTGGTCCGATGCCGATACCAGGCGAATATCGAGGCAATTCGTCGTGCCGGCGCGGCCCTAGTGGTGGCAGAAGAAGTCGAGGCTACCTTGGCACTACTCCAGGTGCTGCAACCGCCCGTTCGAGAATCGTTGGATCGTCCCTTTGAGGTTTCGCGAGCGACTTCCACCGCCGAGAGCGCCGAACCGGGGAACCAGTCATCGGATTCCGGCGAAAAGTCGGGACATGGAAAAAATTCGGGCGGTCCTTTCTACGTTTAAAAAGTCGGGAGGCCCTTGCGCATTCGGCGGCCGAAAATTGGGGAAACAGAGAGGGAAAAATGACCCGTGAGGTCGTCCGGAACGCTTCGCTCGAGAGTTTGATGATCGGGTTGTGGAATCGGACCTTTCCCCGCCGGACGCCAAGCGGGGGCTTGAGAATTTTAGGCCTGCTGCTTGTCGGGAAACTTGCTCAGCCAAAGTTCGCGGTACTTAGCGACCATCTGTTCAACATGGAAGTGTTGGATTACCCGCTCGCGATTAGCTTGCGCGACTTGTTGGGCCAAACTGGGATGCGAGAGAAATGCGAGGATTTTGTCGCCGAAATCCTGCCAATTCTCCGGCGTGACTGTTTGCTGGTCGGCAAGAGGCCCAAGAAGCTCGCAAACGCCTTCAACCCTGGTGGCAACCACCGGCCGAGCGGCAGCCATGGCTTCGAGCACGACATTGGGCATCCCTTCCCACCGAGAGGGAAGAACTAACATTTGCGACGCAAGGAGAAAGGGTATAACCTCGGATTGCCAGCCGAGGAAACGCACTTGGCCACTGCGGTCTAGTTTCGACGCCTGTTGCTCGAGATGCTTGCGGAGTGGACCATCCCCGACCAACACCAGATGCACTTGCGGCGAATGAGCGAGCCATCTGGGTGCATTGGCTAGCAATTCGGGCACAGCTTTTTGCGGGTCCAATCGCCCAACAAACAATACCACGCGAGCGTCGGAGGGCAGGGCGAATTGACGCCAGTCGACCGGGGAGTATGCACCCACAAGCTCCGGATCGACACCGTTTGCAATTACCGTCAATTTGCCGGGGGGAAAACCAGCTGCTTTTAAGAATCGCGCGACGTCATCGCTTACACACACAAAGCTGTCCACCAAAGGGCTCGTTAACCGCTCGAGCCACAGGTGCCAGCGATTGCGGCGCTCTGCGACCCGCACCCCTGCAAATCTTCCGCGGACTTCGAGGCCTAAGGCCGCCAGTCGACTGGCTACATTAGCGTGGAAGAGCATGCTCTGGATAATCGCAGGACGGAATTGCGTCAAAAGGCGACGCAATCGAAGAAGTAACCAAGGGAATTGCCAATTGTGGTTTGCCCCAAGGAACTCGACGCGGATGTCGCGGCCCCTTAACTTTTCCACCAGTTTGCTGCGAGGGGGAGGAGGCTCCGAACCTAGGGAAACTACAAGAGGGTCAAACTCGGCTTTATCGAGGCGCGTTACGAGTTCCACCAAGTTTTTTTCAGCACCTCCCGGCTCAAGCTCCGTGATGCAGAATGCGATTCGTATTGGCCGCGAATTCGGGGGGGCCGGTGAGATTGCAATTTTGGGGAACGTTTTTTCCGACAAACTCATTCGGCCGATCCACCTGGGTAAACCGACAGCAAAAAAGGTATCTCAGAGACAGCGGGGCATATCAGCCTTGCAGGGTCTCCCTAACGAGGATTGGATCCCTGGAAATCCGGCGCCCCAAAAATTGTCCGCTCGGCAGTCCTTACAACCATGCGCTCGCTGGTTTCTTAGGAAGAAGTACCTAATGCATCAAAATAAGCAATGGGCGGTTCAGCGGGTGGAAGCCCTGTATCAGTTGTCACAATCGTTTAATTATCCGGGCAGCAGTCGGTATTTTGGTGGCCAGGTTTTCCGCTGAAATCGGCGGCTTGAGACATTCAGTTGAATTTGCTTATGCGATTGGCATCTCATTTTGGCTGTCAGATTGGCATCTAAATATCTAAATTTGGTCGTGAGATTGCCGTCAATATAATATTGTCTAATCGTTAGCCTCGGCTTAAATTTATGAGATTCCTTATGATTAGGAGGCCTGGCTCAGTAACTTAGCGGGAATGCCTGCCCATTAAGCCACTAATGGAGTACCATTAGGCTAGCTTTTTGAGAAGTGTAATGTCCACCTTATGCAACCTTATGAAATTTCGGAGTGCTGCAGATACCATCGCACGGTTGCTCGCCTGAACGCACCTTTTTTTGAAAGCTTGTTCAGGCTTTTCAAAGCTTTTTCAATGAATTAGGCCGTCAAGGGTGAAAAACGGCTATCACATGTCTTAAATTGATTTTTAGAGAATCTGACTTGAAAGCTCTCGCTCGATGGGGTCGTTTGGAAGGATCCGGAGAGCGAAATTTACTTTGGCTATGAAAAAAGTGTTGAATAGAAGCCGGCTATGCTTTTTGGTCCCGCAACGCTTCAAGTCACGGTTTAGCGACGTTAGTTTGCGGTTCTGTATTGCCACACGGTTTGTGGGCAGCGAAATCGGTTAGTGTGGGAGCCAACATAATTTAACCGAGTCATTTTTACGATCGCGTTGCCGGGCCGTTTTCTGAGTAAGGCCGCGAGCTTCGATGTTCCTCTTCGTTTCAACAGGTTGAAAAATGATGAGTTTGGCAACGGCCAGTGCTGGGGCGGTCCATTACCCGAGCTTCAACGAGTTTTGTCGCTGGGCAGATCGGGGGGTGGATTTGGTTCCCGTTTACCGCCGGTTGTTAAGCGATTCATTGACACCCGTCTCGGCGTTCCACAAGATCGACTCCGGGCGGTGCGCCTGGTTGGGCGAAAGTGTAATCGGGGGCGAAAAGGTCGGTCGCTACAGCTTTTTAGCGGTAGATCCTTTCTTCGAGATTGAGGCTTATAAGAACCGGGTCACCATTAATTCACCTTCAGGGGTATCCGCCTCGGGTGGGGCCCTGCTGGAGACGCGGCAATTTGACTGTGCAAATCCGCTTCGGGAACTTCGGCGCCGGGTAGAAGCCATCCGGGCGGCAAGGATTCCGGGACTGCCTCCTTTTTGCAGCGGGGCGGTCGGATATGCCGGTTATGATGTGGTGCGCTACCTGGAAGATCTCCCTCATGCGCCACCGGACGATCGCAATGTGCCGGATATGGCGTTTGCTTTCTACGATCAAATGGTGGTTTTCGACCACGTGGCCAAGACGATCATCGTCTTAGCAATGGCGCGGGTAGATCGGTCCGGACACCACACGCATCAACTCAAAAAAGCCTACGATCGGGCGTGCCAGAAGGTCGATCAATTGGTGGATCAACTGGCTAACCGCGATTGCGATCTGCAACCGATCGACATCAGTCCGGAAGGACCGCCGCAAATTCCCTACCAATCTAACTTCACCCAAGAGCAATTCGCGGAAGCGGTTCGAAAATGCGTTGAATACATTCGGGCCGGAGACATTTTCCAGGTGGTTATCAGCCAGCGATTGGAACTGACGATTCATGCTCATCCTTTCCAGATCTATCGCACGTTGCGGGTGATCAACCCCAGTCCTTTTATGTTTTATGTGCGGACCCCGAGCGTCATTCTTGTGGGTAGCTCGCCGGAGATTTTAGTGCGCGTTGTCAATGGGCAAGTGGTGACCCGGCCTTTGGCGGGGACGCGACCTCGTGGGGCCACCGAGCAGGAGGACCAACGACTGGCTGAAGAGCTTCTGGCGGATCCCAAAGAGCGGGCAGAACACGTAATGTTGGTTGATCTGGGCCGGAACGATATCGGGCGAGTTGCCCGATATGGCTCGATTCAACTAAGCGACGTGATGACGATTGAGCGATATAGTCACGTCATGCACATCACGTCCAATGTTTCCGGAGAGCTTGCGCCCGGCAAAACCGCCTTCGATGCCCTCGAAGCGTGTTTGCCGGCCGGTACGGTGTCCGGGGCTCCGAAGGTGCGGGCCATGCAGATAATCGACGAAATCGAACCGCATCGCCGTGGACCATATGCGGGGGCGGTGGGTTATTTTGATTTCAATGGGAATATGGATACTTGTATCGCACTTCGGACGATTGTCATCCAGGGTAATAAAGCTTACGTACAGGCGGGAGCGGGGATTGTAGCCGACAGCGTGTCCCAGAACGAGTGGCAAGAGACCCTCAATAAAGCTCAAGGAATGCTGAAGGCAATTGAGCTGGCAGAAGCTCAAAGGCCTTAAGAATCGCCCATTGCATCCCCCGTGATAACGCAAGAATTGTCGATCCGGCAAATGCGACAAGGCCAGTGTGACGCATTGTCTTCGGGTCGCTCAAATTTCTGGCAACCTCCAATTTACTGAGACCTTCGAGATACTCGAATGAAAATTGACCAGCTTAAAGTCTACTTGCTTCGGCTTCCTTTGCCTTGTGCGCGGCAGACGCCTTTAGGATCATGGGTTCACATCGAAACGGTGCTGGTTTGTCTGAGGAGCGGTGACCTGGAAGGATGGGGGGAGGCCAGTCCGGGTAATGCCCCTGTATATTATGCCGAATCTGCCGCCAGTGTCTTCCAATGCATCCGCGATTATCTCGGCCCGCGGGTGGTGGGCAAATGGATCGAGTCTCCTCAACAGTTGCAGGAACTGTTGAATCCAATTGTTGGCAATCAGCATGCGAAGGCGGGGATCGATACGGCGTGGTGGGACCTTCTGGCCCGTCAGCAAAACCGACCGATATACCAGCTTTGGAATGTGGAAACGCGGGCCATTGAAGTGGGGGTGAGTTTTGACCGAATGGCATCGATCGATCCGCTTTTGGAAGCGATTGGCCGGGCCTTTGCCGAAGGAATGAGCTGCGTGGAGTTAAAGCTTCGGCCCGGTTGGGACGCTTCGATGCTCAACGTCGTCCGCCACGAATTCCCCACGCAGCGAATCCACGCCGATTTGGAGGGAGCTTTGGGGTTGCAGCACATGGAGCTGCTTTGCCGACTTGATGACTTCTTTTTGGCGATGATCGAGCAGCCGTTGCCCCCTGAGGACTTGGTGGGACTGGCGATGGTGCAGGATACGATTCGGACGCCGGTCGGCCTTGATGAATCCGTTTTTTCCGTCCGCCAGGTGGAGCTAGCCCTCGAACTGAAAAGTGGGAAGTTCGTGCAGATCAAATTGGGACAACTAGGAGGGATTACGCCGGCATTGTCGGTCCATGATGCCTGTCACGACGCTTGTACGCCGTGCCGGGTGGGGACTGTGACGGATAGTGGCATAGGAACGCGTTTTGCGCTGGCTTTTGCGGGGATGGAAAATTGCACCTATCCGGCTGGGATTTTGCTGCCTGAACAGCGTCCTGCGATCAGCCTGATAGAGCCACCCCAAATGGTGCGCACCCAACCTGATGGTGTGGCTCAGATCATCCTGTGGGAAGAGCCGGGAATCGGAGCGGCTCCACAGCTTGCCGAAGTGGAACGGTACCAAATTGCCCAGGCAACGCTGACGGGCTGATGGTCTTTCGCTCCTGTTTCGCTACTAGCCAATCGCTTTCCAGAACTTGCGGCTTGCCCCGACCTTCTCTTGCACAACGTCTGCCGCTGACAGCCTGGTTTACGGTTCTTGGCAGCTTTCATTGCCGTCCTCCCAACTCATTGCTTTATCGCTGCCCTCATCGGCTGCCTGAACTGCTAGATTTTTGTCGCTTCTTTTGCACTAATATCGCCTTTCTGCCGCGTGACTCGTTGCAATTTCGTCGTGCTGTTAAGCCAGCTTCTAAACGACTCGTTGTCTAATTTTCCCCGTTCCTATCAGGCAGTGGGTGCACGGAGAGTGCCGCGAGAGTAATCTATTTGCGAGAACGCAACTGGGTATTTGCGAGAACGCGACTGGGAAATCGAGGTTGCCTTATGGTCGATGTCGGTCAAATTTCGGTTCAGTTAGCCCGACTGGCACGAAATTAAGCTGCAAAGGGGATTGGCCATGCGAAGGATTTGGATAACGGCGTCAATTTTGGTTCTGAGTTTCGTCGGTTCACTCGAAGGTGAGGAGCTACGTTTTAAGGAGGAGTTCTTAAAACAACTTGTCGATCAGGTACCGACGATCCTTAAGAGCTTTGACCCGAGCACGGGCCGCTTTGGTAGCGGTATTTGGACTTGTGAAGACCAGCACATGATCTACCCGTTAGCTGTGGCCTATGCGACCGCCGGTGAAGGGAACCCCTACTACAAATCTTCCGAAATCCTATCGGTGATCATCAAGGGGGGCGATCTACTGATTAAAGAAGCAGATCCTCAGGGCCGGTGGCTTTTCATCAAAAAGGATGGAAGTACCTGGGGAATGATCTGGATGCCCTGGACGTATTCGCGGTGGATCCGCACGTTTGGATTGATTGCCGAAGACATGCCGCCGGAGGCCCGCCAGCGCTGGAGCACAGCTTTGGCAGTCGGCTATGCGGGCATCAGTCAACATGAATTGAAATCGATTCATAATATTCCGACCCATCATGCGATGGGATTATACATCGCAGGCAAGATTCTCGATCGGCCTGAATGGTGCCAGCAAGCCAGCGAATTCCTGCACCGTGTCGCCGCTGCTCAAAGCGACGGTGGTTACTGGCAGGAGGGAGGGGGTCCCGTCGTTTTTTACAATTTCATATATGTCGGCGCCCTCGGCGTTTACTATGCACTTTCACGCGATGCGGCAGTACTCCCTGCCTTGGAACGAGCCGCTCGGTTCCATCAGCAGTTCACTTATCCCAGCGGTCATACTGTGGAGACCATCGACGGCAGAAACCCCTTGTCGATGCGATTTCCCAGTGCCGATTCGAACCGCCCCTTAACCGAGGGGAGCAACTTGGGAAATGTGGGATTTACGTTCTGCGCGGTAGGGCGGGCCTATTTGAAACGGCAATGGGATCTTTTGGGAGGTCACAAACGGCTCGGACCGGACCTCCTCGCGTCTTTTTTGCTCTATGGGCAGGAAGGTATCGTGGAGCCGGAGCCCCCGCCTTCCACCCGACAAATATCGGTTCTCAAGGAGAAAGGAGCCGCCCGGGCAGTCACGCTCCGTCAGGAGCCCTGGTTTATTTGCCTTTCTTCGTACACCTCCCCGATTGTTAACTCGCGCTGGATTCAAGATCGACAAAATTTCGTGAGTATGTATCACGATTCGACCGGTGTTATCATCGGTGGTGGAAATACGAAGCTCCAGCCGGGATGGAGTACCTTTACCGTAGGGGATACGGCGCTGTTGGCCCATCAGCCGGGAGACGAAAACCCGGTGTTTACCCCCAAAGGACTTTTGTACCACGTGCCGTCGGAAGCAACGCTTGTGTGGGAATCGGACTTTGGCTTAGATCTGGTATACGGTCCGGCGGTTTGCCGCCTGCGAATCAAGATAGAAGACTCGCGAAATCTGGATTATCGCCTCGAAGCAAGCCCGTGTGAATTGCCTGTGGCGGCTCACCTTACGATCGTGCCGCGACTCGGACGGGAATTAGTCACCGGGAGCGGCCATCGTGAAAAGGTCGGGCCCAATCCCATCAATTTGCCCCCCGAGAGGCTTCAAGGGCAGGTGACCTATGCGGGCTTTCGATTACATTTGCCGGCCGTAGCATCGCTCCACTGGCCAACGTTGCCGCACAACCCTTATCGGAAAGATGGGCATGCCGAACCGGAGGAAGGGCGGATCGAAATTCGCATCCCCTTTGATCAAGAGAACCGGTCCTACACGGTAAGGATCGAGGTTTTGTCCGAAAGCCCCTCTCCGTGAAATCCCTTTCGCGATTTTTCGCTTAAGGACATGGGAAGCCGGTTGCGGGGGCAAGAGGGTTCTCAGGCGACTTGACACAGCGTGTTTCTGCTGGTGTCCTCGCACACATCCCACCGGTGCGGAAAAGAACGGGCGTAAATTTTGTAAATTTTACATTCGAGAGTTGAAAAGTGCCTGAGTCCTCGAGTATGTGCGAATCAAGGAATTTTCGATCGCAGCCAAGCAGCACTGGTACCCATCCAAGCGATGCGGGAATCGACGTAACCTAGCTTTTCGGCTGCGTATTGCACCAAAGGGTCCTCGAACACACGGATGTGAAAAAGGTTAGACGGCGATTCTCGGTGCGCTACAACTCGGGTTCTTCTTCGTGCGAGAGTGAAATAGACGGCATCGCAGTGCGAGGTGTACCTGTAGGCAGGTCCTTCCGCCTGCGAGGGGGAAGTAGGAACGTGTTGGGCGTGCTAGTGACGATGATGTAGGGCTCTCTGCGTGCGAGGGGGAAGTAGATGAACTGGAAAGGAAAAAGCCAATACTTCAGGCACTCTGGCGAGAAATCCGAGGCCTTTTCACGCCGGCAATTCGCGCAAACTTTAATGGGTGCTTTGGCTTCGCTAGCGGGACCTGCGCTTCCCGCTGCCCAAATCGCGGGGGAATCGGTGCCCACGAAAGGAACACCACCGCGGTGGTTTGCTTACCGATGCCCGTATTCCATTTTTGAAGCGGAGACACTGCGGCGATTTGCCAAGGTTGGCGTCGAGGTGGTGCATATTTCGCCCCTTAACACGCTCACGTCGCTTGGGGTGCCGTACAGTCCATTCCCGCCAAGCTGGGTAGGTCCGGGGCAATACGATTTTTCATCGGTGGACCGCTACATGGCGGAAGTGAGGGCAAATCATCCCCGGGCAAAAGTGATCTGCGGGATTGATCTGAATACCCCGGCATGGTGGCCCCGCGCGCTGTGGTCGCGTCGTCGCATCGATAGTTTTTGCGAATTGGGACGGATTGCCGCCAGCCAAGAATGGCGAGAGGAGACGCGGGGATATTTGCAGGAGTTCCTTCGCCACACCGAAACAAATTACCCGGAAATCATAATCGGTTATACGTTGTTTTGTGGGATGACTTTAGAATGGCAGGATCACAGTCTCGGCCAAGAAAGCGCGAGCAAGAGGGCGGCCTGGCGGCAGTGGGTTCAAAGCGTTTTAAAAAAAGCGGATCCGGTTGATATTCCGCCAGCCTCGGTGCGCGAACGGTGTTCTCGGGGCTTTTTCCGCGATCCTGTCCAAGATTCCGTAGCCATCGATTACTGGCGATTTAGCCATTGGTTGATCGGGGACACCATCCTCTTCTTCGCTGCAGCCGCTCAGGAGGTGTTGAAGCATCGGGTGCCCTTGGGGACTTTCTACGGGTACATTCTGGAGCATGGGCAGGGGCAACTACTCACCGAAGGACATTTGGATTTTGACCGAGTTTTTTCCTCACCCCTCATCGATTTTTTCATTGCTCCGGCAAGCTATGTAGATCGTTCGGTGGGTGGTGCAGGCACCACGATGGTTCCCCTCCATTCGCTTAAGCACCACAAAAAAGGCTTCATCCGGGAGCTTGACCACCGTACCCATACTTGCCCGGGGGTCACCTTGCTAGGAAAACCTGCGCCGGGTTATAGCTCCGGATTTCCGAATCGCGAGGCTACCATTGCGGGATTGCGGCGAGAATTCGCCTCTGCACTCATCCATGGGATCTCGCTTTGGTGGTTTAATATTTTCGGACATCTCTATGACGACGAGGAGGTGGTTGAGGCGATCGGTCAAATGCACGAGATTTGGAAAAACTTGCCCGCAGGTGCCGATCAGCCGGTGGCGGAGGTAGCGGTTCTGGTTGATCCAGAAAGCATCTTCTATGTGGATGGTCAGTCGCCGCTTATCAACGACTTGTTAAGCAGGCAGCGAATCGGGCTGGGTCGCATGGGAGCTCCCTACGAGATCTATTCGTTTGCCGATCTGCCTGAGCTCGATCTGTCGCGTCATAAGCTGGTTATTCTGCCCAATCTCTTCGTCGTTGATGAAAGAAAACGTTCGTATCTGCGGAGTAGGCTATTTTCCGGTAATAAAACACTCGTTTGGATCTATGCACCTGGGATCATCGCGGATGATCGTTTCGACCCGGCGAATGTGGAAAGACTTATTGGTATTCCGCTCGATGTCCGCGAGTTAACAGAACGTCGCATGGACGGGTGGATTTCGGTTTTTTCGCCGACGCCGAATCTTTCGGCAACCACGCTCCGACAACTGGCTGCGCGAGCGGGGGTGCATATTTACTCTGACTCTGGGGAGCCAATTTATGCCAGTCGGCAGCTCTTGGCCGCGCATACGGCCGATGGCGGTGAGAGAATATTTCGCCTTCCCACTCGGGCCTCACGAGTTCGAGAGCTTTTTAGCGGTCGAGTCGTGGCCGAAAGTGCCTCCGAGTTTCGCGACCGATTAAAGGCCCCAGACACGGTTTTATATCTTATTGAACTTGAGTAACGAAAGTCGCGAAAGTTAAATCGAACCTATTATTGGGAGCTTCCGTACACCAGTCGCTTAACTAGCCGTCAAGGTAGCTTAGTCTAGCGGTATTAAGATGCTAAGGATCCTCATCAAATGGCGTCTGGCCGGGAAGAAGGGTAAGATGTTGTCGTGTGCGACCGGTGCGGAAATCCGCTTGCAACGAGGTCTGTTGACTTCGATTCATCAAGAGGTTTGTCCACTTGGAAGAAATTTAATGGATGCTCGAATACCCGTGGCGAGTGGGGAGCTTTCAGATCAAGGCATTCCCTTGTAAATGTAAAGCTATCGTCAGAAACCATGAAGGGTAAATCGTCAGAAACCATGAACGAGGAAGAGGGCTATGGGCAGCCGGATCCGATCTCAGCATTCGAATTGCTATTCGTTAGGGGCACTATTTAGTGGGATGCTGGTACTTGCTGCCGGGTTTTTCGAAGAAGCTTGGGCACAGGAAAGCGTATCTCCCCTGCGGCCTAATGTGCTTTTAATTTTGGTGGACGATGTCGGCTTTTCGGACATAGGTTGTTACGGGAGCGAGATCCCAACTCCCAATCTGGATAATTTGGCGGCCCAAGGTGTGCGGTTCACCCAGTTCTACAACACCGCACGATGTAGCCCGACTCGGGCCTCGTTGATCACCGGTCTATATCCCCATCAAGCGGGGATGGGACATCTGGACAATTTTCGGTATCCCGACTCACGCGGGACCCACGGGCGGCTGCATGAACGTTGCGTCACCATCGCGGAGGTTCTGGGGGCAGCCGGATACCACACTTCCACCGTAGGGAAATGGCACATGGGGCTTCAACACGGAACACCCCCTTGGGAACGCGGCTTTCATCGCACCGCTGTTACACAGTACGGTGAGCTGTATTTCCCCAAAGAACAAGGCGCACCGGCAACGAAATACGTGTATTTAGATGGGCGAAAAGTCCCTGCCGACTCACCGGAGGTAGGCGAAGGGGAATGGTATTCCACATTCATGTTCACGGATTGGGCCCTCCGCTTCATCGATGATGCCCGGGCTCAAGGGAAACCCTTTTTCGTGTACTTTTGTCATGGGGCGGCGCATTTTCCCCTTCGGGCACCGACTGATGTGATTGCTAAATATCGGGGTAAATACCGAGCCGGCTGGGATCAACTGCGCCTCCAGCGGCATCGACGCCAGGTTGAAATGGGGTTAGTCGACCCCAAGTGGCCTTTGGCCGCGCGGCCTCCCGAGGTTCCCGCATGGGATAGCTTGGACGCCGCCCAGCAGGATCGATTCGATCACATCATGGCCGTTTATGCGGCGATGATCGACTGCATTGACCAAAGTGTAGGGCGGATGGTGGAGGGCCTCCGTGAACGCGGCATCCTTGAGAATACCCTGATCATTTTCCTGAGCGATAATGGGGGTAATGCCGAGAGTGGTCCCCAAGGCATTACTCAGGGGGAAGCTATTGGGGGGCCTTTCAGTCGGGTATTCCTCGGCATGTCTTGGGCAACGCTGAGCAATACTCCTTTCCGCCGCTACAAGCACTTCATTCACGAGGGCGGGATATCCACGCCTTTTATCGTCCATTGGCTTGCGGGAATTCCCCCTGAAAGGCGGGGAAAACTGGAACATCAGCCGGCTCATTTGATTGATGTGATGCCCACGCTGGTGGAAGTCAGCGGGGCGATTTACCCGGCCGAGTACCGCGGCCATCGAATCTTGCCGTTGGAGGGGGTGAGTTTGGTGCCCGCTTTCCTCGGGAGGCCACTCCACCGAGTAAAACCCATCTTTTGGGAACATGAGGGCAACCGGGGTGTGCGAATTGGTCCCTGGAAATTGGTGATGCGACATACGCAGGACTGGGAACTTTACCACCTCGAGGCTGATCGCACGGAGCAGAATAACCTGATTGAAAAACATCCCGAGCTGGCGGACCTTCTGAAAAAACTATGGGACGATTGGGCAGCCAGTAGCTTCGTGGATGAATGGACCGGCCCGGTCTTCACCGATTGGGGAGATGCCATTCGGCCGAAACCAGCCGCCGAAAAGGGAAATCCCAGCGGATAAATGAAGCAAGTGCTGCCCCTCGGGGTGTGCCCGATCGGCCGTGCACTTGGAGGTTATCGTGCGCTTCGAGGCTTATGAACAGGAGCGGCTTGTTACCGGTCCCCTAGGGACTGGGCTGCGGCACAATTTTTATTCCGATTAATTTCCTTTAATTTCCTCCGATTCTTGTAAGGCGCAGAAATTACTTGTTGGTTGATTTTCGGCTCAAGGCCGCTGGTGAGGAAGCTACGGCGGAGCCGGTCTATGCGCGCCGCTTGCGAGCGGCCCTAGGGAGCAACTGGGTTTCTGCTCTGTTTTGGGTTATATAAGAATCACCTCAAGGTGCCGGCAAATCATGTGTCGTGAGGCCTATTGGGTGAAGAACGCATCGGTGCGATGAAAAGGTCATTGTGGACTGGAGCAACCCTTATTGCTCTGCCATTCATATTCGCGGCGCGACACCACTGGTCGCGATGAGTGGGCTACGAACCCTGGGTAAGCTTGAAATGTGGCGGAAATTCGTTAAAAAGAGGGCCTGTGTCTTACGTGGGTTGGATCACCCTTAGCTTCCGCGGAACTGCACATCATGTTTTATGACCACATTCAGTACGGCAGGTTCCACCTTTTTTTGTACCCAGTGGGGCTGATCATGCTTTTTCTGGCTTACACGCTTGAGGAGGAACCGGTAGCCCGGATATCCCTCCTTATTGGGGGCTTGTTGGTCTGCGTTGTGACGAGCTCGTTCCATTGGCTCAACATTCGCGATGACGGGGACTCGCTGCTCGTGCGGTTTGGACCGGTACCGATACTGGGTACTCGGATACCATACGATCAGATTGAAGAGGTGGCCGCAGACAAATCAAGTTTTCTAGATGGTTGGGGGGTGCATTGGACGCCGGGCAGGGGTACTACTTACAACATTTGGGGCTTCGATTGTGTGCGGCTGCGAGTGCGGGGACGAATCATTCGCTTGGGAACGGACGATCAAGCCAATCTCATCGCCTTCTTGCAAGAAAAGCTCCGTAGCCGGGGCCGGATGGCCCGGTTCGAATGACTCCTCAATCAGAGCGTATCGACGGTTCCAAAAAAGGAACGAAACCCGTTGGTCCGCGAGCAATCGGGGGGACGAAAAATTTCGGGAGGCGGCGTGAATTACCCCTAGTTTTGTCCCGAGTACATATCGAGAATGCTTCAAACTTCCCGCCGGAATGATCCCGATGCATTCTTGGGTTAATTCTCCCCGGTTATCATTAGCGACTTTCTTTTTGGTGACCACAGTTTAATTCAGAAAAGGCGACCAATTCTCAATTAATAAAGCTGCACGATTGGATTAGGTTAGCTAATAGACCTAGATGTACCCAGTTTTTCGCTGGGCAGTTGTTCAGGTGCATTAGGCGAAGCTTTGAGCCTTCTGAGAATAGGTCATATGGGTGCGAAAAGACCCCTTGATCGGGTTTTTGCTGTAGTGTACCCTCAACAAACTCTAACGCACATCTTTTTCCTATTTTGTCCAGTTTACCTTTTTGGCGAAAAACCGTTGTTTATCCGGGATAAGGGACCTGACCGATCCCGTTGCATGATGAAATGGGATTGCTGCGGTTTTTGCTGCGCCGAGAGCGTAATAGTGTGGCTCTCATTCAAGGGTTTCGAGCGGGCAGAAGTGTTTTGATCAAGATCGCCGAACAAATCGGGAAAAAAACGTAAATCGGTAAATGACGTATTTTGGGGGCTCTCCGAGACCGCTCAACGAGGCTTTCGTACAAGCATGAAGATTGAGGAATGATCCCTCGCAAGATCATGCCCTAACGGATTTCGTAAAGAATAGCGCATCGATTTCACACGCGGAAGTCTCAGTTTTCCAACCGGGCTAATTTCTTCGGAGGATTCAGTTTTACATCAGGTGATAACGAAGCTTCAGGTCGATAACTAACAGCAAAATTGTTTTTATCTCCCTAGCAATGCTTCCCTTTCAGACTCCTGGAAAACCCTCCGATCCGACCGACCGAAAGGATCGGATCATAAGCCTCAAACCTTCTCGCTTGGGGAGGTTGTTGGGTGTGAAGATCTTGGGGATTGGTAGCAGTGTCCCCGAGAAACGGGTGCGTAATGAGGATTTGGCCTCTCTAGGGTATGACGCACAGTGGATCATCCAGCGAACCGGGATACTCGAACGGCGTCATGCTCCCCCGGATTTGGCGACGAGTGATCTAGCGGTTGAGGCAGCGGAGCGGTGCCTTCAACAAGCGGAAATCCCCCGGGAAGAGGTCGATTTGATTCTTGTCGGCACGTACACGCCGGATTATTTGCTCCCCTCCACAGCTTGCTTGGTGCAGGATCAATTGGGGCTGGTTGCCCCGGCCATGGATATTCAAGCAGCTTGTGCCGGCTTCGTTTATGCCCTGGTGGTGGGGGCCCACTTCGTGGCCTGCGGTACCCATCGAAGTGTGCTCGTGATTGGGGCGGATTGCAATTCGAGGGTAGTCGACCCTACGGACGAGCGGACTTATCCCCTCTTTGGCGATGCCGCAGGGGCCGTACTGCTCGGACCAGGTTCTCGGGAGCAAGGGCTCCTATCGTACGCCTTAGGGGCCGACGGTTCCGGGGCGGATCTTTTGTATCGCTCCATGGGCGGATCGCGGATGCCCTTTAGCTACGACCCAAGCCGAAACGGAGCACACTATCTGCGAATGGAAGGCAAGCCTGTCTTCAAATGGGCGATTCGAGTACTTGAGCAGACGGTTAAGGAAGTGCTTTCCGCCGCCGAGGTGTCGCTTGAGGAGGTGGACCTTTTCCTTTTCCATCAGGCGAACATGCGGATCATCCAATCGGCCGTGGAAACACTAGGGGTGGATCCGGCAAAGGTCTTCAATAACCTGGAGCGCTATGGCAATACCTCTTCGGCGAGTATCCCCTTGGCATTAGACGAGGCGTTCCAACAGGGAAGAATTTCGTCTGGGGATTTGATCTTGGTCAGCGGCTTTGGAGCCGGTTTAGCCTGGGGCACTGCCTTGATCCGATGGTAAGCCAGGCAGCCCTCCGCCCCAGTTCGGTGCCCGGTCGATTGTCTTTCTTTCCCGCTCGGTGCTCTGCCCATCTTGGAGTTCCCTAGCCGGCTCCGCAGCCGGGGGACTCAGCAGCTCGGCGTTTCCGATCTTATCGTAAGCTGGTTGCGTCGATGGTAGCCGAATCGAGCAACATAGGTCCTGGTGAGGGGTGCCTGTTGTCGGCAGACTGTCTTTTGGACAAATTTACGGGGTTTTGCGTAGCTTGGAGTTCGCCGAGTCGTTGGGCCTGTCGAATAAGATGCTCTTGAAGCGGCAGGGCGGAGAAGTAGGCATCCCAAGTGTGTCGGGTACCCACCCAACATTCAAGAGGCAATACCGCTGTTTTTTCGGCATCTTCTGTGGACAAATAGGCGGGACCGAGCAGCCCCAACGCCCTCGGACCGCGCAAACCGTACATGAGGGGGTAGAGGCGTAAGGCTCGATCGCGAAAATTGGCGGTGATGACCGCCGCGGCTACTGTGCTTAAAGCCTGATCCGTCGCCCCCATGGGGCTAAGTGCCTCTTGATCGGAAGCAGCGGCGATCAAAACAATGCGGATTTCTTGGGGCAAATCTGAGGGCGAAGGCGTCAACTCGCTCGGTCCGAACTTTCCCCCCGCTAACAAGTGAAGGGCGATAAGGATGGTACGGCAACCATAACTAAACCCTACCATCCCGATCGAGCAATCGCGGCCTAGGTTGGCCAGCCATTGTGCCAGGTAAATCCCCTCGATCTCGCTGCGGTAGGCCTTGAGCAGTACATCTTGCCGATTTGATCCACAGATTCGGTCCGAGGGCCAGGACCAAACCAAATAAACGCATTCTTTCGACCCAGCCCCTTGGTTCAATAAGCCGAATAGTTCATTCCCCGCCACTTGGGCATCCCAAGCGGTTGTGCGATTGCCATGTACGAAGACCCAAACGCGGCCGACGCGTCGGACGTCGGCCAGCAAATCCCCGCATTCCCCGGGTTGGAGGAGTCCGTGGCGTTGAACGTGATAGCACATGGGTTGGAAGACGCTGTTGGAGCTTGGCCAAGTCCAGGGAAGTTCGCGCGTCGACAAGATCCAAAAGCTTGGAGCGGATTCTGTGTCAGAAAGGCGAGCCCGCCCCGGGTCAGCGATGGGCAGATCGGCTGCGTGGCTTACCGGGGAACTCATCCCTGCCAAACTTAAGCACGTGACTACCGAGCAAAAAACGAAGTTCCGAAGCCATGTTGCGCGCAAATGTCGGCTACGTACCGATGGGGGGGATTGAATCAGTTTCGTTCGTAAGAATTCTCGACGCATGGGGCGTCCTTTCTTCGACCCGCAGATTTCGACCTCCAAGTTCGTGCCAAAAGTGGGGGAGCTGGGAATCGCTAAATCAATCGCCGTATTCCAGCATCGATCGTTAGGAGGGCTTCCAAAACACAAATGGGCAAGCTGAGCACCTTAAAAGAAACAGGAAATCTACGTAAGAAAAATATAGCACATAACCAGCGCAGTGTTGTGAAAATGCAATAAATGGCTGTTTCAGAAAAAATGCGCACGTTGAATTTGCACATCTCAAACCATGGGGTAGAGTTCTTCAAAGGCCGCGGAGCACCCTGAGTTTCAGCGGCGAGTTAATAGGCCCGCATTTGGAGGGAGTAGAAAATGACGAAATTGCGGATTTT
>Ga0209721_1000035_pt1 | contig 126071 bp, 99 predicted proteins | sample TshhotsprinmetaG_FD_184139 | JGI IMG/M metagenome (GOLD analysis project Ga0209721, IMG submission 184139) | Hot spring microbial communities from South Africa to study Microbial Dark Matter (Phase II) - Tshipise hot spring metaG (SPAdes)... | ecosystem: Environmental > Aquatic > Thermal...
CTTCATGGAGCGACTGCCCGCCACCGCGCGCACCGAACTCCACGTCCCCGACATGGTGTTGATGATGGCGGACAACCTGGTCGTCTTCGACCACGTGCGCCATCGCATCCAGGTGATCGCCAATCTGCGCGTCGAGGCCGACCTGCGCGGGGCCTACGCCGACGCCATCGCCCGCATCGAGCACATCATCGCCGACCTGCGCAAGCCGCTCACGCCGCCGACCGCCCGAGAGCTGCCCACGCCCGAAGCCTGGCGCAGCAACTTCACGCAGGCGGAGTTCGAGGCAAGGGTGCGCGCCGCCAAGGAGTACATCGCCGCCGGCGACATCTTCCAGGTCGTGCTCAGCCAACGCCTCTCGCGGCGCACCGAGGCCGACCCGTTCACCATCTACCGCGCGCTGCGCATGTTGAATCCCTCCCCCTATATGTTCTATCTGGACTTCACGGGCGTGGCGGGCGTCGGCCCCGAGCCGCTGCGGCTGATCGGCTCTAGCCCGGAGATGCATGTGCGCCTGGAGGACGGCTACGCCTATCTCCACCCCATTGCGGGCACGCGCTGGCGCGGCAAAAACGAGGAAGAGGATGCAGCGCTGGCCGCCGACCTGCTCGCCGACCCGAAGGAACGCGCCGAGCACGTGATGCTCGTCGACCTGGGGCGCAACGACCTCGGCCGCGTCTGCGAATACGGCAGCGTCACCGTGCCGGTGATGATGGCGGTGGAGAAGTACAGCCACGTCATGCACATCGTCAGCGACGTGCGCGGCAAGGTGCGGCCGGAGCACAACGCCTTCAGCCTGCTGCGCGCCACCTTCCCGGCCGGCACGCTCAGCGGCGCGCCCAAAATCCGGGCGATGGAGATCATCGAAGAGTTGGAAGGCGTCCGTCGCGGCGTCTACGGCGGCGCCGTCGGCTACATCGACAACGACGGCGCCATGGACACCTGCATCGCCATTCGCACCATCGTCATGCAGGGGCAGACCTGCCACCTCCAGGCCGGCGCCGGCATCGTCGCCGACAGCGACCCGACCTATGAGTTCAACGAGTCGATGAATAAACTCAAGGCGCTGGCGGTGGCGGTCGAGCAGGCGGAAAAAGGAATCTGAATTTTTATGTCGAACGAAATCGTTTCTGAGGAGGGGAATTCATGACCGAGCAACTTCGCAAGCGCATTCTGACCGGCGACCGACCGACCGGGAAACTGCACCTGGGCCACTACGTGGGCAGCCATCGCAACCGGCTGCGCTTCCAGGACGAATACGAATGCTTCTTCCTGATCGCGGACCTGCACATGCTGACGACGCGGCCGGACAAGGAGAGCATCGAGCAGATCGCCGACATCGCCCGCGAGATCGTGCTCGACCACCTGGCCATCGGCATCGATCCCAACAAGGTGACCTTCTATTTGCAATCTGCCGTGCATGAAGTGTACGAATTGCAACTTTTGCTGTCTAGCCTGGTCACGGTGGAGCGGCTGCAGCAGTTGCCGACGATCAAGGACATGGCCGCCGCGGCGGGGTTCGAGCAGATCCCCTACAACCTGCTCGGCTATCCGGTGCTGCAGGCGGCGGACATCCTGCTGCCGCGCGCCCATCTGGTGCCGGTGGGCAAGGACAACGAAAGTCACGTCGAGCTGGCGCGACAGATCGCGCGTCGCTTCAACAACGCCTACGGCGAGGTCTTCCCGCTGCCCGAAGCCTACGTCGAGGGCGGCACGTTGGTCGGCACCGACGGCCAGGCCAAGATGAGCAAAAGTCTGAACAACGCCATCTTCCTGAGCGATGACGCCAAGACCGTCGAGCGCAAGGTCATGGGCATGTACACCGATCCCAACCGCATTCGCGCCGACATCCCCGGCCGCGTCGAGGGCAATCCGGTCTTTATTTATCACGACACCTTCAACCCGAATAAGGCTGAAGTGGAGGAGTTGAAAGAACGCTATCGCGCCGGCAAGGTGGGCGACGTGGAGGTGAAACAGAAGCTGGCGATTGCCCTCAACAATTTCCTGGAGCCGATCCGCCAGCGTCGCGCCTATTATGCGGCGCAGACGGGCTTCGTCGATGAGCTGATCTACAAGGGCACGCTGCGCGCCCGCGAGGAGGGCAAACAGACGCTCTCCGCCGTCAAGAAGGCGATGGGGCTGGCCGGCGCGTGGAACCGCATCAGTCGCGCGGCGGAGAAGCGCATGAAGAAGGTGGAGGCGGGGGAGTGAGAGAGGGGGAGAGGGGGAGAGCGGGAGAGCAGGAGAGCGGGAGAGCGGGAGAGCAGGAGAGCGGGAGAGGAGGGATGAGATGATTGCGGTGATCGACAATTACGACAGTTTCACCTACAATTTGGTGCAGTTTTTGGGCGAATTGGTGCAGCACATGCCCGTGCGGGGAGAGAGTCGCGCCGAGATTCGCGTCTGGCGCAACGACGAGATCGACGTCGAGGAGCTGGCGGAGCTGCGCCCGACGCATATCGTCATCAGCCCCGGGCCGGGAACGCCGGAGAAGGACAGCGGCATCAGCAACGACGTGATTCGCATCCTGGGGCAGACGACGCCGATCCTGGGCGTCTGCCTGGGGCAGCAGTGCATCGGCCACGTCTTCGGCGGGCGGGTGGTGCGCGCGCCGCGGCTGATGCACGGCAAGGTCAGCCCGGTGCACCACAAGGGCGTCGGCGTCTTCAAAGGGCTGCCCAGCCCGCTGACGGCCACGCGCTATCACAGCCTGATCGTCGCCGAGCCGCTGCCCGACGCGCTGGAGGTCACCGCCTTCACCGCCGAGGGCGAGCTGATGGGCATCCGCCACAAGACGTTGCCGATTCACGGCGTGCAGTTCCACCCTGAAAGCATTTTGACCGAACACGGGAAGGATCTGCTGGCGAATTTTCTGAAAATGTGAGGGGGACGCCTCAAATTCTATGCCGGATCCGACCGCTTCCGTCTACGCCTATCTCACCTCCGCGCCGGCCAGCGGCTTCGCCGGGCTGCGCGTCGAGCTGCTCGAGCACTGGCGCGGGGACGACAACCTGCTGTGGAAGGTGCGCGCGGGCGGCGAGACAGCCGTCGTCAAGCTCTTCCTGGACGCCGGACAGGCGCGCGGGCGTCGACAGTTCGACGGACAGCAGATCTTTGCGCCGCAAGGCATTGCGCCGCAGCCGCTCTGGTTTGACCGTTACCCGGAGGGATTGGCGCGGCAGGTGCTCGTCTATCGCTGGGTAGAGGGGCGAGCGCTTCAGCCGGACGACGTTCACGACCTGACGGCGCTTGTCGCCAGCGTCGCCGCCGTCCATGGCGGGAACGTCGATGCAGTGCGTCGCCTCTCTCCGCGCGCCCTCAACCTGGAGTACTTTTGGAGCATGCTCGCCGGCGGGCTGAAACCGATGCAGCGTTGGCTGGAAGAGATCGGCTGTCATCAAATCTCGACATTGTTGCCCCTGTTGGAAAGGCGCGGGGAGGCGCTGGTCACAGAAGCGGCGCTGCTCTGGCGTTCGGCGTCGCCCACCCCGGTTCACGGCGACCTGCGCGTAGAGAATGTCGTGCTTCAGGGAGGACGAGCGGTGTTGCTCGACTGGGAGATGTTCGGACTGGGGGACGCGGCGCTGGAGGTGGCGGAATTTCTGCATCAACAGCGCAGGCGCTGGCGGCCGGCGCTTCAGGAGCATTTGCTTGCGGAGTACGCCTCTCTTTCCGGCGACCTCGCCGCTCCTGAACGCGTGACGCTCTACCGATGGCTCCTGCCGTTGCGCGATGCATCCTTCCTGCTCAACGGCGCGCGCCAGACGACTCCGGAGGAGCGCGCACAGCCGGAGTTCAGCGATTCGCTTCCCTGGCTCGTCGAAACATCGGCGCGTTCGCTCCTGGAGTGCGCAGAAGCGCTGGAACTCCGCATGGACCTGGATGTAGACGGTTTGCGCCGTGAAGTGGAGCTTATCTTTAGACGCACTAATCTTTAAACGCACAAAATGAAAGGGGTGAAGCATGGCGGCGTCAAACAGCTTCTCATCGCTGTTTGGGGATGCGTGGCGGGTTTACTGGCGTCATCGCAAGCTCTGGGTGCTCGGCGTCATCTCTGCGCTGTTCGGTTACAGCGGCGTCAACGTCAATGTAAACTACGAGGTGCGACAGCCCCTCAACATCGAACCGCGCCAGATGTCTCAGCCGATGATCGCCGTCCTGCTCGGAGAACGATGGCAGGAGTGGATGATTCTATTCGCAGGGCTGATGCTGGTGGCGCTCGCCTGGGCTATCGCCTCGCTCGTCCTGGGCGCCTGGGTGCAGGGCGCGCTGATCCGCATGGTGCAGGGCATTTTGCACGGAGAGCCGCTCGAGCTGCGCGGCGCATTCGGCGAAACGCGGCGACGCCTCCCCACGCTGGTTGGGGTGAGTCTGATCGGTTTTTTGCCTGCACTGGTCATGTTGGGGCTCACCCTGGCGGCGGTCGCCCCGATCCTATCGACCTTGCTCTTCCGCCCGCTCCAGGAAATCGGACAAATGCCCGAACAAGCCTTGCTTTCCGCATTTACTCCGCTGCTCTGCCTGGTCCCTCTGCTGCTCTGCATCGGTCTCCCGCTCATGATCGTCATCGGCGTCCTGTTTGTGGGCGCGCAACGCGCCTGCGTGTTTGAGTCAATGGGGGCGTGGGCTTCCTACCGGCGGGCGGCCAGGCTTATGCGCGCCAATTTGGGCCACACCGTGTTGGCTACAGTTCTCCTTTTCATCATCGGCCTCGTTTTCGGCGCCCTGGCGTCGTTGCCGGCCGCCCTGCTGTGGATGCCGATTGCCCGCGCGGTGCTGCAAGCGGCATGGACGCCGGCGGTGATCGTCAACGGAGTGTTCCTGGCAATCTATCTGCTTGTCGTCAATCTTGGGCTGGGCGGCTGGATCGCAGGGTTCGCCTCTACGTTGTGGACCCGTTTGTACGTAAATTTCATGGCAAAAGATCGCGCTGCATCCTCATTTTTGTCGGCGCCGCTCGAGGGAGCCGCTGCATAGCGATCGTATTCAAGGAGGAGCCAAAATGAGTTTGCAACCCATTCAACACGCTATTCATCGCCTTTTCGCCCATCACGATCTGACGGTGGAGGAGGCGGACGCAGCCATGACGCAGATCATGGAGGGGGAGGCCACGCCTGCGCAGATCGGCGCCTTTCTGGCTGCGCTGCGCATGAAGGGAGAAACCGTCGATGAGATCACCGGCTGCGCACGCGCCATGAAGCGCAGCGCCGTCCAGGTGCACCCGCGCATCGGCGACGCCATGCTCGTCGACGTGGTCGGCACCGGCGGCGACAGCCTCGGCACCTTCAACATCAGCACGACCACGGCCTTCGTCGTGGCGGGCGCGGGCGTCAAGGTGGCCAAGCACGGCAACCGCGCCGTGAGCAGCCGCAGCGGCAGCGCCGACGTCTTGGCCGCCTTGGGCGTCCACCTGCAACTGACAGCGGAGCAGGCCGCCGAATGCATCGAAGAGATCGGGCTGGCCTTCCTCTTTGCACCCGCCTTCCATCCGGCCATGCGCCACGCCATCGGGCCGCGTCGCGAGCTGGCCGCGCGCACCATCTTCAACATCCTGGGGCCGCTCACCAACCCGGCCGGCGCCACCAATCTGCTGGTCGGCGTCTTCGACCCGAAGCTCACCGAGCCGATGGCGCGCGTGCTCGGTCAGATGGGCGCGCGCGGGGCGTTCGTCGTGCACGGCGCAGGCGGCGCCGACGAGCTCAGCCTGACCGGCCTGAATCGTGTCAGCCATCTATGCAAGGGTGAAGTGCGCACCTACGAATTTGACGCGCAGGAGATTGGGCTGCCGCGCGCCGCCATCGAGGAGATGATCGGCGGCAGCGCCGAGGAAAACGCCGCCATCACCCGCGGCGTCCTGAGCGGCGAGATCCGCGACGCCCGCCGCGACGCCGTCCTCCTCAACGCCGCCTTCGCGCTCAGCACCGAAAGCGGCGATCTGATGGCCGGGCTGGAGAGAGCGCGCGCCAGCATCGACAGCGGCGCAGCCCTGCGCGTGTTAGAATCGTATATTCGGAAGACGCAAGGGTTCGTTGAATCGACAAGATAACGGGCGAGAGGTGTTTGCGGAGCCATGATGAGTTGGTTGAACCAGACAGCTCGCCCCTGACGCCCTCAAGCCCCAATGCCCAAAACCTTTCGTGGAGGAATGCCCAAGGTGAAGCCATCCAAGCTTGACATTGCCAAACATCAGGGCGAAGTGCTGAATCTGATCATGGCCTGGAAGCGTCAGGAAGTCCCCCGTCAGATGGAGATTGCGCCGTTGGCGCAGGTGAAGGCGTTCGCCCGCCTGGCGCCGCCTGCGCTCGACTTCGCCGCTGCATTGACTGCCGAGCCAGGCGCCAGCCTGATCGCCGAGGTGAAGCGCGCCAGCCCCTCCAAGGGCGTCATCGCTCGGGAGTGGGACCCGGAGCAGATCGCCGAGACCTACGCCCGCAACGGCGCAGCGGCCATCTCCTGCCTCACCGACAGTCGCTTTTTCCAGGGCAAACTGGAGTATTTGACCGCCATCAAGGAGCGTCTGCGCGAGATCGGCAGAGCCGTGCCGGTGCTGCGCAAAGATTTTATCTACCACGAATATCAGGTCTACGAGGCGCGCATGGCGGGCGCCGACGCCATCCTGCTCATCGTCGGCGTGTTGGGAGACAACGATTTGCGCGAGCTGCGCGAGCTGGCTGAAAGTCTGGGCATGGCTGCCCTGGTGGAGGTGCACGACGAGGCGGAAACCGAACGTGCGCTCAAGAGCGGAGCGCGCATCATCGGCGTCAACAACCGCGACCTGCGCACCTTTCAGGTGGACATCGAAACCACCGGTCGGCTGCGCAAGTTGATTCCGCCGGACAAAATCCTCGTCGGCGAAAGCGGCATTCGCACGCCCGAAGACGTGCAGCGCATGGCGGCGATGGGCTGCGACGCCATCCTGGTCGGGGAGACCTTCTGCAGGCTGCCGCAGGCGCAGCGCGCAACGAAGGTGAAAGAATTTGTCGAGGCGGGCAGGCGCTCATGGCGAGCGTAAACGCTCTTTTTGTCTGAACGCCTCTTCCAACGCAGCGACAAGTCGCTCGATGCGCACGGGCTTGGGAATGACGCCGTCCATCCCCGCCTCGCGCATCCTGGCCACGTCGGCTTCGGTGACGGCGGCCGTCATGGCGTAGATGAGCGGCTGCCGGCCAAGCGGCAGGCGGCGGATGCGATGCGCCGCCTCAAAGCCGTCCATCTCCGGCATGTGCAGGTCCATCAGGACCAGATCGTACTCCTTGCGCTGCAGGGCGGAGACGGCCTCCGCGCCGTTGGCGGCCAGCTCGGGCCGGTAGCCGAGACGCCGGAGGGTCATCGCAGCGACTTTCTGGTTGACCAGATTATCCTCCACCAGCAGAATGGACAAGGGCTGACGCTCCCCCAAAGATGCGTCGAAGAGCGACGCATCTTTGCGCTCCTTCTCCGGCGTTTTGGGTGACTGCATCAATGCGCGGCGCATCTGCTCCAGCAAAACTGCGACGGGTGCAGGTTTGCGCAGCCAGAGGTCTCCACCGAGGCCGCTGTTTGGAGCGCCGTTTTGTTGAATCGTCGTGAAGAGGACGGGGACGCCCCGTTCCCGTAAGCGAAGCAGCAGCGGCTCCACTGGAGGCGAGAAGTCTCCATCCACCAGGGCCAGATCGGGCGACGACGCTTCCAACGCTCGAAGCGCCTCCTCTTGCGAGGCGGCGGCGATGGGTTCCATGCCGAAACACTCCGCCCAGAACAGGAACGCCCTGCGCGCCGCCTCATTGTCATCGAGCACGAGCAAGGTTCGCCCCGCAAGCGAGGATTCTCTCCGACAAAACGCATCAGGAGACGCTTCGGCGCGCACGGTGAAGAAGAAGGTGGAGCCGACGCCTTCCTCACTCTTCACCCACATGTCGCCTCCCATCAGCCGGCACAGATTGCGCGCAATGGCCAGCCCAAGCCCACTCCCGCCATACTTGCGGGTGGTGGAGGAATCCACCTGCGAAAACGCCTGGAAGAGGCGATCCAAACGCTCCGACGGGATGCCGACTCCGGTGTCGCGCACGGCGAAGTGAAGGGTGCAGGGCAGGCTTTTCATCGCCCCGGCTGCGGGCGGCGAGACGGCGTCCCACTCCACCCACAGCGTGACGACGACCTCACCCTGATGCGTAAATTTGACGGCGTTGCCGATCAGGTTGATCAGAATCTGACGCAGCCGCACCGGATCGCCGGTGACTCTGAGCGGCAGCGCGCGCTCCGGCGAGGCGACCAGCTCAACGCCTTTGGCCGAAGCCTGGCGGGCGAACATGCTCAACGCTTCTTCGACGCACGCCATCACATCGAAAGCAATGCGCTCCAGCTCTAGCTTGCCCGCCTCGATCTTCGAGAAATCGAGCACGTCGTTGAGGAGGCTGAGCAACGCTTCCCCGCTGATGCGGATGGTCTCGGCGAACTCGCGCTGCTCGGAGGTCAGCGGCGAATCCAGCAGCAGGGCGGTCATGCCGATCACGGCGTTGAGCGGCGTGCGGATCTCGTGGCTGATGTTCGCCAGGAATTCGCTCTTGGCGCGGTTGGCGGCCTCGGCCTCGCTCGCCAGCCGTCTCGTCTCGGCCAGCGTCTGCTCCAGCTGTTGGTTTAGCTCGCGCAGCCGCTCCTCCGCCGCCTTGCGCTCCTCCAGCTCCCTGTGCAGCGCGTCGTACAGGCGGGCGTTTTCGACGGCGACCGCCGCCTGCATGGCGATCGTCTCCAGCAGGCGAATCTGCTCGGGCGTGTAGGCGTTCGCCTCAACGCTCTGAATCGACAGCACGCCCACCACGCGGTCGCCTATCCTCATCGGCGCGCCGACGTAGGAAACGGTCGGCGCCGGGCCGACCATCAGATAAGGGTAGGTGCGCTGCGCCTCGGGATCGCGCATGTTGGGGACGTAAAGCGTGCGCCGATGCTGGATGACATAGCCGGTCAAGCTTGCTCGCTCTCGCACATAAATGCGATCGAGCGAACGGTACACGCCGAGATCGTAAAACAAGGGGATCTCATAGCTTTCGCTGTCGGCGTCATAGATCGCCACATAAAGCGTGTCCACCGGCAAGACGCGACGGCATGCTTCCAGGATGGCGTGCAGCACCTCGGTCATCGTGCGACCGGAAGTGATCGCCAGCCCGATCTGAAAGAGCGTCGATAGCTCCGTCGCAGGTTGCGCCTCTGCGGGCGGCTCGGGCGATGAGGACGGATTGGGTTTCAAATTTATCTGCTCCGCCGCGCTTTTTGCAATGTCCACTGAAGCGTAAAATTAAGGCTTTGAACAAGCCGATCACGAGAGGACAACGGACTAAGAAATCTTCAAGCGCTAAAAACATTATAGAGTTATCGTGAAGAACGAAACAACCGTCTAACGCCGTAGATCACCTCTGCGGCTTTGCGCTTCATCCTGTCTATATGGCAGAGTATAGCGAGACTTACGTTCTCATGGTGCGCAGTTCGATGACGCCTTCTCGAAGAATACAACCTTTCAGGAATCCGGATGGAATTCCACAAAGATTCGGGCAACCCGTAGGCGCAGCTGCGAGCTGCGCTTCCTTGCATTCCCCAAGGCCTTGCGGGCCATCGAGAGCGTGCGGCTGGGAGCTGCACTTACAAGGAAGCCGGCCTTCGCGTTTGTTAAAGAGCTTCCCGGAAACAAAGCCAATTTCTCAATACGCAATACGCAACACGCTCTACCCATCCATAATTCAATCGACGGAGCAATCATCCCACTATGACGCACCCTTCGTATCACATGACGCCGCAGGAGTTTCGTCAGTACGGCTATGCGCTGATCGACTGGATCGCCGACTATCATCAGCGCGTGGAGTCCTTTCCGGTGCTCTCGCAGGTGCAGCCCGGCGACATCCGCGCCATGTTGCCGACCTCGCCGCCACAGCACGGCGAACCCTTCGACGCCATCCTGGCCGACGTCGATCGCGTGATCCTGCCCGGGGTCACGCACTGGCAGTCGCCCAATTTTTTCGCCTACTTTCCGGCCAACGCCTCCGGCCCGGCCATTCTTGGCGAGCTGCTTTCGGCCGGCCTGGGCGTGCAAGGGATGCTCTGGCTCACCAGCCCGGCCTGCACGGAGCTGGAGACGCACATGATGGATTGGCTGGTGGAGATGCTGGCCCTGCCGGAGAAGTTCAAATCGACCTCCACAGGCGGCGGCGTGATTCAGGATTCGGCCTCCAGCGCCACCCTCTGCGCCTTGCTCGCCGCCCGCGAGCGAGCAACGCACTTTCAGACCAATCGCTCCGGCGGCGCAGGTCATCTGACCGTCTACATCACCTCGCAGACGCATTCTTCGGTGGAGAAGGCCGTCATGATCGCCGGCATTGGGCGAGACAACCTGCGCATGATCGACGTGGATGAAAGCTACGCCATGCGCCCTGAAGCGTTGGCGGAGCAGATCGCCCGCGACCGCGCAGCAGGCTGCATCCCCACTTTCGTGTGCGCCACCGTCGGCACGACCTCCTCCAACGCCATCGATCCGCTGCGCCGCATCGGCGAAATTTGCCAGCGCGAGCGCGTATGGATGCACGTGGATGCGGCCATGTCCGGCGCAGCCGCGCTCTGCCCGGAATTTCGCTGGATTCACGACGGCCTGGAGTTCGCCGACTCCTACTGCTTCAACCCGCACAAGTGGATGTTCACCAATTTCGACTGCGATGCGTTCTTCGTGGCCGACCGCAAGGCGTTGATCGACGCCTTGAGCATCCTGCCCGAATATTTGCGCAATGCAGCAACCCAAACCGGCGCCGTGATCGACTACCGCGACTGGCAAATTCCCCTGGGGAGACGCTTCCGCGCGCTGAAGCTCTGGTTTGTCATTCGTCACTACGGCGTCGAAGGCTTACAATTTCATGTGCGAGAACATGTGCGCATTGCCCAACAATTTGCCGAGTGGGTGCGAGAGAGCGCAGATTTCGAGCTGGCCGCACCCGCGCCGCTCAACCTGGTCTGCTTCCGGCACAAAGGCGGAGACGCCGTCAACCAGCAGCTCATGGATCGCCTCAACCGCAGCGGCGATCTCTTTCTGACCCACACGCGGCTGGACGGCAAGCTGACGCTGCGCATGAGCATCGGCCAGACGCACACGCAGTTAAAACATGTGCAGCGGGCGTGGGAGCGCATTCAGGCGGAGGCGCAATGGCTGACGAAAGGCGGTTCAGGAAGCGTATGACGATCGTGAAGATCTGCGGCACAACCAATCTGGAGGACGCATTGGTCGCCGCGGAGGCGGGCGCCGACCTGCTGGGATTTATTTTCTATCCGCGCTCACCCCGCTATGTAGCGCCGGAGACGGTCGCTGCAATCGTGAGAGAGATGCGAGCAGCGTTCGCCGATCCGCCCCTCTGCGTCGGCGTTTTCGTCAATACGCCGGCGCCAGAGGTGAAAAGCGTGTTAGAACGCACCGGCCTCGACCTGGCGCAATTGCACGGCGATGAATCGGTCGAAGCGTTGCAGGCGCTTGAGGGTCGAGGCTTCAAGGCGGTGCGGCCCAAAGAGGTGGCGGAGGCGTTGTCGCTGGCCACCCTTTATGCGCCCTTGGGTTCACCCTCTGGCCCCCAGCTTCTGATCGACGCCTATCATCCTCATCTGTTCGGCGGCGGCGGGCGGCGCGGCGACTGGGATGTGGCGGCGGCGGTGGCGCAGCGAGTGGAGCGGCTGCTCCTGGCCGGCGGCTTGACGCCGGAGAACGTCGCCGAGGCGGTGAGCGCGGTGAAACCGTGGGGCGTCGACGTCGCCAGCGGCGTGGAGGCGACGCCGGGGCGCAAGGATCCTGCGAAGCTGCGTGCGTTCATCGCAGCAGTCAAGGGAGGGGCGCCCCCTTCTCGCCCTTCCCCTGACTGACTTCAACTTTTGATCGGGATGGCGCCCTTGCAATAGGGGCAATGCGCCGCCCTGTTGCGTGAATCAAGGTCGAAAAGTTCTACAATTCTGTGCGAATTGCACCGTATTGTTTGGGCATTGTCATCGTTGCGCCATTGCCCGATTTAAAGCAATGGTTTCTCGTGGGTGCGGCTCCCAGCCGCGCGTCCTTGGCCAAGCATAGAGCTATAAGGGAAACCAACAAAGCCCAGCGACGTACGCCTTTCTTAATCCCTTACAATTCAACATCTCTGGACATAAGTATCCCATGCCTGAAAGCATGAACGAGCTCCATTATCCGAGGTGTAGGTCACTGACATTGGTTTTGATGGCACATATATGAACTCGTGGCGCGTCACTGCATAATCTCCATAACCAGAAGACATGAGCCGTCGTGTTTGAACAAAACGGGTATTTGTATTCCAGGCATCATGATAATTTTGCAGGATCGGTCCGGCATGCCAGATTTTTGTGTATGCCCGCAGCCAGTAAAGTGTCACCGAAGAGGACGAACTACCTATGCTTCCTTGACTTGGAAATCCTGTGGTTGAGGCAGTCCCGACGGTGCCCACCGGATCCACCCAGACACTTCTAGTTTCCGCGCGAACCTGTCGGCCAATCTGAGCACCAAGAAACAACGCAATAATAAATACAATGGCAAGTTTTCTTGCGAATTGGTAAGCCATTTTATTCTCCCAAAAATTAAATATTGCGGAGTGCTATAACTTGCGAGGACAATTTTCGCTCGTAGCGCCTGGTTCTAATTCTTGTTGATTCCCGCCATCTCAGCACGCACCCGATCGAAATAATCGATGGCGCCGTATAAATCCTGAACGAAACTTTCAATCTCTTGCTCGTTTGTCAATTTTCCTCTGGATCTGCCGAGGTGCCCTATCATGACATTTGGGGTGTCAAGTTTTACCGGCTCTCCTAGGATGGAATGCTCCAACCAGTTGGCTTTGCGCATGAGCTGCATATCTTGAGGGGTTCCCAGCAAAAGTGCATAGAACAGGATATATCCATCGTCGCCGATAGGAATGCGCGCTTCCCCAGGATTGCGCAAATTCGGCAAGCCTAGTGCGGCGGAAAATGGCTCAATGTCAATCCCGATCCCTGCGATGATAAGACCTTCCTCGATCTGGGAGCGTAGCCATGTGCGATCGGTTTCTGTTAACTCCGCGAATTTGCTCTGCGCCGCCACCAGCGCATCAAGCGGGTGCACTTCTGCAACCTTGCGCACCTCCGTCCAGCTTTCTAGCAACTGAAAACCATACGCCTGCGCCATCTCGAGCGTCCACTTTCCGTGCTCGACGCTTGGGTCGCTCAGATACACAATGTGATAGGCGGTCGTTATGGGTTTCGATTGCGCTGCTGCATCGTTTTCTCGATTGTTGCCACCAGCCAGATACCCAAGCGTGACGCCTGCCAGAGCAATCACAAATAGGAGCAGCTTGCTCTTCATCTCTATGTCCTTTCGCCACGCAGATTTCGCCGGTTGAGTCTCCTTGGATCTCTAGGAGTTAAGGAATTGCCCATGCTTACTTTCTTGCACTAAAAACGTTAACATTTTGTCGTCTCTCTCTGTAGTTGAAGTCACAATTCACCCGATTGCCCCGCCGAAATTTTATGGCTTGTGATCGTAAACAAACTTATAGGCGTAAACAAGCTTATGGGGGTCTCGACATGTCACCCCCTCATTTCCTTCTCTTCGATCGGCGCCCAAGTGGGGAACCGCACAATCCCAAACGCAAGCGTGCATTTCCAATGTTTCGCCGTTTGCTTCGATCTTGGGTACAATCGTTTGGCAGAGCTATCGATTCGCAGCCGTCAAATCGGCATCACAAGTCGGAGAAAGCACGATGAACCGTCTCCTCACCTTGATTCTATCGTTCACGCTTATCCTGGCGCTCGCCGGCTGCGCAGCGGTGACGCCTCAGACGCCCGCCGAGGCCGGAACGACGTTGACCAAAGTGCGCATCGGCACGCAACCCTGGATCGGCTACGGGCCGTGGTGGATCGCGCAGGAGCAGGGTCTTTTTGCCAAGCATGGCATCGAGGCCGAGCTGATCGACTTCGTGACCGACACCGAGGTCAACGCCGCCTTCGCCTCCGGCAACATGGACGTGGCCAACGTAGCGACGCACACCGCCATCAAGCTCTTCGCCAACGGCGTCGACCTGCGCGTGGTGTTGGTCGAGGACGCCTCCTACGAAGCCGACGCCATCCTGGCCCCGTCGTCGATCACGTCGATCGCCGACCTGGCCGGCAAGACCGTTGCCTTCGAGGAGGGCAGCACGAGCGACCTTTTGCTCAACTATGCGCTGGCGGAGGCCGGCATGAGCATCAACGACATTGTCGCCGCGCCGATGCCCGCCGCCGACGCCGGAGCCGCCCTGATCGCCGGACAGGTGGACGTCGCCGTCACGTATGAGCCGTACATCTCCGAGGCCATCAACCAGAATCCGGACATCCAGAAGCTCTACACCGGCGCAGCCGATCCAGGGTTGATCTCCGACGTGCTGATCGCGCGCACGGCGTTCGCCGCAGCGAATCCCGACGCGATGAAGGCGCTGATGACGATCTGGGACGAGGCGGTGGCGTTCCTGCGCGCCAACCCCAACGAAGGCCGCGCCATCATCGCAAGAGCCGTCGGCAGCGCACCGGAGGAGCTTGCCACTGCCTTCGACGGCGTCGTCTTCTACGACTTGGCCGAAAACGCAGCCGGCCTGGCGCCCGACGGCGAGTTCCGCAAGGTGATGGAGGACGTGCAGAAAGTCTCGATCGCCATCGGCCTGATCGACGCGGCGGTTGACCTTGACGCCCTGATCGACGCCTCCTTCGTGAGCCGATGAGCGGGTCTGTTCCTTCGCAGCGGCCGGCCGAGCTCCGGCGTCAGCCGGTTCGCCTGCTTGAGCTGCGCAGAGAGATTCCCCGGCGCTGGTACCTCGGCGCCGGGGTCGGCTTCATCGCCCTCTTTCTCATTGCCTGGATTGCGCTGACCGCCGGGCAGTGGGTCTCGCCGATCTTCCTGCCCTCGCCGCTGGCCGTGCTCGCCGAACTGCGCAGCCAGGCCGCCAGCGGAGTGCTTTGGCAGGACCTGTGGGCGAGCGTCTATCGCATCATGGTCGGCTGGGTGCTCTCCACCGTGTTGGCTGTGCCGATCGGCGTGCTGATGGGCAACTTCCGCTTTTTCGAGGGGCTGTTCGAGCCGTTCATCGACCTGGTGCGCTACATGCCCGCCGTCGCCTTTGTGCCGCTGACGATCCTGTGGTTAGGCGTGGGCGACGCGCAGAAGTTCGCCATCCTTTTCATCGGCGTCTTTTTTCAGCAAGTGCTGATGATCATGGACAACGTCAAGACCGTCCCGCGCGAGATGATCCAGGTGAGCTACACCTTCGGCCTCTCGCAGTGGGAGATTCTGCGCAGCGTCATTCTGCCGGCGGCCATGCCCGGCATCTGGGACACCTTTCGCATCACCGTAGGTTGGGCGTGGACCTATCTCGTCGTGGCGGAGCTGGTGGCGGCGAACGTGGGCCTCGGCTATCGCATCATGCGCGCGCAGCGCTTCCTGGAGACCGACCAGATCATCCTTGGCATCCTGATCATCGGCCTGCTGGGGCTGTTCACCGACTATCTTTTCAAGTGGTCGTATCGTCGACTCTTTCCGTGGGCGCTGCAAAGTCGGTAGATAGATTCAATGATTCCATCAGCAAAATTACAAGCCCAACACGTTTGGAAGATCTTCGGCGGCCAACGGGAGGCGGAAGTTGTAGCCGTGCAGGACCTTTCATTGCACGTCGGCGTCAACGAGTTCGTCTCGCTCGTAGGACCGTCCGGCTGCGGCAAGTCGACCTTCCTGATGATGGCCGCCGGGCTGGAGTCGATCAGCGCCGGCGACATCTGGATCGACGGCAAGCCGATCACCGGCCCCGGCGCGGATCGCGGCATGGTCTTCCAGAGCTACACGCTCTTTCCCTGGCTCTCGGTGGAGGAGAACATCCGCTTTGCATTGAAGAAGAGCAAGCTCTCGCGTCGCGAGCAGGACGCGCTGGTGCGCGAGCACATCCAGTTGGTCGGCCTGGAAGGTTTCGAGCGGGCCTATCCGAACCAGCTTTCCGGCGGCATGCGCCAGCGCGTAGCCATTGCGCGGGCGCTGGTCTATAAGCCGGAGATGTTGCTGATGGACGAACCCTTCGGCGCGCTCGACGCGCAGACGCGGCTACAGATGCAGGAGCTGCTGCTCAACGTCTGGCAGACGCATCGGACTACGGTGCTGTTTATCACACACGACGTCGAGGAGGCGTTGTTGCTCTCTGACCGCATCTACGTGATGACGGCGCGGCCGGGGCGCATCAAGGCGGAGGTCGTGGTCGATCTGCCGAGGCCGCGCAACCTGCTCGACACGGAGAGCGACCCGCGCTTCGCCGCGTTGCGTCGCCAGGTGTTGACGCTGATCCGCGAGGAGGCGCAGCGCGCCGCAGCCTCCGGCGAATTTGCAGGCGCAACGTGATGGAGGCGATGCGCCGGTTTCTCCCCCTCTCCCAGCCTTGGGAGAAGGGGGCCGGGGGGTGAGGGCCTTCTTTCTGTGGAGGGCCTGCGGCTACGAGCCGCAGCTACAATGTTCCCATCCCCCCTCTCCCAGCCTTAGGGCCAGGGGGTGAGGGCTTCCTTTCTGTGGAGGACCTGCGGCTACGAGCCGCAGCTACAATGTTCCCATCCCCCCTCTCCCAGCCTTAGGGCCGGGGGTGAGGGTCTGCGGCGCCGACGGACTCGAAGACGAAACATCCCCCCATGACTCCGAAAGAGAGGAGCGATGATTGCTGCACTCCGCGAAGACGCCCGTTTCATTCTTGACCGCGCCATCGAGGCGGTGTCGCCGGAGCCGGCCGTGCGCAATTTTCTGCGCAGCGTCACGCCTCCGCCGCGCGTGACGCTGGTCGCCATCGGCAAAGCGGCGTGGCGCATGGCGCAGGCGGCGCTCGCCGAATGGGGAGACGCCATCGTGCAGGGAGTGGTGGTCACCAAATATGGCCACAGCCAGGGCGAGCTGCCCGGCCTGGAGGTCTATGAAGCCGGTCATCCCCTGCCCGACGCCAACAGCCTGCGAGGGGCGCAACGAGCGCTGGAACTGGTCGATCCATTGGGTGCGGAAGACCTCGTGCTCTTTCTTGTCTCGGGCGGCGGGTCGGCGCTCTTCGAGGCGTTGCCCGAAGGCGTCACGCTCGATGATCTGCAAGCTATCAACGAACAGCTGCTGCGCTCCGGCGCCAACATCGTGGAGATCAACGCCATTCGCAAGCGACTCTCGCTCGTCAAAGGAGGGCGCTTCGCCCGGCGCGCCGCGCCGGCGCGCGTGCTGACGCTGGCGCTCTCCGACGTGCTTGGCGACCGGCTCGACACGATCGCCTCCGGCCCGGCCTATCCCGACGCCACGACCGTCGAGACGGTGCGAGCCATCATCGACAAGTATCGCCTTGCGCTGTCCCCCAAGCTGCGCCAACTTTTGGAGCAAGAAACGCCCAAGGCGCTTGACAACGTCGAGACGCACATCATCGGCAGCGTGCGCGTCGCCGTCGAGGCCGCCGCACAGGCTGCACAGGAACGAGGGTATCGTCCGCTGATTTTGACCACTACGCTGGATTGCGAAGCGCGCGAGGCGGGCCGCTTCCTGGCGGCGATTGCGCGCTCGGTGCGCAGCGAGCAGAAGCCCCTGGCGCCGCCGTGCGCCGTGCTCTGCGGCGGCGAAACGGTGGTGACCGTCGTCGGCGCCGGCAGGGGAGGACGCAACCAGGAGCTGGCGTTGTCTGCGGCGATTGCGCTGGCCGGTCTGCCCGATGTGGTTCTGGCCTCCGTCGGCACCGACGGCACCGATGGGCCAACCGATGCGGCCGGCGGCATCGTCGACGGCGAGACCGCGGCGCGGCTGGCCGCGCAGGGCGTCGATGCGCAACGGGCATTGGCCGACAACGACGCCTACACGGCCTTAAGGGCCAGTGGCGATCTGCTCATCACCGGCCCGACCGGCACGAACGTCAACGACGTGACGCTGCTGCTGGTGAAGTAAACGACTCGCCCCAAAACCGGTGACTTGTCTGTCTCGCGTAGATTTTGGGAGTGATGACGCAAGCCGCGCAATGTTTTTACAAAATCGTCCGGCAATCATTGTAGCTGCGGCTCGTAGCCGCAGCTCTGGTGCGCTTCCGCGGCTCGCTGGAGACGATAACCTTTACGTAAGCATCTTTACGATGCCAGGGCTTTTCCTTCTTCTCACCCCTTCACGCCGCTGTAGCTGATGCCCTCGATAAAGTAGCGCTGGAAGAAGAAAAAGATCATCGCCATCGGCACGGTGGTCAACATCGAACCGGCGAGGAGGGCGTTCCATTGCAGGTTCTGCCCCAACCCGCCGCGCAGGAAGGCCAGACCAAGCGGCAGCGTATAGAGGTCCTGATTGGTCGTGATCACGATCAACGGATGCATGAACTCGTTCCAGCTGCCCTGGAAACTGAAGATGACCAGCGCCACGATGGCCGGCCGCGCCAGCGGCAGCACGATCTGGAAGAACATGCGGAAGCGACCGGCGCCGTCGATGCGCGCGGCCTCCTCGATCTCGCGCGGGATCGCTTCAAAGAACTGCGCCATCAGAAAGATGCCGAAGGCCGTCACCATCTTGGGGATGATCAAGCCGGTGTAGCTGTCGATCATGCCTAGCGTCTTGAGCACGATGAACATCGGAATCAGTTGCACAATGCCGGGGATCATCATCGTGCCGATGATGGCCAGAAAAACGAATCGGCTGCCGGGGAAGGCAATGCGCGTCAGCGAGTAGCCGGCCAGCGCCGAAAAGAGCACGTTTGAAATCGTCACCGTCGCTGCGATGAAAAAGCTGTTGAACGCCCAACGCCCAACGTTGAGCGCGAACATGCGCTGATAGCCTTCCAGCGTGAAGGTCTGCGGAATCAGCGCCACCGGCCGCTCGTTGATCTCCGGCAGCGTCTTGAAGCTGGTCGAGATCGCCAACACGAACGGATAGAGGAACACCAGTGCAATCAGGAAAAGCAACGCGTAGGAGAGCACCAGGCGGATGTTCTCGCGCAGGCGGCTCTCTCGACGGACGGCGGTGGGAGCGGAGGTTGTCATCGAGGCGGCCATCGTCTTACTCCTTCTTTCCCTCGGTGATGCGACGCTGCACCAGGGTGAGGGTGAAAATGATGATGAAGAGCAGCAGCGCGATCGCCGCCGCCAGCCCCATCTGCGAGTTGGTGAAACCGTTGCGATAGACCAGATAGGCTACGGTCAGCGTCGTCTTGGCCGGGCCGCCCGCGCTCATGACGTAAACCTGATCGAAGACCTGGAAGGTGCCGATCAAGCCGAGGGTCACGACGAAAAAGAGCGTCGGCCGCAGCAACGGCAGCGTGACGCTGAAGAAAATCTGGCGGCCATTGGCGCCGTCGATCTCGGCGGCTTCGTAGACTTCCCTCGGCACATCCTGCAGCGCAGCCAGAAAGATCACCATCATCGTGCCGATCGTCGTCCAGGTGTTGAGCAACATGATGCCCATCAAAGCTACGCTGGGGCCGCTGATCCAGTCCCACACGGGCAGGCTGAGCACGTTGGCCCGCATCCAGTCCGGCGCCGTCTCCAGCGTCAGTCCAAACCAGCCAAAGATGATATGAAAGAGGCCGCGCGGGTCGGCCATCCACGCGATCGGCTGCCATAGCCCAAAGGTGATTGTTTGCAACACCTGGTTGACCAGCCCGTTCCTCTGATAGAGAAACAGGAACAACATGCTGATCGCAATCGATGAGGTGATCGATGGGAAGTAATAGGCCGTGCGAAAGAAACCTTTGAAGCGCAACCGCCGTTGATTGACCACGACCGCCAGCAACAAGGCCAGCGCCGTCTGCATCGGCACAACGCCCAGCGAAAAGTACGCCGTATTCTTGAGCGCCTTAAAAAAATCGGCGCGGCGGATGCCATCCTCCAGCAGAAGCACGCGAAAGTTCTCTGCGCCGATGAAGCGCGCTTCGGTGGGCGGGCTGATGCCGTTCCAGTCGGTGAAGCTAAAGTAGACGGCGAAGAAGATCGGGATGAAAACGAAGAAGGCGAACAGGAACAAAGCCGGCGTCATAAAGAGCCAGCCCGCTATGGCGTCCTGTCGGTCCTGCTGTTTGATGCCGGTTGCCATTGTCCACCTCGTGCTTTGAAAGCGAGGAACGAGAGAGGGGAAGCGAGTCTCTCCCCTCTCTCTCCTCTTATCTCACCGCGCCAGCACCTGTTCGCCGACAGACTGCGCCTCTTCCAGCACCTGTTGCGGCGTCTTCAGGCCGCTGAAGGCCTCCTGCAGGCCGGAGTTGATCGTGTCCAACACATCGGCGAAGCCGGGGCGGAACTGCCACTTGCGAGCGTACTCGGCGCCGTTCAAGAAGGGCTCCAGCTCCGGATACATGGCCAGCCACCCTTCGCGCAGGCTCTGCCGCGTCGGCATGGCCAGGCCGAGATCCGTCCACGCCTTCATGCCCACGGGGCCGGTCAGGTAATCCACGACTTTGGTGGCGGCTTCGGTGTTGCGACCGTTGGCGGCCACGCCATAGCAGACGGTGAAGGCCATCGTCGCTTTGCCGGCCGGGCCGGACGGCAGCTCGGTGACGCCGTAGTTGAGATTCGGGAACTGATCCTTGAGATAGGGCACGATCCAGTTGCCTTCCATGGTCATGGCGGCGCGCGCTTTGCCGAACGCCTCGCCGGGCCAGCCGCTGTCCAGGTCGGAGGCCGGCGCTGCGACGCCGTCGCGCACCAGGCCGACGTAGAACTCCATGGCGGTCAGCGCTTCCGGCGTGTTCAGCGTCATGGCGCTGAAGTCCGGCGTCGTCACCTCGCCGCCCGCCTGGTAGAGGAAGGCGATCCAGCGGGCGAAGTCCGGGTTGATGGCGAAGCCGACCACGCCGGCGTCCTTGTCGGTCAACGCCTCCGCCGCCGCGCGCAGGTCCTCCCACGTCCAGTCCGCCGTCGGATGAGCGAGGCCGGCGGCGTCGAAGAGGTCGATGTTGTATTCGAGCGCCAGCGTGCTGAAGTCCTTAGGCGGGCAATAGAAGACGCCGTCCACGGTGAAGGCGTCGCGCAGCGAAGGATAGAAATCATCGACGTTGGTCATTTGGTCGCCGATGGGCAGGAGCGCGCCGGCCGCAGCCAGGTCGGGCAAACGGAAGCTGTCAACGTAGAAGATGTCGGGCGGCGCGCCGCCGGCCAGCGACGTTTGCAGCTTGGTGTCGTAGTCCGGCACCAGGTTGAGCGTGACCTGAATGTCCGGGTTGGCGGCGTTCCAGCCATCGACCACCTCCTGCAGGCGCACGTTCTCGGCGTCGGAGCTGGCCCACCCCATCAGTTGCAGGTTGATCACGCCCGGCGCCGCCGGTTGTTCCGCCGCAGCCGGCGGCTGTGCAGCGGGCGCAGCCGGTTGCGCCGGACACGCGGCAAGAACCAGCGCCACTGCCAACAGTACAGAGAACAGGGCAAGATGCTTGGCTTTCATAATGTGTCTCCTGTTTGAACAAAGGAACTTCGGGAAATCAGGGAACGCTAGGGAGCAAATGGTTTTTCAGCCTCTTCAACCTTCTCCTTTCGTTGCAATTCAAATGCACAGACGTCAACGCATTGCGGACAATCTTGCCAGGGTGGTTTTATGGCCGAACCGTTGCCACACCCTCGCCCTGCCGCAGGTCAAAGCCATAGCGCTTTCCGTGCACCTTCACAGCGAAGGCCAGACGCTTCCAATGAGGCGGCAGCTGCGGGGCGACGGCGACTTCGCCCGCCTTCGTCAGGTGCAGCCCGGCGAAGCCGAACGCCAGCGCCTGCCACACGCCGCCCGCCGACGCCGCATGGATGCCCTCATGGGTGTTGCCGCGCACATCCTCGATGTCGACCAGCGCCGCGCGCATGAAGTGCGTATACGCCTCCTCCGGCATGCCCAGCCGCGCGGCCAGCCAGGCATGGATGGCCGGCCCCAGCGAAGAGCCATAGGTGTGATCGGTGCGCGGGCAGTAGTAATCCCAGTTGACGCGCAGCGCTTCCTCAGAGAAGTGCTCCGGCAACAGTGCAAAGAGCAACAACACATCAGGCTGCTTGAGCACCTGATGTGCGTTGGCGCCCTCGATGCCCAGCAGCGCCTGCATCGACTTCGTGCGGTTGGCGAAGGCCGGCCAGTCGACTTCCTGGAGACGGAAAAAGCCCTCGAACTGCTCGATCAGGCCGGTGTCGGGGTCCTGGAGCAGCACCAGGTTGTCGGCGATGTGACGCCAGCGCGCCAACCGCTCCTGGGATAACTCTAAAGACTTTTCCAGATGGGCGGCGCGCGTCGGCGCGTGCACATGCAGCCAGTCGAGCAGCTCGATGGCGGTGCGCAAGTGCCAACGCACCATGGCGTTGGTGAAGGCGTTGTTGTCGACGTGCTCGTGGTATTCGTCCGGGCCGATCACGTCGGAGATCGAGTACTGTCCTGGCGCAGGGCGATCCGGCTCGACGCGGCTTTCCCAGAAACGCGCGCTCTCCAGAAGAATCTGTGCGCCGGGGCCGGCCATGAACTCGTCGTCGCCGGTGACGCGCCAGTACTGATGGATGGCGTAGGCGATGTCGGCGGTGATGTGCAGCTCGATGTCGCCGCACCAAATGCGGATCAGCTCTTCGCCTTTAGGGCCGGGCACCCAGCGCGGCGTCACCTCCTCGCCGGTCTCGGCGCTTTCCCACGGATATTGCGCGCCCTGGTGGCCGTTGTCGCGCGCTTTTTTGCGCGCGCCCTCGATGGTGTGCCAGCGATACATGAGCAGGTTGCGCGCCAGCTTCGGCTGCGTATAAATGAAAAAGGGCAGGATGAAGGTCTCGGTGTCCCAGAAGACATGGCCGCGGTAGCCGAAGCCGCTGAGCGACTTGGCGGCGATGCTGACGCGCTCATCCTGCGCAGCGGCGATGCGCAACTGGAAAAGCCCATGGCGCACTCCGCGCTGCGCGGCGTCGTCGCCTTCGATCACGACGTCGCTCTCCGCCCAGAATTCGGCCAGCGCCGCTCTGGCGCTTGCGTACAGGCCGGTGTAGCCCCCTTCGCCGAGTTCGGACGCCTTCGCCAGCGCCGCAGCCAGCGGGTCCGCAGCGTCGCGGTCGGTGTAGATTGCGACCAGCTTTTCGATCCCCCAGCTCTGGTGAACGTCGAGCCGCTGCGTCATCTCGAACGAAGGGTTGTGGGGCGCATCATAATACTGCATCGGCGCCGCAGCGCCGCTCTGCCGCACCGTCATGGCCTCGACCAGCGTCTTGTGCGTGCGCCGGGTCTCGCCGCAGAGATAGGCGACGCCCGCACGCTCACCCTGCTCCAGGTTGCGCCAGTGCAGCAGACCATCATTTTCGACCATCCCGTCGATGCGAGCGCGCACGCGCACCGTCACCGGCCGGTCGAGCGGCGTCACGTCGACGCGTAGAGCTGCGCCGTTCGGCTCGCCCACGCTGGCGACGCGGCGGAAGCTTAACTCCACGGTGGCGCCGGCCGGCGTCGTCCAGTACAGATGGCGGCGCAGCTCGCCGCTGCGAAGGTCGAGACGACGGCTGTAGAGCTGAATCGACCCGCGGTCCATGCGGAAGGGCTCGCCGTCGATCCAGAGTTCAAAGGCGGTCCAGTCGAAGGCGTTGGCCAGCTCGGTGTAGACGATCGGCGCGTCATCCCACAGGCCGTGGATGAGCGTCGCGGGCTGATCGCCGGGGAAGCGCTCTTCCAGACTGCCGCGCACGCCCAGTTTGCCGTTGCCGATGGTGAGTGCACTTTCCCAACGTCGCTGCTGCGCAGGGGCGAAGCCCGGCTCCGCCACCGACCACGTGGCGGCATAGAGAAGCTGCGCCAGCGTCACGCCGTCGAGATTGGGAAGCACCCGATCGGCGGCGCCCACGCGCTCAACCGGCCCCAATCCCACCGTGACCATGCCGGCGCGGCGCGCACCTTCGACGCCCGACTCGGCGTCCTCCACCACCAGGCACTCCCAGGGCTGAACGCCCAGTCGCTCCGCCGCCAGGAGAAAGAGGTCGGGCGCAGGCTTGGGGCGATTGCGGCCAGGAGGAGCGTCCGCCTCCGGGCCGGCGATCACGACGTCGAAACGATCGGCGATCTGCAGGCGCTCGAGCACGATGGGCGTGTTGTGGCTGGCGGAGACGATCGCCATCTTGAGGCCGGCGGCGCGAATCTCCTCCAGCAGAGCGGGCACGCCCGGCAGGAGATCGTTTGGCGTCAGTTGTTGGAGAAGCTGCTGATAGTGGCGATTTTTGCGCTCGAGCCAGGCTTCCTCCTGCTCCGGCGAAAGCGTGCGGCCGTCGAGCAGCAGGCGCAGCGACTCGCGCCGCGACACTCCACGCAACTTTTCGTTCGCCGCGCGATCGAACGGGATGCCTTCGGCGTCGGCCAGCGCCTGCCACGCCTGGTAGTGAAATTCGGCGGTGTCGGTGATCACGCCGTCCAGATCAAATAAGATTGCGCGAATTGCCTGGGACACAAACTCTCTTCCTTTTCCTGATCTTCGATTTCCTGATTCGCTGATTTCTCTGTCACCTTTCGCCTCTCACGCTCGACGCCCGCACGATCAACCTGGGCGGCAAGATCACCTGCTTCGGCTCCGGCTCACGGCCGTGAATGCGCTCGATCAACATGGCGACCAGCCGTTGCGCAACCTGCTGGAGCGGCTGTCGCAGCGAAGTGAGCGGGGGCGACAGATATTGCACGCCCGGCGCGTCGTCAAAGCCGGTCACGCCGAAGTCCGGCCCCACGCGCAGACCGGCGTCCATCGCCGCGCGCATGGCGCCGATGGCGAGCGTATCGTCGAGGGCGACGACGGCGGTCGGACGGCGCTCTGCAGACAACTGCAGCCAGCGCTGCACCGCCGTGTAGCCCGCCTGAAAGGAGCTCTCGCTGCGATGCACCCATGCAGGGTCAACGTCGAGGCCTGCCTGCTGCATCGCCGCATAGTAGCCTTCCATGCGGTCGGCGCCCACGCGCGAGTGATCGGGCCAGGCCAGCAAGGCGATCGCTCGATGCCCCTGCTCGATCAGATGCTCGGTCGCCATGCGAATGCCGGCGCAACCATCGACGTCGACGAAGGGGAAGTCCCACTCCGGGTTGGATCGGCCAAAGGCCGCAAACGGAAACGCTTCATCGATCAACAGGCGGATGCGCGGGTCATCGTAGTTCGTGCTGGCGACGATGAAACCGTCGACGCGGCCGGAGCGCATCAGTTGCTTATAGACGTCGACCTGCTCAATGACAGGCGGATGGGGGAAGAGCATCAGATGATAGCCGTGCGCCTCGGCTGCGCCCACCACGCTGGTGAGGAACTGGTCGAGGATGGGGTTGCCGCGGTCCGGCGGATTGGGCGCCCAGGTGTAGCCGATCAAGCCGGTGGCGCTCTTGCGCAGCCCACGCGCCGTGACGTTGACGCGGTAGCCCAGTTCTTCGATGGCTTTCCAGATCTGCGCCTCCGTCTCCGGCGAGACGCTGCCGTTGCCGTTGATGACTTTGGAGACGGTCTGGTAGCTGACGCCGGCGCGCGCGGCGACATCTTTGAGCGTGACGCGTTCGGGCATAGGTCGGTTGATGCAAACTTCTGGAACTACAACGTTTAGGCGAACGTTCGGGCGAACGTTCGCCTTCTATCATAGAGGAGATTTGCCTCCGTGTCAAGAGGGAATTTTTCCGTCTTTTCATAAACAAAAACACAGAGGCGCACGGGGTCGTGCGCCTCTGTAGCGGTTGATGTTTGGCCTAAGGCTTCAAACGGAGCTTCGTCAGCGGATCGCCAGGTTGCCGCCGCCGATCAGCTGCTCCACCGTCTGCGCGCCATTCCAGCGGCTGGAGAACCAGAGTTGGCCGGCGCCGTTGCGGATCGTGATTCCGATCAGGTCTTTGGTTCCATCCCCGTAGTCGCTCATCGTGATCTGCAACGTGTAGTTGCCGGGGATAGGAGCCGGCGCCGTTGGGTCTGTGATGTCCGTGATGGTGGCCGCGCCGCTCAGGCTGGCCGTTCCGGGTTTTGAGCCGGAGCGCGTTTTCGCCGTGAGCGCGTCAATGGCGTTGCTGCGGATTTGATAGGTGCGGCCGCTGCTCACCACGGTGACATTGACGCCGCCGGGGAAGAAGGCGCCGCTCTTGGCGGTTCTGACGCCGAAGCCCCAGTTGGTGCACAGGCCGGCGTCGCCCGCCGCAGCGCCGGCGGAAGCCTGATTGGTGAGATAGCCGCCGCCCACCACAAAGCCGGAAAGCGGCTTCGCCACAGTTACAATGGCGTTTTCCTCCGAGGCGTTGCGGACGTAGTTGCCGCCCACCACGATGCCGACGGTGAACTGGACGCTGTCCGCGCCGCCGATGTCGGCCGTCCAGGTGCAGCTTGCAGCGCCTGCCCTCGGGTTGCGCGAGTTGTGCAACTGAATCGGTCCGGCGGTGCAGAGCACGGCGTTGTTGGCGTCGCGGTTGACGAAAGTGACGGTCGCCGTGCGAATGTCGCCGCCGTGCTGGTCATAGGCAGGATCGCCGGGCAGGTCGGTGATGTCTTGGATGGACGCCGCCAGATAGACGCTGACTTTGTTGGACGACGGGCTGCTCGTCAGGATGAACTGAAGCCCCGAGTAGAGGGCGCGTGCATCTTCGGGCGTCACCACCAGTGAACCGCCAGCGTAATTGAACTCGTAGTTCGCAGCGCTGAGAGTTGCGTTCGTGCATGCGATGGGATAGACGCCGGGCGGGCTGGTTGGAGTGGCGGCGGTGGTGCAGCTTGGGCTGCCGCTGATGACCGCTGCGGTGTCGTTGTACTGGAATCCGCTGAACTGGAAGCTGTACACGATCGGATCGCTGTACTGCTTCGTGGTGTCGGCCGTGTAGTTGAGCGTCGCCTTGTGGATCTGGATGCTCGTTTCGGCGAACGTGGCGCCAAACCCCGGCGAAGCGAAGGTGGAGCCGCGCACGATGCACTCGCCTGCGTTTAAGATCGTCACCACGTTTCCGCTGACGGCGCAGACGGTGGGCGTTTGCGAGGTGAGCGTCACCGTCTGGCCGGTCGAGGCGACGACGCCGATCTCGAAGGGAGCGTCGCCATAGGTCTTGCTGGCCGGCGCCGAAAATTCGATGTTCGCCAGCTTTTCGACCTTGAAGTAGGCTTCGCGCACTTCAGAGACGTTGCCTTTGATGTCCTTGGCGATCCACTTCACCGTCGTGTTTTGGGTGAAGAGGAAGACCTGCCCCGGCCGCCGCGGCCCCTGCGCCTCCCAGGTGGTGGAGGAGAGCGTCGGCTCCGAGCCGTCGAGCGTGTAGTAGATGATGGCCGGCTCGTTCACATAGCGGAAGGTGGCGCGGATCGGATCCTCCGACTCGCCGCCGTTCGGCACCAGCTCCGCCACGGGCGGCTCGTTGTCGAAGGCGTACTGAAGCGCAGTCTCAAGCAGGCCATAGTTGCCGGAGGCGAACTCCAACACCTCGAACTTGCCTTCGGTGGCGTAGTTGGGTTGGAAGCCCACAGCGGTCTGCTGAACACCGGTCGTAGTGGAGACGAAGAGATCGGCGCCCGCCTCGAAGCTGTAGGCGATGATGTCCTTGCGGTACCAGTGATCGTCGGCGCTGTTTCCCGCCGCCGAATAGAGCACGTCGGCGACCGGGCCGGTGCGCTCCGGCAGCACCACAGTGCCGCGGATCTCCTTGATGCGGTTGAGCACCAGATTGGCGCCGGCGAAGAAGTAGGCCTCGACCCCGATGTTGGGCCGCGGCAGCGTGACGCGGCCACTCGTGATGTAGGCGCCGGGCGACCACATGTAATACCCGCCGTAGGTGTGGATGTTCATGGAGAACTTGATATTCTCGAAGGTGTCGACGATCCACTTCTCGTTCAGATTTTCCGGCTCCGAATACTTGGCGGGGCCGGCGTAAGTCTCGCTCGTGCAGCTCAGCGAAGCGCCGGCGTAGCCATCGTAGATGGAGCCGACGCCGTTGTTGCGATTGTTGTCGACGCCCCAGGAGTTGCGGCTGGCCGGCATGCCGCTGGTCGCCGTCACGGGGCAGTAGCGCGTCATGTTTTTGCGCTGGCTGTTGGAGTCGTACATCGAGTAATGGCCGCCGTCCGGGTTGTAGGAGGGCATGATAAAGATGTCCAGGTTGTCCACCATCGTCTTGGTCGTCGGATCGATGGCGTAGTTGCGCAGCAGACGCTCGGCGGTTTCGAGACAGACGAGCGGCGTCACCCATTCGCGGGCGTGCTGCTGGCAGAAGAAGAAGACGCCGATCTTAGAGCCGTCGCGATGTTTGCCGATGCGAATGGCCTGCACCTGGAAGGGGCCGCGCTGAACATGTGGAGGAGCGTTGAGACCGTCGGTCAGCGTCACCAGCGAACGCGCCACCACGACGCCGGTTCCGGCGTTGCCTCCGTAGGTGTAGGCGGTGACCAGGGCGCTGGCCTCCGGATGGGCGTTGATGGCCGCCACCACCTGCGCCGCCGTGCTGATCAGGGCGCCGGTGGCGTTCGTCGCCAGCCACACGGTGATGCGATTGCCGTTGACGGCGACGGTCAGCGGCTGATTGGGCGCGCCGGGGTTGAGGAATTCGGCCTGAATCTGATTGCCCCCCTCATGTCCCCACGCCTTGGACTCCAGATAGACGGCGCGCGCGGCGCTGCCCGGCGTCCCCAGGATGTTCGTGTTCGTGTCCATGACGGCCATCGCCTTGCGTTGATAGCCGTTCGTGAGGTAGGGGAGGTTGATGATCTCCGCTAAGTCAGGGAATTCGTTGGCCAGGGCGTTGATGCGTTGATGGACTTCGGTCGGGTCCATGTAGCGCGTGGTGAAGTCCATCAAGTAGCCGTCGGCCAGCGGGGGCAGGCCGCCCGCCACCCACTCGTTCACCGGGGCTTCGGCGGCTGCGCCTGTGCTGGAGGCCACCCGCACCATGGCAGGCACCGGCTCTGTGCTGCCTGCCGCGCCGACGCGCAGCAGGACGCGATGGTACATGTATTGTCCGGCGTCGGTGAACCTGGACATCGTCGTGGCGGAGCCGTAGCCGCCGTCCTCCGTGCGCCACGCCACAGCCAACGTGGGGCCGCCGGTCGCCGTGCCCAGCGCAGTATGGGCTGCCACCGCCAGAAAACGACCGGCGTAATTCGTGAAGTAGTCGACGCGCATGATTGTGATTTCGCCGCCGGGGTCGAAGTTGGCGGCGCCCACCATCTCGCTTTCGGCTGCGCTCAGGGCGGCGCGTTCGGCTTCGATGGCAGCCTCGCGCTCGGCGCGCACTGCCTCCCAGGTGGAACGGTCTTCGATGGTGGCGCCGGCCGGGAAGCCCATCGATTCATAAAGGGCGCGCTCGCTGGGCGTCACAAAGGCGTTGATGGTGATCGTACCGTCGGGGTTGTCGCGCACGTATTCGGCCAGGTCTGCGCCCAAATCGAGAAGCTGATCGATCGCCGCGCGATTGGGCAGTTGAAATTCAACCAGCGCCACTTCTTCATATTCGGGTTCGACATAGGCGCTTGGGTTCAATTCAGCGGCTGCATCGTCCTGAAGGGTCGGCCCACTTTGCAAAGCGGTTGAAATCAAAGGAACGAAAACATGATTCCCGGGTGCAGCGTCGCCGCCTTCGCCCTCAGCCGCCTGCTCGATGTCGGATGGCCCTCGAGCGACGGCGTAAGCGGGTTGCACCGTCGATGCGAACAGAGAAAACACAAAGAAGCTCAACAACAGCGCCGATAACGCGCCTCGCCGGAATCGACGTCGCCTGTATTTTGCACAGGCGTTTCGGATGAGGTTTGGGTTCATCGCTTTCTCCTTGAATGGGTGGGTCGGTTATGAAGCAAGGCTACACAGGGTCAAAGAAGCACAAAGAACGAAACTACCTGCGACATGACTTGCCCTGCCCTGGCGTCCTACAGCAAGGCGAGATCACGCGCGTGAGCGCCCCTGGGGGGTTCAACCGTCCATCGCCCCTCCTTCAGTTATTCAGTCAAAAGTTCAGTAAATTTTTTAATGGGGAATGCACTAATTGTCCCGAAGAGACCATTCAATTTTAGTCCATTCCAAAATCCTTTGCAAATCTAACTTTTCACCGTCAAATCGCCTAACCCTCTCTAAATTCCTTCTCACGCAGCGGCGTGCAAGTTAAGATGAAGCAGGCAAAATGAAAACTTTCATCGTCTGCAGGCACGCATGGAGATAGGCCTTTCCCTTGCGTCGTTTTACAATGGGAGCAACGGTTGGAGGGGCCGTTGTTGAGGAACCAACACCGCATTTGCACGTCAAGTCACCGGAGAGATCGCGTTATGTCACTCACCTACCATTCCGCCATGCGCGGCATTCTGTTCACCGACCAATATCAGCTCACCATGGCGCAGCTCTATTTTCGGCTCGGCCTGCACGAGTTGGAGGTGCAGTTCGACCATTTTTATCGGCGCAATCCCGACTACGATCAGCACCAGGCCGGCTACTGCATCAACGCCGGGCTGGAGTGGTTCCTGGACTGGATGCTGAAAGCGCACTTCCGCGAGCAGGAGCTGGAGTATCTGCGCAACCATCGCAACAACCTGGGCAATCGCATCTTCGCCGACGACTTTCTCGACTATCTGCGCAAGCACGGCGACTTCAGCGCGCTGAGCATCCACGCCATACCCGAAGGTCGCGTCGTCCATCCCAACACGCCGCTGACGGTGGTGCGCGGGCCGATGGCGATGGCGCAGATCATCGAGACGCCTCTGCTCAACAAGCTCAACTATCAGACGCTGGTCGCCACCAAGGCCTCTCGCCTGGTGGAGGCCAGCCGCGGCGGCGTGATCCTGGAGTTCGGGCTGCGCCGCGCCCAGGGCGAAGGCGCCAACGACGGCACGCGCGCGGCGCTCATCGGCGGCGCGCACTTCAGCTCCAACGTCGGCGTCTCTCACGTGCTCGGCCTGCCGCCGAAGGGGACGCACGCCCACAGCATGGTGCAACTGATGATGGCGCTGGGCGAAGGGGAGCTAGGGGCGTTTCGCGCCTACGCCGAGCTGTACCCCGACGACTGCCTTTTGCTCGTCGACACGGTGGACACCTTGCACTCCGGCGTGCCCAACGCCATCAAAGTCTTCGAGGAGCTGCGACGGAAAGGACATCGCCCTCTCGGCATTCGCCTTGATTCGGGCGACCAGGCCTACCTGAGCATCCAGGCGGCCAAGATGCTCGACGCCGCCGGCTTTGAAGACACCGTGATCGTGCTCTCCAGCGACCTGGACGAGCTGGTGATCTGGCAGATCATTACGCAGATTCAGCACGAGGCCCCGCGCTACGGCGTGGACGCCGACCGCCTGATCAAACGGCTCGTCTACGGCGTCGGCACGCGGCTGATCACCTCGTGGGGCGAGCCGGCGTTGGGCGGGGTCTACAAGCTGGTGGCGGTGCGCAGAAACGGCGGTTGGAGCTCGGCGATCAAGATTTCCGAATCCCCTTCCAAGACGCCGACGCCTGGCGTCAAGCGCATCTGGCGCATCTACGATGAACGACAAAAGGCGACCGCCGACCTGCTGACGTTGGAGGATGAGCAGATCGATCCGACGGCGCCCCTTGTGCTGCGCCACCCCAGCGATCACACCAAGTTCCGCACGCTGCAGCCAGAACAGATCAGCCGCATCGAGCCGCTGCATGTGGAAGTTTTGCGCCAGGGCAAGCTCGTCTATGAGCTGCCGCCTCTGGAAGCGATCCGCCGCCGCCGCGCCGAGGATGTTGAGGCGCTCGACCCCGGCGTGCGCCGCCTCGTCAATCCGCATATTTACCACGTCTCGCTCAGCCAGAAGCTGTGGGACTTGAAGCAGGCGCTGATTGAAGAGGCGCTCCGCGAAAACATCCATTGACGTCTTTGGCTGACAGGCGGCGCTCCCTGTCGAGGAGGCTGGATGCGTTGGAGAACGGCGTCAGGCGGTGGATGAAAAAAGTGACGGGGGTCGAAGGCGCGCCTCCGACCCCCGCTGCAACAGGGAAAGCGATTGACCCCAAGCGTTAACCGGTCACGCGCGCCAAGACGTCGCTGACATCCATCAGCAGGAAGGTGTCGCCCTTGTAGCTGACCTCCGTGCCCGAGTACTTGGCGAAAAGCACCTTGTCGTTCACCTGCAGCTTGATCTCCTCATCGTCGCCGACGGCGATGACAACGCCAAGCTGCGGCTTCTCCTTGGCCGTCTCCGGCAAATAGAGGCCGCTGCTGGTGCGGTCTTCCTGCTCAATCGGCTTGAGCAGCACGCGGGCGCCAAGCGGTTGGATGCCAGGGTTGTTTCCGTTTGCGTTCATAGTCGCTTCTCTCCTTACGCTTTCTTTTATTTAATTCCCAACAGCTGATTGATTTTAGGTCGGTCGAAGCCGACGACAATTTTACCGCCGATGTCGATCACCGGCACGCCCTGCTGACCGGAGCGCCGCACCATATCGCGTGCAGCCGCCGGGTCTTTGCTGACGTCAACGTCCTTGAACTTAATGCCCTTCTGACGAAAGTAGCTCTTGGCTGCGTTGCAGAAGGAGCAGGTCGGCGTGGTGAAGATGATGACTTTCGGTTGTGGTTTGATCTCGCTCATGGTCGATCCTTTCTTCGCAATAGCATTGTTCGTGAGGTTAGATGCAAGCTGGACGCGCAAGGTTACAACAAGAAGGATGGTCAAAGTGAGTGATTTTTCATCTGTTGACACAACCCAGCGAAAGCGCTATTATCGTAGATAACGATTTCCGGAGAAACAAAAATAAAATCACAAGGGTGGTTGCGTAACATTTCGCCAAGTTGCGCACCCGCAAGCGCTTCGACAGCTTCGATATCAATTCGGCTATTGAAAAGACAGAGTGCACTGCATGGTGCGCTTGTTGCACAGCATACACCGGCGGGCGCTGTTACGACGGTTCGTTGGCGTTATCCATCCATCATTTTTCACACAATTTTTACACGGAGGTCATCCCATGATACGCCATTTTCACATCCCTCTTTGGCTTGTTGTACTCGGGATACTGGCATTGACGCTCAGCGCGTGCACTGCTGTGGCCCCAGCGCCGGCCGCACAGGCGCCGGCCGCCGCCACGGAAGCGCCCGCCGCCGAAGCCCCCACCGTGGCCCTCATCTACGGCGTGCGCGGCGACGGTTTCTACATCACCATGGAGGCGGGCGCCCGCGCCAAAGCGCAGGAACTCGGCGTCAATTTCTTCGCCGATGGTCCGGCGCAGTTCCAGCCCACTTTGCAAGTGCCGATTCTGGACGCCGTCATCGCCCAACGGCCAGACGCCATCTGCATTGCAGCCACAGATCGTCAGGCGTTGATCGAGCCCATGCGCCGCGCCCATGACGCCGGCATCCACATGATCAGCGTCGACACCTTTATCGGCGACACCGGCGGCGACTACACGGCGCCGGAGCTGAACTGGATGCTCTCGTACATCGGCTCGGATAACGTACAGGGCGGCGAAATCGGCTGCTCGGCCATCATCGAAGCGATGGGTGGATCGGGCAAGTTTTACATTCAAACGACGCAGCCCGGCGTCAGCACCGTCGAGCAGCGCGTCGAGGGGTGCATGAAGGCTATCGAGGCCACCAACGGCGCAGTGCAACTGATCGGCATGGATTACAACGACGATAACGCCGCCAAGGCGGCGGAGCAGACCGCCGCTGTGCTGTCCGCCCATCCAGACTTGGGCGGCATCTTCGGCACCAACCTTTTCAGCGCGCGCGGGGCTGCGCAGGCGGTCGCCAATGCCGGGCTGACGGGCGTCGTCAAGGTCGCCAACTTCGACGCGCCGGAGGACGCGATCGTGGCGCTGCGCGAAAACGTGGTCGACATCGTCATCGCCCAGCATCCGTATGAGATGGGTGAAAAATGCATTGAATTTGCAGTGGCGGCGGTCAACGGCAATTTTGACGCCATTCCCAAACGCTATCCAACCGGCTACACCATCATCACACGCGAGAACGTAGACACCGAAGAGGCGCAACGCTCCATCTATAAGAGCGAATAATCCTCGCCTTTTTGCGCTGGGTCGCTCGCCGGAGGCGACCCAGCGCAAAATTCCACTCAATTGTTCAATGCCGCCTGTTTCAGGTCGCAGTTTGCGGACCTGGCCAATGATAGAGACATTCACGCATGAGACTGCAAACCGTAGAGCTCCGTTCAAGCCGTTTCTGGCTGGATACGCTTAGCAAAATCTGGGCCTGGCTTTTTCTGCTGGGCATGGTGGCCTTCTTTTCCGTCGCCGGCGATGGCTTTTTGACGCCGTTCAACATTCAGGCGATTCTCGCCAACATGGCGATCCTGATGATTATCGCCATCGGTCAGACCTATGTGATCATCTCCGGCGGCATCGACCTTTCGGTGGGCTGGGTGATGGGGATGGCCGCCGTCATCTCGGCGACGGTGATGAACCGCCTGCCGGAATCGTCGCCCTTGTGGCTGGTGGTGCTCAGCGGCCTCTTCGCCGGCCTGCTCGCCGCATGGATCGCCGGACTTGTCAACGGCATTCTCATCGCTCGGTTGAACGTGCCGCCTTTCATCGCAACCCTTGGCATGTTCGGCATCGCCCGCGGCATTGGCTTTCTGCTCTCAGGCGGCATGCCAGTTCCCATCTACGTCAGAGGGTTGGGGTTTCTGGGCAACGGCTTTCTGCTCTACCATCACCCCACCGCCGGATGGTCGTTTCTGTCGCCGCCGCCCGGCCTTGCGCAGGCGGAGCTGCGCAACTTGACCGGCTATTTTCCGTTCGTCGTGATCGTGATGCTGGTGCTCCTTGTCATCGCCCACATCATTCTTTCGCGCACGAAATTCGGCCTCCACACCTATGCGATTGGCGGCAATAAGGAGGCGGCCATGCGCGCCGGCATCCCGGTGGCGCGCCGTTTAGTGGCCATTTATCTGCTTTCGGCTACGTTCGCCGCTATTGCCGGCATTGTCTACAACGTCCGTTTCACCAACGGCGCAGCCAACGCAGGGGAAGCGATGTTGCTCGACACCGTCGCCGCTGTCGTGATCGGCGGGGCGTCGCTCTTTGGCGGCGCCGGCACGGTCATCGGCACGCTGATCGGCGCCCTGATTATCTCGGTGTTGGCGAACGGGCTGGTGATCTTGCGCGTCAACCCGTTCTGGCAGTTCATCGCCGTCGGCATCGTCATCATCATCGCCGTCCTCATCGACCAGGCGCGTGAAAAATTTGCACAGGAATGACGGAAGACAGGGTATGATGGAAAAACAGGATACAGGCGTACAACCGGTGCTTCGAGCCGTCAATCTGACAAAACGCTTCGGCGGACTCGTTGCAGTCAACGACGTCAGCCTGGACATCTATCCGGGCGAAGTGGTGGCCCTGGCCGGCGACAACGGCGCCGGCAAATCGACGTTGATTAAAATGATCTCCGGCGTCTATCGCCCTGATGCAGGCCATATTTACCTGGAAGGGCGGGAGATCACGATGGCGTCGCCACTGGAGGCGCGCAACCTCGGCATCGAAACCATCTATCAGGACCTGGCTCTCTGCGAGAATCTGGACGCCACGGTCAATATCTTCCTGGGCCGCGAGCCCACCAAACGGCTCTTCGGCCTTTTCAAACAGGTTGACCGCAACCTGATGCTGGCCGAATCCAACAAGGTTCTCGACCGCCTGGACATTCACATCCCCAATCTGCGTCGTCCGATTCGCCAGATGTCGGGCGGGCAGCGCCAGGCGGTCGCCATTGCCCGCGCCGTTTATTGGAACGCTAAACTGGTGATCATGGACGAACCTACGGCGGCGCTCGGCGTGCCCGAACAGCGCAAAGTGCATGAGCTGATCCACACGCTCAAGCGTCAGAATGTGCCGGTGATCATCATCAGTCACAACTTACAGGACATCTTCGCCGTCGCCGATCGCATCGTCGTCATGCGCCGCGGCTATAAGGTCGGGGATGTGCTCGCCAGCGAGGTCACCGACGACGATCTGGTGGCGATGATGGTCGGATCCGCCTGATCGCCGACTGTTTTTGCTTCGCCTTTCGGAGTTCGGCGCAGATTCATTCCGGTCAAGATTTGCAAGGGTCACAAATTGCAAAAGAGGCGTCGTCATGCTAAACTATATCTGTAGGCATGTGGGTCCCTAGCTCAACTGGCAGAGCAGCGGCCTTTTAAGCCGCGGGTTCTGGGTTCGAGTCCCAGGGGGCTCACCTTTCACTCCCAAACAGAACCGCGCTTCCGCGAAGCGCGGTTTTCGTTTCAAAGAAGCGCATTGAAGGGAACGCCGGTGCAGCCTGAGGATTACTTGCATTATGAGGATCGAGACGCCACTGGAGCGACAGGCGAATCTGCTCGACAGCGTGTCGGACGCCATCATCGTCACCGATCCGACCTTCATTGTGCAGGAGTGGAACGCCGCCGCCGAAGCCATCTATGGCTGGACTCGGGCGGAAGTCATCGGGCAATCGCTTATCGGTCTGCTCGGCACGCAATACATCGACTCGAAGCCGGACGAGGCGCTCCAAAAGTTTCTGCAGACAGGCCAGTGGCGTGGGCAGGTGATCCAACGCCACAAGAACGGCGCTCGCCTTCACATCTATGCCTCTGTCAACGCGCTGGTCGACGACGATGGCAATCGCGTCGGCGTCGTGGCAATCAACCGCAACATCACGGCAGAGGTGAATGCACAGAAAGCGCTCTCCAATGTCGAGCGCATCTACCGGCAAGCCATCCGCATTGCAGGCGGCGTTCCCTATCAGCGAGACTACACCGGCGACGGCTATTCGTTTCTGGGCGAGGGCTTTGAAGAGCTGACCGGCTACAGAGCCGATGAGATCACCGGCCCCCTCTTCACGAGTCGGCTGCGGCGCATCGAAGCCTACGGTGAAAACGCCGACCTTCCCCACGACGAGCGCATCCGGCTGGCCCGACAAGGCAAAGGCTTTATCTGGCGCAAAGACTATCTTTTCGAGCGCAAAGATGGCCGATTGATCTGGCTGGCGGATCACGCCGTGCCCGTCTTCGACGATCAGGGCAACATCGTCGGTTCTCTAGGCATCTTGATGGATATTACGGAGCGAAAGCAGGCGGAAGAGGAGCGTCGGCGCTTGCAGGAGCGCATGGCGCAGATCGAGCGACTGGAGAGCATCGGTCAACTGGCCGGCGGCGTTGCCCATGACTTCAACAACATGCTCGCCGTCATTTTGATGCGCAGCGAGATGGCGCTTTTGCAGTTGGACGCGACGTCGCCGATTCGCCATCATTTGCTCGAGATCTATAAGACGGCGCAGCGCGCCGCCGATCTCACGCGTCAGTTGCTTGGCTTCGCCCAACGCCAGCCGATTGAACCTCGCCCGCTCGACCTCAACGCCGCCATCGCAGAGCTGTTGCCGATGGTGCGCAGCCTGCTCGGCGAAGCCATCGAGCTGCGTTGGGAGCCGGCGCCTGATCTGGGGCTCGTTTACATGGACCCGGCCCAGGTTCGACAAATTGTTGTGAACCTTTGCCTGAATGCGCGCGACGCCATTACAGGTCGTGGACAGATTGCGATCACGACGAGAAACACAGTGCTGGACGAAGCGTACGCAGCGCTTCACGCCGATGTTCGACCGGGCGTTTACAGCGCGCTCACCGTCAGCGACACCGGCCATGGCATGACGCCGGAGGTGCTTAAACATATCTTTGAACCCTTCTTCACCACCAAAGCGGTGGGGCGCGGCGTTGGCCTTGGCCTGGCGACCGTCTATGGCATCGTTCAGCAGAACCATGGCCATATTACGGTCTATAGCGCGCCTGACATCGGCACTTCTATTCAAATCTTTTTGCCAACCTATGAGGGAGTTCTCCCACCTGTATCTGAACGCCTGGAGCGCACGCAGATTTCCCCTGGCCAGGGGCGGACCATCCTTCTGGTGGAGGATGAGCCTGCCGTATTGGAGAGTATGAGCGAAGCGCTGCGCGAACTCGGCTATCATGTGCTGACGGCGGAAACCTCTTCCGCCGCTCTCCGCATCGCCGAACAACATCTGGGGAGGATCGACCTCCTGTTGAGCGACGTTGTCATGCCGGAGATGGATGGCCCTACGCTGGCGCGCCGGCTCAGAGAGACCCGACCTACGCTGCGCGTGCTGTTTGCATCCGGGTATTCGCCCCATCTGATTGCGCATCGAGGGCTGACGACGCCAGACGCCCATCTTCTGCGCAAACCTTTTACGATGCAGGAGCTCGCCGGCGCCCTTCAGCAGGCGCTCCCGCCGCCGTCGACGCTCGTCGAAAGTCCTGACTGAATCAGTCGGCGCAGACAGAAAGGAAACCGCACTTGCCACAACGCCTCACCTTTGGCACGCCGCCCAGTCGGCGGTTCGGCTACGGCGACCTGTTTGTGTTGCTTGCGATTGCCGGCGTATTATATTTGGGTCTCCGCTTTGCGTTGACGGCGCCGGGCGAAGTGCGGGGGCCGGAAATTCGGCTCACCTGGACCGCCCTGCCCGGCTACGCAGCGCTCTCCATCGGTCGCATGGCTGCAGCCTACGCGCTTTCGTTTCTGTTCACCATCGTCTATGGCTACGTCGCCGCCTACAATCGCCGGGCGGAGATGGTGATGATGCCGCTGCTCGATGTGTTGCAGAGCGTGCCGATCCTGTCGTTTCTACCCGTCGTCTTGCTCAGCCTGAGCGCGCTTTTGCCGGAAGGCGTCGCCGCCGAGTTCGCCGCCATCGTCCTGATCTTCACCAGTCAGGTCTGGAACATGACCTTCGCCTGGTATCAGTCGCTGACCACGATCAGCAACGACCTGCGCGAAGCCAGCGCCATCTTCCGCTTCAACCGCTGGCTGCGGCTCAAATGGCTGGAGCTGCCCTTCGGCGCCATCAGCCTGATCTGGAACAGCATGATGAGCTGGGCGGGCGGCTGGTTCTTTCTGATGGCCGCCGAAAGCTATACGGTGGGAGAGCGCGACTTTCGCCTGCCCGGATTGGGTTCATTCCTCCAGGCGGCTGCCGGCCAGGGCGACCTCCAGGCGCTCTTCTTGGGCATCGGCGCCCTGGTGCTGGTGGTCGTGGCGCTCGATCAGCTGGTGTGGCGGCCGCTGCTGGCGTGGGCCGACCGCTTCAAGCTGGAGATGGTCGAAGATCAGACGCCGCCCACCTCCTGGTTCTACGATCTGCTGAGCGATTCCAGGCTCATCCAACGCCTGGGCGCTTCTCTCGCCGACTGGAACGAACGCCTGGACGCCTGGCTCATCCACAGATTGAAGCCGCTGGGTATGCCGGAGACGCAGTCCTCGCAGCAATGGACGCTGCTCTCGGTCGGCATGATCGCAGCGCTGGCGGCGGTGGTGGGTTATGGTGGACTGCTGGCCGGACGCATGTTGCTCGAGGTGACGCCGGCGCAGTGGCTCGAACTAGGCGTTGGGCTAGGGGCCACCTTCTTGCGCGTCGCCGTTGCGATGGCGATCGCCCTGGCGTGGACGATCCCCGTCGGCGTGGCCATCGGCTCCAACCAGAGGCTGGCGCGCTGGCTGCAGCCGGTTGTCCAGATCGCGGCCTCCGTGCCTGCGACGGCGCTCTTTCCGGCCTTCTTGTTGATTTTCCTGAACCTGCCGAATGGACTGAACATCGCCGCCATCGTCCTGATGTTGACAGGCACGCAATGGTATTTGCTCTTTAACGTCATCGCCGGCGCTTTGGCAATTCCCCAGGATCTCAAGCACACCGCCGCGTTGCTGCACCTCAAACCGCTGGCGCGCTGGCGCACCCTCACCTTGCCTGCGCTCTTTCCGTACATCGTCACCGGCGCCATCACGGCCAGCGGCGGCGCATGGAACGCCAGCATCGTGGCGGAATATACGGAGTTCGGCGGGCAGGTGCGCAGCGTCATCGGCATCGGCGCCATTATTTCCCACGCCACCGCCAGTGGACAATATGCGTTGCTGCTGGCAGCCACACTTGCAATGATTTTGGCCGTCATCACGATCAACCGTTTGCTCTGGCGCCGGCTCTACGTGCTGGCCGAAGAGCGCTTCCGCATGGAGTGACGTCATGAACAACCCGAATACGCTGGTGCAACTGATCAACGTAGAGCAGCGCTACAGCAGCGGCCGACGCACCTTCACCGCTGTGGAAAACGTCAATTTTACGATGGCGGAGGGCGAGTTTGTGGCGTTGTTAGGGCCATCCGGCTGCGGCAAGAGCACCTTGCTGCGCATCATCACCGGGTTGCAAAAGCCCAGCAGCGGCCGCGTGCTCTACCGGGGTCAACCGTTGACCGGCGTCAACCCGCACGCCACCATCGTTTTTCAAACCTTTGCGCTCTTTCCCTGGTTTTCGGTGCTGGAGAACGTTGAGATTGCGCTGAAAGCGCGCGGCCTGCCGCCGGCGGTGCGGCTGCCGCGCGCCATGGAGCTGATCGACCGCGTGGGGTTGGACGGCTTCGAGAGCGCCTATCCTCGCGAGCTTTCGGGCGGCATGCGGCAGAAGGTCGGCTTTGCGCGCGCCATGGCCGTCGAGCCGGAGCTGCTCTGTCTCGACGAGCCGTTCTCGGCGCTCGACGTGCTCAGCGCCGAGTCGCTGCGCAGCGACCTGATTGAGCTGTGGCTGGAGGGCAAAATTCCCACCAAAGCCATTTTGATGGTGACGCACAACATCGAAGAGGCGATCATGCTGGCCGACCGCATCATCGTCATGGATAAAGGTCCAGGACGCATCGTCGCCGACCTGTCGGTGGGCTTGCCCTATCCGCGACAGCGCAACACGTCCGCCTTTACCGCGCTGGTGGATCGCGTCTATGCACTGTTGGCGGGGCAGACGCAGGCCGAACATATTGAGCTTGGCTCGGCGCCGGGCGAGCCAGGAGCCACGCGGCCGCTGCCTCAGGTTTCCATCAACAACCTCACCGGCCTGCTCGAACACCTCTCCGAGCAGGAGAAAGGGCACGCCGATATTTATCGCCTGCCCGAACGGCTGGGCGTCGATTCAGATGAGCTGTTGCGCCTCATCGAGGCGGCCGAGCTGCTGGGCTTCGTCCATGTTTCCCAAGGCGACGTGGCGCTGACGCCGCTCGGCGACACCTTCGCCGACGCCAGCATCCTGGCGCGCAAGAACATCTTCGCAGTGCGCATCCGCCGCCTGCCGATTTTCAAATGGTTGATCACCCTGTTGCGCGCGTCGGAAAGCCGCAGCCTGGGGTGGGACGTCGTGCGCGCGGCGTTGGAGTTGGAGTTTCCTCCCGACGAGGCCGAACGTCAGCTCGACACCATCGTAGACTGGGGACGTTACGCCGAAGTGCTGGCCTACGACGACGACAAGGCGCTGATCACGCTGGAGCCAGAGGCCGGGGTTTTGGAAAAAACGGGGACGTGACGTATACTTGGCCTGTACAGTGGCTCTGATCGGTGCGGATGCAGAGCCGGTGATGAGGCTCGCCAACCGTTCGGTCGACCGGACTGATAGCCTCTGTATGGCGCCAACCGGACGCCGTGCAGAGGTTTTTTTGTTGCGCCAACGAACTTTCAACGGTTGACGCATTTGCGCAGTATGGGGTAAGAGATGGAACGATTTCTCTATATCTCGATCGGCGCCATCGTCGGCGCAAACGCCCGTTATCTGATCAGCATATGGGCGGCGGAGCGATTCGGCGTCAATTTCCCTTACGGGACGTTCCTGGTGAACGTCATCGGATGCTTCATCATCGGCTTTTTCTTTGGACTGGGCGAGACGCGCATCACGATCACCCCGGAGCTACGGCTGCTTTTCGCCGTCGGCTTTCTGGGAGCGTTTACGACCTTCTCCACTTTTGGCTTTGAAAGCGTTAGCCTGGCGCGCAGCGGCGCGCTCTGGTTTAGCATACTGAATATTTTCGGCACCAATCTCATCGGCCTGCTGGCCGTCATCGGCGGACTGGCCGTCGCTCGCATCCTTGCATAGGCGAAAGGAGGCGCTATGCAACTGACAGGGGAGGTGACCCGAGTCACCATTTACATCGGCGAAAGCGATCGCTATCGCGGCGCCAGCCTCTACATGGCGATCCTCGAATATTTGCGCCGCGAGGGCGCAGCGGGCGCCACGGTGACCCGCGCGCTGGCGGGCTTCGGCGCGCGCAGCCGCATTCACACCTCCAATATCGAGGTGCTTTCCAGCGATCTGCCGATCCGCATCGAATGGATCGACCTGCCTCAACGCGTCGAACGCCTGCTGCCGCAGCTTCAGCAGATGGTCGACGACGGACTCATCGTGCGCGAGCCGGTCACCGTCGTGCACTATTCGATGGGGCGCAGCAAAGACCCGCTTGAACAGCCGGTCTCCTACATCATGCGCGATCTGGATGAAGTGGCCAGCGTGACGACGGACGCTTCGGTGGCGGAGGTGGTGGGGCTGTTGCTGGAGCGCGGCGTGCGCAGCCTGCCCGTGGTGGACGGCGAACGCCGGCTGGTGGGCATCATCACCGACGGCGATCTGCTGCAGCGCGCCGGGTTGACGACGCGCATTGCGCTGCACAAGGAGATGTCGGACGACCAGATTCACGCCCTCCTCGCGGCCTTGCGTCGCTCTCCGCTGACTGCAGGCGAGATCATGACCGCGCCGGTCGTCTCGGTGCGCAACGACGAAACGGTGCGCACGGCCGTGGCGCGCATGGTCAAGCACAATCTCAAGCGCCTGCCGGTGGTCAACGAAGAGGGGCGGCTGATGGGCATGGTGAGCCGCATCGACGTCTTCCGCAGCGTCCAGCTGCATTACGATCGCCAAACGGCCGAAGTCGAGGAACCCAAACCCGGTCGCAGCGTGACGGAGTTGATGTACACCGACGCGCCGACGGTCGGCCCAAACGCCACCCTGGAGGAGATCGTCCGGGCGCTGGAGGCGAGCCGCCGACGTCGCGTCATCGTCGTCGACGACGAGCGCCGCGTGCTCGGCATCATCACCGACGGCGACCTCCTGCGTCGCAGCCAGCAACGCCAACATCCCGGCCTGCTGGAGCGGCTGCGCCGACTCGTCGTCGGCGAACCGGCGGTGGCTCAAGTGTTGCCGTCCGCCGGCGAGCGCGCCGCCGACCTGATGTCCACACCCGTCATCACCATTCATCCCGATGCGCCGCTCGGCGAAGCGCTGCGCCTGATGACCACGCACGCAGTGAAGCGACTGCCGGTCGTGGACGAAGAAGGTCGCCTGCTCGGCCTGTTGGGCCGCGCCAGCGTGCTGCGCGGGCTGATGGAGGCGAATGCAAGCGCGTAGAGGGCAGAGAGGGGGAGCATGAGAGCAAGAGAGCAAGGGAGCATGAGAGCAAGGGAGCATGAGAGCAAGGGAGCATGAGAGCAAGGGAGCATGAGAGCAAGGGAGCATGAGAGCAAGGGAGCATGAGAGCAAGGGAGCATGAGAGCAAGGGAACATGAGAGCAAGGGAACATGAGAGCATGAGGGCGGGAGAGTGGGGGCGGCCATGGACGTTGTGTAGGAGCAATCGTCGGTTCTTTTTGATGAAGGGGAATGAGCGAGGTGAACCGAACGCATAGATGGAAGCCCGATCCCTACTGGCTGCTGTTGACGGCGCTGACCTTCTTCGCCCTGACGCCGCTGCTGGCGCCGGGCTATTTCTACAGCGCGCACGACGGCCGGCACAGCGTCTTCTTCGTCGCCATGTTCGATGAGGCGATTCGCGATGGCGCGCTGTGGCCGATCTGGGCGATGCATCACAACCAGGGGTATGGGTTCCCCACCTTTCTGCTCCAGGCACCGTTGGCGTTTTATGTGGCGCAGGGTTTTCTCTTCCTCGGCCTCGGCGTCACCACGGCGGTGAAATGCGCCTGGGCCGCGGCCTTCCTGTTGAGCGCATGGGGCATGTATGGCCTGGTGCGGCGCTGGGTTTTGACCTGGCCGCGACAGGAAGCCTCGCCGCTCAACACAGGGGAAGCAGCGCGACAGGCCAGCCAGGCAGGCTTCATTGCAGGGTTGTTGTACGTCTTCGCGCCTTACCATCTGCTCGACATATACGTGCGGGCTGCGCTGGCGGAGACGATGCTGATCGGCTGGTTGCCGTGGGTCTTCTGGGCGTTTGACCGGCTCATTGGGGAAGGGCTGCGCCCCGGCTGGCAAACGCGCCTCGCCGTCGCAGCGCTGACGTACGCCCTGCTCATTTTCACCCACGCCTTTGCGATCATGGCCGCGACGCCGCTGCTGATGGCGTTTATTCTGTTTCGGCTCTGGGTGCAATGGCGACGCGACGGTGCGCTTGCCAACCGCCGGTGGCGAACCATGGCGGCGCAGTTCATTGTGACCGGCGCAGCAGGCGCTGCAGGGCTGATGGCGGCGGCCATCTACGTGCTGCCGCTGTTGATCGAAGGCCCGCTGCTCTCGCAGGAAGACTGGGTGAGCGACACCTACGTCTACTCTCGCCATTTCGTCCACTGGGGGCAGTTTTTCAGCCCGTTCTGGGGCTACGGCTATTCGGATGATCCGACGGGCGCCAACGACGGCATGGGCTTTCAGCTCGGCGTCCTGCTGGCGATCCTGGCGCTGGCGGCGCTCTATCTGCTGATCGCGCGCATGGGACGCACGCGCAGCCTGCCGATCTTCCTGCTGGCGACCACAGGCGTCTTGCTGTGGATGATGACGCCCGGCGCAGCCTGGGTCTGGCAGACGCTCTCCTTTCTGGAGGTGCTCCAGTTTCCCTGGCGGCTGTTGACGCTGGTCATCTTCTTGCTCAGCGCCCTGGGCGGGCTGACGATGTGGCCGCTGCTCGGCTGGTCGTCTTCACGGCAAAGAAACGAGGTCGGCGTGTTGGTGATGGCGGCGACGATCGTCTTTGCGAGCGCCGGCTATGCGCGGCCGGCCTCGCTGGAGCCGGTCGAGCCGTGGCGCGAGGATGGCCGCGCCGTCTTTCAGTTCGAGCGCCAGCATCCCGATATGCTTGGCTATACGAACTTCGTGCAGGAGCGCTTCACCGAGACGCCGCTGACGCCGCAATATGCGGATGCACTGGCGCAGGGCGCCGCCCCTTTCGACCCCGATCGACTGGAGCGGCTGGGCATTCTCTCCGGCGAAGGCGCTGTGACCGCCGTCTACAGCCGCGGCCAGCGCTTCGGCGGCGAGGTCGCCATGCAGACGCCCGGCGTGGTGCAGATTCGGCTCTTCGCCTTTCCCGGCTGGCAGGTGCGCCTCGATGGCCAAAGCGTCGATTATCGAGTCTCACCGCCGCACGGCGTCATGGAGATCGACGTGCCGGCGGGCGTCCATCGCATCGACGTTGAGATGGGCCAGACGCCTGTGCGCACCGCCGGCGCAGTCGTCTCCGGGCTCACGCTGGTGGGGTTATTGGGGTTGATCTTCATAGGGAGACGCACTACATCTTGATCGGCCGGCGACCACTCTGTTGCGATCGCAATGGCGCGCCAGAGGCGATGACCTGCGGGATGATTTGGCCGCTTATATCAACGTCCGCATGCGCAGAATCACGTCGCCCAGCCGTTGCAAGGCGTCGGCGATGTGGGGCTTGCCTTCGCGGCGCAACTGCTCCGCCGATCGATGCAACACGGCGAAAAACGTCCCGTCGATGCGCGGCAGGTTGAGATTGATCTCCTTCATCAGCGCTTCGTCGTTGGGCGCTTTGAGAAGGGTTCGGATCAACTCGAGCGCTTCCTGGTGGGTCATCTGCGCTAGGAACCCATGCGGAAGAAATGCTTTGCGACGACAAACAGTTTCCTCACGCTGAAGCGGGTGGCGTAGACGCGACGCTGCAACAAAACGCCCTTGAATGTCTTGTGGATATACCAGTAAACCTTGTCGATGAAGGCGTTGTGCGGCGCTTTGATCAGCCAGCGGATCACCGGCTCCAGCCAGGGGAACTCAACGCCGATGGCGAACCAGCGCTGCAGATGTTCGACCTGGCGTTTTTCGTCCTCATCCTGGTAGAGCAACGGCGAGCGCTCCCATGAGATCGAAGCGATGTCGTCGAAGGTCCCCACGTTGGCCAGCCCCATGTCCTCGGCGTACTTGCCCAGCTCGGTGCCGGGGTAGGGTTGAAAAATGAAGGCCTGAGCGTAGGAGACTTTGGCGGCGGCGTTGAGGCGCATGGTCTCGATGTCATCTTCCAGCCGGCTGCCGGGCAACCCGAGAATATTGGTGGCGGTCACGTTGATGCCGACCGAACGCAGCAGGCGGCCCGCCTCGATGATCTGTTCCTTGCTCATGTGGCGCTTCAGCAGGTCGCGGCGGATGCGATCGTTGCCCGCTTCGATACCCATGCTGACCGTATAGGCGCCGGCCTTGGCGAGCAGGTCGGCCTTGTAAGGCGCGCGCACCAGCAGATCGGCGCGCACGTTGCAGAAGAAGGGCAGCCCCACCTCGCGCGGCCATTTTTCTGCAAACTCCTCCAGCCAGTCGTCGAAGATGATGAACAGATCGTCGATGAAGAAGACATGCTCCAGCGGCCACTGTGAGCGCACCCACTGGACCTCATCGATGATCCTGTCGACCGGCCGCTGATTGCCGCGGCGCTCCCGCTTGTAAATCTGGTAGTAGGCGTGGTTGAAACAGTAGGTGCACTGGTAGGGACAGCCGCGCGAACCCATGAAGTGCTTGATCGGCGAATCGCTCAGATAAGGGTGCTTGTCGTAAATCAAGGGACGATCGGGGTGCGGCAGCGAGCCAAGGTCGTGGATCAGGGGGCGCACCGGGTTGCGCACGATCTCGCCGTCAATCTTGAACCACCAGTTGGGGATATCCGGCTTCAGGCCGCCGTTGCCCAGTGCGTTCGCCAGATCGACGATCGGCCCTTCGCCCTCGCCGACGCACAGGCCGTCTACGCCCGGCTCCTCGATCATTTCTGGAAAGAACGTCGGGTGGGGTCCACCGAAGACGGACATCACCTTGTGGCCGTTCAACGCCTCCCGAATCTTCAAATTAAGGTCAAAGTAGTAGCGCTGCGAACCGGTCATGACGCTGTAGCCGACGATGTCCGGCTCGAATTCCCGCGCCACCTGCACGGGGTCTTCCAGGTCGGCGACCGCCAGCGCCACCTCGTGACCGGCCTGCTTCAGCACCGAGGAGAGCTGCATGATGCCCTGAGGCTCGTAGTTGATCTGTTTTTCAACAAACAACACGCGCATGGATGTGCACCTCCCTTGAGAACGTGAATCTCTTCGTGCGGTTCCTGCTTCCGGTTTCCAAATCCGCCGACATCCTTTTGGGATGCAGGCATTTCCTGACAATATCAATGTCAATGAACTGATGAGTGCATCACCGGTGCAGAACAGAATCGACGACGATTCTCGATACTTTCCGACTCAATTTTTCAAGTGGGGAACCCATCGATGCGCACACGAACGTTTGGGTTCGTCGGCCAGCCGTGCAACACCTCTGAAAGCAAAACAGCGCCGCCATTCCTGCAAGCGATGCAGCCGATTGTACTACAGATCGGGCGGCCCACCAAATGCGTTTTCCGACTTTTCCCCTGTCGTCTTGCGCTATTTTGTTTGCAGAATCCCTCAAAATTGTGGCATAGTAGGCCCCAAAAAGTGGAGCGCAAGCCATGAAACACCGGTTTCTTCGTTTGACAGACAGCGCCGGTAGATACGCCAGAGTCGTCGCCGATTTTCAGGCGAAGGTGATCCTGACCCTGCTGTACGGCGTCGTGGCGCTGCCGACCGGCTTCGTTGTGCGCATCACCGAAGATGCACTGACGTTGCGGCGTCCCCATGGGCGCTCTTATTGGCGCACCCGCGCCCTTTCCTCGACCCGATTGCAGGACGCCAGACGACAGGGATAGCGTATGTACATCCTGGGCATCTCCTGTTTCTACCATGACGCCGCAGCCGCCCTCGTGGCCGACGGCCGCATCGTCGCCGCCGCCGAAGAAGAACGCTTCACGCGCGTCAAGGGAGACGCCTCGTTCCCGCAGCACGCCATCGACTTCTGCCTGCGCGCCGCCGGCATTCCGGCGCAAGCGCTGGACTACGTCGTTTTTTACGAAAAGCCGTTGCTGAAATTCGAGCGCATTCTCTACTCGACGCTCTCGACGGTCCCGCGCAGCGCGGGCCTCTTCCGCGAGGCGATGATCACCTGGTTCAGCGAGAAGTTGTGGATGAAGTCGCTGCTGGTGAAGCGGCTCAACGTCGCGGCGGATCGCGTGCTCTTCGCCGACCATCACATCTCCCACGCCGCCAGCGCCTTCTTCTGCTCGCCCTATGCAGAGGCCGCCATCCTCACGCTGGACGGCGTCGGCGAGTGGACGACGACGGCTACAGGCTACGCCACCGCCGACTGGGGCGACGGCAAACGGCGCAACCAGATCACGCTCGACCGCGAAATTCGCTTCCCTCATTCGCTGGGGTTGCTCTACTCCGCCTTCACCGCCTGGCTGGGCTTCCAGGTCAACAACGGCGAGTACAAGGTGATGGGCATGGCGCCCTATGGGACGCCGCGCTACATCGACAAGGTGCGCAAGCTGATCGATGTGGCGGAGGACGGCTCCTTTCACCTGGACATGCGCTACTTCAGCTTTCATCACTCTACGCAACACACCTTCAACCAGCGCTTCGTCGAGCTGTTCGGGCCGCCGCGTCCTCCCAAAAGCGAATTCATCACCGAGCTGACCCACCCCCACGCACCCCACATCGACAGAAAAATCAAAGAGCAGAATCAATACTATGCAGACATCGCCGCCTCGATTCAACGGGTGACCGAGGAGACGATTCTGGCCATGGTGCGCGACCTGCATCGCCGCACCGGCGCCGAAAATCTCTGCATGGCGGGAGGCGTCGCGCTCAACAGCGTGGCCAACGGCCGCATCGTGCGCGAGGGCCCATTCAAACAGGTGTGGGTCCAGCCTGCGGCGGGCGACAGCGGCGGCGCGCTCGGCGCTGCGCTCTACGCCTATCATGTGCTGCTGGGCAAACCGCGCGTCGATACGATGGAGCACGCCTACTGGGGGCCGGCCTACTCTCCCGCCGAAATTGCACAATTTCTGGATGAAATGGGCCTTCCTTATGTCGAGTTGCCGGACGACCGCTTGTTCGATCGGTTGGTGGATGACCTGACGAAAAGCCGGGTCATCGGCTGGTTTCAGGGCCGCTTCGAGTGGGGGCCGCGCGCGCTGGGCAATCGTAGCATCCTGGCCGACCCGCGCAGCGAGGCCATGAAGGAGATCGTCAACAGCAAGATCAAATTCCGCGAGCCGTTCCGCCCCTTTGCGCCCGCAGTGCTGGAAGAGTGCGCCGGCGATTATTTCGCCACGCCGGGGCTGGACGAAAACTATCTGGCGCGCTACATGCTGCTGGTCAGCCCGGTGCATGAACCGAAACAGAGCGTCATTCCCGCCACCACGCACGTCGGCGGCACAGGGCGTCTCCAGACCGTGCGCTCCTGCTGGAATCCTCGCTACTATGGACTGATTGAAGCGTTCGGCAAGGCGACCGGCGTGCCCGTCATTTTGAACACATCGTTCAACCTGCGCGGGGAGCCGATCGTCAATACGCCGCAGAACGCCTTCAGAACCTTCGTCGGCAGCGACATCGACGTGCTGGTGCTGGAGAATTTCATGGTGCGCAAAGAGGAGATGGGCGGACGCTGGGATCCTGCCTACAAAGGGGCGGTGGGCGAATGATCCGAAGATTGTTGACGCTTGGTTTGCTGCTCGCCGTATACGCACTGCTGACGGTGGCTGCATTGGAGGTCGGCCTGCGCCTCTTTCGTCTTGCGCCGCCGGCGGAGCCGACCGGCTTTTTCTGGCGCGTGCCCGACCCTGTCACCGGCTGGTCGCTGCAGCCGAACGCCGAGGGGCGCTGGTTTAATCCGATGTACGAGTATGACCAGCACGTTCGCATCAATGCACTGGGTCTGCGCAGCCCCGAAGAGATCGGCTACGACAAGCCGGAGGGCGTTTATCGCATCCTTGTGCTGGGCGATTCTTTCGTCGAGGCGATGCAGGTGGCGCAACAGGAGACGTTCGGCCAGCGCATGGCGCAGATGCTCAACGAAGCCGGCGCGCTGCACGAAGGAGCGCCGGTGCGCGTCGAAGTGGTGAGCGCCGGCGTCGGCGGCTGGGGCACGGACCAGCAATTGCTCTGGCTGCAACATGAGGGCTACAAATACGCTCCAGACCTGATCGTGCTGGCCTTTTTTGCCGGCAACGACTTCATGAACAACTACATGCCGCTGGAGCTTGCCAATCTCGGCGCAGTGCGCAAGCCCTGGTTCGAGCTGCGCGGGGACGAGCTCCATCTGAACGACTTCCCGTTCGATCCCGACGCTGCGCGCGAGAGTCGCAACCGGCTGCGCGCCAGGTTCGACGAGCTTGGAATTCAGCCGACCGTCTTTCGCAGCGCCGATGCGGAAGGCGTCAAGCCGCTGACGGGCCTGGGCGACTGGCTGCATCGTTACTCGGCGCTCTATCGTTATCTCGACCCGCGCATCCGGCGGGCGGCGCCCGGCTTCGCCGCCTGGCTGGCGGACGTCGGCCTGATCGACGCCGGTCAGGAGAGCAGCGACCGAGCGCAAGGGTCCGATTACATTCCCATCGCCTACGGCGTCTACGCTTCGTCGCCCTCGCCGGCGTGGGAGGAAGCGTTCCGCACGACGACGGCGCTCCTGCAGGCCATGCGCAGGGAAGCGGAGCGCCTCCACGTTCCTCTGCGCGGGGTGCTGTTGCCGGCTGCGGAAGAGTTGGACGCCGACAAATGGCGGCGCATCTTGCAGAGCTATCCGGCCATGCAGACGCAAAGCTGGCGCACGGAGCAAGCTGCGGAGCAGGCGAAAGCCGGTTTCGCCGCCGCGGGCGTCCCGCTGCTCGATCTTGCGCCGCTCTTCCGCGAGCAGATGGCCGAGGGGAAGCGGCTTTATCTGCGCGACGACGGCCATTTCACTGCGGAAGGGCACGCCGTTGCAGCGCACGCGTTGAGCGAGTGGCTGACGAGCGCCCCCAACGCCGCGACGCTGAGCGTGCAACATCCTCTCCCGGCGTTGCCGCGCGCCTGGGGTCATCTCGTGTGGCGCATCTTCGTCTGGGTGGTTGTTGCGCTGCTGGTGATTTCGCTGTTGTGGAGCATCTACAAAAATGGGCTGCGCGTGTGGCTGCGCAACGTGGGGCTGAATCTAGGCACGGCGGGCGAGCTGCTTCTCTTTCTTGTGCGTCGGCAGAACTTCGTGTTGCTGCCGCTGGTGCTGGTGTTGTTGATCTTCGGCGGCCTGCTCATTGTGGCGCAGGCGTCGGTGGTGGGGCCGTTTATCTATACGCTGTTTTGACCGACGCCCTTCGCCGACGCGCACAAAATCAAACAAAAATCCACGAGACGCATACGCCGAGCACAATCAGATGCATCGTCTGGTCGACCATGATGCGCACGAAGTCCGTCTGCGTCTGGTTGACGACCCGCCCCCACCATCCTGCGAGGTTGAATCCGTCGATCAGCCAGTGAGAGAACAGAAGAAAAGAGAAGGCCGCCGCCAGCTGTAGCTCCGAGACGAATCCTCGACCGCCCCACCAGGCCGCCAACACGACGCTGACGCTATACACAACGCAGTGCACGATGCATTCCAAACTCCACCAACGTCCTCGCTTGTAGCGCGCCATCCAGTCGTTCTGGAGCATCCAATCCCCGATCAGATGACCGAGCAGCAGCCATGTAAACAGCGACATCACAACTCTTGCCTCCAGGAGAAAAGCGATCGGGATTTTTACGACAGGCTTTGTTACGTCGAGTTGCGCGCCGACGAGCATTGCCCCATAATCAGAGCAAGGTGAGAATGCAGACGAAGGCGCGACGCATGCATGACAATGAGAACATCATAGCCGCAATCGTTCTTCGTGCAGCATTTCGCAGCCAACGCAGAGAATGTGAATTCAAGCACACCGAATCGGCGGTTTATGATATAGCCGATGAGCCGCTAGAGACATACGATGGAAAGGGTTTTCACTATGCAGGATGACGCCCTGGCGCGACGGATTGCCTTGCTGCAGGAGATGCCGCTGTTCCGCAATCTGTCGAAAAAAGACATCGAAACCATTGTACATGATCTGCGTCTAAAAGAGTATAACCGGGATGACGTCATCTTTCGACAAGGAGATGAAAGCCGCGAAGTCTACTTCGTGCTCAAGGGCAAAGTGCGCATTTACACGACCAGCCCATCCGGAGGCGAAACGTCGATCGCCATCTTTTCGACCAACGACGTGATCGGCGAGCTGGCGGCGATCGATCACGCGCCTCGTTCGGCGACGGCCAGGGCGATCACGCCCGTCCTGTTGCTCAGCATGTCGCAGGAGCGTTTTCTCCATCATCTGGAGAGCTTGCCGCGCTTCGCCATGGCCTTTATTCGCCTGTTGGCGGGCAAGTTGCGCTGGACGGCCGCCTACGCCGAGTCCATCGCTCAATTCGATGCGCCAGGACGACTGTTGCACATCATCTTGCAGGCGAACGAGCAATACGGCCAGGAGCTGACGCCGGGCAAGCGCTACCGCATCGATCTCGGCCTTAACCAGAGCGACCTGGCCTCGATGATCGGCGCGCGGCGCGAGTGGGTCAACCGCATTCTGGCCGACTGGCGACGCCGCGGTCTGCTCGAGTTCGACAACGGCGTCATTCACATTCTGGATTTACCGCGCGTGGTGGCGGAGCGAGACAGCCGGATCGAAGCCAATCGCAGCGACATCGAATGGTGAGACGGCGACTCGCTGCGGCTGCGCCGAGAGCAGAGAAGAGGAGAACAATTGTGGTGCGCCCAGACTCGAAACAAGCTGCACGACGAAAGATACTGAAGATACTAATCCCTGCGAATCAAGAGCAGCAAAGACGCCGCCCTTTTTTCCCGCCACAGAATTCAGCGTTCCGGCAAGCTGCGCTGTGGATAGTCGTTTGTTTTTTCTTCATCGCTGCGCCTTCCTCGGTTTTTGCCCAGGAGGCGAATGTAACCCCCGCAGCGGTCGATGCGCCGCAGGTGGAGACGCGCATCTTCCGTCCTGTCGCCGACACGTACGTCGATTCGGCCAATCCGACGCAGAGCTTTTCTGACGCCGACACATTGCAAATATTGCGATTGATCTTTGGCAGCACCACGCTGCAACAGCGCGCCTATCTGCGTTTCAACCTGGCCGCCATCCCGCGTGGCTCCTCTGTTCAAAATGTTGCGTTGGAGCTGCACCAGACGGTCGGAAGCGGAAACCCGGTCCACGTGCATCGGGTCGCTGCGCCCTGGAACGCCGGACAAACCACCTGGAGCAACCAACCCGCCGCCACCTCCTGGGATGTCTGGAGTGCGCCCGCATCCACCAACGCATACATCGCCTACACCTCTTCCGCCTTGACCGCCCTTGTGCAAGATTGGGTGAACGATCCCGACGTCAATTTCGGCCTCATGTTGGACACTTTGGCGACCACCGGCGATGCGCGCGTCTTTCACAGCGTGGAAAACCCCGCACAACAACCGCCCCTGCTGCGCGTGACGTTCCAGTTGCCGCCGGTGCGCGTCTGCGACGACGCGGATTGTCTGAAGCCGGTCGCCAACGCCGAGGTCTTCAACGCGACGACCAACCAGCAATACACAACGGACAGCGCCGGCTACGTGCTCGACGCCGGCGCCATTCAGCTCGGCGACGTGCTGTGGGCGCGTAGTCTGGACCAGCAAACGGCCCGAGGCGCGCTCTATCGCACCAGCGGTGAGCCGCAGAGCGTGCGCGCCGAAGCCTATGTCTGGCCGACAGGTTTCAATTTTCCGGAGATGCGGCTGGTCTTGCAACGGCCGCTCTTCGTGCGCGATCTGCAGGTTTCTGCGCAGTGGAATCTGGAAGGCGATCCGGCGTACAAGGCGACGCTGGCGCGGCGCATCGTCGATGCGTCCGAGCATTTTTACCGCTTTACCGAGGGTCAGTTTGCACTCGGCGAAGTGACGATTTATCAAAACTATGAGCGTTGGAACGATCCGCAGACCGATCTCTGGCTCTACGCCAACAACGCCATGCGCCCGCTCTCCTACATCAAAGGCGAGGTCAACGCCTCGACGCCCGACCCAGACCCCACCGTCGATTTTGTCTACGAGCCGGGCAAGATGTACATCGGCAGCCACTGGAATCGCTACGGCGTTCCGCCCTCGCAGCCGCTGCCGCCCGGCGTAGACGTCAGCCGCGATTGGGCCGCAGCGCTCGCGCATGAGCTGGGGCACTATTTGCTCGGCCAGTTCGACGCCTACCTCGCCGTGCTGCCCAGCGGCGTGGTGACGGAAACCTTCGCCTGCACCGGCAGCGCCATGGGCTACGTCTACGCGCTGGAGAATCAGGCGTTCATCTGGGACAGTGCGCACTGGAGCGCCGCCTGCGGCGACACGCTGGGAGCATATAACCTTCGCCGCACCGAATGGGAAACCATTCGCACCTGGTTCGATTGGGCGCAAATTCCAGAAAGCGCCGCTCCGTATCTCAGCTCCTTGCCGATTGCGCTGACCACCGTCTCCTTCGTTCCGCCCGCCGGCCCCGCGCCCCTGGTCAACCAGGTCTTTCAGCTCGCCTATCAGAACAACGAGCTGCCCTCCGGTGAAGCGCGGGCGTTCCTGTTGCGCGATTTGAACAACGACGGCGCTTTCGACCGCATCCTTGATCAGGGGAAACCGCCGCAGGGTGTGGCGCCGCCGCAAGTGACGCTCACCGGCGCGCAGGCGGGCGATCGCCTGTGCGTCATCGACATCGACCCGCACGCCGACCCGCCTGAGACGCCGCGGCATCAGTTCGGCTGCGAGGTGATCCAGCCCGGCGACAACACGCTGGCGATGCGTCGCGACCCAACGTGGGCGCCGGTGATCCAGGTGACGCCCATCACCACAACGCGGGTGGGGATTTCCGTGACGCAGCCGGTGACCGGCGCCGTGCTGCGCGCCCGCCTCTATCCGGAGCACGCCGCGGCGCCCACCGCCGCCATCACCCTGACGCAGACAGGCGGCGACTGGTCGGGCGTCTTCAGCGTGCCGGGCGTCACGCCTGCAGCCTTCGTGCAAGTGTGGGTGGAGGAGCCGGCCACAGCCGTCAACCCGCGCCGCGAGGCGATTGTGGATTACGGCGTCGGTGGAGGCGCAGTGCCCGGCCCCAAGCAAAAGATCGGCTTTGCACAGGTCACCTCCTCAGACGGCAAAGCGTTCTTCCTGCTGCCCGGCGGGGCGAGCCTGAAAGCGAATGAGTTCATCGCCATTCAGTCGATGGCCGGCCACCTGCCCACGCCCGCCGGCGCCCAACTCTTCGGGCAGATGTATCGGCTGATTGCGCTGCCGCCTTCCCTGGCCGAACAAGGCTCGATCAACCTTTACCTCACAGACGTATCGCCGGGTATGGCAGTCCAGGCCTCGGCGGCGTCATCGACGGCGCAGGAGTCTCGCTCGATCTATTTCTGGAACGGCGCATTCTGGGAGAAATTGCCCACCGTCATCAGCACGGTCAACCGCAACGGCGAGCGCGAAGCGCTGGCTTCGGCGGAAAGCCGCGGGGTGGGCGTCTACGCTGTGCTGACGGAAACAGCGACGCGGCTCTATTTGCCGGCGGTGATGAGATAGTGTTGCGTGGTGCGTGACGGAACACGTATCACGCAACACCTATTCCGTTTCATGGCAGCGGCGGGGTCTGATACACAGCCTCCAGACGGGCGACGGCTGCGTCCCAGGAATGATGCTCCTCGACGAAGCGTCGCCCCGCCGCGCCGAGCCGGGCGCGCAGCTCGGGGTTGGCCAGCAGCGTCAGCAGCGCCTGGGCGAACGCTTCGGCGCCGTCGGCGATGAGCAGCTCGCGGCCGGAGACAACATTGAGCGCGGCCGTCGCCTGATGTGTGGCCACCACCGGCGTGCCGCAGGCCAGCGCCTCCAACGCCTTGTTTTGGATGCCTGCGCCGTACAACAAGGGCGCCACAGCGATTGTAGCCGCCTGGATGTACGCGGCCATGTCGGGCACGGCGCCGGTCACCACCACGCGCGGTCTGCCGCTTTCCGGCGACGGTGGATGACTTTCCGCCAGCCTGCGCACCTCCGCCGTCGGGTCGCGACCGACGATCCAGACCTGCACGTCGGGTCGCTGCGCCCACACCAGCGGCATCACATCGTTCACCAGATGCAAAGCAGCCGTGACATTGGCGTGATAGCTCATCTTGCCGCTGAAAATGATCGTCGCCGGCGGTCGCTGCAACGGATCGCGAAAGGCGAAACGCTCCAGATCGACGCCGTTCGGGATCACCTCGATGCGATCGGCCAGCGCAGGCAGCGCCTCGGGGAAATATTCGTTGAGCAACCCGACAAAGGCCGCCCGATCCAGCGCCGAGGTGACCAGCGTGCGCTCGAACTGGCCCACCAGCCAGGCCTCGTGACGGCGCGTGCGCTCCAGCTCGATGCCGGTGATGAGGCGGCTACGCAGCGTGCGGCTCGTCTGCACAGCCTGCTCGAAGAGATAGGAGATCGAATCGACGCTGTCCCAAATGACCGGCGGTCGCGCCGGCAAGTGAACGCTGTCAAAAAAATGACGCACGCCGACGGCGTAACGGCTGCCGCGCAGATGCTCCACATGCACTGCATCGACGTGGACTCTCTGGAGCGTTTCGCGAATGCGCGTCATCAAGTGAGGATTCCAACTATACGAAGCCTGCAGCGGCGTCGACCCCAGCAGGGCGCGGGCGCTGTTGAGCAACGAATGCAGCGTGCGCATCGGCTCGGCGATGACCGCAACGCCCGTCGCTCTGAGCTGCTCCAGGTCGCTGCGCTCCTGCTCCGATGTCCACAATGTGGCGACCGTCACCTGGTGGCCACGACGCGCCAGCGTACGGATGAATTCATACGGGCGCACGCGCACGGGATTGGGAGCGTAGGGGACGACAAACAAGATGTTCATGGGGTCACAGCTCCTGTGCGGTTGTCGCTGTGCGGCGAGCCGGTGTAGATGCGATCCCAGCCGCCATAGACGACGCGCCAGTTGTAGCGCTCCAACGCCGTGCGTCGTCCACCGCAGGCGATGCGTTCATTCAACTCTGGATTTGTGAGTAAATCGACGACGCTGCGGGCGAACGGCGCCGGCGCATCGGCCAGGAGGATGTTCTCTCCGTGCACGGCGTTCACTCCCTCGGCGCCGATACGGGTGCTCACAATGGGCAGCCCCCACGTCCACCCGTCGATAATTTTGACGCGCATGCCGCCGCCCGCCAGCAAAGGGACGATGAATGCGCCGGTTTCCGCCAGATAAGGCGTCGGGTTTTCGACGTAGCCGGCGATCTCCAGGTTGCGGGTGGGAATGTGGAGCGCCGCAAGCTCGGAGGGGGGCTGCTTGCCGATGACCGTCAGAATGGCGTCGGGAACCTCGCGCAGAACCAACGGAAAAATCTCACGCGCAAACCACAACACGCCTTGCGCATTGGGCGGATAGTGCAGTCCGCCCAAAAACGTGACGCGGCGAGCTTGAGCAGCGCGAACGATCGGCGCGATTGCCTCCGGGTCGCCGCAGATGGGCAGCACCCCGTCATTCGGGACTTCCCGCCCTCTGCGCGCCGCCTCCGCCTGCACTGCGGCGTGATCTTCGTAAGTCACCCAGATGACATGGTCAAAACGACGGCAGGTCTCCACCTCAAAGGATGCCAGCTTGCGCGCCTCGAGCTGCATCAGCGTCCGCTTGAGCGGGTTGCGCTCGGCGTCGGCCATGCGCTGCGGAATCATGAAAACGGCGTTGTGCTGATCAAGGACGCCAAGGGGGCGTTTGCCCTGCTGTGCGGCGGCTTTACAAAAATGCAGGGCGTACGGCGCCATCCAGAGCTGATCGGCGTGCACGGCGTCGAAGGCAGGCGTCGTGTGCGCCAGCGTTTCGATGCGTCGGGTCATAGCGGCGGAGGCGTCGCGCTCGATGAGAAAAGGACGATGCAACGCCAGGCTTTTCACCATGTAGCCGGCGTCTTTCCACGGTGAGCGCGCCATCGGTTCGACGATGACCTGCCGGCAAAACGAGCGCAGGTGATCGATCGCCTCCGCTGCGTCGGACTTGCGCACAAAGGAAAGCAAAGTCACTTCATGATGTTGAGAAAGATAGCGTAGGACAAAATAAGCGCGTGTTTTCGGTCCGGCGTCCAAGGGATAGGGCAAGACCTGCGTTAAAAAAAGGATTCGCATATACACCAGGTGCACGAAGCTGGATTACAGCAATCCGCGCTGTTGTCAGATTGGCGCTGCAAGGATAATCAAACCAGGTCAGTATCGCCATTGTACCGTATCTGGAGCGAATCGAACAGATGCAGCGAAGACGTAGCGCAATCGCAGAACAGACGTTCATTCGGCACAGGCGAATCCGCAGCGCTTCGTACAGCAACAATTGAGGGGAGGATGGTAGAATCCCGATTTGGCTGCGCCACAGTCGTCGCGACGTAGTCTATGGCGCAGTCTATTTGGAACGCATATGTCGAACCTTCAGGGAAGCTGGATGAAATTTAACCAATGATTCCTGGCAACACGCAGGCGCACCTCGTAGCTGCGCTTCCATGGATCATTCCCAAGACCTTGCGGCCTCCGGACGAAACCTGCGGCTGCGAGCCGCAGCTACTGCAGCGACGGCGCTCTTTTCTCCCCCTCTCCCAGCCTTGGGAGAGGGGGCCGGGGGGTGAGGGCCTCCTCCCCTCTCCCAGCCTTGGGAGAGGGGGCCGGGGGGTGAGGGTCACAATTTTGCCGGAGGTTTTTGTTAAGAACCGTGCAGTTTCCTGGAAGAGATGGAAAAACGAATAAAGGAACGAGCAATGTATCGACTCCATATCGGCATCACAATTTTTGCGCTGGTTGTCACGGTGGGCCTTATCGCCGGCTATCCGCCGTCGGCGCTCTACGGGCAGGAAGGGCCGGGAGAAACCATTCCTGGTTCTGTATATCTACCCTTTATATCAGCCAACCTCCCGACGCCGACGCCGACGCCGACGCCGACGCCCACCAGTACGGCGACGCGCACTCCGACGCAAACGCCGACGGCATCGGCGACCCCATCTGCCACGCCGACGCCAGGGACGCCGCCGCCTGTAGGGCCTTCGGAGTGGACGCAACATGCGCATGATGCGCAGCGCACCGGCTACAATCCCGTCTCGGTGCCGACGCCCTGGCGCTGGAAGTGGGCGTGGAACGGGCCGAACGCCACCGGCGGCGTTTCTTCGGGCAAGTTCGGCTTGCCGCGCAACAGCCAGCCGGTGACCGGCGGCGGCCGCGTCTACATCGCTGCGGGCAGTCGTGGCGTCTATGCGCTGAACGACGCCAACGGCGCCGTGCTCTGGAACCGCAACCCCGGCGGCGCCATCAACTCGACGCCCGCCTACGACGGCGACACCGCTGCGCTCTTTGTCGTCTCCAACAACGGGACGCTCTACAAACTCAACGCCGCCAACGGCGACACCATAGGCAGCTTCGCCGGAGAAGGCAGCAGCAACCTGCCGCTCCCGCCCGCCATCGCCGGCGAGCGCGTCTTTTTCTCAATGGGCAACTTCGTCTACGCCGTCGACAAGCGCACCATGCAGCAGATCTGGCGCTACAACGCCGGCTCGCCGGTCGACACGCCGCCCGCCTATTCGGCCACGCGCGATCTGGTGGTGGTCGCTTCGCGGGACTTGTACGTGCACGCCATTCGCAACGGCGATGGCAGCCGCGCCTGGCGCAATAAGACGACCGTGTTGGAGCCGGGCAACCCAGGGTCATCGGACAGCAATAACTTTGCAGAGGTGAGTCGAGGCTGGCCGGTGATTGCAGAACAGAGTGGAGTTGTGCTCATCAAACTGCGTCTCGACTGGCAAACGATGTGGACATGGTCGCCCTGGCCGAGTTCGAACGCCGCGATGAGAGCCAATCTTATGAATCGACCTGACGAACAAGCTCTCCTGGCTTTAAGTCTGGATAATGGTTCGACTGCGTTTATTCCAAACGTAGGTCACGGCGGCTTTGGAGATGGCGATTATATGCCGATGGGGCCAATGCCTGTGGTGAAACGCTTTGGGGATGGCAGCGAAGTCGCCTACGTTGTCATGAGAGGAACCCCCTGTCTGATGGAAGGCGTATGTGATGGCCGCGCAGATTCCCGTCTGGGAGAACTAATGCTGAGCGATCAGGCGGTCGCAGGTTTTGCGGCGGGAGATGTTCGTTTTATGGAAAGCACCTTTTTCCCCACCGATGAACAGGCGAATCTCTCCATGGCGGGCAACGATTTACTTGGGGGACACTGGATGTTTGGCCTTGCCCATCGCGTCCTTGATCGTTCTCCTTCTCGCGGGGCTTCGGGTTCCAATCCGATCACAACAGCAAATCTACCGCACATTATCACTTCCGCCAGCAACTGTGGATTCAGCACCAGCCACTATTGTCCTAATGGGTTAACGCAGGATGGCGATCCGCGCACGATTCCGGGTGGCTTTTACATTTATTACAACCAAGGGCAGGTCTATGACCGTTACTGGAGCGAATACGCCTCCTGGGTGGTCAGCAACGACACCATCTACTTCGTGAGCACCGACGGCGCAGTCGTGGCGTTGGAGCACGGCGAGCCGACCGGCGTGGCCATGCAGCCTCCACCGGAGCAGGCTGCGGCAGCGCAGTTATCGTTCGTCCACGAAGGCGTCATCGACTACACGGCGGCGCGCGACTACGCAGGCCGCACCGTCACCGTCGAAGGCGTTCTCCACGATGTCTTCAACAATGGCAAGGCGGTGTATCTGACCTTCAAGACGCCTCACCAGGGCGCCTTCCTGGTCCGCATCCTCAAGCCATACTGGGGCAATTTCACCCAGCCGCCGGAGCGCATCTACGCCCCTGGCCAGCGCGTTCAGGTCACCGGCTTGATCGAATGGTATCAGGGCGATCCGGTGATCTACGTAAGCCATCCGTCACAGATCCGCGTGATGGAAGCGGCGGAAGGGTAGAAGCTGCACCTTCTCATATCAATGCGGGGATCAATTCTTTTGATCCCCGCATCGATCCGGAGAGCACAAAGAAGGTTTTGGACTCATGCACAGTTTGCATTTCTGAGGATTCAAGATGATGACAAAATTTGTCGTTCGACTTGCGATCGGATTGTTCGCCATCGCCTGCGTGTTTGCGGCTGTAGAGACCGGTTTTCCCGCCACTCCGGTTCTGGGGCAGGACGGAACCGGCGCTTCCACCACGATTTACCTGCCCGCCATCAGCCGCCAGGAGCCGCCGACGCCTACGCCCACCTTCACGGCGACCCCAACCGCCACGCCGACGGCCACCCCGCTCGCTACGGCGACCCCCACAGCGACGGCGCCACCACCGCCGGCCACGCCGCCCGCTGCGTCGATGCGACGGGTCAACGCGCCGTTCTTCGACGGAAACATTGTCTTTGAGCAGATGGCGATCTTCTGGTTTGGCAAGCTTTCTGAAAGCAGCAACTACGCCGACGTGCGCGTTGGCTACAATCAGGAGAAACTCACCGTCTATCTGGCCGTCTTCGACCGTCACCTGTGGTACGATGAGACGCCGACGTCCGAGACCCTGACCGATTGGGACGCCGTCACCCTCCTGCTCGATCTGAATCCCGCCGCGGCTGCGCTCTCCGCCACCTCCTATCAGTTCGTTGCGCAGCTATCGCCCGACTCCAGCAATGCGCACAGAGCGGTCTATCGGGGTGAATCACAAGGTTGGCAGCCACGCACGATCAACATCGCCACCAAACCGGGATGGCGAGGCGAATCGCTCAACGACAACCGCGGAACCGATCGCGGTTGGGCGATGACCTTCGACGTTCCATTCGCCACCTTGGGTTTGAACGCCCCGCCTGCGATCGGCAGCGAGTGGCGGCTCGGGCTACTGCTTCATGATCGAGATGGACGCAACGAGGCGCCGCAGCCTGTCCAGACTTGGCCGGAGACGCTGCATCGCGACCAACCTACCAGCTGGGGACGGCTGCGCTTCGGGCTGCCGGGCTATGCCGCGCCCAACGTTCCGGTGACGGGCGAGGTCCTCATCCGGCGAGAACGCCAAAATGACCCTACCGTGATCGACGCCGACGTCGGCGGCGCCATCACCAATCAATGTCCCGGCGACGACTATCACATCTGGAACGAATGGGCCAATCGCAACTATGGCAAAGCGCCGGACTTCAACATTCAGAACCAATCCGATGTCGCCGATTGGCCCTGCTTCGCCAAATATTATGTCACCTTCCCGCTCGATGCTGTGCCGCCGGGAAAAATCATTCTCTCGGCGACGCTCACGCTCCACCAGTTTGGCAACGCCGGAGGCGGAGACGCGCAGCCATCCTGGATTCAGGTGTTGACAGCCGCCGAAGACTGGCGGGAAACCACCATCACCTGGAACAACGCGCCGCTGGCGTGGGAAAACGTGACCGGACGCTGGGTCGATCCGGTGGGGAACAACTGGAACGGCTGGCCCGGCATTCCCTGGAGCTGGGATGTGAGTTACGCCGTCGCCAATGCCTACGCCAGCCATCAACCGTTGCGACTCATCCTGTATGAGGCGGATTCCGCCTATCACAGCGGCAAGTATTTTGTTTCTTCGGACACCGGCGACTGGAACATCGAAGGCCGCCCTTCTCTCCGCATTCGCTGGGGAGACCGCTAATTTTAGCCAGGAGAACGTCGACGCCGCAGCAGCATCATTGTCGTCAGCAGCAACAGGATCGCCATCACCGGCCCAACAGAGAGCAGCAGCAGCAGGACGTCATCATTTTCGCTGCGTAAATTCGGAGTGAGCAGCGAAAGGGCCGGCTGCGACGCATCTTCCACGTTGACCGGCGCAATTTGAGAGGTCGGCGTCGGAATGACCACCGGCGTCAACGCCATGGCCACCGGCGTTGGCGGCGGAATTGCAGGAACAGCAACCGGCGCCAACGCCGGGCTGTCGGTGGCGCCGGAAGCATACCAGACTTGATAATTCCCTGCATCCGAGTTGAAAAGGTTCTCGGCGTCGCGCACGAACCACACGACATGCAATTGGTTGCCTAAGCCGACGGCGATACGCGGCCACTCCGGCATATCTCCCTCATAGCTGGCGATCACAGACGGCGACGACCAGTTTGCGCCGTCCCAAATGACGTGTAAAAGCTCGGCGCCTGGCTGCTCAACCATTCGTCTGCCTGCTAAAACAAGATGCACCCGTCCCCTGCTGTCCACCGCCGTCGCATAACTGTCGAGCCGCGATTGGTAGAGCGCCCAAATGCCAAGCACATCTGGGACTGGGGCAGGGGAACTCCAACTTTGGCCTGCGTCTCTGGAAAGTTGGTAATAAACAGCGTCTTCCGGGATCGCCCACCAGACCGCAACTAGATGACCGTTGCCGTCTTCGGCAAGCGTGACATTGCGCGCCATAGATGCTGTAGAGGCGCCGCGCGTCGGATCCAATGGATAGGGACGAGACCAGGTGACGCCGCCGTCGTACGACGCCACATACATCACCGTCGTTGGATCCGAGAGTTGACCGTAAGAGCCGCCATACCCTGCTTCCCAGACGACGTGAATGTTATCCTGCCGATCCACAATCATCTGAGGTTTGGCGGCGCCGGTCAGTTGCACAGAAATGTCGATCGGGTCGCTCCAGGAGAGACCCTCATCCACAGAGCGCACATAGAAAATGTGATAGCAGATGCGACAGCTTTCGGTCGGAACATTCTGGGTAAAAATCAGGTGCAATACCCCCTGGCTATCCTGCGCCATCCGTGAAAAGTAACCTTCGTCGATCAGCAACGGAGCGCGCCAGTATCCCGGAACGCCTGCCCCACCTGCAGGCGCTTGTGTGTAATAGATCGATGTGTAACGATACGTGAGATGCAACGTATTGCGACTGTCGAGCAGCAGAGTTGGGCGTGTGGCCTCGCCGCCCCCGGCGATCTGTCGAACTGCAGCAATATCGACCGGTTGACTCCAGCCGCCTTCATCCTTCGCAGCATACATCACGGTGTCGAAACCTTCGGCGCCCGATGACCAGACGACGTGCGCTCGGCCAGAGCCATCCACCGCCACGTCAGGAAACCAGTATGCTCCAAGTGGAATCGGCGTCGACCATCTGCCGACTTGCGCAAAAGCCTGATTGGCCGACAGCGTTGCCAGCAACATTGCGCCGAGGAAGAGCCACATGCGCCATGCAGCGCCGTGCAGCTGTGCTTTCACCGTTGTGGCAAATGCCCTTCTGTTCTGATTGCTGCCACCCATGACAGACTCTGGTCTCACCGGGACGTCGCCGCCGGAACAAATATCGTGGCGTCCCCCCGGACAAATACCGGTTGGAAGGCCGGGTTCTCGAACAGGGGATGCGCGCCCAACGCGCGTTCAGCCGGCCCCCAAATGATATAATCCACGCTAAAATCCTCGATGATCTTTTTACGCTCACGTGGAGTCGCGTCTTCGTTAAAGAATCGCATCACCGCCGCCTCTTTGCCGTAATAATCCACCGTCTGCGCCCAGTGCGCCAGAAACGCATGAGCGCCTGTCTCGGCGGGCACATACTGCCCCAGTTCCAGCGAACTCAACACGACGTCCTCTGGCCGCGCGTTCTCCTCCAGCCAGCGCAGCGCTGCGACCTCGTCGCGATGCAGATAGTACGGGTAATCGTAGCGACTCAGGTCATAAAATCGCCACGCAAACAAATAGAGATTCGTCAGCGAAGAGAAACCGATCACGACGGCGGCGACGACGATCGCCCACCGCTGTGCAGACGCCTGCGTCAGCCGACGTCGCTGCGCCAGCGCAGGCGCCAGATAGCCGAAAATCCCCCGCGTGGCGAGAATCGCAATCGGAACCTGCCAGCCGTTGAGCATGTGAATCTGATAATCCACAGGCAGGTACACCAGCACGAAGGAAATCCAGAACCAGCCGCGCACAAAGAGGTCGTTGTCGCTCACGCCCTGCAGCTGCAACGGATTCTGGCGGATGGCCGTATATAGCGCCAGCAAAAAGGGCAGCCCCAGCAGGACCGGCAAGCGATAGAGCGGCGGCGTGTAGACGCCGGCATTGGCGAACTGCTTGAGCACCTCCTTCCACAAGGGATCGAGCGAGGTGAGCAACACCGAATAGAGCGCCGGCCAGACGGAGAGGACGCCGACAATTATACAGCTCCAGATTAAATACATCGGCGGTCGTCGGTCGCGCCACCAGACCAGAAACGTATACGCGCCGAGCACGCCGTAGACGATCAACAGATCATAGGCGTGCTGCCAGCCCATAAAAAGCGCAAAGAGACCGGCGTAGACGGCGTAGCGCAGCTGATGCTTGGCCTGGCCGCGCAGCACCAGATCGAAGACGAACATGTAGAGCGCCGCTGCGATGAAATGGGGCGATCCCAGGATGCTGAAGAAGGTGTTCGGCTCGGCGACGTAAACGTCGAGCGGCCAGATCAGCTCGCCCCTGGTCACCGTGTATTTCATCACGATCAGCACCCAGCCAAAGCCGGCTCCGAAGAGCACCAGCAAGAAGGCCGTGATGCGATGAAGTCGGTCAGCAAAGAACCAGCTCAACATCCGATAGAGCAGCAACAGGAAGAGGATCGTCGCCACCCAGCGCAGCATCTGATACATGCCCGCGTATCCAATCCCCAAGACGCCGCCGATGCGCGCCATCCCCCACCAGAGAAGGTTGAAGAAGATCGGTTTATTCGGCTCCGGCGTCAACTTGTTGGCCGCCAGGTTGGCGTGGCTGAACTCGCGGAACCAGGAGAAATACTGCATGTGATCGGACACGTTGTAAATGACGCCCATGAACTGTTTGTCCGCCGGCGCCGACCAGTAGCCATAAAGGTAGGGCAATGTGGTGACGATCAGCACGATCAGCGCCGTCGCAAACACGAAGAACCACTCCCGTCGCGTCACGGCGGCGGTGATGGAGCGCTCTTTGGCTTGCGTAGGCGCGTAACTCAACTCTGCCTGCATGGAATCCTCGATCATATCTTTATTGTTGCCGGCTATTTGCTTAATCCACTCTATCGATTGCCAGGTCAAACTGCACAACTTCTATCATTTGTTCACCTCCATGAGCCGATTTCCGCTTTCAGCTTCGATTTCGAGCGAAGATCGACCCTCTTTACTGAACAACCCCTCGCGAGATTGCAATGTGACCAGCCATCGCCACGCAACCGCCGCCAGCGCAAGCAGGAGCATCAGCGGGGTCAGACTCCAGAAGCCCTCCAACCCCAGCACCGTGCCGAAGTTGCGCGCGATGTTGCCCACCGCCCAGTTGGGCAGCACATGCTCGGCCCACGGGTTGCGCAATGCGTCCGACGGGAAGGCCTGTTCCGCCAACGTCATGCTCCACACGGCGACGAGTGACCAAAGGAGGCTCAACGCCAGCGTGAGGCGCAGCCACAGCTGCTCGCCCCAGGCGACCAGAACGAACGCCGTCGGCAGCGCCAGGAAGGGCAGCATCGGCAGCAGGTAGCGCGGCCCGACGGCGAAGCCGCCCCACCACATGCTCGACGAGGCGTTGAACAGGAACATGCCGACGACGACGGCGAGCGTCAGCCACCACTCGGCGCGCAGGACGCCGCTGCGTCTCCAGAGCGCAAAGCCCGGCGGCGCCCACAGCAGCCAGGGTGAAAGCAGAAACAGCCCACGAAACGGGCTGAAGGTGATTCCCCAGACCGCGTCGAGCGTCGGCGCAGTTAGGCTCATGAAGCCGGTGTGATGCTGCTCTGTCCACAGCTCGGAGCGGCTGTAACCCAGCTCCAGGGGGCCGCCGAAGATGGCCGTGTTATAGGCCATCCAGCCTGCAGCCACGATCGCCCCGCCAACAACAAGCCAGAAAAACGGCGCCCGTTGTTGTCGTCTCCAGAATTGATACAATCCGTACAGACCGATCGGCGCCGCCATCAGCGCCACCGGATACTCCGTGATAAACGCGTAGCCAAGCAGCAGCCCGACGAGGCAGGCGCGCATTGCTCCGACCTGCGCCGGCGCGCGCGCCAGCAGGAAGAACGCCAAAAAGAGTAGAAACGCCGCCAGTTGATGGCCGTAGAAGGCGTTGGCGTAGGCGAAGACGGGCGTCGCCAGACCGTAGCCCAGCGCGATGACCGCGCGCGGCTGCGCCAGCGGCGTCACTGCGCGCAGCCACAGGAAAAGCAGTGCGGCCAGTGCGGCCGTCGGCAGCGCAGAGACAAAGAAGCTCAGATAGACCTGGACGATGGCGAAGCGAACCTTTTGCGCCGAGACGCCGGTGCCCTCGGCGCGCAGGGTGCTGGCGAACGCCCGATGCGATTCCAGCCGCGTCGTCAGCGCGCCGATCAGCGGCGTCTCCAACAGCGGGCGCAGGGCCGCGTACAACGGAATGCCCAAAAAAGCTGCGCCCGGCGCTTTGTCGCTGTAATAATGCTCGCCCACTTTGGCGTAATCGACGGTGTTGGCGACGTACTTGTCAATTTGAAATGTGCCATCTTCCACGACGGCGAAGACCATGTCAAGCCGAGAGTTTTGATTCGGATCGGCCCAGCGCGGGAAGAAGTAGACGTAGCACAATAACAACACCGAAAACAAGGAAAACACCCACGCAAAATCTGGAGAAATTCTGCCTTGACGATATTTTGCAAAGTTCATCAATAACGCACCTTACGCAGTTTCGGGTAAACCTGGCGCACGAAAGTTGAAATTAATTCTTCAGATAGCATCGATCTCTTGTGTCATATAACGAGTACTCTTCGATGGACACGACGCATTTGCAATTCCTTTCCAGGAGTTCAGAGGGAACGTACTGTAAATGCTCATTTTCTGGTCCATCCACGATGTAATCGGGTCTTAGGTCAGCAAATTTACGAATAGGGTTGTCATTACAGTGCAAACCAAGCTGTTCGCAATCCACTTTGCCGATGAGAAACCCAAATGGAATCGGCACAAATTGATGGTTCGAGAAGAAAGAGACATCCCATTCACCAGAAAGGATGCGCACATCGAAAGAGAGATGCGCATCGAGATAGGCGGCAAATTTTTGAGCGCCGTGATTGTCGCCGCTGATCAGACGACGCACTGTATTCTGAGCAGGCCAAAACAACAGCATCAATATTAGCAACCACGCCGCAAGACTCAACGCCTTGTGGTTCCGTTTTTCAATTGCCGAAAACACGCCGTCACAAATAGATAAATTTCTCGGCGCGCCATCCGCCAGATCGACTAGAAACTTCGCAACCAATACACTCATTACAGCCCATTCCGGATACGCATAGCGGGGCCATCCGATGGAAATAAAAACGTACCAGATGAACCAACTCACAAGAAAAAAAGGAATGAACAACAGACCAATCGTGGCTCTACGATCCTCCTGATGAAAAGCTGAAGCGATGGAATAAAATAGCGCCGGCGCTCCCCAAAGCAAAATGTCCTGTTCTGCCAGAAACTTTAGATTCTTATACCAGAGCGTAATGAGTTGAGAAGGTTGCTGAATAAAGAGCAAAAATCCCGCAATCGTTGGATTAACGACCGCCCCTGATGATGTTCCGTTGAGGATCGACTGTAAAATTGACCAACCGATAAAAGTGAACAAACAGGACAACATCGGCAGCGTTGTCTGATGCCATCGCAAAGTTTTTAGCCAGAGTCGGTCAATGATAAATAGGCCCATGAAAGACGCCGCAATGGCCAGAAACAATAAATTCTTCGTGAGGACTGCACATGAAAAGAAGAGGCTGGCGAGCATCCAGTCTTTCCGACGATTGAGACGCACAGAGCGCCCCCAGAAGTAGGAGCCCCAAAATAGAAAGGCAAGACCGGGCACTTCGCCGTATACGGATCTACCCATAACAATTGTGTTCAACCAGGGAGGGCCCCAAAATAGAAACGTCAAGATGGCAACAACCGCTGCTCTGTGACCATAGGCCTCTCGTGTGTACACGTAAACGGCAATAGAAGCCAGAATGGTGTATATGCTTATAACAATTCTGGCATTCCCCAGCGTCACCCCAAATATTTTGAAGATGACGGCGATCGGCAGGAGCACCGTTGGCCCTGTCGAATCATGCCAAAAGGGTGAAAGCCCTTCGTATGTGGAGATCCCCCATTCGCCTTCCATTGCAAGGTTTCTGGGCAACATGAGACGATAGGCTTCATCGAGTGCAGTAAATTCGGGGTATCCACTGAGGTTATAGACAACCAACAGGGTCGCCAAAAGGAAAACCCCTGCTAAAATCCAATTGCCAGGGACTAGACGCAATGGCCGAAAATAGATGCGCAGCGCCATATGCCCTCCTTGGGCGGAAAAGCCACCCAGAAAGAAATAAGAACGCTTCCTTGCAATGACTCAAGTGAGCGCGCTTTGAAACCACCCGAATGGCCTTTGCTATCAAAGCAACCGTTTTAGCGCATGTGGTAGTTCAATTGTTAAGGTGCAACTAAAATTCACTCAAGAGCAATAGGCTTCCAATGATGCGTTCAAATAGCTGTTCGTTCTCCGTTCATCGAAAAGCGTCGCAGCCCAACTCATCGATTGCATCAGGAAATGCATCAAGCTACTCTTACACCTTTCGCAACGCGGTCAACAGCTCCCGCAGCGTGACCACCGGCCGCCCACGACGATTGCCCGTCGCCCACTGCGTTAGCGTATGGACGAACTGCTTTGCTCCGGTGAAGAGGACGATCATCGCCTTGAGCAGTTCCGCCTGCGTCCGCCCGTGATGGATGCGAAAGTAGCGCACGCGGCTTCGATAAAGGTCGGCCTCGCGGCTTGTCTTGCGATGGGCGCTGCTGGCGCCCCCGATATGCACGACCTTCGCCGCCGGCGCGTACCAGACCTCCCACCCGGCGATCTGCATGCGTTTGCACCAGTCCACCTCTTCGGCGTACATAAAGTACCCTTCATCCAGTCCGCCGACCTCCTCCACCGCCTCGCGGCGCACGAGCATGCACGCGCCCTCCACGTAATCGACGCGCTGCGGCCCCTTCTCCTCTTCCGGCCCATGGCTGGGATACCATGGCCTGAGGAGCCGCCGACCCAACGTCGAGAGGATCAGAAACTCTTGCCAGAGCGTCGGGAAGCGCGTGTGCGAGGCCTGAAACGCACCGTCGGGATTCAACAAATGCGCGCCGACGACGCCGGCGCGCGGCGCAGCTTCGGCTGCCTGCAACAGCGCCTGGATCGAGCCGGACTGCACAAGGGCGTCGGTGTTGAGCAGAAGCCAGTAACGGCCTGCGCTCTTCTGCATCGCCAGATTGTTGGCGCGGGCGAAGCCAAGGTTGACCGGGCTTTCGATCACCTGCACATGCGGAAAGTCGCGGCGCAGCATCGCAACGCTGCCGTCGCTGGAGCCGTTGTCCACCACCCAGATGTCATGCGGAATGGATGCAGCTTCGCGCTCGACGGCTGCAATGCACTCCGCCAGCAGCGCACAGGTGTTCCAGTTTACTATAATCACAGAAAGCAATGGCTTCATACGCGCTCGATCTCCGGCTCCACCGTTGAGGACGCTTCATGCTGGTTGGCGGATGGCGCAGCCAACGCTCCAAGCGCCGCCATTCCGCCGAACATCACCCAGCTCAACACGGCGTTGTCGAAACCGCCGATCGTCTCGTTGTACGCAAAGGGCAGCATCCAGTCGCCGAGCATCATGCCGACCATGGCGCCGACGACGCCGCTCAGGGTGACGGCGGCGAAGACCTCCTCGAAATTTCCTTTCCCTGAATAACGGCGCAGCGTTTGGCGTCCGACCTGAAGCAGTCTCGTCAAGAAGACAATAAAAATTGTAAAACCGATCACGCCGGTTTGGGCGAGAATATCGAAATAGTTGTTATGCGTAGAACGGGCGTCTTCGCTGTGATAGGTCATGTTGTAAATAGCGTAGCCTGCGGGCCCCATGCCAAAGAGAGGATGTTGCGCCACATGATTTAAGTTGCGCATCCAAAGCTCCACGCGTCCGGTGCCGCTCCCCCCTTCCTCTTCGGCAATGACGATATTCTGATAGTAGAAATCAAAGTTTAAAGCGAGATATACGAGCCCGATGGCGAAGAAACCAACGAATAGGCGTCGAGAGCGGAGCCATGTAAGCACCATACATGCTACGCCTAACGGCAACCAGCCGGAAACCCAGGACATGCCGATGATAAAGTATCGATAGACAAGCAATGCTACAAACAAAAATAGCAATATGCGTTGCCAGAACTTCAGGTCTTTATGGAAAAGCGCCAACCCATAGGCAAAAGCGGCCACCCACATGCTAAACAGGCCGCGCGTCCCTCGATAGAAAAACAGGTCTCCGATACGCGGATTCAGGAAGAAAAACGCAAGGCTGAGGACGCCTGTGATCAGCACGACGCCCACCATGTATTTGAGCCACTTGACGTCGTTCACCTGATTCCCGACGTATAACAGTGTTAACGGGAGAAGCGAGTTGACGGTCAACGCCGCCAACTGGACTACAGGAAAGCTGCTCCAGATATACAAGATTGGGTCTCGAAAAACCAGGCTCCATAGATAAGCAATGATTCCAACGATCACAAAAGCGACTAAAGGCTTATTGATCGGCGAAGGACGCAAGCGGGTCGGCGGCTTTCCCCACGCCATAGAAAGCAGCCATGGAATCACCAACATCATCGCCACAACCATGCTTAACGGGACCCGACTTTCGCGGCCCGTCGGCAATGAGACAAAACTGAGCGTCGCGCCGGCGATCAGAAGAAGCACAATTCCCTTGTTGCCTCGGTCTTTCACTTGAATGAGCCGCAGTGCGACGATTACGCCGACAATTCCTGCGCCGATGAGAAGGGGGTCAAACCGACCTCTGACATAGAGAAAAATCACCGGAGGAATGATGAGCAGCACACCGCTCACCACAAGGAAATTCAATAGCGCATACCGATCGAACGGGAGGCGTATGCGGTGGAGGTGGAACGTCATGAGTTTGCTCATCGCACCAGGTTGCCTGACTCTATAGCCGCCGATTTCGCTGAGGAAGGACTCACGCCTTCTGTCACTATTTGATTGAAACGTCTACCGATTCCATTCCAGTCATAACGATTCGCTGCGCGGCGTCCGGCGAGAGATAAGCCATTGCGCAAGGCTGGGTCTGTCAACAGGGATAACGTCGCCTCGGCGAATCGCTGAGGAGTATCCGCCACCAAAACTTCTTTGTCTTGTTCCAGGTCTAATCCTTCCACGCCCTTTGAGGTCGCCACCACAGGCACACCTAAGGCTAAAGCCTCAAGCACTTTCAGCCGGGTCCCACCCCCCAGACGCAACGGTGCAACCAGGGCCCAACTCGCCCCTACGACGGCATGAATATCCTCCACATAGCCTGTAAACACAACATTTTTTCGATTCGGCAACTGTTCAATCGGCGCGCCCCGGGTGTTTCCTGTAATCAGCAGGGTGGTTTTCGGTGCACGTTCTAAAATTCGTGGAAAGATTGCGCTTAAAAAGAAGTGCATGGCGTCAAAATTGGCGTAATAACTCAGCGCTCCGTTATAAATTAACACATCGGGCTGAGGCTCTCTGGAAACAGAGCGAAGCGACCTCACGTCGACTCCATTCGGAATGACTTCGACCGGCACAGTGGACGGAATAACTCTTCTGGCCAGCGTCTGTTCTGGCGAAGAAACCACTGTGCAGAGCTGAAACGCGGAGAGCGTCCTGCGAAGATAGGCGCTCAATTTCCACCAGGTGAGGCCTTTTCGCAACTTTGCCGGTAAATGAGACGCCTTGATGTACGCTTCATATGGAACCGTAAGTTCAATTTCTTCCGCCACCCGGAATACATCCCGCACCAAAAGCGCGTATGGAATCATGTCCAGCTGAGAAGCAACCACAATGTCCGGTTTCCATTGACCGGACACTTTCTTGACTTTCTCAGCCATCTCCGCACTGAAAGTGTCAATGAGCGAACGAGGCGTTGGAGAGAGAAAACCCAGGCGAGCGCGAACGCTGTTGGTTTGAAAACCCTTGTAAGAAACAAAATCAACCTGCGAGCAAATCTCTCGGAGAACTTGAACGGCGGCTGCCGTCGGCGACTCGTTCGCAAAAGAAAGCAGCGCCACTTCATGTTGATCGGCCAAAGACTTCAACAGATGATAGACGCGAATCTTTGAGCCGTTGTCTGTTGGAAAAGGGAACCAGCGCGACAGAAAAAGAACTCGCATCGATTAACCCTCGCGCTGCATCTGAGCCACCTTCTGCAAAACAGCGTATTGACATCGTGCAGCATGCTCAGAGGTGAAACGTTCCTCATACCGTCGTCGCGCGGCCACGCCCATCGACCTGCATTCCTCAGGATGATTCAGCAAATAAAGACATGCTTCTCGCATCGCTTCTGCGCTCTTAGGAGGAGTCAGGACACCGGTGACGCCGTCTTCAACATAATACGATGTGCTGGGGGTGCGCGTCGCCACCACAGCTTTTCCAGCAGCCATTGCCTGCACTAAAGCGGACTCCCCCGCTGCGTGCCGAGTCTCTTGCAGCGGAATTGCGACGAATCTCGCAGATATTAACAGACGTGCGTACTCACGTTCGGGCATCATTTCGTTGACAGTGACGTTGGACGGAATTGTTAAACCTTTGAGAGTAAATTTGCGGGTGTTGATAATGACTTTGACCGGCAGATCCTCAACAGCCTCGATGAAAGTCTTATAATCTCTGTACGAACGGCCAAATGAAAAAACAAAATTGCCGTTCTCCACCAGCTCAACATTTTTGCAAAGGTCATGCCAGCCAAAAGGGCAGACTGTCATATGCGCCGACGGCAAGCCTAGAACCTGTTCGTAATACGTAGCTTCAGCCGGAAACAATACGGTTACGTGATCGATTCCTCGCATGAAATTTCGGCTAACTAGCGAGAAAGACGCAGCAACTCCCTTGAATGAAAATGCAAATATGACAAGCGGGGGAGTGTTCATGCCCCTCAAACTACGAAGCGCACCGAAAGGAAAACCTGTCTTCGATTCCCAAGCAACGATGACATCGTATCGTTTTCTCCGGCACGCCTGCATCGCTCGCCATCCAAGAGCTAAATACTGGGGATAATATGATAAAAACTTACCCCATTTCGGAAAGCGGTCGGCCGGCGAGGCCCATAGGAAATCCACTTCATCTTGTTGAGCCTCCTCCGGCAGATGATTCCACATCCAGCGATCTGGCGGTTTCACCGGGCCGTCGACAAGACATAAAACGCGCATATCAAATGCTCTCCACAACACCAGTTGTCGTGGGCGCAACCATAGCTGCACTTTCTCGATTCATCCAAAACTTTGCGGTCCATCGAGAACGCGCGGCTCGTAGCCGCACCTACCATCATCGCCGCCTGTTTGCTCAATCCGCTCTATCGAGCGCCAGGTTCAACTGCGTCACTTTCATTCAGCAAAACGCCAGAGTGCGACGCCCCCATCTTCCGAATAGGCCATCGATCAGCGCCCATCGTGCTGCAGACGAAGCACAAAAATTTTTCTCAAGGCGATTCCGAATGATTCCATGAATAAGACCCCGACTTGCCCTATAGAGCGCCTGAACTTTCTGCACGCCCTGCGTATGCCGTGCAAAAAAGTGCAGCCGATTGCGCCCCATGTAATAGAGCGTCGCCGGGCTTTGCGCTCGCCACGTCAGCGGCGCTTTGTGCTGCATCTTTGCAGCAGGCTGAAAACGCACATCCAACCCGGCTTTGCGCATACGGATGCACCAGTCCGTCTCTTCCCAATACATGAAGAAACGCTCATCGATCAGCCCCACGCGTTCGATCGCCGCCTTCGAGACCAGAATCCCACAGCCGTTGACGAAATCCACGCTGCGCGGCGGATACTGTCCCTGGTCGACCTCGCCGGCGCCGACGTTGACGGCGTCCGCGGCCGCCCAGTCCACCCAGCCGCCCGCCGAGGAGATGATCTCCCAGTTGTCCCACGTGTAGACCATCGGCCCGACTGCGCCGCAAGCCGGCGGCTTCTGAATCTCCTCCACCAGCGCCGCAACGCAGTGCGGATCGAGCCGCGTGTCATTGTTGACGAGGAAAAGCAGCTCTGCGCCGTTCGCCAGAGCATGGCGCATCCCCAGGTTGTTGCCGCCCGCATAGCCCAGATTCTCGGGGGCCTCTAAAAGCTCCACGTCCGGCGCCTGTTGACGCAAAATCTCGGCGGTGCCATCTGTGGAGGCGTTGTCCACCACCAGCAGATGCAGGCTCGGGTAATCCTGGTTGCGCAGGGTGGCAAGGCACTCCAGCGTCAGCTCGACGCCGTTGTAGGCCAGCACGATGCACCAAACTGTCGGCGGGGCGGTGCGATTTTCCATCGTCATGAACTCGCAGTTGCGGGCGCCGGCCTGCCCTTGCGCGGCAGCGACAGCGCGTAACGATACACGTCCAGCATGCGATCGGCCGGTTTGGGCCAGCTAAACTCCTCGGCGCGGGCAAAGCCGCGTCGCTGCAACTCCTGGTGAAACGAGCGATCTTGCAAGAGCCGCGTGATGTGCGCCGCCAGCGCCGCATCGTCCTCGGCGTCGATAAGCAGGCCGGCGTCGCCCACCACCTCTGGGATCGAGCCGCGATCGGAGGCGATCACCGGCGCGCCGCAGCGCATCGCCTCCAACGGCGGAAGCCCCAACCCTTCGTAGAGCGACGGAAACAGAAACCCCTCCGCCAGGTTGTACAAGGCGACCAGATCGCTGCGGCTGGGACGGATCAGCACCTGCGCCTGGCCGGCAGCGACCATTTCCTTGACTGCCGCGGGCGGGTCGCTGACGCGTGAGAAGAAAAGCATCTGATGGGTTGCGCGCAGCTCCTCCGGCAGGCGTCGCCAGGCGCGGGCAATGACGTCGGGATTTTTGATGGCGTCGGCGAGCAGGAAAGGGCGTTGCACGTTTAGCCGCGTACGTACCGTTTCAAGCGCAGCGCGATCCTCGATGCGTCGGAAGATCGGCGACGGCCCATAGCGAACGGCGATCACGCGGTCCTCAGGCAGGCCGCTGCGCCGCAGAATCTCTCGCCTGGCGGATTCGGAGACCGTCGCCACCACGTCGGCGCGGCGCACCGAAAGCGTCGAAAGGAAGTGTAAATAGGTCATCATCGCCATGGTGCGCGGGGTTTTTTCGTGACCGCTCAGGATTTCCCACAGCGGTAAGATGTTGATGGCGTCATGCAGGGTGAGGACGCTGACCGCGCCCGCCGGCGCCAAGCCAACATTGGCGGGAAAGTGCGCCACGTCGATGCGGTCGGCGGCCATGGCGTTGCGCAGGGTGAAATCGAGCCGGAGCGCAGACAGCGCGTTGCGATAGGGCAGGATGCGCACCGTCGCGTGCGGCGGGAGGGCGGCGACGTCCAGCTCGAAAGGCGCCTTGGAATCGGCGTACAGAAAAATTTCGGCGCCGCTGGCCCGTTCGATGAGGGCGGGAACGAGCAGACTGATGTAGGTGTGAACGCCGCCGACCAGGTTATGGGAAAGATACCGAACGTCAATACCGATTCTTATCGACATCAAAATATGGGATGGTGAACGTGTGCACCGGTTGATGTACGTTATGAGCAGGGTGCATAGCCTGACGGACCGCCTGTCGTCCCTGCTCCGCCCAATGCATAATTTGTCGCACGCTGTCCACAATGGAATGACCGTGTATCACCGTTTGATACGCGCGCTCCACGATCGGCTCTCGCTTTTCAGGATGCTCCAGATAGTCCAGAATGGTGGGCGTCAGTTGTGACGCCGGCGCCGCCACATAATGCTCCCCCGGCAAAAATTCCGGCGCATGCGGCAGCGAGTCTTCCGTCACCAGCAGGGCCCGGTTGGCGGCGGCCAGCGGCCAGCGATAGGCCAGGGCCGAATCATACCATGTCGGCAACAGATTGAGCATAATCTTGGCGCGATTGAGCAACAACGTGCGCGCTTCGCCGTAAACAGGGCCGCCGGAGCCATCGACAATAAGCACGCGCTTGCCGTAGGCGGCGAGCTCGCCCATCACTTTGTCGAGCAACCTGCTGCGTCGCTTCGTGCGCCGCGTGCCGATCCACAGCACGTCAATATCCCGTTCCAGTCTCAGATCTCCTCTATGGGAATTGTCGAGCAGCCCCCATTGTGCGTAGCGCGCCGGAATTCCTGCGCGATTGTAATAATCGGCGTAGACTTTGGAATATTCGACGAGCAACCCCATCAATCCTGCGTTGAGCGCGTGATGATAGATGCCGACATAGCGAAATTTATGAAAGCGCCGATTCACCCAGCGCAGCGGAGCCGTGTGGGCGAGGCGGCCTTGCAGGCCCTCGGCCTCCTGCCAGCGATCCAACCAGGCCAGCGTCCGTCCTACAGGCACGGTCACCCAGCCCGGCAAACGGATGTCCGGACAATCTTCGGTGCTCCAGTGCACCCAGAACGGGCGCTTCTGCGGCGGCGTCTTGGCGAGCTGCGCCGCCACGCGCTGAAGACGCCCCCACGGCGCATAGGTGAACAGAAAGTGGGCGCCCTCCAGCGCCTCGCTGGTGTAATGGGCGACAAACGGCCGATAGCCCAGCTCTGTCAGCGCCCTGGTCACGGTCTGCGCCAGGTCATCGACGTCATCATACCAATGCAGGACGGCAACGCGTCGATTTTCTTCCATTAGCATCGATCTCCTTTGTGCACGGCAGCAGGCGCCAGCAGAGCTGTCGTTTTGACTCTCATTTTACATAGGCTGACGAAGATTTTGGCTTGCGATTCGCTGACAGTCTCACATTCTCTCTGGAGAGCGACAACCGATGCAAGCTCAAATTGGAAGAAAATTTACCAAATGGGTCTCGCTCGCCAGTGTAGCCTTTTCCAAAATCCAAGAGGGCCTATCTTGGCGAGCCACAACGGAGACGGATCTGTGTGAGAGGTGACGCCATGGCGCTAGACAGAAACAGAGAACAATGGAACGACCTGGGAAGTCTCGACCCATTCTGGGCGATGACAGGAACCAATCGCTTCAATCGGTGGGACATCGAGGCGTTCCTCGAAACCGGCGATCGACAGGTCGCCGAAACCCTCTCGCATGCGGCAGCGCTTCGCCATCCATCCTCCAAGGAACGCGTGCTCGATTTCGGCTGCGGCGTAGGACGGCTGGCGCGCGGTTTCCCGGCGCACTTTCGCCACTATTTAGGGCTCGACATCGCCGACGCGTTGATCGAGAAAGCGCAGGAAATTCACCAGGATTTGCCCGACGCCCAATTTGCACAGGGCAGCGTGGAGGCGTTGGCCGCGCTGCCGAACGACGCCTTCGACCTGGTGCACAGTTGGGGCGTTTTGCAACACATCCCCGATCGCTGCGTCGTTCGTTGCATTGTGCAGGAATTCGTCCGCGTGCTGCGCAAAGAGGGGCTGATTGTGTTCAGCGCGCTCCATGACATCAAAACGCCTTATCGCCTTCAGCCTCGTCGTCGGCTCTACGCCTTGCTGAAGGCGCTGGGAATCTCTGAGGCGACGCTTTACTATCGACTCAAGCTCTATCCCCAGGAGGTTCACTTCATCCCAGAGCAGGAGATTGTGCGCTGTCTGGAGAAGGTGGGCGCGCAGGTGCTGAAGATCATGGCGGCGGCGCCCGACGAACCCCATCAGGTGCGCGTGTATTACGCGACGAAGTGAAGTCCAGCGCCTGGCTAGTTCGCCTGCCGACGGCGCAGGCCCAGCACCAACTCAAACTCTGGCCTGCCGACCACCCCCAGAGCGAGTAACAGACCCAAATAGATCACTGCGCCGATCAGAACGTCGAGCGGGAGATAGAGCGCGCGCATCAGATAGACGACCACGCCCATCGTCGCCGCCGCCAAAACCGGTCGCCAGAGGGCGTAGCTCCAGTTTACATGGCGCAGCCTGGCGCGCAGCACCCATGCGTACTGAGAGAGCAGCACCGCCTCCGTCAGCACCGTCAGCAGCGCCGCCGCCGTCACGCCATAGATTGGAATCAGCAGCGCGTTCAAAGCCACATTGATAGTGGTGCTGACGGTGATCGCCCAGGCCACGCGACGCTCCGCTCCACTCACCACGATTACATATCCCAAGAACTCGGTGACGAACATGAATGGCGCCACCCAGATCAGGATCGACAGCGGCAGCACCGCCCCTGCGTATTTGCCGCCGTAGAGAAAGCCGATGATCTCCGGCGCCAGCGCCCAGCCGCCGAAGGCAATGGGCAGGGCAATCATGAGCAGATAGCGCAACATGCGTTCGTGGATGGCGGGCAAAGTCTCCGGATGCGTCACCGACTGGCGCGCAAGCGAAGGATAGAGGGCGGTGTTGACTACATTCGAGATCACCAGCACCGAAAAGATGAGGTTATACGCTGAGTTGTAATAGCCGGTCACGACGTCGCCGGCGTAAATGTTGAGCAGAATGGTGTCGAACTTGTAGGACAGCCCCAACGTGAAGCCGATGATGCCAAAGGGAATGCTGGCGCGCAGCAACGGCAGCCACCAGGAAGGGATCGGCATCGCCGGCCGCACGCCCAGTCGTCGCACCCCCTGCCAGCAGAGAATCGTCATCAATAGGATGCCGGCCAGGTTGGCGAAGATCAGCCCGTAGTAGCCGGTGGCGAAGAGCAGCGCCAGCGTCCCCAGCGCGACGAACGTGAGCTGATGCGCCACCTGCGCGCCCGCAGCGATGTCGATGCGTTCATGGCCGGCCAGGATCGCCTCGGCGGCGCCTTGCGCGCTGTAGATAACCAGCCCAATGGTGCCCAGCGCGACGCCAATGATCATCTCCATCGGCCGGCCGGTCAGCCAGGCAGTCGAGATGATGGCGACGGCGGCGCCCAGCGACAACAGAAAGCGCAACGCCAGCACGCTGCCGAAGAGCTTCTCGATCTCTTCTTTGCCGTCTGGCCGATCGCGCAGCCGCGCCACTTGACGCACCGTGTAGGGGCTGAGGCCCAAATCGGCGAAGAAGACGAAGACGGCGCCAAAGGCGAGCACCGCCGCATACTGACCGTAGACTTCAGCGCCCAGGCGGCGAATGACGAGCACCGTGAAAATAAACGAAACCACCTTGATGGTCATGTGCGCCGCCATGCCGAAGGCGGAATTACGCGCAACGATTCGGGAAAATCTAGATAGCGTGGGGCGCTCTGTGGCCGACGATTCGGGCAGTCTCATAGATGCTCAACAATTGGTGCATTTCCTCTTCGATAGTGCGAATAGAACGCATGCGCGCTCCTTGTTGCAACCGGGTCCTGAGTGCAGGCTCATCCAGAATGCGCTGCAAGACTCTGGCCAGATCGGCGGCGTCGCCCATGCGAAAATGCAGGCCGTCCTCGCCATGGTTGACCAGCTCCGCCATGCCTCCCCGATCGGCGGTGACGACGGGCGCATGCGCTGCGTACGCCTCCAGGATAGCCAAAGGACAATTCTCGTACCAGATGGAGGGAACCACCACAAAGTCCAGGGCGTCCAAAATCTCGGGCAGCCTGTCGTTGCTGAAGCGACCATGAAAGACAACGCGCGGATCCTCTCCCGCTTTCTGTTGCAGCGAGGTCACATAGGCTGGGTTTCCTCCGTCGCCCCCCCAGATGTGCAGTTCGATTTTCTGTTCTCGCTCGCGCAGAGATTGAAACGCTTCGACCAAAAGATGCACGCCTTTGTGAGGGGCGACCTGGCCCACATATCCGAAGCGCACCACAGGGCCAGCGCCTCGCTCTGTGCGGCTGCGAAATCGTTCAACGTCGATGCCGGTGCGGCAGAAGACAAGACGCTCGGGGTCGACGCGCTCCGCAAAAAGGCTGGCCATAAATTGCGACAGCGCCACCACCTGCGCCACGGCGTCCAGCGCCGCCTGCAGCCGCTTGCGACGCAGCGCCATCCGCTCGCCGTCTGCGGGCCAGGGCAGCTTCGCCGCCATGGTGCGCACTTTCGGCCACCGCCCCAGTCGTTGATACGGTTCGTAACTCCATAGACGGCAACGCGCACATTCCAGCGGGTTTTGCGGCGGCGCAGCACAGAGTCCGCCGTCGCTGCGCTGCAATGTATGTTGTGGGCACAGATACCAGTAGTCGTGGAGCGTCAAGACAACCGGCACGCCTGTGCGCTGCGCAGCAAAGATCGGCGCCGCGCCGATCAGATAGCCGGCCTGAAAATGCGCTAAGTCGGGACGTTGACGCTGAAAGTAGCGTTCAAACCATTCGCCGAGCAGAGGGTTGTCGAATTCCCACAATTCACGCTGCGGCGCCTTGAGCAAATTGAAGCTGAGCCGCCAGACCGGAATCCCCTGGTGGTGGTCGTGCGTCGCCTCGAGTTTCGTCGCGTCTCCGCTCTCAATGTCTTCAATGGCGACGACTTCCACCTCGTGGCCGTGCGCCTGAAGCCATTTCGCCAGCCGATAGGTGTACAGCTCGGCGCCCGCAGAGTAGCGTGGCGGGAAATGATGCACAGGCAGAACAATTTTCATGTGCATACTCTACCACATGAACGCCTCGAAAGCGCTTACACGCGCCTGACAAAATCTCCGAGATGAGATGGCTCGAACACAGGGTTTTGGTAATGACCAGCTGTAGCGCAGCCTTGATTCATCCAAAGCCTGAGGGTGGTATGCCAGAAGCTGCGGCTTGCAGCCGCAGCTACGGTGAATCCAGAGAATCTACGATGCTCCTCTTCTCCCCCTCTCCCAGCCTTGGGAGAGGGGGCCGGGGGGTGAGGGCTTTCCCCCAGCTTTTGGGATTGAGCAAATCGGCGGCGATGATGGAAGGTGCGGCCCGTAACCGTGCGTTCTCGATAGACCGCAAGGTTTTGGGTGATTCAAGAAAATACAGCTACGAGTTGCGCCTCTCCGGCCATGTCATGAACCACGAAGCCACAAAGACGCAAAGCATAAAACCTACACAGGCTGCAATGTGAAGACTGTGATCTCCGGCGGGCAGTTGAGCCGGTATGGGATCGGCCAGCAGCCCAACCCCCGGTTGGTGTAGACGTAGCGCTCGCCGATGCGACGCAGTCCAATCGGATAGCGCTGGCCGTACTCGGGCACGATAGGCGCATAGGTGTAGAGACCGTCTGGCCCCGGTGTCAGCCGCGGCAGCCGCACCTGCCCGCCGTGCGTGTGTCCGCTGAACTGCGCCGCCACCGGCGCCTCGCGACGCAAGACATTGTCGAAATAATCGGGAGAGTGGGACATAAGCAGAATGACGGCGCGCGCCGGCGCATTGCGCAGCGCGGCGCCCAAATCGGGGCGCCCACCCCAGAGATCCTCGACGCCCGCCAACCACAGCCCATCCTCCACCGCGACGCCCTCGTTGCGCAAGAGCCGCACGCCCGCCTCGCGCAACATGCGCGCCACCGGCTCAAGCCCACCCCAATGGTCATGATTGCCGGCGGCGGCGACCATCGGAACCTCGACCAACCGCAGCGGCTCGATCAGGGAAAAGAGCGCCTCTTCGCGGCGACGCAAACGCAGCGTCCGGTCCCGCTCCCGCACGGTGGCGAAGTCGCCGGTCAACATCAACAAATCGACGCCCAGTCGATTGACGCGTTGAAAGGCTTCAGCCGCCTGCTCTGGGGTGAAATATTCGCCGACGTGGACATCCGAAATCTGGGCGATGCGCTTGCCCGCCAGACGCTCCGGCAGGTGCGCAAGGGTCAGCGTGATCTCGTCGATCTGAATGCGCGCCGGCTCGACAAAGCGCGCATAGCCCGTTCCCAGCATGCCCGTGCTGAGCAGCCCGCCGATCATCCACATGAACGAGCGCCGTGAAATGAGCCGTGGACGAGCAAAGCTCTCGAAATCCCGCTCGTAGGCAAGCTCCAGATGCTTCTCCAACTCGTCCTGCGCCGCAGCCTTCGCCTCGCTCCAAATGCGCGCTTCGCGTCTCATCACGATTGAACCTCTTTTGCCGTGTTATTTTGCGTCATAACGTCGGAAGGCCAGATACACGTTCCACTCCGCCGCATCGTACAGCGGAAGGCCATCCCAGGCGGGATAGACAGAGACCGCCGCAAAGCCCGCTTGCTCCAGCATCGTCTTCATTTCCTCTACTGCATAGGTCTGGTCGCAAAGCAGAATTTCGTCGAGCTGTCCACTTTCCAGATGAAGGGTGTAGTAGCGCTCCATCGACAGCGCCGCCTCCTCGTCCCAGAAGCGTTCACCCAGGCTGAGGAAAGGCGCGTCGCCCCACAATCCTGTGTCGTCGGTGAACCACCACGTGCTGTGCGTCTTGTCCACCTTCTCCTGATCGAGCAGCTCGATGCATGCAACCCCGCCCGGCCGCAACGCCTCCGCCATTCGACGCAAAAGCGACGCCGCCTCTTCCCGCGGAAAGACGGCGAGTTGGCCGTACAGAAAAAGCGCAGCGTCAAACGCGCCGGGCTCAAGTGCAACTGAGCGCACGTCGCTCTCGATGAAGGTGCATCGTTCGGCTACGCCCTGGCGGGCGGCAAGCTCGCGCGCATAGCGAATCGAGGCCGGCGCAAAATCGACGCCCGTCACGCAACAGCCCCGTTCGGCCAGAGGGACGGCGTAGAGTCCGGGGCCGCAGGTCAGGTCGAGCACGCGACTGCCTGGAGCCAGCGCCAGCCGCTGCCAGAGCCACTCGATCTGCAGGCTGCGCTCGGCGCTGTTGCGCGAGGCTGCGCCATGCGATTCATCCAGGTGCTCCCGGAGCATGCGCTCTGAGAAGGCCGGGTCGTTCCAGGGCAGATTGCCGCCGCCGTCCCATGCGGTCGGTCGCTCCGGTCGGCGATAGATGCGCCAGAGCGCCTCGACCAGACGCCGGGCCGTCTCTGAGGAAGAAAGGCTGAAAGGATGAGAGAGTTTTGGCAGTGTCTGCGTCATTTCATCATTATATACATTCCGCACATTCCGCCGATTGCCGGTGGGAGCGCGGTGCGCTGAAGAAAAAGTACATCAAAGGCGCGGGGTTTTCCATAAAAGCCTCTGCGCGCTCTCGTCCCGGCGACGAAATTTCATCATACAGGAACCGATTGTAATTCATTCAAAGAAGGGAAATATTGTAGGCGCTGCTCGTAGCAGCGCTTCCTTAAACCGCCCCAAAGCTTGCGCTCCATCGGGACGTGCGGCTGCGAGCCGCACCTACGGGAAAACGGCGTTGCGATCCATCGAGGATGTGCGGCTGCGAGCCGCACCTACGGGAAAACGGCGTTGTTGCATAGGCGCGGCTCGTAGCAGCGCTTCCTTGAATTGCTGCATGAGTGGGATGTCACACCCGAAACGGTGACCTGCGGAAGCCAGCGTCAGGGGTCAATGCGGGACGGCGCTCCATACAAATCTGCAAAAACTTCAGGCGAAGGAGGGGGCGCAAGGCGCAGCTCTCCTGCCGGAAGATCGGCTTCGGTCAGATTCAGGTTGCGATTCACCCACTGCGCAGCGATGGAGAGCAGAATCAGGGCGACCAGTAAAATGATCAGCTCAATGTCAACGGTGCGTCTTCGCCTGTTCATCTGAGTGTTCCGATTCACAATCGTTTCAGCCATCTTCGCCTCTTCAGTGTATAACCCGAGCGTTGATCGAACGTTGACGCCTACAAGGTGATAGATGGCGTATAATGCACAGAATGAACGCTGCGGACGGGATCGCCGTTCCATTCCGCGGATTGTCGTCTCATCGTCTACCAGAAAGGCGTACTGTATGGCGCGCATCCTTATTTTTTATTCCCCGTTCGGGTCGGGCCACCTGAGCGCATCGAAGTCATTGGCTGCTGCGTTTCGTCATCTGGACCCGCAGCATATCGTGGTGGTGGAGGATATTTTCGAGCATATCGCCCAGCCGCTGCGCAGCGCCGTCTCGACGCTGTACGAACGGTTGAGCGAGCGGGCGCCGCTGCTCTATGAAATTTACTACGAATCGACCGACGTCGATGAGCTTTCCTTCGCCATGACCTCTAACATGCTCACCGACGCCCTCTACACCCCATTCCTGCACGGACTGGCGAAATTTATTGAGCGCACCAAACCCGACGCCATCGTCTGCACTCAACAGTTTCCGCTGGCGGCGGTGAGCTTTCTTAAGCAACAAGGGCGCATTCGCCAACCGATCTTCGTCGTCGTCACCGACTACATGGTTCACGCCTCCTGGATTGCGCCCGAGGTGGAGGGATACTTCGTCGCCCATCCGCAGACCGGATACGTGTTGCAGCGCCGCGGGGTTCCCGCCGAGCGAGTTCACGTGACAGGCATTCCCGTCCGCCTGGAGATGTTGACACCTAAAACGCCGGAGGAGATGCGCAGAGCGCGCGATCTGCCGTTGGACCGTCCTGTGATCGCCATCTTCGGCGGCGGGATCGAACCGAAACGAGTGCGGCTGCTCCTTGAGCGCATGTTGGAAGAGGCGGACAAGCCATCCTGCGCCGTGGTGGTGGCCGGCCGCAACCGGGAGCTGGCGGCCTCGTTGGAAGATCTGCAAAGCGGACCGCAGATGGAGCTGCGCAAGGTGGGGTTGATCGATTACGTCGACGATCTGATCGTGGCGAGCGACGTGGTGATCAGCAAGTCCGGGGGACTGATCGTCAGCGAGGTGTTGGCGCGCAACACGCCGATGATCATAATTGACCCTATTCCTGGTCAAGAAGAATGGAACGCCGATTTCGTCGTGGCGGCCGGCGCAGGCATGCAGTTGCGCATGCCGGAAATCGTACCTACGGCCACACTTTCGTTGCTGGATGAGCCAGAGCGTCTGCGACAGATGGCGATGCAAGCCGCCAAGATGGGACGGCCGCGAGCGGCGCTCGATATCGCCGAGATCATTCTGAACCGCATCGCGTCATGAAAGCGTGGTGAAAGTGCAAGCTGCTCTCCAGCGCCGTAAATGCAGCTATCCGGTCTGGGTGAGCCCTCCCCGAGAGGACGTCGCAGCAGGCTGCGGCCCCGAGGTCAACGCCATGGCTCGCTCCCAGGAATCTCGCTCCACGCCGAACGTTTCCCCGCGGAAGCGATGGTCGTTCTTGCGGATGAATTCGGCCAGCTCCGCATGCAACGTCTCCCAGATCGCAAGTTGCGTCTCAATCAGGGGACGTCGCAGCGCAGGCTGGGAGGTCGCAGCAAGCAGCGCGCCAAAATGGGCGAGACAGAGCCCCGAAGACGCCCGATAATGGCTCAGAAAATCCTCCGAGCGTTTCATGGCGGCAAGCACCGTGGCGCACAGGTGGCCTTCAATTTCAGCGGCGTTCACACAGACCGGACACGGCTGTTGCGGCTGAAGCGTCCGCACGACGCGGTCCTCATCGCCAGGGTTTCCTCCCCAGAACGACTTCATCTGCTTCCAGAACGAACGCTTTTCGGCGACGGCGGCCGTCCGGACGGCGTTCGCCACTGCGTCCACCACGTCTTTGTAGATAATGGCGGCGCTGAGCGCAGCGCCTGGCCGCACAAGCAGCCAGGCGTGATCTCGGCAAAACCCTCTCGCTGCGCTCACCTCGCGCCGCAGCCTCGGATCGTTGACGCTCTCCCATAGAAAGGCGTCCAGATATCGCTCGGCGGCGCGCTGCTGAAGCTTGCAGAAGGCGCAGCCGGGCGTCGCCATCGCCTCGACGATGTCGTCGTAGTAGGGAATGTATTTCGCCGGTCTGGACATCTTCTGCTCTGCCTACACTTCGATCACGATCGGCAGGATCATCGGCCTGCGCCCGATCTCTCGCGCAGCGAAAGCGCCGAGCGCATCCTTGATCTTGTTCTCCAGCACCGCGATCGGCGCCTTTTTCTTAAGCACTTTGGAGACGGCTTCTTCCGCGCGGCGAATCAGATCCTCCTGCTCTCGCATATACACAAAGCCGCGGCTGACAATTTCTGGGCCGTAAATGATCTCGCCGTCGAACTCGTCGATGGCGACGATGCAGACAATAAAACCTTCCTGGCTCAACTGACGGCGATCGCGCAGGACAACGTTGCCGATGTCGCCCACGCCCAGGCCGTCGACGTACACATGGCCGGCCTCCAGCTTCTCTCCGCGCCGCGCCTCGATCTCGCCGGAATCGGAAAAATCGCCGAACTCGACGGTTTCCCCGTCTTCGATGACAAAAATGTGATCCTTGGGCAATCCCCAGCGTTCGGCCAGACGCGCATGCAGAACGAGGTGTCGATACTCGCCGTGCACCGGGATGAAGTATTTGGGTCGCGTCAGGTCCAACATATGCCAGTAGTCATCCTGGCCGCCGTGACCGCTGACGTGCACGTTGCCCAGCTCATGATAGAGCACATTGACGCCCTGGCGGAAGAGGTTGTCCACCGTGCGGTTGAACAATTCTTCGTTGCCCGGGATGGGCACAGCGCTGAGGATCACCGTGTCGCCCTCGCGCAGCGTGAGCTGGCGATGCTCCCCCATGCTCATGCGCACCATGGCGCTGGTCGGCTCGCCCTGGCTGCCCGTGGCGACGATGGCGACCTCCCGGCCCGGAAGCGACTCCATCTCGCCGGCCGTGAGGAGATCGTCCTCCTTGATGTCCAGGTAGCCGAGCTTGATAGCGATGCGCACGTTGTTAACCATGCTGCGCCCCACCACGCCCAGACGCCGCCCGTGTCGGCGCGCCACGTTGATCATCTGCTGCACTCGCCCCAGGTTGGAGGCGAAGGTGGCCATCAGCACGCGACCCTCCGCCTGGCTCATCACCTCCTCCAGCATTTGCTCCACAGTCGCCTCGCTGGCGGTGGAGCCTTTGCGCTCGGCGTTGGTGCTGTCCGCCAGCAGAAGCAGGACGCCCTCATCGCCCCATTTTTTCAGCTTATGCTCCTCGGTGGGGCGACCGTCCGCCGGCGTTGGGTCAAAGCGATAGTCGCTGGTGGCAATGACGCGACCGGCCGGCGTCTTCACGGCAACGCCGACGCTGTCGGGAAAGCTGTGGGTCGTATGGAAAAATTCCACCGTGAACGGCGACAGATCCAGGACATCATCCGCCGTGATCGTGTGTAGGTCCACCTCGTTGATCAGCTTCTGCTCGCGGAGCTTCACCTCCAACAGGCCCTGCGTCAGCGCCGTGGCGTAGACCGGCGCACGCAATCCCTGTTCAATGAAATAAGGCAGCGCGCCGATGTGATCCTCATGTCCGTGCGTCAGCACGATGCCGCGCACCTTGTCCATGCGCTCCATCACATAGGAGGCGTCGGGAATCACGATGTCGATGCCGTGCATTTCGCTGGTGGGAAACATCAGGCCGGCGTCGATGATCAGCAGACTCCCGTCGGACTCCAGCACCATCATGTTCTTGCCGATCTCGCCTAGCCCTCCCAGGGGGACGACGCGCAACAGGGGTGCAGCCTGCGCGGCTGCAGTGGACTCTTGTATCAATTCCTGTGTTGTCATGTTGTTCTCAAAGGCTCCTTATCCTCTGATGATGTGGAAAAAATTCTCTCAACCTAATACGAAACAGGCTCTCAGCACGCGAGCCTGTGTGCGTCAAATCCATTCGAGCGACGGCTCAGCATTTCCCCTCGCTCAGCATTTTCCATCGCCGATTGCGTCAATTTGCAGCGTTTCTGGCGACACCGTCTCGCCGCGCTGCGCCGCTGCGCGCACGCGCTCGACCAGCGCCGGCAAGCGAGCCATGTCCTGCTCGAAGGCGACCCGCCACTGTGGGTTGCGCAACGCTGCAGCCGGGTGAAACATCGCCACGACCACGCGCCCATCTTCAGTCACGCGTGTGCGACCATGAAGCCGCGTAATGGAGCCTTCCGGGAACCAGCGCCGCATGCTGAGACGTCCAAGGGTCACAATGATGCGCGGACGAATGATTTCAATCTGGCGCAGGAGATACCCTTCACATGCGGCCAGCTCATCGGGCAGGGGATCGCGGTTGCCGGGCGGGCGACACTTGACGATGTTGGTGATGTACACCTCGCTGCGCGCCACGCCGCACCGGGCGAGCACTTCGGTCAAATATTGACCACTGCGCCCTACGAAGGGGCGACCCGATCGGTCTTCCTCAGCGCCGGGCGCCTCGCCGATAAACAGAACCGTGGCGTTGAGGTTGCCTTCGCCCGGAACGGCGTGCGTGCGCCCTTGCGCCAACAAACAACGCTGACAGGTCGCAACTTCCTCCTCAAGACGGCGCAACGCCCGCAGGCGCTCATTTTCTTTCGATGCGTTCCCAGGCGTTGTCACCGCAGACATAAAGATTTCCTTTCGCTGCCCTGCATCGATTGCGGCTCCGTGCGCCTGGTGAACGACTTGAACATATCAACCGACGATTATACCATCACCCTGCAATAAGAACAGAATGAAATCGAGACGAAGTTACATTTTTTTTACAATGACCCCGCTTTGCCCTTACACTTTTTTGTAAGAATTGAGGAGAAAGGAAGCGTGCATGACCGTCACCGTTCTGGTCGTCGACGATGAGTCGAACATCGTTGAGTTGAATCGCATGTATCTGGAAAACGCCGGCTATCGGGTCATCACGGCGCGCACCGGCGCCGAAGCGCTGGCGCGCATCGAAAACGACCATCCAGACCTGGTGGTGCTCGACCTGATGTTGCCCGGAACCGACGGCTGGACCGTCTGTCGCGAAGTGCGCCGCAAGAGCCAGATTCCCATCATCATGCTGACGGCGCGCACCGAGGACATCGACCGCATCCTGGGGCTGGAGTTGGGGGCAGACGATTATGTCACCAAACCGTACAACCCGCGCGAGCTGGTGGCGCGCGTGCGCGCAGTCCTGCGCCGCACTCACCCCTCCAACGAAGCAGAGGAAGCCGCTGCGCCGCTGCGCCTCGGCAACGTCACGTTGGACCCGGCGCGACGCACCGTCCTGGTCAACGATGAGCCGGTCAACCTGCGCACCAAAGAATTCGATCTGCTGCACTACCTGATGGAAAATCCCGGCATTGTGCTGACGCGGGAGCGCCTGCTCAGCCATGTGTGGGGATATGACTACGCCGGCGAGACGCGCACCGTCGACGTCCATATCGCCGCCTTGCGTCGCGAGCTGCGCAACAGCAACGTGTCGCTCGAAACCGTGTGGGGCGTCGGCTACAAAATTGTCGGGCCATCTTCTGGAGAGGACAAAGAACCTCGCGCCGTCGAGGAAGCAGACGACGAGGTGGAAAAGAGGTGAACCGTTTGTTCAACACGTTGCAGAAACGCCTCTTTCTCACACACATGCTGGTGGCGCTGGCCGTGCTCCTGCTGGCGTCATTGATTTTGCTTGCGCTGCAGGCGCCGCTGCGCACAGAGGCCATGTTGCGCCGCATGAGCGAGGGGCTGCAACCCACCGTCACGCTGGCGCGCAACAATTTCGCCACGCTGCTGCTCACCGGCGACAGCGAAGCGGAGGAGCGTTTCTTCAACTACCTCCGCAGCCAGGCCGCCGCCCAGGATGTGCGCATTCTGCTCGTCGTGGAGCCTGAGGGAACCATTGTCTTCGACTCTGAGGAGCGCCTGCAAGGAGAACGCTGGCAGCCTGCAGAAGCGCAGGCCTTTGAACCGCCCCTGCGACGCATGCGCGGCGCTGCGATGAATTTCTCCGGCCAGGTCACCCGCGGCGTGGTCGCACTCGAGAACGCAAACTGGCATTATGTCTCGACGCTGCTCTTGCCCGTGCGCAGGAACGATCTCATGCTGGTGATGTTGAAGCAGCAGCCGCCTCCCTTGCGCGCCCTCGTGGAACCGATCACGGAGCTCCCGCAGGGATTGTTGGTGGGCGGGCTGTTGACCCTGGCCGCCGCCATCTTTCTGCTCAGCCGGTGGACGGCGAGCGCGGTCACGCGCGGCCTGGCGCCGTTGATGGCCGGCACACGCGCCCTGGCCGATGGCGACCTGAGTTATCGCGTCGACGTCAGCCGCGTCTCGCTGGCCGAGGTGCACGCGCTGGCGACCAGCTTCAACCAGATGGCCGACCGGGTTCAACAGACGCAGCAGGCGCAGCGCGACTTCGTCGCCAACGTCAGCCACGACCTCAAGACGCCGCTCACGAGCATCCTGGGCTACAGCCAGGCGCTGCTAGATGGCGCAGCCGCCACGCCCGAGGCGCAGCAACGCGCCGCACTTGTCATTCACCAGGAGGCGCAGCGACTCGGCCATCTGGTGGAAGAAGTGATCGACCTGGCGCGCTTGGAGGGCGGTCAGCTCCACCTTCATTGGCAATCCGTCGATCCGAACGAAATCGGCGCAGAGATGGTGGAAAGTTTTCGACCACAGGCTGAAGTTGCGCAGATCGCGCTGGAGTGGAAGCCCTCGCCTTCCTGCCCTCCAATCACGGCGGACGCGTCGCGATTGCGCCGTGCGCTGGCGAACCTGCTCGACAACGCCATCAAACACACTCCCGCCGGTGGACGCGTCCTGCTCGCCGTGGAGCACCTGGCAAACTCCCGAGAGGTGCAGTTCAGCGTCCGAGACAACGGCCCGGGCATCCCCGAGGCGGAGCGCGAACGCATCTGGGAGCGCTTTTATCGTCTCGACCGTGCGCGCACCGCCGGCGGTTCTGGGCTGGGCCTCGCCATTGTAAAAGAAATCGTCGAGGCGCACGGCGGGACGGTCGGCGTGGAGAATCTCGACGACGGCTCGCGTTTCTGGATTCGACTTCCTTGCAGCGAGATGAAGGCCTCGTCTACGCAAGAAGGCAAAGCGCAAAGAACATAACCTGAAGAACTTCTCGCTTTTTCGTCGTCTCTCGCCTTCGCCTTTTTGAGCGTCTATGCTATACTGCCCTCAACCACGATGAAAGGTCGGCCTTGCCACCCAAACCTTCTCATCGGACGAACAAACCAAACGACGCATCCAAGAGAATCAATTCACAGAGCCAATCATGCCTCTTCTGCAGAGTGCGACCAACCCTGAAAAGAGCGCCGCCTTGCAGAGTTTTGCATTCGTATGCACTCAGCAGCGCCGGACGGCGCCAAGTGACTCAAAAAAGCGGAGGACGTTGTGCGGGTAAGCTGTCTTCAAGAGCATCTGGCCAAAGGGCTTTCGATCGTCGGACGCGCAGTCTCCTCGCGCTCCACGATGCCGGTGTTGGGCAACATCTTGATCGAAGCGAACGACAACCAGCTTCGCCTGGCTGCCACCAACCTGGAAATCGGCGTAATCTGCTGGATCGACGCCAAAGTCGAAGACGCCGGGTCGATCACGGTGCCGGCGCGGCTGCTCACCGAATTCGTCAATAGCCTGCCGCCGGAGCGCATCGACATGGAGCTCGCCGTGCGCACGCAGACGCTCCATCTGCGCTGCGCCTCGATCGAGGCGAACCTGAAGGGCATCGACGCCGCCAGCTTCCCCATCATTCCCACGTTCGAGACGATCACCGCCAACGCCGACATGGAAGCGCTGCAGATTGAGCTTGGCTCGGCCGGCCTGCGCAAGATGATCGATCAGGTCGTCTTTGCAGCGTCGACGGACGAAAGCCGGCCCACGCTCACCGGCGTCGAAGTGACCTTCAAAGAGGGTCGGCTCACGATGGCGGCCACCGACGGCTATCGCCTCAGCGTGCGCAGCGCCGCCGTCGAGGGCAGGCTGCCCGCCGCGCCGGTCACCGTGATCGTGCCTGCACGCAGCCTGAGCGAGCTGGCGCGCATCAGCGCCGACGCCGACGAGTCGCGGCCGGTGCAGGTCTTCGTGACGCAAGAGCGCAACCAGATTCTTTTCCAGATTTGGGGCAAGAGCGGCGAAAGCAAAGGCGGCACCTTCCAACGCGTTGAATTGGTCAGCCAGCTGATCGACGCCAGATTTCCCGACTACCGCGCCATCATTCCCAAAACCTACAACACGCGCACGGTTGTAGACACCGCCGCCCTGCTCAAGGCGGTGCGCGTGGCCTACCTCTTTGCGCGCGACAACGCCAACATCGTGCGCATCAAAATCCGGCCCGCCAACGGCGTCAATCCTGGCCACGTCAGCCTGGCGGCCACCAGCGCCGAGATGGGCGACAGCGTCAACGAACTCGACGCCATGGTGGAAGGCGAGGACCTGGAAATTTCCTTCAACGCCAAATACCTGATCGACGTGCTCAGCCAGATCGAAGAGCCGCAGGTCGTGATCGAGACGACGCAGCCGACCCGACCGGGCATGATTCGACCGCTCGGCATCGGCGAGGACGAGTTCCTCCATGTCGTGATGCCGATGCATCCGACGCGGTGACGCCGCGCAGCGTCAATCGCAAAGAGAACGCAAAACCTGTCGATGCGGCGAGCCCCAGAAATTGCCCGTTGTCGGCTATTCCATCGGCGGCGTCTTCAACACCATGCCGACGCGCAGGGCGTCCGGCGATGGGAGAACGTCGCGGTTCGCCTCGAAGAGCGCCTGCACGCGAGCAGGCGTCCCATATAACTTCATCGAGATGCCCCATAAGGTGTCGCCCTCCTGGACGGTGTAGGTGGCGGGAGGGCGCACCCGCACATTGACCGCCGAAACCTCCTCCACCGTCGGCAGACGCTCCAACAGCGCCACGAGCGCCTCGCGCTCTTCAAAGCTGGACACCGTTCCCTCCAGAACCAATCGACCGCCCTCCAGCCGGCCGGTGACCGTTTCCGCCAGTTCGGGACGCTGCGCCTCGATCAGGATCGTTTTCAAATCGAAGGCGGCGCCGGCGAGCAGCGCCTCTAGGCTGGCTGCAGCCAGCGGCTCCAGATTGACTTCCGCCAGGTTGGGGGAGACAAAGGGGGTGGGAGAATTTTCCGGCGCCGGCGTCTCTTGCGGCGTCTCCGGCGGTGCAACCTGCTGCGCAGGGGCGCCCTGTGCGCTGTCCACCCCGATGGACGCCTGCAGCGTCGGCGTCGGCTGAAATCCCAAGCGCGCCGCCCAATCCGGCGACGCTTGCCAGAGTCCCCAGCCGACGACGCCCACCGCCGCCAGCCCGACGATGAAGGCCGCCGTCCGCGTCCCCGAACGGCGCTGGACTGAATGTGACGTCGGGCGCACTTCGTCCATGCTCAACGGCAACAGCTCGTCGTCGGAAAGCGGCGATTCCTCCTCGGCGCGTGCGCCCGCAGCGACGCGCCGCCGCGCCTGGCTCGAGCGCAACAGCCACTCCGCTTCCCCTCGCAACACGTCATCGACCGGAATGGCGGCGACGTGACGCCGCATTTCGTCCAGCCGCCCCATGCGCTTGCAAAGGATCGCCCCAAGCAGGTGCAGCTCAGACGTAGGCTGATACGCCAGCCCGCGCCGCACTTCATACAGGGCCGCCCCCACATCCCCTCGAGCAGAAAGTTCGGCTGCGCGCGTGTAGAAGTAGCGCGAGGCGCTGCGCACGTCGATCAGGCGGCGCAGGTTGGCGCCGCACAGGGCGCAACGATCGGCGTCCGGGCTGATTTCCACGGTGTGACCGCATTGAAAACAGGTAACCGCAAGCATGATGGACTCTTGCCTCTGGACTCTTGTATGGTTGCGATGTGTGCATCGATGATAGACCGCTGTTGCGCGCGAGGCCCTCATGCACCTGTCTGCTCATAATTCGGCCCTGGCGGAGAGCTCAAACCAGCGTTCCAAAGCCGCTTCTAGCCTCTGATCAAGTGCAGTCACCTGGATCGAGAGATCCCGGAGACGCGCGTAATTATCCCCGATCTGCGCGATTTCGTCCAACAGCGCGTTTTTTTGCGCCTCCAGCCCGGCGATCTCCTCCTCCAGCGCCTCCAGGTCGCGCGCCTCCTTCCAGGTCAGCCCTGTGCGCCGGGAAGTGCGTCTGGACGTCGCCGCGGCGCCTGCCATCTGCCTCGGACGAGATGCATGCTCCGCTCGCAAACGTGCGAATGTTTCATACGGCGTCGGATAGCGCGGCCCCAGCCGTCCTTCCTCCATGGCGATCAGAAAATCGACCGTGCGATCCAGAAAATAACGGTCATGACTGACGACGATGAGCGCGCCGTTGAAGTGATCGAGAAATTCCTCCAGCACCGTCAACGTTTCGACGTCAAGGTCATTGGTCGGTTCGTCGAGGAGCAGCACATTGGGCTGATGGATCAGCGTGCGCAAGAGATAAAGCCGCCGACGCTCACCGCCGCTCAGGCTGCCGATGCGCGCCTGGTGCATCGTGCGCGGGAAGAGGAACCATTCGAGCATGTGCGCTGCTTCAACCCGTTCGCCCGTTTTGGTGCGAATGAGCGGCGCTTCCTGTTCGATGAACTCAAGCAGGCGCAGATCGTCGCGCAGGTCGACGCTGCGCTGGTCATAGTAGCCGATGGCCGCCGTCTCGCCCCATTCGATGACGCCGGCGTCGGGAGTCAGTTTGCCCGCCAGCAGATCGAGCAACGTGCTTTTTCCCGCACCGTTTGGCCCCACGATGCCGATGCGGTCGCCGGCTTCGAGGCGGAGGTCGACGCCGTTCACGACGGGCGTCGCACCGAACCGTTTGACCAATCCGCGCGCGTCCAGCACCTTGCGCCCCAGCCGCCGCGACGCCAGTGCGATCGCCACGCGATCCTCGCCGCTGTCGTGCTGAATCTGCATCAGCTCCTCGACGCGCTGCTTGCGCGCCTTCTGCTTCGTGCCGCGCGCCATCGGTTGACGGCGCAGCCACTCCAGCTCGCGGCGCAGCAGATTGCGGCGTTTGGCTTCGGCTGCAGCCAGCCGCTCCTGGCGGGCGATGCGAGCCGCCAGATATTCGCTGTAGTTGCCCGGATAACTGACCAGCTGGCGGCGATCCAGCGCGACGATGCGGTTCACCACGCGGTCTAAAAAGTAGCGGTCGTGCGTCACCATCAGCAGCGCGCCCGGCGCAGCGACCAGATACTCCTCCAGCCAGGCGACGGCGTCGGCGTCGATGTGGTTGGTCGGCTCGTCGAGGATCAGCAGATCGGCGCGGTCGATCAGCGCCCTCGCCAGCGCCACGCGCTTGCGCTGACCGCCGCTGAGCGCGCCGACGCGCGCCGTGAAATCGGTCACGCCGAGCCGGGTCAGGATGGCGCGCGCATGGGCTTCGGCCACCCAGCCGTCGCACCGATCCATTTCGGCGCTCAGGCGATGCAGCGACTCCTGAAGCTGTAGGTCTTGCGGACGCTGTTCGAGCTGCGCCACAACCTGCTCGTATGCGCGCAGCAACTGCATTTGCGGAGAGCTGCTGCGGAAGACTGTCTCCAACACGGTCAGGCGATCATCAAGTTCAGGCTCCTGAGCAAGGTGCTCGATGCGCACGCCGCCCGGAGTCAGCACTTCGCCGCTGTCGGGCGCTTCGAGGCCGGCGGCGATCTTGAGCAGGGTGCTCTTCCCGCTGCCGTTGACGCCGATCAGCCCGATCCTGTCGCCTTCATTGACCAGCAAGCTGACCTCCTGGAAGAGCAGCCGCTCGCCGTATTGTTTGGAGATGCGATTCAACGTGAGCAGATTCATGGGGCGTCAGGAAGCAGTGGCTCGGAGCAGGCCGGAAAACGCCCACTTTCCGGGTGCGTGCTGCGCCAGATACAGCGGCACCGCGCGATCGAGGTCGTTGCGGATTTCGTCGGATTGTTCGCGCAGCCAAATGCCAAAATCGCTGCTGTAGGGTTGACCGGTCTCCGCGGTGAGCAGATGCAGCTCGCCGACGGCGCCGGTGGCCGCCAACATTCCGGACGCTTCATAGGCCGGGCGCAACACGCTGTGGTCATACGCCACGCGGCGAAAACAGGGCTCCCAGCGATGAACGCCGCGCTCCACCACGCCGTCGAGGAGCAGATACTGGGCGCGCGGGTCGCCGTTGTACGGCAACCCCACGCTGCCGCCGTTGAAGATCGTCCATCCGCCGGTGCGCCGCGCCATCGGGCGATGCGTGTGGGCGCACACCACCACCGCTTCGGCCACACCCCTGAGCAACGCAGCGATCGTCGCCTCGTTCATCTCCTGATAAAGCCCTAAGAACATATTCTCCGGCGTCCCATGGAAAAGTCGAATCGGCGGAAAGGGCTTGAAGTCGATGCGCCGCGCAGGAGGCAGCTGTCGCAACGTCTGCAGATGGCGCTCATGCAGCGTAGAGGCAGTCCACCAAAGCGAGCGATAGCGCTGACGGTCGGTGAAGGGCGGCGGGTTGTAAGGCGTGTGGATGCGCGCCGCCACCAGATCATGGTTGCCGATGACAGAAGGCCACCCCAGGTCGGCCAACAGATCCATCACCTCGTTGTTCCAGGGGCAGCGATTGACCAGATCGCCGCCCAGAAAGACCTGATCCGGCGCCTGACTGCGCAGATCGTGCAAGACGGCCTCCAGCGCGGGCAAATTGCCGTGAATATCGGCGAGAAAAGCCAGGCGTACGCGCTTCATCCTGTCGCCCCATTGTAGAGAGGATCATGCAGACGAACGAAATCACGGCGCCCGCTCTCCACGGCGTACCGCTCAAACGTCGCTTCCAGCCCATCGCGGTCGGGGTCCATGCCGCGTTCGTAAGCCCAGCGATAGAAGTAGATGATCTCCGGCGCCGCCGTCACCACTTCCCAGTAAAAGAGCGTCGAGAACACACCGCCCGCCGCCAACATGCCGGAGGTCTTGAACGCATCGAGGACAGGACGCCGGTCGTAGGCGACGTCGAAATGGCGCGCGCGCCAGCCGCCGGGCGCATCGGCGTCGTGCGCCGCTTCCAACACGGCGAACTGGGCTGTGGGTCGTTGATTCAAGGGCAGGCCGACGCTGCCCGGGTTGATCACATGCCAGGTGCGCGGGGCGGCGGGCATCTGCATGTCGCCGTGCGGATGGGCGCTCAATTCGCCGTTCAGCGTAGGCTGCCAACGCACATGGCGGTCGATCTGAACGTGGGTGTGCGCCGTCACGAACGTCTGCTCACGCACTTCTCCCAACGCAACGGCGATCTCTTCGTCGGACTGGGCAGGGTGAAGGCCGACTTTGTTGCGGCCGGGAAGCCCATGCGTGATGCGGATGGGTTGCGTGCCGGGCAGATAGAGCGTGCGTTCGTCCGGCAGCATGGCGAGATAGGCGATCTGTTCGGGTCGCATGCGCGCCGCCAACCAGTGAAGCTGCCCCCAACGCGTGGGGTCCTCGCTGCCGGGAATTGCGCGCGGGGTGCCCAGGTCGAGCAGATAGAACTCGTGGTTGCCGCGCAGCACCACCCAGTCCAACGAGCAAATACAGTCCACAACCTCGACGCTGAACGGCGCCCCGTTGATTAAATCACCGTTGACCACGACGTAGTCCGGCTGAATCTGCTCCAGCGCTGCGAGCACAGCCTCCAACGCGGGTAGATTGCCGTGGATGTCGGCCAGAATTGCTAACCTCATCGGAGAAATTTTCGTCTTCCGATCCGAAAAATAAAATCAACACGCAACGCCGTTTTCCCGTAGGTGCGGCTCCCAGCCGCACATCCTCGACGAATCACAAGATTTTGGGCCATTCAAGGAAGCGCAGCTACGAGCTGCGCCCACGTCACAACGGCGGTTCTTCGGTAGATAGATGCGGCTCCCAGCTGCACATCCTCGACGGATCGCAACGCCGTTTTCCCGTAGGTGCGGCTCTCAGCCGCACATCCTCGACGAATCACAAGATTTTGGGCCATTCAAGGAAGCGCAGCTACGAGCTGCGCCTACGTCACAACGGCGGTTTGCAATCTTACACCTTCTACGTTTACACGCTCTCGCCTTTCAAAATGCTGCGTGCGATCACCATGCGTTGAATTTCGCTGGTGCCTTCGCCGATCGACATCAGCCGCGTGTCTCGATACATGCGCTCGACCTCATACTCGCGGCTGTAGCCATAGCCGCCGTGAATCTGGATGGCGTTGCGACAGATGCGCTCGCTGACTTCGGTGGCGAACAGCTTCGCCATGCCGGCCGCCGTGGCGAAAGGCCGCCCTTGATCCTTAAGCCATGCGGCGTGATAGAGCAGGAGGCGCGCTGCGTGCAGCTCGGTGGCGGCGTCGGCCAGCATGAACTGGATGGCCTGAAAGTTGGCGATGGGTTGGCCGAAGGCATGGCGTTCCTTAGCGTAGGCGAGCGCGCGCTCGTAGGCGGCCTGCGCCAGGCCCAGCGCCAACGCGCCGATGCTGATGCGCCCCTTGCTCAGGGTCGCCAACGTCTGTTGCAGGCCGAATCCTTCCTCTCCGACCAGATTCTCGACGGGCACGCGCACGTTGTCGAAGGTCACGGCATGCGTCGGCGAGCCGTTCAGCCCCATCTTTTTCTCGGGCGGGCCGATGATGACCCCCGGCGCATCCGTCGGAATCAAAATCTGGCTGAGACTGTGGCTGCCGCCGGCCGGGTCGGTGCGACAGAGCGCAATGATGATGTCGGCGATGCCGGCGTTGGTGGCCCACATCTTAGCGCCGTTGATCACCCACGCATCGCCCTCGCGCACTGCACGCGTGCGCACGCCTCCCTGCAGGTCGGAGCCGGCGCCCGGCTCGGTGAGCGCCAGACAGGCGAGGCGTCCGCGACCGGTCGCCAACTGCGGCAACCAACGTCGCTTGAGCGCCTCGGAGCCGAAGTCCACGAGGGGACCAAGCCCCAGATGATTATGCGCCGAGATCGCCAGCGCAGTCGAGCCGCAGCCCCAGCCCAGCTCCTCAATGGCGATAGTGGCGCAGATGGCGTCCAGTCCTGCGCCGCCGTACTCCTCCGGAACCTGCAACCCCAGCATCCCCATCGGCCCCATCTTGCGCACCGCGTCCCAGTTGAACTCGCCCGTTTCGTCGACGTGGCGCGCGCGGGGTCGCACCTCTCTCTCGACAAAGTCATGCACAATGCGCTTAAATTCGCGCTGTTCGGCGGTCAAGTCGAAGTTCATGGCGGCTCCCGGCTGACGGCGTTCCTACAGGGATGCGATTCACTGTTCACCAGTATACTACAACGGGCCGTTTCTCACCCATCCGAGCCGTTTCTCGAAGGCCCACAATCTCGATAATTTTGTTGATTTCTGGCCTCGTCCAGCGTGTACTCGACGCGGTGCACCTCGCCGTTCCACTCGAACTCCACAGCTTTCACCCACTGCTCCCGCCCCAATGACAACAAATACCAGGTTTCTGGGCGAGAGACATCTTGATAGTACAGAATGGATTGACGCTCGGTCACCGGCCTCGAATCTTTTGCACGCCAGCTTACCGTCTCCACGGAGTCCACGACGCCATCCGTGATGATCCACCGCGTTGGACGGTAGACGGGCAAGACCGGCGTGGTGTTGAGGTTTTCGATGGACAGGGTCACTCGGAAGCTGCGATACACCCACTGTTGGACGTTCTCTCCCTCGTCATTGGCGAAGGCGCTCATGCTCTGGATGCATGCATACCAGGGAGAAGAGAAGGTCACCGCCAGATCGCGAGCGCCCGCAGGCCGGGGCGGAATATTTGCGGCGACCGGCAACTCGCCAGGTCGTTGATCCAACAAAAAGGCGGCCACCCATGCGCCATTTTCCAGCTGATACCAATCTCCCGCCTGATTTTGCGCCGTGACGCGCAACGGAGCGCCAGGAGCAGCCACTCCCACGCGGTCGTAGATAGTGCCCGGCCCTCGCCGCAAAATCGCATACTCTTTCGCGCGGGGACCGCTCCACTCCGCAGTCGGCGTAGGAAGCGGCGTCGGGGTCACCGTCGGCCAGACGAAAACGACCGGCGCAGTCGCCGTCGGAGTCGCCTCGGCGTCGACGATCGGCAGGCCGGCGGGAGGCGACCCCACCGCTTCGCTCGGAATCCAGCGGCTGGAGTCAAGTCGGAGCCAGGTGCAACCTGGATTGCAGGCCTGAGCGCGCACTGCGTTGCCCGCCTTCAGAGAGCCGACCTGTTCGGAGCCAAAATCCGGCCCGGCGTACAGAAAAACATCTTGCACCCCAACGACGAAGGGCGCCGCCTCGGTTTTCGGCGACGCCATCCCGACGCTTTCAGTCGGTTTTTCGGCGTTGGATGCCAAGTCGGAGACGTTTCCTATCAACTGATAAGAGATTCCGGTGGAATCAGCCTCCACGCCGGTGGCTTCTGACGCCTCCGATAAGCTAAGATTTTGCAGAGACGAAAATTCATTCGCAACGATATTGGTTGGAGTCAATGGATTTGCAGTAGACTGTGAGGTGTTGGTCCCTGGCTCCACCAAAAACGCTGAAACCATGGAGACGCCGCCGATCAGTACAATGCAGATGATCAAGACGGCCGCCAGAGCAAGTAGAGAGCGTCTCATGTTCTTCTCCTTTTCAAGAAATAGAACCCTACAAAATCTTAAAGAAATTATAAGAGTAAACCATTCTCGAATCAACGAAACAACTAAAAAACGCATTTCGCCAGAATAGCAACAAGAAAGAAAAGCAAACTTTTCTAGAATGAGTGATTTCTCGTTTCAGTGAGGATGTGATTTCATGTTCACTGATGTTGCAAAGAGAGAACGCTGTTGCCTATATGCGAGCGCAACTGCGGCGGTGACGCAAAGGGACAGATAGGAGAATGTGGACTGAAACACTGCTAGGCGTGCCACTGATTTTCTGGGGTCTTCTCTGTCTGGCGATCGCCGTGGGCTACTATTTCTTCTGGCCCAAACCCGGCCCGAGACGACTGACCTCGCGCAGCCTGAGCGAGCACATTGTGCTGCGCTATTTCCACTCGTTGGTGTGGGCGCTGCTCGCCATCGGCGCGTTTCTCGGCGCGTTGGGAGCAGGCGCCACAGGGCGATGGGTGGCGTTGCTGGCGATCCCGGTTTACATCGTCTTTCTGGTCTATGTGATTCGCGACCGCAACAAAGAAGAGGCGGCCCGCGCCGCCCGACGCGCAGGCGCCGGCAACCGCGACATGGGGGCGCCGCTATGAAGATCGACCCAACCTTTCGCTCTCGACGCAGCAACGTGATGGCGACGCGCGGCATGGTCGCCACCAGCCAGCCGCTCGCCGCACAGGCCGGTCTGTCCATCCTGCAGGCCGGCGGCAACGCCGCAGACGCCGCCGTCGCCACTGCAGCCATGCTCAATGTCGTCGAGCCGATCTCCACCGGCGTCGGCGGCGACTGCTTCGCGCTCTATTACGACGCCCGCACCGGCGCAGTGACGGCCCTCAACGGCTCCGGACGCGCGCCCGCCGGCGCCTCCATCGAAGCAATCATCAAACTCGGCTATACGAAAATGCCAACCTACACCGGTCACACGGTCAGCATCCCCGGCGCCGTGGCCGGCTGGTCTGACCTGCTCGAGCGACACGGGCGCATGTCCCTGGCCGAGGTGCTCCAGCCCGCCATCTGGACCGCCGAGCACGGCTATCCGGTGTCCGAGCTGATCGCGCTCGCCTGGCGCACACAGGAGAAAAAGCTGCGCCGCGACCCAGACTGGCAAAGCGGCGACCTTGACAACGGCCCACCCCAACCGAGCGGCTTCGAGCTGCTCATCGATGGCCGTGCGCCGCGCCCGGGCGAGATCATGCGCATCCCCACGCTGGCGGAAACGTTGCGCGGCGTCGCCGCCGAAGGCAAACGCTACATCTATGAAGGGGAATTCGCCCACAAACTCAGCCAACACGTCCAGCGCTACGGCGGATGGATCACGCCGGCCGACATGGCTGCGCATACATCCACCTGGGACGAACCAATCTGGGCCGACTATCGGGAGGTGCGGCTCTATGAGTGTCCACCCAACGGCCAGGGACTGGCCGCCATCCTCGCCCTCAACCTGGTCGAAGGCTATGACCTTGCCCGCATGACGCCCGCCGACCGCCTGCATGTCTGCATCGAAGCCATGCGGCTCGCCTTCGCCGATGCGCAGCAGTGGGTGTGCGACCCGCGCGTGCATCCCATTCCGCTCGACAGGCTGGTGAGCAAGGAGTACGCCGCGCAGCGCCGTCGGCGGATCGACCCTCAGCGCGCTGCACAGCATGTCCCCTTCGGAACGCCGCTGGCCGGCTCGGACACGGTCTACCTGAGCGTGGTGGACGGCGAGGGCAACGCATGCAGCTTTATCAATAGCCTCTACATGGGGACGGGCAGCGGCCTGGTGGTGCCGGGGACCGGCGTCAGCCTGCAAAACCGCGCCAATCTCTTTCAGCTCGATCCGGCGCATCCGAATGCGCTGGCTCCGAACAAACGTCCGTATCAAACGATCATCCCGGCGATGACGCTTTATCGCGAAGGGCCGTTCGCCGGCGCGCTTCACGCCTGTTTCGGCGTGATGGGCGGCTATATGCAGCCGCAGGGCCACCTGCAAATGGTCATCCATCTGGTCGATCTGCACATGACGCCGCAACAGGCGCTCGACATGCCGCGCTGGGCGCTGGCCGGGCCTGAAGCCGGATTGGGCGCAGCAGAAGCGGGCGGCCTAGTGCACGTGGAGGAGGGGTGGGAGTTCGGCGTCCTGGCCGAGCTGGCGCAGCGCGGCCATCATCTGGCGCCGGTGACCGGCTTTGCGCGTTCGCTGTTCGGCGGCGGGCAGATCATTCTGCGCAACCCGGAGACCGGCGTCCTCATCGCCGGCAGCGACCCGCGCAAGGACGGCTGTGCGGTGGGATGGTGAAATCACAACCGCACACAACAAGGTTGAGCGTGAAGGTTGAGCGTGCAAGCTGCATCTATATATCAAAAGCCATTGCTTCAAGACAATTCATCACTCCAATCAAAACAACCATCGGAACAAAGCGATCATGACGACCCATCAGACAACGGCGTCTGCCTTCGCCGCCTTCGAGCGCAAGATGCGCAGCGCAGGACTTTCCCAGACATTCATCGACAATTTTCGCTTTTATTACGAGCAGCTCGTGCAGGGCGCCACCGGGTATATCTCTCGCCAGGAAGCGCAACCTGTGGAAGCGTTGCCCTCCTACCACGAACTCGATGCATCGCTGCAGCGCGCAGGCGAAGAGGCGCTGCGGCGCGCCTTTGTGCTGAAGCTCAATGGCGGGCTTGGCACCAGCATGGGCATCGACGGCCCCAAATCCTTGCTGCCGGTCAAGGGCGAACTCACCTTCCTCGACATCATCGTGCGTCAGGTGCTGGCGCTGCGCAAGCGCTTCGACGTCTCGATCCCGCTGGTGCTCATGAACAGCTTTCACACACGCGACGCAACCCTGCGGGCGTTGGAGGCCTATCCTGAACTCAAAATCCAGGGCGTTCCGCTCGACTTTATGCAACATATGGAGCCAAAGGTCTGGAAGGAAACGCTGTCGCCTGCAGAGTGGCCCGCCGACCCGGAAAAAGAGTGGTGCCCTCCTGGACACGGAGACATTTATCCCGCCCTGATGGACAGCGGCATGCTCTCCACCTTGCTCGATGCGGGCTACGAGTACGCCTTTGTCTCCAACGTCGACAACCTGGGCGCAGTGCTCGATCTCGCCATCCTGGGTCACTTCGCCCACAATCGCATTCCGTTCCTCATGGAGGTGGCGCAGCGCACGCCCGCCGACCGCAAAGGCGGACACCTGGCGCGCAGCAGCGATGGCCGCCTGATCCTGCGCGAGTCGGCGCAATGTCCGCCCGAAGAGGAGGCTGAGTTTCAGGATATTCACCTCTATCGCTACTTCAACACCAATAACCTGTGGATCAACCTGCGCGCGCTGGCGGAGACATTGGAGCGTCGCCATGGCGTCTTGGGCTTGCCGTTGATTCGCAATGAAAAGCCGATCGATCCGACCGACCCGACGACCCCGCGGGTCTATCAGTTGGAGACGGCGATGGGCTCTGCGATCGGCGTTTTTGAGGGCGCGCAGGCGATCTGCGTCCCGCGCAGCCGCTTCGCGCCGGTGAAGAAAAACAGCGACCTGCTCGTGCTGATGTCGGACGCGTATCATCTCAACGAAGATTACACGCTTTCGCTGGCGCCGGAATGCAACGGGACGCCGCCTGTGGCGACGCTCGATGACCGCTACTACCTGCTCTATGAAGCCATGAAGGCGCGCTTCCCGGCCGGCGCGCCCTCGCTGCGCCGCTGCATCAGCCTGACCGTGCGCGGAGATGTCACCTTTGGCGCCAACGTGACGGTCGCAGGCAGGGTCGTCATCGAAGCGCCGGAGGGCGAGCCGTTGCGCATCCCCGACGGCGCCGTGCTCGAAGAGGCGACATCGAGAGACAGATCGTAGAGGGCGGCTTTCCAGCCGCCTCTCCTCGCCAGCTCTGGAGAACAGGAGACAGAAGGAACGCGGCTACGCGCCGCGCCTGCGGGGGTGTCAAAAGGTTGTAGGGATCGTTCATCGATCCAGGCCAGAACTGCGCCCGATCAGCGATCGATCTCGATGTCCTCCATCGAAACGGGGTCTTCGACCGGCTCCAGGTGTGTGAGGATCGTCGTGGGGCCGGGCAGCGCGTTGCGGACGTCGCGCTCGATCTCTTCAAGAAGATTGTGGCCTCGCTGCACCGTCCATTTGCCCGGCACCAACACATGCACAGAAATGAAGCGGCGTTGCCCCGCCTGACGCGTGCGCAGCGAGTGATACTGCACTCCCTGCGGAGCGTATCGGTCGAGAATCTCCGCCACTTGCCGCCGCTCCTCCTGGGGAATCGCCGAATCGAGCAAGCCCAACGCAGAACGACGCATCAACTGCACGCCCGACCAGATGATGTTGGCGGCCACCGCCAGCGCAATCAACGGGTCGAGGATCAGCCAACCGGTCAACGCCACTGCGATCACGCCAATGACCACGCCCGCCGAGGTCCACACGTCGGTCATCAGATGTTGGGCGTCCGCCTCCAACGTGATCGAGTTGTGGCGGCGCCCCGCCTGCATCAGCACGCGCGCCACGCCGAAGTTGATCGCCGAAGCAATCACCGAGATGACCAGACCGACGCCGATGTTTTCCAGCGGCTGGGGCTCCAGAATGCGCTGAATGGCGGTTGCAATGATGCTGTAGGCGGCCAGCAAAATGAGCGCGCCTTCGGCCGCGCTCGAAAAATACTCCGCCTTGCTGTGGCCATAGGCGTGCTCTTCATCGGGCGGGCGCTCGGCGATGGTGAGCAGTAGAAGCGCCAACAACGCCGCCGCCAGGTTCACCAGCGACTCCAGCGCATCGGACAACAGACCGACCGAGCCCGTCACATAGTACGCCAGCCCTTTCAGAGAGATGGTCAAAATCGCTGCGGCGATCGAAAGGTGGATATAGCGCCGCAACGACGGCGGCGCCGGGGAAAGGGCGGGGACGGTCATGCTGCGCTCCTGCGCATCGGCCAGTAGAACATGAGCATGGCGGCGGTGCCGGTGGCCATCGCCATCAGCGCTGCGCTGTAGGCCTCGGGCGGATAGCGGGCGTCGACGCCGGGAAAGAGGCCGATGATCAGCCCCATCCACCATTGCACCAACGCCGCGCCGCCGATGGCGAAAAGGTTGACGGCGGTCGTGGCCTGCCCCGTGACGGCGATAGGGAACACGTAGCGCGGCTGCACCAATAACATGATTGTGAGGCCGCCGCTCAGCCCAAAGAGCGCGCCCACTGGCGCCATCACCGCCGGCGGCGGATGCAACGCCAGCGCAACCTGTGTCGCAATGAAAAGCGCAGCGCCCAAAGTCACCAGGTTCGCCAAGCCCAACCGTGTGCTCAGCCAACCGGAAAGCAGAAAACCGACCGTGACGCCTGCGCTGAGCCACAGCAAGACATTGCCGCGGGTGAGCGCATCGGCTGCATACACGTCGTTGAGATAGGGCCCGGCCCACAACCCCTGAAACGCCAGCAACGTCCCATTGGTGAAAAAGACCAACAACGCTATCCGCCAGAAACGAAGATCGCCGAACACCGTTTGCAGCGCCCGCAGATCGACGGATTGTCCGGGCCAAGGGACGCCGGGCGGCGCGTTGCGCGTTCCCAGCGCAATGGCGGCGGCCACACCGGCGACTGCTCCTGCGCCGACGCCAAAGACGGCGCGCCATCCCACCGTTTCGTTTAACCAAGCCAGCGGCGTGGCCGCGGCCAGTGCGCCCGCCGAACCGAGGCCCACCAGCAACCCAGAGAGCGCCGGATAACGAAGGGGCGAATACCACTGGCTGAATGCTTTCAGCGCGCCCATCAAGACGCCCGCCATGCCCACCCCGATCAGCGCCCGCCCGAGCGCAAGCGCAGCCAGGCTATGCGCAGAGGCGAAAAGCAAGCTGCCCGCTGCGCCGACCAGCATTAACGCCGAGGTGACCCAGCGCGGCCCCAATCGATCCAGCCCAACTCCTAACGGCAACTGAACCGCTGCAAACGCCGCAAAAAAGAGGCCGGTCATCAAGCCCAGCTGCGATGCATCCAGAGCAAGCTCCTGCGCCAGATCGGGCGCAATCACCGCATTGGCGGAACGATAAAAATAAGAAAGGAAATAGGCGGCGGTGAAGATAACGAAGACGCGAACATGCGCAGCCATAGGCTGATGATACGTTTGACGGCCAGGGTGCGCCAAATCGGCCTATCGCTGCGCAGCGGTTTGTCTCACAAGAAGCATTATTCAACGGCCAGGATATGAATCTTAGGGTGCGGAATGGTCTCGAACGAGCCAAAATGCGTCTTGAGGGTGAATCCTTTTTCAAGGTGCGGCTCCTCGACCGCCAGCCGTTTCGCCTGCATCACAGCCCATTCAAACAGGTCGATAAAACGCCCGGCGTTTTGACGTTCATACAGCTCGGTGCTCTCCGTATGCTCAAAAGGAACGGCCAGCCAGTGCACGACGCTTTCGGGATGGATGCTCTTGATCAGGGCGAACTGTTTCTCCTCATCGCGGGCGACGATCACTCCTGGCTCCACGCCGGCGAGGATTCCACAAAACGGACATGCAGTTTTCGTTTCGGTTGTCATGGTTCACGCTTCTCCTTCCTGCTTATCCACTTGTCATGATCATTCGTTCACGGCGCACCGCAATCAACAGCAGAGCGGTCAAAGTGACATCGAGCGTCAGAACCGCAAGGCCGACCATGGTCAAGGAATTGACCAGCAGTTCATCGGAGCCGTCCGGTTGCCAGAAGACCATCGCAAAGGCGATGAGCACCAACACTCCGCCGAACACGGTGGTCAAAAAGAGGGCGAAGCGCGCGCCAGGGGTGTAGAGCGCTATCAATGCGCCTATCGTCACGGCCAGAACGACGCAAGGCGCGCCCACAACCAGCAGCCCCCATGCCAGGGTCGCCGGATTGAGCTGTTCAAAGCCAGCGGCGGGCGCAAGCCATTGCTGGAGGATCACAGGCGCCGCCGCCGCCAGCAGAAGCATCCAGCCGAGCAAAACGGCGGCGCTCATCTTCCCGAGCAAGATGGCCCGCTCCGAAAGACGCGAAGCCAGCAACGTTTCCAGCGTCCGCCGTTCGCGCTCGCCCGCCAGCGATTCGGCGATCATGATGGCCGAGAGCACGAGCGGCAACCCGGCCAGCAGGACGCCCACCATGAGAGGGCCGCGCTCGAAGCGCCCCAGCAGATGCGGAGCGACGGCGCCCCCCGCCAGGATCGGCGCAACCAGCGCCGGCCACACCGCGCGTGCAGCGCCCCACTCTCGCCACTCTTTGACGAAAATCACCCAGCTATCTCGCAACAGGTCTGGCCTCATGTCCATCCTCCACAAACGCTCGATAGACCGCCGCCAGGTTGTCATCGCAGCGCATGACGGAGTCCACATCTGCGCCCGACTCCACCAGCAGATTCACGACGGCGGCGCAGGCGGCCTGGCCTGAAACTTCGATAACCAATCGGTTTTGTTCGTCGATTGCAGCGTGCGTCACGTCTTGACGGCTTTGCACCAGCTCGACCAGCTCCGGCGTGAAACCTCGTCCGGCGATCACCACCCGACGCCTCGCCACCGGCATGCGCGCGATCGCATCCGGTGTTCCAGCGGCGACGATGCGCCCCCGATGCATGATCGCAATCTCGTCGCACAGCGCCGCTTCCGTCGGATCATGCGTTGCGATCAACACGGTCACCCCTTCCTGGCGCGCCAGAGAGGTCAAGTCCGCCCGCAGAAGCTCCCGGTCCACGGCGTCAAGCCCTCCAGTCGGTTCGTCGAGCATCAACAGTTTGGGGCGATGCATCAGTGCGCGCAGAATGGCGAGCTTGTGCTTCATGCCGGGGCTCCAGTCGGCGACGCGTTCGTTGCGCCTTTCCCACAGACCATGATGGCGCAACAAGGCTCGAATGCGCTCGTTGCGTTCCAATGCAGGAAGATGCCAGATGCGCCCAAAGAGATCGAGATTCTCGAACGCCGTCAGATTCTCGTAAAGGCCCGGCGACTGCAACACCACGCCTGTACGCGCCCGGATCGAGTGCGCGTTGGTGCGCACGTTGTAGCCCAGCACCCACGCCGCGCCGTACGCAGGTTCGATAAGGCCAAGCAGCAGGCGGATCAACGTTGTCTTTCCCGCGCCCATCGGCCCTAGCAAACCGAAAATAACGCCCGCCGAGACCGAGAGATTGACCCGGTCTACAATGGTTTTGGCGCCGACTGTGCGGGTGAGTTGTTCGGTGAGGATGGCTGGCGACGGCACAAAACCCCTTTCACCGTTGCGCGCATTGCCACGGAAAATTGCAAGGCCAGGCGTGCTCTGGCGCTCAAAATGCTCGTTCTCCTGTCAGAGTATGGAATTCTCCACCGAAAAAAACCAGGGGCAGGTGTCACCTTGACGCGGTGACAGATGTTGTTCATTGCGAGGCCGACGTCTCCACCCTATCGCCGACAAGTCCAAACGACGCCGGCGCGCCTCGCACGTCGGCGTCGATCATCCTTCGCGCTTTTCGATGGGCGCAGTGACCGAGAGGCGAGCGCCGGCGCCGGGCGCGCTCTCCAACCGGAACTCGCCGTGCAGCCCGCGGGCGCGCGCGCGCATATTGCGCAGACCGTTGCCTTGGGCGCGGCGCGCCGCATCGGGATCCATGCCGGCGCCGTCATCCTCGATGCACAACTGCAGCAGCCCTTCGTAAAAACCGAACTGAATCGTCACATGACGGGCGGAGGCGTGTTTGCGCACGTTCGCCAGCGCCTCCTGGGCCACATGAAGAAATTCATCGGCCTGTCGGGCGGTGCAGACATTGGCGGCTCTCTCGTCGATTTCCACGGAGACGGAGAGCGCCGTGTCATTGCGCAGCTCCTGCGCCAGCGCCTCCAAGCCCTGACGGATGTCGCGCCCGCGGAAGCGCTGTGGGCGCAGATGTTGAATGTAGCTGCGGATGTCGGCGATCACCTCGTTCAGACCGTTGATGGCGGCGCCGATCACCTCGCGCGTTTGCTCCGGCGAAGTGTCGATGCGGTGGCGCGCGTCATCGAGCAACAGGCCGATGGCGTAGATCGACTGGATGACGCCGTCGTGCAGGTCCATGCCGATGCGCTCCCGCTCGCGCAGCACGGCGATCTGCTGGTTCTCACGGTACAGTTGAGCGTTCTCCACGGCGATCGCCGCCTGCACCGCAAACATGGACAGCAGCTCCTGATCTTCGGCGCTGAATTCGCCGTCGATCTCGCCGCCCGAGGGCAGCGAGATGCGTTTGTCGGCCAGGTAAAGATTGCCGTACACCTTGCCTTTCGAGCTGATCGGGACGCCGACCAGCGTGCGCATCGGCGGGTGCCCCTCCGGAAAGCCGACGGAACGCGGATCGGCCAGAATGTCCGCCAATCGAATCGGACGGCCTTCTTTGCTCATCACGCCGAGCACGCCGGCGCCGCTCGGAAGGTTTGGCAGTCGGCTATGAAATTCGGGAGTGAGGCCGGAGGTGTAAAACTGTTCGACCGTGCGCCCGTCCGGCCCCAAAACGGCGAGCGCGCCGTAGCGCGCGTTGACCAGCTTGCGGCTCTGATCGACCACCTGCTGCAACACCTTGCCAATCTCCAGCTCCGTCGTCAACGCCAGACTGGCCTGACGCAGCGCCTCCAGATGCTCGCTGCGCCGACGAATTTCCGCTTCGCGGCGCTCCAGATTCACGGCCACCCAGTTGGCGAAGAGGGTGGCGCCGACGGCGATGATCGCCAGCTCGATCAAGGTGGCCAGCCACGAGACGGGATGATCCCAGATCCACGTGCGCACGATCGCCCACAAAATCCATGAAGTCAGTGGAACCAGCACCCCAAGCCAGCGAAGGGAACGCGTGTCGATTTGATTGATCATGTATGCAACCGTTGCCTTTGATTCGTTCTCTATGGAACTCCGCCCTTGTCGACGCTATGTTATAATGAAAACGGCATCGAGCGTCGTTGTCAACAACGGGCAGTGGAGACCAACATCCATCATCATCATCCATCATGGCGTCCGTCATCCTTTACCGAACAACAGCCTATGCATGTCCGAATCTTGCTCGTCGACGATCATGAAATCGTCCGCCTTGGACTGAAAGCCCTGCTCTCCCGATATCCGCATTTTGAAGTGATCGGCGAGGCGCGCGATGCCCAGGAGGCGCTGGAGCAGACGCTGCGCCTGCAGCCCGACGTCGTCGTGATGGACATTCGCCTGCCCGGCAAGAATGGCATCGAAGCGACGCGCGAGATCATCGCCGCGCGCCCGGAGACCAAAGTCATCATGCTCACCTCCCATGCGGACGACGACGTGCTTTTCGACGCCATCGCCGCCGGCGCCAGCGGCTATGTGCTCAAGCAGATCGGCAGCGACGACCTGGTGCGCGCCCTGGAGACCGTGAGCCGCGGCGAATCGATGCTCGACCCCGCCATCACGCAGAAAGTCTTTCAGCGCGTGCGCGAAAGCGCGCGCCGCGCCGAAGACGAATACTTCGCCACGCTGACGGAGCAGGAGCTGAACATCCTTGCGCTTATCACCGAAGGGCTGACCAATCGCGAAATTGCGGAAAGAATCTATCTCAGCGAAAAGACGGTCAGAAATTATGTCAGCTCGATCCTCTCCAAACTGGACCTGTCCTCGCGCGCCGAGGCTGCAGCGTACGCAGTGCGCCATCATATTCACGACCATCTTCCAGGGCGCTCGGCATAACCTCTGCATGCACCGCGCTGCGGATGTCGACCAACACGAACCCTAAAAACACGAACCTTGAGGAGGCTCTCTATGTACAGGACAATTCTCGTGCCGTTGGACGGTTCGCCTCGCGCCGAAAAGATTCTGCCTCACGTCGTCTCGTTGGCGACCAAGTATAACGCCAAAGTGGTGCTTTTGCAGGTGGTCGAACCGATCGTGGCCATGGTCACCCCATACGATATGGTCCCTTACGTCGACAAAGAAGCAGCTGACCGCGTGTTGCAAGAAGTCAAGAGCTACCTGGCGGCCAAAGAAGGCGAATTGCGCGGGCAGGGGATCGAGGCGAAGGCGGTGGTGGAAACCGGACCGGTTGTGAGCACCATTCTCGATGTGGCCGAACGCGAGCAGGCCGACCTCATCGCCATGGCCAGCCACGGTCGCACGGGGCTATCGCGCGTCTTTTACGGCAGCGTGGCCGCCGGCATTCTGCAAAAGGCGGACCGCCCGTTGCTGTTGATCCGCGCTCAGGATTGAGCGTCCCTGAGAACAGCATATGCAATACGTTTACGGTCCGGTCCCGTCGCGCCGACTGGGGCGTTCGCTAGGCGTCGATCCCATTCCGCTCAAGACCTGCAACTGGAACTGCGTCTATTGCCAGCTTGGCCGCTCGACGCCGCTCACCAATGAACGCCGGGAATATGTCCCGCGCGAGGCGATCCTGGAGGAAATCAAAGAGGCGCTGGCGCATCATCCCGACGACATCGATTTTATCTCCTTCGTCGGCTCGGGCGAGCCCACGCTTCACGTCGGGCTGGGCTGGCTGATCCGCAGCGTCAAGGCGCTCACCGCCATCCCCGTTGCGGTGATCACCAACGGCGCACTGCTCTATCGCGCCGACGTCCAGGAGGACCTGCTGCCCGCCGACGTCGTCATGCCAACCGTAAGCGCAGGCTCCGCCGAGCTGTACAGGCGCATCCATCGGCCGCACCCGGAAACCACCTTTGAACGGCTCATCGAGGGGCTGACCGCCTTCCGGGCGCGCTACAGAGGACGGCTTTGGGTCGAGGTGATGCTGATTCGCCACATGAACGACGACGAAGAAGCGCTGCGAGCGCTCGCCAAAACGCTGGCGCAGATTCAGCCGGACCAGGTGCACATCGTGTTGCCCGAACGTCCGCCGGCCGAGCCATGGGTCGAGCCGGCGGACGCCGAGGGGCTGTTGCGCGCCGAAGCCATCCTGGGGCCGATCGCCCAGGTCGTCCATCCTTTCACCAACTCCGTTCATGTGCACGACTACGCCTCGCCAGAAGAGGCGATCGTCGGCATCGTGGCCCGCCATCCCATGAGCGAATCGCAGCTGATCCAGGCGCTCAATCTGTGGTCATCCGAAGAAGTCATGGCTGCGTTGCGCCGGCTGGAAGCAGCCGGCGCAACGCAGCCGGTGGAGCGCCTGGGCGTGCGTTTCTGGGCGGCGGCCAACATGGTCTTCCCATAACGAGCATCGTTCCTGGTCAGTTGACCAGGAGAAGCGTCCTTCGTGTGTCCAGGACAATATCTCACCCTGCGCCTGTGGCAAAATCGTTCACTTCCCTGTACCCTATGAGGGTCAGATGCTGGTGAATCAGACGTTGGTGAAATAGACAAGCTCCTGTCACAAATTCTCTTTCCGGCGCAGAGCCGGTCAATCTGCGGCGCTCTTGGGCGTCGTTTTAGCAATGCGAGGGATGTATGTCAGTCAAAACCAGTCCACCGCCTCGCGCCAGGCCGCAGGCTGCGAGAGAACATCCAAGCGGCGACCCGCGCTTCAACCTCATTGACCGCACGCTCAAGCGGTTCAGCTATCAGCAGGACGCGCTGATCGAGGTGCTGCACACGGCGCAGGAAACGTTTGGTTTCCTGAGCGACGATCTGCTGATCTACGTGGCGCGTCAACTCAAGCTGCCGCTGAGCTGGGTCTATGGCGTGGCGACCTTCTACCACTTCTTCACGCTCAAACCGCAGGGAAAGCACACTTGCATCGTCTGCATGGGCACCGCCTGCTACGTCAAACGCGCGGCGGAAATCGTAGCTGCGCTGCAGCAGGCGTTCCATGTCGAACCGGGCGGCACAACTGCGGATGGTCTCCTCAGCCTGAGCACGGCGCGCTGCCTTGGCTCCTGCGGCCTGGCGCCTGTCCTCGTGCTCGACGGCGAGGTGCTGGGGCGCGAGACGCCGGAAAGCACGCTCGAGCGCGTGCGTCAACTGCTTCTGACGGAGCGCTCAGAGGCTGCACCCTCTGCAAACGGCGACGCTGTGCATGTGACAAACGGAGGCATCCATGAACCGATCTGACCTTGAAGCCCTGGCCCAGCGCGAGCTTCAGCGTCAACAGGCGTTTCGCTGTCGCATCCTTTGCTGCGCCAGCACACCCTGCCTTTCATCGGGCGCTACGGCCGTCTACGACGCCATCAACGCTGCGATCAAAGAGGGGGAGCTGGACGCCGAAGTGCAGGCCGTCTCGACCGGCTGCATGGGGCCGTGCAGCCGCGGGCCGATGGTGACCGTTCAGGTCAAGGACGAGGGCGAGTTCATCTATGAGCACGTCTCTCCTGAAGTCGGACGTCAGCTTGTCACTTATCATGCACGCAGCGCAGCGTCCCCCGCTGAAGAGTTGCCCGAACCCTTGCGCACGCGGCTGTTGCCGAGCGACATGCCCTTTTTTGCCAAACAGAAAAAGGTCGTGCTCTCCAACAGCGGCCTGATCGACCCTGAACGGCTCGAGGATTACGTTGCGCGCGGCGGATACGCCGCACTGGCTCACGCCCTGCGCGAGATGACGCCCGAGGAGGTCTGCCGCGAGATTATCAACAGCGGCCTGCGCGGGCGCGGGGGCGCCGGCTACCCGACCGGCCTGAAGTGGGACATGGTGCGCAAAGCGCGCGGGGACAAAAAATATGTCATCGCCAACGGCGATGAAGGCGATCCCGGCGCGTATATGGATCGCACGCTCATGGAGTCCGACCCCCATCGCGTGCTGGAGGGCATGGCGATCGCAGGCTACGCCGTCGGCGCCGACCAGGGCTACATCTATGTGCGCGGCGAATACCCGATTGCAGCCAAGCGGCTGGAGCGCGCCATCCGCACGGCGGAGCGCCGCGGCCTGCTCGGCAGCCGCATCCTCGACAGCAACTTCAACTTCCGCATCGACGTGCGCATCGGCGCCGGCGCCTTTGTCTGCGGCGAGGAGACGGCGCTGATGGCCTCGATCATGGGGCGCCGGGGGCAGCCGACGCCGCGTCCCCCTTATCCGGCGCAAAGCGGGCTGTGGGGCAAGCCGACGCTGATCAACAACGTCGAGACCTTCGGCAACATTGCGCCCATCATTCAGAACGGCGCCGAGTGGTTCGCCTCGATCGGCACGGCGAAGAGCAAGGGCACCAAAATCTTCGCCCTGGCCGGCAAGGTCGCCACCACAGGTTTGATCGAAGTGCCGATGGGCATCACCCTGCGCGAGATCGTCTACGATATCGGCGGCGGCATTCCCAACGATCTGGCATTCAAGGCTGCTCAGACGGGTGGGCCGTCGGGCGGCTGCATCCCTGCCCAATATCTCGATACGCCGGTCGACTACGAGAGCCTGAAGGCGCTCGGGTCGATCATGGGGTCGGGCGGGCTGATCATCATGGATGAACACTCGTGCATGGTGGACGTCGCCAAGTTCTTCATGGAATTCTGCATGGACGAAAGCTGCGGCAAGTGCGTCCCCTGCCGGGTGGGAACGGTGCAGATGCACCGCCTGCTCGAGCGCATCACCGATGGCAGCGCAACCCTGCAAGACCTGGAGACGCTCAAAGAGCTGTGCGTGATGGTCAAAGAGACCAGCCTGTGCGGCCTCGGTCAGTCGGCGCCGAATCCGGTGCTGAGCACCATTCAATACTTCCTGGACGAATACGAGGCGCATATCCGCGAGCGGCGTTGCCCGGCGGGCGTCTGCACGCTGGAGAAGACGCCGGTGACGGAGTGGGTGCATGCATAAGCTCCAATCTCAGAGTTTCGGCCATCTAAACCCGGAGATTGGATAAGCGCTAAAGGAGACGAGCTGTATGTCCGTTGTAACTTTAACCATCAACGACGAACTGGTGAGCGCCCAGGAAGGACAGACGCTGTTGTCGGTGCTCCAGGAGCGCGGCATCGAGGTGCCGACGCTCTGCCATCTGGATGGATTGAGCGAGCGCGGCGGCTGTCGGCTCTGCATGGTGGAGATGGAGGGCACCGGTCGCTTGCAGGCGGCGTGCGTGACGCAGGTGCAGGAGGGCATGGTCGTTCATACCCACAGCGAACGGCTGGTCAAGTATCGCAGGATGATCCTGGAGCTGCTTTTTTCAGAACGCAATCACGTCTGCGCCGTCTGCGTCATGAACGGCCACTGTGAACTTCAGTGGGAGGCCGCCCAGATCGGCATGGATCACGTGCGCTATGAATATCTCAATCCCGACCTGCCGATGGATGCCAGCCATGAACGCTTCGTGATCGACCATAACCGCTGCATTCTCTGCACGCGCTGCGTACGCGTCTGCGACGAGATCGAAGGCGCCCACGTGTGGGACGTCATGGGCCGCGGGGTCAACAGCCGCGTGATCGCCGATCTCAATCAGCCCTGGGGGACAAGCCAAAGCTGCACAAGCTGCGGCAAGTGCGTTCAGGTTTGCCCAACCGGCGCGCTTTTCAGCAAGGGCGCCACTGTGGCGGAGATGGAAAAGCAGCACAACTTCCTGCGCTGGATTCTGGATGGGCGCGAGAAAAAGATCTGGTCCTACGAGAATGGGAAGTGACCTATGCCAAAAGTAAGATTCGCCACCGCCTGGCTCGGAGGCTGTTCGGGCTGCCACATGAGCTTTCTGGACCTCGACGAGAAGCTGATCGACCTCGCCGATAAAATTGAGCTGGTCTACAGCCCTATCGCCGACGCCAAGGAGTTTCCCGAAAATGTGGATGTGACGCTGGTCGAAGGCGCCGTCGCCAACATCGACAACCTGAAGCTGGCGAAGGAAATTCGCGCCCGCAGCCGGTTGGTCGTCAGCTTTGGCGACTGCGCCGTGACGGGCAATGTGCCCAGCCTGCGCAACAAACTCGGCGTCGACGACGTGTTGACAGCAGTCTATCACGAGGGGCCGGGTCGCCACCCGACGGGCGGCGATGAGATCATGCCCCGCTTGCTGCCCAAAGTCCTGCCGCTGCACCAGGTGATCCATGTGGACGCCTTTTTGCCGGGCTGCCCTCCCGACCCTGACCGCATCTGGGCGGCGGTGAGTGCGTTGCTGGCCGGCGAGCCGCTCGTGCTCGAACCAGAAATGCGAACCTTCGGTTAATGGAGCGGATTATGAGCAAAACAATCCTGATCGATCCCGTCACGCGCATCGAAGGGCACGCCAAGATCACCATCCATCTCGATGAAGATGGCCAGGTCGCCGACGCGCGCTTTCATGTGACGGAATTTCGCGGCTTCGAGAAATTCTGTGAAGGGCGCAGCTTTTGGGAGATGCCGGGCATCACGGCGCGCATCTGCGGCATCTGCCCCGTCAGTCACCTGATGGCCTCCGCCAAGGCGGGCGACGCCATTCTCGGCATCCACATTCCCCCAACGGCGGCCAAGCTGCGCCGCCTAATGAACTGGGCGCAGATCGTGCAAAGCCACGCGCTCAGCTTCTTCCACCTCAGCGGCCCCGATCTGCTGCTAGGCATGGATTCCGACCCGGCCAAACGCAATCTGATGGGGCTGGTCGAGAAATATCCAGATGTGGCGCGCAACGGCATCCGCCTGCGCCGCTTTGGACAGAAAGTGATTGAAATCTTGGGCGGTCGCAGCGTACATCCGGCCTGGGTCGTGCCGGGAGGCGTGCGCGAGCCGTTGAGCGATGAGAACCGCAGCAAGATTCGCCGCATGTTGCCGGAGGCGTTCGACATCGTCGGCCTGGCGCTGGACATGCTCAAAGATTCGTTCGACCACTTCCGCGATGAAGAGGCGATGTACGGCAACTTCCCCAGCCTCTACATGGGCCTCGTCACGCCGGACGGCGGCCTGGAGCACTACGACGGGCTGCTGCGCGTGGTCGACAGCGACGGCGCGGTTCTGGAGGCGGGGCTGCCTCCTGCGCGCTTTCGGGAAATCCTGGGCGAGGCGGTGGAGCCTTGGAGCTATCTGAAGTTCCCGTATTACAAGCCAGCCGCCATCCGCGAGGCGCAGGGGGGCCGTTCAACGCTGCACTACCCGGCCGGGATGTATCGCGTCGGCCCGCTGGCGCGGCTCAACGTCTGCGACTTCGCCGGCACCCCGCGCGCCGACGCCGAACTGCGCGAGTTTCGCCGCCTGGCCCCGCGCGGCCGGCCGGTCGCCAACAGCTTCCACTATCACTATGCGCGCCTGATCGAGATTCTCTATGCGCTGGAGCGCATTGCGGAGACGCTCGACGACCCCTCCATCACGGATAAACGCATCCGCGCCCACGCCGAGGTCAACAACATGATCGGCGTCGGCGTCAGCGAGGCGCCGCGCGGCACCCTGTTCCACGAATATCACGTCGATGAGAACGGCATCTTGCGCAAGGTGAACCTGATCATCGCCACGGGGCAGAACAACCTGGCCATGAACCGCACGGTCAAGCAAATCGCGCAATATCACATCAAAGACGGCAAAGTGACGGAGGGAGTGCTCAACCGCATCGAACACGGCATTCGACTCTATGACCCCTGTCTGAGTTGCTCAACCCATGCGGTGGGGCAGATGCCGATGGTGGTGGAGGTCTACGACGCCAGCGGAATGTTGGTCGATCGAGTGAAGAGAGAGTAACGTCGACAAAGAGGCAGGCGAACTCGCTCGCTTCCCTCGCATTCACGCAAGCGTTCTAGAGAGACTTCGATGGGGACGGCAGTGCTGGTGATCGGGATCGGCAACACCCTGCGCCGCGATGATGGCGCAGGGTGGTTTTTTGCCAAAGCCTTGGCCGATCAGCTGCAGCGGGCGGGCGTCTCTGTGCATTTGCTGTTGCAGCAACAGCTCACGCCAGAACTGGCCATTGACGCCGCCGAGCTGGCTCCAGATCAGATCGTTTTTGTGGACGCCAGCCTCGACGTCCAGGAGGCGACGCTGACCGAAGTAACGCCCTCCCACGCCGCGCCGGTCCTCGATCATCGTCTGGATGCAGCGGCGCTGGTGACGCTCATGCGGCGTCTCTACGGCGTCCGCGCCAAAAGCTGGCTGGTGCAGACGCCGGCGCTTGACCTTGGTCACGGCGAAGGACTCAGTGAAAAGGCGCAAGAAGGGCTGCGCGCAGCGCCGGCGGTTGCGGCCAGCTTGCTCGGTGGAAGTTAAAATGCCGGTTTGCGCTGCTGGCAATTTGCCTACCCGCCGAATTTGTAATATAAATCACATATCAAAGCGGACGACGGGCGTTCTGCAAACCTTCCAGATCTTCTATGAACATCACGTCAAGCCGCGCGATGCGAAAGACGCTCGATCCATTGAACTCGAAAAAGCTGGCGCTGCTTTGGGGAGGGTTACTGACGATTCCATTGCTGGCCGTGATTGTGTTCGCCGTGGCGCAGCCGATCAAAGTCGTGCCGCGCATCGGCCTGGCGCCTGGCTTTATCTTTACGGACATGCACGGTCGACAGCTCACCAACGAGGACCTGCGCGGCCAAATCGTCATCTACAACTTCACGACCACCTCCTGCGAGGCGCCTTGCATCGACACGGCGCCGATCATGCAAGCGCTCCAGGAGTTCGTGAAACAGCTTGATACAGGCGGCATCCCCGTGACCCTGGTGACGATCTCGCTCGACCCAGAGCGCGACACGCCGGAGCGCCTGCAGGCGTACGCTCGCAGACTGAACGCAGACCCGGCGCGCTGGCATTTCGTCACCGGCTCGCCGGAGCGGCTCAAGCAGGTGGTGGGCGGCGGCTTCGAGCTTTACTATACGCAAGATGAGCACGGCGTCTTCCACTTCGCGCCGATGCTCGCCATCGTGGACGGAAACGGCATCCTGCGCGCCCGTTACAAACGGGGGCTGGAAGATGTGGCGATCGCCGAACGCGATTTGATGCTGATGCTCGAGGAGGCGCGCAACAGCAGCGGAGCGGCCGGCCTCGTCTATGAAGCAGCGCATCTGTTTCTCTGCTATCCGACCTATTAATCCGATCGCAAAGCAACCTTTTTCTAGCGTCGATGCTCGATGGGGAGCCGCATAAGTCGGTTTCCTGTTCAGTCGAGGAGGAAATTTCGTCTTGCAGACCGATGCAAAAAGCGGCCTGACGTCGCAGCTAGAGCGCAGTATGCGTCGACAGAGCCTGGGCTGGCTCGGCGCGGCGTTGATTGTGAGCATGCTGATCGCCGGCGGATGGTCGCTCTGGAGTTGGCTCGGGCCGCGGCCCGAGCCGCAATACGGCGTCCCGGTCAACGCCAGCAGGCCGATCGCCGACTTTCGGCTGGACTCGACGCTCGGCCATCCGGTGGCGCTGAGCGATTTCGCCGGTCGCTATCTCGTGGTTTACTTCGGATACACGACCTGTCCGGACATCTGCCCGACCACGCTGGCGGATTTGGGCAAGGCCGAGAAATTGCTGGGCAAGGATGCGCAGCGCATGCAGATGCTGTTTATCACGGTCGATCCGGAGCGAGATTCGGTCGAGCGCATGCGCGATTATCTTGCCTTCTTTGGACCGAATTTCATCGGCTTGCGCGGTTCATTGCAAGAGACTGAAGCCATCGCCAGCCAGTTCGGCGTCGTCTATCAAAAGCAGTATCACAGCGCCAGCGCGACGGATTATCTCATGGACCACAGCGCCGCCGTCATCGTGCTCGACCCACAGCGACGGCCGTTGGTCTTGTTTCCCTACGGCGTCTCTGCAGAGCAACTCGCCGGCGATCTGAGACGGGTGATGCGCTGAAAAAACAGTTCAAAGATGCGTCGTTCGTCTTGACAACCGGTCAAGGCGTTCCACTGTAACGGCATGATCAACGTCCAACGTAGAGGAGAAAAGGAGCATTGCATGCGCAAAGAACCGGATACGCCGATGGGCACTGTCGTTTTGATCGGAATCTTTTTGATCCTGACGGTTGCGTTATGGTTCAACGCCTACTTTGTCGTCTTGTCTAGAGGAGCGAACTGATGAGCGAACACGAGCATGAGACCCAACACTCGACCGGCGGCGAGCCTGGCGCCGAAGCGCATGAGGAAAACGGCTGGCTGCACGTCGAAAAATGGGAAGGCGTCTGGATTCGCGTGGCGGTGGCAATGACGGTGGTCTTCATCGCCGCCATCACGGTGGCTGCGATGTCCTTCGGCATCACGGTGCCGGGCGCCACTGCGCGCATCAACCCGATGACGCTCAATGACCCGGAAAGCCCCTTTGCCAATCCAGGCATACGCGAGCTGGCGCCGGGAAAGTATGAGGTGTACATGGTGGCGCAGACCTGGAACTTCGTGCCAGACCGCATCGAAGTGCCGGTCGGCTCCGAGGTCACCTTCTATCTGACGGCGCGCGATGTCATCCACGGCATCAAGATCGCCAACACCAATGTCAACATGATGGCGTTGCCCGGTCAGGTCTCCGTGTTGCGGGCGAAGTTCGACAAACCCGGCGTCTACAACTATATCTGCCACGAGTACTGCGGCTACGTCGCCAACGCGCCGATCGGGCATCACACCATGTACGGTCAACTGATCGTCACAGCGCCGGACAACACAACGGAAACTGTTCAGGTCACACAATAGAGCAACGGAGGAATCGATCGATGTCTGTACAGGCAATCCCAGGAACACAAATCAAAGCCCAAGCGGCTTCGCCTGCGCTGACCGCCGAACATCTGAAACAGGTGGATCGCATCGCCGGCCTGAACATTCTGGTCGCCATCCTGGCGCTTTCGATCGGCGCACTGCTGGGCGTCTTCCAGGGCCTCGAACATGCGCGCGTCATCAACATCTACCCCTGGCTGCAACCGGTGATCAAAACCTACTATCAGGGGCTGACGCTGCACGGCGCACTCAACGCCATCGTCTGGACGACCTTTTTCATCTGCGGCTTTTTCACCTTCGCCTTCGTGCGCAGCCTCAACCGGCCGCTGAAATATCTGTGGATGAGCTGGCTCGCCTTCGGCGTGATGGTGCTCGGCCTGCTGACCGCCGCCGTGCCGATGCTGACCAACCAGGCTTCGGTGCTCTACACTTTCTACCCGCCGATGCTGGCGGACTGGGCCTTCTATGTCGGCCTGACGCTGTTGGTCGTCGGCTCGTGGATCGTCGGCTACAGCATGTACTTCACCTACTACGCCTGGCGCAAGGAGAACCCGGAGAAGCGGGCGCCCTTTATCGCTCTGGCCGCCACGATCACGATGGTGCTCTGGCAGATCGCCACGCTGGGCGTGGCCGCCGAGATCTTGTTCATCCTGCTGCCCAACGCCCTGGCGCCGGTGCTCGGCTTCACGGCGCCCGGCATGGATCCGCTGCTCAGCCGCACGCTCTTCTGGTGGTTCGGCCATCCGCTGGTCTACTTCTGGCTGCTTCCCGCCTATGTCTCCTGGTACGCTATGTTGCCGGCGCAGACCAACGGCAAGATGTTCAGCGAACCGCTGGCGCGGCTGGTCTTCTGGCTCTTCCTACTCTTCAGCACGCCGGTCGGCTTCCATCATCAGTACGCCGACCCCGGCATTCCGGAGATCTGGAAGTACATTCACATGATCTTCACCTTCGGCGTGGGCTTTCCGAGCCTGATCACGGCCTTCACCGTGGTCGCTTCGCTGGAGATCGGCGCCCGCGCGCGCGGCGGCAAAGGCTATCTGCGCTGGATCACGCGCCTCAACTGGGGCGACCCCTCCTATGCGGCGCAGAACCTGGCCATGATCCTCTTCATCTTCGGCGGCATCGGCGGCCTCATCAACGCCTCCTACAACGTCAACATGGCGACGCACAACACGATGTGGGTGCCCGGCCATTTCCACCTGACCGTCGGCTCGGCCACCACGTTGACCTTCTTCGGCATCTCCTACTGGCTGGTTCCCAAGCTGACCGGTCGCAAGCTCTTCACGCCAAAGCTGGCGCTGGCGCAGGCGTGGACCTGGTTCTTCGGCATGTTGTTCTTCGCCAATGCCTATCACATCCTGGGTCTGGTCTTCAGCGTGCCACGGCGCACCATGCTGGGAGAGGCGCCCTACTACAGCTCGCAATGGACTCCGCAGATGATCGAGTCGGTGGTGGGGCTGGCTTTTCTGACCATCAGCGCCACGCTCTACTTTGCCATCATGCTCTTCACGGTGCTGCTGCCGCGCAAACTGGACAAGCCCATCGAGATGCCGGTGGCGCAGCCGCTTGACCCGACGCCCGCGCCCAAATGGCTGGACACCTGGTGGCCGTGGCTCAACGGCGCCATTGCGCTGGTCATCCTTTCCTACGGTCCGATGCTCTTCCAGCTCATCCGCGACGCCCAGAACTGGTCGCGCGGCATCCGAGTCTGGTGAGGCGCTCACACGTCACTTTCTCCTCTTCCCACCGGCCTCCAGGCCAAGCACGCATCTTCCAGGAAGCTTTGAAACTTCCTGGAAGATGCCGCCCACTTTGCGCACGAACCCGGCAAGCGGTCAATCCCCGTTCGCCAATCTCTGAGATCGCCGACCTCCGACAAATTTTTTGCGATCGGAGACCGGCGCCGCACACTAGCCACTTGACCAGTTCACAGACTGCTACCCTGACCAGCATTACTTCTCCCCAGGTGCACGACGTGCCTTCACAGTGTATGGTTTACACTAATCGACGTATCGCAATCATATTTTTATTTTCTGTCTCACATCGTTGTGAGCTGACCGGCCGTTCAATTGCGAATCTTTTTACCAAGGAGAAATCTGCGATGTCTGTACTTGTGAGAGAAGAACAGCCAACCGTACGCCCTGGTCAAAAACAATGGGTTTTTCTGTTCGATGAACTGGACAAAGTGGAAGCCGCCTGCAACGCCAAAAGCTGGGACGACATTCGCGCCTTCCTTGGCGGCAAGGGCGCCAATCTGTTCGAGATGACGCGCCTGGGGCTTCCCGTGCCGCCCGGCTTCACCATTTCAACGGAAGCGTGCAACGCCTACCTGGAAAACAACCATGAATTCCCCGAGGGCCTGTGGGAACAGGAAGTGGCGGCGATGCACGCCATCGAGAAGAAGACGGGCAAGGTCTTCGGCGACCCGAAAAATCCGCTCTTTGTCTCCTGTCGTTCAGGCGCCAAATTCTCCATGCCGGGCATGATGGACACCGTCCTCAACATCGGCCTGAACGACGAAACCGCCGAAGGGTTGATTCGGCTCACCGGCGACCCGCGCTTTGTCTACGACTCCTACCGCCGCCTGATCCAGATGTTCGGCTCGGTGGTGATGGGCGTCGCCGACGAACCGTTCGAGGAGGTGATCGCCGAGCAAAAACGCAAGGTTGGGGTGAAAAACGACGTTGATCTCAGCGCAGAAGACTGGATGTACATCGTCGAACGCTTCAAGGCGCTGGTCAAAGCCTATAAGGGCATGGACTTCCCCCAGGACCCCTACAAGCAACTCGAGATGGCGACCCGCGCGGTTTTCAATAGCTGGTTCGGCAAGCGCGCCGTAGATTACCGCAACGCCACCGGCATTCCCCACAACCTGGGCACCGCCGTCAACATCGTGACCATGGTCTTCGGCAACATGGGCAACGACAGCGCCACCGGCGTCGCCTTCACCCGCAACCCGGTGGACGGCACCAAGGAGCTGTACGGCGATTATCTGATCAACGCGCAGGGCGAAGACGTCGTCGCCGGCATTCGCAACACGCTGCCCATCGCGCGCCTCAAAGTCGACATGCCCGAAGCGTTCGAGCAGTTTATGGAGATCGTCACCAAGCTCGAACGACACTTTAAGGACATGCAAGACGTCGAGTTCACGATCGAGCGCGGCAAGTTGTGGATGCTCCAGACGCGCAGCGGCAAGCGCACGGCGCGCGCTGCGATCAAGATCGCCGTCGACATGGCCAACGAAGGGCTGATCACGCGCCAGGAAGCAATCATGCGCGTCACGCCGGAGCAGGTGGATCAGCTCCTGCACCCCCAATTTTCGCCGGAGACAAAGCAGAAGGCGCGCAGCGAAGGCAGATTGATCGTCCCCAAAGCGGTCAACGCCAGCCCCGGCGCTGCCGTCGGCATGGCGGTCTTCGACGCCGACACCGCCGAGGAGTGGGGCAAGGCGGGCAAACCTGTCATCATGGTGCGGCCCGAAACCAAACCGGATGATGTGCACGGCATGATCGCAGCCAAAGGCATCCTCACCAGCCGCGGAGGCGCCACCAGCCACGCCGCCGTCGTCGCCCGCCAGTTCGGCACGCCGGCCGTCTGCGGCGCCGAAGAGCTCCAGATCGACGTCGATCATCGCATGATGTACGTCATCGTCAACGACCAAAAGATCGAAATCCGCGAAGGCGACTGGCTCAGCCTGGACGGCGGCACCGGCGAAGTCTATCTCGGCCAGTTGCCCACCCAGGAGCCAGACTTCGAGAATGAGGTCGAGCTGAATACGTTGCTCAAATGGGCGGACGAGGTTCGCAAGCTCGGCGTGTGGGCGAACGCCGATTATCCGAAGGATGCCGAACGCGCCCGCCGCTACGGCGCCGAGGGCATCGGCCTCTGCCGCACGGAACACATGTTCTTTGAGGAAGACCGCCTGCCCATCGTGCAGGAAATGATCATGGCGACCAGCAAAGCGCGGCGCCTCTCTGCGCTGGAGCGGCTGTTGCCGGTGCAGCGCAATGACTTCGAGGGCATCTTCCGCGCTATGGACGGCCTGCCGGTGATCATTCGCCTGCTCGACCCGCCGCTGCATGAGTTCCTGCCCAGCTACAACGAGCTGGTCTCCGAGCTGGCCGATCTCAAGGTGCAGCTGCAGCACTTCCATACGCTCAGCGAGATCGACAACGCCCTCGCCAAGGTGCGCCAGAAGGAAGACATCCTGAGCCGGGTCAAAGCGCTGAGCGAGGCCAACCCGATGCTCGGCCTGCGCGGCGACCGCCTGAGCATCGTCATGCCCGAGATCACCGAAATGCAGGTGCGCGCCATCCTCGAAGCCGCCGTGCACGTCAAAAAGGAAGGCGTGGACGTGCATCCCGAGATCATGGTGCCGCTGGCCGGCCACGTCAACGAACTGAAATACGTCAAAGAGATCGTCGATCGCGTGGCGGCGGAAGTTTTCGCCGAGGCGGGCACGACGGTGGACTTCAAGTACGGCTCCATGGTGGAGGTGCCGCGCGCAGCGTTGACCGCCGATCAGCTGGCGGAGGTGGCCGAGTTCTACAGCTTCGGCACCAACGACCTGACGCAGACCACCTTCGGCATGAGCCGCGACGACGCCGAGGCCAAATTCCTGATGGAATACACCGAAAAGGGCATTTTGCCGAACAATCCTTTCCAGCAGCTGGATCGCGACGGCGTCGGCAAACTGATCGAAATGTGCGTCCAGCTTGGCCGCAAGGCGCGCCCGGACATGCACATGGGCATCTGCGGCGAACACGGCGGCGATCCCAACAGCATCGAATTCTGCCACATGGTCGGCCTCAACTACGTCAGCTGCAGCCCCTTCCGCGTGCCCATTGCGCGGCTCGCTGCAGCGCAGGCCGCCATCAAGCATGGGTGAGCGGTTGGTTGTTCTCCGGTTTCCTCCTTGTGGAAGAGGCGCTGGCGCAGGCCGGCGCCTCTTCTATTGCTGAGATTTTTGTAAGCTCAACTCCGAGACAAAAACCGCCCTGAGCCAAGACCTATTCATGATTCC